>Ga0065704_10070155_pt1 | contig 236534 bp, 250 predicted proteins | sample SwiRhicommuniRL2_FD_59091 | JGI IMG/M metagenome (GOLD analysis project Ga0065704, IMG submission 59091) | Switchgrass rhizosphere bacterial communities from Rose Lake, Michigan, USA - RL2 v2 (version 2) | ecosystem: Host-associated > Plants > Roots > Rhizosphere > Soil | place: East Lansing, MI
TTGAAGTTGGTGAAGTACAGCATGTCGTTCACATCCAGGTCGAACTTACTGTCCAACTTGAATTGCCAGATGCGTTCTTCATCTTCAGTGATACCGTAGAAGGTACCAGCCAGACTTGCCAGAGAAGAAGACCCGGTAACACTGATAGACAGCTGAGCACCCAAGGCATTGTTATCCAGCTCTTTGTAGCTTTGGCTGGACTTAGTAACCAGAGTAATCAGGTAGCCATCTTCCTTGTGTTCGATATCCAGTTGCCCCACACCTACTTCAATGCCCAGAGCTTCGTTTTCAGCAATGAACTTTTGGTAGTTAAACTTAGGAGCATCCAGGTGATAGGTACGCAACACCGCTTGGTTGTTGGTAGTGTCCATCACGTAGTAGAAAGGAGTGTAGACCAAAGTCTTGTTGGAGGTAAGTTCCACCAACTCCTCACCAGACATCCCCAGGTATTGATCCAGGGTGATACGGTTAACCAATTGAGTCGTGTAGTCCGTTACATCAAACAGCATGTTGTGTGGAATGGTGATCCGTTTACCATTATCCAGAACAACACCACTTGCTACCAGGTTGTTAGCAGAAGTCAGGAAGCTACCGACAAAGCAAGCCATCGGTGAGTTGAACTTCTTGTTGTCCTGCTTGATAAGCTCTTTGGTGATCGCGTACTGACGACCAGTAACGTAGTCGATACTCTTGACCGCGTCGTAGTCGTAAGCCTCTACAGTGCCTTCCAGGTTGCTTTCAGTGATAGGCAGAGTACGGATGCGCTTACCAGCAATGAACGAAGCTTTGATTGCAGCAAACGGACGAGGGCTAGAGCCACCGCTTACAGCAGTAGTAGCACCCCAAACAATACTGCCGCTATTACGCAAGCCTTCAGAGTACGGACCGAGACGACCACTGCCATAACGGTAATCCTGATAGTTGACCTTCACTTCATCCAGAGGAACCTTACGGAAGTCTTTATCCGTTACAGCGCCCTTGGTAACGTAAGTGTAGATCGAGACTGTCCCGATACCCAATCCGTTCTGGATATAGACGTCGGGGATCTCGTAGTTAAACATCGAGTTGGTCGTGTCGATGATCAGGGCCAGAGTCGGAGTAGCGGGATCGAAAGTATCCTGGTCAAAGGCTACCTTGATCTCACGATTGACTGTGGAGTTAGGGGAACGCAAGAAAGCCCGCACGTTGTACAGGTAATCCGAGTATTCGATGTCACCAGTGCAACCGGACGACTGGTTAGACGTCAGGCCTTCTGTAACGATGCACTGAAGCTGTCGAACAGGAACGCTGACAGTAAGGTAGTACTTACCACCAGTCTGCCTGAAATCGCGTACCAGGATGTTATCGTTGATCGGCCACTGTGGGTTGTTAGTGGAGTCGTCGTAAACCACTTGGAAGCCAGAGGTTTCCTTATAACGGATCTCGATGCCGTTTTCGATGGCAAAGGTATAACCGTTAAAGTTGATCTCTGTGTCCTTAGGGAACAACAGTTTCTGATAAGTCGTAGTGGTACGACCAACAGTCACTTCAAAAGGCTTAGCCAGGTTATGGAAAGCATCCACATCAATACCCAACATCAACGTACAGGTAGACGGGTTACCAAACAGACCTACTTTCTCTTCATCGCCCATGTGCTTGCTGAGGTCGGTGATGTTCCGAGCATGCACAGGGAAAGCACGAGAGATCGCATCATCAATACGGTTCATTACACCGAAAGAAGTACCAATGATAAGGTCAGCACAAAAGACCACTGGGTGGGTCTTACTGTTGATGTACACTCGCTTATCGAACCAGGTGGTTTCGAGATCATTAATAACCGTGTCGATACCCCGCTCAGGGTTGTCGGCTAGGCTAATGATTTGTTGTTGAGTCAGCGCCATCAGATCGTGCTCCAGTATTCCATTTCCATGTTGACCGGATTGATCCATGGATATGCATGATAGTTGCCGGCAAAGTAATCAGCAACCTCCAGCTTCTTGTAGTACTGACTGCGTACACTTGGATGGAAGTTCGGATTGAAAGCCAGAGTAATGTTGTTGAAGCGATCGATGACTTCAAAGTTGTTATAACGGAAGCCTACACTTGGGAAACGAATCTCAAGCTCATCCTGCCCTTGACCGCGGAGAGTATCACCAGTCCGGTCGATGGTACTGAATGCACCACTAGGGAATGTGTTAGGCCAGCAGTAACCGTTGTTATAAATACCCTCAACGTTACGCATGTTCTTGTTCATGATAATCGTAAAGATCGTCATGTCGTAATCACGGTAGTTCTGGATCAGTGCTTCAGGATAAGGTTCCATCCCTTCGTCACCCAAACTAACACCGTCAATGTAATGGTTGATCACATCGAAGATATAAGGAAGGATGTGTGGCTTGGAAGGGTAGAAGCTTAAGGTCATGTCGAAGTCATAGTTGACCGGCAAGATACCGGTAACGTATTGGTAGACTTCTTTACGAATACCTGGAGTACTGCGACCAACCTCAAGACTAACGTCAGGAAAGCCAGAGCAGACTTTGATCAAGTTACTGATCGGAGCCATCCATGGGTAGAAAGGATCAAGTGCATCAATAGAGGCACTATTAGCTCGACCCCAAGCTGGATCCAACAACCCTTTAACGTAGGAGTTGATGGTGTTCTTTGGAGGAGCAACCAAACTTCTCAATTGAGGATGAACACGCACATTTTCATCGGATAAATTGAGCATAGGACGGTTTACGAACACTAATCCTATGGTGTCGTCGGGTATGGGGGTCATCTGATTACCAGGCCCTAAAATCCTTACTCCGCGCAACAGGTTAATCAGAGCACTGCGATAACCAGGACCACCGTTCTCATGCATCGCATAATCGATGTATTCCGGGACATTATCCTGGTTTAAGTTTTGGCTAGGGGCGACGTTCCCAGGCGTACTGTTAAACCACCCTTGCATCGGAATCTGATCGGCCATAAATTTTCTCACTTACCTTAGGGGTATACAACATGATTTCTGGTGTAATTAATCTGGGGTCGCTGTTCCTAGGACTGGCCACGAAAGCCTTTTCTGACAACGAAGATATTGCCGATGCAGCAAAGAGCATCGACAAGGTACGAAACGCATACAATGTGGTTTCTACCACCTCTGTTACGGAGAGTGCGTCGCGTACTATTATCGCCCCAATGGTGGTGATCGACTCGGCCTCTATCCATCAAGAATACATGTCCGATCTCATGCAGATCGTCAACTTGCGTGACGTTATCGCAACTCTTACCCACTTGGCCATGCAAGGCTCGCTGGGTGTGGGTGTGAAGGTCTCCACCTTGATCTCTTCGATCAACCCACGTCGTGCTGGTCTGATGGCTCTGGCGGGTATCGAAGCGCTTGATACCAACCTGAAATCGAAAGAAGTAAAAGACAAAGAAAATGATCGTGACAAAGAGATGGTTGAATACGTTAATGTCAACGGCAAGAACATGCCTGATCTTAACGAGTACACTCCTCTGGCACTCGGTCGTGTTGTAATCGCTACCCTGCGTGCCGAGAACGGTACTTCCTACGACATCCCTCTGACCTTCCGTCAGATCCCGGTGCCGATGGATACCAAAGGCCTGGAGCGTGTGTTCGGTGCAGCCAAGATCGAAGACGGTCTGTTCGCTCGCGCCACCATGGTCGAAACCAAGGAAATTACTATTCCTGATTTCCTCTCTGGTAAAGACATCATTAAGCAACGCTTCCGTATTGCCAACGAAGACATGACTGGCTACTACCGCCAGGCTATGAAGGACGAAACCGGCAACCGCATGGCTGCACTGCGTACCGGTGTGATCAGCGTGAACAACCTGGCCAACACCTTCATCTTCAACCAGGATCAAGCCAACCAGATCGAGCTGAGCATCGGCCGTCGTTTTGGTAACGTGGCAAGCCGCAACGAAATCTTCAAGGCTGTTAAGGCCAACACCATTGTGGTGGTTAACGAAGACCGCGGTCTGTTCACTTTCTACACCCACGGCCAAGATCGTCCTGAGGTTTACACCCGTAAGGACATCGCCATGAAATCCAAGAAAGACGTCGGCTCCAACAACCTGGCCGACCTCGTCAAGCTCATCAACGGAGGCGTGTAATGGATATTCTGTCTTACACCGGCAATGTAAAGACCGTAACAACCGCAGAACTGTTCACACTACTCGCTGAGATCCGCGTTAACGTCGGTGGTGTGATGGCGAACATTGAAAACATCAAGGCCAACAACCTGGCAGGTGATTTCAATCAGTACTCCAGTCAGTGGGTTTTGACCAAGTCGATCGAGAAAGCAGTTGCTGACAAAGGCTTCCGTGGTTCGAGCCTCCTGGACAACATTGCTTACGGCATGGCTGCAATCGACACCGGTCTTGAAGGCCTGAACAAGTTGATCAAAGGCCAGAACGAGAAAGTCTGGGATGGCAAGCTGCTCAACCTGCGCCAAGCCAACATCCTGAACTTCATCGAGTACATCCAGTTCTGGACCAAGTACAGCGGCATGCTGATCGACGTTGTCCTGTCCATGGTGATGGACAAGAAGTCCGACGGCAACCACTACCTCAACGGTCACGACACCAAGTGGCTGATGGGTACTGCGGAGTTCTACAAGCACTTCACTGTTGAACTGCTCAAAGGCTCCCGTTCCCTGATCACCCGTCTGGAAAAGATCCCTTCCATCGAGCTGAGTTCTACCGCTCTTGATGTACTGGAAGGCAGTTCCGGCGGTAAGGATGCTACCGACCTTATTGGTCGTGGTTTCGGTATCCACAACCTCAACCCGGTGTTCTGGTTCGGCCTGGCCAAGAAAGAACTCAACCTGAAGCGTATTGACACCATGCGTGCTGCTAACCAGAAGCATGCGATGAAGATCTCTCAGGCTGTCAACCGTCGTGATGGCACCAACGATCCTCAGATCGACCGTGAGATCGATATCTATCAACGGAAGATCGAACTCAACGAGAACACCATCGAAGAGATCATCAAGGGGTACGATTAATGGCTAAGTTCAAACTCGGGGTAAACGGGTACGTAACCGATCAGTCCTCCGAAGCCGAGTTGACGGCCATTTTCCGAAACCTGGCTTTGCTGCGTCGTGATTCCTGCGTTGACTTCTCGGTGGTGGCTGATGGTCGTATGGCTATCGAAACCCTTCGTTGTGCACGTCGTCTGACTGGCAACAACTTCCGTGAGTGGATGCGGGTTAACGCTGATGGTCCTCTCAAGGTCCTGATCCGCGATCTCCTCAACTACATCAACGGCAAAGTCGGTCACCTGACCATGAACAGCTCTATTACCATGCATGAAGAAATGCTGCGTAATAACGCTCACCGCCAAAACGAAGCCCTTTACGTACCCAGCGATCGTGAAGGTAGTGCTATCGACATCCACCTGAAGAACGGACGTAACCTGTTCGACTTCGATCTGTATCGACTGATGTCGGGCATGGGTGCTGTCAACGTAGCGCGTATCTTCCTGTTGCTGGGTGGAGCGAGCTACTATGGATGATTCGGATGTTCAACTGGCTGCGGAGATGGCTGCTATCTCCACGGTCAAGTCTGCTGAGCTGGTAGAGCTGGCAGGTAATACCGGACGCCTGGAGACTTTCCAGAACCGTCTGGAGGACGCCAAGGACAAGGTAGAGATCGTTCGGGAAATCCTTAACGAGACCGAGGCCCATGAAATCAATCCGAACATCGTTGCTGATGTGGATAACTACCTGGCTAAGGCCGGTGTAGAAATCCCCTACAGTAATGGTTACCAGGAAGTCCTGGGTGCGGAAGATTTGGGTCGTCGTCTCTGCCCTCTGGATTTCCAGATGACCAGGATGATGGGAGTGGAAAACTTCCTCGGAGATTTCTTCCGTAAGGTCAAACAGCTTTCTGTGCAGCTGGGTTCGGAATTCCGTGACTTCTATCTGGTGCTTACTCAGACCGTGGATAGCCTGGAAGACCAGATCGACCTTACCGAGAAGTTCTTGCAACGCATCCCTGCTTTCAAGGCTGGTACTGATGAGATCCTGTTGGGTGTTCGTTTGTTCAACATGTTCAAAATCAAGGACAAGGTAGACGAGCAGTGGGTTAGCAACGTTAGCAAAATGAACTCCACTGTTGGTGCTCTGGCTAACAACTACTACCTGACCAGCCAAAAGAATCTGAATGAGACCATGGCGTTCTTCGGCGGCTTTGCCGAACTGAATGATGACCAGGGTACTCAACGGTTCCTTACTCTGCCAAAAGCTATTCCATCTGTGCGATTCAAGGAGTGTTCTTACCCTAACAAGGAAGCCTCCGATAACGTCGTTACAGCGAAGCAATCGGTTGAGCTGATGGGTGGTGCCTATTTCCTGGATACGCGTCTGGAAAAGGTTAATACGGAGCCTAAGGGCCTGTTTGAGTTGGAAACCTACATTGAAGGGTACATTACCCACGATATGGTCGGTTTCCAGAACAATGCTCCTACGATTTATCCGAAGATCGGCACTGAGATCAAAACTCTGTCGTCTGAAGTTATTCGTTCTATCCTCAAGCTTATGCGGGAAATCCTCAAGAGCTGGCGGAAGAGTATTGAAGGACAGGACAGCTACAAGGTTAACGATGCTGAGTTCTCTGAGATCATGAAAGGCATCTACGAATCGCAGATGTCCGATAGCCTCAAAGAAAAGGTTCGTCATGCCTTCAGCGGTATTGTCCGGAAGAACCAAAGTGAACTGTTGGCTACTCGTACTTCGGTAAGCAATTACCTGGTGCTGGTGTTCAATGGCCTCATTGAGATCTGCAACACTTCGATCTCTGCCAATACACCGGAAGAGTGAGAGGTGGGCAATGAGCGAGTTGAAGCGACTGTACATCCAAGGCCTTGAGAACCACGCAGTGTTGGTAGAACACAACACCTCGTTGGCTATCTGGTCTGACAGACTGCTCAACGATCGTTATGACGGTAATGAGGACATGAGTGCTGCCCTCACTACTTTAGGTTCAGGCTTCGCTAGCCTGGGTGGTGGGTTGCTTTCTGTGGCCGGCTGGGTGGGTGGTAAAGCTCTGTCTGGATTGAGCTTTGCAGTAGGGGGTGCTGGTAACCTCCTCTCCCACGCCTTCAGTGATAACGACGTTCTGATTAAAAAGATCCTCCAGCAATTCTCTCGGTCCGATGAAAGTGAAATCTCTTTCAGCGCTTCCAAGGTTGCTCTCCTGACCAGTGACGGGGATCTTGATACACTCGAACGAGACATGGACGCCTTGTTGGCTAACTTGACCTTGATCGATAAGCACGGTAAGGATTTGATTTCCTTCCTCGACAAACGTATGGGTATCCTTCGGGAACTCAAGAACGTTAAGACCACCGAAGATGTATTTAAGGTGATCGATAAGTACGGGGAAGTTTCATATCCGGTACTCGCTCTGAAACACAGTCGGGGAGAAGATCATTGGTCTGATCAACTTCCTAACGGTAAGGTATTTGCTTTCAAAGAAGGCGCTAATAAATATCTTATGAGCGGAGACTCCCCTGAGGGGTCGGCATCTTCCATGACAATGTCCAAGTCTGAAGTCAGCAACTTGCTGAACAAGTTGGATAAGGTCAATGGTATGCACAAGCGTTTCAAGTCCAACTATGACGGCTACTTGTCTTTCATTCGCTCTTGGGCGGAGATGGTCAAAACTGTTGAGGGTAACCTCGGTGGATTGGAGAAGGTGAGTAAGTCCGCGTTGGGCGAAGCCGAGAAGTTCCTTGGCGGCGATCCAGACGTTCTTGCATTTTATAGCGGATTCACTCCCCGAGTGGTCAGCTACACCGACCGGTACATTCATGGTGTGCTGGGAGTTTTCGCGTGAAACGTTTCTCAAGTAACTTTTCCTTCGATATCGAAAAAGGGTATTAAATATGTACGATGATCTGTTCAACTCCTACAAGGGTGCTGAAGAGCTGGGTCTGGGCGACGACGGCGCTGCCGGTACTGGTGCTGTGGTTGACGCGGTTGAAGCTGTTGTTGAAGCCGAAATCAGCGAGCTGACCGTTGCGGTCGAAGAAAACACTGCCGAAGTGCAAACCCTGGTCGACAAGGTTGAAGCACTGGAAGAAGCTGCTGAAGAAGTGACCGACGCCGTTGAAGGCATGGAATCCATGCTGGCCTCGGGCAACATCGACGCCATCTCCTTCGCCAAGCAATACGCTCACGCCGTGAAGAAAGCCAACCGCCTGCCAGGCGAAGCCATCGTGATCGACGAAGATCGCATGGGCGCTGAAAGCTTCGGCGACGCTGCTTCGGCCGAGCTGTTCGCCCGTAACGGTCTGGAGTCCATGGGCGAGAAGCTCAAGGAATTCGGCAAGAAGGCAGCTGAAGTGGTCAAGGCCATTTTCAACTCCATCATCAACTTCTTCGTCGGCATCTTCAACAAGGCTGATGCCCTGGGTCGTCGCGAGAAGCAACTGCGTGATCGCCTGAACGGCGGTGCCAAGATCAAGGACAAAGTCAAGCTGGGCGGCTGGAACGCCTACATCGACTACGCCACCGCTGGTCTGGGCGGCAAGTCTGCCAAGAACAAAGGCACCACCGAAAACATCCACGCCGGTCTGAAACTCCTGCTGGACGAAGCGGCCAAAGTCGACGGTATCACCGTTGCTGGCGCCAAATCGGCCTACGAGGCCATCACTTCTTCGATCAAGTCTGACGCTCAGGCGTATGGCAAGTACAACGAGAAGAAGCAAGGCAGCAAGGACATGGTCGTTGCTCAGGACGCCGGTATCCGCTGGCAGGCAACCTACGGCACTCAGAACATCACCAACCTGGGTGAAGCTGCTACTGCCGTACGTTCGATCCGCGTTGTCATCACCAAGGCTCCTGAAGCCAAGAAAATGACCTCCGGTGCCGAAGTCAAAGCCAAAGCCGACAAGGCTGCCCTGGGCGCTGCCCTGGACATCGTGAAGGCCAAGGTCACTCAACTGCGCGACAACAAGGTGAAAGCCAAGACCTCGGGCAGCGAGCGCGACACCCTGATCTCCAAACTGGGCAACATCAAATCCGGTGACGAGACCAAGAAGTCGGAAACCGACGGCAAGATCGCCTTCGTGAAAGCCGCTTACGCCACCACCGTTCAGGTTGTGTCGATGGCTGACCGTAACGAAGTCAACCTGGCCGACGCCATGCTGGACTGCGTCGCAGCTCACCTGAGCTTCGGCAGCAACTAAGACCTGGTCTTAGGGCGTTTAATCTACCAGGGGTTCCTTCGGGAGCCCCTGGTGGGTTTCCTTTATTTTTTTGCATTTTGTCTGGAATGCTATAGGTTTCGACCACTATATTTCTAACGGGTAAGCACTATGTCTGATTACGTACACCCTCTACGTTTTGTCAACACTCCCACGATCAAAGAGATTTGGGAAGCCGAACATGGTAAAGATATCGCAACCGAAAGTACTGATGAGGAAGTCAAAGAACTTTCCGACGAGTATGACAAGGTAAGTGGTAACGAAGGTTTCTACAAACTGTTCTTGCAACACAGTCAGAAGCCTATGGATACTCGTGCTCTGTATACGGGTAATGAGGGCTTTTGGGAAGAAGTTAAGAAAGGCGTCAACTATGTAGTGGACTCCATCAAGAAGTTCTTCAAATGGGTCTACAGCTTCTTTACCAGCAAGAAAGAACTGGTAGAGCGCACCAAGAACAAGATGAGTAAAGTCATCGACATCAAAGGTGTGAAAGAAGGTGACATTGCTTACCCTGCGTCTACTGCTCTTATTTGGAACGCTACTGGTAAGCCTGGTACCAGCATTGGTTGGATTGCTACCAAGATTACCGAAGTGGATAAGGTCATTGATAAAGGTGTTGCTTACAAAGAAGCCACCAAGAACTTTGTCACTGCCGTCGGTGCTGCATTGTCCAAGCATGGCCAGTTGCATAAGGCTAAGCCTGACATCGATAGTTTGACTGAGGGTTTCAACAAGAAGCTTAAAGAGATCTTCCCTGAAGGTCCTTTCCTGGCTATGACCTCGTTGACTATCAACAAAGAAAACAAGATTGTTCTCAAGCGTAATCGCAACATCCCGCAGAAAGCTATTAGTGGTTCCTACCGTACTGACGTTAGTACAGCTAAGACCATTCTCAAAGCTATCGAGCATGCCAACGAGGAATACGGCAACTTGACGGCTGAGAACATTAAGCTGGAAGAAGGTATGGTGAAGAACCTGGAACTGTCCCTGCGTACTGGCACCACTTTCAGTGATGGTGACCACGCTGCTGCTAAAGCGGTTAGCGAGAAAGTTAAAGGCATCATGAACGCTACCATGGCAAACATTAAGACCTTGGAAAACGTTATCCATAAATCTATTAACGGTGCACTCGGTGTTGTCAAAGCCGCGGTACCTTCTGATTCCAGCGTTAAGGAGTAAACTATGCGTCATTTGATGGATCTGGGTTTGATCGGGTTGTTGATGACCACTTCTGAACGACCCAACAAAGAAACCAATCCTTCTCTTATGAAGATGGTGGACAACCTGGGTTACAACGAATACTGGGATTACACCTACGAAGAACTGCGGGCTGAAGCTTTCCAGGTTATCGATGCTGCTGAGCGTCACTTCGATTACTTCGACAAAAGTGATCTGGAAGTAAACGCTCTGACTGATGCATTCCTTACCCGGGTGTACGATGAGCTGTCGGGCGGCTTTAAAGAAGATCTGCGCACTGTTGCCATCACGGTCTGTGCATTGGGTAACAAGAACCCTAACGGTCTTCCTAACTGCACTGAGGGCGTGGAAACCTGGATCAAGTTTGCAAAGGCCCAACTCGAAGAACTGCGTAAGCGTTTTGAGACCGGTGAAGAAGTGGATTACCTCCCACTGCTTATCGGCCGTCTGGAATATGCAGACAATATCCTCGGCGTGGTCGATGTGTTTGTTACTGCACACAAAGGCATGTTGATGGGTGTTGAGGAATTCGCTCCCGGTGATTATCAGGATGTCTTCCCAATTGAAGACTGGGTCTCTGGCAACGAGTGCAACCAGACCACCGAGTGTGAGTGCGGCTGTACTCTGAACAAGCCTATCGCCATTCTCCAGGGCATGGAAGATTACCTTTCAGGTAAGACCACCAAGGCTACCTTGTATCTGGAAAACCTCTGCTACAGCAACGACATGCGTCTGCGCTCTGTGGCTGGTAACGAGGAAGGTGTTTGGGATACCGTCAAGGAGATTGGCGCCAAAGCCTACGAGTGGTGTAAGGAAGTTCTGGATAGCTTCATGGAACTCTTCGACAGCGGTAAGTCTGATGAAGAGATCGCTGCTGCTGAAGACGACGCCGAAATCAACAAGAAGGCTTTGCAAGCAATTACCGACAAGACCATGCGTGTCAAGCCGGCTGCTAAGCAAGGCGCTATCGCTCTGGCTACCAAGAACGACACTACCGGTAAGGTAGCGAAAGCTCTGACTAGCCTGAACACGATTGGCGATGGTGCTCGGGTCATTACTGCTCTGCAAGCTATCCTGACTACCGAGTTGAAGAAAGAAGGCAAGCTGGGCACCAAGTTGGAAGCAGCCAAGAAAGCTGTTGCTGATTTGCAGTCGACTACGGCCAAAGCTACTTCTGGTAGCGGTGACAACAAGGAAGTTGTTAAGAACGCCAAGACCAGTGTTGACGAGAAAGTCAAGGCAGCCAAAGACAGCTTGAAAGAAGTTAAAGCAGCGGCCTCTGCGCAGAAGAAGATTGTTACCTGCATCCGTCGGACGATCAAAGGTATTACTCCGAAGATCTTCATGGATAAAGAGAACAAGACTCCTGCTACCAGCTCCACTGCTCCTGCTCCTAAAGAGCCAGCTGCGAAACCAGCTAAAGCCTAGTGGCAACTTTTACTATAACGGGAGGGTCAACCTCCCGTTATAGTTCTTTAATGAGGTTTATATGCTTCTTAAATCAACTGTAATGTCCATGGAAGACTACAAGACGTTCTCGCGTCCTGCGGTCATGGATTCGTTGCATCGAGTGCTTAAGTTCTACGGCTTGGAAAGTTCTGCTGATATCTACTACAACGAGGATAATGACTTCACTCCTCTAGTGGGTAGCTTTAAACGTGACCAGGTTCGTACCAACACTTTCACCGATGGCATTTGGCGTAACAAGATCTTCATCATTCCTGAGTGGGAAGAAAGTCAACACAACTCAGGCTACAGTAACCAACGTCGGGAAATGACTGAACGACCAGTATGGATGACGGATGATGAACAGCCTTTCATGATCTACCCGTCTTTGTCTGGGTTGAAAGTAACGGTTGGCGTCGTAGCTGGATTTAACAGCAGTAAAAGTGCTGACCAGTTCCGTCGTCGTATTAACCGCCTGCAAAGTAACCAGGTAGTAGCGATGAACTTCAGCGCTTCTGGTCACTTGGTGGTTAACCCTGCGATTATCGATCTTCTTACCAACGTGCACTCATTGCACAAGAAGAACGATCCAACTACCCCAGACTTCCCCGAATGGTTCCAGAAATATCGTAAGGTTCCATTCACTGCTGCAAGTGATGCTTCCGGTAAGAACAAGTTGTTGGTTGTTCCTATCGTGATGAATGAGCTGGGGATTTACTTCACAGAACCCACAGTTAAGAAGAGCAGGAATGCAGCAACCGTGGGGATGTACGAAGTAGAGTTTGGTTACTACTTCTACTGGAAACAGTTCGACGGCTGGGAACTGGAATACCCACTGAACGTGTATCAGGATGAGATCGATCCAATCTGGATTCCTCGCCCAGATGAACAATACACCAAGTCGTTTGATGTACGAGTCAATCCTGAGATGGCTTTTGCTAAGGCACTCACTGATACTCGTCATCTCAATGCTCCTTACTACTTGCGGCTTCCAAATCACGATCCTTGGAAGATGCCAGGACTGTGGTGGGTGCAACCTGTTATCCAGGCAAGGCTGGCGGTAGACAACGTAGAAAGACAGGAACTCTGCAATATCTTCCAGATCCCTGGATGGAAATGGAGTGACCTGGCTAAGCGATATATCCTACGTCGTCGCACCGAAGCCTTCCGTCAGTTCAATACGCCGTTCCTGGTGACCGTATGGTCGAATGACATCCGCGTTTATCCAGAACATCTGGAGATGGATGAGAATGGTGGCGTATGGCTCCTGAGAGCCCCTGAGATGCGTAATACGTATCGAATAGTGGTAACGGTTGATTATGCCGTTCGCGACTACACAGGAAGCTTCTGGACGGATCTGGCGCATAATCCTGATGACGAGGAAATCCTGCCTACTCTGTTCCCTGGATTTGACTGGGCTAACCTGGACAAGCCTTGGGCCGATAAGGAAGTAGAAATTCGTAAAGGCATTGATAAGGGTCGCGGTATTGCCGGTCCTGACTTCAATGGCTACATGATGAGACTCGGTCTCCACGCACACGTACTCCTTGAGAAGGAATAAGTTATGCCACTTGCTATTGGCCCTTTGGGGCATGACCAGGTACCGGAACCAGAAACACCTGGTCTGTATTCCAAACAGTACCGTCACTCGATTGTTGTCAGCACCTATCAGCCTGAGACTTCAATGCTCAGCATGGTGCAGGGTACTCCAATCGAAGTCGAGTACTACCGTCAACGTTTGGAGCGGGATGAACTTCCTACTCCATTCGACCCTGATGACGCTGCTACTTATCAGTCGTATGACCGGATCAAACATCTGATCATCAAGAAGGAAGGTTCTGGGTCGTTTAACTTCGATCCACAAACCGGCCAGTCTGATAAGAAATACAGTGCCTACGTGGCATTCGATAAACCACCAATCAAATTCGACGTGTTCGTTCTTGATATCGGCGATGGTAACGCTGGTCTGGCTCAAATCTTTGATCCACCAGAGATCCCAGAGTTCACCGCCAACAAGGTTTACAAGATCAACTTCCAGATCGTCGGTATTCTTACTGAACAGATCTTCAACGAACTGGAGCGGCGTACTCAAGAAGAATGGGTCTATTCCAAAGACTCGGCTTTGATGGGCGGTGTGTCTATTGTTACTCCCCAAGACTTCGATATGGAAGGGGAGCTGTTCCAGTGGCGTACCACTATCGCTAACTGGATCATGAAGAACTTCTGGTGGAACCCTGAGCGAACCATTGCTTTCCCTCTCAAGGATGGTGGTGAGAAGAACTCCATGGTTTACGACCAGTATCTGGTAAAGTTCATTAACGCGGTGTTCGAACCAGACCTGCGTACGACCTACCCGATCATCCACATGTTCAGTACTCAGTACGGTGGTCGTGATTTCGGTATGAACGGGACCATCAACATCTGGGACGTTCTGTTGTATGGTGATTGGAATCTGTTGAGTCAATGTACAAACGAAGCCACTGTGATCGGTACTAACCGTCTGGTGAATACTCGTTTGTACGGTAACCTGCGTTCCAGTAAGTTCGAGTGGTTCGTTACCACCGATCCGAAAGAGTACAAGCTTTATCACGAATACTTCAACATGGACGGGTATCCGATTCTTCGCCCAAGTCCAGAGAAGAAGATCACGTACTTGTTCTCTGAGGAATTCTACAAAGGCAACCCGCAAGATGAGTTCGAGAAACTGATTGTCGATGTTCTCAAAAAGAGAATCGTTCCTCGTGATCGTCTGCTGGCTTATTGCAAAACTTACTTCTCTCTGGAACGTTTGGATCAGCTCTACCACGGAGCAATCTTGGTAATGCTCATTCAAGCTAGCAGGAGATTCGGAGTACCGTCATGAGCATGAACTTCACCCGCTACGACGCAGTTCGGAAACGGCTGATTGAACTCTACAACCTCCTCAACCACAAAGTGTATCGAGTATGGATTGCTCCAGAGAAGTTGATGACTCTGGACCAACTCCGTAGCCGACCCACTTACCACCAAGAAGGTTTCGCTAACGATACCAACTACTACTCTGAGAAACAGATGCGTAGTTACAAGCTTCCTCGGATGATTGATCTGATGGAGAACCTGGAGTCGTACCGAGACCTTACCTTCGAGAAACCTACAGCCAGCATCATTGAGCTGTACGAAGGTATCCAAGAATGGATCAGCCTGTGGTGCGATATCATGCGGAATCTACCGGACATGAAACACCCGGTACTTTCTGAACTTCGGAAGATCGAGAACTTTGCGTACTTGATCTTTCCAGAGTACAAACGCATGAAGCCATACCAGAACAAACTGGCTAACAGCAAGGCAGCTTTGGAAGCCAATCTCGTGCATGACAAGGGCTTGGCTACTCTGGCTTCGTTGTTTGGTATGAACAGCACCATGGGCGGTGGTTACAAATCTGAAAGCATTAGCTGGTACAGCCATCTGGATGCTTTGATCCCAGATAGCCAGCAGTACGCCGATGCGTTTGACCCAGGCGCGCTGTTGCGTATCTCTGATGGCTTCAAGGCCTTGGGTGAGGATAGTCTCGCCCACATGGACAACGGCATGAACCATAACCCTAACTGGATATTTAACGCAGGTTAAAGATGGAATCACCACGCTCGTTACAGAACCTTATCGAGTTCGTGAATCATGTTGAGGCAACTCAACGCAACGAACGTCTTTTCAACATGGAGGCTACGGCAATCACCCCGGAAGCCCAGATACCTCTTATCATCCCCAATGCATTTGCAAGGATGTGTAGTTTTGTAACAGGGCGTAGTGACGACATGCGACTGCGTGCACAAATCCAGCCGGGCGTGTACAGCAAACAGATCCAACCCTTTCGCGACGACCTCATGATTGAGATTGTAGAGCGTCAGGGTTTCGGTCAAGTCATGAAGAAGTATCGGGCCATTCCAATGAGTGGCAGCGACCCTGAACTGGAAGGTAACCACACTGCATTGGCTAACCTCATGGCCAATGACCACTTGAACATGGTTAGTGTGGACTTTCAGTTGTTTGAAATGGGCTTTGCCAAATTCCGTAACGCCCCAGCAAGTGACATCTTCTTGATGGCTAAGCTGGAAGACGTATTCCACGACAAGCTGTCTGAATTCGGCGAGACTCTAAACCTTACCGGACCAGACTCTTGGAAAGGAGTTGATGTAGAGCAACCTGTAGACAACGACCGCATATTTAAGCAGGTGGTAATCCCGGCTAGTGTGCGTCTTATTGATTTGGGGGACTACCTTCAGAACGATGAGAAGTTTGGTGTGTACAACACTGGATTGGGGTTGTATTACAGGAAGGGCTTGTGGCGCATCTATCCCCTCTACAGGGACGGACGTTATGAAAAGGCACGTAGGGTACTAAACATCTACAGACTGCCTGAGAACGCGTTTCCAACGCTTCACAACACATGGATTGAAGACGAGAAGAGTATCACTATCTTCTCCACGGGTAAAAGTACCAACAACGACGATACGGACATCGATCGTCAGACTCATGGCGTTGGTCAGCGGGTAATTGCTGCAGATGCTGTGATGGGTGAAACTGGGCGCTACTACAACAAGGGTGTGGCGGTTACTACTCGTGAGGATAGTCTCTCTGAGTTCAAAACAGTTAACCGTAAGTCTGGGGAAGAATGGATTCCATTGGACCCTACTCCAACCAGTAACCTTGGTAAGCGTTTAACCAAGAATGCGGAGAACGATACCTCGGTTACTACAGTGCCTTGGCATAACTCCGATGCACTGAAGATCGATCCTGGGATGCCCCTGCGTTTCTTCTACATGCGTGGTGACATTCTTGTTTACAAGGAGGGTAGTGTGGCCGGTCTGTTGAGTAAGTACCAAATGGATACTGAAAGTGTTCAACCAGTATTCAGGGAACACTCGGTTATTACCTTGACCATCAACAGTCAGGAGTACGTCGTCAAGTAAAAGTCCACTGGAGGTTTGCTCTTATACACTACTAGAAAACTGTCTGCGGAAGCGGGTGGGGAGATCCCTTCCTTATTTCTGCAACCTAGTGGAGCGTAAGCGACCTCCTTCTTCTTGTATCGAGTAATCACAATGGAAAAGCCAGATCTTCAAACCATGTTGAACCTTGCTTCTAAAGCTTATACCGAAGCTTTGCAGGAAGGCATTATCTCTACTGTTGAGGTTGGCGACCGTGTCAACAAATCTCTGGAAGACTACATCAAAGGCGGAGACTTTCCTCCAACCACCGCCTACAAGTTTTCTATTCAGGGTGATGGTGAAGGGAACGTTATCAAGAATGGTGTGGTGAAGGCTCACTTCCTTGGTGGTGGCTTGAACATTGAAATTGTTGAAGAACATATTACCTTTCGTAACACCCAACCATCTTTAACTAATTAATGGAATATCCCGATGCAACAAGACAACGTTAAAGAAGCACTGTGCCAAGAACTTTGTGGTTATGCGATGCTCGGCCTGCACAAGTGCCATGAGAAGAATTGGCAGTCGTCCAAATACGCAGCCAAAGTTATCAAGCACGAAGTAAAGACTCAGGCTATTCTCAACAACTCCCAGCTCAAAGGAGTGCAGTTGGGGATTGCTATTGAAGAGATGTCTCCAGGCATCATGGCCCCTGCTTGTGAAGTTACTGTAAAGTGCGTTAGCAAAGATAATTTCATCATCTACCTGGTATCGAAAGCCCCAACGGCAACCACTCATGTGGAAGATACGATCGTGGATGAACCAGAACCTCTGGAACCTTACGAAGGAACTCCAAAGGCTGCTCCACAAATGCGCATGCTGCGTAGCCACATTCCTTTCCAAACCAATCCGGCTGAAGACAAACTCATCGAGACCTGGGCAAAGGGATTGGGGCAAAGTCTGGAAGACGATATGCGTTCGAAGTTCGAGCATATCAAGAAAGTGGTTATGGACGAGCTGGGGTATACGGAAGATCGTCAGCTCATGCCATTGGGTCTGAAGACTCACCTGGAGCGCTTGGCTGGCCATCGTTTCAATTACCTTGAGATGTTCAAGGATGACATCAAGTACCAGGATGAAGCGTCCCTACGTCGTCAACTGTACTTCTTCAACCTACTGGCAGCTTTGAACACAGTAGGAAGCTACCTCAAAGGCGAATGGGCTGGTCACGAAGAAGTCATGGTTGAAGGTAAGGCTACCGACGAGATCCCTCACGTCCAGGTTTGACCATCTTATCTATTTGACGCTGTGGTCCCTTGTGGGCCACAGTGGCTTAACTATCTGAAGAGGAACTATCATGAGAGACCGCGAACTTTATCGAGCCGCAGTTGAAGCCAACAATACTTTCCTGCGCACTCAAGAGAAACAAATTTTTGATACGTTTCTTGTTACCAATTACATTAAAGATGCCATCTATGCACATCTTCAACAACTCAACGTTATTGGTGTTAAAGATGTTGCAGTTGTTTTTACAAAAGACTTTACAAAGGGAAGGAGAAGCCCTGGCTATCAAAAAGCAGACGCTTCTTATGAAGATGGTGTACTAACCATTACTATTTATTCAAAGAGATTTCTCATGGAACAGAACAATCTTAAAAATGCTCAAGCTGAAGAACTTGCATTGGGTCAGCCTTCTAATACCGCCACAGTTCTGGACGAACTTCGTAAACTTGATCCCGACACTCCTTTATCCCCATTGGCTGAAAAGTTTAATAGTTTGACTGAAGCGGTTGAAGAAATCATTCATCACCCTTTGGGCGACCTTGGTGCACCCCCAACAGCCGTCAGAATAGGTGAAGCGCTTAAAGTCGATCAGAAGTATGCTTGGGCTGGTGATGTCTACGACTACCTGGACATGTACACAAAAGACATCGAAGACGTTTTGGGTGTAACTGATATACGCCTGTACAAAGACGGTATCCGTATGGCGGTTGGGTTGTTGTTCGACGCTGCCGACAAGTACGAAGACAAAGAACGGAAGAAAAGCTTCAAGGCTTACGTTGTTCACAAAATGCTTTCCCACATTGATGACCTTACCAGACAGGTTGCTAAAGCCGAAGAGATGTTTACCGGTGTTAACCAAGGTCTACAGATGTTGAGCCAATCAACCAAAGGTTACCGCGAACCAATACCGCCCCATGGATTTACCGGACAGGTCATGCCAGAGATCCGTCAGCCAGATGCTTATGAACGAGCATTGACCAAACAGCGCCAGACTAGCATCATGGATGCAGCATTGTCAGCCGGTAAACCAGGTCCCTATATGGGCTGAAAGCTCCTATAACGCAAAATAGAGCCTTATATACCCCCTACCCCATTGTGGGGTAGGGGGTATAGGTTATTTCTCTTGCACGCCTATTTAGAGGTCGTCATATCGAGTCAAAGTCTTTCAGGATATTCCCGTCAGCATCGAGACTAGTTTGTAAGCTTCTTCTGAAACGTGGTTTACCGTTGACGTCATGCTTCAACCCGTGGATTGGGTCAATGTCGTAGATCGCAAACCGATGTTCCGGTAGGCAACCTTCACCGCGCTGTTTACCAATGCAGAATGTCCAGTAAGACTTGTAAGAAGTCTTAGCAACGTGGAACGTAATCTCGACATCCACTTCGTTGGTAATCTTGGTAGAAGTTTCGGTGTATGATTTACCAGCTACTTCCTTGGCGAAATAAACTTCCGACTCTTCATCAGCCTCCTGCAACCGTTTCTTGGCATCAGGAGATAATTGGTGAGGAGTAAGGAAGCATATACCACGACCAATAATAAACGCTCGAATCTTTCGAATGTGTAGCTGTAACTTGTCAGACTTGGAATCGCCTGGCAACATATCAAAGTTTTGCAGTGCGCAGTAGTCGTAAGCGTACCAAATGATCTCGTGACCTTTCAGCTCCAGCTTACGAACACGATCGAACATAGCTTGAGCGCTATCCTTGTTCGAATCGATTACTTTCATCAGCAGTACCCAGCCGTTGTCAGCAAAGCACTTGCAGATAGCATCGATGATTTCTTCACGACCAGCCATAGCGAAGTCTGGTTCAGCATCACTGGTGGAAGTGATAGCCAACTTGTACATTCGCATGATGATCAAGTCCATGGTATCTTCCGCAGATTCCATGAGAACAGTTGGGATCTTCGAAGCATTACGCAACATGGGCTTGTTATACAAACCGACAGAGGCCGTGAGATGCGCTACAGTCAACGACTTACCACGGTTGGTCAGTGCGTTAAGCAGATAGAACTTACCACGTCGGAAACCACCATCAGGACTTAGAGCCAGGTTCAATGCCTGGATGCCGCTCTTGATGATGCCTTCCTTACTGTTCTCCATCTTGGCTTGTTCAATAACAGCGTGGAAACTGAGTCGATCAGCAGTGCTAATCTCAGACAGTACTTCACTCTGCTTCTCTTCGTACAAAGCACCCATGCGATCGTTGATCATGTCGCTGAGCATCACCCACTCATCTTTTGAGATGTCGGTGTGTTCTTTGAAGAAGAATTGCTTTACTGCTTTCTTCCACTTGTCAGCAAAACCTTTGTCTTCAAAAGACAAACGAACTTCACTCAAGTGTTTGTAGATGAGCTTGCGAGTAGCTTCATCATTCGGGCAATCTTCTAGGCCGTCCTCAATGGCTAATTTTATAGCCTCATCGTTCTTCGCGAAGATGCGGACTCTCTGCATCAAGACTGGTTTCATAACCGGTTCGTCGTCGGACTGTTTAAGTAGCCAGGCGATGGTGGATTTGATACCTTCTCGGATTTCCTTGTCTTGGGAGAAAACATCTGGAGGTGGAGGAGGAAGCTCTTCAAGAGTTTCTTCCAGTTCCTTCATCAGATTCGCGTCATTGAGTTTCTTGGCCTGGTACAGAGCCGAGAGCAGCTTAACCAAAACCAGTAAGTCATTCATTCCCGCTACCTCGGAGTTTTAAAAGATGATTCTTAGAACCCCCAATGGGAACCCATTGAAGGTGTTTTTTCTGACCAATGCGATGGCCAGAGTTCTGAAACGAACCGGTGTTCCTTTCAGCGAAATGAGTTCGGTAGAGACATACCATGACAAGCTCACTCATGGAGAGATCGCCGGTATTCTCAAAATGGAATTCTGTGCGGCTAAGGTATTGGGCACCCAAATGTCCAACCCTGATCTGCACTTCAAGAATGATTATCAAGGCGGGATGTTAAAAGACGCATTTAATAAGGTTGATGGTGAAACCTTATCGGCTGCATTTTTTAACTGCTCCAAATTCAGCTTCTTGAATGCGGGCAACAACACCTTGCTGATCAGTTTGGACGACCAGGAGGATGAAACAATTCCTGGTTGGTCCAATGCTAAGGGAACAACGTTCTCCGAAGCTTTGCTGGAAACCATCTATGCGGTCCATGGTTACATGGAATGTCATCATGGTCCCATCGTTGATCCAAAGGTTGGTGAGTTCACGCTCGCATATGTGTTTAAACTGCTTGGCGACCAGAGTTCGTAAGAGTTCTGTCGACACGCAATAAAACAATCATATGTGTAGCAACATATACACGAACAAACATGTTTGTTTAAAAGTTTTATCAAAAAGGATATCCTTCCATGGCATACCGCGAGATGGGCTTTGGTCTGCGTAACCAAGGCAATATGTTCAGCATGATCCGCGACCAGATCGCGGCCTCCGCTTTCAGCGCAGTACAAGGTAACGAACAGTTCGGCGACTTCGCTTCGCAATTCGAGCTGAACCAGGTGCAAGGCGTTGAAAGCATGACCCTCAAAGGCATGTTGCACGAACGCCTCAGCACCCGTAACTACAACGCCTTCCACGGCGCCATGAACCGCGCAAGCGTTTCTCAGAGCGACATGGAAGACATCGTTGCTCGTACCGAAGACTTCTACAAGACCGTTGGCGGTCTGGAAGGCTTCTCGATGCAGAACTTCAAGGGTTCGGAAGCCGACATCAAAGCGGCCAACATGACCCTGAACGCACAGTCTCACCTGCAGACCGCTGCTGCTGAAGCACTGTTCGCCACCGTCACCGTGAAGTACGAAGACGAAGGCGCCTCCCTGACCGTACGTGCTGCCGGCCTGGGTACTTATGCCTACGGTAACACCGCCTGGCAACAAGCCTCCGATCTGAAGCCAATCTTCGGTCAACTGCGTACCGGCGAAATGTTCAAGGACGAAGTCCTGGCCATCTACCCTGTGTACCCTGATGACGCGAACGACGACACTCGTGAGCTGTTCGTCGACGCCGGTGTGGTTTCGCCATGGGGTGCTACCTACCCTGAAAACGACGCCTACGGTCGTGAAAACCACGACACCAGCTACCTGAAGGTTCCGGGCAACATCCCGAACTTCCTGGGTCTCTGCCAGGCTCCTGGTCAGCGTGCATGGACTGCTACCGACGAAATCGAGTCCAACTCGATCATGGTCGAAGCCATCCAGGTTAGCGGTAAACTCGGTACTACCGACGTTACCTTCTTCATCAACACCCGTTCGATCTCGAACAACACCTTCATCACCTCGACCAACATCCAGTCTTCGGATGACCGTCGTCTGAACATCTACCTGAACCGCTTCAAAGGCTTCTCGGTTCTGGACAAGGATGGCAAGAACATCGGTGATACCCTGTTCAAGACCTTCAAGGACGCAGGCTTCGAACCGCTGCTGGACATTACCCTGACCGGTAACTTCCAACGCCAGAAGAACACCCTGACTCTGAACGCTGGTCAGGTCGGTGTGATCGCTCTGGAAGAAATCACCACTGGTAACACCATCGACCGTGGCCGTGCAAACGACCAACAGAAAGCGCTGCTGAAGTCGCTGACTGGCGGTATGGTTAACGGCGCTCGCGTTCGCGCGAATGTGAACAACATCTCGCGTGGTAACTTCGGCTACCGCATCGAAGTGTTCGACACCATCAAGCACCTGCCGATCCATCGCGGTTCGCCGGTTTCGGTCAAGTACCCAATCTCGAAAGACGACGTTAACCAGGGTTCCCTGGACTACGCCATCAGCCAGATGTCGGTCGCGATCAACAACCAGTGCTCGAAGAAAGCGTTCGACATGGCTCAAGAGCACCTCCAGTACATCACCTCGATCGACGGCTACCCTGTTGTGTCCAACAACCAGGGCTCCAACGTTCTTCCTGGTATGCACTACGTGCAGGCTTCGGCCATCAACCGCAAGATCTCGCTGAAAGAATCCGTCTCCACTGTGGATTCCACCGGCATCTTCGAAGCGGTATCGGCCGTGTTCACCAACGAACTGAGCGACATCACTGCTGCCCTGGCTACCAAGTCCGGCATCATGGCGATCGCTGAGTACGGCGGTACCGTAGCACCGAAGTGGAACATCATCGTGCACCAGAACCTGGCGCGCTTCCTGATGCACCTCGGCGATGCTCGTACCCTGGGTGCTGGCGTTGGCATGAAGGCGGTGGAAACCAACTTCACCAGCCAGATCGGTCAGATCCTGATCGTGACTGAGAACGACTCGACTTCCGACTACATCAACCCTCTGGGTGGTATCGGCGTCATGGTCTCGAAAGAGAACATCGTTGTTCAAGGTAACGTGACTCGTGATCAGCAAGACTTCGGTGTTGTCATGACCATGCCTACCTACAAGCACTGGGCGCTGAACCCAATCATCGGCTCGCTGGTGATCGAAGACGCGCACGAGTTCCTGGGCGACGAAGGTCTGCTGACCAAACTCGGCAAACAGAAAGTCGAGGTGCTGGGTCTGGCTGAAGGCCTGAAGGCAATCGCTGACGCACAGGCGCCAGTAACCCCGTAATGAGCCTGCCCGATACGTACTACGGGGTACTCTCCCCGAAGTAAAGAAACGATCAGGTAGGCAGTAACGCGGTTGTAGAGTAAATCCCCTCCTGCCCTACTCCCTTCACGGGGAGTAGGGTGGGTGGAGGTTTATTTTTTTGCATGTCCAAGAGTTTTTCAAACCTAAATTATTAGGACAGATGAACTTATAATGGTATTCCTAAAATGCATACCTTCCGTTTTAGTTATGAGTTGGTTAACGACTCTAAAGAGAACTGCATCACAGCCGTCTTCAAAGGGGGCCTTCGCTACACAGTACCCCATAGCAGACGTTCTGATTACTGTGATGAAAGGACTCACTTGAAGGTATCTTTGGAATCCGTCCATTTGGATCGGCTGGGTATTTTCGTAGAAGAAGCAATGTCCAAGTTGGATGAGCGGATCCTTCTTTATTTGAAGAACGCTAAACGTGTTATTGAGGCAGAGCCTTATTACAACAAGGACAACGCAGTTCGTTTGAGCGTAGAGGTAGATTTGGGGGATCTGTTCGAGAACTCCAATGACCACAGTCTACATTCCGAACTGTTAGGTGTTACATGGTATATCGGCGAACCTCGGCTCAGAGTAAGAGCCAAGAACTCGATGAAGCGGCTCACTGAACAAGAAATGGTTAGAGCTTTTAATCATTGCGGCATGAGCATGAATATTTTCCTGGTAGATCCAGGGCGAATCACTAACCCAATGTACGTGAACGTGCTGGGCAAGAGTGTGCAGGTACCGATTGCAGACTTCGAGGAAATCGATTGTGCTAGCCCGGGCCTGTTTATTACAAGGGGAGACCATAAAAATATACCAGAGAATGAATCTTACACTCTGGACGAATTAAAGGACAGTAAGCTACTAGAACGGCTGGGGGTTTTCTTGACCAAAGCAGAGTGTGACGCGAACGGTAACACCGAACGTTTCATACAGGCTGAGAAAAATGCCAAAGACCTTTCAAGAAGTCTGGAGGATCGTGATAAACAACTGAAAGAGGCCCGCGAGAAACTGAAGAAGGCCGATAAGGAAATCGAAGATCTTCAGAAAACGATCGCCGAAGTCAAGTCTGACTATAAGAGCGATATGCGTGAAATGAAGAATGAGTTGAAGCAAGCGGCTAGGGAAGCTAAACTTGATTCAAAGAAATCAGAATACAAGTTCGAGCAATCGAAATCCAAGAATGAAATCTTGGCCTGGAGCGACATCCTCAAAGCAGGGGTCAACCTGGTTGGTTCTGTAGTGGGCCTTGGTAAGTTATTCAGTTAACTATAAGCGCGCGTTAGGAGCATGTATGTATCCCTTATTGGCCAAGCGCATAAAAGAAGACTACCCCGCATTCAATCAGACCATCATGGATGGGTTTCATATGAGAGAATTCGAGGGGGCTTTGCGTTACTATGACAATGCGCTGAGGATTATTTTCAAGAGTATTGAAAAGCGAGGGGTATTTTTCATCCGAGTGGACCGGGTTAGTCCCCGCGAATATATCGAGTACGTCTCGCAGAGCAGTACAAAGATTTACGATATCCACAAGGAAACTATTTATCCTGTGAAGCTGGAGTTTCAGTACCAGGATAAATCGGGGGCCAGGATACCAATGTCGGCTTACACCATGTTGCCTTACTGTGATAAGTACGGTGATATCTGGTTACGTGGAGTTCACTACAGCTTGCAGATCGTGCTTGCTGAACAGGGACTTCCAGTCACAAAGGAAAACTCCTTGTTCGTCAAGGTCCTGGGATTCAAGTTCAAAATTGGTATCGAGCATTTCAACTTCGACTTTATCTTCAACGAGACTGGTCGGGTTACTACTCGTACTGAAAGTATCAACTTGGCTTGTAACCGTTTTTACAGTCCTACTGACTCCAGAAAAATTACCAGCAAGAACGTACCGATTCCTTTGTTGGCTTGGTATGTGTTTGCTGATATGGGCTTTAGCAAGGCCATGGATAAGTATGCTGAATGTGAGTATGAGGTTGGTCCAGTAGACGCACTCGTGGACGAGTGTAAGGCGTCTGAAGGCTGGTTAATCATCACACGATCAAGTAGTGCCAACAGTAAAGCGTTGGGTGACTACGTTCCATTGGATCTCGGGATTGCTGTACGTAATCGAAGCCGTAAGCGAGCGGCGCTGAGTACTCTGGGACTTCAGTATGTGACTGCTATGCAGTTTGTTATTGATTGCATGTCGAGTTATTTTGACATCAGTCGTATTGACGATCCTGACTATTGGAAACTGTTGATCGGACGCACTTCTGTAAAGCAGGGCGATACCGACGACTATGTCATGCGTTTGATGAATGATCACTTCGATTCGATCAATGATTACTTGGACGAGGATTCCATCAAGAAGTTTGCGTCGCAAAGCATCATGGCGGCAAACATCTTCGATTTGTTCAACTTCATCATCAACAACCGTAGTGAGATTGTTCAGACTACTGACCGGGCAACCATGTTCCGTAAAGTGCTCTCCAGTCTTGAATTCACGATGGACAAGTTGATTACAGCTGCGAACAACTTCAAGCACGATATAAAGAACAACTCTGAGTTGAGCCAGAAGAAAGTAAGTCGTTTCTTGAACGGTCGTTTCCACATCAAGGAAATTGATAACGCACGTACCACTAACCTGATCCAAGAAGCCACTCCGACGGACGTGCCTTTTGTGGATTACATGTTGGGATGTATACCCCAAGACAAAGTCTTTACGAGTTCTTCCAAGAACCGTAAGAAGGGGGACTTCGACGTGAATGATAGCGCCACGCACATTCACACCTCACAGCTGCTGATCAACAGTCACCTGCGAGTTTCGGGTCCTTGTCCAGACGGTCGAGGATGGTTACTCCCAAGTGTTTATCTTGTTGATGGTAAAGTAACTGCGCTTGATCCAAAGTACGCAGAGAAATATCAGCAGTGGGATAACCGCTTACGATATAGAGAAGAGAGAAAATGACAGACTCCCTTATTCCACGCAGGAATAGTCTTGGAGCAGCCGGTGTTTCTGTAAATACCGGCGGTGGGCATCCGGGATTCGGGGCCACCAACGCACCAGGCACGCAACAACAATCGTTTACCACCCCAGGCGCCATGCTCAGGCAGTATCTGAGCGGCCAGGGTGGCGGTGGCGGCGCTACGTCGTCATTCAACTGGAAGTCACACAATGGCGGGTTAGAGTCTAGCGAAGCATTGGGCAAGATGCTCAATGGCGCAGAGGTCGATGATAAGTCCACGAAAGAGTACTACATCGACAAAGTGGCGCAGTTTATGTTCCACTTCTCTGACTCGATCATGCGTAACAAACACCAGACTTACTTCTATCAGCACTTCATTGAGGTGCGTGATAACTTCGTCGTAGACCAGCAGCTTCAAACTGTCTGTGCTGTGAAGAAGGATTTTGTTGAATCCATCATTAAGGTGCATGATTTCAAGCGCGTTGTGGGATTCAACGGATCGATCGTGTTCGGCTACATGCTGATTGATCAACTGAAGAAAACTGGTGCTGACGACTGGACGGAGCGTGAGGTGCATTCTGCTTGCCAATTGGCAGTCAGTCACATTATGTCTTTCGAATTCGTCAACTGGTTAGTGAACACCAAGAAAGGTCGTACGTGGCATAACAGGCTACCGCCTAACGTAGATCGTTCGCTCGGCAATCTGGAGGGTTTGAAAGACCAGTTTGCTGAGATGTGGGAAATGTTTGATGTTCCCTTTCCATATGCTAACTTGTCGTTCGCTAAGACGACCAGCGCGCCTATGGAGTATCACCGTGTATTTAACCCAAATGAATACGGCGATACATTCGGTCGGATCCCTGGGGATTATAACCCAGCGCCCCGCACTGATAATGACAGTGTACTTGCATTAGTAGCTCGAAATGCGCAATTACGTAAACGGGTTGTCGAAGAACCCAGGCAAGACGTAGCCGCCGCTCAATACCAGGACATTTATAACGAGGTTGGAATAACTGTGAATACCATTCGCTACGATTTCCCCAATATCAATCCGCAGAACATGGATCAATTCGATTGGCGCAAAGAGTTCCGCCCGATCGGTAAAGAAAACCACTACTGGGTCTGTGAAAGTTCCTGGCTGCACCTCCAGAAGCTTTTCCAACGCCACCCCGAGCAGCGTCAGGAAGAAGCCGTCGGTTCTGGCGTATTCCGCGTAATCGTCATCGATCTGGATGGTGCTCGGTCGTGGAACTCCTTCACTGTCCGTAACGAGAAACTCACCGTGCAATATGTGATGAGCAATCCGGAACGACTGCTGCCTCTGCTGGAGAAGAGTCCAGACGAAGACGCGGTCTATGCTGTACAAGTGACGCCGGTAGAAATTGTCGACGTCAACAACAAGCTGGAAGTTCCAGTTGAAATGGTCAAGGAACTGGGCGATGGTATCCCGGTCATTGCTGTAAACCAAACTTTGGTTGCCACCTCTACTCAAGAGCTGCTGACCAACGTTGACCTGACCACCATCAGCCTGACCAAAAATCTGAAAGGCACCTCGGCCGTTTCATTCAACCTGGGTGAGTGGGATACCTACTCTCTGAAACCAGATCAGCAGAATGTCAAAGTCCGCATGCTCCAGGACCTGCCATTCTTGTTCAACGACTCTGGCGATAAAGGCAAGAACGTAAGTATGTATCAGGCTGGTCGTAAGCTGATCAACTACTTCAACGAAAACATCCTGCCTGAAGGTCTGTCCAAGTTCATCAACGCTCGTCTGATGAACATTGTTAACGAATGGCTCGTTAACGAAATGGGTTACAACGTGCTGGCCAACAAAGGTGGTGGCGGTAAGCTGCAAATCTCCAACTTTGTGGGCGACCTGGAAGATCTCAACGGCTACCTGAAAGCCAAAGACCCAATGGCTTACGAACTGTTCCACGATGGTTCGAAAGACAACTACCTCACCAAGGGTCTGAAGGTTTTCTACTACAACAATCCATTCGGGGTAGACCCGGAAGAAATGGAAGCACTGGATCGTCTGAAGTCGGAAATCACCTTGTACGTTGTCCGCGACATCTTCATGGTGAACGTGGTTGGCGACAAAGGTCCGTTGTACTCCGAAGAAAATGCTCCTGTGTACATTCGTCGTAGTGTGTGGCCGGAAATCTTCCGGATGATCGAAGATGCTTTCGACAAGACCACCGAAAACAATTTCGACACCACTGACAAGGTGATTCGTTACGGTGAGTCGGGTAACTTGTGGCTGTTCAGTTACACCAACGAAGATCGCAACGTTGCAACTCTGCGTCACATCTCGAATGGTAAGCCTCTGGTTCTGATGGCTCAGAACTAAGGCGAATTGACCCCAGGTTAATTCTGCTCCCTACCCCTTAAGTGGGGTAGGGAGTATTACCGTTCTTTTTTTTGCTTTAACTTCTGGGGGTTCTCAAGTCTATATTACTTGGGTAGAATGAATGACAGTAATCAATTTCCGATTACTAAATTTAGGAGATTTCAAATGCTTGATTATACCGTCCAGCAGATCGCTCATGTTGATCGCGCCCTCTTGAAAAATAAGGGTAAGGCTTTTGACATGAATGACAAGCCTGTCACTATTGTGGTGACAGCTATTCTGAACAAAGCTGAAGGAGAAGGCATTGTTGGATACTCGGCTGAGCGTCCTGGCAAGCTTCACTTCATCTATGTGGATGAATATAGTGTGCTTCGTTGGTCCGAGGTTGATACGGTCGATAACATCAACCTCGAAGGCCGTCCCAGCAATGACCTAGGAAACTTCTTTGCTGAACGTAATCGGATAACAGCCGATCAAGCGTTTGGCGCGAGTTTCTTGAGCCATGTAAAGCTGGTGACCAATGATGGTCGGTCATGGTCGGCAGGCGGTGTGTTTAAAATGGGAGAGTATGAAAAACTACTTGCCCAGATTAAACGCAAGGCTGATACTTGGCACCCTACTGCAACTTAAGTTAGTTGCAGTAGTCTCACCGTTAATATATTTACCCCAACTGCCATTCTGGCAAACAAATAGTTATTAGGAGATACACCATGACTCAAGTAAACAATTTCGCTGCTCTGGTTGCTGCTGTTAATGCTACTGAAGGTAAAGTGATGGATGATCATCGCGGCGCTGGCTGGATGACTGCTGGCGGCATTGCCAACCTGGTACGCGATGACAAAACCGTTCCGGTGCTGTTGCTCCGTGGCACCGCTTACTTCTCCCTGAACCTGCTGTACATCGGTGAGAATGGTGAAGCTCGTGTATCCCGTGACAGCGTCGGTGGCTGCGTGAAACTGCTGGGCGCTTCTCTGGAAGACGGCATTCTGGCCTATAACGAAAGCCAGAAAGAAAACCTGTTCACCGCTTCTTTCCTGACCGACATCCATTTCCTGGTTGACGGCCAACTGGTTGCCAGCGACATGGTAACTATGGAACAAGTTGTCGAAATGCAGACCGCAGCTAAAGCAGCTGCCGAAGCATGGAAGAAAGATTACGACGCACGCCAAGCAGCTAAAACTGCATAAGCTTTATGGGAAACCTAACAAACGGAATGGAAGGGCCAACCTCCAAACTGTTTGTTAGGCTACCCGCCAAATATAAGAAAAGGCCTTAGGGTCTTTTCTTTTTTGTCTGGATACACCATCTTGTGGTATAACTCACTAATTGGAGAACACCGAATGAGCCGATTGAACGATGGCGATCTGTTTCGTGACGAGATGATCCGCCTGGATAAACTGATCAAAGAAAAACCAGAAGGGGAGTTCAAGAAGTTTCCAATTTTCTTCCCTCTGTCCGGCATCTATCTGCCTAAAGAAGGCAATCCCGAAAAGACTGTTGTCCAAGTGGGTGCTGTCAGCGAAGCACTGAAGAATATTGAAAAGGAAGGTAACCGTCCGCAGGAGTTCATGAAGAACGTCCATTGGAACCAACTCCTGTCACGTATCGCTACTTACCTGTGCGGCATTCTGGACGCAGAGCAACTCAAGGGCAAAGATCTCACCCAGGTCTATCTGTTCGTGGACATCCCAGAAAACTCTGAGCTGATCAAAGAGCTGCGTGATTTCTACGTTAGCAAAGGTCGTACTCCGATCTACTGGGCAGTACTGACTCCTATCGATCCGGCTAAAAAGACGACGGTTGTTGAGCAGCCACCGGTTAAGGAAGAAAGCCCTGATGTTGAAGACGACGCCCTCGTTATCGGCAATGAAATGGTCCAAGTACCAGAAGAACCAGTTGTCGAGCCAGAAGCTCCTGAGCCGGTGCCTGAAGAGCCTGCCGAAGAACTGGTAGCTGAGCAGGAAGAACAGACTGAAGAACCTCCAAAAGACGCATAAGCGGCCATAAACCTACTACCTCCCATTGGGAGGTAGTAGGGATAGGGTTTATTTCTTTTTTGCTTTAGAACGGGTTGTAATGAGGGGAACTCGGATCATTTTTACCAGCAGCTTTCTCTTCTGCGGTAGCCGTGTCTTCTTCCTCTTCCTGCCCGGTGGCCTCAGACTTTTCGCCTTCTTCCTTAGGACCGGCCTCATCCTCTAACTCATCCTTGACTTCTTCACCCTCTACGACTGGCTCATCTTCAGCCGATGGCAATGCACCGTCTTCCAAAGGAGGTTCGTCAACTAAAGGAGCGTTTTCGTCAACAGGAAGTTGAGTACCATCACTACCATCCAGACCATCTTCCAAGCCACCTTCTTCGCCTTCACCCAACAGCTTGAGGAGTTTCTTAACTTCCTTGCTATCTTTGAACGAACTTTCCGTTTCTTTGAGAGCAGTGAGGTATTGAACAAGGAACTCTTGAGCGTTGAGTTTCTGGTGAACGATGCCTTGAACCAGGGAAGCAATACCGCCACCTTTACCATCGTTGACAATGTCGTCGAATGGCATCGGGATGTTGTAACGACGGAATGCTTCTGCCAAGAAGTAAGCTTTAACGTGAGCGGTGATTTCTTCTGGGCTAGCCAGAGTAGTCTGAAGACCAAGAGATGCAGCAACGTGCTTCATGGACTCTTGGGTAGACGCGATCTCCATCCACTTAGCAACCAGCTGATCAATTGCATCCAGTTGGTTACGCAGCTTATCTGTGGTCTCAATACTGCTACGCTCAGGGAACGAGCAATACACAGCCGTCAAGAAGTCCGACAGGAGGGTTTTGATAATTACATCATCTTCACCTTCCAATGGAGTCTTACTATCAGTTTTCCACAGCTTCTTGTTATCACGGATGCAGTTAGCCATTTCAGTAAGCACCGGAGCATTCACACGAATGTGCTTACGCTGGTGATCAGTGATTTGGATTGCCAGACTACTTTGCCAGTTGGCCGCCTGGTTACTTACCATCTCGTGTTCAGTAACTGCTTCAATCTTGAAGTTGTTACTGTCGTCCTGTACATCCAACCAGCTCCGTGGAGTGGAGAAGTAGTTGGAGATATCGTTCAGAACTTTGGTGCGACTTGCTTCATCAACCGGCTGGAAGAAGTTCTTCTCCATACGTTCCAGGCTAATCTCAGGCATTGCTACCAGAGGGTTCTCACCTGGGTTAACCCGAACAGTAAGTGCCGAGTTACGCATGGACTCCACAATCATCGGAACAGATAGTTGAGCTGTGTTCATCAGACTGTGAATCTTCGGGTTCTGGTCAAAGAACGCAGCACGAGCAATTTCTGCCGTGTTGGTTGGATCGCCATCATCCTTACCGTGGGTAATAGTCATCAGCGTATGAGGCTGAGCACGTTCCAGGTTAGCCAGGGTATCTGCAATGTCGAATGCAGCCAGACGAGCAATGTGCATTTTGGCCAACTGAGTAAGGGACTGACCAGTGCCCAAACGGTTGTACTTCAATGCAATGTAGGTAACTGCCTCACCTGGTACATAAAGGCAACGCACACCTTGACGACGGAAGATGCGAGAAAGCCAAATCTTGTTGGTCTCTTCGTCGAGAGTAATGCTGATGTTTTCAGCTTTGTCACTCAGGATAGAAGAAGTCCAGCGCTTGATCAAACTGGCCTCGGCCAGCTGAGCAAACTCAGACATGTCAAACTCACACTCCTTACCTTCCTGGATAGTCCGCAGGCTACTGATCAAACCGTTCTCACTACCGGACTTAGGCTTGTTAGCAACACCGCCTTTGGTCTTGGAGATCGATTGGTAATACTCGGGGTCAACAGTGTTCTTGAGGAACGTACCGTCTTCTGGGTCAACCAGGAAGATGTAGTCACACTTGGCCTTGTTCTGCCCGTTGTAGTGAATTGGGATTACCGCCTCACTAGGAATGTGCCACACCAGACCACGACCATAAGGAGGAACCGACAAGGTGTCCAAAGGCTTAACGAACTGCATGGATTGGTGACGAATGTTGCGACTACGATAGATTTCGTAGGCTGCATCAATCACTGCCTTTTCATCCAGGTTCTCAGTGGTCGCTTCAGGACCAGCTGCCTTCTTCTGTTTCTTGTTGGTTTCGCCGTCTTTGATCGGATCACGACTGCGTTCTGGATCTTTACGACCAGCACCGCCTTTCATGGAGGTGTCGACAATGAAGTCAAGATCTTCCACACCCATTACAGTGTTGATCGAACGAAGACGATCATTCTCTTTCAACTTAGGCTGGTACAAGCAGGCCGGGTTGTCAGTGAAGGTAATGTTGAAAAGGTTTTCCGAATCCAGGTCACCAAACAGGTTGAACTCCAGCTCGTCTTCAACAGCTCTGCTGGTGAACAATTGCTCCAAACCACTAACACGACCATTGCTGACCTTCTTGGCATTAGGGTTACGAATCAGACCAAGGTTCTTCAGACGAACTTCTTTGTTGTCTACCAAACCGTACTCATGACTCAGAGCATCAATCGCCTTACGACGATAGTCCTCGTAATTCTCGTTACCAGTCCGTTGGTGACGTGGGTCGATTTCACTACCATTGATCAAGTAATCAAGACCAGGACGACTCAAGTTGAACAGGCAATAACTACCAGTGTTCCACAGGACATCGTTGATAATAGTGCTTAAATCCTGCTCGATCTTATAGTTGTTGGTGAAGTATTCTTCCCAAATCTTGAGCAGTTCAGTGTGTAGCGCGGTATTCTTGAACTTGCTCGGAATCGTATCGTAAGTAAGAATCTTGTCCTGCTTCCCGTTGGGGTAGAGCAGGATCGTGTTCCAGATAAGCTCCGCCTTATCAATGTAAGGAGTAATCGCTCGAAGGTCAGTAACCGCATTGATGTTGTTACTGATAATGTCGCTGAGTCGCTGTAGCTTATACGGGTTAACTACGTCAGTCCCACCGATGTCTCCTTTGTCTGGAGTAACACCGTTACGAGGAACTGCGTTACGCAAAGTGGCTTGCGCAAATGCGGGCAAGTTGCTGAAATCCTTTCGCACTTTGGTGTAATCTGCGCGATTATTGCCCAGCGTAGTCCCTCTTGATCTAAGAGTCATATGAATTCCTTCATTGGGTCAACTTATGAATAATGCCGATAAAGATAAGTTCTATCGGGATACCTTTGCATTAGCCCGGACAATGATCGTAAAGATCGAGCCCTTGGCTAACAGGTATAACCAGGCTTTAGAACGAACAGGGCATGTTGTTTCGCAGGACAAACGTACCTGGCGTTATTACATGAACCTTAATGGGGACTATCACGAAACTGATGAACCCATGATGATCCGTTCTTTGGATACGGATGATGAGATTCTCTTCAGTAAAGAAAACCTCAAAACTCACATTAATACCTTCCGAGAGTACTCTCGGGGGGAGTACTGGTTTAAACGTCTGTCTGAGCGTTACCCAGCTCAGCCCGTACTCATCCGCGGTATTCTGTCGCCCATCCCGTTTGACGAGACAATAGGCGCCGAAGACTATAAGATCCTCCGGTACAACGAGAAATTGGTGCTCCCCAACGAGACCCAACTGATCCCTAATCTTCAGACTTTCATCAAGTCAGAAGTGGAGCAGACGTTCAATACCGAATACATGATCACTGATGACTTGTTCCTGTCGTTGATGGTCAAACTGCTTTACGCGGATATCATTAAAGGTATCCATGTGATTCGTATCGAGAACATGTACACTCGACACAGTCACGATTTTTATATTTGGAGTCACATTGATTCCTTCGGGGAGTTTTCCCAATATAAGAATAGTCTCAGCTTTGAACAAACGATGTGGCTTTTCCGCAACATCGCCTGGATCAAAAACAACCCAGGTCAACAGTTCACCTTTGACAAGTTGATGCACAACCTGTTGAGCAAGGCCAGAATTCCTTTGGCTAAGTTTGACATGGTAGAAGGTACCGAAACCCAGCTGGAGGACTTAACCCCCACCCCGCTGTATCGTCACCTCAACCTCAACTTGCTTGACGACTATGGTCTTGAACCGACCTACATCGACACAGCCGCCCTGATCCTTAAGCAGCAACCTCTGGCTAAGGACAACCTTTCCCAGATGGCTATTTATCAGGATGATGCGCTGGCTAAAGGTAAACGTAGTCTGCACTCCGAGTTGCCTACCAAGGTGCTCGAATCCAGCATGAAGGATTACACCAACCGACACGCAGACACATTGATGTCTGTTCTGTTGAACGAGTGGATCTATCTGGCTGGTAAAGGTAAGTTCCAGGGTCGCGTTATTGTTGCTGATCCAAAGACTGGTCGACAAGTACGTTTGCCAGTGGCTGATGCATACAACATCTGGAAATACCTGGTCGATTATGCAAGTGGTAATGAGCCGGTCAAAATCTGCCCTGCTTACTACCAGAACGTCATGAAGATCACTCCTCCGAGTATTGGGGAGATCATCCATGTTGGCGGTAAGGATTTCATCTACCCGCTTTACTTGGCTTACGACATCCGCAACATCTGGTTCCCTGTGGCTAACTTTGTTGCTCCAGATTACCTCGTGCAGTACGCTATCGAAGTGTACGACGCGATGTGGAAACACAAGAAGTTGTACAGTCAGTTCTATGATCTCAACAAACGTGCTCGCGTCAAAAACGCTTGTAAGACGTTGTATGACTCAGGGGTAGTTCAGCTCGGGACGTTCACCAATTACGCTGATTTGATTTCCAGTTACAAGTTCGATTTCTCTGATTACACTGCTGCTGAGTGTAGAGACTTTGCTTGGGACATCTTCAAACGTGTCACTGGTTGGGATACCAATCAGCAACCAACCATGCGAGTCAAGCAGAGTGATTTGCTCGACATCATGATGAAGCTGTCGTCTTACAGCATTCACGTTATCAAGGAAATGGATGACGGGGCTACTGTAGACGAACTCATTAATGAGAACTTGGTAGGTGATAGCCGTTGGGTTGGTTTGGGTAACAAACTCGAAGCCGACTTCTCCAACGTTAAACCTACACTGCATCCAACGATTGATGGGATCTATGCCCAGAAGTCTCTGACCAAACTCCTGTCATCGCCTCACCCTACGGTTGAAGCGGTAATGGAACTGAAGTTAAGACTTGAGGACAACCGTCACATTAAACGTGTGCAGCTGGAGACAGACCCAGTTAAGTACGCATTGCGTCTTACCCCACGTCGTTACTTGCGTCGGGTTTATGGTGATGAGCCAGTACCAGAGATCGATACTCTCCCAGATACCTACTACGGGGATCTGAGCGACCCTATCGTTATCGATGATCTGCCTGACACCTATTACGGAGAACTCGGGGAAACTGTTACTCTTGATGATTTGCCGGCCACTTACTACGGTGACCTGAGTGATGAAATCATTATTGACGAACTCCCTGCTACGTACTACGGTCGATTGGAGCCCAAGAAATGACCCCCAAAGAACTAAGCTTAATCAAGCAGAAATACTGCGAGGATCATTTCATTCGGGACAACATCTCCAAGGTTGAATTCGAGTTGGTCAGGACGACTGTTAAAGGACAGGGAGTCTTTTTGGTCACAGTACCTGGTAAACAGTCAGTGCATTTTGAGTTGCACAAACAGGACCTCTCAGGGTTAAGTGAAAACAAAACCCTGAGTATCCCCAAGCAATACCGGAATGATTTCGATGCAGCCCACAACAAAGCTATGATAGCAGAGTGGATAAATCGAGGAACCGGAATCAATCTGCTTGAGACTGACATCGCCAATCTCTCCACCACCAAAACCCATTTGATAGTTGGTATAGCAGCAGATTCTATGCGCTTTAAATCCGACTTCCGGCTTATTCGGCTATAAGGAATTCCCATGTCCCTGTCTGCAACAGAAATTCAAGATCAGAATCGTTCGGAAGTTCCCGTACAAACTACGACCAATACTGGTTTCGGCAACATCATCATGGATTGCGTGGCTACTCGCCAGCCATTCACCCTGCCACAGTTCACGACTCTCAACGAACGCTACAACGTTCTGCCAGCAGAGTCGATCGGTCCAAAGCACGGCAAAGACTTCGAACTCAAATACTTCGGTGTTGGTATCCGTGGTGCCAACTGTGTTGGTACTGACCCTCTGACCGGCGTAAGCCGCATGAAGGTTAACCAACACCAACCAACTGACGGTAACCTGTTTACCCACATCCCAATGGCCTGCCGTCCTCTGGACAACGACTTCGATAACGTTGCTCGTGCGCAGTTCCGTTTGCGTGTGGTTGAAAACGGTTACGACGGTCAACCGTATGCCTTCTACTACCTGCGCCTGATCAACTTCGATCATTACAACCCGCAGGTTCTGAAGATCATCCGCGACAAAGATCAGAACGAGACTCCAGTTCCATGGGTGCCTACTCGTGACGATCTGTTCAACCCACAGCCACGCCAGTTCACCAGCGAAGGTTCTGTACCGGTTTCCGATACCTACCTCAACGCTTCGGCTATCCTGGGCTGCTCGTTGGATCAAGGTGCTTTGCAAGAAATTGCAAACGCCTGCCGTGTAAAGTACAACGATGCCAGCTACGGTGCTATCAACGAGACCATGATCTGCTGGGGTTACGACACCAAGACCGACGGTTCCATTGGTAACGGTGCAACCATTCGTTACGACGAGATCCTGAGCGCTGTTGCTGCTCATTTCATCACTGAACGTGATGCTCGTAACGTCCTGGCGAACACCTTCCTCACCATGGACTACGACCACGGCTCCAGCGAACCGATGTTGCTGGGTGATGCCACCTCTGCCCCATAAGGAACCCGGCAATGGATCTTTTCGTAGCACTGGCTGATAGCCTCGGGGTAACCACTCCACACCTCCCTCTCAAGGAAGGCATGGTTACTGATGATGCTTTCAACCTGATCAACATGCTGTACCTGGACAACAATCCCCAGGATCCTGCGAACTATGCAGAGAGCCAAGCGTACTACAACCGGGATGGTCGTCTGGAGTTTGAAGTAATCGACAAGGAAACTGGTTGTGTGCTCATGACCTTTGTCAATAAGTCGATGACTCCAATCGTTACTGCACATGCTGAACTGATCGACAACTCTCAGCTGATGGATGACCCTCTGGTGTTGGCACAAGATGATGCTCATCTGCTGGATAATCTGGTCACTGGGTTGAAGTATCCGATCGACAGTCCAGCATGGGATGACTTTCCTTTTACTCTGGCACAGTATCTTACTGACCGTGAGTACATTGGCGTATGGGTTGCTGGTACTTTCGGTAATCTGTGCACTGGTGGCTTGGAAGTCATCTACAAGGGTCCTGGCAAGGAAACTCCGGATGGGTTCCCTAAACCAAATTCTCCTATGGTTGCGATCATTGCATTCAACCAAGGTCAGCAGAAAGGGCGCATATGCTTGGTGACTTGATAAAAGTCCCCCACGTAGTAAGGGTCATGGGAATTGACCCTTCTACCACCAACATGGGGGTAACGGTAATTGACGTCGATATCTCCGAGCGCAAACCGTTTAAGTTGGTCTACTGCAACACCATCTACGGTGAGAAGGTGACCTATGACGTACCCGAACAGTATGACGATACAGCAGCAACCGGCGTAGCAGCTCGTAGCTTTTGTCTTGCTCGTGCTTTAGGTGCCTTGATCGATATTTACATGGTGGACTGGCTTAACCGGGAAGATGAAGTGTTCGGGCTGTTATTGAGTAAAAGTGTGACAGGTATTACCGAAGATAACTTCCTCGGCATGTCCGCTCTTACTTATAAACAGTTGGTGCAGTTCGTCTCCCTGTCCCACCAAGAATTCATCAATCGGGGGATTCATGTGTCTAACGTTCTCCCTAACCAGGCAAAGGATATTGTCGGTGCAAACTTCCGTGGTACTACCAAGGATGACGTGCGCAAAGGTTTGTTAGCCTATGACTGGCTAGATTGGGGGGATGTGGATTTGGAAGTAACAGACGAACACGCTAACGACTCTAACGCCGTTACTTTGTATCGTTGTGAAGTCCTTGCAAAACAATGGGGGGTGTTCCGTGACTGACAATACTGAACCGCCTGCCCAGTTTCACGATGCATTGGAAAAGAACGTTTACGGTGAACAGAGTGTAAAGCTGCGCAATACCGGTGGGATACTCGCCGTTATTACCGTGTGCGTAACCGCTCTGGTCAACTCGTACACAATCTACTTGTCAGTGAATGACAAAGGGATCTGGCCAAGTGAAACCAGCATGTTCATCATGATGGTTGGTCCAGTGATTGCCGCGTGGAGTTGGATGGCGGTGAACAAAACGCTTCAGACGCTTTTGTCTGGAGAGTCTGGGTTTACGAAGATTCGTGCCAAGTTGGCAGACGCTATTGCCCCGAGCCCACCAAAGGCTCCGCCAGTAGCTCCTGACAACAGTAACAACAACGGTTGAAGCCGATGTACTGCTATGCAGCTATAACCCCCTAGGAGCCCCGTCAAGGGCTCCTAGGGGTATATGGTTGTTACTGTACTTTTGCCTATTCAGGGAGGCTTGGTATCACTGTTGCTCATTTTCGGGGCGTTTTCAACAATCGTCTTGATGTTCTCACTCAGACGCTGAACTGTTTTCTTAGCCACCCATAATTCCATTTCGATGCCGTCGAGCTTTTCAGTGGACTGAATCAGTACCACTCTGGTAAGTCGATAGCACCCAACCCGTTCGGTGTCGGTGAGGTCTGGCTTGAGACAGTTATTCGTTTCAAGGAATGTTGCCAGCTGCCCCACCCTACTCTGAGGGGGCGTTGGAGCTACCTCCCGAAGCTCCGGTATTACTTCGGCCATTTGCTTCTCCGCTATGCGGAGCTGGGTGTTGTAACTGTTGAACTCCGCCTGGGTGGTCTTTACCTGGAGGTAAAGCTCCGCTTCGTTCAAGGTCGGTTTCTGGCTGCAACCCGAAACCAAGATCAGTAATAGGCCCGCTAGTAGGGCTTGGTAAACTACCGATACCATATTGCTCATAGAGCGTTGCATAGTTCGACTTCCTCAATTGGGCCTGAACCGATAACTCATGTTGCATGGATGTTCGAAACTGAACGTTATCCTGAGCCGTCTGTTCCATCGCTGTAGCTGCTTTACGCATTACGTCAGCAGCGTTAACGAACGTCTCGGTGGTTTTCTCGTCCAGCTTAACCGGTTTAGGAAAGAAGTGAGACATTGCCAAAAGTCCTGCAATGATCACTAGTACGATGAGAGTTGCGAACCCTCGAAGCTTATCGAAAAACAAGGCATTAATTACTGCCATGTTAGTCTCCCTGAATTACACCACGAATGTACAAGTGGTATCCTGTGTGAAGTTTACTGGGTTTCCATCGATTAGTATGCACGTGGTGCACTGCATCCTGATCATAGATCCCAGCCGTTTTACCTACGTAGAGCCGTTGAATACCGATATCAATGTCCAGGAGTCTCCTGTTGATGATGCTTCTGGTGAAGTATTTAGGAAGCAAGCCGTTCCCCGTGAGGAGAGGTATGTTTCGCTTTTCTTCCGTGTGGAAAGTGAACGGGTAGCTGTAATGAACCAGCGGTACGGTGTAAGCATAAACATGTGGGTTGTCGAGAACGATCAGGAAAGAAGAAACCTCCAACAACAAGTTGGTGAAGAACTCTTCAGTCTCGAAGAAGCCAGCCGGCACTTCCTCACGATCTTTCTTGATTACTTTACCCAGATCAATAAGACGCTTGGAGTCGAAGATAGCCCGAGCCCAATCAACCTTTTCGATATTGATGGCGATGCCTTTATTAGCACGCACATGGATGATATCTTCGCGATACAGACGACCACCCAAAGAAGCCCATACTGTTTTACCTAGCAGATCGAAGTCCGTTTTGACATGCAGGTAGATGGAGCCATTACGACTTTCGAACTTGATATCCTCCAACTTGAAAGGATAGGTCGAAAGCTTACTGACTGTGTTGAAGTTCAGCGAGCAGACATGGGCAGTGTCGTCTACCCGGAAGTGCTTACCTGCACCACGCAGATAGAAGCAACGCTCATCAGTTTCGCCTTTAGTAGCACGAACCATGTGACCATTGATAGTCCACAAGCAACGATCAACCAAAGCACCATAATCAACATCAGAGTTGTTGGTCTTGGTAATTCGCATGTCTGGAGCTTCGCCAACTCGCAGCAGTTCTTGTTGTTCCCGACCGAGCCGTACATCACCTGGCAACTTACTGAAAGCCCTGTATTCGATATCGTCGATCAGAACGTAACGGTAACGATCCCCAGGCAAAGTGTTTGAAGTCTGGAGCGGAGTATTTTTCTTGGTATCGAGCCAAGCTTGGATGTTGCCAGTGAAGCTACCCAAGTCACCCAGGTAAAAACTGAGGTCAATAGCCACGTCACGATTGGCGTAAGCATCGGCAACAACGATGGTCAATCTGGTGTAACTGGTAAACAGCGTATTGCAGGGAACACCGCTGATATCCAAAAGCTCCTCTCCCTTAGGGGAAAGGCGGCTGTTACCAACAGCCCTTTTGTAAGTATACATAAGGGGGAGACTCCCATGGATTCTATGTCAAAATGGGGGCCATATCACCTATAGCGCCCAGGTTCTCTGTATATGGCAGGTCATAAAATGCTCGTTGAGCCCCATGGAGTTAATGCTAATGGCTAACATCACTTTTCCTTGGAACCCCTTCCAGGATCAGATTCTTTGCCGGGTTAAAGGAGAGGTAATCAAAACCTCCACCGATGGCAAGCGACGTATCTTTGTTCCACGAGCAGCTCCCTTCTTCATGAAGAACGTTGTGCTCCGTAAACAGGGTAGTGTTACTCCCCTGAATCCTGGTAGCGACTTCTTGTACGCCCACACTTTCGACCGCTTCATTGTCGATAAACGTCGTAACGTTGCTGGTGCAATTGTTCTGCGTAAGGACTTCGAAAACGAAATCCTGGTCATGGATTACGACACCATTGGTGGTCCGTTCATTCTGGATGAAGTTGCCTTCGTTCAGCTGGTTGCAAACATCGTCAATGCTCCTCGTGAAGCTGATTGGAGTGACTTGGTTGGCGTACCTGAAGAATGGCCTGCTGATCCACACGATCACCCGCCAGTTCAAGGCTACGACTACGAAGACATGTACCTGGCCCTGAAGCACCTTATCCTCATTATGAGCGATTCGGAAACCAACGGTGCTAACCTCATGTCTCTTCTGGAAGATCACCTCAAGAAACCGATCCTGCAAGCCCACACCGGTAACAAGGCAGACCTCGGTCTCCCGGACACCGCTAACTTGCGTCCTTCTGTTGTTGCGGACATCGCTGGTGGCGAGCCAGGTGTCGCTCTGACCATGGACGTGGCTCTGGAGATGTTCCGCCGAGCTGCTAAGGGTACGCTTAACCTCAATTAAGGAATGTTGCATGAACTTCCCCATAGTTCCCGAATATCGGAAAGACATTCTCAATACCAACATTGAGAACAAGATTAAGGGTGAGCCGTTCGAGCTTCCTGCCAAATCTAAAAAGGGTTACATCCTTGTTCCGGTACACGCTCCATTTTTCGTAAAAAGTTTGAAAGTTTACAACGGTAACGGCGAGCCACTCACTCCTGGTGACAAAGGCGATTACCGTATCTACAGGATTATGGGGGGTTTGACTGATCTGACCGCTAAGTCTGTGTCGTGCATGATTGAATTCCTTAACCCGGATATTCGTTCAGGCTTCATCGACTATGATGTTGTTGGTCACTTCAGTCTGTTCGACGCCGCCTTCCTGAAGATGGTTGAAGAAGCAGCCAACGACGAACGCCCGGTTTGGTGGGAGAATGTCCACAACAAACCTACCCATTTCCGTCCGAAGCTTCACGGTCACAGCTTGTTGTATGAAACTGTGGCAATGATGGATATGGTTGGTCTCATTGACGACTTGCTTGCTTTGCTTAAGAGCCGCGGTCGTACTCCTTTGGAGATCAAGTTCGAGCATTACCTGCGACTGCTCATCCACTACATCAAGACTTACAAGACTGAGCTACTGCTTGCCCTGGAGAGACACAAAGGGGCTTACAACCCACACGGTTGGAACAAAGCACAGTCTGGTCTGGAGTTGGTGGATAACTTCCCTACTGCTCGTGGTGCTGAACTCCTGCAACCACGCAACGATCGTCACCTGACTCCTGATGGCATCAAAACCATTATGGATGTCTACGGCTTTAACAGCTCTGAGTTGTTGGAGCAAATGAAGTTGCCTATTAGCCAGTTCGGTAACAGTAACTTCATTCCTGCAAACATCGACGGTTCGTTTGAAGGCTTGGGCGGGACGATTGAAACTGGCGGGATGTGCTTGGAGAGTGATGGTACTATCACTTACCTGGCTAGCCGGATGGATGGTCGTACGCGTGGTCTGTATTTCTCTGTAATGGAGAACACGACCGATCAAAATAAAGCATCTTTGGATTTCACAGGCTACAAATACGAACACGCCAAGTTTAATGCAAGCAACGCAAACGTTGACCGCATTGTTCAGGGTAGTGGTAGTGAATGTATCCTGGTTTCCGATAGTGTCACGGACCTTTGCTTTATTGGTGTGACTAACGGGTCTAACGATCCTGCTCGTCACGTTTACTCCAAGATCAATATGCGTCCTTTGGTCGAAGCCATCTTTAGCAACCCTGGTTCTTACCGCGCTCAAGATGTTTGGAATTACTTGAGTATTGCCATGATGGGGGATTGGGTTTACATTTTCCTAACTGCCTCCACTCCTGTACCAATTGCTAGCAATAACGTGGGCTCTAACTGGAACTATAAGCATATTTTCCGTGTGCCGATTGCTTCCATTAAAGCAACTGTTGACGTGACTCCGGTTCGTCAGAACGTTAGCTTTGTCGATGCCGATGGCGTGCAGGTTAACAACAGTCCATGGTGGCGCTGGTTCAGCATTACCCGAGATAGTAACGGCTATGTAACAAAGGCTTTGCACACCTTTGCTCCTTACCCTTCTAACGGATGGATTGGTCCGTACCGTTCGGCAGTGACCGTAGTGGCGCAGGATCCTAGCCGTCCTGGTATCTACGCACTGAAGTTCATGACGGCCTACTACGCAGCGTACACGTCGCCTAGCGTTAACGGTCAGATGAACGTAACCCCTGAGATCAACTACGATTTCAACCCGTACACAGGGGTGTTTACATTAAAGTCGCAGTCCCCAAGCTTTAACGTAAACTTTGGTGCAAACCCAATTGTTCCACCACAGTACACAGACGTTTCTCTGAAATATCTGTGTGTGTTCTTCTATCAAGCGCAAGGTATGAACATCTTTGAAGATGGCCGTATTTCGTCTTGCGGAGCATACGGGTTCAGTGGGTTCCCTCGTGGAGCTTTGATCATCAACTTGCGAGGGTCGTCAACTCGTTACGCTACAGTATCCAGGTTCTGGAATCGTGGTGAAGATTTTGGTCTTAGTGGGGTTACACGGGTTGTTCCGGAAAACATGATCAGTCCGGTAGAGAGCAGTGTTTGTCCACGAGCCTTCCTGTATGTTCCAGGTGGTGAGTATTACGTGGCCGGTCGGAAGAACGATGCTAATGCTCTTGGACTGTTTTTCAAAACAGTATCGGGTAAGTTTGCACCTCGACCTGAAATCAATAACCTCTACATGTCGAACGTCGTGGCTCGTCCATTGACTAACAACATTCGCAGGGTTAACTCATTGCCTGGTTTGGGTGGGGCTACCATCTCTGTCCCTTCTGCCAATTTGGACTTTGCAGGGATTGAAGTAGGTGAATCGGCCTTTTGTGTCAGCTACCAGAAAAAGAACTTCGACCGAGATCGGATGGGCACTGCATGGCCAGGAGGTGTTGCTGATGGCGACGTAGTGTTGATTCAAACACACACTCGTCGTCTTGAAGCAGATGGAACTTTAACAATAGTTCCTACTCTGGAAGTTCTTTATCCAGAATGGATTGTTAACGTTATCAAAGCACAGGTACAGTTCCCTGCGCTGCTTCCTGGTAGCCGCAATGTAATTGTTACTGTCAATGATCCGACATTCTCCCCTCTCGCAAGATTTGGGTGGTTGCCGGTCACGGTTTCGGTTCAATATTGCGGTGGTCTTGGTACTGCTGATGCGAACACCTTGTTTGCGACCATTCTCAGTATTCAACCGACTTATGTAGACAGTGGTGGCCGAAAAGTTGTAAACGGTCTTACTGTGGTTAACGTGCATCATGGTCGTTTTGAAAGTACCGCAATGAACACTCCGTATCCTTGGGGTAATCAGGAATACTCCGACACTCCGTTGTCAACAATGGACCCGGCTCGTATTCAGTATTACCTTGATGGTAACAAGTTGTCTGTTTTCCATGGGTGCGGTGTAATGGCGCAAACCCCTGGCGACTCTTGGGGCGTTGATGCAACATTTGTCTACAACGACAGAACAGCATCTCATGCCTGGAGTTCGGTTGACTGGAGGGCGCGTTCTAGCCGTGGTACGGGGATCATCATGACTCCGGACAACGGTATTCAAGTAATGCGTGGTTGGGATCAGTCCACTGGTAGTGCCGCTACTATCTCTGAAGGCCCGGTTAACCATCCATTGGTTGGTTCAGTGTATCCGGAGATTGGTTGGGTTGTCTTCTTTAAGACACCGATTAAAGCAACCTTTAACGGGAAGCTCTACATCATCCCAGCCGGCAACATTGACTTGCGCAATGTTGTTCCTAACCCGGCAAACAAAACGTTCTACATCTACGCCATCCTCCGTAACGGTATCCCTGTTTACGAGGTGGCTGAAGATAAACGCCTGGAGACTCCGTTCCAAGTGTGGGTAGGTAAGGTGATTACAAATACCTTGCAAATCCTGACAGTGGAGCGGTTCAACGTGGTTACCATTAACAGTAACCGAGTGTCCGAAATCAAACGGGGTAACTGTATCCCGGCTACTTCTGGTCTTGCTATTGAAGAAGGTCAGTTGCCTTGGTTGCGGGCTGACGAACTCTCTTAAGCCTTAGGAAGAGTGGGGGGATCTCCCCTCACTCTCTCCATTGTTAACAGGTATTTTAAATGAATCCGTTGCGAGTTGTTGAATTCGACATCCACGGTAAGAATCCCAAGAACAAGATCTCTGGGGAAATCATTCCTATCTTGGATAAGACCTGTCAATGGGTCATTCCTGATGGTTCGCCTTTCTTTGGCGATTACCCTGATCCTGGTCAATTCCCTATTACTGTAGTTTACGATCAAGCTGGTCGTGAACTTGTGCGTGACCGCGACTACTGGCTTGAAGAAGAATTCATGCCACTGGTTGAAGTAACCGGTCGTCCTGTTGTTTGTTTTATCCGTCTTTCCGAGGCGGTGCTCGCTGCTAACAAATTCATCAAGGTCAACTACATCTCTGTAGGGGCTTACTTCATTCCTCGTAACAGCATCGAAGAGTGGCTTAAGACTATTCAGAAAGGCCACGTCCCAGTTCCTTGGGAAAAGGTATTCGGTGTTCCTCCTACTGTACCTTCCGAATGGCACAGTCACAGCATCAAGACTGAGATTGGCGATTGGTTCGAGTTTACCCTGTTCTACACCTACGTAGCCGAGAACCTTTCGACTCGTCATGGTGGTGAACTCAACCGTCAATTGGAAGCTGCTGCTACTGCTGCTTTTGCCCGTCTGGTTAGCGAACGCGATCTGAACTACAATCGCATGCGCACTCACACCAGCAACTACAATCGTCCGCACGGCATCTTGCCTAAAGACGTGAACATGGGTAACCACCCTAACTACCCTACTGCCACTCTGGAAGAAGACCGTGCAGGTACAGCAGCTAACCGCCTGAGTACTCCTCAGGGTGTGCAAGAGCTGCTTAAAGACCTCACTCCTGATACCAGCGGTGCAATGCGTAACGGTATGGTTCCATTGAGCAAGCATTCCAATGGTACTTATATTCCGCCAAACATTACCGGGTCGTTTGAAGGTCTGGGTTCTCGTAGTGAGTGCATGGGGATTTGTCTGGAAGAAGACGGTCGGATGGTAATCATCCAGAACCACTTCGATGGTCGGAATGAAGGTTTGTACTACTCCACTCTGACCCAGTACAACAAATCGTTTGATCCGAAGAACCCGTACGAGTTTGTTTACACGAACTACAAATACGAGCCTCCGGTTCTGATCAACCAGGGCATTGTTCCTGATTCGATCATCATGGGCAGCAGCAACGAAGTTATCATGGTGGGTAAAACCACTACTGGTAACCCAGGTGCTAATGACCAATGGTTTGTTGCTCTAACCAACAACAGTTTTGACCCAAGTGGTCACCGTTATATCAAGACTGATATTTCGGACATTGTTGCGCAGACCGGGCCGTTCAACCCTGACAGCAAACTGGTTGCCGAGCCCTATCACGGTCGCTGGGCTATTTCGTTGATTGACGATTGGATTCTCTTGATTGTCAACTCGTCGGAAGGTGGTGGTAACTTTGAATGGCAAACTGGTCGAATCTCCTATTGGCGAATCCCTAAAGCTAGTGTGATTTCGGGTACTCCTGCTAAATGGCAGTTGATCCGTATCAACTATGTGAACGGTGATGGTGTTCAACTGAACAACCAGGCTTGGTGGGAATACGCTACCCGCGTGAAGGACGGGAACGGGGCCACGACTAAATGGGGTCGGTACACCTTTAGTCCTATTCCAAATGTGGGAGCCACGTATTTTGGTCGTCGTGCTTTGACGCTGACTGCTAAAAAGACAGGGTTCCAAAACGTCTGTTATTACAACCTGATGATGTACACCTTCTTGGAGTACACTCCTCCTGGTCGTGGCCTTAACCCAGTGGCCTTGTACACCAACATGGTGTATGAACTCAACGTGGCTACAGGGAACATGACGTTGTTGTTTGCTCAGCCGACTTACAACGTCGATTACTCTAGTCAGGCCTGGAATACTGAGAACGCCAAACTCGCCAATTTCTACAACTTCCTAGTTCGTTATACCAAGCAGGCAACAATCGTAACTGCTAAAGGTGAGTTTGTTACCGGGGTCACAGACTGGGCGGCGGAGATGATCCCGCTTAACACTTTGATCCAAATGTCTCACTTCAAGTTCAAATCCAATAACCAGCCAATGGCTAACCCTGAGCAACTGCTGAGTGGGGATTTGAGTACCGATCGCATTATCCCTTACAACTTTGAAAACAAGTTCCGGGATATTCTCACACCGATTCCTGTTGGTTTGAGTCAGCGATGCTTGGCGTATGAGGCTGACGGTGAAAACTTTGTCACGACGTCCACACGTACGGATAAAGTGACCAATGCTTCTGTAGGGGCTAAAATTGGTTTCCGTACGGTGACCGGTGATTATGCTGTGCGTCCTCAAGTGACAAACTTGACGTACGCTAACCTGAAAAGCCGTCCCTTGGTTAACACCGCTTACGAAACCAACATGACCACTCTGGAGACGGTCATCAACGCTACTGGTACTGCTGCCGATTTGGCTGCCAGAGGAGTTGAGATGGGGACAATGGCATTAAGTGGCTGTTCTTGGTCTAACCTTAGTCGTTATGGCAACCGTAACTTGGTTTCTCCTAGTGCGGCTTTCCGGGCCAAGAATGAGGCGGGGGCTTTCCTCTCCTTCCCTAAAACTCATCGTCGGGAATTTGATGCGGCAGCCAGAAAGATGAACTACATCCCTAATGACTATTATGGTCTGGCGGAGTCGTTCAAGAATCAGGTTCGTGCATTGATCCCTGCTGGTAAGTTGGGTGCTTTGTGGTGCTTCTCACTGTACGTGTTGGATGGTGCTAACGGAGGCATGTTTGCTGGGATGAACAGTGCTTTGCTTCACGTAAAGTATTCGCGAGTTCCAGATGGACAAACTCCATTTGTTGACGCACAGTTCTTGCATGTGACGTTAAACGTGGAAGCTCCAAATGCTAACCATCCCGGGTGCTACTTGATCACTGGCTTTAATGCGGCTAGTGGTACTGGCGAGTACGTACAGCATCGGGACATTGTTCCTGAACGTGCTGGTTTTGGTACGGACAACATCAACCGTGCAGCAATGCAGATCTATCGCAATGGCGGGATGCTTCGAGTAGCAGTGATGGGCAATCAGATTTGTGTGGGCGGTACTCAGTACTTTGACACGACGATCTTTGATATCAACACTGCCAACGGAGCTATTAGTCTTGTGGGTGCTAACCATATCGGTTGGGAGGCTGGCGATACTGTCACTGCTATTCCAAGAATTGGTCTTACCCATTTCACTGCGGACGGAAGTAAATGGCTGACGGACGTTGCCAGCATCGCCGAGACGGTTTATCCATCTGGTGGTTCTGCGCGGATATTCCCAACTCAGGGAAGGGTTGACCGCTACGCAACCCTCACGGCTTATCCAGAAGTGGCTTGGGCTTTGTTCATCCTGGAAGAAGTAGAGGTATTGTTCTCTGGTACTTTGTATCGCATGCCAACCGGTACTATCGATTTGCGTGATATCGATGCAGACCCACGGAACAAAGTGTTCTACCTTTACTCCACCATGGAAGGCCAAAAGCCTCAGTACATCCTCACGGATATCAAACTGCGTCAAACCGCCAAGATCCTGCATGCGGCTACGATCACCACTGGTCCTAACCAGATCCTGTTGATCGAACGTCGTCAGCCGTTCCTTGTTGGTAACCTGGAGTTGAGCTATAACCGCAAAGGTGGTTCCATTCCGGTCAGTTCAGGCTTCCCTCAGGATCAAGGTAACTTTAATTTCCTGAAGGCTTCTGAGCTGTTGCCTTAATTGGTGTTGGGGGAGAACTTCTCCCCCAATTCTTTTCACTAGGAGACACCTATGATTGTTCACGGTGGACCACCGCCCTTTATTGAAGAACCGAATCCTCGGTTTGGCGGAGTAATCAAAGCTCTCAATGAGTTTGCGACATTTGTTGCTGAGCGCACTGAGAACTTCAGTTCCTCCACGCAGGAACGGCTTATCGAGTTCACCCAAGAACTGGACGGGTTTGTTCGTGATGTAGCAATCCCTATCACCGATCACATCAGTGCAACTGGTGCGGTACACGGTGAAACCAAAGGAACCATCGGTCTGTCTCTCAAGGATAACTTCCGAGCGGCTACTTTGGCTGAACAGATTGCTTTGGCTCGCGTTGACGCTTTTGTTACCTCCCAAGGCGCAAAGGCCGCTATCCAGGGTAATGCTGCCTCGTATGTGGCAAACAACTATCAGCAGAATGACGTTATTCAAATGGCGTCGTACTTCTTCCCTGATGAATACCCCACCTTGGTTCCGACTGCTCCAGAGCCGGTACGTTTCTTCAATGGTGACGGTAAGAACAACACAGTATCGATGTTGCTTAACGGTGACCGTCTGGTACTGTCGGCTTTTCAACCTGCTGGTCGTTATCAGAGACAGAGTCTGTTCGTTTCTGGTCCAACTAACCAGATCGGTAAAACGCTGTTGCAGGAAGTGCAGAACGTTACCAGTTCTTATTCGGTAAATGGTTGGAACAACATTGCCGGACAGGGAGCAAATGGTAAGGTTACTTTCTTCCACCCAATTGCTGACAAGAACATTTACGAGTTCGCTGACAACACCGGTCTTCCAGCAGTTGCCTCTAAAGCTCACCTGATTTATCAGAGCTTTGGTGGTGTTGTCTATAAAGGCATTGGTGCATCGGCTCAATATGTGGGTGACACCGAGCTGGCGATCGTTCAACGGTTCTTTAGCGTTACAGCCTTGGCTACCAACCCTACCATGTCTAACGTGGTGGATACGAGCTATCAGGCAACGTACAAGACCCCAAGTGAAACTCGTACTGGTGCAATCCAGTCCACTCACAACTATCGTTTGGCGGACTTCTTCCAACTGCCTGCTGGTGCTACAGTTAAAGCAGTGACCAGTGTACCGATCAGTGTAAGCTTGTTCTGGCATGCTCAGGATATTGAGGCTTATCTGTTTGTTGCCTGTCCTGTGATTGTTACCTTGGCAGATGGCAAATCTCGCCGGTTCATCCTGCGCTTTGTGGAATCGATTCGCCCTGGTACTTTGCGTGCTGGTAGTAGTGGTGCGATTCAAACTCTTGGTCTGGGTGCTAAAGACATCATTGGTGCAGATCTGGCTATCCCTGCTGGTGCTACTTGGATTGAGCAAGATGATCCAAGCAACTTTAACTCCCCACTCTACAGTCCTGGTGCGGTATTGGCCAACGGCGAAGTAGTGAAGTCGCGGAGTGGTAAGTATGGGATCACAGTCAAGCGCTATAAGTCCAACTTTGCTGGGCTGCATGATTGGGTTCTGGGCAACCGTCCAGTGGTGCCGCTGTATGAAGCACTTACTGAAACCAACGTCCCAGCCCGACACCTTACGTTTGGTCCTTTGCCAGAACGGATCATCCCTGTGCAACATTCGGGTGGTGACACGACGTTCCTGGCTTATGGTTTGGATATCGCCACCGGCCGTTACAACTGGCAGGAAGTTCGTTGGTCCATGACATCCATGGTTGGCGCTACTACCGGTAACAAGTTTGGTATCCGTAGTCCAGATTCTGTGACCGTGCAGAAGAACCTGTCGAAGATCCCTAACGGCGTTGTGTCGGTGTCTAACCTGAACGTAGACGGCATTACCGTAACCGGCTTGGCTTTCAACAAAGAAAACCAGTACAAGGCCTACACTACCTTCACCTACTCTAGTGGTGTGTTGGTGTTGGGTACTCCGGTTACCTTGTCTCCGTTGACGTTGTTTAGCCTGCAGGCTTCTGCTGCAATGGTAGTTACTCGTGCCAAAACAGTAAGTCCGTTGCCAGCAGTCGATGCTCAACGTGAAGCACAGATCCAGGTGTTCGCTATTAACGGAACCCGCGCTGTGTTCTTGTTGTCTGATGGTTTGTGCTATGCCGAAGTAGGCGTTGCTCCGTACACCATTACTAACGGTGTTCTTCTGCTTGACTTTGCCCCAAGTAACGGTGTGAGAACTGTTCCGGTAACTCCGGCAGTTGCTAGCCTTCCTGGTGTGAGTCGTGAGTCGAAGTCCAACGATGGTGTGGAAATGGAGTTCAGTGACCTGCTGGCTAGCCAGGATGGTGTTGGATACTCGATGGTGGTGACTCGTCCATTTGGTAACCTGTATGGCGATGTCTCGTTCACCATTCAAGACGTATCTGTTCCCGCCCCTGTCATTACTGGAGTCAAGGCCAACAACGCTAAGCTCTACCGCAATGATCAGGCAATTGACATGGTAGATCAACCCTACCCACCTTTTGCAATTCCTCGTAAAGGACTGTTCCAATATGACCCGACTAACTCGGAGGTTACAACAAACTGCTTTAACGTCGCTACTCCTGCTCAAACCGTTGACCCGTTCGACGTTAACGAAGCAGGGTGGGTTCGAGTCCCGGCCGGCGCCAAAGTCATCCTCAATGGCCGTGGGTATTACCTCAACCGTGATTACCCTGTAAAGGTTAATCCGACTGGTGTGACGTATTGCTATCTGTCCCGTCAAGGCGACACGTTGCAAGCAATCGGTTCTCCGATTATTCGGGAAACCAGTAACAACGAAGTATTGTTTGGTATCTCTACCAATGGCGTGCTGAGTGTTAGCAATAACTACTTGGTACTGGACCGTCACCTGGTTAGTAGTACTCGCCGTGGTTCGGCTGTCCCTTACTTTGAAGATGATGGTGGTAACGGACCTAACAAGTTCTTTACCAATCGAGACCGCATCTAAAGCAGTTATAACCCCTACCCCTACTCCCACTGAGGGAGTAGGGGTAGTAAGGTTACTTATGGAAGTGGCGTTGACGTAACTCCGTTGCCGCCTTGCACACCGCCGTGAATATGTAGATTGAGACTGATAATAGCAGTCCGTACATCAGTAAGGCCAATAACAGTCCCAGTACTAACAGTGTTGCCAGTCCGGTCAACATCGCCCGTATGCGTGTACATCCCCGTTTGATCAAAGTTACCTTCCTGTTTATAGTTACCAACTTGTTCGGTGTTGCCGGTGTGTTCTTTGTTGCCCTTCCATTTGGTAAGAAGAATATCGATGAAAGCTTCTTGAGCTTGTATTCTAAGAGTCTTTGTTTTGAGGTTGACTTCATTGTCAGCAAACAAATTGAACTTGTCCGGAAGGTACAGGTTGCAAATCTGTTTGATGATGTTGAAAACAGCACCGTCTCGGTTGGTGTAAGTGAATGACCGTTCAATGTCATCGAACTTGAGATAACTGCCTTCGTTACCCGCCCAACTGATGGTCCCGTTCTGTCCATCAAGAATGACGTCAAAGCGAGTAGGCTCACCGTTAGCCATACTGGTACGAGCAGTCATGATGCCGGTACGAGTGTCAACCTTCATCACGTAGAAGTTATCCACGTTGAAGTCAGCGTTGGCATCCAGGGTAGGGTTAGCACTCCAACCCCACATGACCGACTCCATACGGAACGTGTTGGGGTTTACGCCGTCTAGAGTCCAGTAGTAGGTGTTACCCCCTTGTACTGTGTAGATCGCTACAGGAGTGCCTTCCCGTACGTCAGGAGAGGTAATCCGGTTGCTGTCATCCATTCGCTTCCAAGTAGCTGGAATAGCGTTACTCTTTAACGTGTTACTCGATACATCCTCGCCAAAAGCGTTTTTACTCTTACGTTCAACCTGTTCAACTTTAGCAGCTACCCGTCCTTCAGCATGAGGAAACATACTGGGTAGATAGACCATAATGTCGTTGGTATTGGTGTCCTTGGTAGCAGCTACCTGACCCACACCTAAAAACTGCAATAAACTCATACAACGGACCCCATACTTTAGAGTGGGATGAATACGTGGGATTAGGGAATCTATACCATGCTTAAAAAGCTTATACTGGAAAATTACATTCCACTGTTATCCAGCGGTATCACTTCTGTCGAATTAGACATTAAGGGGATGGTGAACCTTTTCATCGCTCCCTCGGGGACTGGTAAAACAAGTATTCTGAAAGAACTCCATGCATTGCCACCTGAGAACGGTAATTACAAACAAGGTCGCAAGTATGTTGAGATCCAGCATCAAGGTAAGTTGTTTAAGTTGGATTCCAGAACCGGAGTAGGTAACGGACACAGTTTCAAGATTGGGGATGGTCCTGAACTGAACACTGGAGGAACTTTCAGTGCGCAGAAGGAACTGGTCTTCAACTACCTTGGTCGTATGAACTCTGATATTGTTAAAGTACTCAACGGATTGAAGATTCTTGATCGCTTATCAGCAATGTCGCCTAACCGTCGTAAAGATATCATCATGGCTGTGTATCCGAATGATACCAGTGAAGCACTTGATGTGTATCAAAAGCTCAAGACCGAACGTAATGAGCTTAAGGCGACTATTAAAAATCAGGTAGCACGATTCACCGCGGAGAATGCAAAGCTTCAGCAGATCACCGCGACTGGTACAGCAGAACTGGAAGCACGTATTAAACTCATTGACGAAGATGTAGCGAAGTCGTTGATGATGCGTGGTGAGTTGGCTAACATCAAAGCCAATCCAGAACTGCGGGTCAAGATGGAACGATTCAACTTCCTTACAGACAAACTCTTGGTTAACAAACTGGGTGGTGGCCTGCATACGGAAGAAGAGTTGGTTAATGCATTGGGTACAGCTCAGAGTCTGATGGAAACTCATCAAGACCAGATGAATGTACTTAAGGGCATCATTGCTGAACACAGTGAGTTCTTGGATGGACTGGAGGATCTGTTAAAAGATCCAGAAGCCTTCCGTGAGCAAGCCAGGCATTTAGAAGAAGACATGGTGCGGACCAATCTTGGTTTGAGCCAGTATGATCAACTTCTTTTGCGAGCAGACGTATTTAACGATCCAGATACACCTTTAGACGGCCTACAGCACATCGTAGAAGCGTTTAAAACTTACTTGAATGACGTTGTCATGGCCAGCAGTGAAGACCTCACTAGAGCCACTTACAGGAAGTATCTGACTGATGATGAAGAACTGGGTAACCTTATCCGGAACCGCACTAATCAGTTAGAAGACTTGCGTCATAAGCTCAAGCATTATCAGTCGATGGATCATGTTGAGTGTCCAGACTGTAACAGTAAGTTCAAGGTGGGTGTAACTCAGCAGGATATTGAGCGTCTGCAAGGTGACATTGTTCTAGCCACAGAGTTCTTGGAGACTTGTAAAGCGCGGAAAGAAAAGCTTCGTGCCAAGATCGACAATGATGCTGAGTGGTATCGTGGGATGAACAACTTGTACGACTTCGTAAGAAGTAACGCGCAGGTTCGTTGCTTGCCGGAACTGGTCAAGGCTTACAACATCGGCAAAGCACCTTCTAATGTACTGTGTAACGTCCTTAGTGCTTACGTAGAGAGCGTTGAGCTTAAGCGTTACAAAGCAGTACTGGCCGAAGAAGAAAAGATCGTTAAGAGCCGTTTGGACTTAATCAACCGAGAAGGTCTGACAGACACTGCCGAATACGTAACCCGTAAAGAAGCAGAGTTGTCCAAGTCGACTGGGTTGATGCAGTACTATCAAGGTAAGGTAACTACTCTTACTGCGGAACTTAATAACGTCAGGTTCTACCAGCGTGATCTGGAAGAGCTGCGTTCACTGCGTCGTGAGATCTTTGCAGACTTTGCTAACCAGGCTAACGTCAAGCTGCGTGGTGCATTGGATGAACACGTCAGCCAGCTTCAAAGCGAAAAGAAAGAAGCCATGATGGGGTTGATTAGCGCCAGCAGTCTAACTGCGGTAGTACAATCCATCTCAGCCGACATTGAAATGAAGAAACGTCGGTTGGCTATCGTTGAAGTATGGATGGACGGCATTTGTCCTAATAAAGGTTTGATCGGTAAGCTGATGGGCGATTTCATTAATTCCCTCTGTGGGAACATTAATGCGACCATCAAACGTTTCTGGAACACTACTTTGTACATCAAGCCATGTGCAAAAGAGAACGGTGACCTGAACTACAAATTCCCGGTAGTAACTGGGGATAAGGAACCAACTCCAGACGTCAGCGATTGCAGTGGTGGTGAAACCGATGCAGTTGACTGGGCTTTCCGATTTGTTCTTATGGATTACGTGGGCTTCCCTTTCCCGTTGGTATTGGATGAGGTGGGTATCACGTTCGATGAAATCAAAAGGGGTCGATTCTTGGACTTCCTCAAAGATTACACCATGGGCAAGAACCCGCGTCAGCTCTTTATGGCTTCGCACTACTTCGCTCAATACGGTGTTTTCAACAAGCCGAACATCATTGGTTTACGACACGAGGGACTCACCTTACCAGGCCAGGCCAACACGAATACTGTGATTGCGTAGGAAAATAACAGACCTACATTATCTGGTTAGTGTTAGGAGAACGGATTCGTCTGTTCTCCGGTAAGGTTAGTCAAAACTCTATGGGTCTTAAGCCAATTCCTAACTATTCCGGAGTATCTCCTAATGCAACTCTCAGTATCCGTAACGCAAGATGATGTGGGGGCTCTGGTTCCCTCACCGATGGGGCATGGCGTTGCTTACGTCACCATCAACCACAACGATTCGCCGAAGAGTGCAATCATCAGTTTTGCTGGCATTAACCAGGCGGTCGCTACATTCGATGACTTCGGTACTCGTGCGCTGACCTACAACCTGCTTAACCCAGGCGCCTGTATGGTCATTCAGCGGTCTGTGGAAAACATCATCGAACACATGAATAACAACATGTTGGGGTGAGTCTATGTCTCTGGATCGCGCTGCTGTAATTCGTAATGCTAAACAACTGGCTGTTAGTCTTGGTCTTGACCCCAAGAATGTAGTACTTTCTGCCGGTTCCGCTTTGGTGTTGATGGGGCTTCGAAAAACTACCAGTGACTTGGATGTTGACGTTCCTAAAGAGTTCTTTGAAAAGCAGAAAGCACGGAAAGGAGCCAAACAAGGCATTATCGGTGAATACGTTGAATGGGATGGGATCACTGATCTTCACCCTATCCTGTCAGAGTCAACTGTGGGGAAGGTAACAGTTGACTATGAAGGTGTGCGTGTTTACCACCCGGAATACCTTCTTGCTGTAAAAGAAGTAATGGTTGCTCACCCTGATCGCCAGCAGGATAAGGCTGCTCAGGATCGTAAAGACATCAAAGCGCTCAAAGAACTTTTGGAGCGTGTAGAAGCATAACGTAAACCTCTGCCAAGGCATCTTAAATGTCCAAGAAAATCACTTCCGTCAACCACGTGAACGAACTTGTTTACTCTTTCGCCAATGTCCATCAGGTTCCTGTTACGGATATGGTAGTGGGAGGCGGCGCTGCCCTCATGGCGCATGGATTGCGTGATGAGACTGATGACATCAACGTATGGATCGAAGAAGGTTATTTCGCTCGCCTGGCTGAACGTGAGAAGGTTATCTGTCACCCAATGACTGATACTGCTTTCAAGATCGATCATGCCGGTATCGAATTCTGGATTCGCAAGCTCAACCCGTATCACCAGTATGAACGCCTGGGGGTTCTGGAGGTTTACGGAGTGCTTGCACTGATCGTTCAGAAGCGTGGCGGTATTCTCCGTCCTGAACGACCAAAGGTCAAACGAGATCAAGATCGGGAAGACCTGATCAAACTCGACGTGATCTATCGCGAACGTAACAAAGTTTACGCTTGAGTATTACCTGGCAGCCCTCATAAGGGGCTGCCAGGCTACCCTTATAGCTGCTATTTCAAATTTCGAGGTTCCTATGCAGCACGAGGCCGATATCTTTAAGCGGATGGAAGACCTGAGTAATCAAATTTCCAAACACGCTTATTTGTACTTTTACAAAGACAAATCTATCATCTCCGACTTTGCTTACGACGAGCTGACCAAGCAATTTAAACAACTGTGCAAGGATCACCCTAAACTAGCCGAACTGTTTGAGATCAGAAACAAACCAGTCCCTATTCGGGAACCTGGCGGTCAAGGTCTGAAGGTTATTACCTTTAATGAGCCGATGCTTAGTCTGGATAAGGTTTATACCCTAGACGAAATCGAACGGTTTAAAGCCAAGTTCCCTAAAGACACAGCTTTCTTTTACGAGCTGAAGTTGGACGGTTTGGCGCTGGAGATTGAATACAAGGACTGGAAGCTGTTTCGGATCACAACTCGTGGTAGTGGGCTGAGTGGTGAGGACGTTACTCACTCGCTGCCTTTGTTTGATAATTTACTGATGGACCTTCCACCTCATTTCCCACCTGACTTTAAAGTGCGCGGTGAAGCGATAGTTAGTTACGAGAACTATCACATCTATAACGAAGCAGCCGCTAAGCCAGCCAAGAGTCCGCGTAATGCGGTTAGTGGTTGGGTACGAGCCCTTAAGAAGAACCAAAATAAGCAAGCCTTTGGTTTAGTTTACTTCTACGTTTACTGGGTAAATGATTCCCTTGGGTGCAAAACCTACGAGGATCTGCGTAATCAGTTGTTTAACGCTGGGTTCAATGCTCCTCCACAGGCTTCCATGGAAGCGATCCGTGATGAAGTCGATAGTCAAGATTGGCCTGCTGACGGTATTGTCATTAAGGTCAATGACCTGGAGCTGCGTAAAGCAACAGGAGAAAACAATCAGTTCCCATTGTGGGCTACTGCTTGGAAGTATCCAAACAAAGAACTGACCACTCCTATCGAAGACGTTGAATGGAATACAGGTATGACTGGCCGGGTAACACCAGTTGGTATTTATAACCCGGTTCATTTCGGTAGCGTGGAATGTAGTCGTGCTTCTATCGACAACTACTTCCAGTTCATGAAGCTCGGTCTACGCAAAGGCAGCGTCGTTACTGTTAGTAGAAACGGCGATGTTATCCCGCGTATTGTTGAGATGGTTGAGGAGGGAGATGGCGAACACTTCCAGGCTCCAGAGACCTGCCCAAGCTGCGGTAGTCTCTTGGAAGTACGTAAGGGCAAAACCAGTGCTGATCTCATCTGTAACAACGTTGTAGAGTGTCCTGAGCAGCTCATGCGTCGTTGTGAAGAGATGGTTAGCAAGAAGTGCTTGGACATTGAAGGTTTAGGCCCTGTGAAGATTGCAGAGCTTATTGAAGGTGGCCATGTTACTCGTACCGCCGACATTTTTAAGACGATGATTCCGATGCCTCCTAAAGCTTTAATCCAACTGCTTAGTTGTCAGGAGCAGCCGGCGCACATCATCATCAAGGCATTGGGTCTACCAAAGATCGACTTGACTCGTGCTAAGAAGTTGGCAAGCGCTTGGCCTAGAGATACCAGTTTGATCGAGTTCCTCAAGGACACTGATCAACTCATGGCTATTGACGGTATTTCTGCGGGGATTGCTTTCCCTATTGCCAAGATCATGAAGAACGCGGACTTTGTAGCCAATGCTGAGGCTATCCTTGCTGTCCTTAAAGAAGATAGTTCCAAGGATAAGCAAGAGTACTGGATCAAAGGTTGCATCACAGGTTCTCTGGGGCAGTCTAGAGACGAACTAAAGGAGGTGTTTGGTGAACACGGCATTGAGCTAGTAGAAGACCTGACTAAGGACTGTCAGTTCCTTATTGTGGGCGAGCGTCCGGGGTTAAGTAAGAAATTAAAAGCAACTGAGCTGGGCATCGCTATAGTCGAAGGATCTAACGCGACCAGTATCGAAAAACTCATTGAAGAAATCAAATCAAGGGTACCGGGTAATGTCAACTCCTAAAGCAAAAGACATCATCAAAGATATGACCGCTGTGATCAATAACGCCAAGGCTACTCCCAAAGATGTGGAGTTGGCTACCAAAATCGTCAACGGCGCAGTTAGTGGGAAACCAGGTGCCGGCCTCAAGCCTAGCCTCAAACTGGTCGATGTCAAACTCAAGCCAGTCGAAAAAGCGGCAGATAAGCCGGATGCGGCCGTAAAGGGTCCTTCTCCGGTCTTCAAGCAAGAGCATCGTTACGGTCGTAAAGTCACCACCAAGGTTGCTCTTTCCCAAGTGGGTGAAGAAATCGTCAGCATTGAAGATTTCGATCGCATGACTACTGGTGTAGTGGTGATGGGTCGTCTGCTGCAGCCGGTAGAAACCCGCGAGGCTAACAACCTGCGTGGTGGTTTCAGCAGTGGTTTCCGTCGCATGGACCATGAGGACGATCTGGATGATCCGTTCCTCATCAATACCTATCAGCATACTCGCGGCGCTGACTTCCTGAACGTTAATGGTGAAGACAAAACTCCGTTCAACGTTTATCGCTTTACCTTGAACAATCGAGCCACTACTGTCCTGATGGATGAAACGTCCAAACTGCGGCTCGGCGAAAACCAAGGCGATGGCGTTGAATGGGATCTGCGCGATGAGCACATCAACCGTGATGGTCCCGTTATCATCATCATGAAGAACTCTATCGCGGTCGATTGCCACTTCTACGATCAGGTTACCCTGGTTGGTGTTATAGCCAAGGAAAGCACCTTCCAGTCTTCGGCTGTTGCCAATTACGAACAGCCTCCTGTGATGATGAATCGTCTTCCTTGGAGTTCGCGTCGTCGTTACCACTACAGCTTCAAGAAAGAACAGCGTACGCAAATCACTGGTACTACCTTGACCAACATGGTTATCGACAACTCCGATATCCCTGCCGGTGGTAGTTACTACAACGGTAACATTCGCGATTCGATCATCGAATGCCCTGGCCAGGTCACCTTCCGTGATGCTTCGGTTTACGAGTCCACTGTGAAAGCAGTAAATCGTCTGTTCCTGGGCAAGGTAACCATGAAGGCTTGCAGCATTGAAGCCAAAGGCGAAATCCGTCTGCACATGCCATCATTGACCGACATGTGGCTGCGCGCTGACAGTATCTATGCTCGCAACAAGTTCGCGATCACCAAGATCGAAGTACCTAACCCAGCACACACGGATGACTACACCCTCATCCGCACCAGCAGCCAGGAAATGATCCTGCAACTCGGTCGCAACGGTGAGTTCACCATCAAGCTGGGTGCCGAACCTTGGTCGTTGGCTCACGAACTGCGTGAATGGTTGCGCAAGAATGACCTGCCGGAAGAGAACGAAGCCAAGGGTACCCCTGACGCCCCGTACTCGCCGATCACTGAGTCGGTTCACACTTACGTGATCGACACTGTCATCTCGCGTATTAAAGTCATCAACATGTTGGATGACACGGTCGAAACCGCTCGCAACTTGGAATCCAAGGATATGAGCCGTTACTTCCACCGTTACTTCTAACAGCAACATGTAGGGTATGGGGTCTGACCCCATACCCTATTAGGAGCCTATTGTGTCAAAGCCGTGGAAACACTTTAAGAAAGCTCCAAAGGTACCAGTTTTACAGGATCCCCATATCGTCTATACGGACGGTAGTTCTTTGGGGAATCCTGGTCCAGGTGGGTATGGTGTAGTTGCCATCCACGGAACCACAGTAGTGAAGATGTCTAAAGGTTACAAGCACACTACTAATAACCGCATGGAGATCATGGCGGTCATTGCAGCGCTTGAAGAATTTGGACCGAACCAGCAATTTATCATTGCTACTGATTCGCAGTATGTGATTAACGGTTCTACTATCTGGATGAAAGGTTGGGTTCGTAATGACTGGATCGGTACCATGTCAGGTGAGCCTATTAAAAATGGTGATCTATGGAAGATCATGAACGAGTTGCTCAAAGTCAACAAAGTCGTGTTCTTCAAAGTGAAGGGTCACTCAGGCGATCCTTTGAACGACGCTGCGGATGCACTTGCAGTTGCAGCAGCCAAAGACAACCCGGAAACTATCGATGAAGGGTACATTGCATCGCTTTCTCATAGTGAGGACACCAATGGAAGAGTTTAGCATTCTGCAAGTAATCGTCACTTCTGAATTGGAAGAGACGTATCACAAGTACCTCAACTTCAGCAAGTTCCCGGAAATCCGTGTTGTAGACAAACTGTCGGCCAGTACTCTGTTGCCTCGTAAAAGTGACGCCCATAATCACGGCAAAGTCTTCTTGGAACAGCTCCTGGTTGGCGGGCCTTTGGGTCGGGGCTTTCTCAAGCAACACGATGCAGTAGGTGTCGGGGTTCGTCTTATTCACTATAGCGGTGAGTTTGCAACCTCGATGGTGTCTGAGATCGAGCATGTAGGCAGTGTGACTATTAGCAAGGGGAAGTAATGAACAAGCTTATTGTGGGTCTGGTCTGTTCCATTGTTCTCCTTGCTGGCTGCAAGGTAGAAGGTGTCGAAAGCACTGGAACTATGGACATGATAGTAAACAAAGTTGATATGTTCAGCCAGTACAACAGCACCGTCGATTTGGCGGATCTGAATACCGGTAAAGTTTATACCAAACAACGTCTAGAATGTTCTACTGAACGAGCATTCAAGATTGAAGTTGGTACCGTGTGGGATGTGCAATACAAAGACATCAAGAAAGACGGGGTGGTAACTCGTAAGCTGGTGGACGTTCGCAGGATCTGCGATCGAAGTCAATAGGGGAGGGGGTCATGAAACACGACAGTTATCAATTAGAGCAGCACTTTGGATTATTGTGTGACAAAGCTGAAACGACTCAACGTTTCTACACATTCGATGATCCTCGTTATTGCGTGTTGTTCCGTTGTATTCAGGAGCCAGCTACACCGGTCTACAAAGGGGCTGTTCAGACCATTGGTACGCAGCCTCGCTACCTGCTGTACATTTACGATTCGCAGAACTATAACGGTTCTGTTGCTTACAAGGTTACCAAAGAAGGTATCCTAGGGTTGAATGGTCGACCTGAACAAGTTGCAGAACAAAAGCTTTTGATTGGCGACATCGTAGCGCGGGTTGTTAATCAAGTATTAGGTAGACCTTAATGTGGCTGGTCTACTTGGCCAGCTTTGGGGTGGCGTTCTTGTCTGTGTTTCTCAAGGGGTTCCAGACCAAGAACGTTATTAAAGACCTAGAACGTTCAGCGTTCATTACAAGCTTCTTGCAAGGCGCCTCACAGATCCTCACAACCGCTTTAGTTGTATACGCGGGGATCAACTCAGGTATTACGGCAAGTGTCTCTATGGCGCTTACAGCTGGTCTGGGTAGTGCCTTCGGAATTGTTGCATCAATGCGACTTCATAATTACATCTTCAAAGAAGGAAAAGAAAAAGATGGAAAGTCAATACCTGCTGGAACTGAGTGAATTTATCTGGGGCTGTGGTAACGGGTTCCGTTGCCCTGATGCAATGAAGCGTGCTGAAGAAGCGGCTCGTCGTCTGCAAAAGAAATGCCGTGAGCAACGTCCACTGGTTTCGATCACCATCCTGAACCCACGTTGCTCGCTGAACAAGAAAGCCGAAGATATTCCGGCTACCATTCAGATTACCGACCTGGGCGATCAAATCCAATTGCCAGTGGAAGCGGTCTGATGTCTCGTTATCGTTTCTTCAAACATGGTAACGAATGGCGTTGCATTGAAAAGGGTAGCGACAAAGCTGAAAACATCACCACCTCCATTCTGGAATGTGTACTTGGTGTGGTCGGCGGTCCTGAAGTAATTGTAGTCTCCAAACAGCCAAATGGTGATACGTACCACATCAATATCAAGAACGGTTTCATTACCGCTGTCGATAAAGTGTGGGAGACCAACCATTTGGTTGGCGGCGGTCACGGCGAAGGGTACTATCAAGTCACCGCGCTTGAACGTAAATCACAGACAGAGTTCTACATCGAGAACGGAGTTTAAGTAATGGAAGACAGATTCCAACATGATGTAGTGTGTCTCTACCACAAGAACTGCCTGGATGGTTTAGCGGCAGGTTGGGTGGTCTGGAGTTTCTTCGGTGGCTTCCTTGACATGGTTGCCATCCAGTATGGCGATGATTACGAAGCAATGTTTGGTGAGGGCTTCCAGAGCCTCGTGGGTAAAAAGGTCATCTGCGTTGATTTTGCATTTGATCTGAAAACCACCAAGTTTCTGAGTGAGATCTGTGATCTGTTGGTACTGGATCATCATGATACCGCTCAGCGTGATTTGGGCGAGATCGCGTACAAGTCCTTTGTACAAGCTCGTAATGAGTTCACCCCACGTGGCTTAATGTACAACATTCCTAATGAGCCAAACATGACGGTGGTTGTTGATAACCGTCATTCCGGTGCTCGTCTGGCCTGGGAATGGTTTTACGCCACTGCCCTTGTTCCTACACCGATCAAGTTTGTTGAAGACTACGATCTGTGGAAGTTCCACTATGCCAATACCAAGGCTTTTGTTGCAGCGGCTTTCAGCGGTGAAATGACCCCTGAACAGTTCAACAAGTATGTGTCCAATGATCCTGATGAACAAAGCAAGATCATTGACCGCATGGTCTTGGAAGGCAACGCCATCCAGCGCCATATCGACAAGACTGTTAAAGGTCTGTCGAGAAGCGCACGGCGCTTTAAGCTGGATGGCTACGACGTACCTATTGTCAATGGCAATTCCGTGTTCCGTAACGAACTGGGTGCGATCTTGGCAGTAGATGAGCCGTTCTCTGTGACGTACACCGATCACCGTGACGGACGGCAGTATTCACTGCGTAGCAAAAAGGATGGTTTGCATGTAGGTGACATTGCCAAGCGCTTCGGTGGCGGTGGTCATGCTAACAGTGCGGCTTTCCGTATCCACATGGATGATGACCAATTCCATAACTCTCATCTGGAACTCTCTTCTACTCGGCACGTCAAGAACGGCAACGAGTGGGTCGAAGTTCCACGTTATGCAAAGAAGGATAGTTAATAGTGAGAATGCGCTCCCCACGGTTAAATAAATCCTTGGAACTCGGGCGTAGTCGTATGCGAGAAGCCTTTGTTACGGAGGAAATGCAACTCCTTCGTACCAAGGCTTTTGAAAATCTGGAGACCCTCGGGTATTTTGACAAAGCCAACAAAGAGCTTCAAGGCTTTGAAGTAAGTATCCGTAATGAAATGTATGGGTTTGATAACCCTACTGCTCCAGAGTTCATCAAGATTCGCGTTACTACTACCCAAGAACCATACCCGATGTTTGTAATCACGCGCGACGTGAAAATTACTGGTAAACGCTTTGATCCAAACAAAGCACGCTTCCGGTTTTGCGCGGGTACCAAGAAGTGGTCGATCTTCAGCGAAAGCGCTGGGTATCCACTCCATGTGTCTGTTTACAAGAAAGTATTGGAAACTCTCGTTGCCCACGATAAGGCACCTGTCAGGAGACCTGTTAAATGACTTGCAATAACTGCGGCAATTGCAAATGTGAGCCACAACCAACCCAGTACGAACTCGCCATGAACAAAGCTGGCGACGTCCTGGAGTACGCTCTGGATCATGTGGACCATCCACAGTTCGATCGTATCAAGTACCCTAACCGTGTTTCGGTTGGTGGCTACTTCGCCGGTATCCACGAAGACGAGTTCTTCGGTCCCCGCATTTATCTGTGGGAAAGCGACAAGCCTGATGAAGATCCGATCGTGTACATCAACCGTACTGCGATGGGTCTGCACAACGTGGATGCTACTCCTCCAATGATCACCTCCAAGGAAATGAATGATCTGATGGCGCAGTTCAAAGACCTGCTCAACAAACACTTCTTCCAGGGGTGATATCATGAATCAGACTTCTCAAAACCTTTTTGATCGGATTGTTAACGTACTCGAATATGCCTGGGTAGCTGCTCCAGGTATGGTACAAAAGACTTCCGTTACTAGTGCTACTTTTGTTTTCAAGAAAGATGGGGAATGGACGATCCACTATTACGAGTACCCGCTTGTTATTGGCGCGCCCTTGTTCAGCATTTCCAAGAACGGCCTTCAAGCTGACTTGAATACGACTGACGCCATTGTCGAAAGTAAGCTTCGTAATTTGCTACATCTTCTGCGCACCGAATACGGTAACCCGTTACAAGCTAAAATGGTGACGATCGATAATTTCGAAGCCCGAGGTATGGTATTACCACCGGGGGTTGAAAGTTCTATCCAACCAAACGAAATTCTCAGTGCGGTAAGTGAGCTGTATCACCGGATGTTGGAATCCCTTCGTGTTGCCAATGACTACTATGGCTTCACTGGTCGACTGGCTACTGTCAACGGAGTAATTGTAACTACTGGACAGAATCGTACTTATGGTAAGGAGTTCACTTTTGAATTTCCTGCCAAAGACGGGGTTCGATCATCCACGGTTAACCTCTATTCCACTGGGTTCACGTTCTACTCCGGTGAACAAAGAAACATACCGGATTGTGAAGCCATGTTGGTTAACCTCCGTGTTATCAGTAAGGCGGTAATCGAATCCCTCACTCCATCCGGCATCAGCCATTTGGCTAGCTAAGGAATAAACATGAGTTCCATCCGTGACTGTATGACTATAGCTGCTGATGTGGTATCGGTCTACAAGAAAATTCTGGATGTCAGTATAGGGGACGTACCTATTGGTTGCGTTTACGTAGCTGATGGTATCTACGCTTCCGTGCTGACCGATACCGAGCCGTATCGTGTTGCGTTCTATGACTTTACTGTTTCTCACGAACCGTTCTTTATTGTAGGTGAAAAGACCTACGATCCTCGTGCAGATGGTAAGGATGGGGTTTACTTCTATCCTTTTGTTGTAGAAGCTCTGTATGCGTTCCTACGTCTGTTCGTTTCACGCGATCAGGTCAGGCCAGTACAGAACCCTGACATCTGGGATTGGGATCGTTCTCCACGAGTGTTGGTTGCATTCCACCACATGTGGCGTCTCATGAAGAAGAGTTATCCGAAAAGCCAGGAGATTACCACGCGCGCTGATTACTTCGTTAAAGGCGAGTCAAGCATGTGTGTCTGGATATGGAACGACGAACTTCAAACGGTAACGGCCTTTTGGGGCGGTATTGATTTGAATGGTCAAACCCGCGGCTTGGGTATTACCTATGACGGTAAAGCTCTAAGCAATGTCCGTGCAGACTGGGGAATCCACCTTGACGGTAATGACACTTTGTTCTGTAAGGCTATTGCACATATCCCGTTCAATCCAGCGTTGCAGTAATTTGTAAATCGTATAGCCTACCAGGGGTAATTCCCTGGTAGGTACACCCTTCTTTATTTTTTTGTTCAAGGCCTCTTTATGGATCGTGATTACAGCTACATACAGGTGTCTCTAAGAGACGATCTCGTACAGGACGTATATAGCCAGCTCATTGAGATTGGCGTTGCTCCTAACGACAAGTACGACCTCCACACAACCATCATGTTTGATGAGCGTGATCTGGTTGCTCCTTTCTGTGAATTGGAACCTAACAAGGAATTCGTTGCCAAGATCAACGGTATGGGTAAATTGGGGGATGCTTACGTATTCCACCTTTATAGTCCGCAACTGCACGAGGCTTTTACCAAGCTTACTGAAGCCGGCTACGAGCATTCGTACGGTACTCCGTTGTGGCATCTGTCTTTGGCATACAAGCTGGATGATTTCCAATACCTATCCATTGACCATGCATTTGCTCATTGGATGGGTCGTGAGATCGTGTTGCGCAATATGGCGTTTGGTTTTAAGAAGAATAAGTGAGGCTGGAAATTTAACTTCTAGGATTAGACACGTCTATATTACTCCCGTGTATGAATGACAAAGGTTTTTAATAATTGCCTTGTCTCAACTGATAGCCGCGGGAGGCTCCATGTTTCAAATAGACACGATCGTAGAAGCGGTAACCAAGCACTCCAAGGTCGAGGACGATCTGGCTGCGGCTATCGTTGGGTTCTATCTGCTGGACATCAAGTTCATTGCAGTAAACCAACGCAAGAAAGTTCTGGATGCGCTGAAAGAACGTTTGGGTAAAACCTGGACTATCAGCAAGATCCGTGGTGTCAATCCAAAGATCTTGGGTGATCTGCAATTGCCATCGAAAGAACAACCGGTAACTGGCGATAACGTCAGCCCGACTCACAAAGTCGAGGTCACCCCAAATGCCGCTCTGCAATACGAGTGGCCAGAAGGGCAAGGTCCGACAGCCGTCCAACACCAAACCAACACCAACACCATTTCGCACTCCGAGGAAACCAGCATGACCAACACCGCCATCACTCTGACCTCCGCCCCTGAAGTTATCCTGGCGCACGTCAAAGAAAACAAGAAGGCCATCAAGGCCCAGGTCGAAGATTTCAAAGAGCTGGTCGAATCCGACAAGAAGCGCAGCAAGGCCGTCCACAAGTGGATCGAAGCCGACGAAGATCGTGAAGAAGCCTGGAAAGCTTTCAACGCTCACCTCGACGGCGCGATCAAGGACAAAGACACCCTGCTGATCACCTTCGTTCGTCTGAGCGAAAAGCCGAAGAAAGAATTCCGCAGCCTGGAAAAAGCCATGAAGTCCAAAGCGAAAGAAATCGCTGAAGCCTCGGGTGAAGGTCGCAAAGACGTCGCAACCAGCTTCGGCCTGGGCGCAATCGTCGGTGGTCTCGGCAACATGTTCATGAACGGTTTCACGCCTGGTGCGGCAGTGGGTACCGCAGTGGCCGCTGGCGGCTGCTACTACCTCGGCACCAAGATCGACGAGCAAGGCGACGACGACGGCATCGACAAGCGCGCTGGCGCCTTCCTGCTGGGCGGTGGTCTGGGCTACGGCGGTGCAGCTCTCGGCCGCATGGCTGAAGTGCATGTCATCGAACAATACGCCGAATGGTTCGGCGGCAAGGAAGACGGCGAAGTTTCCGACAGCGTGTCGGTAGTCATCCACAACAACAACCTTCCGGCCGATAGCACTCAGAACTCTCTGCGTGCTCTGGGTCTGATCTAACCAGGTATAGCAGAGTACCCCGTGGGGTACTCTGCTAGCACCCTTTTCTTTTTTGCTGCGAGGTCTATTTATGCAACATGTCGTTTTTGCAGTTCTCACTGTTCTCGGTAGTGCAGCACCGCAAGCGCCACAAGTTACAACCTTCAGAACGGATGACTGTAAGGCAGGCATGGAACAAGTAGTTCGTAGCTACAGCCTGCAACAGTTTGTTCGTTCTTGGTCCGTTAAAAGCATGACTGCCGATAACGGTAAACTTCATTTGAAAGTCACTTGTAATTAGAGGGTATCCAATGGATCTGTTTAATGTTTTGACTGACGAGGATAAATGCAAATCCATCGTCAAGTACTTCATGCTCAACTTCCTGAAACAACCGTTCAACTATCGCCAAACAATCGCGCACAACAAATACCAGTTGGTGTTGGAATATTCCTGCACGTCGCGCGGTCCTAACTACGTCGTCGAGATTCTCAAGATGACTAGCGGCATGTTCACGCCTGGTCAGTTCAGTCCTGCTACTCAGCAGCGCATGGGCTTCCGTTACTTCCAGGATCGCGATGGTGTTCTGTCTTTGGGTCATGCCGAATGGCCAGAAGTTCTCGACGTTCTGGAAGACTTCCTGGTTAAGCAGTGCTGTGTCGTAGGTCCTTTGCAAGAGATCATTGCAGAGAAGACCAAAGACGCTACAGAAGCATCACAAGAGATCATCATCGGTGATGCGACCCTCTACGGAACTGTCGAGTACAATTCCAAAGAAGGCTACAGTCTTTATCTTGCAGGCGGAGATCCTTCTCGTCCAAGTGAAAAGATCATCATGAAAAGCATGGATACCAGTAAAGACGGTGTGCAATCAGGACTTGTGCGCGGTAACCTCAAGGAGCTGGCAGGGAAGATTTTCGATATCCATAAGGACATCTGTAAACAACCCAAACGCGTGGAGTAAATCATGCCAGAAAGATCTCAATCCTTTCGTCGCCCCTGGATCTTCAAATCAATCGACGAGCCAGACATTAACTACGTCTGGTTAGCCGAATACATGGCTCAGCACAACCTGACAATGGAAGTTGCTTTGGAACACCTTTCGCACAAAATGCGAGAGTTCCTGGAGAAGGGTAAGGAAGTCCTGGAGCAACTGGACGGTAGTAATCCAGACCTGCTCAAGAACTGCGAGGTCTTTGTTGGTAGTTATCAACACGCTGTAGACTTCTACAGTCCCATTCCGTTGGTGCCGATTATAAAGGAAGAGTAATGTCGGATAAAGACAACAGCCTAGGCTTAGACGACTTTGGTGAGGACCCTCTTACCAAGCCGGAATTTCTTCGCAAGAAGACTGGTCCTCGTCCAATGCCATGGCTGACGTGGGATAACCCCAAAGTAAACCCCATGTGGTTGGCCGAGTATATGCATCAACACGATCTCTCTTTAGAGGTGGCGATGGAGCATTGGGCTGTTCACATGGGGCGCTTCATAAAGCAGCTTACTAAAACGGTAGAGCTGGTTGAAAGTAGCGACGATAAAACCGTTAACGCCATAAAGGTATTTATCAAAGACCACAAACAAGTCGATGGCTTTTATGGTGAAATGCCTTTGGTTAATGTTCTCGTTAAGGGTAGCGAATGTCCTGTCCCGTTGAAAAAGAGCTTGCTGCCAGGTTCGAAAAACTCTTCAGAGACTTAGACCCCAAAAAGGTCGAAGACTTGATGGAAGAGTTGATTGATCACTACACCTACGGGAAGTATGGGTTGTCTGTGATCAGTGAGGTACGCAAAGTTAAGAAGTTCCAATCTTGCGTATCTATTCAACCTGTTGCTGAAAAGGCGATCCTCGTAAGCCCCTACGGATTCGAGATCACTTCCGTAACCCAACATCCAAAAGGTGGGGTCCAAGTTATCATGAAGGAGACTACTCGGAACGAACACATCCGTGAACAAAGCAGTCGAGGTTGAGAGCAAGAACTACTCCCTACTCCCCGCTAAGGGAGTAGGGAGGACTATTTGCTTTTAAAAGAAACTCAAGCCTAAATTATTACGGTAAGAACATAACGGAATTTTAATAATGACCATGAGTAAGCGGGACCAGTTATTCAATCAGGTGCTCGGTGATTTCAAAGAGTTTTTCAAAGTTCCTGTTCGTGATGGCATGGCTGACGCTCCTGTATTGAACGTTAGCAATAACAAGAAGTTTCCTAATCTTAACGGTCGTCATTTCCTGGCTGGTTATTCCACGCCCAATGATGTGAAGAACCGTGCAGAAGGCATTGCGTTTGTAGAGTACTTCCCTGACAGAATAGGGGTGCTCAATGTGCAGTGCATTATTCATATCTCTCCAACATCCGTACCGTCTGATGTATTAGGCTGTGAGGCAGGGGAAGATTCGGATCTTACCATTGGTGAGTGTGTGGAGTTATTCCGCATCCTGGGGGATTTCCTCACCAATTGGAAAATGGAACGTGAGTTCCTTACATCGGCAATCCCTCCCACTACTACTAAACACTAAGAGAGTTAATCATGCAAAAGTCTATCGAAGTAACCCAAGAATTCACCTTCGCAGAAGTTTACCGCGACCTGGTCTGGTTCGGTAATGAGTTTCAAAAATGTGCGGCAGTGAAGTTCGAAGCGAGTGGTGATCCATCCATTCCCGCCGATCTGAGCGGCCGTCAGTTCGTGTTCGAAACCCGCGTCGGTACCAACCGTGCTACTGGTAAATCTCTTGCCGGCATCCTGATCTACGAGGTCAAAGTCGACGGTCAGGAAGGCGAATACTTTGCCAGTGTTTCTCGCGACCTGGATCTGACAGAAGATCCTGAAGTTATCTTCGCTGATCCAGAGAATATGCTGACAGTAGAAAGTGTCGAAATGCTGCTGCTGGTGGTTCAGAAATCGGTAATCGAATTCCGCGGTGAACTCGACCAACCTAAGGTTGTTCATTAAGGAGGGGTAGTCGTGACTACTTCTGAACCTTTCATCGTGAAATACGCCAAGGACTTCAAACTTTGGCGTATCCACAAAACGTTCCTGAATTTCGGCTTGGCTACTCGTACCAAGCCCGAGGTTCGCTTCATGAAGAACAATCAGACTCCAGCTATTCTTCAGGGTCGTGATTTTGTCTTCAGTACTGCTGAGGGTCTTGACTCTCAGAATAATAATCGCCCAGTGATCGGTGTACAAATTACAGAACGTATCATGGGCATGGAAGTTGATTTGTGCAAGGTTGTGCAGTTCAAAGACGACAGATCGTCACCTGCGGTTGTAATGTTACTCGGTGGTAACGTGTTGGAAGAAGCGTTCATTAAGGACGTTCTCAAAATTGCTGAAGCAGTTATCCGTAACCATCCGGACTACTTCGACCCTAATTAAGGAAGTCACCCATGAAAACCCCTTTCTACGTTATTCAAGCGGAATCGCGTGCTCCTGGTGAAAGTGTTACCAAAGTCGGCTATCTGTACGTCGACTCCGAATGCGGTATCGTGTTTGCCGATCGTTTCAACAGCGGTGGTTGGTTCTACACCACCGAAGCCGCCATGCAGCGCTGGGATTTCATCATGAATGAAGAACCCACCAAGTACACCGCCGGCAGCCTCCCTGGCTATCAGTACGCCATCCCTCACGTGTTGCGCAGCGCTGTTGGTGGTCGGATCGATGTAGACGGCCGCTACGAGTTCACGTTCAAGCTGATCGAAGTCATCGGTCCTAGCCTGGACAAGATCGAAGTTACCGTGGTTCGTGAGGTGGAAGTTATCGCCATCCAGTTCCACAATGAGTACGACAAGAAACCGATCATCACCATCAACAACATCAAGTAAGGCTTGTCATGGCTAAGGTATCGTTTAAAGAGATCCACACCAATCTGTCTACTTACATGGAAGCTCGTAAGGAATACCCTGTAGTTACTTTCGAAGACAACGAAACTGTTCTTCGTCAGCTGCGTGGTAAAAGTTTCATGTTCGCTGCCATGAAAGGTGAGGACAAGCACAAGAAACCACAACTGGGGATCATGGTCGTAGAAAAGACCCCAGTTGGTGGTAATCCAGTCTGTGCACTCACTGCGGCCGATAAAGCCAAAGATCGTCGATTCAAAGTGCAGTTCCAAGGCAAACTGCTGCTGCTGGACGAGGAAGTCAACGTCCTTCTCCAGCAACTGGGTAACCGTATGAAGGCTGCGGCTCTTACCAGTAATCTGGCACAAGGAGCTTCTGATGGCTCGCAAACAACGCAATAAAGAACCGGCTATTACTCGTACTTGCCCAGACGGTACTCTCATTATTTCTCGTGAGTGGATTGGCTGGGTTGTTATCTCTGGGACTATTGGTCAGTATTCGGGTATTGAAAGTATCCTGGCCTACGCCACTCGTCGTCTCAATGAAGACGGCATTGCCCCAGAAGGCAAGTATGCTTTGGTTTCTTACGACGGTCGTGCGATCGTTACCTACGTAGATAAAGAGGGAGTTACACCGTGACCGCCAAAAAAGCTGCTCGTCGTAATGCTGCAAAAACCCTGGATCAGATCAAAGAAGTTTTGTTTATGACTGGGTCTTCTGACGAACAAGTGTTGGAACACATTCGTCAGTTAGAGCATTACCATTTTTACTTGAAAGAACTTGGTACTGCTGTTGCCACAGATTTGTTTAACGAAAGTACTGTCGTAGGCCGCGCAGAGCTGTTGTTTGGTGACCAAGGTCCATTTAAAGCAATGGCATCTGGCAATGGTCGTAACCTGAGAATCACCGGCGGTATTCACGGAACTCGTGAACTGGTTAAGGGCTTTGTTCAAATTCTGTCTGAGCATGCGCTGGCAGAGGCTGAGAAGCCAAAAGACCTTTTCTACGATGCAGCGGATTTCATGATTCGCAACACGCCGTCTGATGATGCAAAGCCTCAGACACTCGGACAAAGGCTTTGGCTGCTTAATCAAAGCCAAGGAATGTTTGCGCTCATGCACAAGCATCCGTCCATCAGCAGTAATGGTCATGCTGTACTGCGCTTCATTCAAAATGTTGTGGAGCAGCAGGTCGAAGAAAACAAACAGCTGACCGGACAAATTGCCACGGCTTGTTTGGCATTGGGCCTCAACCCATCAGAACCCAACCGCCTACCAACGGCATTGTCGAACCTCACCACTGCGTTGCGGTTACTCAAGCCATTTACTGGAGATCTGACTGCAGCAACAGCAACTTTGAAACCTGCTGAAAGGGTTCTTCCTGCTGAGCCTGCTGTAATGATGGAACCTTTGAGCGCTGGCTCTCATGGTGTGTTCAAGATCACCCAAGAGTGGTACGACTGGTTCTGGGCTATCGATGATCTGGATGAAAGCCTCAGCTCCAAGATTCTCGAACGCCAAGGTCGCATGCGTCAAGCCATCGACAAACGTGTCATTGAAAGAATGACGAGCAACAAAGATGGGTGGCCACGTAACCTTTCCTTGATGGTTAACTTCGAAAGCGAAAAAGCAATGGGTCGTCCTGTTGTTCTTTTCACCGCTCAGGTTAACGACCAGGTCAATAAGAACTTTGGTCCGGCCGCTCTGCAACAACAATTTTAATCATTAGGAGAATGATGTGGATACCGTAACTCAAGAACTGCAAGCGATGTTGGCTAAGCCGAAAAAGAAATATGGCTTTCCTCCGTTCGTGCTGGATGAGTCCCTGTACCCTATCGAGCAAGAAAACCAGGTTATCGATTACTTCCGCGACAACTGGGTAGATAACGATAAAAAGATTATCAAGATGGTGAAGCACGTTTACAACTCTGTGCCTCGCTTTATCCAGAAGTCTTTCCTGGACGTCATCTTGAAGGTAGCTGACCCGAAAAAGATGTTGGTCTTCTACTTTACAGAGAAAGAGCGTTGGACAGAAATCATCAACCAGATGGTTGCTGAAGGTAACCACGGGGTTATCTACGACGACCACAACGTTTACGGGTTTGTTGTAGAGACTCGTGAGAACTGGTTGAAGGAAGGCGACAAGTGGCACAAGGATGACGAACGTGAAATCATCAAGCGCTCCTACTACAAGTGGGCTCGTGAAAAAGGTCTTACTCATTTCAAGGGTAAGGTCATGATGTTTCACCACTTTGGTTTCTCGGGGATGTCTTACTTCTTCGACCACAAAATCGACGATAGCGAAGGCTACTAAGGAGAGCTTCTGTGACGTTCTATAAAGGTGGCGAGTTGTTACCCCTAACGTTGTATCGGGGAGAAGTAGATCACCCCAGTGTCAGCAAGCCACACAGCTTCCCGCGTGCTTTGTACTTCGGTGACTTGGAAACAGCTCATGCTTATTCCGATTACCTGGAAAACTCGGGCGATTACAAGACCAGTCGTATCTATCCGGTACACATTGTTCTTAAACGCCCATTTATCAATCAACCGGAAGATCCGTTTCTGGATATGCCAGAGATTGTTAGTCGTCTTGGTCTGGAAGAAGCTCGTCGTATTGCTAAGCGCTTTGCTAAGTACATCGAAGAGACGGATCAATGGCGGTATCGTGTCAATTCAGAAGGTCGGTATGATGGGGTAGAACATTACCTTGCCTGTCCGCGTTCTGATGTAAACAATCTGTGTTTCCAGGCGTATCGATTCTTCGATAGCCAAATGGAAGTAAATCGTTTGAGAAGGTTAGGGTATGACGGTGCGATCCATGCTGGTAGTGGAAGTGGAAGTGCCGGTAAACCCGAGTACTGCGTGTTCAACATCGAACAAGTCTTTTCCATACCCGGTCAGTCTTTTCTGAGTAAATGAAAATGGCTAATGATGAGGTATATAAAGCGGGGCTTGACGAACCTTCCGTCTTTAGTGGTGATGGGGAGCAACCAGTCAGTATCCACTGGCTGGCCTGGTACGTCCGTAACAACCATGGGGCTAGCCTCATGGTAGCAATGATCGCTGGCAACAATCTGATCCGTCAGCTGTGTAGCGAGGGGCTTCGTGCAGTCTGTACCAATAGCGAACCTATCATGTTTGTAGAAGTGTTCATCAATGAGACAGCATTTAGTGTGCCTCGGATGGAATGGGTTATCTGGTACGCCAATCTACACAAGGTTGGTTATACCAGCGCTAACTGGGCAGGAAAGCTTCAAAACTATATCACTAACAGGTAATCAATAGGAGGTATCCAGGATGGCTGGCTTTAGTTACATTCCTTTGATCAACGAACCGTGCATGTTTACCGGAGTACGTTTCCGCTTAAACAGGGATTGGGTTTTCTTCGTTAAACGGTTGGCGGCTGGTATCGCTGTAAACAAAGGTCAGGAAAAGTTTAATGAGAGTGTGAAAGCATTTGAAGAATTCTTTTCGCCAACCATCCTGGGCTTCAATCAAGACAAATCCCTGCGGTCTCAACACAACTTGCAACACCAACGGGATATGGCTCTCTTTGTGAACAACATGGAGCTGGTTAAGTCGGGGATGAATGTGATGCACAACATCCATCAAGAGTTGAAAGATGATTTGGATGAAGACGGGTTTGCACAACCAACTTCAATCCTGACCATGGACAAACTCATCAGTATGCGTTGGGTGATGCATACTGCTCGCGTAGATCGCATGCTTCCTGAAGAAGCCTATGTGCTTGCTCAGGCTTTAACTAAATCTTAATTAGGGGTAACAACCGTGTCTGATAAGAATGTAACGAATTCGAACGACCCTGTTGAAAAGATCGAATATTTCGAGGACAAGCTCCACAGTGAGCATCATGTCCACACTGGATTCGCCAGCATTGCCAAAGCAGCGGATAACTCGCTGTGTGAGCGTGAAGAACTCGCTCTGGGCGATATGTCCGACAACGACCTGGCAAAGGAAGTGCTCAAGCTGCAAGAGTACCTGCAACTTCCTAGCGGTATTTATTACGGTGAGCTGCTCAAGGCCATTGTTCACCGGCTGCGTTTCCTGAGCGGTCGTCTGCGCCACTATGAAGGCAAAGAAGTCTTCGACATGGAAGACCCAACTCCAAATTTGGATGCTGCAAGGAAACGAGTTCAGGATTACCTATCGGGCCTTCCCCCAACAAACCTCAACGATATTCTTACTCACCCCGGTGGTGGTGATCCACAGCATTTGGTGGACACTGAAGTTGTTTTCAGCTCTCCTGCAATGGAAGCCTTTGTTCGTGACAATCCTCAGTTGTTGGAGGTTCGTCTTGGCAAGCTGCGGCCACAAGGTACTTTCCATGGTGGACTGTATTACGCGATAGGGAAACCTAATCTCGATTTCAATGGCGATGGTGAATTCACCATGCCTAAAGCCGGGGAGGATATTGGTCCTGAGTATAAATACGTTTCTGCTCAGTCCACGCTAAACATGTCTCCTGAATTGCAGAAACTGATTGCCGACTCAGCGCCAAAGTTTGATGGTTCTACTTTGCGTGATATCGGCACGTCACAGACTGTTCATGTTGAAGTCAGCGGCCCTGGCGCCGACGATCTGGTTCAGTCGGCTAACCTCAAAGACCAGCCTTATCTAGTAAAGGTTGGCACCATGTTGGCGTACACCCATCCAGTAGGCGGTCTTCTCGTGAGCGACAATTTCGAGAGGACTCGTCGTGACATTCGTAATACACTGGATGCGCAAGCCGACGTATACCGTCGCACCAAAACCATGTTTGATCGTCTGTGCTTCTTCCTGGGAATTCAGGATAAAGAAAACCTAGGGGCAATTGCTCACAAGTTAGTCGAGAAACACAACGCCACTGGTGAAGGAGTGTTCGTAGTACTTCGTGCGGCTGCGCTCATGGACGGTAAAGCATCTCTCGAAGAAGCTGATAAATGCTACTTTGAGTTGCGCGATCTGGTACTGGCTATCAATCCAGGTTACGGCAAAGAGCCTAAGTACGACGCCAAGAATAGCCACGAGAGTTTCTTCAAAACAATCGTGCTCCCTTTTCCTGAAACTGGTAACGAGGAGAAGCCATAATGGCTGATATCAACCCTGCTGCTGAACTGCCAAAACGCAATGCGGTTGTTTATCCTGTGGGTCGTGATCCAGAAGGTAAGCAGATCTGGTCTGTAAGTGTTCTCGGTCATTGCACTCTCAACCGTGCTCTGATGACCGAGATCTCGGCAGACGCCTGCGGAGAAGTAGAAAACGTTGTTTGGGCTACCGAACCTCCTCTTGTTGATGGGACAACTCTCAACAAGGATTGGTTGGTATGGTGTATGTCTACTCACCACATTGGTGAAGACGAAGCCAGGCACGAAGGCCATCGTCGATTGCAGTTCTTTCAGTTCTGCGCCATTGCACGAGAAAGAAGCAATGGACAGTAAAGAACCCACCTTGGAAGGTAGCCTTCGCGGTGGAATGAGTAAGTCCTGGGTGGAGTGGTATCGTGCTCAAGGCTACTCGTTATTGGAAGCTCGTGAAGAAGCCTTACGTCGCCTTGAACTTAAACGCGATAAAGCGGCTGAATTGGCTTCTAACAAACCGGAACCTTCCCTGCTCAATATTCATGGAAGAAAAAATCCGGAATGGGTGCGGTGGTATCGCGATAAAAATGGGGTAACTTTACTTGAGGCTTTGAATGCTCAGGTTAGTCGTATTTCTCAACTGAACAAGCAATAAATATGCTGCTGTCAGGCTCCTCCGGGGGCCTGGCAGTCTTTTCTGTCAAATGGGGGAATTGTTATGCCGGATATGGTTAAAGGTGGGTTAATTGTTGCGTTTGCTGTTGGTCTGTTTTTCTTTTTCCGTTGGCTGATGAAACCGGAACCAGCGCTCAAGAAACGCGCTGAAGAATTCAATCGTCAATATGAGGAAGCCCAAGGCTACCCAACTGACGAACAACAACAACCGATCTACGACGAGCGTAAAGAAAAGGTTCGAGATCCAGTACCTGCTTTCCGTGAAGGTTATCCGCAACACCGTACTCGTTCCAACCCTCCTCCTCGCCCTAGTACTCCACCGCCACCTCCAGGTATGCGTGAAGGCAGTGGTCGTGAAGTACCTCTGACTTCTTCGCGTGATCGTGCTCGTGGTCTGCACCATCATCAACATTCTCGCGTATCCCATGATGACAACATGGGTACCGGCGTAATGATGGGTATGATGTTATCCAGTAACAACCACAGCTCTCCTAGCCAGAGTGCGTGCTCTCCTTCACCTTCCTACGACCGCGACAGTCGTGCGGATGACAATCGTTGCGACGACAATAACAGCAGCTCTTCCAGCAACGATTCGAGTGATTAACCGTCATGGAAAACGATGAAGAGATTGAAAAGCTCCCGACTGCTGCTAAAGTAATTTTGTGGGTACTGTTTCTTTGTTTGTGCGTGGCTTTGCGTAGTTGTTACGTTGATGCCAGGAAAGTAGCCGACGATCCCAATGTTGGGGTGGCTGCCGATCTGAAGCGTTTGAAGATGAGTACTTGTTCTAATGAGTACGACACTCCTCAATGCCGTGAAGATCAGGCTGCTCGTAGAGCCGAAGCTTACGAAAAAGACAAGCACTTAATGGATAAGTAATTATGTGGGACAGCAGTGGAGGTGGTGGGGTGAGCAATTCAAGTAGGTTGAACTGTAAAGAAGGACTCGGCCTTTTGGGTGTGTTTTCCTTTATCGGTGCAATAATTTATGGTGCCTGTTATTTGCAGGATATAGAAAACCAAGATCGTTGCATGGGTAAATACAACACCTCCGCTTGCTTTGAGCTTAAAGCTAAAGAAGCTAAAGCCAAAGAAGAATACCTGTTAAAGGTTGAGGGACTTCGTAATGGAAGTAGTTAAAATTGTTTTTGCTGTGCTTCTGGTAGTTATGTTTGTGGACCTGGCAGTTGATAGTTTCCGGGAACATCCCACTTGTTGCGAAGAAGATGATTAAGGGGTAGCAATGAAATCTCTGACTCAAGCATCGTTAAAAGACGGTGTGGTCGTATGTTTGAAAATGGTCGTTATGATTACAGCGGCTTTTGCAATTGTTTTTGGTGCCGAGCATCTGCGTGACCGTATCAAGGATCAACGCGGCGGGTTTAACGACCAGAACTGCGTGGGTAGTTTCAACACTATCCCTTGCCACCAGATGAAGATCAACCAGCTCCTCAAAGAGCGGGATCTAAAAGGAGTCCAGTAATGGGCGATTGGTTTAAAAACTGGTGTGGTATAAACAAACCTGTCGTAGTCGGCATTATTTGTGTCGTCGTGATCGGGGCACCCATTATGTATTGGGTATCTAAAGCAGTGGATAATTTCCAAGCTGCTAACCGGCAGATTATTGCGCGTAATAACGCAAGTAATTGCCAAGGACAGTGGCGCACTATCGAGTGCTATCAGTTCAAGATTGACCAGCTCAAACTGGAGCAATCCTACCAGGAGGTTCTCAATGCAAAACAACCTGGTAAAAGCGCCAATTGAAGGTGAGTATTTAGCCAAGGGCGAGTATTGTCGTGACGAGGTCACCGTTGATATGGCTGACCTATTCCGAACTGTTATTGTCCATTCAGAAGAATCTTTCTGCCAATGGAAAAAGACAGAAAGCACACCTAAGCCTAAGCCCACTTTCATGAGTAAGGTAAAGGCAAACCCTTGGCCGTATGTTTTGTTCTGCATGCAAATGTTCTGGCCAACTGTTTTAGTAGTCTGGTTAATCTTTCGACAGTTCTGGAGATAACTATGGCAATTGACATGAGGGAGTTTCCTATGGTAGCTAATACCCTGCCTCCACCTGATGGGTTGGTTGGTCGCGTATATCCGGGTCATCAATACCGGCGTCCGCCTCCACCAGCTCCTCCGCCTCCTAAAGGCGGGTTTCATGACGTGCCTTGGCCTCCAGTGCCTCCAAGGCTTGGTGAGAAGACAGATATCATTCCGCCAGCTCCTGTGAAAAGGCTGGAACTTACTTTGCCTCCACCATGGGAGCGTAAGAAAATGATAGTCAATCGTGAAAAAGAAAAGCCACCCACTCTCATTGCTTGGTTGGGGCTTATTGTAGGTATTGTTACCTTCAGTTGGCTGATGGCATTGGGTATGGAAAAGCAACAGAAGGATGTTTCCGACTGGGCTAAGGGTTTTGATTATCGTCACTGTTGGGGTAAGTTCGACACTCCGGCTTGTCATGAACGCAAGGCTAAAGAAAATGCTGAAGCCTACAAAAATTACAAGGACTAAGTAATGGGCTTTTATTTGCCTCTTATTTTGATACCGGCCTTCTTAGTGGCTTTGATCGGAAAGTTCTTCTTTCCGCACAAGATCACTTTGAAGGAGTGGGGGTTGCAAGGACTTGGTGTGATTATTAGCACCGCTCTTTGCATGGGGATCGTTACCGTGTCTTCTTTCGGTTATAGTTCCGACATCTCCATCTTCAATGGGGAAGTTACTGGTAAAGACAGTGTTCACGTAAGCTGTAGTCATCAGTATGTGTGCGGGGAAACCTGCCGCACGGAAACTACAACCGACTCCAAGGGCAAGCGTTCTTCTCGTCGGGTGTGTTCGCCTAAATACTGTGACGAGCACGCCTACGACATCGACTGGGATGTTTATACGACTCTGGGGACGTACACCATTGATCGTGTAGATCGTCGCGGTACGAGCATGCCAGTGCGTTGGGATTTGGTTAACAATGGAGACCCTGTTTCCAAGAGTGTCATGGTAACCAACTACATGTTACTGGATGAGGATCGGTTTAAAACCAGTTCTGCTATTCATGCTCGTTTTGCTGAGCAGTTGCCTGCTTATCCTGAGATCTTCAACTACTACATGATTCATCGTGTCATCGTCACATTCCCTGGCGAGTACGAGAAGATCGGTGACTGGCTTAGCAACCAGTTGAGGAAGGATGGTAAAGAGAAAGAGCTAAACGTCATCCTGGTAGTTACTCGTAACCAGCCTGACTATTTCTATGCTCTCATGGAGCACTGGAAAGGCGTTAAGAAGAATGATGTGGTCATCGTCTATGGTGTTGACGAAGAACAGAACGTCACGTGGGCTCAAGCAATGTCTTGGGCTGAAGGTCAGAACAACCAGGTTATGCTCAAGCAACTTCAGAGCATGACCTACGAACGTAAGTTCGATCAAAAGCTCGTGGAAGAACAATACGGGCTGATTGTGAAAGAATTCAAACGTGTGCCTAATGAGCACTTTGAATACATGCGTGCCGGCTGGGTTCCTCCGACTTGGATCATTGTCTTAATGGCTTTGTTCAACCTGGGAACTGCTGTTGGTATTGCATGGTTTGTTATTAAAGAAGACGTCGCCTAATCAAGGAAATGAACGAATGAAAATTGTCGGTATTGTTTTTGGTGTGCTGCTGGCCTTTGCGGTTGTAGCCGGTGGTTCTGTGTTCCTGGCTTACCAGTCGATGTATGACACCGCGGTAGGCTTCGAGAACAACATCAAGAAGCTGGACAAGCAAAGTGAAGCTTCGCTGTCGTCCACTACCATCAAGATCCAGAACGCTGTGGGTCTGACCGCTCAATACACCGAATCCCTCAAGGAAGTGGTGCGTGCTGCGGTCGAAGGCCGTTACGGTAAGGACGGTAGTAAAGCTACCATGCAGTGGATCCAGGAACAAAATCCGGTTTACGATTCGAAAGTGATTCTGAAAGTTCAAGACATCATCGATGGTGGTGGTAGTGAATTCAAGATCACTCAGGATCGCAAGATCGAAGAATGTACCAAATACGAAACTTCTCGTGATTCCCTGGTTCGTGGCTTCTTCCTGCGCCTGGCTGGCTTCCCGAAGAAAGACGTCGAAGACATGTGTAAAGTGATCTCCGACGCTTCCACTCGTGAGGCCTTCTCGACTGGTCTGCAAAAACCAGTGATTCAAGCACCAAGCAAGTAATACCGCAGTAAACTACCTAGAGGGTCTGGCCCTCTAGGTAGTATTTATTTTCTTAACCAAAAGAGTACTTTGTTTATGAATGCACTAATACAGCGAGCTAAAGATTACCTTTTTGGTAAAACCACTGTCGAGAAGATCCCTTCCTACGACAAAGAACAAATCAACAAGGAACTGGCAGTAGAGTTACAAGAAACGCTCAAGGTCGATCTGATCATGCAAGCCAAGACCGTTCCGTTATCAACGCTGGACGGCAAGCCAAACCCACAATGGGTAAAGATCTTCAAGCTGGGATTCCCCAACCTGCTCGAAGAAGAAATCAAAGCCAAGCAACTGGAACTTATCCAGGCGGAAGTTGCAATCATCGATGCCTTCCTCGATAAGGAAGATGTCGAGGTAGATGACAGTTGGATCGACGACCTGAACCCCGAAGTCAAGATGGACGACCTGGGTTACTGGCATGTGAAGATCAACGGTCAGTGGTGCGCTATCGCCAGTAGTACGGCAAGCGGCCACTCCATCAGAGACACGTTGTTCAATCGATAAGCAATACCAGGGCACTCCTAACCTCCGCAAGGAGGTTAGGAGCATCTGATATATTATTTTTTACTTTAGAAAGGTTGTGGGGTGTAATCACCAACATATCTGGCAAAGTTAGAAAAACGAATACGTCCGAAGTTACCTGGATAGCAACGGTTCGTGGCGTTAAAGTACCCAAGATACATTTTGGTAACTGTAGGTAAAGCTTGGGTTTTATTAAAAAGACTTTGTTTGGTGCCGTTAACTGTACCGTTCTCTAAGAGTTGTCTTACTCCATTTAACATTACAAAAAAGTAACTTCCTTTACGTACCAAAGCCCAGCGATTAAGTTGACCAATTACTTGGGTTTTAGTAGAGCTTGGTCTCCAGATACGAGCATTGTTCCAATCAGAGGCGTTGAACTGATTACGTTCTTGGTACCCGCCATCTGTCCAACGGCAACCTATCGGAAAACCTGCGGTATTAGTGATATCCATGAAAAGCTCAGTCGCATAACCTGACTGGTAAGCGTTCCAAATAGACGACCATTCCAAGGTCCAATTCTGCATAGTCTCTAAATCTAATGCCGTCGGTAATGTAATTAGGACACCAGAGTTAACCGAAGAAGTTTTAAGAGTGGATTGCCCGTCAATTAAAACAGCGGGGTCTACTTCAGTAGCTGTTTTAATTGCACCTACAACCGTGTCGCTAATCAAATCTTTATTTGTAGCGGGGTCGTATAAAAAGAGGACGTCACCAGTTTGGGGTTCTTCTGCCTTGGTACCTCCAAGAAGCTCGATCATGTTATTTCTCACTAGGGTAGGTATAAATGGGACATCCCATAAAGTTGCCTTAACTCTTGAAAAAATTCAAACCTAGATTATTAGGGTAACAGTACAAGAGGTAATTATGAACATTAACGAACTGCGCGTCGAAATTGTCAAAGAATTTTCCCCTGTATGGGAACTTAACGATAGAGCCCATCGAGTTGAACATTTTGAAGAAGTGTTCAACTGTGGTGTAGCAATCAACGAAAAGCTGAATCTGGGTTTCGATCCAAAGTTGATTCTCTTTGCTGCTTATTTCCACGATATGTTTGCGTGGAGTCGTAACAATCATCATGAACTCAGTTTTCACTGGATGATGTCTACGGATAACAAGTTGATTCTGGATAACTTGAATCCTCGTGAAACAATGATTGTGGCGTGGGGTTGTCAGCAACATCGTGCTTCGTTTAAAGGCAACTTCAAAAGCGTGTTCTGCGAACTGATCAATTCTGCTGATCGTGGTTTTCCTGGTGACGTTGGGGCTATGTTGAATCGAGCTGTTCAATTCAGGGAGAAGAAATTTCCCGAGATGACACCGGGTGAACGTGTAGCAGGTGCTGTAAATCACCTGAAAGAAAAGTACGGTACTGGAGGTTATGCTCGCTATACCGAAATGTATTTGGAAGTGTTCGGTGATCAGCTTTATCAACAGCGCGCTGATATAGACACTTTGCATTGTTAAGGAGATTATTTTGAACAAATGGCCAGCTCCTCTTCCTCGTCACCCGCACGTAACCAACCATTTTCCTCAGATGGATCTTCGTGCAATGATGCCTATTATCGAAATCGATAAAGAAGGGTATCCTGTTAACAGCGGTTTTAGCTTTCTGTCTGGTGTGCAGGCTGACGCAGAAAAAGCTACCAAGAATCGCCCTCTGCAAATCGGGAAGACTGTAGTCCCTCCATTCGATCCATTCCATGATCACCTGACTACATTGATCCTCAAAGATCCTCAGGTTATGTGGCATGTTAATCGGCTGAACGCATTGCAAGAAATTTCACAGACTCCTCTTGGCTATATGTGTAAAAACATGGCCAAGTCGTTCATTAAAGATTTCTGTGGCGAAAATCAGTTGCGGCAAATGTCTGCAAGGTCCAGCTGGATAATCTCGGATGAAGAAGCAAGTAAGTTGCGTGATGTTCTCACGCATCCTACTCCTTACGTATGTCCTTACCCTGATACGCAAGTATTGGGATATGACAGATTCGGTACACCTAAAAAGGATAGTTAATTATGACTCGTATGCGTAATGTAATTCGTGGTGCTGATAAAGATGTTTTTGATAAAGCTTTCGACGCTTTTAACAAAGACGCCCAAATCGCAAAAGGTGAGTTTTATATCAGTGGTATCGTCGCCACCGGTGACGTTACCCGGCATTTCATTCTGGAAGGCCTGGAGCTACGTCGTGAAACCAAGGACCGCATAATGTCTGCTATCGAAGCTAACCGTTATAAGCCTTCGATAGTAGAGGTAAATAATGCAAAAAATCATTTGGGACGGCTCAACGATATCGCTAAAGGTCTGGGCGGAGCGACTCATTTGATTAAGTCTTCCGCAAAGATCGTTGCTAAAGGCTCCATGGATAAACTGGGCCATGATGAGCCGGTACAAAGTGTTACTCGGAACATCGGGGAACTGGAAGCCACCATCCGTGGCGTTAAACAGTGTTTCCACTAAGTCTCGGGGAGTTTTAAATGACCGAGGGTGACAAGCCAGAACCTATTCTGATCTCCTCTAAAGGAGAAATGAATACGCAAGCCTGGTGTGCATGGCATCGTGAAAAGTTCAAGAGTACTGTCCATCGGGCTCAGATGGCTTTCAATGAGAAAGTCCAGTGCATGCCTGAGCCCGAGATGATCCTTAAAGGAAACAAGGTTAATCCTGTCTGGGTCAAATGGTATCGCATGCGCAAAAAGGTTTCTACTAACGTCGCAATATCTGTAGCCCGCAGAAGGCAAACGGCTATTGCAGAAGGTAGAAAACCATTGGAAGAACACCTTACAGCCTGGTGGTAAATATGCGTGACCATAAACATTTCAAAGGTCCCCTGCCAGTTTTTAATCTGGTTCTTACAGAAGAGATGAAGGAAATTATGGATAAGAATACTCCGGCAGAAGCTTACGCAAAAGGTCTGCTTGATCCTGAAAAAGTTCAGGCAGTTGAAGTTGATCTCAGTGGGTTCAACGTCAGCCGTCACGTCAACTATGAGTCGGCCAAGCAACACGGTTTCGAAGGCACGCCTCATCGCTGGGAGCAAGTCAAGCACAAATACGCTACTGACATGCTCGAAAAGTTTGGTCCAGATCACCGTATCGATTTCAACAATCTGTTGATCGGTACCGATAACTGGTTTGAATTCCCACCGGAACATCAACAAGGGTTCTGATCATGAATCTGCAAGACATTGTGAACGCAACTCTCCTCGGCACTTTCCAAGGTAACCGTGAGGAATTTGCTCTCGACTGCTTTAAGAAGTACGAAGTTGAAGAACCGGCCTTGTTTCTCAAGAAGCACGTCTCTGTCAACCAGTGGTGGGTTCTTTGGTACATGGCAAAGAACGACGTAGACCGCTTCAAAGCAGCCATGGCCATCATGCCCCGTTGTAAGGAACTGGCTGCCGATCCAAAAGCCTTTCACTGGTTGCGTCGCCATTGCCAACAGCGTCTGGCTCTTCGTAACCGGATCAAACGCCAGTACCAAGCACTGAAAGAAGGGGGTTCTGGCATACCGCTAGATGACATGGTGGAAAATGCGCTTGGGGAACGCATGACCAAGAAAGATAACTTTGAAACAGAAATCATCTTCCAGGCCGATCTGGTTCCTAAGCATCGTTTCAAGCTTACGGACATGCATGGAGGCAAAGGCGTGATCGTTAAGGTTATCCCTAATGATCAACTCCCGAAAGACCGCAATGGCAAGGTTGCGGACATTACCCTCCACGACTACCCGTCTTCTCCGTTCCGTCGTCCTGAAGGCGACAGCTGGATTAGCAATCTTCCCCGCAAGAAATAAAAACGCTGTAACCTTACAAACTGTTGGCTACATTTCTTATTAGGAGTTTCACATGTTCAAGAAAGTAATCTTGGTAGTAGCGCTGTTCCCTACTCTGGCTTTTGCTGCATTGTCTAACAATCGTGTCATCGACAGTGCTCCGGTGTTGAACTCGTTTACTTGCCAGAAATACACCGACAATGAACTGAGCATGGAACAAGGATATCTGACCGATAACCCGGCGACCGATCTGGTCTTCAATATCGATCAGACCAAATACGAGTTCATCGTTAAGAAGAACGATCTACTCAAGAAAGATATTCGCCTCACCATTCCTGAAGGCGGAAACATCAGTGGCATGTCTGGCAATGCCCACGAAATGATGTTCAAGCGAATCGACGGTGATGACAAGCCGTATTTCGTTATCTACTTCACCAACTCCGATCCAAAGTCGGATGGTGGTATCAATCGCGCGGTATTCATCGCCAAGTGCGACAAGGGTTAAGTCATGAACTTTATTACCGATACTGATCCAAGCCAAACGTTTTCAATTGTTACCACTATCAATGGTAGCGCCCAAGACATCCAGCGTTGCAACCTGGACCTGATCCCACTCGTTGAACATCTGCTCGACGGGTTCCGTGAAGAAACCTCCCTCCGCCACTTCGTGGATGTGCAGGATCGTTTCTTTGTTGCGATCGAGAACTCCACCGGTTTGGCGGTCGCATTGCTGGTGTTGACGAAGGAGACTGTAAAGTTTCTTTACGTACACAAGCCTTACCGTCGCCAGGGCCTGGCCACCAAACTGTACAAGGAAGCAGTCGAGTATGGTGAAAAACAACCATACTTTGTTTTCATGTACAACCCTGTGGTAAAGGAGGCCGGGAAGTTCTTGACCTCTATCGGCGCGCTGGATGCCTTTTTGCAAGATTCAGCAGAAGGTGTGTCAGGCGGGAAAGTTCTCGTCCATACCCGTCGTGTCTATCTGAAGCCTGGCGGCTTACATCAACCAAAACACAAGCCTTGGGAGTTGCACGGTCTTCCGGTTAATGTGCATTTGGAGTTTTCTAGCCAGACTACAACTAACCTGAACGTCAAAACCCAGCTGGCAGAAATGATCAAGCTGTTGAAAGAAGAGGTCGGTGACACTGAAGCTACCACTGAACAAAATTATATTTTGGCAGTGGAGTACCCGAGCAATACTCCGATCGGTTTCCTTACAGCAGAACAGTCTTTTGCCTGCCGACGGTTAACCGGTGTTTGGATCAAGCCGGAATATCGTCGTAAGAACATTGCAACTGTTTTGGTTGCAACTCTTATTTCGTATGGCACCCTGGACGACGCCACCATGGCTGCTGTCGGTGTAAACAATTTGGCAGCTCGTGAGTTCTTTGGGTATGTTGGATTTGAGCCCACCAATCTCAGTCCAAATAAACAAGAACAGTTTTACAGAATGACCAATGGGGATCTGAAACGCCAAGAGTACCTTTGTAAAGATCGTCAAACAATCATCGACTCCAAGAGCTACGTGTATTGGGACGGTCCTGAAGAAGTAACTCTTGACGGCAGTTACAACCTGACTGAACTGAAGGCGCTTGTTCGTTTCATCGAGAACGGTGGTCCTGGTAAGGGTCACAAGAAACACGAAGAAATCTTTTAATAAACCTTAATAGCAGAGTACCCCTAGGGGTACTCTGTTTCACTTTGAGAGTATTTTTTATGAACGGCGAAATCCCTAAAGACTATCTGGCTATTCCTTTGCAAGAAGGTCGTACTGTTCGCAGTATCAACGTTGCTGTTATCCAAAAGGATTTCGGTGACATGCTCAAAGAGCAGCGTTATACCAACATGCATCATGCTCTTGTTTCTTTGTTTGTAATGCGTAATCAAGAAGTAGCTCCGAGCAATGAAGTTTTTGTTATTAGCGCGCTGGAGCATTACATCAAACACACCACCCACATTTATTTGGCTTTGACCGAAGAGAATGTGGTTATCGGCTATGCCTTGGCCGATAAAGCTTACGTACATGACATTTTTGTCGCAAAAGAATATCGTCGTGATCGCATCGGCATTAGCCTGGTCAACATGATCATGCACAAAAACCAGGAAGCCGAATACGTCAACTTCCTCAGCAAACGGGAAAAGAAAGAGCCTTGCGAAAGTTACTTCTTCAGTAAGCTTGAGGCCAGTCACCCGCACTGTGGATACAACAACGATCATTTCAAGCATTCGCATCAAGTGGTTAACCAGGTCGCTCGTCGGGAAAAGGCCCGCAAAGAAATCACCGGACGTTTGGCTGTATTGGCTGCAGATTACGAGGTTGTCCAAGGTAAGGTTAAACTGGATGGCCTATTTAGTGTCAAACAATTGCACCTGCTCGCTGAATTGGCCGAGCTTGAAGAAGGAACGCGTTAATGGAATTTAAACACTTCAAACGAATTAAAGATCTGGTCGATGGTGAACTAGCTTTCTCCAATGGGTGGATGGATTATCGTCAGAAGCTAATGTGCTTTGTAACTCGGCATGATGGTCTGGATCCGATTGAAGATCACCAATATGCTACAAACTATTTTGGTCAACTAATCCGTGGTTACGATATCAAAGACGTCGTAATTGCTCTGGACGATAACGACGAGATCATCGGGTTTATCTGGGGCGACAATGGCGACATTGGTTTGGTGAAGGTTCCCCTAGCTTTGCGTCGTAAGCAGATCGCTACCAAAATGCTTAAACTGTATTTGGAGAAGACCGAGCCAAAAGCCGGTAAGTACGAATACTACTCTCACTGGTTCCATGAAGATGTAGGCCTGGCCAAGCTTTTTCTTGCACAAGGGTTTACTATCACCAGTATCCATGATGTCCAGTCGCCCACGCTGACTCGCATCATTGCAACCAAAGCAGCTCCTGATGATTTTCATGAGAAGCGTTTGGATGCTGCTGATCGTGGATATGTTGACTTCCGTGAGGATTATGCGGTGGTTGATGGTCATTACACGTTGGATCAACTGGAGTCTCTGCTCGTGCTTGCACGTAAGGAACTGAAAGGTGGTTAAGAATAACCAGTGGTTGGGTTCGTATTACAAAGTTCGGATGTTTCACAAGGACGCTCTGTGTGAACGCACAAAGCAATTACTTTGTAATGCGTGGAATGACCTTACCAAACACGAAATGCGTCTGGTACTGCGTCACGAAGCCATTGCAAAGGTCTTTGAGCAACATGTCGGGGAACATACTTCATTTGGTCGTGATTCAGAGAAGTTCCATGCTTATTTGGCAGATGTGGAGTGGGTTTACATTATTGAACGGATAGGTGTTCCTGGTGTCAGTGCTTTCATGGCTGTTACCAAGGATCAACAAATCCTTTCTCTATTTGTGGCTCCTCCATACCGCGGGAAGAAGCTAGGGACGTATCTGGTAAACAACCATCTGGAGATCTTCGGCAAGCCGGTGTCGTTGCAGTGCTTTAAGTTTAATGAACTAGCTTTAAAGTTCTACTCGTTCATTGGCTTCAAAGCCAGCTATGTGGCTAGCCGTGAAAATAATGGTGATCTGTATGACACACTGGTTCGTATGGTTTAACTTCTAGGCGGTCTTAAGCCTATATTACTCCGGTGTATCAATGGAAAAAAGACATTCGGTCTGACTGATACATCGGAGTTTTCGACATGCTCTATCGACTGCAAATTTTGGCTTTACTGATGGTCCCCTTGTGCCTGTTTCTCGCAGGCTGCTGGCTCATCATCTGGGCTGCTAAACGGTATTACCCTGACTGCAAAGAGCGTCAGGTTTCCATCGCCATCATTCACGGTGGTGTGGTCTTAGGCACATTTGGGCTTATGGGTCAAATCATGTATCACTTGCATGATCTTGATATGTAAGCAGTAAACCAAACGTCGAAGATTCTGGTGGAACAGTTTTACCGTATGCACTGGAACAGCTATCAGTGCATACGTTTACCTTTATTACTAACGGCTAGCTATTTCGGCAGCCAAAGGAGATTTACCATGACTCAACTTTTCTCTGATCGTAAATTCGTAGACACTTTCTCCACTCGCAATGTAGTGTTTGAAAGCTACGCCGGTTTCGACAAAGCAGGTGACTTGGTTCTGCGCACCTGCATGGAGTTCGCTCACAACGGCCGTATCAAACGCACCAAGGTCATCAAGACCGAAGGCATGAGCGTCCACGCTATCCACACCGCCGTTGGTGAGTATCAGGCTGAAGTCCTGGACATCATCAACGTTCTGGAAGACTACTGCTCCTGGGTCCGTTCTGGCAAGGTAGAAGTCTTCTCGGAATTCATCGGCACCGATGATAGCCCGCTGTATTTCCACGGCCACTGCACCAAAGGCTACCCATCCCTGTTCATCTTCGGTCAGGAACTGCACAGCCTAGAACTGTACGGCAAAGGCACTCTGAAATCTCAGGGCGAGAAAGTCCCTTACATCGAGCGTATCGAATCGCTCGCTGAGTGCTATCGTGAACACCTGAAATCGCTGGATGCCGTTCCGGCTAATGCTTTTAAAGGTGGTTACGTAGAACGTGTTTCCAAAGGTTCGGTAATTTCCATTGAACAGTATGCAACCGCACGATAAGGAAAAGCTTTAATGAACAAGGTGTTCGCAGTAATTGTTTTTGCTTTGGCTGGTAATGCATTTGCCGGTAGTGCTAACACAATCACTTGTGCTCAGTACGGTTATACCAACAACCCTGACAACTTTGCTGATATACCGGTTGCTGCAAAGCAATCGGTATTTAAGGTTAACGACCTTACCGTATCGTTGGATGGGAAAGTTTACAAAGTGATCGATCCAGAAATGGTCGGTCTGGAAGGCCTCGCTGTCGTTTACAAAGACAGTAAAAATAACCAACTCCTCTATCTTTATATGAACGATAATGGGGAGAAGGAAATCGGGGTTTCCAATATACCGGAAGATTCTGATACTTTCTTCGGAGATAAAGGTGTGTACAAGCAGTGCACACTTACCGAGGATAAAGAGGATGCTTCTACCGAATCGGTACTTAGAACTGCGGGAGGAAGAGTTTCGACTACTCTCCCGGTTTACAGTTTTTAAAGTGAAAGTCATTAAGGGAGCCGGAGCAGTTATTGCTTGCGGTTCTCTTAATTTTTTTATTAAGTCTGGTCAAAATAACTTAAAGGTTGGCGAGAGTTTGAAGTTCCAAGGTGGACTACTCGTACCTAAAGACCAAGGGTTGTGGATATAGGAGCTTGTAATGCGTGTTGAACACCTGATGTACGCGGACGACTTCAAACTCCTCCGTGGTCGGTTAAGCGTTGTTCAAGAAAAGGATCTTGATCCTCATATTGTCCCATTCTTAACCGCAGCAAATTGTTCCGACGAATTGGTTACCGTTTGGTCCTGTGAAGGTCACCGTGGTAGTCGTCGTTGGAACAAGGGTTACGTTATCCTGGGTGTTCGTGATCGTGACCATATGTACAAGTTGTATGACTTGGTTCGCCAAGAGTTTGGTGAAAGCCAACACTTGGTCAGTTTGAATATGACCACCCGTCTTAACTTCGTCAAGGGCAAAAATCCCAAGACTGGGTTGCATGGCTGGTTTGCTGTTTGGATTCTAAACTGGAAGCATGATAAGAATGTTTCCAGAGAAAAAGGTTGGGAGCATTTAGAGGCTGCCGGGGTAAAGTTTATCGAATGGTTGCAAGGACCGAGGTTGATGACATGAGTGAAGTAGTCGAAAAAGAAGAAGTAAAAGAAGTCGACATTATCAAGGATTTTGTTGACTACGTCTTTGACACGACCAACATCTTTGATCGTGAGAAGTTTTTGGGTGGTCGTAACGTGACTGGTAATGCTTTCGGTAAAGAAGCTAACCTGCGTTACCAGTACTGCTCTGGTGGTTACTACGCCGAAGGTTGGGCTGGCAATATCAAGTTCCGTATCTACGGCTTGACCAGTCGTACTGTTACAACCTGGCGTTATCACGTCTGTCCGATTGATGACCAGATCAATGAAGAAGACAATGAGTTCTGCTTCATCGGCCGGCGTAAAGAAATGTTGTTGGATGAACTCAAACGTCACGTCCTGGAAGACATCTGTCCGGACATTTAAAGGAATAGCGTTGTGTCGTGGATTATTATTCAGACTATGCTGTGGTCAATCGTGTGGTACCTGTGGATTGTGCGCAGGGGCTATATCCAACACATGAGTGAAGTGCTTACAGATACTTTCGAGTATCATGCTTTCCTGCTCAAAGAAAGTTACTGGCTTAAGTTGGTAACCAGCTTTGTGGCTGTTCTGTCGGTTTCAGATTTTGTAGTAAAGACCTGGAACCTTATTCAATACATCAAGTACTCGGGGTTACCTCATGTCTACTGAACATCAAAAACCTGTTCCAACTATGGAAGAGTATGACATCCTGGAACGTTGGGTGGACTTCATCCGTGCTACCGATAACTACTGGGATCCAACTACGTTCGGCACCAAGGACAGCTACGGCAAGATCTTCGGCAAGCAGGCTGCCATGCATACGGTCTTCTGCCTGGGTAATGCCTTCGCTGATATCCGTATGACTCGGGAACGCACTAATCCAGAAGTGGCTGAAGTGCGGGTGTTTGTGTTCTTCAACTCCCTCCAAAACTTCCAGGTCTACGTTGGCTACGGTTTTGCCAATGAAGAAGTGGTCGTCAACATGGAAAAGGCCTCGGCTACTTTCCAACCGTTCCAACACGCTCGCTTCATGGAGCACATGAAAGAACTGTTCGCATAAGGAGCGGGTGATGGAGTGGTATTTCAAAGTACTGGCATTCGTGGTTGTTTACATCTTGTTGTGGAAGTTCTTTTTCCATGCATTCGTTTCTGAGCTTATCGCCAATCAAAACGGCGGATTGTTGCAAGCTGGAATCATGAACAAATACGGTCTTCCGTTCAAAAAGACCAAACTGTTGTGGACCATGTATGGTTGCAACATTCTTTATGCGTTGTGCTGGATCTACATCGTGATCCTGGCCATCGTTATCATCTTCAAGTCTTAAAGGGGTTGCCGTGTCAACATTCAAGTTTCTCCAAAAGGTAAGTCAACCTGACTTCAAACAGATCACCGAGCAAATGCGCGGCGCTGGTCTGCACGTAATGCGGGACCCTAAACCAGGTGGTCTGAAGATGGATCATGTGGTCGGTCGCGTGTCGTCTGCGTTCAACCTGGGCAAAAAGGTTGAAGTAACCGCCAACATTTTGTACGACCCTAAGGATGAGGTGAAACTCACCAAAGACGACGGTGTCTGGTATCTGGTGATCAAAACCAATTCCAACAAGTAACAACTACGGTATCTTCTAACCCTTACCGCTATCGGTAAGGGTTAGTTTACCTAATTTTTGTTTGGGGAATTTTTTATGTCATTAGGTAAGGAATACGAAGAAGGGACTGTTGTATTCGATCCCTTAATGGTCGTAGGTAAAGATTTCGTATCAGGTAGTGGCATCGACACCCACTATTTTGATTACGCCTACACCGTCACCCCAGTAATGTCGCAAAAGAAACGCAAGAAAGGAGATCCCGAACATTTCAGATATGACTGGAACGGTTATCTCAACATCGGTTTGAAGTACCGGATTCATTTACACAACATCGAACCTGATGTTGGACTGGTAGAGCAAGAAGCTAAGCTACAACTGCTTAAGGATACCTTAGACGAATTCTTGAAGGAATTCAGGGCTCGTCTGAAGACTCCTGGTAAGAAAGATCTGGTGGTTAAAAACTGGCTCAATCCAGAGACTAGCCGTTACACCAGTTTCGCTGCATACAACTTGGATAAGAATGGCAATGGGTCTTTCAGTATTTCTGATTGCCATAAGAGCAACGTCATCTGGGTTTATACTGTGCGTGATGACAGTGGTAAAGTGCGTGGTGGACACTACAGCACTAAAGAAATCCAAACCCTAGAGGAAGTAAGCAAGGGTGTTGGTAAGAGTATCAGGGCGATACAGCAGCTGCGCAAGTTCTTTGAACGGGAAGTCCTGGACAGCCCTTCTGAGAAATAATTGAAACCTATATTACCTAGGTAGCTGTATCAACAGAATTTGTAACCGGAGTAATGTGATGTCTGATAACACTTTGCAATTTATCACTCTCGATGAAACCAAACGTCTGGCCGAAGATGTGGTCAATGACGTCGAGCGTGCCGTTGTCGCGACCATGGGTCCGAACGGTCGCTTGTCCGTAATTACTGTGGGCACTACACCTAAAGTAACCAAAGACGGTGTAACCGTAGCAAAAGGTCTGAAGTTCAACGATCCACGCAAGGAACTGATCAACAAGATCATTACCGAACCGGCGATCAAAACCGACGAAGAATGTGGTGATGGCACCACCACTACCATCATGTTGATGGCACAGTTCTTCCGTGTGTATCGGGCCTTCCCAAGCTACCGTCAGCACGCGTTCATCGATGAAGTTACCAAAGCCTGGATCGAAGAACTGCGTCGCCTGAGCATCCAGCTGGAAGTGGATGATCCACGTCTGATGCAAATGGCTCTGACCTCTTCGAACAACGATGCGGAAATGAGTCGTATCGTAGTAGATCTGTACCGTGGCAGTAAGGAACACTTCCCATCGATCGAACTGGTTTACGGCGTGGAAGATACCGACCGTGTGATTCACACCGACGGTCTGCGCATGAACATGGAACTGAGCAATCCTCAGTATGCAGGTAACACTGCCGGCACCCTGACTCTGGATAATTACATCCCAGTTCTGGTAGATGGTTTCATCAAACCAGAAAACGTTCAGGAGCTGATTAAGTTCTGTGGTGAGATGACCAATCTGCATGGTGACTCTCCAGTTACTGTTGTGATCATTGCTCGTGCGCTGGAAACCCAGATCGATGGTGCCATCCTGAAACTGAATGCTCAGTTGAGACAGGCTGGCAAGAAGATCAGTTTCGCTGGTGTACGTACCAACCTGGGTGGTTCTCTGGGTAGCAACATCATGCAGGACATGGCGTGCATGCTGAACTCCAGCATGGTCAGTGATCTGGATCAAGCTTGCAGTGTTACGTGGGAAGTCAACAATGACCAGTTGACCATCACCAACAACAAAGCAATCCTGATCCCAACTGAGAAAGCTGCCACTCGTATCGAAGAACGCGTGGAAGAAATCCGCAAGGTCCTCGAAAACTACGATGCTCGTACTCGTTGGAGTCGTCGTGCTCGTTTCGACGAAGATCGTCTGCGTAACCTGACTGGTGAAGTTGTCAACCTGTGGGTTGGTGGTGAAACTCAGTCGGAAGTCAAAGAACGTCATGCACGTTTTGAAGACGTTATCAAAGCGGTCAAGAGCGGTCTGGTTAACGGCATCCTTCCAGGTTGCGGTATCAGCCTGATCGAGAGCCTGGAAGTAGCAGGGGCCAAGTTCCTGAAAGAAGAAATGTCTGAAGAAGACCGTAGCTTCAAAACCGAAATCATCGGTGCACTGGTAGAAGTTTCTCGTCACCAGTACAAGTACCTGATGGAAAAGGTTTCCGATGTTTACATGCAACGGAACGAAGAAGGTCGTCTGATGGTAACCAACCTGGCCACTGGCGAAAATGGTTCTCCAGAATCGTTGGGTGTGTTCGACACTGCTTATGCGTCGATCACTGCGCTGAAGGGCGGTTCTCAAACTGCCAAGATCGTAGCGACCCTCGACTCGGTAATCATCAGTGACAAACTGACAACTGTGGCCGTACAAGGCTAACTGGTAAAACAGCTGGGGAGGGAAACCTCCTCAGCCGTTAGGAGTTCTATTTTTTATGACCGAAGGCATGCAAAGACTGTGGGCTCAAAAACCCATGTTGCTTATGAGTCTTGTATTAGGGTTAGCGTTACCTAGCAAGGCTTTGATTATCTGGATTATAATTGCCTCGTTCTTTTTGTTGGCAACTAAATTCAGCACCATCAATTCAATCTTGCTTACTTTTACCATTAACTTCTTGTTAGTGGCGTATTTCCCCGAATTTTACATCTGATGCCTTAGGGATCTTATAGCTTAGCACCCGCAAGCTGCAATTTCCCGGGAAGGTATGAGCATGGCCGATAAACAACATATGGAATTGTTCTTTGATCGATTCCTCGAATTCAACCTCGATCGATTCAAAGACGATCCAAAATGGTTGCCCAAGTTTACTGGGCTGACCTTCAACATGTTGACCATTTCGGATATCACTCCGATCATGGGCAATACCCGTCGCAACTCGGCAGTCTTCTCTGCTGCCCGTCGCTTCCGCGGTCTCAACCAGTCTTGGACTCCAGCCAAGGCCGAAACCGATCTGAAGCTGTACAAGCCAGTCACTCCTGATGCACTGCCAAGTGTCGACAAGCTCTCTGAGCAAGTTGAAGCTGGCGTGTACTTCTACGTTGACGGTCAAGACGTTAAAGTTGGTGTTGTAATTGCCAACGGCGTCGAAGCAGGTCAACAAGCCGCTGCTGTGGAATCCACCCTGCGTGCTGCTCTGGTCTACGACATCCCAACGGTTACCGTCGCTGGCGTTGGTAACAGCGTTGCACTGGTGGGCGACTCCTACGAGGGCTCCCTGGTCTGGGCAATCGGTCAGGAAGCTATCGAAGTCATCCCTGATACCGACTACGGTCAACTGGTAGGTAAATAACAAGTAATCTCTTATCCCGGTCCCCAAAAGGACCGGGATAAGGGTTATGTTTGCAATATCATAAATTATAACGAAGTAAGCTATATTTTTGTGCATCAACGCACTAAGGAATTTTGTTATGGAAACTCTTCAGCAGTATTACGACCGCCATCGTCGTGCCTTGGATCAGAAGACCCTGGAGGTGTTCTTCTCAGGTACACGTTTCAACGATAGCGACATGGTTGATTTTGTGAATGCATTAGACTTGTTGGATGACATTACTCGTACCCAGTATTTCAAGTCTGATCGTTACCTGGAAACCCCTGATACTTACGTTTGCAGAGCCGAGTCTCATCGTCTCTTCAATCTGAAGAAGGGTCCGCTTCCTAGTTCGGTAAACAAGATCAAAAAGGTTGGACACCCTACTAATGGACTTATCAAAGAGTTTCTAGACGGTCCTTACGTCGGTTTGTTTTACCGCATGATGTACGAGATCAAAGAAAACCGCATTGATGTAATCTGTGATCTGAGGCCAGTTAGTGTTCGTCTCGATCCAGCCGCACCCCACCCGATGTATGGTGTTATTGAATACCTGGACGTCGAGAAGAAGAACTTGTTGAAGCTTCCCTTCTTTTTACACCGCCTAGGACCGGCAAACATGCAAGCTCGGACGGGGACTTAACTTCTAAAGTTATTCAGCCCTACATTACTAGGGTAGCTGAATGACAGCATTTCAAAGAGGTATCCGCTATGAACGAGGCCATGAAAATGGAGGAGTCTTATGTAGACGCAGACACATTGGGTAATTACAGCTTAAACTACTTTAACGAAGTTCTATCTCCAGACTTCGTTAAAGAACTGATGGCGATCTTTGGTTTGAATGCCAAGCATCTCATCAAGGAATTCATCTTCGGGGTGGATATCCTGGTAGAGTTGGTAAATAGCCCAACCGTCCCAATGAAGCGTCTACTGAACAACAAAGACGTAACCGACGCTCTGGTCTTCAAGATGAAAGACCGAGCCTTCTCGGAAGGCAAGCCTGAGTATTACGGCTGCCAAGTCAACGCTTACGTTACCGATCTTATCGACGAGTTCTTTGAGCGCAAATATTTGCGTCTCTTCAACTATGTCCTCTCGGAGACTCGTCCTCATCTGGTAATCAAACTTGATGGCAGCGAATACCTGCTGACTATCAATAAAGCTTTGTCCCTGAGCACGCAACACTGCTCCGTGAATTTCAAGAACTTGGGAGATGGTGATCGACGGATCGTCATTCCTTTTAATACAAAACGGTTGACACAATAGGACTGTCCTGCTCGTCCTTAGGGGCGGGTAGGGCTTTATTTAACACGAGGAGAATGGTAAATGTCTGAGCATGAATTTTTGGGTCACGGTGGTCAAGTGATGATGCGTAAAAACCTCACGGTTATTTTGACTGTTCGTGATGAAAGTTCCATGGGTCCCTTCAGTGAAAGTGAAGCGAAGGATCTGGCTGATTCGTTTAAAGTACTGGGGACGATGAAACAAGAAGAAGGTGTCTTTACCTTCGACATGGGCAAGTATGCTCGTGCAACGGATCACAAGCGCATCACTGAAGTGTTGGAAGCTTACTCCGTACGTCATCAGCGTCGAATGGTTTTCACCATGCGTTCGTCGGATGGTGAACTCGACGTCGCCAAGATCCTTCTAGAAAACAAGGAGGTCGATTCTGTCAGCATGATGGATCCTCGGCCACCTGAACTGAAGCCTGCTTCAGAAACGGTGGAAAGCACTGGCTTCATCGACGGCGTCTGGATTGCTGGTCGTAACAAAGCGGTTGCTGTTTATCTGATTGTTCCGGAAAGCCAAGACGTGTCTCTGAATTCGGAAGAGTTGATGGACGCCAACTTCATGGATTTCAAACGGATCGATTCTCACCAGTTGTTCCTTACCTATCGTCGTTTGCAGGAAACTGCTTTCAATGATATCAAGCAACGAGTGGAATTGTTTAACCGGGGTACCGGCAATGTCGTTGTGGCCGACGTGAAGGTTCTCACTGCTGAAGAGATCGACTCTATTAATGAGAAGATTGCTCAGCGTGAAGCAATGCTGGAACGTGATCCTTTGCCAAAGGTGAATACATCCGTCCCCATGCCTCCTGTAAAGCCGCCTAAGCTCGAACTGGTTACTCGGGCTGCAGTACACCCAGATATGTTCAATCTTGACGTGAGCGTGATGCAGCGTGTCACAACAAAGGTTCTTGATGTAACCATCGGTGCTGATCGACCTTGGGGATCCGAATATCTGGCTACTGCAATTGAAATGGAAGCTTGGCGTTTGGTCGCCCAAACCTTTCGTTCCATCCGTCAGCATCGATCTGCCACTCGTGTGCACAACAGCTTTACCGGCACTGGGATAATCATGCTGGATGACTGCTGTGATGATCCGCACAAAATGCTGGAGACTCTTGACAAGATCAACAAAGAGTTTCCATGCAACATGCAGGTGAAGTTGTACGATCCGAACCTTATTCCGGTGAAGCCGATCGAACCTGGCGTTCGCATCATGAAGAACCACAAGGACATCAGTAACTATCGAGTGATGGCTCGTGTTACTGTAAACGGTTTGGAAAAGTCAGAACGTGAGTTCTTCCAGCTGTTGTGTGCCGCTATGAACGGTACAGTTGTTTCGGCCAATGATTTTGAAATCGATTTGGGTGAAGCTCCTGATGAGTACACTTTGCGGGCTATTGTTGCCGGACTTATCCGAGTCAGCGATCTGCAAACAGGTAACGCGACCTACGACTACCGCTTCTACAAGAAGCATGTCTCTGATGGTACTGTTATCAAAGACGCAGTAACGTTCGACGAGGGCAAGAAAGTAGTACAGGCGACTATCCATGGTGAAATGACTACTGACATTGTTCAGAAGTTCAGTAAAGCCTTTCCTGTTACTGGTTCCTGGCTCAACTCCAATACCTTCCAGGTAGAGTGTGGTGAGCACGAAACTCCGTTTGAAGTGGCAGTTGCTTTGAACACCATGGTCAATGAAGTAAACAATGAGCGGCCTAAGGGATTCATCTCCCGCTTCTTGAGCAACCGTAATCCTCTGCGTCCACCACCACGTCCTGGTAGCGCAGAACAAAAACGTCAGTCTGCTGTATGGGGGGCTGTGAACCAAAACTTCAACAACAATCTTGACGGAGCCATCTACGAACTGGAAAGGCAGATCGAAGAACGTCCACTGGAGAACATTCCAAAAGACGAACTGGCCAATGATCCTGCGATCAAAGCTCTGGGTGCTTTACGTTACACCAAGGCTGCTGCACGTAAACGAGTCATCAAAACTCGTCTGTGGCGATTCTTCATCGTTGCTCTGCTGATTGCTATCGGTGGTGCAATTTACCAATACAACGAGTACCTGTTTGACCGTGGTTATGCTACCTCGGTTCTGGATTGTTCGGTGCCTTATGGTAGCGATCGTTTAACCGGTAAACGCTACGTAACTAGCGAATACCGTTCTCTGTTTGGCGTACGTCTTTCCTTCGATAGCAATATCAAGGATGTGACGAAACTGGATCTGCCGAATGACAACATTATTCTGTTGGGTATCAACCCGAAGAATAACAAGCCATGGCGAATGAATTTCGGTAAAGGTGAACAAGGCGCTCAGCCTTTGCAACCAACCGAGCAATACTGGTTCGTGGGTAACAAAGATGCCGCGACCGTTTCTTACTCCAACTTCTGCACTAAGGGCTAAATCATGAAATCTGTAAAAGCAGTTATTGTTGTTGATGCAATGCAATTTCCTGATCCTCTCTCCGGCCAGCACGGACCCATTGATTGCATGCAGTTCAAAGGTAACCCTCTCTGCACGCCGGTCGGCAAATTGCGTGTCTCAATGAGCCGTCCCCCAATCAACATGATGCAGGGTCAGATGCACATGTATCAGGCTCAACATCATGGAGTTGATGCGTATCTGAGCATGCACAACCCAGGTATGTGGATGACCAAAGAAGGTCAATTCTCTTTCAACTGTGTCGACGGCAATGCACTAACGGCAACCCTTCCACAGTTGCTGGAAAAGCTCAAAGAAAATCTGGGAGGTGGGGATGACGTAGAGATCATTAACGCTCATCTCCATAACCCAGGCACCCTGATGCATCTGGCCGGTATCCCTCGTTACGACGTTCGTTTTGAAACGATACTGGGTCAAGCAGTCAAGATCGCTGCTTTTGACGAGCACGACTGGGGTGTTCTGGATTTGGCGACCCGGAACTGGTACGGGGTCAATCTGAAACGGCACGTGCCAGGTGTCTTCACCATTGAAGAAGGGGCAAAGGATATCACCTTGCACATGGCCAACGTCAATGACATTGTGTGTCGTTTTAACAAGGCGGGGCATCTCGTCAATGTTTTCTACAAAGACACTGAAGAGCCCGTGGAGTCCTTGCACCTGAACGTCAACAACCCATTCCTCGACCTCATCGAGTCTGATGGCGTCGCAATTACCACCACCACCGAACAAGAATAACCTGGCGATAGCCCTGGAGTGACGCCCAGGGCTTTAAGGAATGACCATGAAAGAGCATTATGGGGCGGAGATTAAACAGCTTTTCGATCGGATCTATTTGATCGATGGGGATAAGCACTCTTTCTTTTATCACAAGAAAGATTTCCGAGTGCTCGGGCCAGATGATGTGGTTAGTGTTTACGATCTCGAACATGTGACTCGTATCAACACTGGGCTGACTGATCAGCGTGCTCTTAACTACATTGTCGTGTTGGGGGATGATGAGTTCCAGTTCGTATTCATCAGCAACAAGGTTAGTACTTGTGTTGTCCTGTTTTCTATCTTCAGTCCACAGGGCCACAAGATCATTCTGGATCAGGGAGTGTCTGAACCGATTCTGGGTCTTAGTTCGTTAGTGAACGTGACCGGTGAAAAGGTTAAGGCAGGGATGGGTAACTGGTCGCATATTCATGGGTATGCTTCTAAACTGTTGGCGGTTCATTGTGATCCCAGCAGGCCGTCTATTGTTAAGTCTATTTATCGTGATGGAGTATGATTCATGCAAGAAGTCGTCGAAACACCAGACACCGAGGAAATGCTGAAACTTTGCACAGCTCGTCCGTTTGTTAACCGCCTTACAGGTCTGCCGGTCTCTCCTAAAGAAGCCGACAAGCTCGGTCACATCGAAGGCCGACACACTCTGCGTCTGATCGCACCATGCATTCCAACCTATCTGAAAAAGAAGGTTGTGTTCCTTGCAGTGTTCCAGGCGAAGAACTCCAAGTTCACTGTAATGAGCGATGGTCTCATTACTTTGTACATTTACCTGGGTGCTCCTGAAGATGGGTATACGACAATGCGTATGCGCATTCGTGCCGGTTCTCGGGATGTAGAAGAAGCTCGTTATTTCTTCCTCAACAGACCAAGCATTTCGTCTCCGGCAATTGTGTCGTTGATGCGTAACAAGATGAAAGACATCGAAGAGATCCCTCTCTTGTATAGTTTTTCTGAACTGTAACCACCATTCTTATTGGGGCAATTCGCCCTTTGACTTTCTTTAAGGAGAAATTCGCATGTTGACTAAAGCCTTTGAGTTGAAAAAAGAATTCCCGTTTCCCTTCCGTGGCGGCAAGCTGCTGTTGGACAAACGCACGTTGGTGCCTACCAACCTTAACGTTGCTGTAGCCATCAACAATGATCTGGTTTACACTTTGAAACCAGACTTGAAAGGCGAGATCACTCTGTACGGTATCACCTACGGTAACCAAGGGTTGCCTATGGTTGTCATGAGTGACGGTCATCACACCCGTTACTACTGGTTCAGTCGCAAACGCCATTACACCTACCTGGTCGAAAGCGGTAGCAATGATCTGGACGAAGCCTGGCTGAACCTGTTCAAATCCATCGTCACCAACACTCGGTCGAAAGTGATCGACATGTACGAGATCATGCGGACATTCATTCGTGAATACTTCTGGACTCTCGGTGACAAGGAACTGCACCTTACATTGTCGACGAAACACAACGATGAATTGTTGTACATCGAAGTGGCCAAAGAACACGGCATGCGTCGGGCGATGTTCATTACTGTCAATGGCAAGAACCGGTTGGTAGATTTCAGCAAGCATCCATTGCTGGAAGTATTGGAGGCCTAAGGGCTTTGACAGGGGTGGATTGTTCCGCCCCTTTTCTTATTTGAGGGATTAAACGTGTCTAAGAAACAAACTCCGTTGCAGGTTCCATACAGCGTGGCTAAAGCCTTGTTAGCAGTTCACCTCGCAGGAAAAGGGGTGGATGTACACAGTAAAGATTTCGATAAAGAATACGGTCCGTCTATCATGAAGCTTTACGGTACGGATGAGCCGCCGGTCAACATGGATCACCTGGTCCGTCCTGATCTGAATGACGAACAGTTCGACGAACTCATCCGCCAAAGTCGTAGCCTGCGCATGTGGGACAAGCTAAGGGAGATTAACGATAAGTCTCCTACCGGCACGGCGTACATGATGTATACCGATGCAAACGGTCACCCTACCTGTGCTGGCAGGAATTGCGGCGAGTGCGCTTCTTGCTACGACAAGGAGCTTTCTTTTAATCCGGTAATCGTTGGGGGCAACATGGGACCTGTTGATTACTTGAATGGTCTGCACATGAGCGGTTCCGGCAAGACTGGGTTGCTTTCAGCATTCCACAGTGCCAAGCACATTCCGGACAATATCCCCTTGACCAGTCTGTGCAGAACCGGTGGCTTCCGTCGTGGTGAGTTTGCGACGATAAGCTCCCTTGGTTTCGGTCGTTTTGACAAGCCGACTACCAGCCATATCGCCAATCTGGTTCGTTCCATGATTGACAAGAAACCTTTGTGGCACATTAGCCTGGAGAACACTCCTCGCGGGTTTGCCTATGACTTTGAAATGGATGTCCATACCCCATCACATCCGATAACGAAGATGGCAATGTGGGGTAACGGTCCTCTTCGGGCTTATCGCTCGCGTCCTGGTAATCCTCATCGTCCTACTCTTTATCCGGAGCAGATATTCAATCTGAAGGAACTGGAAAGCAAATCCTACATCTCAGTTACCTATTACGGTGACATCGAAGTAGGTGGTAAAAAGGTTCCAGGCGTTAAAGGTGTTCCTGCAACACCACGCAATGGGTATCACGAATACTTTTACGCAGATAGCTTGTCCGACAGGACTCTTTATCGTAAGCATTATTACGCGCGTAATGGTGTTTCTGGTATGCATGGTCTGGACGCCGATTATTACGGCGAAAGCATGTTGCTCCGCCCTATCGGTCCACGTGACAGCCTGGGGTACCCGGTGCGTGAAGACTGGGCTGAAGAAGCCATCGACAAAATGATCTGGTTGCAGTTGAACAAAGATCACATCCCGCTGACTTTTGACCCGACGTATGGTCATGTCCGAAGCATCACCAACATCGGTAAGCCTAAAGCTACCTGGCAAACCCGTCATATCAAAGAAACAGCGCGCGAGCGTCTGCGTCAAGCCACCTCGCCAGGGAAGGATAAGCGTGGGTATTGATTATTACGTACAAGACTTAGAGAACGGGGGGTACAAGTTGGACAGACGAATTGATGGAAATGCACAGCGTGTGTTTGATCACTCTTCGCGTTTTAGTTTTGCTGCGCGTCATGACGTGGGTTGGCCTTATCCACAGAGTCGTCTCATGCGAGACCTCAAATTCATGAAAGTCTTTGGTGGTTTCCAGAAATGTGAGACACCAATTACAGAAGGTTCTAATCCCTTCATACGCGTGGTCTACGTGCCTAAGCTTGCTCCGCTTATGGTGCTGGACAGAAAGATGTGTATCACTGTAGCCGGTCACAAGGTCTATGTTGGTTGGATTGCCCGTTTAGGCCAGAACATGTGGCGGGATATTTCCAACAGCATTAAGTCAGTGCATCACGCGATCAGAAACTTGGATAAAGATGGTTACCCACGAGATCCGGTTAATCGTAATACTGATCGTGCTGAATGGGTGGAGAAGGCCATGTACCAAATGGGGTTCTCTCGTTCCAACTACAAACCAACGTTTCAAGAACGGTTTCCATACGTCAACGTAGGAACCATCGGTCACCGGGATCATCCAAAAGCGTTGACCCCAAACACTATTAAAGCAACTATTAAGGAATTTCTGCATGACTTCTAAAACTGATAATCTGTTGGGTCTGTTCACTATCTGCACTGGTTATGTGGCCCTGACCGGTAACTACCACAAAGACGACAACAAGACCGTCCAGGAATGGATCAACGGCTATCGCCATGCTCACGAAATCACTGCTGAAGAAAAAGCAGAGATGGTTGAACTCGACCAGGTCATCACCATCGATTTCTGGCTGGATCGTTTCGGTGAACGCTACACCTGCTTCGGTGGTTCGGTAGAAGCTGCTGCGGCTCGTGCTTTCGAACGTGCCAAAGTGCTGACCGAAAAAGCCGACTTCACCTTCGAGCTGGGCAAGATTAACCTGACCGAAGCAGTCGAACTGTTGGTCAAGATCTGTGCCAAGTCGGTGGATCTGGAATACAACCAGTACAAATCCACCAACTGGGGCTACCACGGCACGCAGGGCGAAGACCGTACTGCTGCCGATTACGTGGCGTTCCTGAAAGACACCAATCCGGAAGATTTCGTACCGGATATGGATGGTGACGTCGTCTTCACTCAGGAAGTTTGTGAGAAGATGATCGAGACTGGTGAAGTCTTCGAACTCCGCATCTATCCTCACACTACGATCGGTTCTTACTCTTACCTGCATCACGACATCGGCTTCATTGTCTATGGCGCTCTGGTAACGGTCAAAGACGAGAACCTTTTCAACGGTGGTGACGTCGAACAAAATCGCGCCCTCTCCCAGGCCATCCAAAACCTGGAAGTTAATCCAGCGATCAATACAGTCGGGTTCGATAACGTTAACCTCAACGGCGGGTGGAAACCCTAAATGACGCTCCCCAACTTCAAGACTACAAAAGCGAAGCCGGGGCGGGCAGAGTTGTACCACATCTCGTTTAAGGATCGTTCCTTTGGCGGGATGTGGAGTCCTGATAACCCAGCAGGGTTTGATGAGTCGGAAGAAAGTTCTCCAGGGGTCGTGGGTGATCCCTCCTGGCCTTATGGGGAACCTAGCCTCCCTCGCATCAGTGTAGGTCCAACCATCGAACAATGTTTCCGTGGTGTGTTCCCCAATGTAGCGCAGTTCTTCGAGAAGAAGAATTATCCCTACATGCAGTTCAGTGTGTTCTCTCCTAAGTTTGTTGGTACTGAACGTATCATCACTCCGGAAGAACTCACTAAGCACCGTATGGTTTGGGATGCGTGTGTCAATGATGAGCATTGCATCTTGGATGAAGTTTACATGGGCTACGTGGGCACTGTGATTGTGTATAACACGAATAAGTCGCCTACCATGTATATCCATCCCTTCGGTGATGAAAAGCTTAAGCTGGAGAGTGTAGGGCCTGCTACCATCAAGTGGAAGTGGGAAACCAAACTAGTTCCTTAACTTGAAGATGAAGTTGGGTCTATATTACCAGAGTGTATGAAGAAACAACTTTTATTTTCCAAGGAGAAAGTGTCATGGGTCTGGGTCCTGGCGTCGAACCTGATGCTAAAGAAGCATCTGAAAGTAATAACAAAAACATGTATCGCGATAAAGATGATCGCGATGGTGTTTCCAGCATCCTGTTGTCTGTTGGTCCGGAAGACGAAACCCAGATCATCAAGCGTGGTGCTCTGGCTGAAAAGCAATCCGGCCTGATTGAAATGGATAACCGCTACCTCGCTCAAGGCGTAGCAAAGCTGGCTGACTTCGGTAATGTCGGTCGCGATGTGGCAAACATGCTGCGTGTCGTAGCCGGTCGTCTAATTCTGGAAAGTGTCCCACGTGATTTGTGGCGTGAGTACATTCCAGAAGGTAGTGAAGCCAAGGCCTGGTCGCTGATCGAATACCGTTCTTTCGGCACTATCGCTCGCTACACCATTTTCAAACAAGGACCTGGCAACGATCGTCGTGATGAAGATTCGGTAATGCAGATCCTCATGATCAGTAGCTCTGGTCAATTGCTGGAACGTCAACACCTCACTGGTGGCAAGGCTGAAGAACATCGCAACTATCTTGACGCCTGGATGCACCAGCAGCGTAGTTGCTAAGTTTCAACTGTAATCTGTAATACCTAAGGAGGAAATGATTTCTCCTTAGTTTCTCTTGTTGGATACACTTCTACTAGTAAAAAGGAATCTTTCCATGTCCGCTGTTAAAGCCGCAGTCCCTGCTTCTTCCGTTACCGTCCAGAACAAGAAAGCGTTGCAGTTCGTTCTCGACACCGGTCCAAACGAAAAGAATCTGGAAGAACTCGGTATGAGCCGTGACTTCCAGCGTGATACCAAGAACCGCATGATCGAGATCAACGTCCAGACCGGCCTGCCAGCCAAGCAAGGTCAAGACGTTCCGGTGCACGTCGTCTACCTCAACGGTCCGGTCATCGCTTATGGTCTGATCTCCACTGTCGAAGATGGCTTCCGCCTGGCCACGATCTGCACCCAAGCCAGCACCACTTACATGGTCATGGTCGGCAAGAAGTGCTTCCACTTCGTCTACGACAAGACTGCTCGTTCGTGCCGTGAAGCGCTGGAAACCCTGTTCACCGAATGCCTGAATCGTGGTCCTCGTGGCTACGAAAACAACAACACCATGATCCCGGACTTCTGGGACCGTCTGCTAACCCTGCTGATGCCTGAAGGCGGCATCCTGGAATTCGGTCTGTTCACTCGTGACAAAGACTACGTTCCTTCCCGTCTGTACTTCACCGTCGGTGCCAAAGACCACACCCTGTCGGTTGGCGGTCTGTGCTACAACCTGGTGTTCGACAAGTTCCCACGCGAGTCGATCAACAAAGGTCTGAACAAGTGGAACGATCAGCAGAAGCAGGCTGGCAAAGCTGTGGGTGCTCGCGTTTCCCTGGGCGACCTCATCGTCCCAAAAGGCAACAAGGACAAAGCCAAACGTCCTGAAGCTATCGATCCTGCAAAGCTGGGTATCAAGCCGTGGGAAGAGCTGGTGAAAACCCACGAGCGTACTCCTGCTGAAATCGAAGGCGATCGCAAGCGTGCTCTGGCGGTACAAGCCAAGCGTGAAGCCAAAGGCGGTACCAAGCCTGCTGCAAAGCCTGAAGGCAAGGGCAAAGCCAAGAAGTAAGTAACAACGCTGCGCATATCCTCCTAGTCCCTAAACAGGACTAGGAGGTTTTATTTCTTTTATTTGTTTTAGGGGTAGTTGTTGTGTCTAAAGAAGAACGTCCTGCACCAGTAGATATGCTTTGGTTGGCCAATGGTGAAAAAGATCTGCATCCTCGTTATGTAGAGATTGGTCGTGAAGAACTGATGGGTGCTCATCGCCTCAGTGATGATGAACTCGCCTGGCATCTGGCTATGATGTCAACTATTAGCGAGGCTGAAGATACTCAGCGCATGATGCAGTCTCATCGTACCGGTGGCGACTACATTAACAAAAGCACCCTGGGTGAAATGGGTAAAGACCGCATTCGTTGGTTGTCTCGTCGGGTGGCTGTGCTGGAAGGTCGGTATCCAGGCGTTCTCCCGCCAATCTCTGCCCAACCAGCACCGCCTGTTGCTCTGGACGATATCAAGATCGATCCTCCAGAGTTGGTTGCTGAAGCAGAGTTGGAATTCCATCTGCCAAGACTGACTGCGGTATTGGGAATTACTCCGGATACTCCAAGCACGTCGGTTCCTCGGATCCTTCGTGAGAAGAAGTTCGGACTCAACCCGGTTAAAGTCGGTATTGTCTTTGGGCATCTGCTCAAGAGCAAATCGTCAGAGCGTTGGCATCTGTACGTGGAAATGGTTCGCGATCTCCTGAAGAACTACAAGCTTTATGTTCCATTCCGTGAAGACGAGTTCTCATTGATTCGTCATGAGCGCGGTGAACGTACTGTTCTCATCGGGAAGTCGCGTTACCTATCCAGCGGGTCCCACGTTATCCGGGAAACCCCTACCACTGGTTTCAGTCAACAGGCTATCGATCATGAAGCTGAGAAGATCTACAACTCCTGGAAAGAACAGGAAGGGTGGACTCCTTGGCAGAAAGGTGGTAACTCAACCAAACAAACCGAAGCCCGCCAACTAGCTCTCCAAGCACTGACCAAGGAACATAACGATGTCTAATTCTTACATTCCAGATTCTCCACAAGGCCACCTTGAATGGTCCGGGCAAAAGATCAAGAACCTGCTGGAAATCCATGATTACAGCAACACCAAGGCGATCATCAAACAGTTGATTGTCAAAGACATCAACTTGAACCCTCGTCACCTTTCTGTCTTGTTTGACCAAAGACTTCCTCTTATCACCGATGGTGACCGTTTCACGGTACTCAAAGAAGTGATGGAAAACCTGCGGTCTCAAGGCATCTACATTCCGTACATACTGGACAGCTACACCCTGAAAAACGGTGTTGGGTATATTGTCAAGTCCAGTCATCATATACTCGGCACTTTGCCTATTACCAAACACAACGCCCTGGATCTCTGGCGTTGGATGAAGTACGGTCAAAGCGTTCAGTCTCTTGTCGAACGACATGAGAAGGTTGCGGCTATCGCCAAGGAAATCCATGCCGGCTGGAACCACCGCCTGGGTTGGCAACCGTGGGTTCCTACAACTATGGCGGAGGGTTATCAGCTTTACGCAATTAACGCAGCCATGGATCAGATCGATCAAGAAGATCGTACCGAAATGAAATGGGACCAGGTAATGGAGTACGCCAAAAGCATGATGGAGGGTAATCTTCCTCTGGAGCTTCCAAGTGCCTAGACGTCCAACCAAGAACCCGGGTACTAATGAAAAGGTAGTCATCAGTAAAAAGCACGAGATGCTTGCACTGACCCTGTCTATCCTTCGTCTGTGCCCGCTGTACCTGTTTTATCGTTACGACCGTGCAAAGGTAGGTCTGGAATGGGATCGTCCCGCTAACACGGTTGTGGTGACTTACTGGTATAACGAAGTATTGATGTACCGGGTTAAAGCATACGTGCATCAAAATGCCGATAAAGAAAAGGTCGAAATCGATCTACGGCATATGTACGTGCCTGACCACACGCCGGAAGAATTGGCGTTGTTAAAGGGCATGACTATTATCACGGCGTTCTACAACTTGATGGGGGTTATTACTCGCGTTACGTGGCAGAACAATCGTGAAGCTGAAGATACTGAAGATAGTTGTACTCGACAGTATTGATCGGTATACTACCTCTACTCCCAAACGGGAGTAGAGGTAGGTCTTTTCCTTATTTAATTTCTGGGCCTTTTTAAACCTATATTACTTGGGTATATCAATAGTAACAATGATTCATTCTGGATCATTAAACTAAGGGACTAAAAATGAAACTGATTAACTCTGATCTGCGTACCTTCATCGATGCTTTCGGTATTGAAGGTGTTCGTCTGGTAGAAGCCTTCAATGTAGATATCTACATGCTGGATGATGCAACCGCCCAATCCTTGAACCTGGGTGAAGTTGGTGCGATGACTGCTGGTAACTGGTTCCGTAAAGACGGTGAAGCTGTTGCCATGATGTTCTTCAACATGGACCGCATTGCCGCATCGGTTGATCCACTGACCCGTCATATCAAAGGTTCGGTCTCCAAAATCTTCTGCTCCTACTTGGTGCATGAACTGACCCACGTTCAACAAATCATCGACGGTCGTATGAACCAGAAAGATGGTAAGTTGATCTGGGAAGGCAAGGTTTGGAAATTCAAGAACGATGGCTCGGCAGAGTACTACAACTACCCGTGGGAGCAGGAAGCCCACATGGCTCAGTTCACTTACCAGTGTGATGGTGATGTGAAAGCCGCTCGTAAAGCTCTGAACAAACTGGCTAAAGCCGCTTAAGGATAAGCAAATGAAGTTTGAGAATTTCAACATTACTCTGTTCCGGGCAATGTTTGGTAGTGATGTTTATGACCTTGTTAAACACCTTGACTTTACGTTCAAGGTTACTAACAACCCAGTCAAAAATTTCAAGACCCTTAGTCCGGCGCATACCACTTGGTATGTCAACGAGGATGGCAAGAACTGCATCATAGTTGAGTACAACATGCACCAGGTAATGGTGGCAGCCCAATTGGAGGGTCGCAGTAAAGGAGACTATTTGCGGGCATATCGCTGTGGTGTCTTTGCTCATGAACTCAAGCATGTGATTCAGATGTTGGATAGTCGTCTGTCAGGTAATAAGAAACACATTATCTGGGAAGGCAAGAAGTATCCAATGAAGCCAAGGAATCACTGGAAGTATTTGCAACAGCCTTGGGAGACTGAGGCTTTTGTAGCTGGGTACGTAATCACTTACGGGATCAGCGAGCAAGCAGCAATTAAACTCTACCATGCAGCGGTCCACCGTGCGCGTCCTGCGTACATCGTTGTTTGGGATTGTCTTAAAGCCCTATTCGGGAAGGAACAGAAAAATGGCTAACGTAACTGGTTATCGCGCTACCACCACTTTCCGCTACTTGGATCAATCTGACTTCTGCGACCATGTTTCTCATGGCGATGTCAGCAATGCGGTTGGCGAGTTTTACGAAGACGATAGTTTCGGCCCAGTTGGTATTTATATCGTCTGTGCTGCTTGCCGTGATAAATGTTTGGAATCTCAGGGTAATGAACCTAAAGTTTGCCACGACTGCCGTATGACTGTCTTGCATAAAGACACCATCACCTGGAAGTGGTATGACTTCGATTCCAGACAAGGTGACGAGCCGCTCGTGATCTGCAATGGTTGCTGTGTTCTCCCTACTCACATTGCGCGGGTAGATAACGACACTCGTAACTATCGCGAAGAAATGGGCTACGAAGATGAAGATGACCGCGATGACGATGATCAAGATGATGATCGCGATCGTTTCGATGTAGAAGACGAGCTTCTCGGGATGTAACAATGAAATACAAAAAGCCCGGCAAGTTAAAGCACTTGTACTTGTTGTTAAGAAGACTCTTTTCCAAAGATGCGTAATAAGGTTAATACCTCCTATCTCCCAAGTGGGAGATAGGAGGATAACTTGTTTCTTTTTTTTGCTTTAGACTTCTTCGATGATTGGTCTCCAACCAGCGTAGGTTTGAGTGCCGTTTAAAGCAACATACCAGCCAGCCAAAAGTTGACGGTTACCTGCGTTGTCAGCATCGTTGTAGCCACGAACCAAATGAGCACTGTTACCAGTGATAATTTCCTGACACCAGGTCATTACACCAGCGCCTGCTGAGGTAGCTTTACTGGTAGAAAGCCCCAGTTCAGCATCCGTGTAAGCAGCCCAACGTGGATAAGCTTGCACCTCTGGCTGATTCAACGATACACCGCCGTATACGGGGTATATGAGGTCGTTAAACGAACCACCTGTGGCAATGGTGCCATAACCAGCAGGCTCGCTAGCAGCGCCTGTAGGAAGCCTCAGGGTATGTGCTTTACCATTGATCTGGAACTGTGTCGTCCCTTTGGTAATACCCAAATTATTCATTGCTTCCCATGTCATGCCATGACGCAGAGCTTTCTTCGGCATGTACACAGTCTTGCCTTTATAACGATACTTCAACCAGGTGGTGTTAGCATTCGTTACAGAACCAATGGAACCCATACCAACCAAGGACGTCAGTGCAGCAACAGTAATGAAGTCTGCTTCAGCTACTTCCCCATAGAACAAATCTTCAGGAGGAAGTTCACCAATGAATTCCAACACAGGACGGAAGCCATAAACATCCAACGTACCTTGTCCGTTACCTTCACTAGCATTAGCGTCATTGATAATGGTGTGCCGGGCAATTGGATTAAGACTTGTGCCAGCAGAGTAATCCCAGCCACGAGCAGACAAAGCAGTAGTAATGCTGGTATGTTGGTTTTTACATACCGAGATCACACCTCTTTGTCCAATCAAGTTGGGCGCTGTTAGCAAACCTAGATCTCCTGCGGTGTAATACGACCACACATCAGCAGAAGGACGATCGGGAGCAGAAAAAATTGGCCACAGATATTGATCCCACTCACCGCCACCGTTGTTGTTCAGGATGGAAGAGAAAGGGTCAATAGACATACCAGACATCAGACGGACCTTGTAACCTAATCCGCCGATAAGAACTTGCTTACCTGTCAGCAAAGAAGCTGCCTTTAAAGCAGCGACTGTTGTGCCATAACGCAATGGTTTACGTGCAATGTAAAACGTCTTGCCTGCATCGATGTATTTCAACCAACCAGCTTTATCGTTGATCGGTGTCCCAGAGGTCAAGTTTAACAAACTAGCCAATGCAGGACCATCAATCAGATCATCAGAACTCACCCATCCTTGGAATGGTTTACCTGCCACTACGGCAGGAGGGACAAACGGGAGCACTCCGGTACTCCCAACAGAAATCAATTGTTCTATCATGAAATGGCACCTATGCCGCCATAGCAACAGGCTTTGGCAAAGTTGGATTCTTAACGATACGGTACACGTTAACACCGGCCATGATTACTTTCTTCTTCCATGGGGTTACTTCTAGCACATCCATTGACTCTTTCAAGATAGCGTCAATTTCTTTGCGTGTAACCGGTACTCTGGTTTCAACTCCATTTACCAACTCAATGATGTAGTAAGTAGTACAGAGCTTGTCATGCAAAGTGGTGCATTGAGTGTACTCGCCAATCGGAGGAAGCAACCACCACAGCCAACGTGGGATAGTAGCGCCATCCGTTTGAAAGCCTGTCTCAACAGTGACGTAGCGTTTGGAGTTCTCTACGCCAATGTAATAATTAAACCCAGGAACAGTGTCCCAAAGATCCTTCTTATTAATCGCGCTCGCAAGTTTGTTGTAACGCAACTGCTCTTCAGCGCTAAACCGTGTGAATGCGCTCATCATTAAGCTCCGTGCAAGTGTTCGGTCTATACCCAGGGCTGGTATCCAGAAACCCAGATAAGAAGAGGACGCCAACCGTTAGAAGCAAAGGTGGTATCCATGTTCTGATTATAGAGCGTTGTGTATTCGCCCTTAACTCCACGCGTGTAATACTGGAATTGGTTGTAGGTTTCGGTAATGTAGTTACTGACACCCTGACCAGCCGTGTTTTCTGGACCTATACCAATATCGTCATAGCTAAGGTTTGCCCAGCGGATTGGTGGATTTTGCCCATTCTGCAATTTACCACCAACAATGATGCCAGACATAATCCTCATCCAATCGCTAGTATTGCCGTCTAAACCAGTAAAAGCCTTAATCATCCAGACACCACCCGCAATGTTCACATTCTTGCCGTACAGCAAGTTAGCGCTTTGCATGGTGCGATAAGAAACAGAATGGCGCAAAGGTTTCTGAGGAATGGCGTAAACGGTGTTGCCCTCGCGAAGAATCATCCATTGGATGCTGTCTCCTCCAGGCATTAACGTCCCCATCGACCCGGCACCTACAAGTGTGGACAAAGCAGACGCAGTAATAAAGTCGGCTGGATCAACTTGTACAAAAATTGGTTTGGGAGGAGTACCCTCAGTTGGGTTACTTATTAGCGCTTCGATCACGGTAAAACTCCTTCAGGACTATCCTCCCCCAACTAGGGGGAGAATAACCTGTTTACTTAAGCGCTTTATTACGCGGTGAAGAAATCTTCTTCTGTTGGCAGGGTCGGAAGTTCTTCAATGGTGGTGGCGTCACGAGCAGCGTCTTTCACGTCCCAAGTTTTCTTGTAGCCAAGGTTAGCAGCAGTAAATGCGGCGTTAGCCACTTCTACCATTTCAGCTGCACTGATGTCTACCACAACGTTTTCATAGACGCGGAACGAGAAGGTTTGTTCGACGTTTGCTTCCACCATTTCTTTAGCAATGATGCGCAACCCAGTCAAGTTAGCGCGGTCGGCATTGCGAATCTGAACGTGATAAACGTTCTCGCCGAAAGTGTGAGGGAAGCCACGATCGAACATAGCGATACGCATGGTTTCAGCCTGAGTCTGCAACAGAGCTTTAGCGGTAGCCAGTTTCTCGGCCATCTCGACTTCACTGAAAGTACGAGAAATCCAAGTCTGACGCCATTCGCCATTAACTTCTTCAGGTGGGCCTTCAGTTACAACATCATTCACTGGAGGAGAAACTTCGGTCACAACTTCCAAGCCGAACTCGATCAGAATTTCAGCAGTGCTGGTTGGACCAAAAGAAGTATTCGGTGCAAAGGCCGACAGATCGGTCAGGAACAACGGATACGTGCCGGATTCAGAATGGATCAGGCGGGTTTGACGGGTTACTGTGGTCATGAATTGTTCTCCTTACAGAACTAGTTCAAAGAGTGGACGCCAGCCGTGTTGAGGGTGTACTGCGGCTGTAGTCAGGCTGACGTTAAGCAAATCGGGGTTTGTCCCGCTACCACGGTTAATGCAAGTACTGGTTTGCAAGTCTGTGGAGAAGGTAATCCATCCGGCGTTAGCAATGTCATCCATTTGCCGGATACCCAATGTATCTGGATATGCGCGTGCTTGGAAAACATAAGGAAGAATCAGATCGTATTCGCCACCAACCTGATCAGCTGCCGCACCACTGGTACTGGACATTACTGCACGAGACGTAGGTACTCGCATGATGAAAGAATGGTCACCCTTCGTTACTCCTTTGGCTTGAGGGATAGTACCAAAGGTAGTTTTAGCGTAGGGAGCCCAATCCGCACTTGGGAAGTTACCGTAGATCACACCGGCACGATACAACAGCTCCCAGGTCAGGTTGGTATAGATAGCCTGGCTTGCGATAAAGAGGATCTTCCCTTTATACACAAACTTAAACCAACCTAGGTTAACGTCGGTGTTCTCGGTAGCAGAGCTAGGAATAGTTCCGACAAAGTTTTTACACTCTTGGGTCGTGAACAAATCAGACATTGCAAGTTTGCCGAAATAACCGAAGTTCCAATCACCACGATTAAGTACCTGAGGTCCCGGACCGGTGTATGGCATGTAAGCCAATGCCTTGTTTGGTGTCAAAGCTACGTCGGTTCCTTTACGAGAAGCTACGCGATAGTAGTACAGCTGATTACGTACCGCGGTATCGTCTGTGTAGGTCAGAGTGCCGCCGGGAACGACTACCAATGGAGCTGGTAACGCGCCATCAGCAATCGGCGAAGCAGACCGATAGATCGTGTAATCATCAGCCGCATTTGAATCGGTCCAATCAATTTTGACGGGCATTTAACCCTCCGTTAAGCAGGAATGTATTCAAGAACAGGCACCCAGCTAACCCAAGCTCCAGAAGCCGCACCAGTAATGGCCCGGGGGAACACATCAGACCAGTTGGCGTTACTAACCGACCAGTTGTTAGTAGTGTTGAAATGCTGGGTAGCCATTAATGGATAAGGAACACCAGAAGCATCGCCCCATTTAAAAGGCTGTAGTAAAGGGACGTCAGCAGCAAGAATAGACGTGGTCATAGAGCACATCAACTCACACCACTCGCTTCCTTTAAACGTGCTACGATCAGGAACGTTTTGATCCGTTGCCAAAGTACTGTTTTTAGGAATACGTACCAAGAAACTATCGCTACCGACGGTGACGACCTTTTTCTGGTTAACTGGGGCCGAGATAACAGGACTGGCTCCAACCGTTGTCAGGTTAAATGGAGCAGCCCCTGGGCCATCAACACCGTAAACCAATCCCAAGTTATAAATCTGAGACCAGGTGGAAGTGCCTGCTACGGAGAACGTGTTGTTGGGGAAAAACAAGATTTTGCCATTAAAGACAAACTTGTACCAACCGGTCATTGTGCCATCGGCCGGAGCAGATCCCAGCTGATTACTGGCATTTACTGCTGTACGCAATCCAGAGATAGTAAACAGCTGGGCAGCGGGCACAAAGCCCATATACCCAGCATTCCAGTTACCGCGCAATACGGTATTGCCGCCTGGCCCTGTCTTGGAGAAGTTTCCGTACAACATGCACTGACTGTATTGAGTATTGGACCCGGCCTTAACGGCCTCAACCATGTAATACCGAGTGCTTCGATCTGGGACCGTAGTGTCGGTATACGTGACGGCTGTTGGATCCAACACCGCTTTGGTGCCTGGCAATGTTGCTGGAGTGAACGCCGTATCGGACCAGTAGATCGTCAACGTGTCAGGAAGGCTGGACATTGCAGGCCAATCAATTTTGATAGACATGGAATCTCCTTAGCTTTCGATCAATTCCAGTACTGGCCACCAGCCGTAGAGTACACCGTTCCAGGTGGCCGCAGCTCGGTTGGCAGGACCGGTACGGTTAGCAGTACCGTTACCACGAACCAAGTTGTTGGCGGAGTTACCAGCGGCAATACGTTCTTGAACGACACTGCCAGAAGTCACGCCAGTGGAGGACATGAACAGGTCGGCTACAGTAGCTTGTTGAACGTTAGCCATTCGTTGCAGATCTGGGCAATACATCGACAATGGATAGACAATGTCATTCCATTCGTTAGGCCACAATTCAGTAGGCTCGGTAACGCTTGGTGTAACAGGATAACGTGCCAAAGTATCGTCAAAGCCAGTCATGCAGCGCACACGGTAGAGTTCACCGCCAATGGTTACCTTAGCACTTTGGTTAACGTTAGCCCCGGCGTTAGTTGGGCCAGGACCATCAACACCGTAAACCAGCCCGAGGTCATAAAGAGTTTTCCAACCAATGTTACCGCAGATAGGACCATTAGGAACGTACAACACTTTCCCGTTACGAATCCATTTATGCCACAAAGGACCTGGTTGGTTAACTACACCAATGGTCAGACCTACAGCAGTACGCAGATCAGTGGTATTGATAAACTCGCCAGAGGTCAGTGTACCAAAGTAACCATAATTGAAATCACCAATCTGCAAACTAACAGGCCCAGCACCTTTACGAGGGACAGCCCGAATAGGGATGTTGTCGGTGCTTTGTTTATCGCCGTTGCTATTGATGGTGGTTTCAAACACGTAGTAGTACAACGTGTCGCGAACAGTGGTAGTGTCGGTGTAAGTGGTTTCGTTATTGGTCAATGTCGCAATGGGGTTAGCGAGATTAGAACGATCCAATTTACTGGTACCACGATAGATCTTGGTGGTGAATGTACCTGGAGCATTCAGGTTAGTCCACTGAAGAATCGTATCCATTATTTACTTCCTTTAAGCGACATACGAGCCGGTGATAGTAAAAGCCTTAAGGCCCGGAGACTCCGCGGTACCTCTAGGTGCCGATGGTTTAAGAGCCTGATTAACAAAACTGTAAGTCGGGTTAGGTAGCTGATAAGGCCAAGTTTTTTGTCTTGGAGCTGCCGGTTTTTGAGCCGGGCTACCTGTCCACTGCCGAACATCATTAATGACTGGAGCAAAAGGACCTGGGGTTCTGTACAACAGGGTATATGGATCTTTAGCCTCTGTATCAGGAATCAGCTCCAGCACTGGACGCCAGTAATGGCCACTAATGCCTGATACTCGATCTGTTTTAAGGATCGTTCTGTAAGCACCCATGATCACACCACTAGCGCCATCACCACGTACGTTACACTGGTTAACGTTGTTGGACATGGTTTCCATGGTAACGGAGTCAGGGCTAGACTGACTCCACCCTAAGGCGTTATAGGACATTGTAGCAAACTTTGGGGTAATGTTGCCATCAAGCGAAATACTGCAACGACCCAGCAATTGACTCCATTCACCCGTGTAGTCCCCGACGTTTGCAGGGGCAACAGGATCAGCAGCGTAACCTCTAACTAGTCGAGGTTTTAATACCCAGAGTTTTTCACCCTCATATTTAGGCATCTGAATGAACTGATGCTTAGGAGTGGCCAGAGGGTATTTGCCGTTATCGCGCGTCCCATACACCATACCAGCAGCATACAGGTCAGCCCAGGACACGTTACTGCGGAAAGGTCGTTTAGCAATGAAGATGACCTTGCCGTTCCAGATGAATTTAAGCCAGTGGTTAGCACCAGGGACCAAGTCTGGGTGGTCGGTACCTTGATACATACCACCCGCACCAGCCACCTGGGAAATGCCAAACAGTTGAGTGTCCGTCACTTCACCAAAGTAACCCAGGTTCTGATCACCGCTAAGCAGTGCTTTTGGTCCAGGACCTGAGTTACCGATGTAAATAGCTTTACTACCTGTAGTAAGTAGTTGCTCAATCATGTTGTTCCCTCCATTAAGGGACTAATTCGAGTACCGGTCTCCAGCCATAACCAGCATGAGTGGTGTTAGCGATCTGGTACCATACGCCAAGGAATCCAGGATAACCGCGTGTCAACCATCCACCATTAGCACTGTTGGCTTCTTGGCACAAGGTCAGCTCGCCGTTGCCTGTACTACCAGTCCAACCAACATCAGTATTGGTAAGAGAGTCCCAACGATCAGCAGCTTGTCCCGAATAGTTGACAGTAACGCGGGAGAAGTAACTGTTATATTCACCACCAGCCGTAGCGCCTGGGTTAGAGGTCGCGCCTGTCATTAAACGAACTTTGTAGTTAAGCCCACCAATGTTAACAACCTTCGTACCGTTAACAGCGCCAACGGCATTCAGTTGCTCATATGTAATCGCACCGAAGAAAGGAGTCTTGGCAATGTAGAACGTTTTGCCGTTGTCAACAAACTTCAGCCAACCACCGTCCGGTTGGATAGATACTTTACCGGTGTTAGTAACACCAAGAAGGTTGTACAACGCCAGACCACCAATTAAGTTAGCTGCCGTTACTACACCTCTATAAGGAGATGGAGGAATGGTAGATTTCTTAACAAGTACTGGACGCCAACCGTAATACGTCTGCGGGTTATTAGGCGGCATGTTCCAGATACCCATGATAGGGTGGTTACCACTGGAATTCTGCCAGTCATTGCCTCGCAAACAATAACCGTTAGCTAAAGTCTCGGCGCAAATAGTGAAAACACCATCGCCAAGGTCGGCTCCTCCTGGAGCACCAAGTCCTAACATTGTTCTTGTGTAGTTACCCCAAATGGGGGCTCCACTAATGCCACCACGGTCAGAGTTATCATAGATCGCATACATGTAGCGATTCCACTCACCCCCAGCGTTGGACGGCACTGCATTTGCAGAAGAAGAAATTGCACCTGTCATCATTCGACAGATGTAAACCTCCCCTCTGATAGTAATCTCTTTGGCACCATTGTTGGTGGCCTGCATGATTTGTTCGTAAGTAGTCGCGTAACGAATCGGCTTCTTAGCGATAAGCAGTTCTAGTCCGCTGTCTTCAATGAAATGAAGCCAACCACCATCCCTATTCATTGTTGCGCCGGGAGTTAACCCGATAAGTGTAGCGAGGGCATCACCATAAATAAAGTCAGCTGACTTTGTTATTCCTTTAAACGGAGTCCCTTCCGGAAAAGGTATGTCGGAATTGTCATCAGCTCCCTGTTTATATCCGGTCCCAATCAGAGCTTCGATCATCTTGTGATCCTTTAAAGGAAGAAACGAACACTAGGAACCTCCCCGTAAGGAGGTCCCTGTGTCCATGAGGTTACGGAACTACAGCGCCCGCTGCACCGACCCACTCAACACCATCCCAGGTGAAGGTAATGAAGGTACGGCTACCAGTCAACGATGGAGGAGCACCAGTGTTCCATACCAGAGCCGTAGCACCAGTAGGAGCAAAGGTGATCGCACCAGTTGCACCATTGATCTTGAACACCAGTACCTTGGCACGAACAGGACCTTTCGGACCATCGCTCAGGGTAATGGTTTTAGCAGTGGCTGCAGTGTTGGTGATAACAATGAATTGATCCACCAGCGCATCGACAGTACCAGTCGCAGACAGAGTCTTGATTGGCAGGTCGTACTGGTTGAACTCGATCCATTGGCTGTTCTTGTACACGTAGGTCTTGCCGTCGTTACCGCCAACAGGACCAGAGATGCCAGACGAAGGTGCGGTGTAAACCACCCAGGTCTTGTCACCTTTACGAAGGTACAGATTGCTGTCTGTCGGAACATCAGCAAAGCCAGGTACAAACGCATTGATCTGCGCCTGGATTTTACCGAACGCCTGGATCACCGTGTCAGCAGCAGCGATCGCGCTGTTGGTTGCCAAGCTCAAACCAGTCAGAGGCGTCGAACGAACACGAGCCTGAGTGAAGTAGAGGTTAGTAGTACCCTCCACAACAGCATCAGTGGTGCCAGGCGAAGCCACCAGCTGGATGTACGCGGAACCAGACCAGCGATACTGAACGTTGGTGTTGAGGGCGATGTAGATTTTGCCAGTTTCACCAGTAGCCGGGAAGGCTGCAAGGTTGGCAAACTCCAGCACGTCATCAACGTAGCTTGGCAATTGGCTTGCAGGAACGAAACCGTTAACCAGCGTAGCAACCGACACACCCAGTTCTGCGACAGGAACACCACCCAAGCTCATGAGAGTCGGAGGCTGGTATTTCAACCAGTCACCGTTATCAGCACCTTCGGTACGAGTACGCATGTACGGGAAACCGTCATCAGGCACGTCGTCCTGAATTGCAGCGGGCACCCAGTTACCGCCCAGACGCACAACTTTGCCCAGAGACAGCAGTGGCGAGTTAACGTCACCAGCAACCAGACGACCCCACAGTACCCAGCCATCAGTAGCCGTCTTATAAAAGACGTTGAAGGTAGCCGAGATAGCCCAGTCGCCAACACGACCAGAGAAGGTATCGGAAGGAGCATCCATGCCAGCAGGCAGAGTCAACCAACGGCTACCCTGATCACCTTTAACACCAGGCTTACCAGGCAGGCCTTCACCAGGAGGACCTTCTTTACCCTCAGGACCACGGAACTCACCAACGTCTTTCCAGTCGGTAATGCTCGGAGCCCAAATAACCAGGTGACCGTTTTCCAACATGTAAGCGTCGGTCTGGGTACCGGTAGGGTGAGCAGCACGCAATGCGGCCATGTCTGCGAAGGTGTCTTTGATGGCTACGGTCGCGCCAGGATCGCCCTGGATACCTTTACCGCCATCAGGACCTACAAAGTCAAACGGACCGTTGTACTGACCATCGACAACAACATAAACCTGCTTGTCGTCCAGAGTCTGCCAGCCGTCGCCTTCTTCAGCAAAACCATCGCCTTCACCGATTGGAGGAAGTGCCGCCAGGTTTTCAACAACGCCACGCAGTTTGAGCGGAGTACCGTTCTTACCGATGTCACCTTGTTGACCCTGGAACTTACCCGCATTCTGCCAAACGTTTTCGACGTTCACCCAGACAAACTTGTCGAGATCGACGTAAGCTTTGCCTTTGGTGATATCGGTGGCTGGAGGAATGGTCTGATCTTCTTCGGTCAGGATCTTGATGATGTCGAGGGATTTACCATCTTTACCATCAGTACCTTTGAAGCTACCCATCTTCAGCCAGGAGCTGCCGATGTAAGCGTACAGAGCGTTTTCATCCTGTACCGAGTACACCCACTGATCTTGCGGGCTAGCCGGCAAGTCAGCAAAGGTCGCCACAACACCACGCAGATAAATGGACTGGCCGTCAGCACCTTTAAGCGAAGTATTGAAGTCAGCTTCAGATCCAGAGTTACCCAGATCCAACCAGTTTTGGTAAGCGGACTTACCATCAGCGCCTTTGAAAGGACCGAGGTCTTTCCAGCCACCACCCGAAGTGCTCCAGACCCACAGACGATGAGTGGAGTTAACCACGTATGCGTCTTGATCCTGAGGAGAAGGAATGGCTTGAAGTGCTGCGTCATCGGCTACGGAGCCTTTGATTTGCAGGTTCTTACCGTCTTCACCATCAGCGCCTTTCTGAGCAATCCAGTAATCTGCTTCAGTCTTGCCATTGTTTTCTGGCAGGGTCAGCCAGTAGGCAACAGCGTTAAGACCAGGATCACCTTGGAGACCTGGTTCACCTTTGAACTCACCCAGGCGAACCCAAGCGGCGTTGATGTAACCGTAAATCGAGTTATCTGCACGTACAGCCCAGATATCCTGTTCTTCAGGTTCAGCAGGCAGATCACCGACGGTGTTAACTGCGCCCTTCAGGATCAGGCTTACACCAGGAGTACCGTCGATACCTTGGAAGCGACCCAGGTTTACCCATGCATCGACAATCCACATCCAGACGGTGCTGGTGTCTTGGACGGCCCAAGCATCCTGATCGGCAGGAGAGGCAGGTAATGCAGACTGAGTAGCCACGGCGCCTTTGATAATGACGTTACGACCGTCAGTACCGTCTTCACCTGGTTCCCCGTCTTTACCGTTGAATTTGCCCAGGTCTTTCCAGACAGCATCTACTTCAACGTATACCCACAGGTGGGACGTATCACGCAGAACGTAAGCGGCCTGGTCATCCTTAGGCTTGGTGTCGAGTTCGGCAGCATTAGCAACCGTACCAAGGATCTGGAGGTTTTTACCAGGGATGCCCTGATCGCCTTTGGTGGACTCTTGCCATTCTTCAATGGTCTTGTTTTCGTTACCAGGAATTTTCTTCCAGGTTGCGAAGGCGTCGTCACCAGGGTTACCTTTCAGACCGCGTTGAGCCTCGATGAACTCAGCTTCGGTCTTGTTCTCGTTACCTGGCTGACGTTTCCAGATATCGTAGTTGGATTCACCGGCAGGACCACGGATACCCAGTGCTTCCCATTTCTGGGTGTCATCACTTGGAACCAATACGTGGATGTCGTGTTGCCAGATGTAAGCATCACCGATTTCATTCTCGGTAATTTCTGGCAGTTCGAGGTTGTCAGGCCAGGTACCCAGGAGGTTCAAACCATTCTTACCACGCAGGCTACCGGAGCTAGCCCATTCAGTACCGTTCCATACACGCAGAGAGAACTCCACGAAGTAAGCAGTACCTACTTTCAGACCTACGGTAGGAATGGCATTCAGTTCGTCTTCGTCACGCAGCTCACCCTTGAGGATGATACCGCCTGTAGCTAGACCCTGAATGATTTCGTACAAGTAACGAGTACGTGCATCCAAGACACGAGCCTGGAAGTTAGCAGCACCCAAGCCATCAGCACCACCACGGACCTTTACGCCAGTGACAAGAGCCGGAAGGTGTTCTACCCACAATGCCTCTTCGGCAATAGCAGGCAACTCACCAGGAGTTACAGAATCATCATCGATAGCCATTGAGCTTTTCCTCTGACTTTACAAGTAGCGCAGATTTGGTTCGTCGTAACTGTGCAAGCCGTTATAACGAAGTACATTGTCGTAAAGAGACTCGTACACAGTGAACAGACCAAAAATAGTCTCGTTACGAATACTTACCTGACCACCACCGTAGCCAAGGTCAACATCCGCCGCACTGTATTTCAAAGAATTCTTCACTTGAGCGAGGACGTAATCCGGATCCCCTTTCTTGCCACTAATGACAAGTAGGCTGGCAATCATTGCCTCGCCCATGGTGTAAACACCTTCTTCGGTTTTCAACGACAATTCGTTCTCGTCGTCTACATGACCAAGGATGGTGAAAAGTTTGCCGGTTTCTACGTCGGCTGGAATGAACTTCTGATTGATGCCCATAAAGACGCCTGGCATGCTCACATCGTAGAAATGAACAGGGCGGGCGGGATTAGTGTTGTCAACCTGGAAGTTCGTAATCGTGATTTGATCCAGAGTGAGGCCCTGGAGCACTGCAACAAGTAACGGCTTATCCTGGTAACGTTCGACGTTATATTCGATAAACCGATCCAAGAACAGTTGCCGATTTGGAATGGCCATGTTCTTTTTCCCGGGAAAGGTTAAGAGCCTTAGGAGCTAGGGCATAACATTGATCAAAATAGAATATAACTAGCATGGCTAAAATATACTTGACTTTTGCAATTTCTCAGACCTATATTACTTGAGTAGATAAACAACAACGGATTATTTCGTTCTTGTTTATTTGGTAAATGAAGTTACTTGTTGATAGGACGAGAAGTATTCTGCTTCTCTCACTTGGATAGTCTTAAGGAAAGAACCGTAATGGCAAAGTCTGCTCTGGTAGTAACTCTGGAAAATCGTGCACTGCGTCACATGTCTGCTATGGAAAAGCTGAATAAGCGGATCGATAGTTTGTACAACCGCGTGGTTAAATGCACCTGCCCAGAGAAGCGCAATGAACATATGCTGAAAGCTATGGAGTTGCGTAAAGATCTCAACCTGGCCAAGTTCAATTATGACGTAGTCATGACTGAGTTGTATGGCACTGCACACAAACGTGTTTCCTAAATCACTAAAAGAGGATAGTTCAGTGATCGATGTTAAAGTTGCGAAGGATCGTGCTCAACGTGTTGCCCAGATTAAACAATTGATCGAAGACGGTAACCGTATCTGCTCCCAGGGTTTGAGCCACCCTAACGATACAACGTATCAAGAACTTGTAAAAGAAGGCCAAGCCAAGCTGCAAGAAGCAGCTCAGCTTCGGGATGAGTTTTGGGAGTTGTACCCTAATGCTCTGATTATGAACAACTGTCCGTGGATGGCTCGACAAGTCACCCATTCTTAATTAGGAGAAACTGATGGGCCAGGTCATCGATTTCATTCGTTACAAGAAGGCTCGTAATTCCAACGAGCTTGTCCAGATTGATGGCCTGCGTCGTCAACTGGCAGAGCTAGAAACTGTCTTGCACACTTCTGGTAACTACTTGCTTCGTGAGCAGGCGGCTATTGAAATGAGCACGGTACAGATGGAGATTGTTGAACGCATGCACAAGTTGGGAATCATGCGATGAACAAAATCCTTCAGTTTCCTGTGAATCCAAAAGTTGCTCACCTGGGCAAGATTCGTTGTGAACTGCAAGTGGTGCTGAATGATTTTGCGAAAGCTCAGACTCTTGAGGAACGCGATCGTTTGGCTACTCGTTTTCTGGAACTTGAAAGTGAGATTGGTGAAGCGGAGATCAGCATTCGTACTACGCTGTTTGTTCCTAATCACCGGGCCGACAACTACATGTTCCTTAAAAACAACTTTAAGGTCACCATCAAAAATGAAGTGACCTTTAAACCTTTCAATTACATTCCTCCGGATCAAACCCCGGAAGAATAAATTTAGTAAGCAACTAAGACTCTAGGATTAAACAATGAGCCAAGATCTGAACAACCCCGCTCGCCGCCGCGTTGTAGCTACTATGACTCGCGGTCAATCCAAAGAAGTAATCATGACTCGTCATTATGCTTATTTCGATACCGCCATGCCCCGCATGTTGCAAATGGCTATCAGCTATTGCAACGAGGGCGATTTTGTTGAATTCGCCAGCATCGAGCATGGCTTCCAGCTCGGTGTGTTGCATGTTCGCAAAGGCGGTAAGTTTGAGGTGAGCATGAGTGCTCTGGTTAAAGCCAGTCCGTCTCTCCTCAAACTCATGTCCGAAGACGCCAACTGGGATAACCCGTTGATCAACTCGGCAATGCGTAAAGCTTCTTAAACTCATCGATCAGAGGACGTGCTGAAATGGGCAAAGTCGTGTATATCGAAGACTATCGAAAGGAATCTCCGGAACAGATGTGGGATCGCATCGTGGGAATCCATCTGGTAATGCTTACGGTGATCCAAGACCCTCGCAGCACTGTCCTGGATCTTGAGATGGTAATGAAGCTGGATAGCCTCAAGGACCTTCTTGTAGATAAGGTCCTCACTTATCAGGAGCAACATCAGTATGGCGAAGTCCAAAGCACAGAAACAAGAGGAAGCACTTCAACGCAAACGACGGTTGTTTGGTGAGAAGAAGTCCGACAACATCCGTTACAACCCAGGTGGTATGTGGTACGAGAACTGTAAGAAGTTCCAAGGTCAGGAGTTAGCCGACCGACGTGCTGCGGAGAACAATACAGCATTCGGTCGCTATCTGCGAGAAGCACAACTCACCAGCGAAGGCCTGCCGTATTACCCCGGTCAAAAGGTGGTAGTCGAAGCCGGCGAAAGCGTTTTGGGTGACATCATGACGATCGCTGCTCTTACTGGCGGCAAGTTCGTCAAGCGCCCGCCAGAATGGCAAGGCGCATACACCATCGAAAATGGTCAAACGGTCAAACGTACTCCTACTGGGAAAGAAACAGCATGCCATTAATAATGTCGGTTGAGCAACGCTTCAAAAAGGTAGAAGATTACTGCAAGACTAACCATATTGCACTGAGCCTTGACTTCGACCACGTTACTGGTACTTGGACCGCATGGGAAGACCAGGAACAACTCACCGATGCCGCTGACGGCTGGGCTGAGTTGGTCGAAGCTCTCGAATCAGAGTTCTCGATTTAACACCATGGTAAAAGCTCTCTTTATGGGAGCTTTTATTTTTTTGCATTAGGGGAAGGGAAGGATGTCAAGAAAGCATTTGGAAACACCAGTCATTATCAATGTGTATGCTGCATTGCGTAAACGTAAGGGTGCGCCGATGGTCACTCTGCGGCATGATATGAAAAAGGTTATCAGCAAGATCACTTCTGATATCGGAGTTAGTGCTCGTCCTGGGTTCCCTCAGGAGGGTGTTCGTTATTCCAGAATCAGTAGTGAAATTGATCGGTTGGGTGAATCCCTGGCACAAGGCGATCACGATAACAATCTCTATCTGGTGCTGGGTAACCATGATACTGTAGCCAACGGTAACTGGGAAGATCCGCAGTTCCAGGCTTTCTTGATGGACCACCTGGCCAACAACTTCAGAAGCGATTACCCAGGCTTCATGTTTATCAAGAACGTTCCAAGAAACTTGAGCACTATTCTGCTCGAACGCGACATGACCTGTCACGGATAATTTAACTTTGGGGGGCTTATCATGAGAATTCGCATGACTTATGAAGAAGCCCTCGAAGGCTTCCGAGAGGCTACAGAACACCTCGCACGTTTACACCCTGATGACGAGTTGGTCTACTTAGTAAAAGCTCAGGTAGAACAGTATAGACGTCTTGTAGCGGCATTTGAGAAGCATAAATAACCTACTCTTAGCCCTGAGGCTAAGAGTAGGTTAGATACATTCTTTTTTTTTGCTTTAGTTAATGCAAAGGTTGTGGGTAACAATCCAGTCTTCTACTACAAACAACTTATCTTCACTGTCGATATTAATGCAGATCGTTTCAGTCGGGTGTTCTTTAACGATGCCAACAATCTTTAAGCGACTTGCTGCAAATCTGGCAATGTCGTCTTGCTCGATGTCTCGATGTCTGGCAGTAACTACATAACCGTCTTCAACCTTTTGAAGATCAGCAATACCGCCAACACTCCATGCCAGGTGTTGGAAGTTAAGAGCACTTTGTTTGTGCTCGGTAATGTAGCGAACAGTACCGTTGCTTGCTACGCAGCCTTCATTGGTGCGCATGGCTGTAGCAATAGCTCGACGGTCCTGGTAATGAAGTTCTTGTATTTCACGGTTAACAGTATGACGTTCGCCAATTAGCATCATGGCAATGTCTTTAACAAATTCATCGGCAATACGTTTCTCCGCACCACTGATCTCACCAACCAGAGGGATGGCGTATTCGAACTCATTGAAGTGAGCAATGATGTCGGCGGTGGTAGTAACGTACGGAGCAACACTATTACCCTCGTATACTTCCCAAAGATGCAACGGATGACTTACAGCCTCACGTCCGTCCTCAAAGATGAACTTGTAGCAGTCTGTGACGCCCTGTGGGATTACTTCGGTCACTGAGGCTATGTTACCCATAGGACCAATGACCTTACTGCCCTCACGCAGTTCCTTTAAAGCTAGCCAACCGCCAGGTACTTTTACCTTTACGTTGTACGGCATGGCTTTACCCTTGCTAACCATATTAAGCTTAGGTTCGTTATTAACCTTTAACCCTACCATGGATTTTAAGAGGTTGATCATCGTTAATGTCCTACGGGGAAATTTAATGGTTTATCCATATTAATGTTGTGGTGAAGCGCTACAGCGTTGTACAAAATTGATGCATTCATATTAATTCTTTTTGGTGCTGGAACATCGGCATTGAAACTATTCCCAAAAGCTCTACCACAAGGAAAGCAGCATGTCTGAACAAGCCGATAAAAACATTGGTGAAGCGGTCGCAGAAACCGTTGCTCAGGATAACGAAGCAATTCGTGAAGTCTTGGGTAAGGATGATCCCTTTGTACAAGCATTGGACGTGAAAAACCGTCCGGTAATCGATGAGACCAAAAGCGGTCCTGTCTGTGGTTGCCCGGGCGTGATTCACGAGAATCCAGAATGCCAGTTGCCGGATGCAGCGGTGGTTGCATTGGCGGCTGCTAAAGACGTTAGCCTTGCTTTGGCTCAATACGAACACAATATGCCGGCATACTGGGTGAGCATGATGCGCTTGCCAGGCATGCAGTCGTTCTATCCGTTCCACGATCACAGTAAAACTGGCGATCTCGGCGGTCTGTCTCTGACCCGTGATGACAGTCCTGAACAGGCTGCTTATCTGGAAGACTATCTGGACCCCAAGAATGTCGAACCGGCATTCAAGAAGTTCTGGTCGACCTTTATGCCAAACGCTCCACAAACCGGTGCGGTGTTCGTTTACTATGGCCTGGTCGGTGACACTGAGGTTGTTTACCTCCGTTATCAGCAGGATCATGTTCACCCAATGGAGTTCGTACTGCCTCGTGCTGAACTCACCTACTTCCTGCGTGGCTGGACTGAAGCGATCACCAGCGATCACATGCAGACTGAGATGGAAGACTGGTGCAAACATCCGACCGGGTACAAAGATCTCCAGAAGAAAGGCTACCGCTATAATGTGAGTGCCCTGGCTCTGGTTCTTCCTTTGAGCTACTTCTTCGCTGATGCCTTTGGCATTAAAGAAGATCAGTTTGCAAACATGGTCAATGGTGATTTCAAGATTCTGGAAGACATCAAGAAAGAACTGTCCAATCGCTTCGACCGTTACGTTGCCGATATCAGCCGCTTTGCCATCACCCTGAAGGACAAGGTCAAGTTCAAAGACCACAACCTGATGCTGGCGTTCAAGGGCACTGATGACTTCCGTGGTCTGGTTGTTTCCCTCGACAAGATCTATCCGAAGTTCCCTGAAGGCGGTCAGTACGAGTGTGGCGTCAATCCACTCAAACTGGAAGACTGGAAGACCGAGGGTGATAACGTCAAGGTTGTTATCCGCAAGCTGATTCGCCTGTCGACGAAAGTCAACGACATGCTGAACAAGATGTACCGTGAACTGCCAAACAACAAATGGTGCGAAACCTGGTTGGATGGTTTGGTTCGTGAACGTCTGCTGGCTGCGAGCCACTTCCTGAAAGAGCTGTACCAGGCTAACCCTACTGACATCCGTCCATACGTGGAAGAGATGGCCAACAAGGTTCTGTCCGCTCTGAACGAACGTGGTGGCAACATCGGTCTCGATCTGACCAGCTGGGTCGTCTACCAGTACTTCGATAACGGCAGTCCTCCTATCCCTGTGGTGGCGGAAGGTCTGAACTTCAAGCAAGAACTGTATAACCAGCACACCGAGCGTTTCATGGAAGTGCTGTATCAGTACCTGTTCCACGTGCGTAGCCCGTACATTCGTCCATACGTCCATAAGGTCGTAGCAGACAAGAATGACGGTATCCCTGTCGGCTCGATTCGTCCGGTCAACAAAGAAGAATAAATAGTCCAGTCTTATACCCTACCAGCCCAGTGGCTGGTAGGGTATAGCTGGGTTATGGCTGCTTACCCAACCTGATGATATCAGCTTCCAGTTCAGCGATGTACACATGAGCTGCGGTCAGATCCTTCTCCAACTTCAATGCGCGAGCTGCATCGTTGTTGTTATCAGTGATCTTGCTTTTACGAAGAGTTTCATATGCATCGGCTTGATCCTTGGAAACATACCCAATGGTAGGGATGGTACCCAAGGAAACCGTTACAGGGATACCCACGTTGGCTTCTGTGTATTCCTTGATGTGTTGCAAGGTCAGAGCCAGTGTGTCTTTCATCGACGGAGGAACAGCACCAAAGCTAACAATAGCGCACATGTTCTCATAGCTTACGCCATCAACCATCGGCCAGCTTTTGAGATACGTGGTAAGGACGTAAGTAGCTACGTCACTGCGATCCAGGAGACTAAGAACCTTGGCTCCTTTATCCCTGGCTCGTTGCAGTACTCTGGGGAAGTCCTCTACGGAAACGCCTACCGGTTTGAAGACCAACTCGTACAAGTCGAGTTTGAGAGACTCCATCTCGTGGAGGTTACGGATTGCTTCTACTTTGTAGTAGACGTCCGTTTTAACCACCGAATCAAATGGAGCCAGTGCTTCGAACCGGCCTCTGGCGTCAATAGACGGAATGATGTTGTTGTCTGCCATATCAGAGACCTTCTACTCCATCCTTCTGCATCTGCCAGCGAGTAAGTACCAGCAGTTTGGCTTTACCTACACGACGAGCAGCGTACATCTGACCAAAACGCATTACACGAGTAATACCAGGCTGAGGCAGGCTGATATCAGTCATGACTTCGGCAGCAGCCAGGAGATCTTCCATGTTGCGGATGAACTCTTGAGTACTACGGGACAGCAGATCGAAGTCGCTATCCAGAGAAGAGATCAAGGAATAGTCAGGGTACAGGTTCAAAACCTTCTTCATGCCTTCGCGGTTATTCAACTTACCGACGATCGCCGTGTTCACGGACTTGTACATGAATGGCACGAACTGGGTGGATTTTATGACATGGTCAGTAGACATGTTTGGGGTAAGGAACTTATTGACCAGATCCATTCGTGTTTCGTTATCAGTGATCGGGCTGTAGTTACGAGCGCCGTTCGTTTTGTTCTCCAGGCCATAACGGTTGAAGAACGGGATAACGTAGTACTCAATCGGGTTGAACAGATCAGGAATCTTTTCTTCCCACTTCGACAACGGGTATTGGGAGTCTTTGAGGATCTCGTTGCGCATTTGCTCAAAGAGTTGATCGTCAGAGTCTACACCATTACCCCACCACACATAGCGCCACCAGCCAGTAGTGGACATGCCAACGTTGGTGAGGTCCATCATCTCGAAAGAGATAGTCTCGCCATCGGTAACAGGCCACGCCGCGTTGTCAGTAACCGCATGCATGCGCTTGCTAATTACGTCAGGGGTTTCCTTCTTCAGACGTTCTTCCATTTGTTGGAAGTTCATCGGCATCAGGGAATCCATGTCTGCAAGTGCAACTGGGTGTACGATCGCAAAGGAGACCTTAGGGTATTCCCGCTTGAAGTACTCGTCCGCAAACCAAAGATAGAAAAGCTGCTGCTCACCATCTACGAGATGGTTACCTGTTACGAAGCTGGGGAGCCAGTAACGATTGTTGGTAACCATTTCACCGATATCTTTAATCTCGATACCGTTAGAGAACTGAGCCTTGAGCAAAGCCAGAGTGTTGGGACGGTTGCCGGTGACGTTGCCTTTCTTGGCCTGATCCACCAGCCAGTTGCTGATTTCCAATTGCTTGTTAGCAATTGCAGTTGGCATCACAATCTCAACATCGTCTTCGATGCTCAAGAAGTTATGCAGTACCGAAGAACTAGGCTGATCGTTAAAAGCGAAGATGCCTTGGTCTTTGGAATACGTTTTCGACTTGTTGCTGATTTCACCGATGGGTGATACACTTTTTACCCCGTTATTGGCGAACTCGGCAATAGCCGCAAACGATAAATAGTTTTTAACACTCATTGCCACACCTCTAACTAGTAAGGGACATACGTTATGCTTTTTGGGCTCTTAAGAGAGCTGACTGATAGATTCATAGAATTCACCCTAAAGATGGTGAAAGGGGACACTCCAGAAGCCCAACTAACCTCTGCGTTGAAGTCTTGCGTATTGTTAATCGCCGGTCTATTGACTGTAGTAGTGACTCTCGCTGGGAACAACTGGGAGTTACATCAACAATACAAGGATTATGAGTCTACCGTCAGCAAGTTGGGTTTCATTCTTAATCCCGACAATTTGAACGGGACAAGTAAGGAAATCACTGCTTTGGTTAAGTCGATTGATGCTAACACCAATGCTATCCGTAAGGAGAACGCACGGTTGTCAGGAGTCAACATTGGTTTGGCTAGCGAGAACAATACCCTTCATCTCGTTCTCGGTAAGCAGTTGCAAGAACTCATCCGAATTCGAGCAAACAACGATACGTTGATGAAAATGTGCGTGTTCAAGGTTGGGGGATGATTTAATACCCCCGACCCAATCTTAATGGGTAGGTCATTTAAAAGAGTGACGGTGATGGAAGAGATTGAACCGATTAAGAACCTTGTGGCCTATTTGTGCGCAGGTTCTGTAAAAGTAGGTAAGAAAGAAGAATTTTCACTCGGTGGTTTTGGTTATTCGTACACCATTGCTAACGAGGGTAAGAAACAGCTTAAGAAGGACGTAGCAACTACTTCGGGTTATTACACTGGTAACAATCAGCGTTCTAACACAGTGGTGGTAGTTGACGAAATCCTGACATTGGTTGCGTCGAACCGTCACAGTATGTTTGAAGTTATCATGGATGGTTTTAATGAGGTTCTGGAACAGTTCGTTATTGGCGGATCTGTATTCAAGAACCTTTGCTTGATCTCTTCGTTCACTGAACTTAATCTGGTTTGGAAACTCAAGCCAGAACAAGTTAAAGAAACAGGGATGAAGATCGGCAAGCATGAGTTAAGTACAGCTGACTATGCGGCACTCAGAAAGGTCATGAAGACTATCGCTGAGTTCCAGGCTCTTCCTGATCGTAAGGTTATCTTCGATTTCGCTCAGGCTGCTGAAGGTGGGTTCGGGAACAAGAACTCGTTTAAGCAGATGGAGCTGGCAGAAGTAATGACTACCTTTGGCAACGAACCAGAGATTAGTCTAGGTCTTATTCCTCGCAAGCAATATGAGGAACCGGAAACTGATTTCAATAAGCTGGTTACTGGCTCGCGCTGGTATATTGACTCGGTTAGTCCGGAAGATCATTACGCAGAGATTTACGGTTACAGGAAGTACGGTTTCGGTAAGGTTGAGCCGGATAAGAACTATTACGGGAAACAAACTCCTGATGTTACTTATTCAGCTCTCTTCACCAAGAAGCCTATTGCTTTCCTGGATAAGTTGTTTGACTTCGCTCACAAGCGGATCTACAACCCGGATGGTTACTTGCTGGCTGGTGACTTGCGTCATTTGAACAGTAAAGAAGTAGCACGAATGATCGATACCTATCCAGCTATTAAGCAGGGTAAAGATTTGGTCAGTCCTGTTACTAAGCAGAACGGTAAGCCGGTTCTCATTGAACTCATTAGCCCGGTGTTGATGAGTTATCGTATTCGTGATCAACTGGACTCGATGAATGTCGTACTGGACACCTTCCTTAAGAAGGACGAGAACAACCAGTCCGGCTACACCAAGTTCTACGACATCACGGATATGATCTACCTCAAAGAAGCCAACAAGAAAGGTGATATCAAGGTTAAGTTGAATCCTGAGTTCAACACTTTGAAGAATACCTTCTTGGTAAAGGTGGAACATCCGAAGGCAGTCAAGCCTGTTGCGTTGTTGTTGAGTGTTGGCTATGACATGCCCGAGCGGAATTCGTTTAACTCGGTAGATGACCCTAACGTTGAAGTGTGGGTGGCTACTGATACGCGTAATGCTCAAGGTATTCGTTACTGCACCGTTGTCAAGACCGATGACTGTATCTACATTCATACATCGGCCGTGGCTAATCTCAAAGTGCTCAGTCTAGCGGAACAAGGCCGAAGCAAAGAGAAGTAAGTGCAGCATATACCCCCTACCCCCTGCTTTAGGGGGTAGGGGGTATTACCTTATGACTGCTTTTTTAGTATTTCAAAGCGTCCAGGGATTTAACCTGAGCTTGGAACACCGCGGTAAGTTCGTTCAGGAGAACCATCATAACGCCAGCCACGTTGGTGAAATCACGGAAGCGATTCACGATACCTTCTACTTCGGCAATTGCCTCAGGAGTCAGTATGAGGTCATTGGCTTTGATCTTCTTGACTAAGAGTTGACCGATTTCGAAAACGTCAGTGATAATCTTGGAGATCATCTCGGCGTCACGGGAACCCAGGTTCTTTACAGCAACGTTGTAGGTGTGGATCACGTCCCACATTTCTTCGAAGCTGGAGTAGACCACACCGAGGTTCTGAGTAGTGGTACGGCCGTTGTCTGGGAGGCCCTTAATGAAGTTTTCAGCCTTGGTTAAGGCCTGACCAAAGTCACCAATAGACCAGCGGAATTCCTGTCCCATACGACCTTTGGACACGATATCTTTTAGCCAATCATATAGTCTTGAGGCCTCTGTTTTCAAACTGCTGACGATGTACACACCGAGGGCAACGTTCTTGGTGTAGAGCATCATCGAACCCATGCCAGGCAGGTAACCTTCAGGGGTCAGCATTGGAACAGTGGTGTTCTTGACGTAGAGGATATTCTCTTTTTTCAGACGAAGGCGGGTCTGATCAAAGTTGACAGTGTGAATGCTTTTCGCCAGAAGAGATAAACGCTTATCAATGGAGGTCGACAGTTCGGCAAAGAACAGGCTGAAGCTTTCGCCAATGGACAAAGATTCGAAACCAGCAACAGTTGTGATTGCTGGGTAGTGGATCTCGTGAAGCATTTCATTCACGAGGTTCTTGAGTTCTTGGCCAGCCGGTGGGTTAGCCTTACCCGGAGTTTGAGAGTGTTTCATTACGGACCTCTATATACGTATACGTCGGGTAGGGCAGTTTGCCCCTGTGCTTGAATTTTCATAAAATTAGGGACTACACGTAGTATGACTACTGCATTTAGCTTTACCAACGGCATTAAATCGTCAAATGCCATCATTCCGGCGTTTAATGTTAACCCTATCTCGGACATGTTGAACGGGGAGTTCGTAGTAGGGCGGGATGGTATTACTTTTCTTAACGGGGGCGTGGTTCACAACAATGTGAACACTGGGGGCAGTAACACTCAGAAGACTGGTAAGACGCTGGATGACATCGTTACCACTCTGTGGCGGCACCCTATGTCGATTGCTTTCGTGATCGATATCGAAGCAACACTTCAAGTACAACGTGCGGCAAACCTGTATGACCGTCTGTGTGGTATTCCGGGCGAGTTCATGGCTAACGTCTTCAACAAGCGCTTCTTCTATTACAACAAGAACGACTTCAACGCCAACCCATTCAACAACCCTAAGCTGGTTGGTAACCTGACTGGTGTTGACGGTACCTGGGTTCACCATTTCTTCAAGGATCTGAACGAAAAGGTTAAGCAGGATATCAAGGACAAGAAAGATATCTGGATGGAACTTCCATATCTGGATAACGACAACAAACCAATGCGTCATATCAATCCGATCATGTCTTTCGTAGACTCGATCTCGGAGATGCATTTCCACAAGGTATCCGCGCACTTCCAAGAAGGTGACGTGGACGAAGGCGGCGAGAAGCGTACTCGCGACATGCAGATCGGCAACATGCGCCGTATCGTGTATGAAGACGCCGACAACCTTGGTGGTGAAATCCACATGCTGCAATTCTGGACTGCGCAAGTAGTAGATGTGATGAACATCTCCGGCCGTCCACAAGAGAAAGAATCTGTATTCATTCGTCCTGGCAAAAAGCTCAAAGGTCCGAAGTCGCTTCTCCGTCTACCACAAACTGGTTACGAGATCGTCAAGGGTTCTGCATTGAAGCAGGGTCAGGAATGGATGTACCCTAACCCATTCGGTAAAGACATTGTCCTCGATGCAAATGCAAAAGAAAACCCTGATCTGCTGTGGTACCCGTTTACTATTTACCGTAACAAGAGTGGTGGCTCTGGTGGCGACTTTTTCTTTATTGGTTCCCAAAGTCTAGGGGTCCAGTACGGTCTCACCATGTACCACGCTTTGAAGACCGGCAAGATGTTTGGCCTGGAAGGCAGCATCATTAGCCACTGGTGCGTTCTTTACCCGGAGCTTAAAGTAGGTCGCACGACTTGCTGGGATAAGAGCATGAGCGATCCGAAGTTTTATCGGGCTCTCACCATCTGCTTCCAAATGGCGCACATGCAGAACGCATGGCTGGACTTGGACAACAAGTTCCGCATGACTCCGCAGGAGCTGTACGCCAAGATCAAGGATCAAGGTTACGACTGGAACGACATTTTGGAGAACACTGTCGATTACTGGCACACCAACCCTCTGATCAAGAAACACAGTTTGAGCACCCAGGAACTTCTATTAATTGCACTGGGTGAACGCAAGCCTTACTGGCTGGAAAACAAGCCAACGCCTGCGGCGGTTAAGTCAGCTTAACCTTTTATAGAGGAGTTAGTGCTCTTACAGGCTAACTCCTCAATTAATTTCTTTTTTGCATCAGGGGATTTAAGGGATATGGTACCTGTACAAAATTCGAGCATTATTCTGGTAGTTGCAGATAGTGGGTTTGCCAATCTCTGTGACGATCCTAATGCATACGTCATTCGTTTGAAGAAGATTCTGGGCGAGCGTGCTTTGGATACGCTAACCATCATGACCGTAAGTGGTAAGTACGGTATCGGTCCCTTGGCTGAAGATATCAAAGTGGTCGAAGTGGACGACAAGAACAAAACCATGTTCAGTCAAACACTGGAAAACGTTTCTGGTATCTTCGATGAACTCCTGGCTATCACCAATACCACCCAGGACAACTTTATCAACGCTGCTAAAGAAGTAATGGGTAACGCGAGCAAGACCATTACCACCTTCGGCTATCCACGGAAAAAAGACAATGGCCGGTAACAGAAAGGCCTTTGAAGCTTACGTGTTAGAGTTCATGGGAGCTTTAACCGAGGGTGGAGGCAACAAGATTATTTACGAACGTCTCTTTGCTAAGCTTAATGATAAGCAGATTGAAGAGATGGTCGTACGTATTGAGCAAGGTAGTCCGTTGAGTGTCTGGGTAAGTAACTGGAACAAGAAAGAGATGATCCAGTTCTCCAACATTCAGAAACTTGCCAAGAAGTACGGTATTCTGCTGGAGCAACGAATCATTGTTAAGGATCCTGAAACTGGGATTACTTCAATGTCTCCGTACAAAGCAACTGTTGGGACCATCCCGGTTCGTAAGCAACGGCAGATGCAGGTTACCAAGTTCTCTTATGCAATGCACGATTACGATATCGATGACTTGACCGGTCAGGTAACTGGTGACAGTCGTAGTACCGGTATCAGTCAGCCTGAAATTACTGTACTACGAAACATGGGTCTGGAAACAATGGCCAATGAACTGTACAACGTTAAGGGTGGTGATCTGGACGCATTGAAGGCTTACAAGAACAGCCTTATTACCACAGGTAGTGCAAACGTTAACGCAGCTCTGCGTAGCGGGACTATTGCCAAGGTACTGAGCAGTGTTCACTTCCTGTTCCGTGGTCGTCATATCGACACGAACTTCAACAAGCGTTACGGGTAAACCTGAATGGATACTTCTTCTCCTGTCGTTATACCGGAACTACCACCAGTTCCGGTTACTCCTGCTGAAGGTCTCTCTCTTCTGCGGGACCTGGTAATCAGCTTATGGGTCGAATGGGGAGCTGATCCAGAAGATTACGTTGTCCAATTCATGTCAATCCTTTCCGATGTGGTCAAGAAGCCTTTGTTGAAGTTTGACGAAGGGGCCGGTGAATTTGTTAAGCAACTTAACGCTCATATAAACACCAACTGGATGCACGACTACTGGCGTATTTTCCAGCTGACATTCTTCACCGAACTAGGGAATGATCGCGAGCGCATTCTGGATGAATTTGTTCGCATGGTTAACCGTGTGATGAGCGAGGCCACTGATGATGACAAACTCATCATTAAAGCCATCCAACCTTCACCAGGTAATGTTCCTGGAGTTGCTCCTGAATGGTTGAAAGGTGTTCGTACTAATCTGGGTCAGTTGGTTCTCCTAGCTGTCAAGATTTACGTCCAGAGTGTTCGTGTTACTACTATTCCTAATGAAGGCAAGGAAGGTAGTAAATGAACAGGATAATCAACATCTATGCTGACGTGGAAGCTTTCTACGATTATCGTCGGGGATTGTTGCAGCACCTGATGACCAAGGGCAAGGAGTTCGAAACCCCTGAAGCTCGTAAGTACGAGGCAGACAGGCTCTGGGAACTGCACGTTGCGGATAACTACCGTAAGCGTCGTATGGACACGTTCAGTTATCCACAGTTCGACATTGATCGCGAGAAGTTCGACGAGATCTACAAGCAACGCAGTGTTGAGCATTGGGCTTCCGGGATGTATTACCCAACTCCTTTGATCAAGAACCTGTTGGCTAAGGTTATTGACATGGAAGGTTTGGATGACAAGCCTATCGATATCAAAGAAGTTAAGCTCTACGTTAATACCTACCCTTATGACTTCGGTCAAGAACTCACAGAGCTGTTGGTAGAACAGATTCGTGTGGGTATGCGGGGAATGGTTACTGTCTCGGCGATTCATGCTCCCCATGCTTTATTGGATGCAAAGTTCTACGGGCAATATCGTTATGTGTTCCGTTATGCGTTTATGCTGGATGCGGAAAGCACCCTCTTCATGGAAACGATGAAAGAGCACCCAAATCCAGAAACCACTTACATCATTCCAGATATCATTTCGCGTGATACCGACTTGTTCACTGGTCCGGTGAAAGATTGGATGTTCGGTACCTTGGTTCCGTTGTCGCCTACTGGGCGTTTCATTCCAATCGAACGCATTCTCTACGATTACGCCTAAGCAAACATATTCTTAATACCCTACTGGCCTAGGCCAGTAGGGTATTAGGGGAGACCATTATTATTTTGCAACTTCACCATCAATATTCACCAGTTCGTTGCCCATTGTCAGTTCTTGTGCGAGGATAGGTTTAACACCTACTTCGTCCGCGATTACCGACTTGTTTGGATCGAGCATAAAACTGGAAAGATCGAACACAGGCAAAGCAATAGCACCTTGTTTGATCATGGACATTGCGTCGAGCATTTGTTTGAACGAGATAGCGTTATCCTGGTTCTCTTGTTTCTTCATCCGCTCTTTACGGTCATCACGGACTGCTTTCTCCATGTGGCCGAGAAGAGAAGTAATAACTTCCAGTTGAGAAGGGCTGGGACGTTCCATGTAAGCCTTCATTGCATATTCCAGGAGGAACTTGCGGTTCTTTTGAAGGGCTACCACGAAACCTACTTGTTCTTTATCCTCGTCGGTCGACTCCAACGTAGCGGCAAGAAGACTCAAAACCTCTTGAAGATTCTGGTCGTCTATATTACGTTTGTGATCGACATCGGGGGTAGGCGAGTCTTGTACAACTTTAATCGTAGTAACTGGCTGTTCCATAATTTTTTAAACCTATATTACTAGTGCAGATAAGTAAAACGGAATTCTAGAAATGGCATTGGCAAATCTGGTATCTAACGCTTTCGTTAATGTCCCTTACTTTGGTAAGCGGATCAAAATCGCTAGACTCAATAGCGTACTGTTGGAAATTGAACATATCAAGAAACAGTTCAACAAACCAATGGTTCGCTTCGATGACAATATACATGCCCTATACGATTGCTTAAAAGGGCTTGATTTAACGCTACAGGAGGATATCGGATGGTTCTTAGACCTAGACATTACCTGCTACTCAAAGACGTCTACAGAGGCTGTCACGTACCTTAAACGGCACGTTGAAAATGCCTTTCCGAAGGAAGAACATTTCTTCAAAAACACTTCGGTCGGTAGTTTAGAAACAGGCTTCATGGACTGGTACAGCAACTACGATACCGCTCAAGAGTTCGTTGACACATTCCTTTATGTCATCGATCTTTACTGTGCGGAAAATCCAAGGTCAAGTAAACGTCCGGTGTTTGATGCCGAAGAACAAGACGATGTATTCGGTACTGATGTTTATACCGATAGTCGTAAACGTGAACTCACTCAAAGCATGATTGAGTTTTTCATTAACCAGCCATTCAGGTTATTGCTTGACGATTTCCTGGTATTGGTTGAAGTCGTAATCTATTCGCAACTGCGGAGGCTTAATGGCTAGCCAACTCGTACCTAAAAGAAGACCTAAGCCATCTCATGTAAAGAATGCCATCGAATTCGCAACTGAGCCCCCGTCAAGAAACGAGGTTAGAAGAAAGCCCAAGAGCACTTTGCTTAAAAGCATTTCACCCAAGTTCGTTCCTGATTCAGATCTGGAAGACTGTCCAGCTCGTCTATTCAGGCGTATTCTGAACAAGCTAGAAATGAACCCGTTTAAATGGAACAGTTTTCTGTCCCGATATCTTGATTGGGTTGTTACTAACCCGGATGAAGATAAAGCAAGACTTGAGCGTCAAACTCGTATTGGTAACATCAAAGAAACTTATTTTCATAAGCCCACTCTTACGTTCAACAAACTCCTGGAAGGTTTATCCATTCTGGAGATTGAAGAATGCACAATTGATCTAACCGTGAAGGACATCCACGGAAACATCATACGTGTTTCAGACGTCATCCACATGGTGACTAAGTCTCGTAAGGAACTCATCATCAAAGCTCTTGAAGCTGAAGATGAAGACGGGGCCGAGTAATACTTAGGGGTAGGTCTTCCTACCCCTCCCTTTACCCTTTTTATTTTTTGTTTTTTGGGAGATCCACATGGATATCTTTGAGGGAGTAAACCTGGCTCCCAGCTTGGACTTATTCAAAAAGAATACCAACAACTCCATGCAGCGAGTAAAGGAAGACTCTCTTACTCCGGTGGACGTTACCACCAAGAACATGCAGAAGGGTACTGCTCTTAAGACTTCGAGGGATACCGGTCTTAAAGGCACTGTTACAAACTACCGCGACACTGTAGTTAACGCACTGGATGGCATCATTGGTGCAGTGTCGGGTGGCTTCCTGAACACCAAGGACATTACTCGTGCTATCAAGGTAGGACGAGACGGTGTAACCTTTGATGAGAACAACATCTTGCGAGCAGTGTCTACGCAGATGGGTTATCCGGTTACCAGTGAATCTGGTGCTATGCGTCAAGTGGCCGGCGATATCTCCAAAGAGTTCAACCGTATTACTGGTTTGAATATTGGTCGTGTTCTTACTTCTGATGGTAAGTCGTTCAAGGTTAACAAGAACTGGCGTGGTCAAATGGGTGGTGAGGTATTCCGCCAGCTGACCAAGTTTGCTGGTATGGATGATTTCCTGGACGTCAGTGTTAAGTCTTCTGTTTACAACAGCTTGTACTACAACTCTGCACGTTTTGGGATGAAGGATAGTTATCGCCGCATTTACAACAGCTATCCTCTAGGCTTTGAAAGCATTCGTCGTGATGCCACGCTGGAAGCCCTCCAGTACATGATCACCAATGGTGACATCGACAGTATCGACGAGGTGTTGAAGATCCTGGACGAGGATGACGCAGGCTTACAGGCTAACCGCAAGATCATTGCAGCCAAGTTCCCTAACTTCATCGAGATTCTGTTCAGTAACTTCCATTTCGACGATGACGTATTTCCTGAAGACTACCCACTTCTTCTTGTGAAACTTCTGAGTGTACTGGAACGAATCAAAGGAGATGACTGGTGGTTGACTTACACCGAGTTTGGTATGGCTCACAACTTGTCGATCATGACTCACGTAAGTAAGGACATGCGTACTCTGCTGAGTGGTTATCCACCTCTGATTCCCTTACTGTGTACTGTCGGTAAATACTCCGAAGAGAAAGCAACCAATATTCTCAAGCGTGACTTTAAAGGCGCTGCACAATTCCCGTATTGAAATAGATAACTACTCCCCTAGCCCCGTTAAGGGCTAGGGGAGTAGTAGGACACTTTTTTATCGTGCCATTGGACGAGCGAAGAGTGTGGAGAAAGAACCAATGATGGAGTCACTAACCTTACTGGCAATGTTGTCAGCACGGATACTGGTCTTCATTTCGTTTACCATGCCGGTGAGGCCACGGTTGATCCTCTGGTACTTGAGGATGGTATCCAAGTAAGGCAGACCAGTTATACGACTGATGTAGTTGTTGTAAGCAGTGTCGTCAGTCAGGACCCGGCTAGCCAGACCGCTCAAGTTAGTTGCATCCAGAACACTGATGGAACGGTCGATTGGCACAGAGACCAGAGGTTCCAAGTCGTAGATCGAGAAGTCGATCTTCATAGTCAGTGGCTTACGGTCACGAGTCCAGCGGTCACCAACACCGAAGCTAATGGTGGCGTTGTCGATCATGCTTGTACGGCTAATCAAACGGCCCTGACTGAAAGCTCTGCACATGAAGGGGGAAGTGTACGTACCAGCACCTGCCGAGAATGGGGCGACCATTGGCAGGAACAGCGCGAACGGAATCCAAATCTTCATGATCTGCTCATACGGGTGAGCATAGTTACAGTTGAAAAACATACTGAAACTTTCTTTGTGCAGGTTCGCAGTAGAACCATCCCAGTGATCGGGAATCTTCACGTAGGAGTTGTTAACCAACGCCAATGGAATGTTACCAACTACTGTACCGGACAACATACCGGTGACACCTTCTTTCACCATGTTTACGACACCGTCAATGATGTCGATGCCAGTAGCGCCGTTAGCTACGTCAAAACGGAAGTCGGTTGCAGCTTTAACCGCTGAGTTGAACTTACTGGCCATAGGTGATGCAGCGTGGCTGTTGTTGAAGGAGTCGCTGGTAGGACCAGTAGCGCCATCCACTTTCCAGGTAATCGCATCCATACCGCCATATGCAGCAGAACGCAGCAGGTCAAACACGTCGCCAGCCCAAGTACGTTTGTCTGGGTTGTCTTCGTAGTTAATCTGCTGCCCACCAGCAATGTTTGGATTATTGGTGAGGTTAGGAGAAGTAGCTGGACTAGGACGACCAGAAGGTTCGTTTGGGTTACCAGAACCATAAGAGCCATTGGTCATGGATTCGTTGAGAATCTGATCAAAGGATCTGTTTACAGTTCCATCCGCACCAGCCGATTGAGCAGAACCAATTTGGTTAATCCCGCTTTCAGCATTGTTCACGTTTTGGTAAGCAGCTTTGTCGGTATAAGCAGAGTCTTGCTCTACATAGTTCGCTTCACCGTCACGATAGCGACCAACAGTACCCATTTCTTGTTCAATGAAATTCTGACTAGGTTCACCTACCCAAGTCGATTCATCGAACTCTACTTCCTGAAGAATCTGACGAGAACGACTGATCTTCTCTTCAACAGTAGTAAGTGCTTCGTTATCCAGTTTTGCCAACTCATGCAACATCACGCGGTGCTTACGAGTACCTTTCATGATGAGGCGCATCAAGTCAATCGTCCCGTCTTCGTTCACCGAATCAGGAATAAGCAGGCGAAGGTCGGCCACTGCCTTGGTGTTATCGTAGTCAGGCTTCAGACCATACAGCGGGTCGTGTTGCTCCTGGATACGTTTAGGCAGGATAGGGTCAATGTAACCCAGCTTCAACATGATGTCGTTGAGTACACCAGTTGACGCCATGGTGTACGCGCCCATTGCCGGCTTAACAGACCAGAACGTATTCTTGGGGTTATCCAAAAGGAAGTTCAGGAACTGTACCGAAGCAGAAAGCATTTGCATACCAACAAACGCAATCGAGGTAATCGCTTGACCCATGTAGAACGCAAAGCCTGGAGCGCGACCTTTGTTAGCAATGATCGCAGCACTAGGGCTAAACATACTGGAGATGTATTGAAGTAACCCCGCAAACTGAGGAACACCAGGAGTGATCGTCAGCAGTGTGGCGTTGTCATCAATAGTGCGTTTGTAGTTCGGACCCATCCCGCCTTCACGAGTCTGCATGAAACGGCCGTAACGGGGATCGGTATAAGGACTGCTCTGCGGCACTGGGTTAACGTAGCGGTTGTCACCAGTGGCCGAACTGAATACGTTGAAGTAGGTGTCCCAGTTCATCTGGTCCATCACTTCTGCCGGGTCTACACCACGGCTAAGAAGACGGAATGACTTCGAGATGATATCCCGGTCACGAGTCGATACACTAGCCATATGAAATCATCCAAAAAGAAAGAGGTGAGAGTAGAGACCCGAAGGCCCCTACCCTCTCCTAAGATGTTACCGAACAGGGACAGCTTTTGGAGCGGTCGTACTCTTCTTGTTAAGTTCTTCCAACTGAGCAACCTGCTGAGCAGCGATCTGGGCTTGAGTACCACCCGTCTCTCTGATCGCATTAACAATTTTCTCAGCCAAGCCATCCAGGTCGATAAGAGGTCCCGGTGCAGCATTTGGGTTGGACCTAGTATCTACTGGTTGTGGTTTAGGCGTGAGTTTAGGATTGTCCTGGCCGATCTTTTGGAACGTGCCTGGATCAGTATCCATTTGAGGGTTGTTAGTTGAACCACCTTTACGATCAGGCAGAGGGACCGGAGTATAAGTCTTCTCTGGAGCATTAGCTTCCTCAGTACCACGAGGAACCGCTGCTTCTACTGGAACTTGCGGAGGAGCAGGAGGCTCAGGAGTGAGCTTCTGTTCTTGTTGTTGGACTGGACCACCACCAGTAGTAGTATCCTGACCATTTTCCGCATTACCACCTGCCGCTTGGTTGAACTTATTCGCAGCTTCTTCGTTTACGAAACCGAAGTGGATGTGACCACCCGTTGCTCCAGCAGAAGCTCTCTTGTACTCGTTGAGCACCAGGAAGTCTTTAGGAGTCAAGCCTGCTTGTTGAGCCAGACCTTTCACGATAGCTACTGCGTAATCACTACTGGCTATTCCATTAGTCAGAGTGAAGTCAAGAGCAAGTCCTTTTGCGTGTTTGGAGTTAGGCTTCTTCTGCTTATGCCAAGCGTCGTTCAATGCAGTAAACTGTTTGAACGTCTTCACATTAGTCTGAATCAGCTGACACATACGTTTAATGCCAGAATGTACATCACCCCCAGCCGTAGTCTCTGCACTCTTCAGACGCAGTCCGGAATTGTCACCAGTCCGGTTAAGAACCAATCCACCACCAGTAGTGTCGTAACCACCAGATGGATCTCCACCACCAGTACCACCATTAGCTCCGCTAATAGCGCCACTACCATACCAACCACCAGGAGCGCTGTTATTAGGGGTACCGTATTGGCTACCACCACCAGGCGCTGGAGAAAGAGGAGGCATAGATGGAGCACCTCCACCGTACATCCCAGCAGAACCACCGCCACCACTAGAAGTAGCGCTTGGTGAACCTACTGAATCCTTGGATGCATCGACACCACTTTCTTCATCAGCTTTCAGAGTTCCTTTACTGAGCTGATCGAGATAGCTTAGGTACAGCTTGTAGCGATCCTGCATTCCTGGTAGTTCGTTACCTCCGTTCAGACCACGGGCAGAGTATCCAAAATCACCCTTATCGGTGATGGATTGTAACTGCTTCGAGTTCTTAAAGAAGTTAACTGCAACAGCAGCCATTACGTTAGGGTCTTCACCCAGTTTCTCTGGATTGTTAACCAGATCCACTCCGATCTCACGACCAGTCTTCTCGTAATTAGCCTTACCAGTCAGTTGGACAAAACCACGTCCACGATACAGGTAGCCATCCCCTGGAGCCAAGTTACCCAGGGACTTCCCTTTAGCACCGCCGTATACAGCGTTCCCAATTGCTACTTCCCCTCCTGCAACCAAAGCACGAGCCTGATCCAGACTAGTAACTTCCCTGAAGAGTTTCATCAACCGGGTAGGGTCGGTGTATTTAAGGTTTTCGACTGTCTTGGAATAACCACCAGTTTCGTAGTTAGTGAGCGCAAGCATTTCTGCAATTGCTCGTGGGTCAGTAAAGCCTTGTTTCAGCATCTCACGAATGATCAACTGTTCGGCCAACTTCCGCGGTACCTTAACGCCGGTATCCTTACCTTCGTTACGTTGGACATTCGACATATCCAAGTGACTGGTATCAGAATCCCCAGTCAATGCCTTGTAACCAAACTGGTTACTAGGAGTACCGTAAACCCCGTTCAAGGTGTACAGGTTACCTGTACCTGCACCTCTTGCTACGTTAGTTCCGTATTGACCGCCGGCAAGCATGTCTCTACGGCTCTTGTACTGGTCAGCTGTCTGGACGTTTGCGTAGTGAGGAGTATAACCACCACCAGTTTTGTGCGGGGAGATCGAGTCTGCCCAAGCCTTGGTATTGGTCTTCCCAGCTTCCTTCTCTGGATCTCTGAGTTTGGCTACAGTAGAAGCCTCACCCAGCATCTTCACCATACGGTCCACTTTATCTGGTTTACCCGGAGAGCTAGTCCCTTCAAAAGGAGAAGCCCGTACGTTCCAGATAGGAGTGATGATTGAATCGGTAATCTTCGCCTTGGTCTCTACCAGCCCCTTAGCGATCTCAAAGCGAGCAGTAGCGCTCAGGGACTTCCAGACAACACCTGGTTGACCTTTGCGATAGTTGTTCACCAAGAGCACGTAGTTACTCATTACAGGAGCGAACCTGTCACGGAACCAGCGGCACCATTCATCACCATCCCCGTCCTTCAGACGGAACGCATCTTTAAAGAGGCCAAACAGATCGCCAATCTGTCCTTTGAAGACCACCTCTTTACCGTTGAACACAAACAACGACTCGCAGTAGCGTTCCAGTTTCAGAACAGCTTCCACACGCCAATGCACATCATCTTCGTTACCATAGCAGGCCAAACGAATCGCCGTAAGGAGACTCACCGCACCTTCATCTGGTAACAGATCTTTGATGTAAATGGCAGAGACTTGAGGACCAATTTTGAAGTTGGAATTAAGGTCTTTCAACCGACCATTAATATCATCCAACTCTACCTTGGCTTTGAACCTTTGGTCACCGGTCATCCCGGAGTCGTAAGGCTGAGCCAATTGTTTCTCAAGCACTTCTTTTCTGGCAGCGAGAGCCACGGCACCTTTCGGAAGATCAATGCCTTGTTTCTCAGAGTCAGGAGTCTTTTTGTCGATGAACTTCTTCAGTTCTTCCAGATAGTTGTTAACCCGAATGACCGTGTCTTTCTGAGCAAGGATCGGAACAGACTTATCGATCTTCGCCACAATCGAGTAGGGGTAAGGAGCTACACTACTCAATGTGTTGTGCGTCTGGGACGCGACACGGTAAACGTTCTGACTGGTAGCCTTGTCGTATTCCTCAAGACTACTGATCTTCACGGTGTCGAGGCAAGCCATGTAGGTCAAGAAGACCGGCTTGAAACGACCATTGAACCAGGAGAAGACGTTAGCAAGCTTAGCCTTATCCTTAGGGTCATCCACAAACAGTCGGAGCACATCGGCCAACGGAGCATCCTTAGACAACGATGCACGACCGTTACCGATTACTACAAACTTGGTTAATGCTTTCTCAGCATTAAGAACCTTCTCGGCAAGATCACTCTCTACGTCAGAAATACCGTATTGAGTAAGACGCAGTTTTACCTGTGTGCCTTCACCTGCTTTATACAACCTGTACAGACCGTAACCTACAGCACCTACAGCAAGTGCACCGAGAACAAACGGACTAGACAGCAAAGCAAGTGCACCAGTACCCAACCAAGCAGCACCAGTAAGCAATGCACTACCGGTAGCGGCAGCAGCGGTGCCAGCGACGGCACTCAGTTCAAGACCTGCCAAACCAGCAGCAGCCGAAGCCAACTGATAACCACCGTAAACAGTAGCGGCTGTGTCAACTGCACCCATTACCGAACTAGTGAGATCTCCATCCTCAACTAACCCCGATTCTTGCAGGCTAGCTAGCGCGGTGCCGGTTGCCATGGAAACACCAGCAGCCAAACCGAATTTCTTCAGCTTAGTACCAGGCTTCTTCCGGTGCTCTGCGCGATCTTCCTTACGTTTCTTCCGAACCTCTGGATGTTCATCCTTATTATCCAGAATGGTATCCATGATGCTACCACCAGCTGCAGTCAGACTCTTGGTCTTCATGAGGGTAAAGATACCCTTGGCAATAGCGGTAATACCTGTGGTCATCAGGGGCAGGGCCTTGAGACCCAATTGAGCAAACCAGATAACTGGCTTAATACCAGACCAAAGTGTCTTGGTGAAGAATGTTCCAATACCAGCAATGGCACTGAAGATCATCCCGAAGATTCCTTTCTTCTCTGGTTTCTCGTTGTTCCCCATCTTCCCTGTAATAGCTTCGCCAATCTTGATGATGGCTTCGTCACGTTTGTCGTGCTTCTTCTCCTTCTTCTTCTCTTCCTGATCAGCGAGGGAGTTGAGACGGGAATCCTTCCCATTAACGTGTTCGAGTACTTTTCTGCTGAAGTCGTCTGTACGGTTGTGGTTGTCCACACCGCTGTTAGCCCGCTCTTGTTCCTTGCGTGCTTCTACGACTTCCTCAGGGGCCTTAGCAGCCACATCTGGGTTAATGCCCTTGTTGTGTTCAGGAGTGGCGGTAACTGCTTCCAGTTCACTGGTTTCTGGCATCAGTTTGTAACCCCAATGATCCAGCAACAAGTGGTAGATGCGGTCGATCGAGTTGGTGATTGGACTGTAGTCAGCCTTCATCATTGAAGCGCCTTTATCAAAGGCCTTGCCGCCATACTCAATCGCCTTTTGACGGGCAACCCCCAACTTATCCCACAGCCAACCAGCCGCTTTCTTAGTAGCAGAATTAAGCTTGTTGATACTTACACCCATCGAAGTAGTCAGACCACGATCGTACTCTTCTTGGGTAATAAGGACATTCCCTTCTCGGTCATAAACCGGACCATCGATTTCATTCCAACCATTCAGCGCAACAGGCTGACCATCTTTGCCTTTCTTGTAGTAAGCGCCTCCTGCGAAGCTCTTACCGTACAAGGTAGGTTCGGATGACCCTTCCTTATAAACGTTCATCTGATAGAAACGATCAGCGACACGTTTACCCATCGCTTTAAGACGACGAGTTGGATCAAGCCAATCCCAGGCTTTACCAATCCATTCGCGCACCTTGTTCAGCCCACCAAGAATTACTTCCTTGTTCTCAGCAGTAAACAGTTTTCCTGCCAGACGTTTTGCACCAATAATCGCACCGTTGGTTTTATCCACGACACTGTTCTTGATGTCAGCCCAGCTTTCGATAACCTTATCTGTAACCGCATCGTAGTAGTCGCCACGCTTACGTTTCCAGACTTCCAGAATAGGACTATTAGAATCGGCCTCATAGAGGTCTTCCTCATCCTCAGCCAGCTTAGCCTTAGCCATACCGCGAAGCTTAAGGTAAGAAGCAGCAGCCAAACCACCACCAGCTACCAACATGGCCGTCTTCGGATCATGCAATGCAACACCGGCCAGACCGCCCAACAAGCCGCCCAAGATGAGAGGTTCGTTACGCAGGACAGTATCGACGGACTTATTGAAGAACTCCTTGAAGGAGAACTGTTTAATCCGATCAATGATCTTGTCTTTACCCGAGCGCATATCCTGTTCTTCTTCCTTGGACATCTTCTTGCGAGCAGGAAGACGTTCGTGGATAGCGGTCAGTGTTTGGTTACGGGCATTAGCCAGACGCAATAGATCCGAAGTATCCTTAACCAGCAGGTCAAGACTACTGTTAACCGGGGTAAGGTCCAAGTTCTTAAGCGATTCCAATCCTTGGAAAGTACTACCAGCAGACTTAAGGCTGTCGGCAATGTCTTTAATACCGTCGAGGCGTTTGAAGGCTTCGTCAATACCAACGATCTTGACCGGAACAGGGTTACTGTCACTTGGAGCATTGGCGTTAGCACCAGATGCAGCGACAATAGGACCAACGTACGGAGGAATCTTCAACCCACCAGCACCTGGACCCATACCACGGGTTGGGTAGTCTGGAGTATCTGGAGCAGCATCCATTGTCTGCTTGCGATCAGGGTTCTTCAGATAGTCCTTGAGGATCTTGTCAATGAGTCCTTCATTGATCTCGTCCGTGTTACCGTACTTGCTCTTGGTGATGATACCGGCTTCACGCATTGCATCGTAATAACCGTTGGCTTTGTACAGGTCGATCTTGTCAGACAAGTCGGTCCCGAACATTGACAGGGAGTTAGATGCTTCAGCGTATTGAGTCAGTTTAGACCGAGCTTTCTCACCCTTCATGTAGGTAAGCATCTTGGCCTTAGTAACTTCGTCTGCTTCGGAGAACTTTTCAAGATCCTCTTCAGAGATGTTGAAGTTAATCATCATCATCTTGCGAATAGCTTCAGCAGTTTTAGCGTCGTGACCCTCAGCCTTCAGATCCATGAAGTTGTAAGGGTTGAAGCCCAGGTCTTTGTCAGCATCCTTAATAAGCTGGAATGCCAAAGCCTGTTTGTGTGCTTTGGAAAGAGCGTTGCCCTCATCAATGTGTCCAGCCAGGCTTAGCGCTTGGTTGGCTTGAGTAGAGAACTCGCCGCGACCCAGGATGTTGTTTGTTACTTTCACCAACCGTTGTTTCGAGTTGATGAACTGAGCCTTGGTATAGTCGTAGGACAATGGCTTGATGTCGTCATTGCCTGTACGGAACTTTTCAAAGCTTTGATGAAGCAAGCTGAACCAACGAGGGATCTCCTCATTCAGCGTACGTTCAGAACGGCGAGTCCATAGGGACTGTTCGTGGCCGTCTTCCAGAGTACGTTGTTGCATCTGGTAAGTCGAGCCATTAGAAGCCCACATGTTTTCAAGCACCGCACCTGCAACCTTGTTACCGGTTTTACGGGCAGCCTTGAGAACAACCCATTGAGCCTTAGGCATTGGCTTAGCGTCAGGTGCCAGGGTCGTAAGGTAATCGTCGTAAGTACTGAAGTCATCGAAGCCAGTACCACCGGTGTAATGCTTAGCCAGTGTGTTGACGATCTGTTCACCATTGTTGGTGACGTAGCTTGCCACGTTGCCCAAGTCTTCAAGACGCTTGTAGGCATTTTCAGCCCATTTGCTCAGATCAGGGAAACGTTTCTTGAACGCAGCAACGAGTGCTTTACCTTTACCGCTCTCCATGGCTTTGGGAAGCTGATTAAGGAAGATACCGGCAGCAGCGTTACCCATGAGACTACCTACGTTGATAGGCATCCCTTCAGTCATCTCAGCAACCATACGCAGGCTGCTGGTAACGTCTTGGATAGTGCTCATGGTTTCATTACGAGCGTCAGCCCCAAGTTTATCGTTCAGGAATTCACTGAAGCCACCGAACTTGCTCTTAACCGTACTGAATACCGACTCACGAATACTTTTACGCATTGCCTGGCTATGCGTGGTTTTCTCGTAGTCCGACATCTGCGAGTACTTATTAATAGCCCGCAGTTCTGTGATGGTCCGATGTTGAGCCGCTTCCTGGAACTTAAAGAAGGCAGCAGAGGTCAGGTGATGACGAGCAGTAATGTTGATCAGCAGCGAATCGTTCCGCTGTTGCACACGACGCTGGTAATCGAGCAAGTGTTCCAAGAGCTGGTTGGTACGAACGGTAGCCTGAACAACAGAGTGCATACTGGCGATCTGACGACCACCAATCTCTGTCATCATGGATACTTGTTCTTTACCTACCGCCTTAAAGGTTTCCCGAGTAAGTGCTCCGTTGGCGTTTTCCGAGTTGATCAGACTGCTGACTTCTTCGTCAGAAGTTTGTTTCATCTGCTCGTCATTGTCACCAGAATGACTAGAAGCTTCCCAGTCAGAAAAGTCCCGAGTAGAGAACTCAGTGAGGGCTTCCGGGATTTTATTAGGAACCTTCCCGGTAATAGCTCCGGCTGCCCGCTTAGCCAAATATTGAAGGTCCTGAACAGTTTCGTAGCTACCTTCTTGGAGTTCCCGCATGATCTCGTGACGACGTTGGTCAAAGTCACGGAGACTACGGAAAGTAGGTGCCCAGGTGCCCGGGAGAACGCGCTGGAGCGTTCTTATCTTTGCATCGGTGCTACCGGCAGTCCTTTCAACCAGGCCGTCCAGAAAGCCGCTGGTGAAGCTGCTGAAGAAACCCTTCTTTCCACCGGGATTGTCGAAATCCATATCGAAGCCCATGTCGCCTTCAAACGGATCTGGTCCCCAGTCGCTGAAGTCTGACATGTCTTCAAAATCATTATCACTCATTACCACACTCCTAGTGAGCTTAAGCCATGAAGCCTAGTAACTTAACCCTGTTAGATCCCAGGACGATTGTCCCTGGGATCTACAAACCTGTTACGTCTACTGACGCTTTCGAGGGCATGACACAGAACCTTAACGAACTGGGTCTCTACTCCCCTGAAATCTTCGGCAAGATGGGTACCAAAGAAAGGGATAGCACCGAAGCCTACATCGATGTAAAATTGCCTATCTTTAACCCGACCTACTTAAAAGCGTTAGGGCAAATAAAATCTTTGTACCTTGGGATTCTCAAAGGTTCGGAATACGCCGTATGGGACGATAAGTCCAAGGATTTCATAAAATCCAACATCATCGACGGCGAGACCGGCTTTAGTTTCTTTAATCGTCACTTCCTGGAATTGGTAGTAACGACTACCGACTCGCAAATGCGGAAGATCCGGGTTAAAGCTGTTAATATGTTCCGTCACATTGCCCTGACTGATAAGGTCTTGGTTATCCCAGCTGGGATGCGTGACATTCAGTTTATGCCAAACGGTTCTGTCAGTGAACCCGAGATGACCGAGTACTACCGCAAACTCATGTTCCGTACTGGGGTTGTTGCAATCGGTAGTAAGGAAGACAAAGAAAACCCAATGTACGACAACGTGCGCTGGGGTCTGCAATCTTCCTTTAATGACATCGACGAATACATCTTTGGTCTGCAAGGTGGTAAAGGCGGTATTCTCCAACGCCGGATGTCTACTCGTGGTGTTGTCGGCGGTACTCGTAACGTTATTACTGCACGACGTGTTAGCCGTAGCAACCTCTTTGAGGATGATGGTGTAAACCCTAACAGTGTGGACATGGGTCTGATGCAGGCCATGATGAACTACAGCTTTGTCTGTATTCACGCCATGACCACTAAGTACCTGGAAGGGATCTTTACCATTGGTTCGCAAACAGCCAAACTGGTTAACTCCAAGACACTCGAATTTGAGTACGTGGAGATCCTGCCAGCGACTGTGGACAAGTGGACTACTGCTACTGGCCTTACCAAACTGTTTAACGGTTTCTCTAACGTTAACCTGCGCAGCAAGCCTATCGTTATCAGCGGCCATTATCTGGCTTTGATTTATGACGACGGTAAAGAAGTTATAGTTCTCAACGATATCAACGACCTACCAGAAGGGCGCGACAAGAAGCTGGTAACTCCTATCACGTATATGGAGTTGTTCTACTTGTCCTGTCAGGAAGCGATCCGTCGGCAAATGAGCCAGCAGACTCGTTACCCTATTACTGGTTTGGGTTCCATCTTCCCGGCTAACGTTAACCTGCTGACTACAGTAGGTGCTAAGCCACGGATCTTGATGGAGATCGATGGGAGTGTAATTGGTACGTTGCCAAGGTTCCCTCTTAAAGTTGGTAAGGTCGATTACTTTGATGCAATGAGTATTGACCCGACTCGTGAAGCACTGGCAGGTTCTGACCACGATGGTGACGCCCTCAACAGTAACTCGTTGTGTGGCGAAGACTCCAAAGCAGAAGTCAAGGACTTGTTCGGCAAACGCGAGTATTACATCAGCGGTAGTGGTCAGTTCCTTTATGACCCTGTCAACGAGCCCGCAATGTTTGCACTGAAAGCCATGACCAGTGGCTTAAGGAAGCGTAATAAATGAATGATATCGACTTGGATGCGGTAGATGGCTCTGAAGCCCTCGCTGCGTTCTACGAGCAGTTCTTCCGTTACTTTGTAATGCGGAAGAAGCAGGACCTGGTTAATCCCCGGTTTCTGCCGGTAGGTGAGATCAGCCTGCCTCGTCGTTCTCTGCTGCATTACTTCCCCAAGGACACTGTTGAAATCGGTCCTAGTCGTAGTGAAGGGTTTGTTAGTAACTTCCAGGGTGAAGTATTCCTGGAGTTTGTTACTGAATACAACCCAGTGTTGGGTAATGGCCGTCGATTGGTGGTTGAGATTCGTAAAGCCATTCAGGCTTATCGTGCCAGCCACTATGACTACTTCTGGACCAAAGACATCAAGACTGTGTACAACAAGGATAAGGTCCTGATTGTTCGCAGTTACGGTTTCATTGACAAGATGTATCTCCAGCGTGCCGGCATCTTCATCAACTACGAACGGTTCTACAACCACTTCCATGCTCTGATCGAGGGTATTAAGGAAGAGCACAATCGTGTTGGTGTTGAGGCTCGTCGTCAGTTCATTCGGATTGACTTGCCTATCAACTTCCCTGGTTTTGTCGACATGTCTACCGACTACGACAACTGGGTACACAACTTTGATCTGGAGAAAGGACTGCCTGTTCCTACCAACCAAGCCGTGCGGATGACTAAAGCCGAAGGCAGTTACTGGTTGCTGGAATTCATGGCATTCCTGTTTGGCGACTACGAGTACACTCAGTTCGGGAAACTGAACGAAGAAGAACTCAACGCTACACACCTGATCTTTGTGTTTGATAGTCGTTCGCTCATCATTAACCTTGGCGTAGTTAAAGGCTGGTTGGATGGTGAACACGACAAAGGTTATACCGCCCGTATTGAAAAGGAAGACGCCGCCCGTGCTGCTAAAGGCGAGAAGCGTAAACCAGTAAGTCATCGGGCTGGTCATGGTAAACGTTTAAACGCATCGAAGCGTTTTTACTTGGCATTGATGAACCTGTCTCGTGGCGGGATCAGCGAAGAAGAGAAGGATAACCCAAATGGCGTTACGACGGCCGAAGATGCCCCAGTGGCTGAAGGAACGCAGGGAGTTCAGAAAGAATCAGCACAAAAACCCGAAAGCCGTAAGGAACAAGAACTTCTTGCGAACGCTAACGCTGCCGGGACTGATTCTGACGATGGTTCTCTACTCGATGTCTTCCGGGACCCTGTCAAACCTGTGGCATCGGTTGATAACACCGCAGGAGAAATTGGAGGCAGAACTCATACTCAAGATGATCAAGAATGGAACTCTGAAGTAGACGAAACTCTACTCGTCCAGGAAAAGGTTGAGACTGCGGTAGTTGCTCGTAAGGATCAGTTTGCTAATCCTGAAGATGGTATCCGGTTGGCTCTGGAGCAAAGGGCTCGGGAAACCAACCTGAGTGTTGCTGAATATGCTTTCTTCATGAAGAAGGGTACTCAGTACAAGACCATCAAGATGAATAATGGTCAGACTATGGAGGAGTTCATCAAGATCACTCCAGAGGAAATCGCTGCGCTTAAGGAAGACGCGACGGTTACTGGTCAATTCACCACCATCTTGGATGAGAGTCAGCTCCAGTCCAAAGCAATGGTGTTGAAGAAAGGTTATGTTGAACGAATCATGTACAAGGACGTGGCTTCCATGTTCTTGGGTATACAGAACGCAGGTTTTGCGCTCAACAACTACAAGCATGAAGAGATCAACAGCGTTGAAGGTGAGTATGACGTATTCTCGGTTCAGTTCCATGAAGTAAATGGTGAACAGAGTACTCACGTCATTCGTGTGTCCAAGGTGCAGAAGGACGGTACGTTTACTGTTGATGGTGTAAAGAACCACATGCAGCTGCAACGCCGTGAACTTCCTATCCGCAAGATCAATGGCAACCAGGTAGTCTTGAGTAGTTACTACCCGAACCGCCTGATGGTCCAACGCACGAAGAAGATGGCTGAGAACCAGTCGGTATGGATGGGGAAACAAATCCTGCTCAGAGGTAAGGCAGGTACGTTGACCTTTAACCGAGGGACCAAGTTCAACCGGGACTATCCGGCTCCTCGTGTGTACAGTGCTTTGGCCACCAAGTTCCAGTGGATCAAAACCAAGGACTATACCTTCGACTTCCGTATCGATGACTTGCTGGAGCAATATCCTGACTTCAAGAAATACACCAAGAAGGAAAGCTTCCTGGTAGGGGTCAAGAACGGCAAGCCACTCACCATTGACGGTTATGGTTACGTTTATTTGGATGGGGCTGAAGTAGGTACCATCGAAGGACTGATGGATATCAGCCTGAAGAAAGCTCCTGTTGAAACTGTGAACATCAACATCAGCGGTTTCAACTTCCCTATTGGTGTGGTTCTGTGCTGGTACTTTGGTATCGACGAACTCATCAAGTTGACTAAAGCTACTACCCGCACAGTTCCAGCTGGGACTCGTCCTAAGTTGGATGACGATGAGTACGCTATCACCTTTAACGACGAGTTCTTGATCTTCAACCGTCGTGAAAAGTTGCAAGCCATGATCTTTGGTGGTTTGGTTGATCTGGGGAATATCAGTAACTTCAGTCGCAGTGATCTGAACGGCAACGGTATTTGGGGTCCCCTCATGGCGGAGCCTAAAGTTCGGGCTCGTCACTTCCAGGAGATGAAGAACCTTAACGACCTGTTCCTCGATCCGATTCACAAGAAACTGCTGCAAGAGATGAAGTACTCGGAGAACTTCCCTGAGCTTCTGATCGACGCCGTACGGCTTCTGGAAACAGACCAGACCCGTAATGAGGTAGAACTGGAAGAACAGCGCATCGTGGGTTATGAGCGCTTCCCAGGGCACATCTACACTACATTCTGCGAAGGCGTTCGCGCTTACCGTGGTAAAGGTACTGATAGAAAGCACAAGCTGGAAATCAATCCTGATGCAGTGACGATGAAGATTCTTACTGATACTTCGGTTAACTTGGTTGAAGAGGTAGGACCAGTTCACCAGTGCAAGGATCAGGAGGAACTTACCTTTGGTGGTACTGGTGGTCGCAGTGAGATTACTGTAACCAAGTCTGGACGTGGTATGAAGGCCAGTTATCGTGGTCGTCTTGGCGAGGCTCACAAGGATAGTGGTAAGGTAGGTTTTGTTACCTACACCACAAGTGACCCGTTGGTTGCCAACTACCGTGGTCTGATGGATATGAAAGGTAAGGTAACTGATACCGGACTTCTGTCCGTTACTGGTAATCTGTCCGTGTCCATTACCAAGGATGATGCCAAGCGTCAGGTGTTCGTGTCTACACAGTGGTCTCAAGCTGTTAGTGCACAAAACTACACCTGGGGTATCGTGCGTACTGGTTATGATTCGATTCTTCCGCATCGCACAAGCGAGCTGTACAGCAAGGTGGCTGCCCGTAAAGGTAAGGTTACTAATGTTGAGTCGGATCAATTGACTGTTACTTACGACGACGGTAGCGTTGATAAATATCCGCTGGGTCTGGTTGTCGGTGAGGCAAGTGGTGAATACCACCGCCACACTCGTGTAACCGATTTGAAGGTAGGGGATAAGTTCGATAAGGGCGACATTATCGGATGGGATGATCAATGGCTGGCACGTGACCCGTTCAACCCTGGTCAGGCTGTTCTGAAGAAAGGCCAGATGGTTCGAATGATTCTGGTAGAGGACCAGGATACTTACGAAGACTCCATTGCTGTTTCGAAGGAGTTTGCGGAAGGTTCTATTACTCCTTATCTGAACCCTGCTAAGTTCAAGATGAGGGCTGATCAATCGATCAACCTGATGGTAAAAATAGGTGATGAAGTCGATTATGACGCGATTTTATGCGAAATCGATGACAGCCATGTCGATAGCGACGTGAGTGATAATTCTGGTATTTCTAACGAGATCAATCGACTCGGCATCAAGCAGCATCGTTCCAGAAACCACGGCAAAATTGTGGCGATCGATGTCAAATACAACGCACCTGCTGAAGACATGACTCCTTCGGTGAAGAAGCTCATTGCTACTGCGGATAAGGCGCGCAAACGGACCATGGAGACTGAAGGTAAAACTCCTGTTACTGGTGCTGTAAACAGTAACCTGAACGTAGCCAAGCCAGTTATTCCTCCAGGGCTCGTAGAGGTTTCGATCATGATCGAGACTCTCGATGGTAGTACCACTGCGGATAAATTTGTTGTAGGCAACCAGATGAAGGCCACTACTGGTTTCATCATGCCTGAACCGATCTACACCGAAGATGGTAAAGCTGTGCACCTGAAACAAAGTTACAAGGGTGTATTGAACCGGATCGTTAACAGTCTGAGGGACGAGGCTTGCACAAACGAAACCGTAATTGGTTTCAGTGATGCCGCGGCTAAAGTGTACAGAGGAGTTAAATAGTGAACTATCGGATGCTTAATGCCATCCGGGATATCCAGGTCGCCTCGAAAGAGTGCGGCCTTTATCTCGCAGGGGCAATTGACGGTAAGTGGGGCATGGGTTCATCTTCAGCAGTGAAGGTGATTCTGGATGATTACAACTATCGGGTCAATGGTAGTCGTGCGCAGACTTCGCCTCTTCCTGTTGTCGCGGCAACGCTGACCGAAGTAGACGCACTGAAGGCTATTCAAACTAACCTGAAGTTGCTTAAGCTTTATTCCGGTGAAGCTGACGGCGTGATGGGTCCTGGTACCTGGGGTGCTTTCGTTAAGGCGGTTAATAGCTTCAAAGCTTATAACCGTATTCCTTATCTGAGCCTGTGCTGGAGTAAACGTGTTGGCCAAGCGTTCATCGACAAAGTCGTTGCTGGTTGCCGTGCTCGTGGTTGGTATGACCGTGCTCCGCATGATCTCATGGGTTGCATGTACTTTGAATCCGGCGGCACCTTCGATCCTGCTAAGCAGAACAACGGTGGCTCCAAGTACTTCGGTCTGATTCAGTTTGGTGCTCTGGCTGCTAAAGACCTGGGTATCCCTCTGGAGAAAATCATCGCCATGTCTCAACTGGAGCAGTTGGATCTGGTATTCACTTACTTCGACATGTGGGCGAAACGCGGCAAGAAATACACTCGTCTGGAAGACTTCTACCTGACCATCTTCTACCCAGCTGCGGTTGGCAAGAAGCCGGATGAAGTGCTGTTCCGTAAAGACGGTGCTACCGACATTGAAGTCAAGTCGTATCTCCAGAACAACGGGTTCGATTTCAACAAGGATGGTGCAATCACTGTTGGCGAGATCAACGACCGTCTGTACAAAGTTTATTACGAAGGGATGCTGCCCAGCAACCGTTCGCCATCCACTGTGCTCTACTAGTTGAGGCAAGCATGTCCAAAGAAAAAATCATTGGTGACGTTGTCACCGTTTCCAACGCCGTCGAATTCATCAAGAATACTCTTGAAGGTGTCGGCCTGGTTTACCTCGCCCCTTTGGAAGAATCCGTGAAGGACGAAAAGATCAGCAAGGCTATCATCAAGGCCATCAAGAAGGAAGGTAAGTAATGATCCGCGAATCCAGCATCGCCCTGGCAGAGCCGATTGCGGTAGCCGGTTTCGACATCAAGCCTTCCATCATCATTGAAGGTCTGAATGGCGAAGTCGCTGCCCTGGGCTCGTTCACCGACAATTTCCGTCAGGAGATCGTCGAAGTTACTTCCAGTGAAGACTCCGGTCACACGGCCTTCACCAAGGAAGGTTCCGATCGCATGGCTGCGATCATCCGTACCACTCTGAGCAACATCAGTGAATACGGTAAACCTCTGGCTATGGCCATCGCACGTAGCGCCAGTAACTGCTACAGCCGTGATGAGCTGAAGTCTCTGGCTATGTCTTCGTTCACTCACAGTTTCGTTCACCTGGACGATCCGTTCTTTGACTCTCCTCTCTTCCCGAAAGAAGTAAAGGAAAAAGGCCTGAACTTCACCAACGTCAACCTCGACGTATTGAAGTCGCTGGTCTTTGAAGATCCGACCCGTGAGCAGATCGTTGACTTCATCGGCACCAACCATGCTGACGTTGCAGAAGTAATGCGCGAGCGTGACTTCTCGATGAACGACGCTGCTTTCACCCTGGGTAACTTCGAAAGCCTGGCAGGCATGTTTGTCAAGGGTCCGAATGGTAACTTCGACTTCTCCAAAGTCAAGTCCATGGCTTCCGAGAAGTTGATCAAGGTCTACGTGCTGCTGACTCGCATGTATGCCAGCGAAGATATCCCTGCCTGGTTCAAAGGCGGCGAGCTGAGCAAGTATCGCGAATACGTTAACCTGCTGTGGAACGGTATGACCCTGTACCTTCTGAAGCTTCAGCAAAACGTCAACGCTCTGCGCGCTCGTGACCTGGTTCTGGTTGATGCTCACCCGGTTGCTTTCACTGATATCCGTGGCGATTCGAAAGCCCGTATCGTTAAAGCAGAAGTTACCTGCTACTACACTGACAAAGCGCTGAACGCCATCACTGGTGCTGACTGCTCGATGTCGGAAGTACTGCTGGGTTACTACTGGGAGAAACTCCAGGGTCGCACCCACCCACTGGCTGAACTGACTGGTGAACCTACCAAGTTCCAGGAAGCCAGCGAGAAGTATTTCAATTACGTTCACGAGAAACTCCTGGTGCATGCACGGGATCGTTTCATCGAGTCGGCGTTGAAGGCAATGGAAGAATTCATTGTCGGTAATCCACTGGTTCTGGAACGCGTACAGGCATCAGGTCAACTTCCAGGCAACTGGTTGCGTGCTCGTTTCCTCGGCGAACTGGAGCGTGGTTACTACACCATCAACAGCAAGAACGCCAACCTGGGTGGCTTGACTATTGACGGTGAAGCTGGTTGCTCTATGGAAGACGCAATCATGGGCACTCACATCGTTCCCGTATTCCTCCGGGAGATCGGTTGTGAGATGGCTGCGGAGATCATTGAAGATACCTTCGTAAGCCAAGCAGAAGAAGACAATGTGGCGGATAAGAAGGAGCGCATTAGCGTTGCTGTTATCAACCTCATTGCCCGGAAGTGCTTCGTCTAATGAGTGTCCATCTCCTCCCTCGGGAAGAGAGCGGTAAGTTCCTCAAGAAAGCATTCACCATCATGGAAGATAATTCCGTTATGGCAAACCGAAAGCTGGAGATTTATCTCCCGAAGAAGTTTGTAGATAACGGAATGGCGGTGGTTACGGACAAAGTGCTTTCTGCTGCTGTATTGGGCTTGGTGATTCCAGGGGAGTGCTTCGCTCCCTTGGTAGCCATGATGGACATCACTCTGCTTCCTTTGAACATCAGAGAAAGTAACGTGTTGGGCGTTCAGTATTTCGTGTTGGAGTTTGAGGAAGGCGACACGGTTATTGAAAACCTTGAGGTCATCCAAGACCCCAACAAGCCTTATACGTACACTCTGGAGTTTTACGATTACGCTCGGATCCCTTGGTATTTGAGCGAGAAAGAAATCATGGGGTTGTTTGACAATGCTCCGGCTGAGTGCGGTGGTCGTGTTGGCAGTACTCGCCAAGTTCCACGTGTATTGACTTCAACTATGTTCAGGGACCCAGATAACCCTAACCAGGCTTACCGTTACAGTGAAGCAATGAAAGAAGGACGTCCACCACTCATCATGGGGCTTAACAATGGCGCTATGTTGATTGACGGCACGTTCTCCAAGATTACTGGTGGTTACCTGCGGGATAACACGTTGGCTGCTATGGTAAACCCTGATACCAAAGTAACCGACAACGAAAGGATCATGCGGGGCATTCCATCATGAGCAGAATCATTACCTTCGGTAGTACCGTTCTCGAAAAGAGCGGTAAGCAAGGTATCTTGAAACCGATGGAAGAAGGGGGTTTGTACTACCTCATCAACTCCGGTGGTTTCAACATCGAAAACCGGAGCGGTATTAGCTATCGCTTCAACGATTACCTGCGGGAATGCATGCATCCTGATTCTGATCTGAACCGTCGTGTCAGTGAAGGTCAGTTGCAGTGTGAAGCAGGTCATCCGCCTCAGTACTTCTGGGAACGGGTTGATGGTCGTATTGTCCAGACCAAGATCACCGACATCTTCCAATGGATTCAACGTCTGCGCACCATCCTGGAGCCAAACGTTTGCGGTTCGGTCCGCAAGATCCACTGGATCATGACTGGTGGCGAAAACGATCCTGTGTACAACAAGATCGAAGTTCGTCCTTATGGTCAGCTCGGCTACCTGCTGGAAGAAAGCATCAAAGACCAGTACATGAACACCGCTTTCAGTATCCGTACTGTTACGGCGCCTCAGAAGCTTGGTCAACGTGTCCGTGAAGTTGAATTCTTCACTGGTTACGACCTGGTTATCGAACAGGGTATGCTGGATGCTTGCAAGTACCGTACTGCTGGTCTGGAAGATCTCATGAACAACATTCTGGTTGCTGCTCCGGCAGAGATGAATGTTTCCGTAGACGAAGCTATTTACGTCTGCGAACGTGAGATGCAAAAAGAAGACTTCCTGGTTCGTTTTGCTGGTACCGAGTCGTACACCCAGCTTTCGACCATGATCAACCAACTGAAGAAGACTCACCGTCATACTCAGAAGGTTCAACTGAAGACTTCCAACAGCCTCAGTGTGTTCTGATACACCACTTAACCAGGACTAGGGGCAACCCTAGTCCTGGTTATTTATTTTAGCCGCATTCTTATCATATACCCTCAGTGGGCAAATTCACCCTTAGCCATCAAAGGAACATAATGATGCAAATTTCCGAACAAAACCAGATTGCTCTGAACGAACAACTGGCTTTCGTTTCCTGCCTGCGCGAAGCTGTCGGTTCGATTGTCTTTCTGAATTCCATTCTGTCTACCTCCAAGAAAGAATGGGACGCCTGTTCCAACATCGACAACGACGAACACCTGATCCGTGGCATTGCTACAAGCCCGATCAAAACCGACGCTTGCAACACTTATGTGTCCAAGCTGATCAAGCACTACCTGACCAGCGAAGGTACTCGGGCCACCGCCTGGACCAAGAACACCATCTCCAGCGAAAACTTCACCAACAAGTCGATCGCTTCGATCATCGCCGCCCACACCTTCTACGAACACACCGAGTTGTTCAAGATCGTGGCTACTCGCCTGATGGGCTTCGACGATACTCTGATCGATCTGGCTCTGGCCCTGGGTTCCGAAGCTCAAGCTGAACAGCTGGTCATCTACCTGGGCGGTCGTTTCGATCTGGTAGAAGCTCTGCAAGTCGTGGAAGTGGAAGACGTCAAGTTCTCCGACTCCGTGAACAAGGCTCTGCTGGATCGTTACAGCCATGCGGTGGCTTACTTCAAAGCTGCTCTGGACGAAGGTCGTTTCAACGAGACTTTCTACATCAACAAATCTCAGGCTGCTATCCAGCACTTCACCACCGAGCCTGAGCCGGGTGATCTGTATATCTACGATCGGCTTGACCTGCTGACCCAAGAATAATTCAGACCTATATCACTTAGATGACCAAGCAGTCTTATGACTGAGGGGAAGTGACACACTTCCCTTTCTGGTCTCGAACAATTTTACCAAAACCTAGATAGAAGTGAGAACTAGCAATGTCCTTGAATGAAGAATACGCAAAGCTGATGGGTAACGGTGTAACTGCTCTGGTGGAAAACCACACCTACGAGAAGACCACCAACCACGCAACTTTCGACGCTTCGAAGCTGGTACTCCCAGAAGGTATCACTGAAGACTCGGTGAAGAACGTTGTGAATTTCATCAACAACACCGGCGGTCAGGTGCGCAATGCAACTGCCGAAATCGCTCGTCAGCAATTCGCTGACAACAAGAAACTCACCACCGTCGACGGTACTCTGTCCTGGGCTGGTGTGACCTGGAACTCGCAACACAACCTCAGCCAGAAGGCTGGCGAAGACACTCTGTACGGCCACTCGGTGACCACTACTGATTACGCGCATTCCTCTGACTTCTCTCAGTGGACTGCCGACCAGGACAAGGCCAACATCGAACTGGCAACCAAGCTGTTCAGTTAATTCGGGGGTTACATGCCTTTACCTGCGATTATTAAAATCTTCGATAAAGGTGCTGTGACCTACGAAGATCCTTACACCAGGAAGCCAGGAGTTTCAATCGAACTCAATCGCTTCTTCAAGGACGAGACTCAAACTGTTGCGGATTGTCTCCGTGAAGTAAAGGTCGCTCTGGAAGAAGTCGATACCTGGCCAGAAGGACAAAAGTCTCCTTCTGAACTGGTCGATGAAGTTGCCGCTCATCTGGAACGTGAAGCACTGTATCTCAACATCTTCCGGGATGCTGAAGAATATCATCTGCTCATTGCTCCGGTATCGGAAGGTAATCTGCAATGGTTCCCTGATCGTGCAATCGGTGAAACCTACGTAATGCCTCGGCAGAAGTGGTTCCTCCGGTTGGTCTTTACGAAAAAGTAACATTGTTCGCAGTGAGTCCTATCCCCGGGTTAACTCCTGGGGATAGGGTTTATACTGCATTTTTATTTGGGGGTTATATGTGGTGGATTGTTGCCGCAATTCTGTTGGTTATTTTCTGGGGTGTATTGTTTCGTGCATTCGCTCCTGCGATCAACATGATCTTGCATGCCCACGCTATCAGCTATAACAAAAAGCATCAGCTCGCCGCTAAGCTGGTGTCAAAAGGAATTGATGTTTGTTTCTATCTTTCCTGTATTTACGTCGTACTTGTAATTGTCGTGTGCCTTGTTAACTACTTTAAGTAATTGGAGCTAAACCATGTCTTTTGATGAAAAGCAATATGAAATGATCTTCGGTCTGCACGAAGATGGTATCGTCGATACTTTCGGTGGTAAGACTTTTGACCTGACAGGCACTTATACCAGTGAAGCCAGAACACTGGATGCTTGCTTGATGGGTGTTTCTCGTCGTAATGCTTCTGCTGTTGAAGGCTTTGTTCCTCTGGTGACCTATGGTATCACCGTAAAGAAAGTGCCAGAGCAGCATAACCACTATGCAAGTCTCATGGATATACGCGGCCAAAGTAATCTGCATGAACCCAGGATCGCTGTTTACAAACAGCGTAAAGTAGACAATAACCTGAAGGAATATTTCGTACTGTCCATTGGAGTAAGTGGCGAAGTATTTAAAGGTGACCTTATTTCTAACCTGGTTACGCGATTGGGTCTTATTAATCAAAACGTTATTGATCTAACCACTGTGTTGCAGAATGCTTCGTACCGCAATTACACCGACAAGATTAACAACATGGTCGTAGATCCGGAGCACTTCAATAACTCTATTTTGGTTGGTCTCTCTACCCCATTCACTTTCATACGCGACGGTGTGAAGAAACCTGGTTATTTTGGTCCTGCCCACATTGGTGCGGTATACGTTCTTCCAATCAGCCTTGAAAATGAAGTAAGTTACAACGATACCAATTGCGTACATATGGGTTGGTTTACTCTTGAGGAATTGCGTACCGTTGTTGCTGCACAAGAAGGAATGGCGGCGGTCGGTCAGCCAATTACTCCAGAAACATTTGGCTTTGCTAATCCGGGGTATCAACAACGGCTTGGGCAACTGGTCCTGGTTAATTTTGAACCATGGTCGGAGCGACTGATTATGGATTCAACGGATGAGTTTGAAAACTTGCTCCGGCACGCTCCTTCTTCAACCGACTTTTAAATAACGAGGACAAGGACGTCCACTTTACTAGAGTCTTCGTGATGATTTATGAATTGCGATTAGCCTTGTGTGTTATATTCTTTACCTTAGTGTGTCTTTACGACAAGAAGATCGTGCTCGTACTAAGGAAAGCTATTCCTAGTCTTCTGTGGCGTAACGTTGCAAACATTGCACTCATGGTTGTGGCTATGCAGGTTGGTCTTTACGCTATTAATTTGATCGGGCTTATTTTGGGGGTTAAGTAATGTCGACTGTTAACTTGGCTTTTTCAGCCGGGATTGAATCCACCTATCTGCTGCAAAAATTGTTATCTGATAACAATCGTGTACACATTGTGTTTGCTAACCTTTGTGGTGGTGCACAGGGTTATGCCGGTGAGATGTTGCGGGCCAAACAGATCCTCGACTATTTTCGGAAGAAGATCGATGAGCCAGACAGCCCTTACACCAGAAGTCGCCTAGGGGAGGTCTTCTGGCATATTGGTGAACCTTATCTCAATGGGGTTTCTCGTTTCAAGTGTAGCAATAATACTTGCAACGAAAACGCTACCACCAGTGTTACTCAGCAGTTTGCAATAACTGAAGTCATGATGAACTTCCGTAAGGAGCGCATCGCCAAACATTATCCGACTACTGTTCTGGGGTGGATTAAAGAAGACGCTACCGAGTACAGTCTCAATGAATACGACTTCACCGAAGCTGAATATCAAGAGCTGTTGAATCTTCCAGTGCGGTTAGGTCGACTTACTAATTCTGATCTCATCGCCAAACCTTTCCGGGCACCTTTGTGGGAAATGCGTAAGGCCGACATCTGGAGAGATTTGGATACGGACCTTAAGCAGTTGGTGCTGCCGAATGGTAAAGGCGAGTTGTATGACGACCATTTTCTCCACAACATCTCCACTGCCAAACGTTTGGAACTTGAGCATCATCGACTTCCGTTTAACGAAACTTACAAGATCCCAGTTCCCGACGATGGTTTTGGTTTCTTTGTTCGTCTGTTGTTAGACGCAATTCATCCTAGTGAGTTTGGATTGCCTAATGAAGCAAGTGGGCTTGTAAATACTTGCCGGACCACCTTTATCCAGAAACTTGGAAACATGGTTGAAGACGAAAGGGTCAAAGGTCTGAAGAAAAGCTTTGAGAATCACATGAAGACGGTCTACGAATATGCCACTAAATTTGTCTGGCCTGTTCCTGTTCCAACGATCGAAGTATTTGCTGATGTGGGCGAAGGTGCTGAACGAGTTGAATTAATAGGGAATCAGTAATCGTATTGTTCAGTTCTCACATTCAAGCAGGTGCAAGATGAGCAAGGGCTTCTTTCTCGTAGTAGGTGGCATTGGTGGTAGTGGCAAGACCGGTCTCTGTAAAAAGATCGCTGGGTTTTTTGAAGAGGCTGGTTTCTCTTATATTCAGACGTTTGAGCCTGGTGGTACTCCTGCTGCTAACTACTTGCGGACACTATGTCGTCAAGGGTTGCCAGATTGCGAGCCACTTACTCCAATGGCTGAAGCTATGCTGTTCAATGCTGCTCGTGCCCAACACGTTGAGACGGTGATTCGTCCTGCACTTGCTGAAGGCAAGGTGGTTATCTGTGATCGTTATGCAGAGACCACCTATGCTTACCAGGGTGCCGCTCGTGGCGCAAATATCTTCAATCTGCAACAAGTGCATCATTACGGTATTGGCTTGGATCCTGATCTGACCATTATCCTGGATGGTGATGCTGAAGTGTTCATGAGTCGCGTCAGTGATCAAGAGAAACTCACTGACAAGTTCGATGCGATGGCTTTGGCTACTCAAGAGCGCATGCAAGAATATCTGGCTCATTTGGTTGAACGAGATAACACCGGCAAGTTTGTTGATGTAGAGGCAGACGGTACTCGCGAACAACTGTGGGAGCAAGTCCTCCCTCATTTGGAAAAGATCAAGAAGCATCTGTTCCTCAACACCATTCCAAATAATAAATTGGAAGTGGGCATTAAAGATTAAGTCATCCTGCCTCCTGCTCCTCACGGGGCAGGAGGTGGGTACTTTTCTTATTTAACTTTTGTGTTGTTTCAGACCTATATTACTCGGGTAACATGAATTAAACAAATCATTTTAACCGCCTTGTGCAAGGAGCAATTCATGGTTCTCGCTGATCCTTCTGCTGAGTTACGCCAACGTTTTGAAACCGCCTTTGACAACATCAAAGTAACGGTGTCTTTTAATAAAGACTGGCGTGATGAACATGGTCGGCTCAGTGGAGCCGTCCAAACCGATCTCAAGATTGGGGAAGTTGTAAAGACCACCTGCCCTGATTCCGCTCGTCGGATCATCATGGTCGGTACTCCAATGGATACCGTAGTGGTGTACGAACGTCACAGCCTGAATGAAGGGCGTACCTTCAAACTGGTTTACGACGCTAACCCAATCCTCGATCGTTTGCTTGGGAGCAGTTTCCTGAGCATTGCCCAATTCAGTCTGGTCGTTACTGACTACGACGTAAAAGAAAACATGGGTACGTTCCTGGACAAGATGTATGTCAGCATGCGTAATCATGCTCAACCTTCTGTAAAGAAAGTAGGCTAAGAGGTAGTCATGAAAAAGTTTGCAATCGTTGCACTGGTAATGGGGTTGTTCACTGGTTCTGCAATGGCTACTGAAGTCCAGAGCGTGATCTCGTGCAAAACAGGTGACGGAGTTAATCTCTCTGTTACCTGGGAACCAAAGTCCGGCAATGTAGTTCTCAATCATGGGGACTACACCGCCACCCGCAATACCAATGACATGGGATGGAGCAAGATCATCCGTGTCGAAGTGGAAGACACCGAAGTCTATCTGGACAAAGGTGATATCCACAACATCATCTCTGTTACCGATACTGGTAATATGAAGGTGGTGAGTCTTAAACAAAGCAAGGTCAGTAATCCAGACGACATTCTGTCCATGGATGCATGCATTGCTGATATCCGACTGAACATCACCGACGCGTTCCTAGCAAACATGATTAACGTCGACGACGAGTAAGTCTTCCTTCTTTCAACACCACTGTTATTAAGGATCGTTCCATGCCAATTCTTCCAAGCAAAGATATTCCGATGGGTGCTCAAGACCAACCTTTTGCTTACTGCAATCGTTGGAAAGTCAACCCTGACTGGCTGCATGAACTTGTACAACTCAACCCAAGCATCGGTCTTATGACCGCTCCTCTGGAACATCGGGTAGTGGTACAGGCCATTACCATGGCTGCGCTGCAAATGGTCGGCCGGGACAAGCTGACCTCGGACATCTGCATCGTTGTGGACTGGGATGCTTTCCATTGCGCGGAATATCGCGGTGACGGCGTAAGCGGTCCAGGCGATCTGTACTTTGTCAGCAGCAACCCGCAGTTCAAACTGACTGAATGGGAAACTGAGCCTACCTTCGGTCATCACCATCAGGCAGGGTGGGGATATGGCGCCTGGGCAATCAGCAATGAGTGGTTGCGGTGGGCGCTCAAGAAACTGGCGATCGACAATCTTCGGGAGTCCCGTAACTCTCGTCTTCGCGTATCGAGTTTTGTTATCGACAAGGTTGCAAAACTTGCCGGACAAGATCCCAATACGGTCAGCGTAATCATCGACTGGGATCTATACGTCAACGAAGGTAGTCGATTCGACAGCGACATTCCTACAGTGATCTTCATGACCAGTGTGGAAATCGATCTTCGTCAAGTTGCCGAACCCCATGGTTCTGGTGAGCTGATGGAAAAAGCCGCGCAATCTTCCGTGATCTCTACTCAAGAAGGCGGAATCAACCACACCCAACTCCAGGGCGTGGAACTCAAGGGCTTGAAGAACGATCCTTCTGGACTTCGGTAAGCAATCCTTAGAGAAACCTACCGGCCCTTATGGGTCGGTAGTGTTCTTTTATTTTTTTGTTTCCATTCTGTGTAGGAGGACGGAAATATGACTATGCGATTCACACTAGCAGACAGTAAGGAATACAAAAACTTTAACTCGATTCTTTCTTCTTTGGAAGGTCTTCTTCCATTGGACTTTGTAGTCGCCATTTACAACCATATGAAAACAAACCCTCAGGGATTTGATAATACTTGGTTGCAACGCGCTCTTGTAACAGCCTGTGAGGTTGCTGAGGCTCATGATCTTAACGACCATGGTCGTGGTATCCTTTTGGCTACCGTCTGTCTCATGGAGGCTGGCAGAGGCTTTAAGGGAGCATCCAGTAAAGAAGCAAGCGCGGCTTTTGCTCTCACCTTCATCAATCAAGTAGCACCCCGCTATTTTGAGGAAGAAGAGATCAAAGTTATATATAACTGTTGCCGTTACAACAGTGAACGTTTTAAAAGAGGAGTCGACGGTGCTTTTGTCATCATGGCTGACTCTGTTCGAGTTCTTACCAACGTACGGTTCAACGATATGGACAATACGGTGGTTAAGTTCGTAAGGGATATTAAGAACACCGAGGTTTGTCAGATAGAATCTGCCTCTATTGACGAATGGCATAACACATTGGCTGTTGCCTTTGATAATGCGTACGGTCACACCGGCACTGAATGGCGTCGGGTATCTCTTGCAGCACTAAAAGCGTTTGAGCCTTATGTCACGGCATTCAAACGTCAGGCGGCAAACAAGGTAGTAGTGAAAACTCTTGTTGGTCAAAATTATCCACAAATCTTTTGCAGGTAAGGACTATGCCAGAAGCTGTATTGAACGGCGCTGTTACTATTATCTGGGCGCTTGTCATGCTCTACTTGGTAATACGGTTCATGGAATCCAGAGCCTTCGAGTACAGCCTAAGACACACAGAGACCGGGTTGGTCTTTGAGTATCGACTGGGAGTCTACAGCGGACGCATCACCATGGTGCGAGACAGTAATGCTGTAATCCCCACCATCCAGCAAGTCATGGGTGGTTGGAAGCTGAAGTTCCCCACGGACTACAGTTTCAAGGAAATGTGTCTATTCGCCCAGGGACATATCAAACGAGGCATGGAGTCAGCTTCACATTCCAAGGATCTGTTGATCTTCGACGAGGTTGTCAATAAGCACAATGACGCTTTAGTCTCGATCAATGGCAGAGTTTATTGTTACGATAACTCTGATCACAAACCTTACTGAGAATCTGCATATGTGCAGACATAACCCTACCCCTACTCCCACTAAGGGAGTAGGGGTAGGAATGTCTAACTTAACTACTTGGCTATTAACCGAGGTAGCTTGGGTTATCCACGCGGACCGCTTGCTCAACCATGCGCTCGATGTTACCCGCTTGCGAGTTTTCAACGATAGCAGTACGCTGAGTGAAGCCGATCGGAGCAGTGGTTGCATCCGGGTTGTGAAGAGGCATCAGCTTCAACATCTGACGTGCAATCTCGATCACCGCATAGGTGTCGAATTCGATAACGCCAGTGAACTCCATGGCGATGTCACGGATGACGTTATCTTCGTCTTTGTTGCGCTTCAGATCGATCTTCACGTTCTGAGTTGGCTGGCCACCAACCAGGATTGCGGCGTGCGCAATGTCCCGGAAGTTGCGAGTCGGCTCGAAGTAGATAGCCGAGTAACCAGTTTCGTCCAACATCATGTCACCCGGATCGTCCAGAATCACCATCTTGGCGTTCAGGATTTCGGCGTCCATCACCAGCCACTGTTGCCATACCTTGAACATCTTGGTGAATGGTTCACCTTCAACGTCATAACCGGTGTGGGTCACAGCACCGAGGGTACGCTGAGCGCCCACGGCGATGGCCATCCGGTGACCAGTCCAACGCATGTCTGCGAAGTTGATCACGGTTTGATCGGAGAGACCCTCGAAGATCCGCGTACGGTTTTCGAGGAACGATTTGCACAGGGAGTGCAGCTGGTCACCAGCAGGCAGGCGCGAGAACCCAGCAGGGGTGCTGAGCACGATACACCATGCTTGTTGGGAGACGTGTGGCTGAGTGGAGACGTAATCGAATACGTTACCAGCCCAGCCGTACTGACCGCCCCGTACGGGGTTGATAACCGGACGGTTACCAATGTCCATTGCCTGGACAAATGGGTCGCTCTGTGGGAGCAACGTTTCACTGTCGCGATGCGGCAGGTTAGTATCAGAAGCCATGACTTCCTATCTCCCTTAGTTGGTGCCCAGTTCTTCTTCGTTGTGAGCGAAGAGGTCCATGGTCATCATGTATTTAGCCTTGTTGAAGTAGGCGTGTACTTGGGTCTGCATGATAGCTTTGCTACCAACAGTGCCTTCGAAGTAGCCAGGTTCAACGCGAATGTTGCGAGCCAGAGCACCCACACGGTCACGGCACTCACGTTCTGCGCGGTCCTTGAACAGCGAGACGTAGTTGTTGGCCGAGTAGTTGGTGTCACCGCACACGTAGTTCCAGCAGTCCTGGCAGATCTTCTCGATGCATACGCAAATGAAGTTCGTGATCAGATCCTTGAGGACGGAGTCCACGTTGGAGTAGATCGTTACCAGAGCAGGACGGAACAGACGATCGCCGGAGTCGTACGGACGCAGTGTGATGCAACCACGTTCGAAGTTGTCGGCGCTTTGCACGTCGCTCTCGAACTCGATGTTCGGAGAGTGCATGGTGCGCAGGATGCGGTTGTCCGCATGACCAGGAGACTTCGATGGGACGATAACGCCCTGATCGTTACCAGCGAACTGGGCAAAGGCATAAGCCAAGTCCAGGTTACCGGAGAAGTAATCACCAGTCAACTCGTCGATTGCCAGAGCTTCAATCAGGTTGATCGACGCACGGCAGGACGGGGTACCCCAGTATTCCGATTCAGGGTACATGCGGGTCATGTTGTTCAGCTGAACCGAACGCGAGTAGACCTGCGCCAGGGCGTTAGCCTTGGACGGCTCGTAGATGGTGGCGCAAGGCATCACGATGATGTCCTTACGGGCAGCCAGCAGACGGATAGCAGTGTCCTTCACGTCCTGCGAGTAGCCGACGTCCCAGAAAACCGACTGGCGGTTACGGGTAACGTTGGACTGCTCGATGCCGGAGACGTAACCTTCCATGTCTTCAGCGATCAGGGCGTTGTTGATCTGCCACGCCTCACCACGAGTCAACGGCTGCTCGGCATCACCCAACAGGTTGAACGGGTCATCCACAGGCTCACGTACCAGATAGTCTGGCAGTTTGCCTTCGTTGTCGTAGAACGGATTGATACCGCCCGATGCCTTGACCGCGTAGGTCATGTCCCAGGTGGTGGTATCTTTCACGGTCACCGCGTAGTACGGGATACCGGAATGGTTCTGAGCAGTGAACGGGTTCATCTGCTTGTACGGACGTACGTTCAGAACTTCAACCAGGCTGGTGTTGTTCGGCTTCTCTACAGCGTAGAGGGCCTGGCACAGCGCGTCGATCGACTGCTGGTACACATGAACACCAGAGTACGGAGCAGGGATCGGAACAACCTTACGGTTGGCGTTGGTACCGGTGTACTCACCGAAGGCCAGCTTCAGGTTGTAGCGAGTGCTCAGATACAGGGTATCGAACAGAGTCGCTTCAACGCTTTCACGACCACGCTGGGTTTTGGCATAAATGCGCTTACCAGCTTTGTTGTCGCGGAAGGTCTTCAGGTTAAAAGGGAAGACGCCGGTCGCTTTCACGAACTTGGCAACTTCGCCGAACTGGAACGCGGTTGGAGAAACACCGAAGTTCATGCCGGAGTCGTTGTAAAGGTCGCCCACGCCCGCCATGCCGTCGTAGATCGGGAACACTTCAGTGACAGGGTCATCTTCAGTGGCACCAGCAATCGAACGGCGAGTCAGATTACCGACCGCTTTGGTTTTCGCGTCTGGGTCGAGTTTGATCTCGATGCTCAGGCCGTCGAATTCCTTACCAGGAACCGGGATCTTGTTGCCATCCTGGTCACGGACGAAGTTACCGGCCATGTCACGTTCGAAATCCGGAACCTTGATTTTCTGTACGAAGGCCGAAACGGCAGTACGTGCCATTGCGTTGTTCGCAGACAGACGACGGATACCAACCGAAGCCTGACCGCCAGCGATGAGCCGTTGGATCAGAACAGAGGTTGGGCCGTAGTAGGACGAGTCCGGATCATTGATGTCGCCGAATACAGCAGCGATGTCTTTGGTCTGGAGCCAAACAGTACCCACTTCACTGGCCAGTTTGCCTTTAGGGAAGACCCCATGGATTACTGGGCAGTGCAGTGGACGTGTAACCTGGACGGGGGTGTATTCCGGGATCGAATCGTCTTTGATCCCCCGGTTATCCACCTTACCAGGGATGATACTGGTGAGAGAAGTCATGCTTAACCTCTTTAGCGTTTAGGATTGGGGTCCTTAAACAATCGTATGCAAGCTTTTTAGGCTACTCAGCTATTATTTAACTGGCCTATAACATATCCTCCGAGGGGTTCGAAGAATGCTTATTAACGCCTACGACACGACCGTAGGGAAACCTTTTAAGGTAACCGACCAGGTTGAGGCCACAATTAAGGCCTTGCACATTGCTCGAACCTTGGTCCCCACCAAGAAAGAGGGTGTGTTTTGTATCGACTACAGCGCTGAAGTGTCAGTGAAGATTTTCGCCTTTCCGATTACTCTGCGTGCGTACAACAACAAGAACATTACTGTTCATGATGAACGTCCTTATCGCAACAAGAGTAATAATCAGGTAGTCAACAGTAACGAGCTGACTGCTTTGCGTTTGGCTTCCTTTTTACAGCATGATGTGGCAGAAGGAGATCCTGGTCCTCTGAAAAAAATGCGAGCTGTTGCTTGCAAGGGTTTCTCTGAGTCGATCAGTAACCGTATTTCCAAGCCTGCTGGTCTGAACGCTAACGAATCGATGACCTTGAAGATCTTGCTGGGTCATTACTTTGTTTCGTTGATTGAGCCACAAGGTAATGACGTTGAGCTGGTAACCACCAACGTTATGCGTGAAGTCTACGGTGCAGATAAAGGCTTTGTACTTGGTATCATTGACGATATTCAAGACATCGGCCATTTGCACAACCTTGAACAGTTGCTTCAGGCTATCAACAGAAACCCAACGCTGTACAAGTTGAAGGGTTACGAGCTGAAAGATTTGATTGCGGCTTATTCAGGTATTACCTTTGCTGCTTTGGGTAGTAAGGTAATTGGTGCTGCTTGTGAGGCTCCTTGTCTCTTCTCAGCTCTTACCTACGTGGCTGCTAAATTCACCAGTTCCTATTCCAGGACAAAACTGGGTGAAGCCCTGGATATCAAATACAACAAAGAACTGTTGAAGAACTTTACCCTCAACGTCGAATGTACCTATGATCTTTGGTGATACCTATGAACGAAAGGAGCCCGGTAGACGACACACCATTGGTGCGTCACGCCGAAAGTCGCCTCTGGGCTAACCCGGAGGAGAATGGTCAGTACCAAGTAAAAATGGTGCGCATTACTCCAGATGAAGGGGTAGTGGTGAACTTCGGTTACATGGGGAAGTGGCGGTCATTACCTCGTGAAAAACGTACCTTCCACATCTTTACCGTAGCAGGCTTGGTTCCGGGGTATTGGAACTTCCGTAACAACGTCCTGTTGCGTAACCCGTTGGACCGTTGGGTCAATGCGGGTCGCTTGTGTAAGACTCGTGGTGTAATGCTGGATCTCTACGACGAGAAGGGTTTCCAGTATCCTCGCAGCTATGCTTGGATCATGCACACTTACGACGGCCTTACACTGATTGCTTTTGAGAAGTTCCCACAATACCCTATCCCTTCCAAGAAGGCGATGTGGTTCCGCTGCTACACCCCAAGTAGCCCAGTGGATAAGTGGGAGAACTCCACTCCAGATCGTAACCCCTACGAATACGAGTGTATGCGTTACTCCCGTCCTGATGAAATGCAGACCTTCATGGCCATGTACAACAGGATGAAGAGCAAGCCAGGCTACACAGGGGTGTTCCATAACGGTGCTTTCTTTAAGGGTGCTCCGAACGCTATCCCTGACCTGAAGTCGAATGACCTGGTAGAGATCTGGCACGATCCAACCGTACTGCGTGTTGAAACCTACGCTTACAGCAGCATGTTCGACTTCTACTCGGAGTTGGATAAGAAGCGCAAGGTTATCGTGCATCCGCCGAAACGTAAGGGTGATTTCACTCTGCGTTACTTCGATGACAACGATTACTTCATGACCGCCCGTAACAACCGAGGCTTGATGCTTCCTCGTTACGACGTTACTGCTGTACGGCAGTTAACTCATGCTGACGTTGCGATTGCGGATGAGTTTGTCCAGAACGCTGCTACTTACCACCCTGACCTGGCCAAGGTGGAGAATATCCAGATTACTGTGTTGGTTCGGAAGAGTAGTTGGCAGTTTGATTGGCCTCAAGAGCATCAGCGTTTCCGTTACCTTTATCGGTTGCCGGATGCGGATATCTTGCGAGCCATGACAGGTCCTCGGGCTCTTGTCCCTGAGTGGGAAGCCAAGACCTTGGAGGCGGGAGCAGTCAGTTCCTTCACTCGTCTTCAGTGGAACAAGATCAATCGTGAGAACTCTGCTTTGGCGGAAGGTTACAACGCGGCTACGCGTGTGCTGGCTGAAACTCCATTGCCTGCAACTTATGCTCCTGGTACCTTGGGGATTGATGTTCCTTACAGTTACCGTGAAAGCTACACAGCTTGGGAGTATGACGACAAGGGTCATTTGATTGGTTACTACAACGCCTACAACCGCTCTAAGTACAGCCCGGTCAATCCGGAATGCGTGATGGTTGAATTCGTAGTAGGTGAAGCGGGTCGTGAGTTCGATATCACAATCACCAACGTTACCACCAAGGTAGATCCTAATTGGGACCTGCGAGTTTACACGGTGGGTTGGAGCATTGTTACCAACACCACGGTAGGTGATTGGATAGACGTTACGGATGACAAGACTGTCTACGATATCGAAGACGGGAACGTGGTGTGGAAAGGTTTGGACACGGTTAACAAACGCGGCATCCTTGTTACCAACAAGAAGAGCATCGCGTATACCTTCCAGCTTGAACACATTGACCACAGTCTCTCGTTTGCTCTGACAGACATTTACGTTGGCGGTGGACATCTCTTCCCATACAGCCCAGCCGAGTTCGATCTGTGGATGAACAAACATCCCCTGATTGAGAACGTTGACTGGTTGTGGAGAGACGGTCGTATCTACGTCCACAACAAGGAGTTCATCGTAGATGGCCCGCAAGAGTTCACTGTACGAGCGCATTCTTTCTACGATAATCTGGTTAGACCTAACTCTGACACCGAGCTTGGGTTCGTGGACGGTGGGTGTATTGGTCGCACTGATCGTTATAACCTCCGCGGCGATCGAGTTACTCGTACGGTTATTAATGGGGCGTTGTATTTCAGTGATTCTGTTCCTCGCACTGAGCGGCTCGTACCCGCAGACCAATGGGCCGAGCTTAATGGTCGTCCCTATTGCGTCAAGCACATCTACGCTCCCATCAAAAGCGTGGTGGACTACAAGCACTTCCCATTGAGGGCTCGTAGTCGGGAAACGGATCAGAACGTTAGCGATTACCTTACTGAATATCTGCCTAAGCCTCGTACTCTTGCTGAAGAGATTCATTACGAGAAAGGGGATAGTCCTGGTCCAATCGGGACGAAGGCAGCCATTACCAACATCCAGGATAAATACCGTCTGTTCAGTCCGTTCATGAATGCCGTGACAAACGCCATTCTGAATAAGCTGCTGACAGTACCTGAGTTCGGGGATGGGGAAACCACGTTCAGTGAGCAGCAAGTCCGTGATCTGGTTAAGCAGTACATCTGGTGGTTGGAGTTTGATCCACTCATCCTGAACTATGATCTGCGGTTCTTTGCGGTAATGCCTTACGCAAACTTCGAGATGGTTGAAGTAACAGCTCCGGAATTTGTTTTCCTGAAGATTGTGAACCGACTGTTCCTTAAATCCGCCTGTCACATTGAAGGGCATTATGGAGTAACCAAGTATGGCAGGTAACATGTTTGATAGCTCGCCGGTGACGAACCTCCTCACCGGTGCAGCTCCTGCTACTCAACCCACTGGGTTGAACAAGGGGGAACGACGTTCTATCCTCTACATTGAGGACATGTACGACCCAGACATTCACCCGGTTAGCGAAAAAGAGAACTACGTGGTTCCTTTTGAGAACCAGGCGATCATCGATGTGGTCAACGGCATGTGGTATCGCTGTATCCATGTGGACACCGAGGGGACCTTGAAGGCTACCTTGGTTCCTCTGGTCTGGCAGAACCCGACTGACGTTAACGTGGTTGAGCAGGATTGGTTGTTTGGCATGAAGGGCGGCCCATTCATTGGTGAAGCTCTGCTGGCTATCGATTTCAGTGTTCGTCCGAACGTAGCACGTGTGGATAGTACCATCATGCGTCCTGGTGCTGACTATGCGCTGCTTTATCGTGGTCAGACCCCTGATGGTAAGGGTCGGATCATTTCGGCCGTATACAACCAGAACGGGGACCTCATCACCAATGAGATTCCTACCCCTTTGGCAGAGATTATCGATCGCACCAACTCGATGATCAAAACCACTGGTCAGTTCAGCGTTACTGAAAACGAGGAAGCCCTACCTAACGGTACTCAGGCTGTCTTGTGCTTCTACGCTACTGGTGGTGTCTTCATTCCTCCGGCCCAACTTGTACGTGTGCAACATTCTGCATACATGAAGGATCATCGGATCGGGATTAAGTACATCGATCGGATTCAACTCATCTCGCCATGGTTCACCAACAGTAACCAACCGGATACCTTGGTGCTTCCTATCAACACGCCGATCAGTCAGATCGAATTCCGTGCTGAGAAGATCTACAACGATGGGTCGAGTTCTGGTCCTCTACCAGTAAACGGTACTGTGTTCACGCTGCATGGTTTGAACGAGTATCGTCCGTCCTATCCTGGTCAGAGCGCAGAAGTGGTGTTGATTGCCGAGTTGGCTGATGACGAACGCATGCTCTTGCCTCAACCTGGTAGTCCGAACTTTGCTCGGGCAACTTACACCATGGTTGCCGGTGCGGTGGAAGGAGCCTACTCTCCACGCGTCTTCACTTACCCACAGTGGGATTCGGCGATCAACGGTTACAGTCTTCAGCACTTCCTGTATGACCTGGACCGTAAGGCTTGGGTTGATGTCACTCAACAGGTTACGCTCAATGACAAGAGCCCGGCATGGCGTCCAGCCGCTTACGGTACGGCGCAGAGCATGATCTTCAACATCAACCTGCGGGATGTTGCTCCTACCTACAAGTCGGAGACCTTCATCCAGTACACCGAGATCGTGTTGTATCGCGACCTCAACACCGCAGGCAAGAAGTGGGACGTCAGCTTCGTGTTCGACAAACCTACTTACGGTGCTCTCAACTTGAAAGCCACCAACAATGGTGCTGCAAGTAAAGCGAACATCCGTAACGAGATCTGGTATCAGAAGGACTGGATCGACGCAATGTACTGGGGTGTGTACCCAAGCTACAACGTGTGGGATGAAGACAAGGCTCCTGAACCAACGCACTTCTACCTGCGTCATCCAACCGATGGTCGCAAGTGGTTGTTCCCGTTGGAACAATGGTCTGAAGATCTGCCAATGCCTATCTCGATGCAGCCTGGTACTACCTGGTACGTTGACTGGGTACGTCGTGATTCGACCGGTAGTGAATTGCAGCTCGCAACAACTGGCGTTACCGTTACGTTGTAGTTGTAATTTTATACACTTACGCACTCAGGAGGGGAAACCCTCCTGGGGACGTATGCCGTTTATATATTCGGGGTATTTCATTATGTCTTTGGACCGCTCTGAAATTCTGAAGATCGCTAAGGATATGCAGAATTACTTGGGGGCGCATTTACTTCCCAAGAAACTGATCGACGATGAATTGAACCTTGTCGACTCAGATGCCAGGACAGATGACGATACAGTTTTGGCGCATTTTGAAGAAGACAGTCTGCACGGTATCAAGACTGTTCGTTTTCTGAAAGACTTTGCTCGCTATCGAGCAACAGCTGACACAGAGACAAAGAACACCAGCTTTAAACGTACCGCAGAGATCTTCCGGCAACAGGGGATTAAGAACTATTTCTTCCTGTTGCAGTTGAACAACCCGATGCTCAAAGGTGTTGACCCTTACTCGGAGAATTTGACTAACGAGCAAGTTCTCTGGATTGCTGAGGAATGCCGGACCAACTTCTGGTACTTCCTTCGTGAGGTTTGTAAGGTTCGTGCTGACCGGTTCTTCCAAGCTAACCGCGGCAACATCAGCTTTATCTGGAACTATCTGAACCACATCACCAGTTACATGATCATGCCTCGGCAGCAGGGTAAGTTCCAAGAGAACGAAACTCCTGTACGGATCATTCCTCGTGAGATCGTTGGTAACACTAATCCTGCTGACCATTGGACAACTATTGGTCAGTTGCGCATCGGTGATCAGGTAGTAGACCATCACGGTGAGGCTAGTACTGTTATCGGTGTTCACCCACAAGGTAAAAAGCGTCTTTACAAGATTACCTTCAGTGACGGTCGTTCTACCAATGCTGGTGCTGAGCACTTGTGGTTAATTGGTGATCATTCGGATACTCTCAATGGAGAATGTATCTGGGACGAGAAGACCACCGCTGAATTGCTTTACAAGTGGCAGAACGGTGTCAAGATTGAACTGCCGTTGATCAAGCCTGAGGACAACTGCAAGAACAACTTCATCATCAAGCCTTACATCATGGGCCTGATGTTTGCAAACGAAGTTGTGGATGGAAAGATCTACGTAGATCCGATCAAGGAGATCACGGCTAATGTTCTGCGTCATGGCACACCTACTCATCTGACCTATCGGGTTGATAATGGTAGTCAGTACCTGGAACGGGCTGATAAATCGCCTCTGACCCTTAATCAGGAAGCTGGTCTCCCAGCAGACTACCTGGAAGGTTCTTTGCAGGACCGTAAGGACCTCTTAGAGGCGTTTCTACACAAATCTCGCACTACCTCTGAGGGTCGGTTCCTACCATCCTCTAACAACGTTCTAATGACTCAGATTCAATATCTGATTCGTGGCTTGGGCGGTACTGCCAAGAAAGTTGAAGGTGGGTTGCAGTTCACTCTGCAAGGCGATGCTGGTAACGAACTCTTCATTTCCGATATCAGTTATTTGGTCGATGCGGATTGTACTTGCATTGAGGTGGATAACGAGGAACATCTGTATTTGGCGGAAGACTTCATTGTCACGCACAACACAGTATCAGTTCAGGTAATTAACTTCTGGCTGACGTATATCAACGGCCGTGGTTACAAGACTCATGTCATTACCTTGAAGAGTGATAACCGTGCTCAGTTCATTGACGCGGTTAAACGGATGAGGGCCTGTGTTCCTAAGTATTTGGTTAACTCCACGTACAAGGACAAGGACGCAGGTACTTATCTAACGTATAAAGCTTTTGGTGATGAGCTGGTAAACACCTTAACCATTAGCGTTCCTCAGATCGGTAAGGATGCCGCGGGGGACATGGGTCGTGGTTTGACGGTAGGGACAACCTTCCTCGACGAACCGGCCTACATTTCGTGGATCGAGGAAATCGTCAACGGCGCGATGCCTTCTGCTTTGACAGAGATGGAGTTGATGAGGGCCAACGGGTTGCCGTACGGGATTGGTTACATTACAACACCAAACACAACTCTGCACCCATCTGGCGACTACATGTTCAAGAAACTCATGTCTGCTACCGAGTGGCGTGAGAAGTTCTTTGATTCGTACAGTGAGAGTCATCTCAAAGACAGGCTCATTCGGGCTTCTCCAGAGAAGACGACCAGTCCGGCGATCAGCATGGTTTACAACTACATGCAGCTTGGCAAGAACAAGGACTGGGTGAAGCGAACCATTGACGATCTGAAACTTAGTTTGTCTAAGGCTAAGATCGACTTGCTGTTGATGTGGGTTGAAGATGGCGAGAACCGATTGTTTGACGACCTTACTCGTGAAGCGATCAGTAACGTTAAACGACAACCAGTGTGGAGTAAAGAGTATCGGAACAGTGGGTTGTTCATGGACTTCTTCTGTACCCAGGAAGAGTTAATCCGAATGGGCAAGAAAGAGTACAACGATCACTTCCTTATTGGGGTCGATACCTCCTCCGCTATCAACAAGGACGCCTGTACGCTCATCATTCGCTCTATGAAGACTGGTAAGGTCATTGGCGTAGGTCGCTATGCCCTGGCTATGCTGGACGACGTTACAGCGATTATTGTGGACATGCTGGAAACCTTGCAAAACAGTCTGTTGGTCATTGAACGTAACTACGCTCACCACATGATCGATAGTCTGCTGATCCTTCTGCCTGCAAAAGGCATGGATCCATTCATGCGTATCTACAATCAGGTTTACCAAAGCCCGATTGACCATCAGAAAGAACTGGAGCTAGTGCAGTCAACCAAGTTCGCCTACAGAGATAAGAACTTCTACCTGAAGCTCAAGCATCTGTTTGGTTTCGTTACCACTGCTAACTCTCGGAAGATTCTGTATGGCTTGATTCAAGAAGCCGTGGCTGTGACTGGTTATGGTATCAATTACGACAAGTTGGCTGATGAACTGATTAACCTCAGGACTAAGGGCGACCGTATTGACCACGACGCGAAACAGCACGATGACTTGGTAATCGCATGGCTGCTCACTTACTGGTTCATTAAGCTGGGTGCTAACAAACCGTTCTACGGAATCATGGGTGCGTTGGCTCTTAGCGATACACAGAACCTGTTGGATGCTGGCAAAGAAAGTAAACAGGCTCCGATGGATCCGAGTATCAAACTGTTCTTTGAACAAGTAAGGTTGAAAATCAATAACCTTACCGAGGAGCTGCTGCGTACTACGGACAACATCCTGGCACTGCGGTTGGAAGCAGAGATTATGAAGTACTCTAAACTCCTGCCCCCAGAAACTGCCAAGCTGCTTACTATCGATACATTGCTGGAAAAGGCGCGTCTCGAAAGAACGCGTCGAGTTATGGAAAACAGAAGAGCAGCATAAAGACTATAACCCCTCCCACCCTTCTGGGGTGGGAGGGGTTATATCTGACTAAAGCTTATCGGCGGTTACGGATGCAATGCTCAGTGAAGCTACCCAGGTCGCGGCCTTGCAGAGCCCCTTCCAGTTTAAGACCTTGGGACAGGTCTTTGAAAGCTACTTCAGACACCAGGGCGGTGCTGTAGAACTGTGTACCAGGAACTTCCACATCGGTCTCTTCGAAGACCTTGCCCGGGACAGCGACAGGGGCTACGAAGAAGGCAGCGTCTTCACCACTTTTGTGAGTGAGGGTGACGGTACCCAACATGTGAGTGTCACTGGAAGTTTTGATCTGAGCGTTGGAGAGTTTCATGGATGGATAGTCCTTAGTCGTAAAGGTCTTTTGATAGGATTCGGATAACGATGTAGAGACTCAGACCTGCCCGAAGCGATTGGACCGTAATGGGGGTCTTAACGCCAGATAGTTCCTTAACGATCTCTTCACCGAGTGTACGTACTTCTTTAACGGTATCGTTCTTGCTCTTTGGAGCACCGTAAGCTCCACGAAGTCTGACCAGCACATCATAGACGTTTGTCTTCTTGATGTTGTTTGCGTGTAGATACTCGATCATGTGAGTGATCACGGCGTCGATGAATTGCTTGCCTTTAGGCTTCTTGGGATTCTTGTAGTACCCAGGGAGCTGTTGGACAATATACTCCAGCTTGGTCGTGTTCGGATGTTCAAGTACCGATGACGCATACTTAACAAGCTCTGGTTTAAAGAAAGATGTTTCCTCTGTGAGGATGCGCTCAATGTACGTGTTGTACGCCACTGCGTCTTTCTGGACAGACTTGATTGTCACCTCATCCTTAAGGTTGACCTTTGCCCCTTCAATGCTCACGATGTCAGTTTTGTTCTTAACGTCGTGGAAGACTTTGTTGATATCGTTGATGAGCCGGCGGAACCGGTTCTGGATATCACCGACCATGTAGATGATCTTCTTGTCATCTTCCATTCGGCTGTAAGCTTCGAAGTGAATACCGGTCTTGGGATCGAGGATAAACTCAGCGCGAGCCTCGATAAGCTTCTTCCAAGAACCGTAACGCTTGATGTCATACTTCAGACTCAAGCGGTTGTAGGTCTCAATCACCACCTCACGACGAGCCTGGTAGGGATAGTCGTTATGGATGATGCTGGTAAAGCACTTGTAGTGGTACATGCAGATGATATCCACCAAAGCCTGGTGTTTAGTCTTCTGGTCCAACTTCGAGTGATATACCCGGAACAACAGATAAGGAATAGTCAGGTTAAAGACATCCCCTACTACGTTCCATTCCTTCTCTACAGCCTTAACCTCGTGGAGGTTCTCCTTGAGTTCCTCTTCATCAACGTCGAAGATCTCAGAGAACCAAAGGTTACGGTCCCCAGTAGTGAAGGTAATCTTCTGCAACCCCAAATAGGGACTACCGAAGAATTCCTGGTAATCGACAACCCCTACACGACGAGTGATGAAGTTGTAGACATACCGACGCAGTTGCAAAGCCCATTTGTTATCGATGTCCAGGTACTTACCGAACTTATCACAAACAGCTTTGATCGCGTTAGAGCTTTCATAGTTGATGTCGGAGAACAAAGCCTCCATACCGTCAACACAACCAGGGCCGTGATCGGACTTGGGTTCAAACCAGCTGAGGATATCCAGCTTGTCACTAGGTGGTAGCTCTTGGTAGATCGACATGGAAGCTCCTTAGATTCGACGAGGCACTGCCATGCGTACGTTGTTGTTAACGTTAATCCGATCGTTCCAAGCCATGCAACGAGTCCAGTCTTCTTTCAGGAAGCGCTTGTACTCATCCCATGCATCCTTGAAGTCGTTAATGTCATCACGGATATCGTCGAGAGGAACGCCACTACGCTGAATAGCCTCGCTTGTAGGGCGTCTGCAGGTGCGATAGATGTAAGCCTTGACCGCCAGCTCAACCAGGTCAGCAAATTGCTCCCAGTGACGCTCATTGATGTTGGAGAGACCTTCGTCGTACTCCATGGTCATCTTGGCACTCATGCTCATTACTCCGGAGTTCAAACCGAAGATAACGAAGGAGTTGTGACCGGTCATGTGGATGTTGGTGTAGGTAATCGGGAAGTTACGGTTAGGCGACAGACCATCCATCAAGGATTGAGTCATATCACTTACTACACCTTGACCACAGGTAGCGCCATCGTTGATACCAATGCCCAGCATACCGGTAGCGGATGTCATGCTACCCAGGTAGACCTCTGCTACGGAAATGATCTTGCGACCACCAGTAACGATGTCAGGGACGTTGATTTCAATGCAACCGTTACCCAGGTCACGAATCTTCGACCCGCTCAGGTCAATGTACTCTGTCTTACCACCACGAGTGTTACAGGCGGGGAGGACGATACGGTGGATAACCTTGTCAAGGATACCCTGGTCAACCGTGGTTTGGTTTACTGTGTTGTACCAGTTACCAGACCAGTTACGGTTGGGGTTCTGTTCGAAAGCCAGCTTAAGCAGGTACTCATCGATGTTAGAACCATGAAGTCTGTTAATAGCGTAGTTAACGCAACTCATGTGTGTGTCCTCTAGCCCGGCTGCGCTTCAGCGGACCGGTCTGGGTTAATACATTTTTCCAGGTAACTCCTTAAGGAGAAAATGGTTTTCTTACCTAATTAAGGAAATTGGTTTAAAGGTTCTTATAGCATCTTTACAAGAGGACTTTTTGTTAACGGAGTTGTATCCTATACATAATCGGGAAGAGAGAGCAGAGGAAGATAGTGAAGTAGGATACCGGGAAGAAGCCCTAGTAGACTACGAAGCAAAGCGGAGTGGGATACTAGAGAGCCTTCCTGGTATACTACTGAACGACTAGAAGCGGAGTAATCTTTAGATTACGACCTCCTGCTATCTCTGTAAGGCCGCAGGCCTTACTATAGTGTATTTTTTAACCTCACTTATTATCTTATTATTCAAAGTATAAAATCTTGTCTCAGTCCTACGGGATTGGGGTAAGGGGTTTATTTTGCATTTCGTTAGAAATATTCAGACCTACATTACTAAGGTGAAGTGAAAACAAGATTTATTAACTAACAATGTAATCATATTACTAACCTATTCAACATTCCGTTTAAGTTAGGTTAGAGAAGAGGAACTTGGGATAATGACTACCGTAGCCGTTACCGACAAACAACTGGCAACTGATAGCCAGGCTACTCGTGCCATGACAGCTATGCCGTCGAATTTCCAGAAGATCTTTACTCCGGAAGAGGACAAGGAGTACTGGGAAGTAAATGGCGTCAAAATCATCGCATTCGGTCTGTGTGGCAATTACCACGCAGCAGACTTCATCAAGCACTACCTGGCCAAGGGCATCGACTACCGCAGTCGTGTGGAACACGAAGATGAGCTGGACTTCGAAGCACTGATCATTGACGAGAACCACAACATCTTCACCTGGAGCGTTTACGCCAACAAAGAAAAGCGTGGCGAAGATCAGTTCCTGGTGCGTGTACAACCACCGATCGCTGCTGGTAGCGGTTTCAAGTTTGCACTGGCAGTAATGTGCAACGGTCGGACCGCTGAGAAAGCAGTCCAGGTTGCAATTAAACTGGATCCGTTCAGCGGTGGTGAAGTGCAGGTCTTCGACTTCCCTGCCAAACCTGAGGTACCAAGTGTTCGTCCAGAGCACCTGAAACCGAAGGAAGAAGAGAAGAAAGACGACCCCAAGGCTGCTGAAGAAAAGCCGAAGGGTAAGGGTAAGAAAGAAGAACCAGTTAAGGCCGCGTAAGGCACCTACCTGGCGTATAACCCTACCTACCCCTGGGGTAGGTAGGGTTATTACCTTTATGTTTGTTAAATCGTTTTGGAGGGCTTTATCATGTACATCATTCTTGAGCAACCTGATGGTTCTTTGAACGTTACCGATACTGGTGACAGCTATACCAAGACGGAGATCATTCCGGCTACTGCTAACCAGGATCCGTACATTCGGGTTACTAACTTTGGGGGCAATGCTGTTCTCAATGAGAAGATTACTGGATCGGTAGAAATCGTTGGGGTACACGGCAACATCCTGGTGAGCAAGACCTTCAGAGAACTGGCCAAGGCAATCATCGAAAAGCCTCCGGCACATTGTTTCCATCCAAAGAAAGCATTGCTGGAATGGATGTCTATCAACGGCAACATTAACGAAGAAAAGATCCAAGCACTACTGCACAACTTTGTGCAGGGAGTGGATGTAAGGCTGGATGAAGTTCGATTGATTGTGCTGGATCCAAAGTTTGAAGAAAACCATTTGGTCTGCTTCATCGCCAAACAGGAAGGTGACTCTAACTTACTTCCTTTGGTTGCATTAAACGATCAGGGCGAAATCCACATGATTGGATATGCCGCTGATGAAGTCTTAAAGGCAATGGGGATGACCAGACACAGTAAAGTATCTGTTGGCTGGCAGCACAGTGGTGATCTGAAAAGTTACGAGCTTGTAACCGATCGCTATCAACAAATCTGGATTAAGGGATAAGCAATGGCACTCAAAGTAATTCTGGAAGCACATAGCGGCAACGTAAAGATCTTGGGCTTTACTGAACACGGCCTTGAACTGGACATTCATAGAGCACAAAATACAACACCCGACCCCAAGCTTTACGTCTCCTACCATGGGTCGGCTGCCAACAGTTATGGTATCTACGGGTCTATCACCATCATTGATGACCACGGTAATGTCATTTACACGAAAACTCGTGAAGAACTGGGATGGAAGCCTAAACAATGATTGTACTCAATCGAGATGATCGTGGGGTAGCTGTAGAGTCCATGCAGGTACCAAACGGAACAGCCATCAACATTACTTCTGATGGCAACGGTGTTCCCAAAGTCCTTATCGGTAAATCCTCGTCAATGCTGGTAAAACACACGTTAGTCATTATGACCGACACCGGGGTGATTATCGAGGAGCACAAAAGAGAATCGTTGATTGAAAAACAATTTGTGCGTTTTAGCAAGGACTTTTATTTCGCAACGTCTATTTGCTTAACTCCAGAAGGGCGAATCCTGGGAGGTCATCGAACTAAACAGGTTGCGATTTATACAGGCTCAACTTTGGCAGAGGGGTATGAAAAACCTCTTAAAGATTTGCTCGACAACATTGTCCTGACAACCAAACAGGACGGACCTTGGAGAGCAGTAAATAAATTTAACAATGCTTCTATCCTTGATTTGAGTGATGAGATCAAATCAACACACACATTCTGGGGATGGTCGGAAGAACCAGGTCATTTTAGTACTGGCGACTACACCAGCAACTACGTGGGCCTGAACATGATTAAACATAGTGAGGAAACTTGGGCTTTTTGGCAAGCAAACCTCAACACCAATCCAGAAGCAATTATTGATGCTATCAAACAAGACATCGTTGAGTCTACCCGACAAGCGCATGTAAAAGCTATCCTTTTGGAAACCGGTCGTAGTTAACTGGCTTTCCATATTAAAGATCAGGGGCGGCTCTGATCTTGTTTCACCAGCACGCACACAATACTCCGAAATACCCAAGCAATACCTACTAATCAATAAACAGGAAATAGATCATGTCCGTACATGTAAAGATGCTCGACAAAGATGGTGTAGGCTTCCGCTTCGTAACTGTGGAAGACCCAGTTTGTATTCAACTGATTCCAACCGATCCAGATATCGGCGGTTATCCAGTTCTGCGTATTGGCCGCACTCCAGCACCAATCATCAACTACCCACTCACCAATGACGCCTATGTCATGAACGATGCGGGCGAAACCATTTCCAAGGTGTCCCTGAAGGAATGCCTGCGGGAAGTTGGTAAAGAACAATTCCGTCCTGACCGTAAAGGTTTGGCCGAACTCCCACCGTTTGAAGAACAACATCGGAAAGTCATCTCCGATAGTCTTCGTATGGGCTCCCTTTCCGTAAACATTAAGACCGACGACCCTGTTGGCCTGGTTAAAGAAATGCGTGAAGCATTCAACGGGACGGACAAGAATCCAAATGGTAACCGCCCGCGTCAAATCCAACTTGATCCTAGCTTCAGACGCATCGAAGCTAGTGAAGAAAAGTGGTGGGTGTACAACGGTGATAAGCTCATAGACGTCCTCATGCTCGGTGCAAGAGACCTTGCAACGCTCAATGCATGCGTCTCTCCAAATGACCGTGTTGCATTTGACGAGTACCTAATCCTTAACTGGTCGGGTAAGGCTGAAACCCTTCAAGGATTTCAGAAAGAGATTGCCCGTAATAACAAACTCTACGATGCCTACATGTTGGTAGCGGGTACTACCGTTTGTACAGCCACATCTTTTACTCCATTGATGCCTGATCCAGAATTGGGTGCTCATTTGTACGCCTTAATCAATGGGCAGAAAGTCCACGTTTCTGCCCTGACTATGGGCGACGTCATAATCAACAATGTGTTCTATCTGAACCCGTTGTCGGTTGATCCAACAGTTGTTGATTGTGATCCAGAAATCATGACGTACATGTTGGCTGCATCTACCGTGTATTTCCATGCTCGTCCAGAAGAACGTACCGATGAAACAGGGATCAAAGGCTGGATTGATTACGCTTTCCATGATTCCAAGTACAACGTAACCTTGCCAAAGAGTGCGGTCGGTGAAGAAATCGACTCTACTATTGAAGCTGCTTCTACAGGGCTTTGGAAGAACGCCATCTTATCTTTGACCCAATACACCAAAAATCTTCTTGGCAACCCGGCTCTTTCTGACAAGATCCAGTTGTTACAGATTCGGGTTACAAAAGGTAGCGTGCAAAGTTTCAGAACCTTCATTACCAGAAATGGTGTGGCGGTCCGTATGTTCTGGGAAGATAGGGAAGACGCGGTAACTGACGAAGCAATCGAATTAATCAAGAAAGCTTTCGATAACCCTCGCAATTACTTCTGGTTTAACGTTTACCTGGATGTAAAGGAAGGTTACGATAGTGATCTGATTGTCAAAGAAGTAAAAAGCAACTGACAGTTGTTATGTTATACAAGAGGTGTGCTTTCTGAACCTCTAACCCAATTCCCCGAGAGGGAATCTTTGGTCCCTTAAGGGTGGAGCCGAAGTACGTAAGGGGATATGCTATTTCGTGACTGCTTGTGTATATCCGAACCCTATGGTGGTATGTCAAAGCCACAAGTCACAACTGTTTCTATTACATGCCCGCTGGACTGGGAGCCGTTGGCCGATAGGCGAATGCGGCAAAGCACGGTCTGGTAGGATTCTGAGATAGTTGAGGCGAACCTTTACGCCTGGGGGTGATTCTAGAAAATCCCCGGGGGTCTAGGTCTTGCCCGGATGGTTCCGGGTTTTCCGGGGGAGGGGACGGCAAAGGACGTTCTTTTCCCCGGCGCTATTTAAAGGTAACGTTTATGACGGGACCTAACGAATCCGTGTAAGAGACGGTATCTGGATAAACCTAATGTTGCGGTCTTCTCTTTAGTCTGAATAAGACGGTCAGAGTTGTGCTAGATGTTAGGATGAAAAGCCTCATGACAGAGGGCGATTCAGACTAAGCGTATTCAGTACGTCTTAGAGAGCAGGGCGTCAATCCTGTGATCTGTCCCGATTTCCTATGTTATACGAAAAAGTGTTTTGGAGAGATTCCCGAGTGGCCAAAGGGATCAGACTGTAAATCTGACGTGCGATCGCACTTCGTAGGTTCGAATCCTTCTCTCTCCACCATGTTTATTCATAAGCCAAGTATCCAACAAGCGTAAGCCTGGATGCAGGGAACCACAAAGCCAACGCGCTGCCAGTGATTGGTTAGGCAAGCAGAAAGTAACATTACAGCCGATGGTACGGTGAAATCTACTTGACTTATGAATAGCTTTATTGCGGCCATAGTTCAGCTGGTTAGAATACCCGCCTGTCACGCGGGTGGTCAGGGGTTCGAGTCCCCTTGGTCGCGCCAAACGTGTAGCTCTTGGCCCTGTGGGTCTCCTTGGTTGGTGTGGTGTTGTTACGCCAAGAGCTACACCCTATATTCGACGCCCCGCTACCCCGCGCCCTCGCCCGAAGAAAACACTTCCTGATTGTGGTGAGTCAGGTTCTGAGCATTTAATGCAGTGTAGTAAGAGTCTATATCGCCACGCATATTCCTTCTTCAGGTTTCATCTAGGTTTCCTGGAGAGAATCTTTGCCATTGTCCCCTGGTCCGGGCTGACGTTAACCGTGTCTATGGCAGAGTAAAGTTGTCCTGGCAAATAAGCCGGATAGAGCAAACGGTAGTTTCGTATTAAAAGTTGAAAGCAGCCTGGGATGCAGTTTGAGGTGGGTCCCCTATCGACAAGGCTAGGTTTAAAGCACTTACACTGATCCGATTTATTAGGCCTAGTAGCTCAACTGGCAGAGCATCGGTCTCCAAAACCGAAGGTTCCAGGTTCGACTCCTGGCTACGCCGCCAAATTCCCTTACCAGATCCATTGATCAAGGACAACCTGGTAAGGTAAGAAAACACGTAGGAGCGTGCGACGGTCTACCTCCCTTGACTTAGGTCATGAGCAACGTGCGGTATAAGTCCGAAGACACGTCAAGATTTTTGTTACATTCCGTGTTAGCTCAGTTGGTAGAGCAAACGACTGTTAATCGTTTGGTCCCTGGTTCGAGTCCAGGACACGGAGCCAATTCTTTAAACCTGTGCGTAATCACCCGAGATGCACCGCCCTCACAGGTTTTCATAGCTACATTCAAAATTGTCAGTCCGATCGTTGAGGTGGTCTAAACTGATAAGGCAACGCATCGTATCCGAAGGCATGTTAACTCTAGGGACCTTACCCCTACGTTAACCGCAGCCAAACCCGCCTGAGCGTTAGAAGGCAATAGAAATAAGTGTAAGTCCTCTGATGGCCATTCCGGGTTAAGGCTTGGTTGCATCAGAGGCATCCCCTTTTTGTGAGGACTGTAGCTCAATGGTTAGAGCAATGGGACGAATGGCCTCGCCATACTCCTTGGTCGCCGGTTCAATTCCGGTCAGTCCTCCGCCAGATGTGGGAACTGTAGTTCAATGGCAGAACGGTAGCCGACCAGGTTTCCAGTCGGTGGTTCGATTCCACCCAGTTCCCCCACCCCACATGGTCTAGCGGCCGTGTTGTAGCGCACACCCCATTGTGCGTTATGAAACCGTAGCTTGATAAAGACAGGTTTAGCTGGCCTATCTAGTCGCTATGGAGTTTTGCCTTAACTTCGACGCTGCCTCGCCCTGGTAGTAAGGTTATGGAGGTCCTTGCTAACTCAACCCTGAAAAAGAATGTTCCTCTTCACAGGGTTGGACGACACCGTAAGGTTAGTCACCGAAAACCTCCCTCCACACCCAATCCCCGCTTCTCCTCGTCACTGACCTGGAGCCGGGGATTGGGAGGTGGGGTTTATTTTTTTGCATTTCCACTGAATTGCAAATGTATAGGGGTAAGCCGTTTTCAGGACTATATTACTCCCATGAGTGAATGAAACAAATATATTCGCTTACATTTTCTAAAGACCTGCAATAGAGAGTACGACATGTCTAACAAAGCTGAACTGAACTTCATCCTCTGCGGTGGTGCAGGTATCAACATCGGTAAGCTGCTCCGTACTTCCAAACTCAATGACCGAGTAGCGGAAGCTTCTTACCTTGCACTGGACGCAAGCGGTAACAATCCAATCCCGAAAGAACTGAACATCCCGCTGGAGCGTGTAGCTGTAAGTGGTGATGCCTCTACCTTGGCCAATGGCTCTGGTAAAGTCCGTGCTACTAACTACGAAGCAGCTCAACCGTTCGTTAACGATGCGCTGACCAAACACACTCCTGGTACCTTCAACGTCGTCGTCTTCTCTGGCTCCGGTGGTTCGGGTTCCATTCTGGGCACCCTGGTAATCCGCTGGCTGAAGCAGAACGGCTACAAGTTCATCGCGATCATCATCAACGATCACACGTCGACGATCGAAATGGAAAACGCCGTCAAGACCATGACCGGTCTGGCAGTACAAACTCAGCCGAACTTCCTCAATGCCGCAATCCCGCACATCGAGTTCAAGAACACCCCGGACAAAACTCGTGGCGAGATCGACCGTGCGGTCGTGAACCGTATCACCACTCTGTCCCTGTTCGCCACCGGCAAGAACGAAGAACAAGACCTTCAAGACGTTCTGAACGTTCTGGACTACTCCAACGCCTACAAAGTTCCGGCCGCTCTCAGCCGTATCTCGTTCTTCGACAACCCGGACAATTACAAAGGCCCTGCACCAGTTGCGGTCGTCTCCCTGTTCTCCTCGTCGTCGGACATCAAGGCGTGCTTCGAAGGCACTCACATCCGTTCCACCGGTGTGTTCGCTCCAGGCACTATCCTGCCTGAAGGTGTTACCCAGATGCACATGATCCTGGATCACGGCGAAGGCCACAAAAAGCTGGAATCCGAATCCGAAGATCTGGAAAAACGTAGCGTGACTACTCGTACCACCTACGTGGCGCAGAAAGATATGTCGAAAGGTGCTGACACCAACGGCATCCCGCTGTAAGCAATACATGACTACTAGAGTAGCAGCCGCGGCTGCTACTCTAGGGTTATGCTTGTTTTTTACTAGGCCAACTATTAATATGTGATTCTATACTTCTTAGGAGGGTCAGGAAGGTGTCTAAAAGCTTCTCTATGCGTCTTAGCGATTACACCATAGCCAGACCTATAGGTGTACAAGAAGTGGTCTTAAATCGCACTGTAGACATGACAGACGTTGTCACTCTACTTAGCGATGAAGGCTTCATTAACTTTAACGAAGAAAGAACGATTCACAAGGTACATGGGCGTGACCTAAGTAATCTGCGTGAACGTATTGCTGATCAAGTAATAGGTGTTCCCCGGGACGCTTATGTTGATATTGATGCATACGGTCCAGGGTCAGATTTTCTAGTCATCAAATTCAATTACTGAGGTTTAAAACGTGCTCGTATACAACATGGTTGCCAAGGCTAACCAATTGATGATAGGCAAACTGGACGAACCTACAATGGGTCGTATTGAAATTGCCAAGATCATCTTTGAAGCAGCCGTGGAAGTTATTAATTGCAAGCGCCCCTCAAGACGTGACGAACTAACCGACGAAATCGTTGAATTCGGTGAAACCGGTTACGGCATGGTTTTGCCAGATTGTGTGCTGGATAGTTACATCGAAGAGATCCACGACGATCTTAAGAAGGCACGCTGGGATCCACGCATCGTCATCAAGATTAAATACTTTAACATTGGTGATGCTTTATATACCGCCACTCTGGAGATGGATCTAGAAGCGACGGTAGAGAAGATGGGTTGGGACAGGGTACCTATTGCAGAGGACACAGACCATATCTCTGATGTGGTTGAAGATAATCCGTCGATGGACACTATCAATGCGCTTAATCGATTCGATGCTTCTAGGCGTAAGTCCGAACCTAGAATTTCATCATATCCCACTTCGGGATTTGTACGCGGAGTTCCGCGACGAGATCGCTAACCACGTAGTTGGTAATATCCCAACTAAACGCTGGGAGGAAATGTTTCAAGGTTTCTTTGAGTCAATTGTCATCGATACCTTGCAGACAAGCTTTAATGCAGTGAATATGCAGGACAGCATATTTAACGGCAAGTTGTACCACAGGAATTTTTTGAAGGACGATATTCACGATTTCTTTTGTGACTATAGTTCGAAGATTGCAACACGAATACTTTTAGTAAGCGCAAATACAACCAACACACATCGTTGGGTGTACAAGATTACGAATCCATTGAACATCATAGTGGGTTCTGATCCACGGGATACCATAACGGACCCTACGGAATTAGAGCCCTTGCCAATTGAACCTGAGGAGGATAACTGGTATGGCAATGAAAGTTAGTAACGTCCCCTTGGGTCCACTGCCAAGGGTTTTCAAGAAACATGGTGTTGAACGTTCTCAGATGAATGCGGTGATCGGGTATCTGATCGGCCAAGCACGAAGTCAGGACAAGTTGATTCAATATGTCGACGTGGGCAAATCACTCGATACGTTGAACCTGGATCTGTTGCCAAGGACCATGCTGCATCTGGAAGCTGGCGACGATTTACTTCTACTGATGGAAGCTATTAGTAATGTGATCCGAGAAGGCAAACTGAATTCTTGGGTTGTCAAAGATCACGTATTACTTTTGGAGATGGATTAATGGGTTTCTTTACTCACGTTATCCAAGTACCTCCGCTGACGGATACCATGATGTTGGTGGGGGCTTACAGAAGCCTCATGGACACGATTGGTATTGAGTGCAGTAAATTGGCTCAGTATCCAAGCAGCAGTGGTGTCACGCACCCTATAGCGAGTGCACAGCAAATACTGGCGGATGACTTCTCTGATACTTACTCTATGCTCATGGTTTCATACATGTTCCATGGAAGTTTGTCAGTCTCCAACATGACGTTCATGTCTAACTGCTGTGTGTTTACGTTCACCCACCCGGATTAATATCTATGCGTTATGGAATGCTAGTACCGGTTAACTACGATCAACTAGCTGAGTTCCTTTTGCTTAAGGCATCGGACATCCATGATCCCTTGGATCTCAGCTTTGAGAGTATCTATCGCTACCTCGATGAAACTGCAACTGCAATGCTGTGTGATCCAGAACACCGCACGGATGAGATTGAAGATATCGAATTAACGGAACTCCTGCTCAAGGAACACTACTTCGGTTGTATTGAAGATGTAGTGGTTACCAAGATCCCAGGTATTGTCGTTCCGGTTGGTGACCATCTTTTGAAGCTTCCGCTAGTTTTAATCAAAATCTAAAGAGGTCACCATGGCGATTCCTAACCCGAAGAAAGGGGACATCATCAGTTTCAGCTTTGTGCAGAATGGCTTGATTGGTAATGGCAAAGAACAAGTTAAAGTAGAGGGTGATGTCAACTATCTCATGGCGAAAGCAATCGACCCAGAGATCGACGTCAAACACCAAGCCCTCTACAACTACTTTGCCAAAGACGTAGGTTATGTCGATGATCCATCGTCGTATGGTTACATCGGCATCATCAACCTGGATGGTCGCGTAGAAATGATCGGCATCCCTTGGATTTTGGAGAGTACCTTCAAGTTCTCGGAATCCGAACGTGCTGTTATTGCGGTACCTCGTTGGCAGGAGAAACATCGTCCTGCTTTCGATACGTTCTTCCAAAGTCTCGGTCTTGATTGGACTATCAATACTTTCAAGAACGAGTAATACCGGATATCTCTTTACCAGGCCCTCTATTAAGTTAGGGGACCTGGTGAAGTTCTTTTATTTTTTGTACCCGTTAATTTCTGATAACCGGTTTAGCTCAACAGGTTGACTCGATGACAGCCCAAGTTAAAGACTTTACGCCCGATAAGGAAGTCATCTCTCCTTTCATATCGGAGACTTACACGCCGAACCGTGATATCGTTAAGTCGTATCACATGCAGGCCGCATTGTACCTCAGTACGTTCTACGGCTACGATTACGCCACAGTACTGGAGTTGGTAGAGAAAGTATTTGTCCCTTCTGAGAACGGCTTTAAAGAAGCTCTCTTCGGGGTGTTCAAAAAGAACAAATACGGCGACCGTGTCAATACGGTAATGAAAGCCCGTGAGTTCTTTGCGACAGTAGAACAGAACAACTGGATCTTGTCGCCTTCGTTAGTAGCTTACAAGCACACTGACGAAGAACAAGCTGTAAACGCGATCGGTACTGATACCTTCATTGAGTTCCGTCGTCTTTATAAAGGAAAGAAGAAACAAGCGATTGATGTTGGTGACCATGAAGCAGAGGTTGCCTTCCACGAGATTCAGAACGCCCTGAAGATCTTTAACAACGCCCAGTCTGGCGGTATGTCTTCTTCGGGTACTCCGCTGTACAACAAGTCTGGTCATACCACCCTGACCAGTACTTGCCGTGCTGTAACTTCGACTGCCAACCTGTTGAACGAACGTTTGATTACAGGTAACCGGTTGTTGCTCAGTTATGACAAAACCATGGAACTCTTCCTGAGTACCTTAGGTTATGCTAACCGAGAGTTGATCCAACAAGTGATCGACGAGTACAGCATGAACTATGCGACTGTGGACCAAGTCTGGGACATGGTTCTGCGTTGCACTTCGTATTACTGGCATAACCCAACACAGCTACAAGCAGTTAAGTCGTTCCTGCAAGATTTGACTCCGTTGGAATTGACCATCCTGCTTTGCTCGATGGACTTGCGTGGTTTGTACACAACCAACAAAGACCTGATGAAACGGTTCTTTAATGATTGGTGCGAACTTCCAACAATGCCAGAAGGCTTCAAAGTCGAGGATGGTGTTAAGCCAGCCAACAGTGACTATGAAGTACTGATCATTACTAAGCTCGGTAAGAAGCCGACTAAAGAACAAGCAGCGTTCCTGAACAAGCATCACTTGATGCTAGAACAGAAGTGGGGTAGTTTCATTAAGGCTTTCTTGAAGGCCGAGATCCCACCTAGTTCGTTGTTCAGTGTGAAAGAGCTGGTGCGTGAGAACGTACTGACCTCCGACACAGACTCCATGATTTACTCGATTGACATGATCATTGACGATTACGTCTCTGACATTCAAGGCGGCATGTGCTTCAACGCCGCAATGACGTACTTCATTCGTTGTATTGCAGTAGACCAGCACGCGCGTCTTAGCCAGAACATGAACGTGGCTAGACGTTACCGTAACCGCCTGAACATGAAGAACGAATACCTCTTCAGTTCTTACGTTACTACGTCCATGTCGAAACACTACTACGCAATGCAGCTGATGCTTGAAGGTATCCTGCGTGAAGTACCAGAGCTGGAGTTGAAAGGCGTTCACCTGAAAGGCGTCAAGATTGCACTCAAAGTTCGTGAGTTCACTAACCGACTCATGCGCGATGTATTGGATGCAATTTATAACAAACGTAAGTTGGACCCTGCTTCGTTGCTGGCAGAGATCGCGGACATCGAACGCGCTCTGTTTGCTGACATTGCAGAAGGTGGTTATGCATGGCTGACCAAGAACGGCATCAAAGCTGAAGAAGCTTACGCCAACCCTGAGTCTTCTATCTATTACTACCATGAGTTGTGGGAAAATGTGTTTGCTGCCAAATACGGTAGCGCACCAGAACTGCCGTATCGGGCTTACAAAGTCAACTTGGCCTTGCACAACAAGACTAAGGTTAAACGGTTCTTCGATACATTAGAAGACAAAGAGTTCGGCAAGATTTTCCACGACTACATCGAACAACGTGCCAACCTGACTTCGGTTTATATTCCGGTTGACATGATCGATGGCATGGGAGGAATTCCTAAGGAGCTTTTGGATATCGTGGATACTCGTCTGTTGATCCAACAGAACTTTAAGAGCATCTATGCAATCCTTGAGTCTTTGGGGTTGTACTTCCTTAATGCAAAGGCCACACGTTTGGTAAGTGACGAACATTAACTTTTGGGACCTTTTGGACCTATATTACCTCCTTGAATCAGTGACAGTTATCTGTTCTGGATAACTAACCTAATCAAGGAGACGTATATGTCTATTTTCAATGTAGCAACCGAATACCTCGTTTCGCTTATGAAGAAGCGTGACGAACTTAACGCAAAACGTTCCGCATGGTTCCGGGAAGAAGGTGCAGGTGTATGCCTGGACAAAGACTACCGTCTGCTGTGCAAAGAGATCAACAGTCTGCGGACTGAAATCAGTAGCCTTTCTAGCCAAGAGACTATCACTTTTTAAGGGGGGATCGAATGGGGATTCGAGTAGAAGTAATCTGTGAGGGACCTCACATCAGAGATCTCAGCGTTATTCAGGGCGACAACTCCCTGACTGTAGGTCTGCTGGATTGGTGGGATACCCTCACAAACAAATCGAAGTTGTTGGGATTCGCCGCACCTAACTCCGAAATGGAAGTTGCCGCATATGGTACTTTGTTTGGGAGCCTCTTTGGGGAAGCAATACCGCATAAAAGCTTTCCACTGTTTGACCAGACTGAAGTCGATGACTTTCAGGATAATGTGAAGCACCTTAAGGAGTTGGGATACACGCCCCCAGTTCTCAAAGGCCGTCTCACCCTCGATCCAAAGTCCTTTCGGATCTTCAATGACGGTTGGAAAGAAAGAACATAAAGCTATAACCCTACCCATTCCCCGCAAAGGGAATGGGTAGGGTTATAGGTACAACTCTTTATTTTTTCTTTAGTTATTTGCAATTGCGCTAGACAACTCCAGGGAAATCCCTTTGAAGTGGTCCCTACAGAATGTTGACGGGCATTTATCAAAGCTGCGTTCAACAAACGGCATAATGCGTTGAAGCATCGGTTTAAATTGTGTATCCCGATAGTTTAGCGAGTTAAACAGAGCCAAATATACCGAATACCACTTGATGCATGCAGGCTGCCAAAACCACGAAGTTTGTACCAGAAGACGGTTAGAACCACCATTCTCATAGTTGAAGAAATGTCGTGGGTAGATGCTATCCATAGCTGCAATCAAATGACCGATGTCAACCAGCTTGCGACTGGTAAGGAAATCCAAACGGTTATCAAACCATTCGCGCACCAACTTCTTCTCACTCAGGCTAGTCCACTTAACTTGCTCCATGTCGAAGAAGCCTTTAGTGCTTTGGCCCTTAACAAAGAACTCATACAGCCAATTGAGAACAACCGATTGGTTATGGATCAACTGAGCAGTATAAAGAACATGCTTGGTAAGGTAGTCGGTAATCCCAGTTCCATCTCTGGCAGGATCATTCATCCACATCCACCAGCCAATGGCCAGTTCAACCATGTTCAAACCAATCAGAGCAACCTGATCTTTATTCTTATCACTGGTGCTGGTACGCTCTACAGTAGTTTTATACCCGCGTTCCAATAGTGTACTGTAGACTGGGACAACCGGCCTTAGATCCTCAAACCGTAAGGTAGTAGGCTCGTAGACCTTCTCAGTCTCAATCAGACCCCAAAGCTCGTGGCACCCATCACCGTACAAGCCGACCTTGATGGGTCCACCCGAGCTGGACATCGAATTGATTTTAAACACGGTTGCTAATGAGTATGAACGAAACTGTGTGTACTTGATTACATAATCAAGATCCCACTCTGGACTGATCGCCAGTTGCTGGAGAATCCCTACCAAAAGGAACTGATTCTCCAAGATGAATTCGTTGCTTTCCATGTAGGCTTTAAATGCCTGCTGGTTATGGCGAGTAACTCGGCGAAGGTTCTGAATACCTGAGAAACTCTTCATGGGGTAGTTGTACGTACCCGGTGTAGGAAATGGCAAAGTAAGCATTCGATAATTTCTCAGTGATGTTTCTATGTTATAGAAATCTTCACTCACGGGCGAAAGCCTGTGAGGGACTTCCATGCACTTCTGTAATTTGGATATGAATTTCTTGGTCGAAACCTATAGCATTTCGGCGACCTAAGAATATTTCAAACCCATATTACTAACACGAGTTAGCAAAAGAGATTTAATCTTTTTAGCTAATTATCCGCTAGCAAGCACTATCTTCGAAGATAAGGAACAAAGGCTATGCCACTGAATACTGAAGACCAAGGCTCACAATTCGAAGGCTGGGACGGCAAGAACCCTCAGCAACCGGGCGGTGGCCAGTCGCAACAACCGAACGGCAACTTCAACGGTGGTCTGCTGGGCGCACTGTTCGGCATGAACTCCATGGTTGCAGACAACCGTAACCTGAAGATCGTTTCGGAAGTCTACGACGTCCTGAACGAGAAAATCTTCAAGGACATCAACACTTCCACTACCGACGACCGTCAACGCAAAATCGTACCGAAGGTTGAGCAGCTGACTCAGACCCTGTCCTCGCAATTGCCAGGTCTGGGCTTCTGGGCAGTGATCGACGGCACCATGTACGTGATGGCAGCGCTGTTCTCCAACAAGGACCTGAACATCGGTTCGGAAAGCATCACCGTCAACAACGCTCACGGCAGCCAGCAACGCACCTCGATCCCGCTGACCCCGGCCGCTCAAATCAACGAGCGCTTCATCAACAACCTGAAAGAGCACTACCAGCAAGTCGCCGCTTCCAAAGGCGTCAGCAACCTGGTTCTGACCAACCTGGTCGTCCAGGACATGGAAATGCTCAATCACCCGGAATCCGGTGAAACCAAAGACTGGCCGTTCAACATCGCCCAGTACCTGGCCACCCAGTGGGAAGAAGCACTCCTGGTCTACGCCGCCAAGCTGATCGTTCAGAAAGGCGGCGCGATTCCATCGCCATGGCTGGAACCGAACCACCCGTACGGCAAAGACAACGTCGCCGAAGCTCGTGTACAAGCGATCTCCGGCCGCGTTACTCGCGCCAAGACTCTGTCGCCTGCCAACATGGAAATCGTGGTTACCACCATGAATGCCCAGGGCAACACTCACACCTTCAACCAGGCAAGCACTCGTGAGATCGCTCGCGTAACTGCGGCTGTCAGCCTGGCCGGTGTACCGTGGGCCGACTACCAGCAACAAATGGCAATGCAGATGCAGTCCCAGGACCACATGGCAAACCTGCGTGCCTTCATGGGCCAGGCGTACCAGGCTGGTTCCGTATGGCAAGGCACCTACCGTCCGCTGCGTCCGGAGATCACCATCGACACCGTTACTGCCGGCGAAATGCTGCGCAACAACGGCGGTATCTTCCCGTGGTTCTACGGCCTGTACGCTCTGATGACTTCCAACAACCAGTTCGTCTGGGCGGAAGCACTGCGCAAGGCTCAGGTCGGTGGTCGTGGTTCGCTGGTCGGCCTCGAAACTCGTATCAAGATGGTGGCTCAAGAAATGCCGGGCTTCGCTCAGCTGATCGCGGCCAAGAACAATCTTCGCATCCCTCTGGATGACAAGAACATCAACGATACCGACTTCGTGACCAACTGGATCCGCCAGAACGTTTCGCCGCACGCGATCTTCCGCGTGAACCTGATCCCGAACGGTCCGGATTCGCCAATCGTCAACTTCCTCCGTGAACTCTGCGGTACCAACTCGTACGAGGCCACCAAGGTAGTCGTCGCTCTGATCGACTCCATGACCAAGTTCAAGTTCTCCGAGATCATCAACGAGAACAAGGCTCGTGGCACCGGCTGGTACCCAGATCCACAGAAGCCGATCCTGATCAACACCAATACCCTGGTGGTGAACGGTATCGCAACTTCGACCCTGGCTTCGCGCGATCACAAAGAGCGCGTGATCAACACCCAGGAAGTGGACGAAATGTTCATCTGCAACAGCAAGCCTGGCGACACCGCAGCTTCCACCGCGGCAATCGACAGCTACCTGGGCACTGTGTACGGTAACAACCCGAACGAAAACGCCAAAGAACGTTCGCAGAAACTGCGTGTGGAACAATCGTCTTCGCTGTTCGACGGTCGCAACCACATCAACAGCTTCGGTTCGTCGGCTGTATTCGATCCGGGCTTCATGGCTGCAATGGCTGGCGCAATGGACACCATCGGTGGCCTGAACGCAGCCAACAACCTGGGCTCGTTCCGCGTACACCGTCTGGCTTCTACTCCGGGCATCGGTCTGGCTACTCTGGTTGGCGCTGGTTCCAACGGCCTCAACCTGGGCGCAAACCAGGCGTTCAACATCACTGTACCGCTGATCTAAGACTCCGGTCTTAATGGAATAAGGACTAGAGGGGTTAACGCCTCTCTAGTCCTCTATTTCAGCATTTTGATTTTTTGGGAGTTGGCATGGAATTACCGGCTATTACACCTTCAAATATGAAGGCCATCCAAGCTCTTACGCAGTACACGGTAGAATCGTTAGACCCGATGAGCTACCTGTCTCGGTTTGCTTTGAAGTTCAAGCCGGGAGAACTTGAGGACGATCCTCGATACTCCAAGCCGTTGTACCCTGACTTCGAAGATTACGATTATCTACACGATACCAGTAAGCTTAGACCAATTTATTTGAACGAACTTGATCTCAAGTTGGAGGAAGATCGAGAGTTACTCGGCCGTCTTACTCGTATGGAGTTTAACGGGAATACGTTCGAGACAGTTGCACAATGTACATGCGGTCATCTCAGAGGTAACTACCGGATTCGGGAAGGTAACCCCCAGATCTGTGAGTACTGTGGTGACCCAGTTGAGAAGTTCTTCAACAAAGGCAATGATAGCAAGATCTGGCTCAAAGCTCCTGAGGGCGTAGATCGTTTCGTAAACATCGGGTTCTACTCGACGTTCTTTAGCAACATTACAATCGGTTCTCCCAAAGTCTGTATTCCGCGTTACTTCATGGACAAGGAATATCGGCGAGGTGTAAACAAGGCGAAGAATACTTCTGGTGTAATTATCAGGACGATGCTTGAGACCTTGCAGATCACCGAAGTGAACATGAACTCATTCATCCGTAATGCGGATCGACTCTTGGAGTGGATCTTAATCGGTGATGGTCGTCGACACTTCAAGAGCACCAAAGAAGGTCCGTTGTACATGGAAGTGTGGGAGCGAAATAAAGATATCGCATTCCCTCGCTACATGAAAGTTCCAAATCGTTATAGCACCGTTCTTGAGAAGAGTGGCAAGGATACCTTCGCGTATTCGTATCAGCCGATTACCGCTTCTCTTTATATCAGTCTTACTGACACACTCAAATCCAATAGTACGCATCAACTCTCTGATGCCGAAAAGGAAAAGAATGCTGAAGTAGTGGGCAGAACTCTTTGCGCATTGGCCGAGCAGTACACGAAGGTTAACAACCCGACTGGATTGTTTAGCAAGACTGGTCTTAATCGTAAGCATGTGGGCTCGGGTAGCACACCGTTTACTGGTCGTTCAGTTATTACATCTCAAACCGGTATTATCGACCCTGACAAGTTGATCGTGCCGTGGAAGATGGCTCTGTCGATGCTTGAGATTCATATCAAGAGCTATCTGTACAGAAAAGGTCATACTCCTTACCAGGCCAAGAAACGTATCGCAGAAGCTGCGTACAACGTCGATCCTCTGATCGATGCTTTCTTTACTGATATGGAAAATGGCTGCAAATGCTTAATCCAGTCTGGTCGTAACCCAACCATTGAGTTCTTGAGTTGCCGTACGTTCAAGTTCTTTGTTAATCGGGACCTGGAAGACGAAAGTGTTCGTCTGCCTATTCTCTCGACCAAGCAAATGAACGCGGACTTCGACGGCGACCAGGAGTACATCATTGCCATCTTTGATAACGAATCGAAGGCTAAGGCATATGGTGGGTGGGGTCATCATCAGGCACTGGACCGCAACGTCTTGTTTAAGGTAGGGGACTACGCAGGTCAAACTGCAACGAACCTTATGAACTTGAACACCTTAATGATGCAACACGAAATAATGGAGTGATCGCTATGACAATGAACAGCGCCCACGCATTCTCCCACGCCATTTCTGGAAGCTTCACTGACCAACAGATGCAGCAGAATGCTGAATACGTAAGTCAGCAACTAGGAGCGGCTCAGCAGTTGGGCGGGTGGTTGGCCAAACAAGCTACGAACATCATGGACGGCTTCAACAAGTTCGTGGAAAGTCGGGCTTGGGAGTTCAGTCGTCGTTTAGATGGTAACGACGGTGATCGTTTCCTCGGTCATTTCGAAATTGGTTACTTGGGTTCGCCTGAAGCGATCCTCGGTGCCCAAGGTCTGATGGCTAACTACATCATGGCCAACCCGGCGCATATGAAAGCTTTCCTGGCCGGAGAGATCAAAGGCTATGAAGGACTCAGTCCACTCTGTAAAGGTGTTGGTGCTGAGAACATGTTCTACCGCAAGGCACGACATGGTGTTATGGAAATCAGCGTTGAAGACGACGTAGCGAGTTCCAGACACAGTCACTATATGGACATGGGCAACCAGATTCTCAGCTTCCGGGATCGTTCTGCTATTGATTGTACCTGGACTGCTGCTGATCATCACAGGGCAAAGGGGCTCTTCGACATCAAGTCGGAGAAAGGCAGTAAAGAGATGTAACAGTTCGGTAAGGTATCCCTAGGGATACCTTACCTTACCTTACCCTTTTATTTTTTGTTTCGATTTTACGACGATTTCTTTTATAAGGTATATGGCCGTGAGTAGTTTCTGCGTAGGTACATTGGACTCAGGCGTAGGCTTCGAAACTCAGTCTCCTGAGGAAGCTATTAGCAGGCATTTGACATACTGGTTTGCTAGCCGTCGTAATCAAGGCAAGATCATGGGTAACGTTCCTAGTTGGAACTACCTTTGGATGACTCACAATCGTACACCGGACAGATTGGCTGAAAAGGCCAAAGAAGAACTGGATACCTACTTTGGTGAACTCTTCGCTCAACGTACGGTTGAAGTTACCTTTCAGTATTTGAACGAGTCCCGTTCACTTTACAGTTTACAAATATCGATCCAAGTAATTAGTGACGGCAAGCTCTATGATGTAGGGCGAACTATCCTAAAAACCGGCGAACATTACAAAGTGCTTGACAGCGAGAGGCTGAAATAAATGGACCTAAAGAAAACTCCACCGACCACTACTCGCGAACGCATGATCGAGAGCGCCTTCGGTTGGCTACGGGATGTAGACACCATCGAGGTTGATGGTAAACGGATGATGGTTAATAAAGGCGACAACAAGCCTTACAACGTGGCTGACATCATCAAGGAATCGGACTTCATTCGTGATTGGTTGATGCTGTTTGCTCTGGGTCGTGAACACGGACTGAACTACTTCCCTACCCAGGAATGGATCGATCTGTCTGGCGACGGTCTGCAATCGGTTATGGTTGTAGACGACAACAACCGTCCTCTGTTCCTGATCCCGCCTCTGGTGACCACCAACATGGGTCCTGAGCATCAGAAGATGCTGCGCGACCTGGAACAGGCTATCAAGCAGATTGCTGCTGACGAACAGCTCAAGCACCTGCCTGACGCTTCTGCTCACCTGGCACACCATGTTGAAAATGGGCTTGCCAGTGTTAAGCCTAAGCTGATCACCGATATGGTACCACAGTGGTACTATGCTAAGCACCAAATCATCCCGGAAGTAGAAAAACAAGTTAACTACATCCGTCAAGTGGTTAACCCGCGCGCTACGGTTGATGATCTGAACAAAGCACGGCCTATCCTGTATCGGGCATTCAAGAAAGAACCTGTTACAGCCGACGAGAAGAAGTTCATCACAGAACTCACCGACGGCCTGTTCAAGTTCGAAGAAAGTACTTCTGAAACTGCTGTAAAGCAGAATGAAGCCAAAGATCAAGACGAGCCAGATCAAGAATTCGATCCGCTCGAATGCTAAACGTATTGGGGAGTTTTAAATGAGGCAGCTTTGGTGCTCCGACCAGCACACCGTACACCAGATTACACCGTCGCTGCATATTCTGAATAACCTCACCACTTTCTTGCGTAAAGAGAATGACCTCGCCAAAGTAGACATGATCTCATTTGGCGGGGACTGGTTCGAACGCATGATCGAACTCCCTAACGTTGAAGCGCATGTGGTGTTGGACTGGGTAAGGAAGTTCCTGGACTACGCCTACAAAACCAATCCAGACATCATCGTGATCTGGTTGGAAGGAACATCCTCCCATGACTGGGGTCAGCCTAAGCATTTCCCTATGTTGGCCCCAGAAGGGATGGACGTTCGTTATATCGACACCCTGTGTATCCAAACTTTCGAGAAACTGGATAACTTGTCGATTATGTTTGTTCCAGACAACATGGGGGCAATCACTCCTGATGATGTGTGGGATAAAGCTTTAGGGGTATTAGCTGAATCTGGACTGGACATGGTTCACCAGATTCACTTCCACGGAGCATTCGAATTCCAAATGCATACCAATGCACGACACAAGGCTCACAACCTTGAACGTTGGGAATCGATTGTTGAGTACTGCATTCTGGCTGGTCACATTCATACGCCAGTGCAGCGTGGTAAGCTTTATACTTCTGGTAGTTTCGACCGTACTCGCCATGGTGAAGAACATCCCAAGGGCGGTTACGTTATCGATCTGGATCTGAAGACCAAAGAGTTTAAACCGGTCTTCTGGGAGAACAAGAATGCGCTCCCATACCTGACAATCAATGTGGATCAAAACATCGATCCAGCTGAGTTGATTGCACTAGTTCACAGTTTCATTGATAAGCGAAAGTTACCGATGCATTCCCAGTTACGCATCATGGGTGGGTCGGCTGCTGTAGTGAACCCAATGATCTCGGTCTTGGCTAAAGAGTACCCGCAGTTTGGGTTCAAAGCTGAGAACGAAAAGAATGACGACGAGATTGTCGAAGAAGCTTTGTTTGAAACCAAGGTCTACTCCGGCACATCTTTAACCAAGGCTAACATCAAAAGCTCTGCCGCTCCTTACGTAGCACCGAAGTTTGCTGCTATGGATATTCCAATGAGTGAGGCGGAAGCTGTATTAGAGGAGTTCTTAATCTAATGAGAAGCACAGGCGCGTTAGGGATTTCAGTAGGTACCTCCCTTGCGCTTGAGCAGGGAAACCTCATGAACTTCCGGAGGATTGATACTGTCCTTTTTAATCTGCGGACTCTGGTGCGTAATGCCCTGGAGTCTTATGAGAAAGATGACGAGACAGCCTTCGACATTAATCAGTTAGTTAAGGATACTGAAGGGGACATTACCTTCATAGCCAAGTACATCGATCAGCACCGAAATGGTAAGCCTGTGAAGATGGTTGTCTACTATCCTTCCTACAGAGGACTCAAGGGTCGGTACCCTCATGCCGATATTAAGGATCATAGCAAAGGAACTGAGAAGCAACAGAAAGTCTACAAAGCCATCAATGGAGCATGCGAAAAGCTTCTTGAAAAATACGAGAAGCTGATAGTAGCTACCAATGTCGGGATGCCTCCTTTTAGTGGTAATGGCGTGGTGATGACTCACCATCCCGTAGATCTGTGCGAGACGTCAGGAACAGGGCGACTCAAACTCTTCGAAAGTTATACGGGTGTTCTTAAGTCGTTCCCAGATTGGCATACCAAGCTGACTAACGGCAAGAACCTGTTAAACATTCCGCTGAATCGTCTGACCATTCAGATCTTTGGTGACAACTCAACCGACTTCATGTCGTCTAAGCAAGCGATCAAGGATTTGGTGAAAACCATTGCCAACGATAGCGGCTGGACCACTGCCTCAACCTACGCTAGGGTGAAGTCATCCATCGTCAGCTTGCAGCAAGGTGTGGACAGGGCAGGTCTGATGATGATGTTCTAAAGGAAGGCTTATGAGTTTATTTGATCGTAGCAGAATGCTTTATCCCTGGGACAATAAACATTCCTGGGAAGACCCTGTGACGTTTGAAGAGAAGATGGGCTCTTTAGTAGAAGGTCTTACTTATGTATCCTCTACAGTTGGACAAGAAGACTGTCCCACAGGAGACCTCGAAATTGCCCTTGCTCTCATCAAACAGATACCCACTTTGTACGACGTTATTGCGCATGGCGGTCCGGAACATCGAGAGTGGCTAAAGCAGGCTATCGAGCAACATTTTCAAGGTTTACCAATGCCTGAGTACAAAGGCTAAATAATCACAACATAATTCTACTGCGGACCCAATTTATAACGGCTGCTTGGAAAAATTTAAGGAAAGTCCCCATGAGCTACCAGCAACAATCCAAACCACAATTCACTCCTCGCAAGAAGATGTTTCTGAACGACTGGCGTCAGCCACACCCGGCTACCGACAAGCCTCTGGACGGCGCCAAGTTCCCTGCTCAGTTCATGTGGGAAATCACCAACGCCGGCAAGATCGTCTTCAAGGTCAGCGACGGCATCTTCAAGGAAGGCGGTGGCGGCAAGAACAACCACAAAGAAGTAGAGATGACTGCGTACGACCGCAACATCCTCTTCGAAACTCTGCTGGAAGCATCCAACAGCCCAGAGTTCACCAGCAAGCAATACCTCATCAAGAAACACGACTTCGTGTTTACTGGTGGCCAAAGTCGTCTGAGTGAGTCCCCGGTTGTCAAGGGCACCTTCACCATCAAACGTGCAGAAGACGGCGTGATCTCCCTGGGTTACTCCAAAGGCGATTACAAAGTGATGTGTAACTTCAAGGGTCCAAACTCGAACACCTTGCTGATGCGCAACGCTGAAGGTCAGATGGTTGAAGACAACGGCTTCATGTCGCGTATGTCGGCACGTAGCTGGGTCAACTTCCACCGTCCGGTCCTGGACCGCATGGAACTGGAAGGCTGGGAGCCGCCGAAGCCGAAGGGCGATGGTTCGCAAGGTTCGCACAAACCGAACAACAACCCGAACCAGTCGAATACCAACACCTTCGACGAAGACTTCGACGACATGTTCTAAGCAACACCCTTTTAAGTCTGGGAGGGGCAACCCTCCCGGGCTAGCCTTTATAGTGCTCTAAGATTTTTTCAGAACTACATTATTCAGGCAGAGCAGGTAAAGGAGATTAATACAAATCATGTTTAATGTCGATATGCGTCGTAGTGGTAAGAAGGGGATTAAAGCGATTGTCGTGTCGTTTAACGAACAGTCCAGCCTCTTCAATGGTAAGGCCAAAGTTCAACTGGAACGAGTCTCCAAGGATCGTCCAGAAGCTGAGAACAACCTGTTCGACTGCTTGAACGAATATGTGACAACGGTCCTTACCAACGAACAACAACTCAAGCTGTACAAGTTGTATGAGAAAGCCCACGACATTATCGAGAACGGCAAGTTCTACGATTACCACCATGAGTTGAGCCGACTTAAACCGTTGGTAGACAACATCCTGGAAATGATCGGGGTAGAAAAGTATTGTGCGTTCATCCAGAACTCTGAGTATCTGAAGATTCCCAAGAATCTCAGTGAAGCAGCAAGCAAGGGTGATTATCCAGAACAAACAACTATCACCGATGCTGACTACGTCAACTTGGTGAAGTTGGCTTTTGTAATTCGTTCGGTGTTTCCGATCATCTTCGGTCTTATGAACCGTTTCGATGACAACATGGGTAGCAGCTACAGCGGGGTAGTGTGCGGTCAGCTTATTAAGGACAACTATTTCATCAAGCGCATGTACGGGTGGGAGAAACTCAAAACCTACTTCTCGTATTCGTTTGATAAACGTCCAACACCAACTCAGATCGAAAGCGGCGGTAACACCGAAGCATTCGTTGAGAAGGTTCTGTTCAGTGCAATCTTCGACAGACTGTGCTGTGCAGTGATTCCGGAAACAGAATTCGACAAGAACATTGCGAACACGATTAACGGTGCGGTGCGTCAGCATGAGGCCAGCATTTCGTTTCGTAATAAAGAAGATCGTCTTTCTGGTGGTGATGACGAGGACAAACGTTCTTCGTACGACAAGTACAACATCACCGAAAAGGTACGGGCGTCGGACATTGAATCTGAAGCAGAGTATTTCAGCTTTGGGTTGTTCGACGAGAAAGATCAACCGCGTTATGTTGACTGCTTTAAATTCCAGTGCGAAGGATTGGGGATCAAGAACTACCAGTTGGTAGATAAGGTCTACCGCAACATTCCACCAAACTGGAACTTCGATCTGAACGAGGTCATTCGATCTCTGTTGTCTTTGGTGTACTTCGAAGTAGTTAGTCCGTCGATCTGGGAAGAGTGCAGCTATACTCAACTCATGTCGGCAATTGCCCTCGGTCAAGTTAAACTGGCCGAACAAGGTTATACGTATTTGCCGTCTCTGCTGGGCGGGATCCATGATCCGGAAGGAGCGCGGAGTTTGGCAGAAGGTCTTAAGCTAACCGACGACGACAAAAACTACCTGGCATCTATCTGCGACGTTCAATCGCGTAACAGCGAGAACCGAGGTTTCAATGAAGTACTGTTAGCCGTTGATCGATTCCTTGTCGAATTGACTAACAAGGCTTGGAAGTCCAACTTGGAATATGGGGTGTTGGATGATCCTGCAATCTACGATCGTGTAATCTCAGGCGACATGTTCTCCATTGAACTGGAAAACGAGATCCGCCTGGAATTCATGCGACTAGTCAAACAAGTTAACGATTAAGTATTAGAAGGCGCGAAGTGTATGGACAATCAAATTAACGTGGCTCTCCGTCGTGTCATCTTGGGTGTGGGCAACCCAAACCATGAACACGTACACCGCCACAACATTCTCAAGATGCAGCCGATGCATGTTGACCAGCTGATGACTGAGCAGCGCGCAGGCGGTATTCGTGAGTCGACTCTGAATGCTATCTCCGGGCAAGCTGGTGGTTTGACAGTGCAACCCAATGGTTTCGTAGCTATCGAAGATACCTACAACCAACGTCGTGGTCTGGGCATGTTGGAGTTCGCAACTGAAGAGAGCGCATTGCGCTCTACTAAGTTGGTAGTGTTGGGTTATCTGGTGGGTGGTGAGCCTCGTGATGTTGGTATCGATCCAGCTACTCGATTCCAGCCAGTTCGTTGCTGGGAGATTGACACCAGTAACAAAACTGACTTCAACGGTTATCCAACCATCCAGCAGTCGGTAACCAATTCCCACCAGTTCTTGCAAGGTCACCCAAACAAGAACATTAACCAGCGCTCCATGCGTCCTATCGACATCGGTAACGAAGTTCTGGGCTATGTAGCAACTGAGTCTGAAAACTCTCAGGATGGTTACGGTGGCAACGTTCTGGCTGACCTGAACAAAGGTATCGTGATCTCGAAGACTCAGAACCTCGATACCACTCACCACGCCAAACAGTTAATGAAGATCGCAGGTAATGCGCTCACTTCGAAAGACTTCGGCATGGATCTTCACGATTCCATTGCTGAGTCGATCTACTCTGGTGGCATGGCTGAAGCCAACATCACTCGTAATGCGTTCTTCATGGCGATGTCTCAACACACCGGCATGTGGAACCAAATGGGCTTCAATGGTTTCAGCCTGGGTGAGATTGCAAGCGTCTTCGAGAACTTCGTTGACGTAATGAACATGGAGATGATTGACAATCCTCCAGATGTGGTCGACAACATCGGTTTGACCAATGCTTATGGCTCCACCACCATTTCGGAAACAACCGCTCAGGAAATCGCAGTTCTCTGTGCTGACCTGGCTATTCGTACTGGTGTGACGTTCTGTACTTTCTCCGCCACCAACAATCCGGATTCGTTCGGTGGGTTCATGGAGGAAGATGGTGTAGCAATGCTTACCGGTGAGTGGATGTCGATCATCGACTCTGACCCATTTGCAATCAACCGCTTGGAGAAATTCAAGCAAGCGTTCAAAGATCGGTTCTTTACCAAGTACAACACTGGTTACGCGCACGACACGACAATCGTCAACGTGATCGTTACCTGTGCCATGTTTGGTGAGACCAGCGTGCAAGTGTTCTTCAACGGTGACGAATCCACCACGCAAAGTTACACCAACGCAACTTACTACCTCTCACGTACCAGTACCAATATCGCGGCTACTGATGCTGGCATTGCGGAATCTGTCAGCTTCCTCAACAACATCCGCGAGTATTTCGCCGAATAAGGTCTTAACCCATGAACGAATTGAATAAACTTTACAAAGCCATCCTCGGCTCTTTCGGGGCGCTGGTTAAACCGAACTACCAGATCTTCATCAAGGTGTCGGAACATGAGATCGAAGTTAAAGTGGATGACATGCCACTTTACCTGCCGGTCTCTGATCTGTTGGCATCCACCGACTCGATGAACAAGGTATACTTCCACCCGGCGTGTGAAAACGTCATCAGTCAGGAAACCGAAGTCTTCAAGATCATTCGCCGCATGGCTGGCATTCGCTTGCTCGAACTGTTCAAGAAGTATCCGCCAGTTCTTCAAGCTATCGCCAAGGGTGCCGAGAAACGTTCCTGGAACCAGAACACACTGGATATCCTAGAACCGTTCAAGAACGTCAAGAAACAAACCATGACGGAAATCTCGGAGTTCATGGCGCGCATGCAAGTGGAAATGGGTGAGAACGGCATCGACAACCGTTTCATTCACCTGAAAGTTTCCAAAGGCTCCGGCCGTAGTAGCACCGGTAGCGGTCAGCGCGTTTACCACCGTACCAAGCCAGTCTTCCCGATCTACAACGAGGTCGTGAAACGTCTGGCTCAGTCGGAAGGTCAGTCGGATAACCAAAGCATCGAGTTCCACGGTTATTCGATTTCGCGTGCTGCACTGAAACTGATCGCTCACCTGCATCGCTGTGTGCTGCCAGCAGTAATGAACCCAGACGATATTGAGTCGGAGTCCACCTCTCCGGTTGCTTCGCGTCTGACGTCGTTCCTGGGCTGCTATGAAGCAATTGCTGACCAGTTCAACCGTCTCCAGAATATCTTCCGTGCTGACTTCGACAAACTGGGTATCTACCCAATTGACCTGTCGTGGACTGAAGAAATGGAACGGCTGCCGGAAATCTACAACCAGGTTCCGGACATGCAGTACAACACCCACAACACTCAGGAAGAAGCTGTCAACAAACAGAATCATCTGAATGGCATGGGGAACATGTTCTCGGTCAACAGTACTCCGCAATCGAACGTAGCGGCTCAAGTCGGTGTCGCCGGTCAGGCTGCTCAACTGCTGGCACAAGCAGCAGCACAAGCTGGTCCGCAAAACGTCGACGGTTACTCGGTATCTCCGCCAGCCGGCATGGAACCGAATGACCAGTGGATCCGTGTGGAAATCGACTACGCCAACAACCGGGTAGTTCACCACGCGATCAACAAGCTGACTCAAATGCCAGTTGTTTACATCTGCACTCGCATGGGTACAATCATGCAGCGCACTGAAAGCTCTGGTGTGGCCGGTATCAACCCAGGCGTTGGTGGTGTAGGCTTGGGCGGTCTGGGCGGTCTCGGTGGCTTGCTGGGGGGCATCAACCCTTTAGCGGCAGCGGGGTTGGGTGGTGGCAACAATAACTTGGCATTGCTGGCTCAAACCGGCTTGCTGGGTAGCCTGACCCCGCTGCAACAACTGGCCTTGCTTCAAGGTGGTCAACTGGGTAACACTACTCCGGCGTCTTCGTCGAGCAGTGGTGTTTACGTAGATCACAATGGCCATGGCATCAGCAGTCCAACCTACTAACGGAATAGTGGTTAATCAGTACTCCCGGCTGACGCCGGGAGTACTGTATTTCCTGTTATTTTTAACCGGGGCGTGTATTACTTCGGGATATAGCGCGGATGATAGTATTTTCGTCCACGTTACGAATTTCCATAATGTGGCTGTTATCTTTGTTCACGTTTTCCACATTATTAAGATATGCAATAGTCCACCACAAGTGGCTTTTGATATTCAGTGAACGCAATAACCGGTAGAAGTCATTCCGGTAGGCATAACGATCATTGGGGTTGGGGATGGGTAATGATGTTGTGTTTTGGAGCAATACTTCCTTAAGGGAGCGGATAAGAGTTTTGTATTCTGGGGTAAAGAATACACTCTTGTCTCCTTCGGAATTGTTAGTGCTGATCGGCATTTAAGTTGCCCCTGCTGTGGGTATAATAATTCGGACCTATATCATCTACCAGATGATGTGTAATAGGAAGTTATAAAAATGGTTGATATCTCGCATTTAACCGAGCAGCCGAAGTACAAGTATCTCAAACGTGAGAATGAGATGCTTCCAGAACTTCAGGGTGTTTGTACGAACTTGGTTCCATTTCCATGGATCAGTTCACCTACTCGTATGTACATGGTCGGGAACATGATTCCCAAAGCTGTAGACGTTAACGGTCGCAGCGGTCGTAAGTTGGTTACTGGTGCAGAGTTTCATTATGCAGATGGTGCTCGTCGAATCGAAGCTCCATCGAACATGGTTATCGAAGGTGTGTTCTACGTTCGTTCATTGACTCAGTCGGGAGAACCTACTGATAAATGGAACTCCATGTATTTGGTGTTCAAGAACGATGAACTCAATGCGTACGATGTACTGGAGCTACCGCGGTACAACACGCAGAACACCTACATCGGTTTCGAATATGTGTATGACAAAGAAATCATGCGCAAGATCGACATCGGTGCACGGTTTCCGAAAGGAACCATTTTTGCCAAGAGTCCTCGGGTTTCTGAGAGTGGCGAGTGGATGTTTGGTACAGACCTTAAAGTTTGTCCTGGATCTTTCCACTTTACCGAGGAGGACGGTGTTGCAATCACTGACGAATGTGCTTACGAGAAACTTCGTTGCATGTTCAAACATTCTCGTAGCCATCAATGGAATGAGGATGAGTACGTTCCGCTGATGTTGTACGGAACTGACGAGAATCCAAAACCGTTCCCTGAGTCTGGTGAACGTGTTCGTTCAGATGGCATTGTGATGGGTTTCCGTCGTCGTGATCCACGTACGGCACTCACTACACTGACCAAGAAAGCACTGCGTACTCCTGATCGCAACTTCGACATTCTGTTCCATGCTCCTGTGGATGCAGAAGTAATGTCGGTAGAGGTTCTCAGCGAGCGGATGAAAAATCAGGCGAACAATCGTTCTACTGAGCACATCGAACAAACTCATAACCGTGTGCTGGATCGTTATGAGAAGCGTCAAAATGAAATGAACAACGATATCATTCGTTGGTATTACGGTAAACTGGCCAAGAACAACGGTCAAGATATTCCGGTGTCTTTTGCGTTGGATACCTTCCTGCGTTTGGGCATGGCTAACAGCACCCGAAATAACTTGGGTAAAGTGAACACCATGTTCCGTGGTATCAAGCGTCAGCGGTTGAAGGACTGGAACGTAACGATTCTGTTGCGTGAGTTGGTCCCAGGTAAGAACAAGTTCAAAATTGCAGGTATGAACGGGGACAAAGGCGTAATCGTTCGGATCATTCCGAAAGCCATGGCTCCTCGTTATGCTGACGGCACAACTGCTGACATCGTCGTCAACAACTTCCCTGCGTTCCGTCGGCAGATCTTCTCCATGCTCATGGAGCAATCTGTCAACTTCATCAACGCCAACATCCATAAAGAAGTTGTTGCTTGCCGTAAGGTCGGTGACTTCGAGGGTGCGTTCGCTAAGCTGCTTAAGTTCTTCGACACTGGGTTCCCAGAGTTTGGCGAAATGGTTCGGGACACAATCTTCGAACCAGACACAATTGCAGACTACGTGAACTACGTTGCCAAGACTCAAATCTCGGTGCGTGTTAATGTGGATACCAAGCTGTACGGTATTGCGATCATCCGGGCGTTGCGTGAGGTTTACGCCTACAAGCCAGAGAAGATCTACTTCACTGACTCGTTGGGTGAGGAACTGGAATCAGATAACCCGGTACTGTTGACCAACCAGCACTTCATGTTGCTGGATAAGTTCGGTACAGATATGAGTGCACAGTCGTTGCCTCTGTCTAACTTGTTCGGTATGCCGGCTAAGCCTAGCGAAACCAACAAGTACGGGAGCTTCTTGCAGAACAAGCACAACCGTAACAAAGGTGAAGACGAAGCTCGTCTGAACTTGAGTCAATCCGGTGGTAAAGAAACGGTTAAACAGTTGGCGATGGGTAACTCTCCAGAGCTGAAGGTTCGCATGACACGTCGAATCATTCGGGCAAATGACGTTTGGGATATTGACCAGATCGTTAAGCCTGAGGAATATGACATGAACGTGGCGTTGCAAATGTCTGTGAGTTTGTTGTCTGACTCCGGCTGGTGTCTGCGGGAAGAGCTTGCTTCTGACCGTACTGAAGATACTGTCGCAGTTAACTACTTGCAGAACCTGGAAACCGATCCTTTACTGAAATCCATGCTTAGTGCGGAGCAACATCAATGACGATGCAAGTTAGTCTGCGAGAATTTGCCGATTTGTCTGAAGCTGATATGTTGCGGTGGCGAGGAACACGCCGTGCAGTTGATGTGTTAGATGATGAAGGCAATATCGGGCTGTCGGACACTTACGCGTTGATGTTGACCTGGCAAGGGTTGATCATTCACCGTAAGTACCCGGAGGTTCCGTATCACGTTAAGGAGTTGGTTCCATCCAAGCGTGATCCGGAATTCAAGCACGTTGTTTACAATGACAAAACCCTCAAGATTCCAATGGACTACGTCTTGGGGGTAATTGGTCCGAGAATCGACGACCCGGAAGAAGTCGATGGTCTGAAACGGTTGATCCATGCCTGGCAGGCAAAGCTCAACAACATGATCGTGGTAATGAGTGAGCGATCTGTTCTTTCTGCTCGCGCAGAAGACGTGGATGACCTGGCGATGAATCCGGGTATCGTTGAGATTCGGGAGAAAGTACAAAGCGGGCAGATCAGCATTGACGAAGGTGAAATGCTGTTCAGCGATTACATCAAGATGGACGAGTCGCTGGATAACAACACTGTAGCACTGATGGCTCGTACTGGCGGTGTGAGTATCAACCAGGCTTATCAGCTGGCTGGTGTTCGTGGCGGGGTGTTTGACTTGCCTAACCACATTCTGCCTAACCCAATCATGAGTAACTATTCTGAGGGTATCGTCAAGCAAGTGGATGTGCTTGGTGATGGTAAGTCATCCGGTATGAGTTTGATCTCTAACGGTCGTGGCCTGAAAGACTCTCAGTGGTTCCACCGTAAGACTCACTTGGCGACTGCGGTTATCCAAGGTATCTTGCACACTCATGACTGCGGTTCTGACGATTACGCAGAAATGCGGATTGCCAGTACTGATATGGCGATTGCCATGTTGGGCAAACACCGTCTGTTGGATAACGGTAGTGTGGAGCTTATCGACCACAAAACTGTGAAGAACATCAAGGTCGGTGAGACTGTATCCTTCCGCACTATCGGCTTCTGCCGTTCTGGTGTGGATGGGATGCCGTGTGGTAAGTGTTACGGTGCGATGAAGTCATCGATTCCGTACAACGTTATCATGAAGCGTACTGCTAACGTTGGGATGTTCGCATCTACCACGATCTGTAACCCGCTCGGTCAGAAGATGCTTTCTACCAAGCACTTTATCCGTAACGCTGTAACCCGTCGGTTTGAGGTACAGCAGAAAGATAGACAGATCCTCACTTCTAACGGTAACGAGATCTTCCTCAAGGGCGACATGTGTCAAGAGGGGACCAGGATTATCCTCAGAGCCTCTATCCAGAAAGATCTGGCCGACTTGCGTTCTCTGGACGTACTCGACGAGATCTCGGTGGACAAGCTCCCGTACTTCGATGACATCACGTTCCAATATGAAATCGAAGACGTAATGGTTGGCGGTAAGACCATTCAGCAACATTCGGCACAAACTTCGGTGGCCTCGCGGAACTCGCGGTTCAGTACAGGCTTCGTACAGTACGTGTTGAAGATGGGCTGGGAGATCCTGGATCGGAAACACATTGCGGTAGATTTGAAAGACTGGAACTTCGAAGACCCAATCTTCGTACTTCCATTCACTCGGGAAGGCCTTGATGCGCACCGTAAGCGTGTTGAGAACTTCATGACCTTTAACAAACGTAATGCTGCCTGGAAAGCACAACCGGTAACTCCGAAGATGTTCGGCGAAGTTCTCGGTGAGTTCTGGACTCTTATCAATCAGGAGACCAAAGGTATTAACATCGTACACCCAGAGACAATGCTAGCAGCATTGCTTTGTAAGAAACCTTCCGAGGGATCGTACAAACTTACTTTGGGTAGCGGTGAGAAGTACTTTGAAAACTTTATGACGTGTGTTGAAAATCGTGGAGCTGGCGGTCTTATGATCGCGCAGGGGCAACAATCTGTATTGTCCAACATCAAAACGTTCCTCGTCAAAGACAGGCAAGCATCTCCGTTGGAAGCGTTCTTCCAACATGGGGTGTCCTAACCGAGTACTCCCCGTCTAGGGGAGTAGCTCCCCCTAGACGGTTTTAGAGGCTGGTTGATGCGTACTGTTGCTAATATAGAAACAGCGAACTGTTACTTTAGAGTATCAAATTTCTACGGAGAATTCGCTGACAAGGTAATCAAGCGCTTTTGTAAATCGGAGCTTACTAAGTTCGAAATGCAGAAGATCCCAGGGACCAGACACAAAATCTGGAAACCCACCCACGTATTTGCCAGAGCAGAAAACGATCACGAAGTTTACAGAATGCCTTTAAGTGTTCTGAACGACTTCATCAAGCATGCTCAGTACTGCGGGTATAACTCTGCCCGTATCAAAATGAGTGAGAAACCGATTGATCGGGTTACACACATCACTCATGCCTTGCGAGAGAAGTACCAAACTCCTAGAGAACACCAGGTCGAGTGGATTACATATCAGCTAGAGCCTGGGCCACTCAAGGTAAACAATTGCTTCACCGGTGGTGGTAAGACCTACATGGCCTTGTTCACTGCCGTAAAACTCAACACAAGGGCTCTGATCACCATTCAGCCTCGTTACATCCCGGTATGGCAGAAAGACATTGCTGAAATGTTTGATATCAAACCGGAAGACGTGGTCGTATGGGAATTCAGCGACTTGGTCAGATTGGGTGAGCTTATTAAGTCAGGCAAGATAGATCCTAAGTTTGTAATCCTGCCGACTACCCGCATCATGACTTACCTCAAGAATCAGCGTAAAGATCCTTCGCTACCATCGTTGGATGAGATTTTTGATGACATCGGTGCTGGTCTGCGTGTGATCGATGAGGCTCACGAGAGCTTCCACGAAGTAGCGGTTTCCATGATGTACGGTAACCCTGCTAAGACCATCATCCTGAGCGCTACGCTTAAGGCTGACGATCCATTCTTGAACAAGATGTACCTCACCATGATTCCTAAGGCAATACGCCTTAAGGAGCCTGACAATGAGAACTACATCGACATTGTCGCTTTCATGTATGACATTGACCCAAGGAAGTACAGACTCAATACTCAGCAGAACGGAACCTACAGTGATATTGCACTGGAGAAGTCTATTCTTAAGAGCCCCGAGTTAACTGACTTCTACTTTGAGCTTACGGACGCGATGTATCGTGAGTTCTATCTTGACAAGAAGGAGGAAGGGACCAAGTGTCTGTTCTTCTTTACCTTGATTGAGATGTGTCAAGTCATGTGTGAACGTTTCAGGGAAAGATACCCAGGAGAGGACTTCGATACGTATCTCGGTACGTTGGACAAGAAGAATCCGACGAAGTACTTGGAACATGAAAACTTAATCACCACACCTGGTAGCTGTGGTACTGGTAAAGACATCCCTGGGCTGGTTACCACTATCTGCCCACACACGGTGTTCTCGACTCAACGTAACAAACAAATCATTGGACGTCTGCGTAATCTGTTGGGCAAATTCGGTGATCGCATCACACCGGTATTTGTGTTCCCGGTTTGCAAGAGCATTCCGAAACATCACGATTGTCTGGCTAAGCGCAGGATTGCACTTGCTAGCAAGCAGAAGTCCTTCCGTAAACAAGAATCCGGTATGGCTATGGCAGCCTAGGTGGTGAAATGACAGCAAAGAGCCATTACACTCTAGTGGCTCCCGGTATTGGCACTGCTAATGGTGTGGTGAAACTGGTCTTGGAGGAAGCCTTAATCAGCTTCTTCCTTGGCTATTCCTTACCTGACGAGGTCTATGACGACTGCTGGTACTATTCAAATATTCGGGATCACTTCCTGGATGATGACGGATATCCAACAAGAGCAGCCTGCGATAGTGATCAGGAGTATTGGAACTATTGCAGAGATCCAAGCGTGGGTATCAGGGAGCTGACTGAGAAGGTCTCAGGACATCTGGAGAACATCATTGAACTTAACGAACGTGGGATCAATGACCTCTACGATCGTAGGGTGTTCACTGCTCCCTTTGACATCGTTTTCCATGGTAACGCAATAACCATGGTTTTCCGAGGGTAAAGATATGAAGCAAGAGGTAAGAGCTTTATTCATTAACACACCAGGGATCGAGGAGTGTGAAAACTACTGGGTGGTTCAGCGTCTCATTGAACACCGTATCCGTTGTGTTATGACTGGTTCGGAGTTCTCTGATATTTCGCGAGATCTGGTGCTGAAGTTTCTGACAGCCCCGGATGACGCGGACACCCCGGAGAAGTTGAACCACTTCCTCACAGTGGAGGCTGAGCGCCTGCTGAACACGTTCAACCTTTACGAGCAACTGCCGGACTACCAGGATGCAATCGCAAGCCTCAAGCCGTTTGAGGGGCTTTCTTTCAGCATTACTTCGATTACCATGACCGGCTTCCAGATTCTTATCTACATGTAAGGGAAAAGGTATGACTACCTTTGTTCTTGAGATCAACCCAGAAACCAGGGAAGAGTTATACTCTGATATCGGTGAAGTCTTTATTGGGTTTGTCTTAATTGAAGCCTTGCACAACATTCTCTTGGTAAAGCGTCCGGGGATCCTGGGGGTACTTGATCAAATCGAGTTTCCTTTGGATCTACCAGACGACCACCCTGAAATAGGACTGGCTGAGAATGTAGGCATGGAGGTAGATACTTCGGTCGAGTATTTGCTTGAGATCCTGAAGGGGCTGGACGTTGCAGTAGGAGCCATCTTGCCAGATGATGATTATGAGTATGGTTCCTACTACTACGAAATAGTAATGCAGAAGTTGGCGATTGCTATTACCTCTATTGAGGAATGTAACCAGCCTTCTCAACTGCATTCTCTTTCAGAAATCTTTGGTAGTCCCAAGTACGCTAGTGGTTTCTCTTTCAAGGTGGTGCATTACCCTGATCGAGTTGTAGTTGTACTGAGTCCCAAAATGAATCCCCTTGGCATGGGTAAGCCTAGCGACTCTCTGGCTGCCTTGCTTAATGGCGGTGATCCAGAGGGTAACCAGTCCTACTTCTACGAGGAGGAAGTGTTGCAGATGTCTGAAGAAGCAACCATGTCGGCCATTACCCGAATGTTGGGCGGCGGATACTGATAGACCTTGTACTACTCCCTAGCCCCGTTAAGGGCTAGGGAGTAGTATACTTTCTTTATTTTTTTTGCTATTTGATCGCAGTAGCCAGATCCAAAGTAACAATCTTGTTACCTGCAACGTGAGCAGCCTTCATCTTCTGCAACATGGCGTTGGTAGGCATACGGACTACTTCAGCACTAACCTGGTTCTTGTTGGAACCCAAACCGCTGCCACAGCACATGAAGCAGTAGTTGTCGTCAGGAGTGATGCAGAAGTTGGTGGTACGGATAACCAGCACCTTACCCATGTACTTATCAATAAGCTCATTGGTAATGAGAACAGACTCACCGCCGATGAGAGCAAAGCTACCAACCCAGTTACCTTTGGCAGTCTTGTCAATGGTGATAACCTCACCCCACTTAGTGCCGCAGTCGTCTTCAGCAACCACACGACGACCTACAATCTTCAGGTAATCCTTAACCTTAGCACCGCCCTCACCAGTAGACATCGAACGGCTATACGAACCCACAACGGCCGTGTTGATGTAGTCGACGATCTTCTCTGGATCCATACCGTCTTCCAGAGCCATCGGCAATGCCACCCAGCCAGTACCGTCAGCATTAGGCTCAACACCGAAAGCAATGAACATACGTTTACGGGCGTTATCAATGAACTTCTTCTCAATGTAGAAGGAAGCACCTTCACTGTTGAGCTGTTCTTCCATGTCCATCTTGACCAGGATGTTTACCGCAGCAGTAAATGCAACCGGATCGTTAAGCTTCCCTTCTTTCTTGAGTGCGTCGAAGAGTTCCTTCTTCTTAGCCATGACCGTAGGGCTAGGCGTCAGACCTTGCAGGCCAGGCGTACGAATGTAGTAGGTACCCAAGCCTTCCAGGAAGTTAAGGTGCGTTGTAAACTTCATACAGGCGCTTACAGGGGCTTTACCTTCAGGTACTTCTTCCCCTTCAGCTGGATCATCTACCATGACTGAAGAAAGCAGACCTTTAACCAGATCTGCGGTGAACTCTTCATTCTTGAAAGGAACGATCGCACCGAATACTTCCCAAAGAAGAACCACGTTACAGAGGATCAATCCAAAGACTGTCTCCTGTGGCACTCCTTTCAGCATCGGGTGGAAGTCACCAGGGATATCTACTGGATCATCCATTACAAAGAACGGTTCTTTTACATCACCGTCCAGAGTAACTTGTTGTTCATCAATGATGGCTTGGAACTTACCCTTCTCGACAAACACAGCCCCAGGAACCTTCTTGAACTGCTCGCTTGAGTCAGGTCCTTCAAACTGGATGGAAATAATCGATTGGATTGCCGCTTTCTCTGCATACCAGCGGTTAGCAAACCAGATCTTTAGAAAGTCAACCTTTTTCATTTGTCTAGTACCAGTTTGTTAACAAACGCCTCCGCCTTAATCAATACCACTGGATCGTCAATCCAGTTGTTGATGTTGACATTGAGACGTTCTTTGATGTGTGGGGAGTTGACGTCACTAATCAAGTAGAAGCCTGCCAGCTCCTTTACATAGGCAAGGACATTGTCTCCAGTGAGGTTCTGAGTAAGCGGTGCTAGTTCGGCTTGGAAGAAAGCCAGGAAGCTTTCCAGAGAGCCTCCCAGTTGACCGTTAAGACGAATGTGTTGCCAAGCTAACGTACCATCCAACAAATCCTTGTTGGCCTTTATACGAGCAATCAGAGAGTCCGGGAGTGCATCAGACAGATTCTCTCCGGACAAGTCATTCAGAACGGTTTGAAGGGTGATCTCACTAACGTCATCCAAGATGTCGTAATAGACTTCAACATCAAAATCTTCACCGTAGTACTTTTGCAAGCACATGATATAACGCTCGGCTGGAGGAATGTCTCGCGATTCCAGAATACCAGCCATACCAATGAGATCTTGATAGCCTTGCACTTCGAACAAGAAGTGTCCTATCTTACATAAGGCTGGGAGTGTTTCTGCTTGTACCATCTCTTCGTTAATTGAGAATCCCAGCTGTCGTAGCAGGTTCAAAACACTCTCTAGCAAGATCTCGTAAACACGGAGTTTCTTCCCGGAGATTTCTTGCATCTCGTCGATCAACAGGTTGCTGATCTGATAAGGAACGAGGGTGCTAGGCCTTGCAATGACCGAGTCTTCATCCAGAGGCTGCTCCTCGTTATTAACGGGATTGCTGGAATCTGTAAGCAGAATTAAATTAAACGCATCAACCAATACTTTGGCTTGTACTTCAGGGATAGTCTTCTTGAATTCTCTCCAAGGTCCCCCAATTACCGTTAGGGCAAGATCTTCATCTTGCTCCATCAAAATCGCTTCATCGGCTTGAATCAACATAAACCCTTTCTCCACCCGGACTAAACAAGGAACATAGCATTCATGGCTAACAAACAAACCAGCATGAGAGCCAAAAAGCAACAAAAGGCCAAGACTCGCCAAAAAGAAGTGCTCCGGAAAAAGAACCCGGCCACTCAAAAGGTTAAGCCAACTGATGCGCAACTCAAGTACGAGATCAGCAAACGCGGTCTGGTAGCCACGGCCAAGAAGTATCGTCGTGCCCTGGATAAGGGCGATACCAGCAACGGCCCTAGCCATAACGATATCTCGCAGGGTTTTATTACCTTCATTGATATCATGACGCCGATCCACTCCGCCTTGGAAATCGCCGACATCCTGGTTAAAGAAGGCAAGATCACCTTCTCTGATGAAGAGCGGGCACAGATCAATGCTTTCGACGAACAAATCGTTAAGGCCAATGAAGACATCAACGCCATCGGCGAGTTCATGAAAGAGGGCCTGGAGTTCCACGACTTCGCCGACCTGTTCGTGCACTACGCTGAACTGTCCGCCAACATGGCCACCGATACCGCTCCTCTGCTGTTCCGTCAGATCCTGAAGCCTTACGGCGTGATGATCAGCGAATACGCCCGTGAACACAAGATCACTGGTGAGGTCGATATGGCCTACGCAATGCGCATGCACGAACAGCGCATGAAAACTATCTACCCTCTCTACCGTACCATCCTGGACGACAGTCCGTTGGACGTTCCGGAAGAAGGCGATGATGCCGGCATTCCTCCAGAGTTCATCCCTGCTGGGGAGATCTCCGATGCCGAACTCGTCGGTGATGTTGTAGTCGATGAACTCCGTGACGTCTCGCAAGGTGACAAGTAATGTCCGAAGAAAACAACAGCCCTGAACAGCAACCGTCTTCTGAAAAGAAGCCGACGGCTAAGTACAGTGAAAAGCACACCCCTGAAAACACTTCGATGAAGCATCGCCAGGATCCACGGGATTTCATTATCCGGGACCTGACCGAGAAAGAAATCGAAGACGGTTACATGACCATCTTCATGGGTAACACCAAAGCCAGTCGCGAACATGCTCATCAGCTGATTCGTCCGTACATGGACTTGATCGTTATCCGTGATCTGCATCAGCGCGGTAAAGTCGAAGACGACATCCTGCGTAAAGCAGAAGATGACTGGGCTCGTTTCGTTGAGACCAACTATCCAGAACACACCCTGGAAGAAATCACCACTCGTGCTCAGCACCTCATGGAGTTCCACAACGAAATCCTGGATGAGCTGCGTCAGCGCAGTAACGCCATTCGTGAACCGGGCATTACCAACGTCTCTGACCGCGGCGGTGTGATCACTGGTGATGTGGTCGGTCGTACTCCAGGTCTCGGTACCAAGGGTCTGAAACCTTCGGCCATCATGCGTCGTCGTTCTGCTCGTGCGGAAGATGGCAAGATGGCTTTCGACATCATGCTGCGTAACTCCTTCATTAAGAGTACCATTGCTCGTCCTGGTAAAGGTCAGCTCGGTATTCTGATCGATGAGATCAAGGATGAGATCAAGGGTTACGTCCGCAAGGTCAACAACAACATGGCTGTACTGGCACGTATTGCAGTAGGTCGTGTGTTGTGGCGTCACTACATCAAGTTGCTGACCAGCACCAGTGTGAACGACATTGCTGACTACAACCAGTTGGCTCGTATCGTTCGCTGGTCTGACATTGATGCCATTGCTGTGGGTATCCTCAATGCCTACACCAACAAGGGTGTGAACCTGCATCTGGTGTGTGGCAACCCAACCTGCGACTGGAATCGCATGGGTCTGGCGGATGTAGAGAAATTGCTGCATATCCGTCCTGACTACGATACCGATGAAGAAGCGGCGATCTTCGCTAACCTCTTCAACGAGAAGGCGACCTACACCTCCGAAGAAACCTTGGCTCTGATCCGTGAAACCAAATACGGTCTCGAAGACAAGCGCGTGTACAACGAAGACAACAGCATCTGCCTGGAACTGGAATCTCCTTCCATGGCCGACGCCTTTGCCTCCTTGGACTTCTTCCTCGGTCGTGTTAACCCACTCATCCAGGGTATCCGTGAACGGAACATCTCGATGGAAGAGTTCGAAGAGAAGCGCAACATGCTCTTCATCGAACTGGGTGCCACTGAGTACATGCACTGGGTAAGCGCCTTTATCTCGGTTGCAGCTCCTGGCAGTGACGAGAAGGATGTTGTCCTGCGTCGTAGCGATGTCGAGGATCAGGCTGACTTCAACGAAGGTGTAATGGATATCATCCAGGACAGCCAGTACCTTCAAGAGAACCTGACTCAAGGTATCCTGCGTAAGACTCCGTTCATGTCGAAGACTTTCGCTGGTGTGCAGAACTACTGCTGCCCGAAATGCAAGATGAACCAGGATATCTTCGAGGACCCTGAAGGACTCAAACAGCGTAAGTTGGGTTACACTCCAATCGATCCGCTCATGAGTTTTTTTATCCTTATCCAGTTGATTCAAGTTCGTCAGGCAACCGAAGCGCTAGAGGCAAGGGCAAAAGCCCTCTCCGCATTGGAAAACTGAGTCGATACAACAAGGGTGCGTTTAGTGTTGTCCATGAGAACATTACGCGTAACTTGCTGGGTAAGTCTACTAAGGAGATGCTTCCTGAGACTTTGTATTTCAATGAGCGCATGCTCTATGACTTCAACATGGAGTACTACACTCCTAAGAATCAGGATCCATTCTCCTCGGTAGGTTGGTTCAAGGAAGAGAACGAATACTTCCACCCGCTGTCTTTGAGTATGTCAGGTGAAACATACGGCTATCACAAGCTGCATGAGATCATGCCTATCAAAGACTTCTTTGAAATGCCAAACGTTATGGTAGAGGAAATCCTTGACTCTGTATCGCGTGGTTTGAAGAAGCGGGAAGAAGCAGAGGCCGCTAAAGCCAAAGCCAAGGAAGACAAGAACCCAGACAATATCGAAAAACAGCTTGGAGCAGAGCTTCGTAAAGCTGGTATCAAACTGGATAGGTAAGTGTCTACTCCCTGCCTCCGCAAGGGGGTGGGGGGTATTTTATGCTGACAGCAAAAGCATTATAACGGTTAACCGGTAAATAAGAGAGATTTCTCATGGCAGACGAAACTAAACCAAGCGGTATCGCCGCTCTGCGTCAAGCGGAAGAGCAGATCATCACTCAGCCACCAGCTGAGCAACCAGCCCCAATCGAAGGCGAGCTGATCATCCTGGACAAAAGCCTCCTGGAAACCGATGCCAAGGACACTCCTGCTCCTGAAGCTCCCAGTGAAGCCGCTCCAACTGTTCCTGTGGCCGAGCAATCGAGCCAGGAGTATCAACCCCCGGTCACTGAAGAACTGCAGCCACAAGAGCCTGCACAACAAGCTCCTGCTCCAACCGCCCCGGAAGCTCCTGCCGCCGCATCTGAAGAAGCTGCTGGCTATGATGTCACCCCTGCGCTGGTTGAGTCGGGTGAAATGGTTGCGGCTAATGGTAGCGCGACTTCTGGCGTGATGCTCTCGCGTATCGCCAAGCACATGTCTCACCTGACTGGTAAGAAGGGCTTCGGTAGCAACAAAGAGCGTTGGGAAGAACAAGCCTCGTTCATCGAGTGTGTCGGTCGCTCCCTGGGTCTGCCTTATGACGACTACGTCATGGTTACCAACGAGCTGATCCAACAGATCCGTGACAACCTGAAGCTGTTCACCTCCGGTGATGCTTACCGCTTCATGCACGACCTGACCACCAAGTACCCTGAAAACAAACCGGTCAAGTACCCGAAAGAAAGTGCTGATCGCTATCAGGCGTACATGTCGTTCCTGACTACCATTGCCCGGAACTACACCACTCGTCATCGTCTGCGTACCAGCACTGACGTCGGTTTCGCAACCAAAGACATGAACATGGTCGGCAAGCAAAACGTCACCAAGTTCTTCACTCAACTCACTGCACAATAATTGGCGGGCATCATGATTGACGTAGCAGAATTTGAACCCGATGCCGCCACGTTTGAGCTTCCTGACGTTCCTCAAGTAAACGTCATGATGGATGCTCTCGATGACTCCATCGAACAGATCGACCTGGTAGAAGGTAGCGAAGCTATCTCCTTCACCAAGGCTCAGCAGTACGCTCAAGGCGTTCTGTACTCCAACGGCATCATTCCTCTGCGCGCCATGTGCGGTATGGAAGAAGGCGGCGTGTTCAGTTCCATCGGTAACGGCATTGGTGCTGTATGGAGCTGGATCAAAGGTATCTTCACCTCCATCTGGAATTTCTTCTTCTCCCGTGACAACAAGGAAGAAGCTGACAAGACCAAGGCTGAAGCTGATGCCAACAGCAAAACTGCTGGTGACGCTGCTAACGGTAACCAGTCGGATGAAGACGCCAAGAAACAAGCCAGCAAGATGGCAGGCATTGCATCTGAAGGCGGTGACGAGGCTACTGCCAAAGCTCTGAAAGAAGCCAAGACTCCAAAAGAGATCAAGGCTGCAATCAAGGCTGCCCTTCCGAAGATCGCCAAGCTCAATGCCAAAGGCAAGCAGAAGATCCAGAACTCCATCAAGCTGGCTGTTCAAGCTAAGCTGGGGTTCAAGAAGGTCGTCAACGATGACAGCAACAAAAAGTACACTGCAGCCCAAGACAAGGTTGCTGGTACTGACCATCCTGTTGCTCACATCATGGTGGAGCTGGAAGCCTGTATCGACAAGATTCTGATCAAAGACAATACCTTCATCCCGATTCTGGAAAAAGCCATGGATTGCGATACGGTGCAGAAGGTCATGGCCTTCAACACCACCATGAAGGCAAACGTCGATGCGATGAAGACTCTCGGTGACGACTTCGATCAGCGTAAAGGCAAGGTCAAGACTATTCTCGACACTACTGAGAAGAAGTTGAAGGCAGCCAAAGATGCCAAGAACAAAGCCGAACTCAAGAAGGAAGTGGATACCATCCGCGTTCTGATGAACCAGGCTGTCAAAGTATCGAAGTTGATCCAGATCAGCAACACTCGTCTGCGTACTGTGTCCGACGACTTGAACGCCATGTTCGGTCTGTAAGACGTTTTGCAGTTATAAGTCTAATACCCCTTACCCCGCAAGGGGTAAGGGGTATTATGGCTGTTAGGCCGCTTCTTTGATTTCTTCCACGTATGGATCTGGTGTAGCGAAGCTTTCGTTCTTCGCGTTTTGCAGTTTGTACAGAACTTCTTCCCAGCCACGCTCTTGCAGGCATTTCTCGAACACGTCAACCATTTTGGCAACGGTAGGGAAGCCGAAGAGTTGATTCGACAGACCGATGGCATTCGCACCTGGACTGCTGGCATAGTTAACTGCAATCTCACGCAGCTGCATACTGTCAGCATTCTGGATACGATATACTTCCATCATGGTAGTGTGGTTACTTACGTTACCAGTCAGAGTACCGGTTGGGTAAGCACCCTCAACGTCCAGGTCAGAAGTAGCTCCTCGACCTTGACTTTGAACATCGTCAAGACCATCGAACAGGAACATACCCTGGCTTGCGTTCTTCTCTGTATCGAGCAGAGCAATCCAGTCACCCAGTGTTGGTAGGCGATCAGAGAATGTCGTATCACGTTTAGGCGGAGTACTACCCCAGACATAACCATTATCCCGAGCAACAAAACTGAGAGTGTCAGAGATGAGAGTCGGTTGAGATACGTAGTTGAAGTATTCCGAGTAACGCAACAACATTGGAATCGACAGAGCGAAGTCGTTAGTACGTTCGTCAATCTCTTCAATTGGGAAGTTGTCCCCAATGTTGTACATTGAGTAGATGTACTTGTACTGACGCTGCATCCCACGATGCCATTGAGGAGAACCGTCACCCCAATGTTTACCTTCCTCAGTGTAGAGCTTGCCTGGAACCTTCTCTCGAACGGCGATGCTTGCCAGAGCATAACTCTCAAGTTTACCACTTGGAGCACGCTTAATGCCGTAACCGGACATTTGGTCGGCCCACTTCCAAGTAGCCTGCGATTTAATGCTTGGAAACTTCTCTTGTGGTTCAAGAGGTGTCTTGTCTCCGTTTTCCTTAACCTTGTGCGTCCGTCCTGGATGATATTCATAAGACCGGTATTCAGCCGGTACACGAGGGTCACAATAAACATCCGCAAGGTTGTAACCATCTGCTATCAGTGCCTTCTCGCAAGCTTCCATGTCATAACTTGCATTCCAGCTAAGAACCCAGTCGGGCTCCCATGCATGAAACTTCTGGATGCACGCATTAGCTACTTGACCAGGCGTATCAAACAACTCGTACTCGATCTCGCAGTTACGACGATCCAAGTGTTCTTTGAGGTGTTTGATTTCGGCTTCTTTAAGACGAGTTAAGATCGTCTCATCATTTGCTTCGTTATACCAGCTACGAACTCCAGCAAAGTAAGCTTTCTCTTTCATCGTGACAGATGCCATGATGATAGGTTGATTAGGATCATCCATATCCGTCTCAACGTCGAACGCTGCTACGGTGTAACGTTCCTTCTCTTGATACTCGCCGTACTTCTCAAAGAACTTACGCTTGAAGTGAACCGGTGGAGTCTGATCCAAGCCGAATACAAACTGTTCTTTCTTTGCATCATACATCGATGCTTTGTAATTAGCTGCTCCGTAAAGCTGCTTCTTAACTTCAAAAGGGATCTTGCAGTACGGTAAATTATATTCCCGTGTTAAGCCTGCTTTGATGTAATCCTTGTGCTGCTTAAACTGACGATGTGGTTCCTTAACAATCCAAAAAGGAATCTTGTAATTCTCTAATGCAATGAAAGAATTAGTACGACTACCGTCTTCATGGATGTTGGTGATCTTTGCACAAAGCAGATCTTTGAACTTGTCTCTGTTACTTACACTGTACCCTGCACTTTTACAAACCCGTGCAATAATTGGTGATTGAGTCTGAGTCATTGAAAGGCCTGCATTTTATGACCTAATTTCTAAAGAGTGCTATACGTATAGCACGCCAGTGTTAAACGAGGGGTTCCCTTTTATGCTCTCCATGGAGTTTCTGACCAACCGGGCTGTTGACGGGTTGGAATTTATCAACTTTCAGACAGACGATTTCTACGTTAAGATGTCCTCGTTCCTGGAACAGAACATCAACGACGATTTCGTTTTGTCTAAGGATTCGAAGGATGGTATCAAAGCCATCCTGGCGGAATTCACTGGTTTCAGCAACATCACCGTCAAACTGGTAGAGGAAGCAAACCTTTCTGTAGACGTAGGATACTTCTCTCCTAATCACGTCATTAACCATACCCTGGCCGATGACCTGCTGAAGCCCCATAAGTCTAATCTGTTCCGTTGGTTTGCAGAAAACAACGGCAAGATCTTCAAGGGCAACGTCAATTACAAGACTGGTAAAGTGGAAGGGTCCTTCTGCGAAATCCCTATCACGCTGACAATCAATGTCAACTTGAAGGAGATCTTCCCCGATGACCTGGTTAAGAAGTATGGAATCCCTTATCACGGTCTGCTTGCTGGCGGCTTGGCTCATGAGTCTGGCCACTGCTATGGCGCCTGCGCGATGCTGGCGACTTCTGCTAAGGACAACGTCATTGCCAAGGCGGCTGTTGCACATTACCGTGAAGCGCGTAACGATGACGAGAAAGTGGTTGTGCTCAAGGAAATGGGTCAACTGCTCGAACTCCCTCCGGAGAAACTCGAAGAACTCCAAGCGATAGCCCAAACCCGTGACGAAGTTGGCGTTATCATTTACTTCAACAAACTGGTTAACAAGCGTAACAGTTCCCGTGCCCTCTCTTTGGGCGTGCAGAACATGTCTGCTGAAGTAATTGCCGACGTCTACGCTATTCGCATGGGTTGTGGCAAAGCTGTAATAGCCGCTATAGGCGGGCTGGTGGATCGCGGGATCATTAAGGTGTTCATGGATAGCTTTATCGCTGCTGTCTTCTACACGGCGATTGTGGGCTGTATCTTCATGGGTACCTGGGTGGTTCTGGCTCTCATGGGTGGTGGTGGACTGGTTCTAGGTTTTGGTGGATTCACTTTCATCCTCTCCTTTATCCTTTCTTACTTCAGTCACGGTTTCTCTGGCACTTATAACGCCAATCACCGTCGTTTCGAAGATGCGGTTCGGCAACTCATTGCCAAACTGAAAGAAGTCAAAGACATGCCTCTGAATGAAAAGAAAGAGCTGCTCGAAGACATCGAAAAACTGCTGAAGATCAACAAAGAGATTCAGCCTTGGTACGAGAACACAGTTATCCGTCGTTTCTACGGGTGGATGACCACAGGCTCGGACTTCAAGAAACAAGAACTCGAACATTTCACTCAGGCATTGGCTAACAGTGAGATCAACGTACTGGCAGAACGCCTCAAACTCGTCGCTAAGGAGTAATCCATGTCTCACCTCATCCATGTCCTCAACATCAAAAAGGCTTTGACTGAAGCCGGGGTACTCTGCCCTATCGAACAAGGTCAACTGACCAACGAGCCGTACGTTCGTGCTGTTATGGCCTTTGCCTCCAAGCGTGAAGGTATCGCCACTCTGGATGGCCCACGTGTTTGGGGTCAACTGGAAAAGTGGAACTGTGTGAGCCCGATCAACGCTCGCTTCATCCACACTGCCGCGCTGACCCGTCTGAACCAGTTGAAGGGCTCCATCTGCAACACTGGTTCCCTGCCGTGCTCGAAGACCTTCACCTCCTTCTCTGAAAGCGGTGTGGACGTGTCCACCATGGCAGACTTCGACACCCTGGTTGCTTACCTGATCAAAGAGCTGGAGGCCCGCAATGAGTGATACCGATCTCGACTCCTACCCTCAGATCGGTAGCTCTGCTCCAGTAGACTCGTACCAGCCAGGTGAAGGTAAACAACGTCTGGACCTGGACGAGTACTACAAAGACACCGATCAGGCTGAAACTACCGTAATGGTGCAAGGCTTCGAAGCTTTCACCTTCGGCAAGATCAGCAAGCGTCTGGCCCAGCAAATCGGTTTGCCTAACACGGCTTCCTACGACCCGTTCCCATCTGAGCGTAATGCCCGTGCTGGTAATGAAGGTTTCTTCAGCATGGTTGCTGAAAAGTTCGAAGGCATGATCGAAGGCATCATCAAGTATGTCCGTATGGTCATTGACTGGGTTGTTGATACCATTGGCGGTTTCCTGGGCTTCCGTAAGAAGTCTGCGATCTCTGCCGAGACCAACGAAAAGCAGAAGGACCTGAAGAAGGAATTCGAAAAGACCATCATCGCTCTGGGTTTCCCAGTTGCTGACTACAGTCTGGAAGCTTTCCTGCGTGACATCCCTACTGCTGAAGCCGGTCCATTCCAGCTCCTTTTCATGAAGAGCAAGATGACCTCCGACCAGGATGCCATTCAAGGTATCGCTGATTCGTTGCCACTGATTCAACAAGCGGTAGGTAAACTGAAGGTAGCAAGCGATCGTGCTACTACTGCTCAGAAATACCTGAAGAAGGTCATCAACGAGGAATACAACCGTATCCGCGTTCGTAAGTCCACTGGTCAACATATCGGTGCGACTGACTCTCCTGAGTTGAACCGTGTACTGAAAGCCATCCTCGACGTCAAGTCTAATCTGGACACCAAGCTGATCGCTACCACGGTCAACAAGCTTTACGAGTCCATGTACAAGACCAAGTTCTCTGATGAAGAGCTGGCCACTGGTTACGACCGTGTTCGTGCCGATCTGAAGAAGAACCTGGTTACTTCGAAGATTAAGATGAGCGGTGGTAACGTAGGTAAGACTCTGGAAACCATCCAGATGTTGAACGCACGTTACCTGGAAATCTCCGACAAGGAACTGGACCTGTCCGGTATCAAGTGGCGTGAGATTGGCACTATCGTCGACAAGACTGATGCTGACAAAATCAAAGCCATGGACGAATACTTCCAGGGCATGGGTCTTCAGGCTCGTTACCAGGAAATGGGCGTTGACGTTCGTAGCTTCGTGCAGTACTGCTTGTCTGTTACTAACTCGATGCTTACTGTCGAGAAGCAGACCAGTAACTTGGTTGAGTGGCATACCAAGGCACGTACCTTCTACTACAACGGTGTGATTGGTGACGCTAAAGAAATCTCCAAGATCATCAAGACTGTTGCCGACCCAGACGATCAAGCAGAACTGAAGCGTCAGTTCAAGAAGATTGGTAAGCTGCGTTTCATTAAAGAGCAAGATGCTTTGACTCTGCAAGAGATGCTTAGCAAGGTTGGGGCTGGTGAGAAGGTGGAGTCGAATCTTTCGCAGTTTGATGGTCAACTCAAAAACTTCATGAAGCAAACTGGTCTGGGGATTAAGCTATGACTCTTGAGCATCTTGCCCAGCTTAAACTGGAAGCCGACACAACTACCACGCACATCGATGAGTCGATGAACGCACTGGTGGATCAGTTGAAAGACGGTGTTCCATTGTCAGTGGGTAAAACCATTATCAATGACATCTGGGGTTCTGGTGTTGATGCGACGCGTCTTATCGCTAAACTATCCAGTAGCTTCCCAGATGAGAACTCTGGCGTGATCCGTAACGCTCGTCTTCCCGATGAGATCGTTCGTGCGGCTTACAGCTTCAATGACAAATCTGCTGGGTTCATGGAAGGAGCGTTCGACTACATTAAGGAGACCATTCCGAAAATCGTCGACATCTTTTCCAAGTACTCTCCTGATGACACCATCGGTGCTGAAGTAGCCAAAGGCTTCCGTCGCGAGTCTCTGCGTTTCATCGAAGCTGTTCGTTATGGTGACTTCCAATCTTGCAATGTCGAAGACATGACCAAGTGGGGAGATTTCCAATCGACGTACATCTCGAATGGCGTAGATGATGGGGATTACATGTTCATCTCTGACTTCGTGCCTGAGATGGAAAAGATTGGCAAGGAAGCCGTGGCTGAGCGTGAGCGTGAGGAAACTGACGACGGTTGGCCGACTATGGGCAACATTCGTTTCGAAGCCCATCGTGAACTGCTCACAATGAAGCTTACCTTCATGTACTGCGAGTACCTGGATACTCTTCTGAACATGGAAGAATAAGTGAAACAGTATAACCCCTCCCACCCCAAAAGGGTGGGAGGGGTTATAGCCGTTATAGCGTTAAACAGGACCCATGTTGACCATACTGCGGTCGTGTGGCATGAACGATGTATCAACAGCTTCTTTAACCGATACCAGGCGATCGCTGCTAATGGCCAACAGCTTACGAATACTGAATCCGCTGAGGGAGTCTTCGTTACTGATGATGTCGACAGTAGTGTCACCTGCCAACGCATTAAGCTTGATACCCACTACCTCTGGTGGAGCAGATGCACGGAGTACGCGAATGAACTCGGCAGTAGAGATAGTAGTAGCGTTCTCCAAGATGTCGTTAAGGATACGAGGAGTAGCATCCAGCAAAGCTTCCTTAAGGTTCTGGTTCTTGTAACCAGTCGCAGTAAGGTAGTAGACCACCGTGAAGCTGAGGTCTTGCTTGAGATACATCTCGTAGTTACTGTTGACCAAGACTTGCTTGCTACCGATCTTGCTACGAGGCTGATAGAACATCCCTGTCTGATCGAGGAGACGAGTATTGAAGTAACTCATGTCCTTGCCAATGATGTCGATGAAGTAATCTTTAGTAGCCTGAGCAAACTCCTTGTCGTACTCGTCGGCACTGAAGTAGTACACCCCATCGAATGCAATGAAGTCAAAGTGGTATTGCAGGTCCCGTGGAGCAACTTGAATCTTGTTACCCAGATCGTCCAGAACAAAGTCGCCCTTCTGGTATTCCAAGCGGATAGAACCATTCGAGTTGTAGATGATCTCCCCGGCCAAGTGGTCAGGAATAGCGCGACCATTTTCATCACGAAGCAACTTACCTGTTTCCGGATCACGCTTGAAAGTATCTTCGGCGTAAACACGAGGAACGTCTGTTTCGTAACGCTTGTACTGACCTTCACCAACCAGCGGACGAATCCGACTGTACAGGCTACCCTGACGACTACCCAACGTGGTGCTGTAGGTAGTTTCGATCAGAGCGGTCATGGAGATAGGGAACAAGTTCTGATCGAGCTTCCGGTCAGAAGGAGTATCTGTCAGGCTTGGATCACCACCCATGGTCAGCAACAGAGTCATGGTCAGTTCAAGAGGAGAACCCACCGAAACTTGCGGACTACCGAACATGTTGAAGTTGGTGAAGTACAGCATGTCGTTCACATCCAGGTCGAACTTACTGTCCAACTTGAATTGCCAGATGCGTTCTTCATCTTCAGTGATACCGTAGAAGGTACCAGCC
>Ga0065704_10000192_pt1 | contig 216848 bp, 206 predicted proteins | sample SwiRhicommuniRL2_FD_59091 | JGI IMG/M metagenome (GOLD analysis project Ga0065704, IMG submission 59091) | Switchgrass rhizosphere bacterial communities from Rose Lake, Michigan, USA - RL2 v2 (version 2) | ecosystem: Host-associated > Plants > Roots > Rhizosphere > Soil | place: East Lansing, MI
GAGAACGGCTTTGCGACCGACATTTTCGAATATTCCGCCGAACGCGCGTATAATTTCGAAGTCGGCCTGAAATATAGCAGCCCGACGCTGCGGCTCAACCTTGCTGCGTTCCGCACCAAATACAAGAACCTGCAGGCAACGGTATCGCTGCCGAGCGGCGCGCTGCAAACGACGAACGCGGCTGAAGCGACATCGAAGGGCATTGAAGGCGACCTGACCTGGGTCGTCGCACCGGGCCTGACGTTCAGCGTCAACGCGGCGTACCTGCATGCACGCTATGGCGACTATCCGGGCGCCTGCCCGATCGGCAGCACGTTCTGCGCGGACCCGGCTACCGGCAATGCGCGGGGCGGACGCCTCGATGCCGTTCCTGATTTCTCGGGTAGCGCGTCACTCGCATACAATGTGCCGTTGAACGATGATTGGGCGTTACGTTTCAGCGGTCGTGTCTATCACCAGAGCAGTGCGCAATATCAGTCGGCACAAAATCCGCTCGACCGCACGCCGGGCTACGAACTGTTCGACGCATCGATCGCGCTGGCGCAGACCAAGGGGCTGACATTTTCGGTGTCAGGCAAGAACCTCGCGAACAAGGCCGTGCGCGGCTTCAGCGGCCCTTCGGTGGGCGACGCATTCTACGGCCATTATTCGGCGACACTGCCTGGCCGGCAGGTCTTCTTTGACCTGCGCTACGACTTCTGAACCCTCAATCTAAGGAACGGCTTGTGAGTGATCTCTTCGAAAAAGGCATGCAGGTGCGCCGCGACATGTTCGGTCCGGAACTTGCCGAGCTGGCGGTTGCGAACGCGAGTGATTTCGCCAAGCCGTTCCATGACATCATGACCCGCTACTGTTTTGGCGAAACCTGGAACCGCGAGGGAATGGGCAGGCGAGACCGCAGCTTGGCGACCCTGTCCATGCTGATCGCGATGGGCAAGGAAGTCGAGATCAAGATGCACGTCAAAGGCGGCATCGCCAACGGCCTTACCGTCGATGAAATCCGCGAGCTTGTCCTGCATGCCATGATCTATTGCGGTGTGCCGGCATCCTTCACGGCCCTGAGGGCTGCCGAAGCGGCACTGGCCGAGCTCGAAGCGGCGAAACCAGCATGAGGATCGCCTTTATCGGATTGGGCGCGATGGGCCGGCCGATGGCCACCCATTTGCTGGCGCAGGGGTTCGATCTTCGAGTCAATGACGCCAACACCGACCTTGCCGACACGTTCGGCGATGCATGGGCGTCAAGCCCGGCCGAGGCGGCGCGCGGCGCGGCGGTCGTCGTCACGATGCTGCCGAACGGGCATATCGTGCGCGACGTGATCCTTGGGTCGGGCGGGGTCGCCGATGCGCTGGGGGAGGGCGGCATCGTCGTCGATACCAGTTCGTCCGACGCCGGAGGCACCGTTGCACTTGGCGAAGCACTCCAGGCGCATGGCATTTCGCTGATCGACGCGCCCGTTTCTGGCGGTGTGCCGCTCGCGGCTGAGGGGAAGTTGACCTTGATGGTCGGCGGGACGGACGAGGCGGCATTTGCGACCGCGCAACCTTTGCTCGAAGCGCTCAGTGGGAAGCTGATGCGGGTGGGCGGCCTGGGTGCTGGCCATGCGGCAAAGGCGATCAACAATGCGATCGCCGCAGCGATCTTCGCCGTCACGTCGGAGGGTGTCGACATGGGCGCCCGCTTCGGGCTCGATCCGGCGGCGTTGCTGGAAGTCATCAACGCATCGAGCGGTCGCAGCGGTATTTCCGAGGGCCTGTTCCCGAGCCAGGTGCTGCCGGGCAAGTTTGCACTTGGCTTCGGCCTCCCGCTGATGGCCAAGGATGTGGCGCTCGCTGACAAGCTGCGCGATGAACTTGGTCTCAAGCTGCCAATGATCGAGGCGACGCATCGTCAGATGCAGGCTGCACTCGCCGCGCTGGGCCAGCAAGCCGACTTCACCGACTATTTCCGCTTCAACGAGCAGGCCGCAAACGCGGGCTGATGGAGAGTTTCGTGACCGTCCAGCCCAAATATCCCGACACGGTGCACTATACCGGCTTGAACCGCCCGACCCATATCGAGGCGACCGCCCACGACCTCTATGTCGAGGGCGAGATACCGGCGGAGATCGACGGCGCCTTCTTCCGCGCGCTGCACGACCCCGCCTATGTCCCCCTGCGCGCGGACGATGTCGTGCTGTCGCGCGACGGGGTGATCGGCAAGGTCGAGTTCAAGGACGGCCGCGTGAGTTGCGGTGTGCGCTACGTCCAGACCGAACGGTTTCTGGCTGAGCGTAAGGCGGGGCGCAGTCTGTTCGGCGTGTATCGCAATCCGTTCACCGATGATCCCAGCGTCGCGGGCGTCGATCGCACCGTGGCCAATACGACACCCTATTACCATGCCGGCCGCCTGTTCATGTCGAAGGAAGACGGCCTGCCCTATCGTATCGACCCGACGACACTGGAGACGATCGGCCGATGGGACTATCGCGGCCGGCTCCGTTCTCAGACGCTGACGGCGCACCCCAAGATCGATCCCGTGACGGGCGAGCTGTTCCTGTTCGGATACGAAGCGGCCGGGCTGGCGACGCCGACGATCGCCTATTGCATCGTCTCGCCAGAGGGTGAGCTTGTGTCCGAGCAATGGTTCGACGCGCCCTATTGCTCGATGATGCATGATTTCGCGATCACCGAGGAACATGCGATCTTCATGGTCTATCCGACCAAGTCCGATCTTGAGCGGCTGCGCGCTGGCGGCCCGCACTGGGTGCACGATCAGCAAGGCGAGAGCTTTATCGGCGTGATGCCGCGCTACGGCCGCGTCGAGGATATGCAGTGGTTCAGTGGTCCTCCCGGGGTCCACAGCTACCATGTGATGAACGCCTATGCCGAAGGAACCAAGATCCATCTGGATCAGGCAATGGCCGTCACCAATCTCATTCCCTTCATCGCCGAGCATTCCGGCATCAATCTGCCCGTTGATGGCGGGCTGACGCGGTGGACCCTTGATCTTGCCGACCCCGCAGCAGGCATCGCCGAAACCAAGATCGGGCCGTTCGGCGAGATGCCGATTATCGCGCCGGGCGATCTGGGCCGCGAATATACACGCGGATGGTATCTGTCGGTTGATCCCACAAAGCTGACCCTGGTCGCCAACGGCCCGGTCGGCGTGCTGTTCAATTCGCTGATACGGATCGACTGGCGCGATGGGTCGCTCACGAACTTTTCCGATGGGCCGGGGCTCGGCTTCAACGAGCCGGTGCATGTTTCCGCGGATGATCCGGCGCATGGCGGTTGGCTGCTGATGATGGTCGATCGGGTCATCGCGGAAGGCCATTTCGCGCAGGAGCTATGGGTCGTCGAGGCCGATCGTGTGGAAGCTGGGCCGATCGCGAAGGTGTTCATGCCGTTCGTTACCTGTGAGCAGGTGCACGGCAGCTGGGTGCCGCGGGCGCTGCTTGATGTGGCCGAAGGGGACATCTGAAATGAAGAAAATCGTGATCACCGGCGCGTCGGGTCAGTTCGGCCGTGAGGCGACCCGTCTTCTGATCGAAGGCGGCGTCTCGCTCGATCGCTTGATCCTCGTGACGCGCAGCCCGGACAAGCTGGCCGACCGCGCCGCGCAGGGCGTCGATGTGCGGCAGGGCGATTTCGACGACGCGGATGGGCTTGTCGAGGCGCTGGCCGGCGCGGAACGGATGCTGATGATCAGCGGTACGCGGGTGGGCTTTCGTGAGCCGCAGCACCGCGCCGCGATCGAAGCGGCGAAACGCGCCGGCGTGGAGCACATCGTCTACACATCTTTCATCGGTGCGGTGGAGAGCAATCCCTCGCTGGCGGTCAAGGATCACGTCATCACCGAACGGATGCTGCGCGCCTCGGGCCTTGCCTGGACAGTGCTGCGCGACGCCCAATATGGCGAGGCTGTGGTAGAGGCAATGGCGCCGCTGATGGTCGCGAGCGGCGAAATGACGAGCCTCGCTGGCGATGGCCGCATGGCCTTTGTCTGCCGGGACGATTGCGTGGCGGCGGCCGTGGCCGTGCTGCAAGGCGATGGCCACGAAAACCAGGTCTATCAACTGACCGGACCCGAGCTCGTCAGCTACCGAGAAGTGGCGGCGCTTGTTTCTGAACTCACCGCGACCCCGGTCAGGTTCACGCCGACCGATGAGGCCGGACTCTACGCGATGTTTGATGCGCTGGGCATACCTCGACAGCCGGTTGACGATCTTTCGGTCAACAACTTCCCTTGGAATTCCGACGACATGGTCAGCTTCGAGGTCGCTGTGCGCGACGGCCGTTTCGCCGTCATCAGCGACGATTTCGAGCGGCTGACCGGTCGTCGCCCCAAGTCGCTCCGCGCACTGCTCGAACAACATTTGGAGACCATTCGCACGGCGGCAACTCGGATCAGCCTGCCGCCTGCCGCAAACATGAAGGAGGTTTCAGATGCTTGAGAATGTGAACGAGGGCGTATCGACGTTTCTCAACGCGGGCGGTCTGTATGTCGCGCCGCTTGAATATCAGGGCTACCGGAACGAAATCCTCGCTTCGAAGACGAGCGCCTGGATCGGGACGCCGCTCAACGAATCCCCGATCTATGACGTGCAGGGTCCGGACGCCGCCCGTTTCCTGACATCGCTGTGCGTCAACAACTTCATGAAGATGAAGGTCGGCTCGATCCGCCATGCTGTCATGTGCAACGACAAGGGCCAGATGCTGGCCGATGGCGTGGTCATGAAGATCGGCGAGGATCATTTCCGGACCTATTGGCTCATGCCGATCATCGACTTCCATGTGTCGCGGACGGACATGGACCTCTTGGGTACGAACGTTTCCGGCACCGAGTTCTTCATCCAGATCGCCGGTCCCAAATCCCTGGAGATTTTGGAACGGGCGTCGGGCAGCGACATGCACGATATCAAATTCGCCGCGCACAGGGTGGTGGATTTCGGCGGCGTCGAGGTGCGCGTCCTGCGCCTCGGCATGGCCGGGTCGCTCGCTTATGAGCTGCACGGCCCGATGGACCAGCTGGACACGGTGTTCAAGAAGCTGTGGGACGTCGGCGCGCCAATGGGCGCCAGCAAGCTCGGGCGGATGGCGTATCTGCTGAACCACACCGAAGCCGGCTTCGCCAACATCTTCATCCACTTCCCGATGCCGTGGTTCGAGGAGCCGGAACTCGCGGCATATTGCATGACTCAGCCGATGGCGATGTTCTTCAACTACAATCGGCAGCTCGTCGGCAGCATGGGCGACGAACTGGAGGCGCGGTTCAAGACGCCTTACGATGTCGACTGGGGGTCGCTCGTCCGGTTCGATCATGACTTTCCCGGCCGCGCCGCGCTCGAGCGGATTGCCGACAATCCGCCGAACGCGATGGTGACCCTGGAATGGAATGCCGAGGATGTCGCCGATATCGTTGCCTCGCAATATCGCGGACGCGATGCCGTGGCTTACGAGCCAATCGACGACCGTCCGTCAGACAATTATTTCGTGAACCCCAACGGCTTCCACTATCATGCGGACAAGGTCTTGTTCGATGGGGCTCCGATCGGCTCATCGGCCGGGCGGATTCGCAGCGTCTATTACAAGCGGATGATCTCGCTCGGTTTCATCCAGCGCGAGCACGCCGTCGAGGGCAAGCAACTAACCCTGCTCTGGGGAGCGCCGGATGGGCCGCAAAAGGAGGTCCGCGTCACCGTCGCGCGCACGCCCTACATGGACCTCGCTAACAACAAGGACATCGATGTCAACGCGATCCCGCGGCTGTCAGTCGATGCGTGAGGAAATGCCATTCGTCCGTTCGCGCGCCAGCGCGCGGCAATGCCGTTCCGACATGATGTCGGACGGCGGTCGCGCGTCCGTGGAGCGAGCGGCATGAAAGACTATACGCCGATCGAACGGGCCAACCTGGCTCTGGTCCGAACCGTCTACGACGAGGTTCTGGAACCGCTCGACCCTGCCCAAGTCGATCGCTATTTCCGCCCCGATTATATCCAGCACAGCCCGATGGCGGAAACCGGCGCTGCAGGGCTGAAAGCATTTCTGGTCTGGGCCAAGTCGGTTTCACCGGACGCGCATCATGACGTGAAACGGATGTTCGCCGATGGCGATCATGTCATCGCGCATGTGCATGTGGTCATAACGCCCGGCACGCCCGGCGTCGCCGTGATCGACATCTTCCGGGTTCAGGATGGCCTGATCGCCGAGCACTGGGATGCGTCGCAGGAACTGACTGGCCGCTCCGCCAACGACAATGGAGTGTTTTGAGATGGGGCCCGTCTCGAGCGGTTGCCGACGCTTCGCGGGGCGCACCGTCGTTGTTCTCGGCGGCAACAGCGGGATCGGCCGCGCCAGTGCGTTGGCCTTCGCGCAGGAAGGCGCCTTCGTGATCGTGACGGGCCGCGATCCGGATACATTGGCGCAGGTCCAGTCCGATCTTGCCGACGATGGCCGGGTCTTTCGCTCCGACATATCTGACATCGCCGCCACGCGTGCGCTGATGCAGCAGATCAAGGCCGAACATGGTAACATTGATGTGCTGTTCGTCAACGCCGGCATCGGCGCGTTCCGCACGATCGAACAGGTCGATGAGGCGTTCTACGACCAGATGTTCGCCGTCAATCTGAAGGGGCCGTACTTCGCGGTCAAATACGCCATCGACCTGATGGGGGAGGGCGGATCGATCGTGCTCACCTCCTCGATGGGACATTGCACGGGGATACCCGGCAACAGCGTCTATGGCGCGAGCAAGGCCGGGCTGCGCGCGCTCGCCCGTACCTTCGGGGCGGAACTGGTCAAGCGCGGCATTCGGGTCAATTGCTTCAGCCCAGGTCCGATCGACACACCGCTGATTACGCGGGGAGAAATGAGCGAGGCGGAGATCGCGGGCTTCCGTCAGATGATCTGCGAGCAAGTCCCGATGGGCCGTTTCGGCACGGCGCAGGAGGCGGCGCGAAGCGTCCTTTATCTCGCCTCCGATGACTCCGCCTACGTCACCGGTATCGACTTGCTCGTCGATGGCGGTGCGGTGAGCTTTTGAAGAGGTGGTTTTGGAGACATCTTTTGGCCTATTTCGCTGAAACCTCGCGGCCGGACGCGCCGTGTTTCGAGTTCCTCTTTGAGATCGCGCTGACCTGGCGCGACGTCCAGACCATTCAGGATACGCCGGCCGGGTTCGGTCGCGGCGCGACCTATGTCGACACCGGCATCATTCGCGGACCGCATCTCAATGGCCGCATCGTGCCGCAAAGCGGCGCGGACTGGGCGCAGTTCCGCCCGGACAAGGTACTTGGTCTCGACGCGCGCTATATGCTCGAAGCCGATGACGGGACGCTGATCCTGATGCGCAACGTCGGCTATCTCGCCGGTCGTGCGCCGGACGTCCTGCCGCGCATTCAGAAGTGGATGTTCGAGGACGGGCCGGAAGTACCGTTCGAGGACTATTATCTGCGCACGACGCCAACCTTCGAGGTGAGTGCCGGCCCCTATGACTGGCTGACCCGCACCGTCGTCGTGGGCATCGGCTCACGCCAGAAGACCGGCAACACCATCCGCTATTTTGCTCTTCTTTGATTGACAGGAAGGTCCCAATGACCCGCGATTTCATCCTATCGCTTTCGTGCATCGACCGGCCCGGCATCGTGGCGGCCGTGGCCGTGGCGCTGCGCAACTCGGGCGGCAACATCCGCAGTGCGCAGCAGTTCGACGACCCGGAAACGGGCAATTTCTTCATGCGCGTTGAATTTCGCATCGACGCTCGCCAGGAGGATGAATGCCGCGCGCTCATCGCCGCGGTCGACGCCGATTTCGGACTGCAATGGACGATGCGGCCGAGCGACGCGCGCAAGAAAGTGCTGCTGCTCGTCAGCAAGTTCGATCATTGCCTTGGCGATTTGCTGTATCGCCAGCGCATCGGCGAACTGCCAATGGATATCGTCGGCATCGTCTGCAATCACCCACGCGAGGCGTTGAGCCTGTCGATCATCGAAGGCATCCTGTTCCATTATCTTCCCGTGACGCGTGACACCAAGGCGAAGCAGGAAGCGCAGATCAAGCAGATCGTCGACGAAACTGGCGCCGACCTGATCGTGCTGGCGCGCTACATGCAGATCCTGTCAGACGATCTGGCGGGATTTTTGTCGGGGCGCTGCATCAATATCCACCACAGCTTCCTGCCCGGGTTCAAGGGGGCCAAGCCCTATCACCAGGCCCATGCGCGCGGGGTCAAGATGATCGGCGCGACGGCGCACTTCGTTACTTCCGATCTCGATGAGGGGCCGATCATCCATCAGGATGTCGAGCCGATCAGCCATGCCGACAGCCCGGACGAACTGGTGCGCAAGGGCCGGGATATCGAGCGGCGCGTGCTCGCCCGCGCGGTCAGGGCCTATCTGGAGGATCGTGTCCTGATCAACGGCCACAAGACCGTCGTGTTCGAGCAATAGCGCCATGGAACTGATCGACGGCAAGGCGATAGCCGCACAGCTCGTCGCCGAGGTCGGCGCGGGCGTGGCGGCATTGCGCTCGCGCAGCGGCATCGTGCCGGGCCTCGCGGTCGTGCTGGTCGGCGACGATCCGGCCAGCGGCATCTATGTGCGCCGCAAGCTGGCGGCGACGGCGGCGGCCGGCATACGCTCGTTCGAATACCGGCTGGCTGTCGACACGCCGCAGGCCGCGCTGCTCATCCTGATCGACGAGCTTAACGCAAACGCCGATGTGCACGGCATCCTCGTCCAACTGCCGTTGCCGCCGCAGATCGATCCGCTGCTGGTGCTGGATCGCATCGCGCCGGAAAAGGATGTCGACGGATTCCATCCCGTGAACGTCGGTCGCTTGTCATCGGGCGGCGGCGGGTTGGTGCCATGCACCCCGCTCGGCTGCATGAAGCTGCTCGATCGCGTAATCGACGACTATCACGGCCTGAACGCCGTCGTGATCGGCAAATCCAATATCGTCGGCAAGCCGGTCGCGCTGCTTTTGCTCGAGCGCGAGGCGACGGTGACGGTGACGCACATCCATACGCGTGGCTTGCCCGACATCGTGCGTGCCGCCGACATCCTGGTGGTGGCTGCCGGCAGCCCGGGGCTGGTTCGCGGCGACTGGGTAAAGCCCGGCGCCGTCGTGATCGATGTTGGCATCAATCGCATTGTCGGACCTGATGGTCGCCCGATCATAGTTGGCGACGCGGTGACGGACGAGCTTGGCCATACCCGCGCGGTAACACCCGTGCCGGGGGGCGTCGGGCCGATGACGATCGCCTGTCTTCTGGAAAACACGTTGCGCGCTGCGCGCTCTATCATCGGAGAGGAATAACCATGGAATTCAAGCTGCTGATCGATGGTGATCTGGTGGATGGCGCCGATAGCCTGGCGGTGATCAACCCGGCAACGGGCGAGCCTTTCGCGACGTGCGCGCGCGCCGATGCAGCGCAGCTGGAACGCGCGATCGCGGCGGCGAAACGTGCCTTTCCGGCCTGGCGCGACGGCGGTCAGCCGCGGCGGCAGGAATTGCTGCACAAATTGGCCGATGCGATGGAAGCGCGTTTCGAGGACTTTGCGCGCCTGCTGACACAGGAACAGGGCAAGCCGCTCGCCGAAGCGCAGTTCGAGGTCGGCGGCGCCATCGCGGCGTTCCGGCATTTCGGCGCGCAGGTGCTGCATCCCGAAACACTGGTCGACGAACCGAACGCGCTGGTCGTCGAACATTATGCGCCGCTCGGCGTGGTCGGCTGTATCGTGCCGTGGAATTTCCCGATGATCCTGCTGGCGATCAAGGTATCGATCGCCCTCAGCACGGGCAATACCGTCGTCGCCAAGCCCGCCCCGACCACCCCGCTTACGGCAGCGCTGCTCGGCGAGGTGGCTGTCGGCATCCTGCCGCCGGGCGTGTTCAACGTCATCGTCGATGCGAACGATCTGGGCGGCATGCTGTCGTCGCATCCCGACGTCGCCAAAATCAGCTTCACCGGATCGACCGCCACCGGGCGCAAGGTAATGGCGAGCGCTGCGTCGACGCTCAAGCGGCTGACGCTGGAACTGGGTGGAAACGACGTCGCCATCGTGCTTGACGACGCCGATCCGGCCGAGGTTGCAGCTAAGATCTATGGCGCCGCCACGTTCAACGCGGGGCAGACCTGCATGGCGGCCAAGCGGCTCTATGTGCCGAACGCGATGCTCGATGACATCGGCGAGCGACTGGCGGCGCTGGCTTCGGCGACCGTGCTTGGTGACGGCCTCGAGCCGGGCACGCAGATGGGGCCGATCCAGAACCGCATGCAGTTCGACAAGCTGCAGCAACTGATGGCGGCCACGCAAGGAGAGGGAACCGTCCTGACCGGCGGTGCGCGCCTCAACCGGCCGGGCTATTTCATGCAGCCGGCGATCGTGCGCGACTTGGCCGACGACGCGCGGCTGGTGACCGAGGAACAGTTCGGCCCGCTCGTTCCGCTGCTTGGCTATGACACGATCGAGGACGTCATCGCGCGTGCCAACGCCAGCGACTATGGGCTCGGCGGGACGGTTTGGGGCAAGGATCTGGACAAGGCGGCGGCCGTCGCGCGCGGGATCGAAACCGGCACGGTGTGGATTAACAAGCATCTCGACCTGCGGTTCGACGTGCCGTTCGGCGGGGTCAAGCAATCGGGGCTGGGCCGCGAGCAGGGCCAGGCCGGACTCAAGGAGTTCGTCGACGCCCGCATTGTCAACATGGCGCGCTGATCCGACCATGCGTGCGGACCTGCCCCGTTTCGATCTTTCGCAAAGCGCCGAGCAGTTGCGCGCTTCCTTTCGCTTCGACGAGGTCGTGCGCCTGCGGGAAAGCTATGACGTGCTCGACGAGGGGACCATCGTCGCCATCCTAGAGCAGGCGGCGGCGTTCGCCACCGATACGCTGGAGCCGCTCAATCGCGCGATGGACGCCCAAGGTGCGCAGCTTCGGGGCGGGCGCGTCCACACGGCGCCAGGCCATCGCGAGGCCTGGGCGGCATTCGTCGCCAATGGCTGGCCCTCGATCGATCATGAGGCGGGCTACGGCGGCCAGCAACTGCCGCTGCCGCTCTGCCTTGCAGTGCAGGAAATTTTCGATCGTGCCTGCCCCGCCTTCGGCATGTTGCCCGTTCCGCAGCGTTCCGCCGCCCGGCTGATCGCGGCCTTCGCCGCCCAGGACGTCAAGCAAGCCTTGCTCCCTGCTCTGGCCTCGGGCGATCTGGGTGCGACGATCTGCATTTCGGAATCCGGAGCCGGCAGCGATGTCCTGCAGATGCGCACCCGTGCGCGCGAGACGCCGGATGGCTGGCGCATTTCGGGCGAAAAATGCTGGATCAGCTTTGGCGATCACGACCTGACCGACGCCATCGTGCATTGCGTGCTGGCACGCAGCGATGATGGTTCGGCCTCGCGGCCGGAGATCAGCCTGTTCCTGGTAGATACGCGCGTGGCCGGGCAGGACGGCGTGCAAGTGCTGCGCATCGAGGAAAAGCTCGGCCTGCATGGCTCGCCGACCTGCACGCTGGCGTTCGACGAGGCGCCCGCGACCTTGATCGGCGAGCGTGGACGCGGGCTCGCGCAGATGTTCGTGATGATCACACAAATGCGCCTTGCGGTCAGCGCGATGGGGCTTGGCATTGCCTGCGCCGCGTCGGACATGGCGCTCGCCTATGCGCGCGAGCGGCGGCAGGGCGGCAAGCCCGGCGACCCGCAGCCGATCGTCGCCCACGCCGACGTTCGCCGGCAACTGCTCGAACTGACCGCGCGCACGCAATTGCTTCGCGGCTTGATGCTGAATATCGCCAATCTTGCCGAGCTGGCCGCGCATAGCGAGGATCCGGCCGATCGCGAGCGTTGCGCCGCGCTGGTCCAGTGGTTCCTGCCGATCGTCAAGACGTTCGGTGCGGACAGCGCTTTCGCCAATTCGAGCGGCGCGATCCAGGTGCTGGGCGGAGCGGGTTATACTGGCGAATGGCCGGTCGAGCAGGCGCTGCGAGACGCCCGCGTGTTGTCCGTGTTTGAAGGCACCTCCGGCATCCAGGCGATCGACCTGCTGCAGCGCCGCGTGATCCGGGACGACGCCGGGCTGCAGGTGTTTCTGGCACTGGCGCGTGCCGACGCCGGAGATACGCCGCTTGCACGCTGCCTCGACCTGCTGGAGGCTGCGGCATCGGCCTTGAAGGCGGCTAGCCCCGCCGATCAGGATGCCGGAGCATCCGCGTTTCTTGAGCTCGCCATGTTGGCCAGCGCCGGCTGGGTCGCGGCGCGGTTCGTGACCGTGCCGGGCGCTGGCCAAGCCTTCGAGCATAGGCGTGCCGCCGGCCGTTACTGGCTGGACCGGATCGAGGGACGCGCCGCGATGCACCATGCCGAAGCGGTGCAGGGCGCCGGGCCGATCGCGCATTTCGCGGCCTTCGCGTGAACGGCCAGACTCCCCAAGCGGCTCAGGATCCCGTCGAGATTCTCAAGCGCTCGCCCATGTCGCGCATGCAGTGGGCGGTGGTGGCGGTGATGTTCGGCCTGAATGCGCTCGATGGCTTCGATGCGCTGGCGATCAGTTTCGCGGCACCCGGTATCCTTGCCGAATGGGGCCTCACACGCGCCGAACTCGGGGTCGTCATGTCGCTGGAGCTGGTGGGCATGACGCTCGGCTCGCTGCTGCTCGGCGGGCTGGCGGATGCGCGTGGCCGCCGCTGGACGATCCTGCTTTGCCTTGCCTGCATGAGCATAGGGATGTTCGGATCGGCCTTCGCGCCTGACGTCGGCCTGCTGTCGGTTGGACGCTTGCTGACCGGATTCGGCATCGGCGGCATGCTCGCTGCGACCAACGCCGGCGTGGCCGAAGCGGCAAATGAGCGGCGACGACCGCTCGTCGTCGTCCTGATGGCGGTCGGCTTTCCGATCGGAAGCGTGCTGGGCGGCATGGTCGCGGTCCAGCTGCTGCGCGCCTATGGCTGGCACGAGGTGTTTCTGTTCGGTGCGCTCTGCACGACGGTGATGGCGCCACTCGTGCTCTGGCTGGCGCCGGATTCGATCGAGTTCGAGGTTCACAAGCGCGGCCATGCTGCCTTGCCGCGCGTCAATCGGCTGCTCGCCCGCATGGGGCACGCGCCGCTTGCGGCGTTGCAGATCCCAGAACGTCCGGCCGGTGCGCGCAAAACGGGGTTTGCGGAGATTTTCGCGCCGGCGTTTCGCTGGACCACGATATTGCTGACCATCGCCTATCTTACCAATATCACCACCTTCATCTTCCTGTTCAAGTGGACGGCGCCCGCCATCGTCGACATGGGCTTCAGCGCGCCGCAGGCCGCTTCGGTGCTCGTCTGGGCAAGCAGCGGCGGCATTGTGGGTTGTCTGCTGTTCGGTCTGTTGACGGAACGCCTATCGGTGCTTGGCTTGACGATCGCCATTGCGGCGCTTGCATCGATGGCGATGGCGGGCTTCGGTTCCATGCCGGCGGACCTGACGATCCTCTCGGCCGGGGCGTTTGTAGCGGGTCTATGTGCCAACGCGGCAGTCGTCGGCCACTATAGCCTCGTCGCGACGCTGTTCCCGACCCACCTGCGTGCCGGCGCGACGGGGGCCGTGATCGGTGTGGGCCGGGGAATCTCGGCTGCTGCGCCTGCTCTTGCCGGTCTGTTGTTCACGGCTGGATACGGCTTCCCGATCGTCGCGCTCGTCATGGGTTCGGGCTCGGCCATGTGCGCCGTGACGCTGACCATACTGCGGGCGCGGCTACGTGAGCAGCACGCATGACTGGCGCCGTTCATGACGAGGGTATCGAAGTCAGGGTCCACGACCTGCGACTGGCGGCGCGTATCGGCGCGCATGCCCACGAAATGGATCGCCGACAGATGTTGCGGGTTATGGTCTCGCTCCGGCTGAAGCGCGCGCCCAGCGATCAGCTCAGCGCGACGATCGACTATGAAGGCGTGGTCGCCTTGGCCGAAGCCCTGGCGAACGAGCATATCGTGCTCATCGAAACCTTCTGCGCGCGCCTCGCGGGCGACTGCCTCGCCGCCGGACCGGTCGATCGAGTCGAGGTCATCGTCGAAAAGCCCGGCGCATTGGTGAACGGCGTCGCCAGTGCGCGTGCGGTGTACAGCGCTGTCTGATCCGCTGATCAGGGTTTCGGACGCGAACCCCGCACCAGCGCGCTGAGCCCTGCGTCGAAGCCGAACAATTGCGATAGCGTGCGGTTTGAAGGCCAAGAGCCTATGAGGAGGACGTCCCGTCCGCACGATGTTGCCAAGGGTGGGACGCCGGCTGCGCGCACTGTCCGCCTGAAATATCAGGCAGACAGTGCCGAGCCTTGTTACGCCTCGCTGTTCCGTTTCTCGTCAAGATAGGGGAACCGGTCGACCGTCACGCGCACATCCTTGATGCGCTTGCCGTAGTCGCCCCACTGCACGATCAACTCCGTGCCTGGCTCCGAATGGCTGACATCGACGCAGCCCATCGAGAGATTTTCTCTGAAATAATAGCTGTAGATCGAGCCTGAGGACATGCCCACCAGCTTATCCCCGGCGAGCAGACGATCGGCATGTTCGAGCATGCCATGCCCCCAGGTGGGCGTTGTCGGCAGATCCATCGTCCGATACTCCTCGCCCGGGCGATAGAGCGAGGCATAGATGTCTATCACGTCATCAGCATTCCAGCGGAGCGTCACCGTGCGCCGCTGATCGGGGGAAGCCGCGACCTCTTCGAGCGCCTTGCGGCCGATGAATTCGTGATCGAATCGCACCGCCTTGTCCCAGTTCACTTCGAACGGATTGCGCTGGCGCGCGCGAAGGTCCGCAGGATCGTAGCTGCCCGTCCGCTGGGAGTGGAGCGCGAAATGGTCCTCGCCTACCCAGTTGCGGAAGCCCTGATCGTTGACCACGGCCATGCCGAATGTCCAATTGGCCTGCGGAAAACCGCCTTCGACATGATTGACGAGATAGGTGCGCCAGCCAAGGCGCTCGATCCCGATATCCTTGTTCGCCTGATAGATGGCGTCGTACACAGCCGGGCCGTCCGCGATCGGCCCGCGCACTTCGTAGGCAAGATTGCCCGACATGCCGATGCGGCCGACTTCGACGGTCTTGCCCGCGATTTGCGTCTTGCGATAGCGCAGGAACTTGATGTCGCTGAGGTCTTCGCCGGTGGCCCGTTGCAGCGCCTCCAGCGACCTTGGTCCGGCAATCTGCGTCAGATAACTGTCCTCCATCCACACCCGCACGTCGAACTTGCCCTGAAGACCTTGATAAAGTGCCCAAGGTCCGCCCGCGAAGTGGCGGTAATGCCCGTCGTCATAGCGCTGCAGGATGCCATGCGCGGCGATCAGCCCCTCCTCGGTGCACATCACCGCGTGCCGCATCGTACCTTCCGGGAAGGTCGCCAGATTGTTGGTGCAAAGCTGTGCCACGAAGGCGTCGGCGTCCGGACCGTCCACGCAGACCACAGGTCCCGATAGACCCGTGTGGATATAGCAGCTCTGCTTCCAGGACAGGCTCTCGGGCTTCCACCCGTTATATTCCCATGGCCGCAGTACATCACCAACGGCCACGTACAATGTCGGCTCGGCATAATAAGGGAATGCAAGTGTCTGGTTGAAGGGTGTGGTCATGCTTCTCTCCTGAATTTTATGGGGCACCGAGTCGAAAAACTTGTGAAGTTGGGCCCCTGATTCGTTAACCGAGCGCTTTTGATGCGCCTCCGACGCCGACACGATGCCGTGTCAGTCAATTGGGCCCTTACATCCTTTCATCTGAGCAAGGCCTGCAGCGCGGGGACCAGGTGCGGCCTGTGATCGGCGGGAATGCGGGCAAGCAGATCATTCTCGAACTCCCGCGTGATGGTGTCTACCCGAGCGCGGCAGGTTCGGCCTTCATCGGTCAGCCTGATGGCCAGCGACTTCCGATCGAGCGGTTCGCGCCTTATCAATCCCGCGCCTTCAAGACGTGCGAGCAGCGGCACCATGTTGGCGCGCTGGATGTCGAGTATCTTCCCTATATCCGCAGAGGTGAGGTCCGTTCGGGCATCCAGCAGCAGCAGCAGCACGGTCGCCTCTGAAATCCGCAGGTCCAGGGCGGCAAGGCGGGCGGCAAGTTCCGCCATCATAGTATTTGCCGCGCGGCGGAGCAGGTAGCCGGGCAGGGTCGATAGTGGATCGACCAGCGGCGCGGCAGCCCCGCCCTCCGAAAACTCGTTCACCGCATCATTCTTGCCCATGGCCTTGCCTAACTCCAGATATCGCTATTGACTATAGCAAAATTAAAGTTATGCAACATAGCAATTCAGATTTGCATGGGAGAGTGAGATGACCGAGCGCGCAGAAGAGGATACTGTCGCCGTCCACATCGAGGCGCGCGTTGCGTGGGTCTCGTACAATCGGCCGGAAAAGCGCAATTGCATGAGCCCGAAGCTCAATCGGCAGATGATGCGCGTGCTGGAGAGCCTTGAGTTCCGCGAAGATGTGGGCGTGCTCGTACTGACCGGCGAGGGCGATGCGTTCTCGGCCGGCATGGACCTCCAAGAGTATTTCCGCGAGAATGAGGCGCTCGGGATCGGCGCGATCCGCAAGAGCCAGCGCGAGGCCTATTCCTGGTGGGACCGGCTGCGCTGGTATGAAAAGCCGACCATCGGCATGGTCAATGGCTGGGCCTTCGGCGGCGCCTACGGCCCGCTCCATGCGCTGGACATCGTGGTCGCCGCCGATGATGCGACTTTCGGTCTTTCCGAGATCAACTGGGGCATTTTGCCGGGCGGCGGCGCCAGCAAGGTAGCGCAGGAACTGATGCCGTTTCGCAAGGCGATCTACCACGCCATGATGGGCGAGAATCTGACCGGGAAACAAGCGGCCGAGCAGGGTCTGGTGACTGAAAGCGTGCCCGCCGATCAACTGCGCGCGCGCGTGGAGGAGATCGCCGGCGTCCTGCTCAAGAAAGATCCCAACGCGCTGCGCGCCACCAAATGGGCGATGCGCCGCATGACCGAGATGACCTTCGACAACGCGATGGACTATCTGATCCGCGCGCAAGAGGCACTGAACGGCATGGGCGGGCTGGAGGCACGCAAGGAGGCGACCCGCCAGTTCCTCGATGAAAAGACCTTCAAGCCGGGACTGGGTGCGTTCGATGCATCGAAGGTGGCCAAGTAAGCAAGGTGCGGGGAGAAGGGCATATGGGAGAAACGCTCAGCGCTGCGATGATAACGCGCCTGCTGCGGCCGCGATCCATCGCGGTTGTCGGCGCCAGCGACAAGCCCGGGGCGCTGGGCGCGTCCTTATTGGGAAATCTCGACCGTCATGGTTTTTCAGGTCCGATCTATCCGATCAACCCCAACCGGGACACGATCGGCGGGCGCGCGTGCCTTAGTGCGATCGACGATCTGCCCGAGGGAGTGGATGCGGCCGTGCTTGCCATCCCGCGCGTGGCTGTGCTCGACGCGATCCGCAGGCTTGCCGAACGCAAATGCGGCGCCGCGATCGTCTTTTCCGCCGGTTTCGCGGAAGGCGGCGAGGAAGGGTTGATCGAACAGGCGGAGATCGCCCGGATTGCGTCGGAATCGGGCATGGTGCTGGAGGGCCCCAATTGCCTTGGCATGGTCAACCATGTCGACAGCGTTCCGCTGACTTTCGTGGAAACACGCTGCATCGCTCCGGCAGGGCGCAAGGCGATCGGGATCGTGTCGCAATCCGGCGCGATGGCGGCGGTGCTGGGCACGACGTTGCAGGCACGAGACGTTGCGCTGAGCTATTCCGTGTCGACCGGCAACGAAGCCGCCTCCACCGTCGAGGATTATGTCGACTGGCTGGTGGACGAACCCAACACCGACGTGGTGGCGATGATCGTCGAGCAATTCCGCGATCCTCGCCGCTTCCTGGAGGTGGCGAAGAAAATTCGCGCTGCGGGCAAGCAGATCGTGCTGCTCCATCCGGGCAAATCCAGCGCGGCGCGCGAAAGCGCCGCGACGCACACCGGCGCCATGGCTGGCGACTATCAGTTGATGCGGGCAAAGGTGCGGCGCGCCGGCGTGATCTTCGCCGAGACGATCGAGGAGCTGGGCGACATCGCCGAACTGCTGGTCCGTTGCCCGGCGCTGACCCGCCCTGAGCTCGCGGTGCTCGGGGAGTCCGGCGCCTTCAAGGCGCTGACGCTCGACCTCGCCGAAGAGCTCGGCTTGCCGCTCACCGCGCTGGGTGACGACGACAGCCCCGCGCTGCGCGCCGCACTGCCGCCCTTCGTTCCGGTCAGCAATCCGCTCGACATAACCGCGCAGGGGCTTAGCGAACCCGCGATCTACACCCGGGCGCTGTCTGCCCTGTTCGATGATCCTCGTGTCGGTGCGATCATATGCGGGATTATCCAGGGCGATCCGGTGACCAGTGGAATCAAGGTTCCGGCAATCCTGGCATCGCTTGGTGGGGACCAGTTGGCTAAACCTTTGGTCTTTGCCGGGCTGGACGAGGGGGCGGCCATTCCCCCTGATTTCGTCGCCGACCTGCGCGCGCGCGGTATTCCGTGGTTTCCGTCGAACGAGCGCGCTTTCCGTGCACTCGCGCGGCTGGGGCGGCAGGTGGGGCGGATCGACGTTGATAACAGCCCGACACCGACAGCTTTGCCGGGGCTCGATGCCTATCGCGGCGTCATTCCCGAGTATCGCGCCAAATCCCTGTTGGCGCACGTTGGCGTGCCTTTCCCTCAGGGACGGTTCGCGACCGACTCTGACGCGGCGGTAAGCGCAGCGGAAGCACTGGGCTTTCCCGTTGCGATGAAGGCGCAGGCGGCCGCGCTCAGCCACAAGAGCGATGCCGGCGGTGTGGCCCTTAACCTGCTCGATGCCGACGCTGTGCGCGCGGCCTGGGCTCGGATGCACGACGCCGTGGCAGCCTATGACGCCTCCATCCTGCTGGACGGCGTTCTGATCGAGGCCATGGGTCAGCGCGGGGTCGAGATGATCGTGGGCGGTCGCAACGATCCCGATTGGGGGCCGGTGGTTTTGGCCGGATTTGGCGGGGTAACCGCCGAAATACTGCATGACGTTCGGCTGATCACCCCCGACCTGTCGGAAGCGGAGATCGAAGGCGAGCTCATGCAGCTCAAGAGCGCGGCCCTGTTGAGCGGCTATCGCGGCGCGCCTGCGCTCGATGTCCCGGCGCTGGCGCGGCTGATCCGCACGGTAAGCGCCGTCCTGCTCGCGGAACCCGATCTGCGTGAGCTCGATCTTAATCCCGTCATAATTGGCCCGGCCGGCCAAGGCGTGACCGCGCTGGATGCGCTGATCGTGCGGGGGTGATCGCGGACAACTGCCGAACGGCACAGTGGGGCTGAACCTTCGGGTCGATCCCTTCCGTCCCGTCCATTATCGATCTTGGGAGAGTGTCATGGAATTCAACCGCATCAATCCGATCACCGGCGAAGTCGCCTCTTCCGCGCCCGCGCTGAAGGCCGCCGACGTGCCGCCGATCGCCGCGCGCGCTGCCGCGGCGTTTCCCGCATGGGCGGCGCAGGGCCCCAATGCCCGCCGCGCCGTGCTGATGAAGGCGGCCGATGCGCTGGCGGCGCGCAAGGACGATTTCGTCGCGGCGATGATGGCGGAGACCGGCTCGACGGCGGGCTGGGCGATGTTCAACCTGATGCTGGCGACCGGCATGGTGCGCGAGGCCGCCGCCATCACCACGCAGATCGCTGGCGAGGTGATCCCCAGCGACAAGCCGGGCTGTCTCGCCATGGCGCTGAAGGAGCCGGTCGGTGTGATCCTGGGCATCGCGCCCTGGAATGCCCCGATCATCCTGGGCGTGCGAGCGATCGCCGTCCCGCTCGCCTGCGGCAACAGCGTGATCCTCAAGGCCAGCGAACTATGCCCGCGCACCCATGCGCTCATCATCGAGGCATTTGCCGAAGCCGGGTTCCCGGAGGGCGTCGTCAATGTGGTGACGAATGCACCTGAGGATGCGGCCGACGTGGTCGGTGCGCTGATCGATGCGCCTGAAGTGAAACGGATCAACTTCACCGGATCGACCAATGTCGGCCGGATCATTGCCAAGCGAGCAGCGGAACATCTGAAGCCCTGTCTGCTCGAACTGGGCGGCAAGGCGCCTCTGCTGGTGCTGGAGGATGCCGACCTTGAAGAAGCGGTGAAAGCAGCAGCCTTCGGCGCCTTCATGAACCAGGGCCAGATCTGCATGAGCACGGAGCGGATCATCGTCGTCGAGGCGGTGGCCGACGCGTTCATCGAAAAGTTCGCGGCGAAGGCGGGCAGCATGCCCTCCGGTGACCCGCGCGAGGGCACGACCCCGCTGGGCGCGGTGATCGACCGCAAGACTGTCGACCACGTCAACGGCCTGATCGAGGACGCCGTCGCCAAGGGAGCGACCGTCGCTGCCGGCGGCAAGGCGGACAGCGTGTTGATGCCCGCTACCGTGGTGGCCGGGGTTACGGCAGACATGAAGCTGTACGGCGAAGAGAGCTTCGGCCCGGTCGTTGCGGTGATCCGCGCGCGGGACGAGGCCCACGCCATCGAACTCGCCAACGACAGCGACTATGGCCTGTCGGCGGCCGTGTTCACGCGCGACACCGCCCGCGGCCTGAGCGTGGCACGCCAGATCCGTTCGGGCATCTGCCATGTCAACGGGCCGACCGTCCATGACGAGGCGCAGATGCCCTTCGGCGGAGTCGGCGCCTCGGGTTACGGCCGCTTCGGCGGGCGCCAAGGCATCGACAGCTTCACCGAGACGCGCTGGATCACGGTCGAGACCCAGCCCGGACACTTTCCCATCTGATTTCCATCGAAAGCGGCGACTGAGGCTATCGTTGCTTGAATCAGTTTTAGACCGGACCAGTACGGCATGGCTTTTCAATTAGCGCCGTCCTCCGAGGATTTGTGCTCGACTTGTGGACCTGACGTGCCCCAAGCTTTCTCCCAGCGGGGATTATCGTCTGGCGGTTGTTGCACCGCAACCCAACCTTGGACTGCTCCGGTCTAGAGTTTTTCGCCTTGCCCGGGACCGGTGGGCTGGTGTCGCCGGTCGGGTTTGCCAGCATGATCGGGGGGGTATTCCCGATCGCGCTGTGCGGTCGCTCTTCGTTGTAATGTCTGCGCCAGCGGCCCGGCTTGTCGCAAGCATCTTCGAGCGACAGGAGCCCGCGGTGTTCACGCATTCGCTGCGCAGCTTACCTTTCACCCGCCGCTTGATCGGCGGTAGCCACAAGTTCTCGGGCAGATTCGGCCCAAACCGCGTTGGGCCTCGGTGAATGCTAAACATGAAGACCGGCATCGGATCGACAGCTAGGCGCGTTCCGCTGTTCTCATGATTGCCTGCATGGAAATAATGCCCGGGGCTACCATCCCGTACTCACGGTGGTAATGACGCCCGATGGAAGACCTCTTCGCCCAGCCGGTGCTGAAACACCTTACCCTTTTCAGAAGCGAGGTGGAAGCATTGGCGGGGAGGCCGCATACGGTCGTTGAATGCGAACTTGCCGAGCTAGATTTTTCTGGTCTGGATCTGTCGCAATGGTCGTTCGAAAAATGCGACCTTCGGCACAGCGATTTCCATGGAGCGAAACTCGAGCGCTCCAGGTGGCGATCATGTCGCGGAGCCTTTGCATCATTCGTTGGCTGCGACCTGTCAGAAGCGTCATTCGCCAATAGCGATTTCAACAATGCCGCGTTCAAACGCAGCAACCTCGACCGCGCCAAAATCGTCGGGTGCAAGTTTACCGGCGCGGACATGACGGATGTGAGAGCACTGGAAATCCAGTTCGAGGAAACCTTGCTCATCGATGCCAAGATGCCTGGCCGGGACTTTCGCAAAGCCACGCTGAAGCGCCTGGACTTTTCGCAAGCCGACTTGCGCAAATGTGATTTTCGCCACGCCATCTTCAACGAGTGCAGTTTGCGCGATGCGTTGTTGGACGCCGCTCGATTTGATGGCGCTGATCTGCGGGGTGCGGACCTCGGCGGCATTCGGCTCGGAGACGCATCACAGTTTCGCGGTGCGACGATTTCAAGCGAGCAGGCAAGCCAGCTCCTGAGTGAGCTCGGATTGAAAGTTCGCTGACGCTCAGGATTCCCCTTCCCGGTGGCCAGTGTCGGACAGCCGGTAGCCGACACCGGGTTCGTTGATAATCAGCTCTGGCCGAGAGGGGTCTGCTTCAACTTTTTTGCGCAATGATCGGATCGCAACGCGCAGATAATCCAGGTCTTCACGGTGGGCCGGCCCCCATACCGTTTCCAGCAACGCGGCGTGGGTCATGACTCTGCCGGGTTTTTCCGACAATACCCACAGCAGGTCGAACTCTCTTGGCGTCAGAGCGGTGGGCATTCCGCGAATGGTGACGGTATGATGCTCACGGTCGATATTACCTGTGGCGAACTGCCGGCGTCGCGGGTCGCCGGCGCGATCAGACTTTCGGCGCAGGGCGGAGCGCACGCGGGCGAGCAATTCCGCACTATCGAACGGCTTGGTCACGAAATCGTCCGCCCCGAGGTCTAGCGCAGCAACTTTCTCGTCCGAGGCATCACGCGCGGTGAGGACGATGATCGCGAGGCCTTGCGCGGCGAGTTGGGGCACAATCTCCAGTCCGTCCCGATCCGGCAGGCCGAGATCCAGAAGCGCGACCAAAGGCGGCGATGGCGATAAACCCAGCCGGAGCGCCTCAGCGGCTGTTCCCGCTTCGGAATAGGTCAGCCCGCTTCTATCGAGCGCGCCCGCAAGAAGTCGGCGGATCGCCGGTTCATCGTCGATGATCAGGACGTCCTTACGCATGCTTGGCTTCGCCTTTGGCTTCATGTGCGGATGGCAGCGCGATCTCGAAAGCCGCGCCGCCGCCTTCCCGGTTGCCCGCCTTGATAGTCCCGCCGACTGCCTCGGTGAAATTCTTCGCGATCCAGAGGCCAAGGCCCGACCCGCCAAAGCGGTCGCTGCCTTCGAGCCGCTGGAACCGGTCGAACAAAGTGTCACTCTGCTCGGGCAGGCCCGGACCATGATCCAGTACGCGGGCGACAATCATCCCGTTGCGGCCATAAAGCTCAACATCCACTTGCGAATTGTCAGGCGAGAATTTGAGGGCATTGTCGATCAGATTGATCAGCGCATGCCGCAGCAGCAATGGATCGGTAACGGCAAAGGGACAATTGCTGTCGATGTGCGGCACGACGCGGGCGCCGGGGCGATCCTGGCGCAAATCGCGTAAAACGGCTGTGATCACGTCGGTCATATCAACGCTTTCCCATCTCGGTTCGATCTTGCCGTGCTCTATCCGCGAGGCTTCAAGCAGGTCGTTGAGAAAGCGTTGGAGACGGCGGGCTTCCGAACGGGCGATCCTGACTTCTGCGGCGAAGCCACCTTCGTCAGGTATGGCGTCCGTGGCCGCGATCACGGCAGTCAGCGGGGTGCGCAAATCATGGGCGATACTGCCCAGCAAAGCCCCGCGCAGCCGATCCCGCTCCCGCAAGGCGTCGACCTGACGGGCCTGCGCTTCAAGCACGAGCCGTTCATGCGCCAGCGCCGTCTGGTCGACCAGCGAAGCGAGCAGGGTGGCATCATCGGCCCGGACGACGCGGCCTTGTGATGGACGCGCTATGCCCAGAGCGCCCATTGTTCCCAATGCCGTCTTGAGCGGATGGAATTGCCAATCGGACGCGTTCAGCGTGCCTGTGTCGCGCCCCGTCGGCTCGCCATGTTCGAGTGCCCAGCGAGCGGCGGCCTCGTCCACCATGTCCAGCCGGGTGAAACTGTCATTGCCGCGCACCACCATTCGATCATCTTCGAGCGAAACGACCAACGCTTCGACATCCAGCAGGCCGCCAATCTCCCGGCAGGCGACACGGGCCGTCTCTTCGCTGTCGGAAAGCCCGCCCATCAAGCCGGCGAAGCGCGCCAGCGAGGCGTTCAACCGGGCTACGCCGGCGCTGGTTTCTGCCTGACGCCGAACCTTGCCCGCCAAACCGCCGATTACGCTAGCCACCAATGCCAGCACCACGAATGTCACTACATCGGCCGGGCTGTGAATGGTGAACGTGTGAAGCGGCTCGATGAAAAAGAAATTGTACGAAAGGGCGGCCCACAGTGCAGACCACAGGCCGGCGCGCATCCGCAGCAGCGTGGCGGACAGGATCACTGGCACCAGAAGCAGTAGATCGATGGCACTTACAGAGAGCCATGGCAGTGCCAGATGAACCAGGCCGACGGTCGCGGCCACGATCAGGAAGGCCAGCACATTGTCGCGCTGGGAATGGGGATCGCGGGCCTTCCCGGGCTTTTCGTCCGCTTCCGCGAGCGGCACCACATGCACCGCCACATCCTTGGATCGGCGGATAACATCCTGCGCGATGGAACCGTGCCGCCATTCGAACCAGCGGCTGCGGCGGCTTTTGCCGATGACGATCTGGCTGGCGCGAAGCTGCTTCGCCTGGTCGACCAGTGCGCGCCCGACATCATCTGCGGCAATCGTCACCAGTGATGCGCCCAGCGAAGCGGCAAGGGCAAGGTTCTCGGCCAGCTGCTCCCTCTGCTCGCCGCGAACCGCCCGAGCGCTGCCGCTTTCGACCACCACCGCCGTCCAGGGAGCCTGGATCAGATCGGCCATGCGCTTGGCCTGTCGCACGACGCGGGCGCCGCCCTTGCCGGGGCTAACCGCCACCATCAGCCTTTCGCCTGTGACGAAGCCGGGTTTCTCGCCGCTGATTTCCAGCTGATCGGCCAGCCGACGGTCGACATTGCGTGCCGCGAAGCGAAGAGCCATTTCCCGCAGGGCGGCGAGTTTGGTGGGCGTAAAGAAATTGGCCAAAGCGCGCCCCGCCGTGTCCGGCAGATAGACCTTGCCAGCTTCGAGTCGTTCGATCAGCGTTTCGGGCGGCAGGTCGACGACGATCAACTCTGCCTTGTCGAACATGCTGTCGGGTACCGTTTCGCGCACGCGTACATGCGTGAACCCCGCAACGACGTCGTTGAGGCTTTCGATGTGCTGGATGTTGATCGTGGTCGCTACATCGATCCCGGCCACCAGCAGTTCCGCCACGTCCTGCCACCGCTTGGGGTGCCGGCTGCCGGGAGCGTTGCTATGCGCAAGTTCATCCACGAGAATCAGCTGGGGCCTCCGCCCCAGCGCCGCATCGATATCGAATTCCTGCAGCTGATGCCCTTGATGATCGACGGGATGCCGCGGGAGAATGTCCAGCGTTTCGAGCAGTGCCGCAGTCTCACGGCGGCCATGTGTTTCCGCAACACCGACGACTACATCCACCCCCTCCGTCTGCCGCCGCGCGGCATCCTGCAACATGCGGTAGGTCTTTCCCACGCCGGGCGCTGCGCCGAGATAGACGGTCAATCGGCCGCGCTGCTCGCTCTTGGCGAGTTTCAGGAAGCGTTCCGCATCGCGTTTTGCCTGGGCGTCGCTCATGTCCGCTACTGCTTATTGCCTTAGCCGATCGAGCGCCAGATTGAGTCGCAGGACATTGACGATGGGTTCAGCCGCGAAGATCCCGCCCGGTGCGGTTGCTGCGCCGTGCACAAGCTGGCGCACCTGCCGGGCCTCCAGGCCCCGCGCTGCCGCCACCCGGTCGACCTGGTAGAGCGCGCCGGCCAGCGAGATATGCGGGTCCAGCCCGCCGCCTGATGCTGCCACCAGATCGGCGGGAACGGGATTTGCGGGCGTGGCGCCGTAACGCATGGTGGTTTTGGCGGCCCTGGCGGCCAGATACTTGCTTGTGGGCGACAGGTTGCTGCCGCTCGCGCCCATGCCGTCATAATTCGCGGCCGAGGGGCGCGGCCAGAAGTAACGCGGCGAAGTGAAATCCTGTGCGATGAGGTCGCTGCCGATCACCCGTCCATCGATCTCCACGATCGAGCCATTGGCTCGCCAGGGGCTGAAGGTCTGCGCAAAGCCGAAGACGATGGCGGCATAGGCTACAACGCAGCCCAGCATTGTCACCAACCACAAGCGGAGCGAGGGAAGAAGATAGGTCATCTGTTCCAATCCTTATCGGTCAGCGCATCAGTGTTACGTGTTCGGCAATCGGGCCCAGGGCAGCGGCGGGGAAGAAGGTCAGCGCGCCGAAGATCAGGATGGTGATCCCCAGCATGATACCGAAGGTGCCGCCTTCCACGCTGAGCGTGCCGGCGCTTTCGGCGCTGCGCTTCTTCGCCATCAGAGAGCCCACGATGGCAAGCGGCACGATGATCGGCAGATAGCGCCCGATCAGCATCACCAACCCGGTGGCAATGTTCCACGGCACGGTGTTGTCGCCTAGCCCTTCAAAGCCCGAACCATTGTTCGCGCCGGCAGAGCTGAATTCGTAGAGAATCTCCGAAAAACCGTGCGCGCCCACATTTTTCAGCGTGTCCTGCCCCCAGGCGGTCGCAGCGAACAGCGCGGTGCCTCCCAGGATCAAGACAGCGTGGCTGAACAGGGCAAGGATGGCGAGGCGCATTTCGCCTCCTTCCACCTTGTGGCCCAGATATTCAGGCGTGCGGCCCACCATCATCCCGGCGATGAAAACGGCGACGACGACGTATAGGAACATGTTGATCATCCCCACGCCTACCCCGCCAAAAGTGGCGTTGAGCCACATACCGACCATGGGCATCAGGCCCGTCAGCGGATTGAGACTGTCATGCATGGCGCCGACCGATCCATTGCTGGTGGAGGTGGTCAGCACGGCCCATAGTGGCCCCGTAACAGCTCCAAGGCGCAGCTCCTTGCCTTCCAGGTTTCCGACATCCGCCATGATCGGCAGGCCCGCGAAGGCGTGCGTGGGTGCGCTTTCGAACGCGACCGCGCCGGCGATCTTCAGAAGCAGGAAAACCATCATGACACCGAAGATGACGCCGGCATGCCTGATGCGGCCGATGATCCGGCCGAACATCCACACGCAGGCCATGGGGATCAGGATGATGGCGACCATGGAAACGGCGTTCGCCCAGAAGTCTGGATTCTCCAGAGGATGAGTGGAGTTGGGGCCGAAAAAGCCGCCGCCATTGGTGCCGAGCTGCTTGATCGCGACGAAGGCCGCGACCGGGCCGCGGGCTATGGTTTGCGTCACACCTTCCAGCGTGGTCACCTTCGCCGCGCCTTCGAAAGTCATCGGCACGCCGCGCAGCGCGATAAAGCAGGCGATGATGATCGCGAGGGGTAACAGCACGCCAAACGCCGCCCGCTGAAGATCAATGAAGAAATTACCCATCGTGCTGCCGCCGCCGATCCCCCGCGCCAGCGCCGCGAGCGCCGCTATCCCGGTGGCGGCGGAGACGAATTGCAGCCACATCAGCCCGCCAAGCTGAGCCAGATAGCTCCAGGTGCTTTCACCCGAATAATGCTGCAAATTGGTGTTGGTGGCAAAGGACGCCGCCGTGTTGAACACGAGGTCGAGCGACGCCGCCGTCTGCCCGTCCGGATTGAGCGGCAGCGCATGCTGCATCGCCAGTAGCACGAAAACGAATGCGAACATCAGCGCGTTGAAGGCAAGCAGCGCGATCGAATACTGCCTCCAGTCCTGGTCGGGAGTACCGCCGGAGATACGGGAGAACAGGCTATCCGCATGCGCAAAACGGCCGGAAAACAGCGCCGCCATATATTTGCCGAGCGGCCATGACAGCAGCGCCGCGCCGCCGAGGATCAGGGTTATGGTAAGAATGGCTGTGAGCATTGTTGTGTCCTTTCCGGCTCAGGCGAGGCCAAGGCTCGCCACGGCCAGATCGATGATCTTGATGCCGATGAAGGGGGCAAACACGCCGCCCAGGCCATAAATGCCCAGATTGCGCAGCAGCTGGCTGGCAGCGGGCATCGGCTGATATTTCACGCCCTTGAGCGCGAGGGGCACCAGCAGCGGAATGATCACGGCATTGAAGATGATGGCCGAGAGTATCGCGCTTGACGGGCTGGTCAGCGCCATCAGGTTGAGCACGCCCAGCGACGGGTAGAGCACCACGAAGATCGCGGGCAGGATTGCGAAATACTTGGCGATGTCGTTGGCGATGGAGAACGTCGTCAACGCGCCGCGCGTCATCAGCAATTGCTTGCCGATGCCCACCACCTCGATCAGCTTGGTCGGGTCGCTGTCGAGATCGACCATGTTGCCAGCCTCGCGCGCGGCCTGGGTGCCGGTGTTCATCGCCACGCCCACATCGGACTGGGCGAGGGCGGGGGCATCGTTGGTGCCATCGCCGCACATGGCGACCAGCTTGCCTTCTGCCTGTTCCTTGCGAATGTAATCCAGCTTCTGTTCCGGCGTGGCTTCGGCCAGAAAATCGTCCACACCGGCTTCGGCCGCGATAGCGGCGGCGGTAAGCGGGTTGTCGCCGGTGATCATTACGGTGCGGATGCCCATGCGCCGCAGCTCTCCGAAGCGTTCACGTATGCCTGCCTTGATCACGTCCTTCAGATGCACCGCGCCCAGCAACCGATCGTTTTCGACCACAGCCAGCGGCGTGCCGCCGGCCTGCGCAATACGATCGGTGATCTTGCGCAGACTGGCGATAGCGGCTTCCGGGTGGGCGCCGAGTTTGAGCACTGCATCGACTGCACCCTTGCGAATGGTCCTCCCGGGAAGGTCGATCCCGCTGACTCTCGTATGTGCCGAAAACGCCACGGCCTCGGCATCCGGCGGCAGCGCTTCCCCGCCGCCTGCCAGCACCACGATGGAGCGGCCTTCGGGCGTGGTGTCGGCAAGGCTGGAGAGCCGCGCAGCCGCAATCAGGTCTGCTTCGGCCACGCCGGGCAGGGGGACGAATTCGCTGGCCTGACGGTCGCCAATCGTGATGGTCCCCGTCTTGTCGAGTAGCAAAGTGCCGATATCGCCCGCAGCCTCCACCGCGCGGCCCGATTTGGCGAGTACGTTGAAGCGGATCAGCCGGTCCATCCCCGCAATTCCGATGGCCGAGAGAAGGCCAGAAATCGTGGTGGGTATCAATGCGACGAACAAGGCGATCAACACCGGCACCGCGATCGCTCCGCCGGCATACGCGGCGAAGGCGGGCAAGGTGCCCACGGCAACCAGGAAGATCAGCGTCAGACCTGTCAGCAGAATCGTCAGCGCGATTTCGTTAGGCGTCTTCTGCCGACTTGCACCTTCCACCAGCGCGATCATCCGGTCGAGAAATCCGTTGCCCGGCTCGGCCGTCACCTTCACCCGTATCTCGTCCGAGATCACGGTCGTTCCCGCCGTTACCGCCGAACGATCGCCACCGGCCTCGCGAATGACGGGAGCGCTTTCCCCCGTAATCGCCGCTTCGTTCACTGAAGCCACGCCCGAAATGACCTCGCCATCGGCTGGGATCTGCCTCCCTTCCGAGACGAGGACCACGTCGCCTAAACGCAGCTGTGTGGCGGGCACTTGTTCGGTCGTACCGTTGCGGCCGATCCTCAGCGCAACAAGCCGATCTTTCGTCGAGCGTAGGGCCTGCGCCTGCGCCTTGCCCCGTCCTTCCGCCAGCGCTTCGGCAAAATTGCCGAACAGCACGGTCAGCCACAGCCAGAACACCAGTTGCCCTTCGAACATCAGATCGCCCGAGCCGGCAACGATGTTGCGAACGAAAATGACGGTCGCTACCGCAGCGACTGCCGCCGTGGTAAACATCACCGGGTTGCGCACCAGCGTGCGTGGGTTGAGCTTGAACACGGCATCGCGCGCCGCTGGAAGCACCAGCGCCCGCTCGAACAGGGACGCGCTCTGCATCAGAACCGCTCCGGTCTGATCAACACCGCAGTGAGGTAGCCCAGCAGGCCCAGCGCCACGACGCCGGCAAGGGCAAGATCGAATGTCATCGAAGGCTCCTTTCAGTCGGAGCCTGCAATGCGCCCGGCACGCATGAAATCTCGATGGGGGTTGGCGCCCGTCTCCATTAAATCTGCATAAAAATCGTACTGGTAGGGGGCGCTATCGCGAACAATGGAGACGACCAGCGAAGAAGAGCCGATTGGACAGCGAGCTATCGCCCATCGCCATTGCCGGGTGAGCATGTGAAAAGGCGGCCCGCCGTCAAGCGGGCCGCCTTCACCGGGCACCAGAACTTGTTTCGCGTCAGGCCGCCATTGCTATCTGCGGCCGGCTGAGTAGCGCCAGCAGCGAGGTCTGGTCAAAGAACCACATGCGCTGCAATTCCAGCCCGCTGAACTTCCGAAGCGTGTTGGAGAAGGTGTACGGCGTGTACCAGACGTTGTGTTCAGGCGGCACATTCTCGATGAACGTGCCTGTTTCGCTGTCGTATTCGAAACTGTTGGCGCGTGACTGGAAGGCGTCGCGCACCGAGATCAGGAAGAGCGGGGATTCCAGCGCCTCCAGTTTCGAGAGGAATGCGGCGATGTCGGGAACGTGTTCCATCACCTCGGGCACAAGAACGACGTCGTAGCTGTCTGTGACCTGTGAAAAATCCGCAAACAGCTTGCCCTTTACGTGAGGGCGCAGTGCTTCCAGCGCGTCAACATTGGTATCCAGCCCGTCGAGCTGAGAGCAGATCGGATCGAGTGCGATGTGAAGCGAGTGTGCCGGATCGGTTATCGGCCAGTCGGCGCAGCCGATGTGAAGCACCCGCTGGCCCGCGCACAGGCTGCGCAGGACGTCGGCGCGGCTCAGTTGCTCGAGCTCGGTGCTCACGGGAACGCGCTGCATGAAATTCGCGGTACTGCTGCTTCCGGAAATCGCCGGGCGCGGCGCGGCCGCGGTGCGGGAGACCGGACGTGCGGTGCTGCTCAGGCTCGAAAGATCGGCCTGATGCATCTTGTCGTAGCTGCGCAGGGTGGAGCCCCAAAGCTGGTGCGCGTAGACGACGTCGCCGCCTTCGTAAGTCAGACCGGTGAAGTGACGGGGAATGAAATAGTGGCTGGGATAGATCCTCAGCGGTGTATAGCGGAACTTGCGATAGCAGTCTGTCAGGCGCTGGGGGCCAACCGTCTTCCACGCCATGTCCTCGACCACGGACGGGGAGGCCGCAATGTCTTCGATGATCTGCTTGACGAAGGGATTGCCCGCCTGGCACCCGAAATAGCCGGCAGCGATGAGGCCGGGCCTGGCGATCTCGCTCTCCCAGCAAGCAAAGGCCTCGCAATCAAGTAGTTCGTTATCGAGCGGACGGCTGCAAATGGAATCGGCGTCGAAGACGATGCCGCCATGCTCGAGCAGTATTTCCCACCGCATCATATCCGCTACACCGTTGAGTTCGCGGTCACGCATCTGGGCGATGTGAGGAGTATTGACCCAGCTGCGTCCGTCCAACTCGGCATTGCCCCAGAGGCGGAATTCCCAATCGGGATGGGCGGCGCGCCACGTGTCGATGCAATTGTCGGGACGTTTGCTTTCGTCGCCAACCCAGATGAAATGGAAGATCTTCGGAATCATTCGCGAGGCCCCAGCTGCCGGAAATGCCGACGTTCGTTGCCGAAGTCTAAATCGCTACGGTGAACCGGTCCCCAATCGCATATACGGGTTGTTGCGTAGTCCGGCGGGGGCGAGCGGTGCGACATGGGGCAGGAGGTGGCACCGCTCGCATCGAGTCAGTCCCTCGGTATCACCCATTGTATGGTTGCGGAATAAGTGCCCGGGATGCGGCCCCCGGATGAATCAGTCGCGGATTCGAACCTGGCGCGCCTGACGACGTGACGGCATGTCGCAGCATCGAGGCCGGCATAGCCGCTAGACTCCACGATGGTGCAGCCGGTGACGCGTCCCGCGGCATCTATCGCTAGCTGGAAACGCACTTTACCGGTGTGCCCCGCACGCAGGTCAGATGCGGGATAGTCGTTGGTGGTGACCCATGCCGCCGTATCGCCGCGCGGTGTGGCTTTCTTTGGTGTGAAGAGTTCGGTCGGCTGTGATGGTTTGACCGACGGCACATCCACCAACCTGCTGCCGGATTGGAAAGAATCGACTCTGGGCGTATCCAGCGGAACGATCACATCGGTGCGGGGCGGTGTCGGCAACTCGAGCCTGGGCTTCGGCGTATCGATGAAAGATTCTCGCGGTAGAGGCTTTTCCTGTACGACCTCAGGTGTCTCGATGGGTGTTGGCGGGACCGGCTTGGTAGGGAAGAACTGGCTCGGAAGATGACGCGGCGGCTCGGCGTCGATGAATGCCACGGTGAATCCCTTCACCAGAGCAATCGCTATGCCTGCCTGCAAAAGCGCAATGGCACCGCCAGTGAGCGCCTTCGAGCGCGCGTTTTCGGAATTCCCGTCGATAAAAGACATAGGCATCCTCTCCAGTTTCGGCCGTGTCCCGTCGTGAATTGCCGGTCCGATCCGATTTGGGAAAAGCTATCACAATCCTTTCAGTTAGGAATAGAATTTTACTAAGCAGGACAAGCATTGTGCGGTGCTGTGATCGGGCGATCCAGGCCTTGGCAGTCAACGTGCCCCGGCCAATGCTTTCTGGCGGCGGCGCTGTACGGAACTGCCCAATCCGATCGCTTCCCGGTACTTTGCGACCGTTCTGCGCGCCAGTTCGAAGCCTTTTTCCTTCAGCAGATCGACCAGGGTATCGTCGGAGAGTATCGCTTTTGGGTCTTCAGCGTCGATCAGCTGTTTGATGGCGGCCTTGACTGCCTCTGCCGATACGCCACCTTCGCCGCCTGCCGCAGCGACGCCGGAACTGAAGAAATACTTCAGCTCATACGTTCCGCGTGGACAATTCAGGAACTTGTTCGACGTCACGCGGCTGACGGTGGATTCGTGCATGCCGATTGCCTCAGCGACGGCGCGCATGGTGAGCGGCTTGAGGTGTGAGACGCCGCGCCGGAAAAAGCCGTCCTGCTGCTTCACGAGTTCCGCAGCGACTTTCAGAATGGTCTTCTGCCGCTGGTCCAGCGCCTTGATCAACCAGTTCGCGTCGGCCAGCTTCTCGGATAGCCAGCCGCGTGAAGCCTTGTCGTCGCACGTGCCCTTGAGCTCGATATAGTATCCCCGATTGACGATCAGCCGGGGCAGCGTTGCCTGGTTCAGTGCGATGTCCCATCCGCCATCGGCGCGCGGCGTTACCAGAATGTCGGGCGTGACCGCGGCGCTTGGCTCGCCGCCGAACCGCAATCCGGGCCTGGGATCGTAGCGGCGCAATTCCGCCAGCATGTCGGCGAAGTCCTCGTCATCGGCGCCGCACATGCGTTTGACACGCGCCAGTTCGCCGCGTCCGATCAGGTCTAGATTGTCGATCAGCTTCGCCATGCACGGATCGTATCGGTCGGCCTCGATGGCTTGCAGCGCGATGCATTCGGACAAGGTGCGCGCGCCCACGCCAGTAGGGTCGAGCGAATGTACGAGCGCTAGTGCCTGTTCCGCCTCCAGGGTCTCGACGCCCAGATCCTCAGCGATTTCACGCGTCGAGGTCGGCAGGTAGCCCGCTTCGTCCAGTTGGCCGATGATGTAACGGGCGATTCCCGCCAGGCGATGATCGCTGGTGACCGAGCCTACTTGCGCTTCGAGATGCTCGCCAAGCGTTTCCCCGCTACCGGCGCGCTCGTCGATGCCGGGGCCTTCTTCGCCGGCAGCACGGCTGCGCAGGTCGGACCCCCAGGCGCTGTCGTCAATGCCGCGATGCCCATCACCGGTGTCGCGGTCCCTGTCGAGCGCCGCGCCATCGATGTCCAGCGGGCGGTCGACTGCGCCGCGCCCTTCGCCGATGAGCTGATCCACCGGAGATCCTTCCAGCGTGGTGCGCCGGGACTCTTCAGGTATATCGACGGTCTCGGACGCTGGCTCGGCGGTTGCTGCACCGACGTCGAGCAGCGGATTGGACTCGAGCGACTCGCCGATGAACGCTTCGATTTCCAGGTTGGACAGCGCCAGCAGCTTGATTGCCTGCTGAAGCTGCGGCGTCATCACCAGCGACTGGCTTTGCCTGAGATCGAGACGTGGCCCCAGCGCCATCGATCACCCCCCCTTGGTCATCCACCTCAAAGCGTAAAACCTTCGCCGAGATACAGGCGGCGCACGTTCTCGTCGGCGACGAGCGCCTCGGGACTGCCCGCGAACAGCACTTGCCCGCCATAGATGATGCAAGCGCGATCCACGATGTCGAGGGTCTCGCGAACGTTGTGGTCGGTGATGAGCACGCCGATGCCGCGTCCGGCCAGGTCCTTCACCAGATCGCGGATGTCGGCGATTGACAACGGGTCAATGCCGGCGAAGGGTTCGTCCAGCAGCATGATCGAGGGCTTGGCCGCCAGTGCGCGCGCGATCTCGCACCGGCGTCGCTCACCGCCGGACAGCGCCATCGCCGGGCTCGAGCGCAGCCGCGTCAGGCCGAACTCGTCCAGCAAGCGCTCCAGTTCCTCCTCGCGCACGGCTCTATCGGGCTCATTGAGCTCGAGCACCGCGCCGATGTTCTGTTCGACCGTCATCCCGCGAAAGATCGATGTCTCCTGCGGCAGATAGCCAAGGCCCAGGATAGCCCGGCGGTACATCGGCAGGCGGGTGACATCGATGCCGTCCATCAGGATGCGGCCGGAATCCGGCCGCACCAGGCCCATGATCGAATAGAAGCAGGTCGTCTTGCCGGCGCCATTCGGGCCAAGCAGCCCCAGCACTTCGCCCTTTGCCACGGACAGCGATATGTCCGTCAGCACAGCGCGCTTGTCATAGCTCTTGGCGATCGAGATCACTTCCAGCCCGCCACGTTCTGCCACCAGGGCTGCCGCGGAGGCCATGCTGCCGTGATCCTGCGAAATGTCAGTCGTACCGGTCATCCATTTGCGAGATACGCAGCCGGGCGTCGCTCGGCAAGGCAGCAATTGGAAAGCTGCAGTTCAGTTGGCAAGTTTCGTGCATAAGGGTCACCAGTCAGGTCCCGAAAATTTCTTCGCACTTGCAAAAAAGGGAACTGAGCTTGATCCCAATGCATTTTAGTGTTGTATTCCTGAGTTCGGACGTGGGAGAATCGGCTGATGAACAGCAATGGCAACCAGAATGCGATGACCCGGGAAGTCACGCTGCGGGATGGTGAGGTGACCAAGCTCGATTGGCGCCGGAAGATGAGCGATCATATCGCTTATGCGTTGCTGGTATATACCGCCCTCCAGATTTTCGTGACGATCGGTGCGCTGAAGGCTGCCGGCGGTTCGCTGCTTCCGTATCTCGCGCTCGTCATTCTCGTGGTCGCCATCATTCCTGCCTGCCGCCGTTTCGAATCGCGCTGGAACAGACTTACGGACGAGCAGGCGAACGATCCCTCGCTCGTCCCTTATTATCGCCGCGACCGCTTGCTGCTGTGGGGTCTGGCGATCGGCCTTCCTTTCCTCCTGACGGGCCTGTTCAAAGGCCTGGCTCTCGCTTTTTCCTGAATCCGGCTGCCTGACCTGGCGTCGCGCAATTGCTCTTCGCCGGCGCGGCGACTAGGGCATCGGCCTGCGCCGCATAGGGCGTGCGCCGACAGGAGTTGCGATCAAGATGCTCAGTCCGGAACAGGCCAGCGACCGCACGCAGGATCTCGTGGCCCGTGCCCGCAGAGCCGGCGCCGACGCTGCCGATGTCGTGTTCGGTTCCAATTCGTCCGAAAGTATCCAGATCCGCCTCGGCAAGCTCGAAGACGTCGAGCGCTCGGAAAGCGAGCATATTTCGCTACGCGTATTCGTCGGCCAGCGATCGGCCAGCATAGGCTCGTCGGATCTATCCGTACCGGCGCTGGAAGAAATGGTGGCACGCGCGATCGACATGGCCCGTGCCGCGCCAGAGGACGCTTTCGCGGGCCTGGCACCTGACGAAATGTTGATGAGCGGCCTTGCCCCCGATCTCGATCTGGTCGACCCGGCCGAGCAAAGTCCACATGACTTGCGCGCGCTCGCCGAAGAGGCCGAGGATGCTGCCCGCGCCGTCGATGGCGTCACGAACTCCGACGGTGCGTCCGCCAGTTCCGGATCCGGTATATTCGCGCTGGCGACCAGTCATGGCTTTGCCGGGGCATATGCGTCCACCAGTCATTCACTGAGCGTTTCCGTTGTTGGTGGCGAGGGCGCCGGCAAGCAGCGCGACAACGCCTGGCGCACCGCTCACCATCTCGAGGACCTTCCCGCTGCGGCCGAAATCGGGCTGCTTGCCGGGGAGCGGACTGTCGCCCGGCTCGGATCGAAGCGGATGAAGAGCGGCCCCATGCCGGTGATCTTCGATCCGCGTGTAGCCGGCTCGCTGATCGGCCATCTGATCGGTGCCATGTCGGGAAGTTCGATCGCCCGTCGTTCAAGCTTCCTTCTCGATCGGCTCGGCGAGCAGATCTTCTTGCCTGGCACCTTGATCGTGGAAGATCCGTATCGCGCGCGCGGCCTGCGCTCGCGCCCGTTCGATGGCGAAGGACTGCCTCCTGCTGGCGGCAATCTCGTCGAGGACGGGCGCATCACTGGCTGGCTTGTCGATTCTGCGGCGGGGCGACAGCTGGGATTGGCTCCCACTGGTCATGCCTCCCGAAATGGTGGGGGCGCTCCCGGAGTCTCTGTCGGCAATCTCCATCTTGCGGCGGGCAGTCTCTCGCCCGCTGAACTGATGGCGGATATCGGCGATGGTGTGTACGTCACCGAACTTATCGGTCAGGGCGTGAACGGCGTCACCGGCGATTACAGCCGCGGCGCGACGGGTTTCCGCATCGCCAATGGAAAGCTGGCGGGACCCATTTCGGAATTCACCATCGCGGGCAATCTGCTGGCGATGTTCGCCAGACTAACCCCCGCGAGCGATCTCGAATGGTATCGCCCAATCAACGTGCCGACCTTGCGCATCGATGGTATGACCGTGGCGGGGGATTGATCCCGGTGTAACCAAATGGCGCTTGGACACGTATCGCAATCATGAGACAAGCATCGCCTATCCTCAACTGTCCCGCGCCCGGGCGCGGCTTTATCAAGGCGACGGTGCGTTTGGGGCGCCCGCATGAGTGAGAGCAGTTCGAGCGAGGCGCCTCTCAAAGACGGAGAACTGGTAAAGCGCCACCGGCTTTCGACCCGCATCTGGCACTGGATCAACGCGGTCACACTGCTTGTCATGCTGATGAGCGGGTTGATGATCTTCAATGCCCATCCGCGCCTCTACTGGGGGGAATATGGCGCCAATTACGATACGCCGTGGCTGAAGATCGGATCGGCGCGAGTAGGCGCCACCGAGTTCGGCTATCTCCAGATCGGCAATGCGCGCGTGGAGACATCGGGCGTGCTTGGTCTGTGGGAGGACCAGGATGGACGGGTTCAGCGGCGCGCCATTCCGTGGTGGGCGACAATCCCTTCTCGCTACAGCCTGGCCGCCGCGCGGCTATGGCATCTGGCGTTCGCCTGGGTATTGGCGCTGGGCCTGCTGTTCTATCTGCTCTGGTCGCTGTCCAATGGCCATTTGCGCCGGGACATCCATATTACCCGAGGCGAGTGGCGCGCATCGCACATCTGGCATGATGTGAAGGAGCACGCTCGGTTGCGCTTTCCGACTGGTGTAGCGGCGCTGCGCTACAATGTTCTGCAAAAGCTCGCCTACGCAGGCGTACTGTTCGTGCTGCTGCCGCTCCTGATCGTGACCGGGCTGGCGATGTCGCCCGGCACCGACGCCTGGGTGCCGTTGTTGACGCAGAGCTTTGGCGGCCGGCAGTCGGCTCGCTCGGTGCATTTCATCTGTGCCGGACTGCTGGTGCTGTTCTTCATGGTCCATATCCTGATGGTCCTGCTGGCCGGGCCGTTCAACGAGGTGCGCTCGATGATCACCGGGCGCTACCGGCTGCCTCGCGAACGGCGGCAAGCCGGGGGGACATCGGCATGAGCCGCCTGATACTAACGCGGCGAAAGCTGATCGGCATTGGCGCGGCGGGTGCTGGAAGTGTGTTGCTGTCGGGCTGTGACAAGCTGTTCGAGAACCCGATCTTTCGCGGCGCGCTGGAAGCCGGCGAAGATTTGCACCGTGTCAGCCAGCGCGCGCTGGGCCGCAATGCACTGGCCCGCGAGTTCGCACCTGGCGAGATGTCGCCGATCTTCCGCGCCAATGGCAGCCGCGAGGTCGCCGATCCGGTCTATCGCCGCCATTTGCAACAAGGCTTTGCGGAGTGGTCGCTGCGCATCGACGGTCTGGTGGACAAGCCGATCACGATGTCGCTCGACAATCTGAAGAGCTTGCCCCAGCGCACCCAGATCACGCGGCACGATTGCGTCGAGGGCTGGAGTGCGATCGGTCAGTGGACCGGCCCGCGCCTTGGCTTCCTGCTCGACATGGCGGTTCTGCAGCCGCAAGTGAAGTACATCGTCTTTCACTGCGCCGACCTCTATCACGGGCGGCCTTACTACGAATCGGTCGACCTCGTGGATGCCTTCCATCCGCAGACTATCCTTGCCTGGGGCATGAACGGCCGGCCGCTGGAGGAAGCACACGGCGCGCCTCTGCGCCTCAGGGTCGAGCGACAACTGGGTTACAAACATGCAAAATTCGTCACCCGGATCGAAGCGGTGTCCTCGCTCGATGGTATCTATGGCGGGAAGGGCGGCTACTGGGAGGATAATGGCGCCTACGCCTGGTACGCCGGCATCTGAGGCTGCAAACTATCTCGAGCCTGCGTGCTGGTTCGCAAGCTTTCGCATGGCGTGCTCGCCTGGCACAGGATCGAGGTTGCGCTGACAGGACCGCGGAGTGGGGTCGCGCGAGAGGCGTCTTTACGTGGCCGCGATCGTGCCCCACATGGCCTGTCATGAGCACCGCAGCCCCATCATCGCCCGCCATCTCCATCCGAAATCTCGCCAAGCGCTATGCGCCGGCGGGCGGAGGCGAGGGGAAGCACGCGCTGAAGGGAGTCTCGTTCGACGTGCCCGAAGGCGGCATCTTCGGATTGCTCGGCCCCAACGGTGCAGGAAAGTCGACGCTGATCAACATTCTTGCCGGTCTGGTGACCAAGACTTCGGGTACAGCGGAAATCTGGGGTTTCGACATCGATCAGGACCGCCGCAACGCCAAGCGCGCGATCGGCATCGTCCCGCAGGAGATCGTGTTCGACCCGTTCTTCACCCCGTTCGAAGTGCTGGAAATCCAGGCCGGTCTTTACGGCATCGCCAAGCACCTGCGCCGTTCGGAGGAGCTGCTGCGCGCGGTTCATCTGGCGGACAAGCGTGACGCCTATGCACGCACGCTCTCGGGCGGCATGAAGCGGCGCCTGCTGATCGCCAAGGCATTGGTCCACCAGCCGCCCGTGCTCGTCCTCGACGAGCCGACCGCGGGCGTCGACGTAGAGCTGCGCCGTCAGCTGTGGGAGCTTGTCAGCGAGATGAACCGCGAAGGCGCGACGATCGTGCTGACCACGCACTATCTCGAAGAGGCCGAGGAACTGTGCGACCGCATCGCCATCATCAACCACGGCGAGTTGATCGCGAACAAGCCGACCCGCGAACTGGTCGGCATGGCGCGCGAGAAGATCATTGTTCTGACGCTCGACCGCGACGTGACCGAATTGCCCCGCCATCCAGGCTTCATGAAGTGCGAGATGTCCGGCGAGCGGACGCTGGAGATCACGTATGACAAGGACCGCAGCAATGCCGGCGAGATCATGTCCGCAGTGCAGGCGCAGGGTTTTGCCATCGTCGACGTGACGACCCGCGAGGCCGATCTGGAGGACGTTTTTGTCTCGCTGACCAGCGAGGCCGGCAAGGCGGCCTGAGCCCATTCTCCTGTCCTGCGATGCAATGTGTTGCAGGGGCTGTCATATCCCGGCAAGGAAAACGCCATGGAATTGCAAGCTGATCCGGCACGTTCGTTCGATGTCCTGGTGATCGGTTCCGGCGCGGCCGGGCTGACCGCCGCGCTGGCTCTCGCCAAGCATCACAAGGTCGCGGTGCTCGCCAAAGGTGACCTGGCAGGCGGATCGACCGCATGGGCGCAGGGCGGCATCGCTGCCGTGCTGGACGAGGGCGACACTTTCGAAGAGCATGTGCGTGATACCATGATCGCGGGCGCCGGGCTCAATCGGCTGGAGACGGTGGAATTCGTCATCGAGCGCGCACCGCACGCGATCCACAACCTGATCGATCTTGGCGTGCCCTTCAATATGGAGGGCAACGAACTGCACCTGACCCGCGAGGGCGGGCACTCGCACCGGCGCATCGTCCATGTCAACGATGCGACCGGCTGGGCGGTTCAGCAAGCGCTGCTTCGTGCGGCAGAAGCCAGCCCCAACATCACCCTGTTTCCCGGCCGCTCGTGCATTGATTTGATCACCGGGCGCCATGAGATCCGCTATTCCGGATCAGGCCGGGTCTGGGGTGTCTATGCGCTGAATGAAGCTTCCGGCGAAGTGGAAGCCTTCACGGCGCGTGCGACTGTAATGGCAACGGGCGGCGCGGGACGCGTCTACCAGTTCAGCACGGCGCCGCGCGGAGCGACGGGCGATGGCATCTCGATGGCGTGGCGCGCGGGAGCACGCGTTTCCAATATGGAAATGATGCAGTTCCATCCGACCTGCCTCTACAACCTTGAGGTCAAGAATTTCCTGATTACCGAGGCGGTGCGCGGGGAGGGCGGGCAGCTGAAGCATCCGGTCACCGGCCACCGCTTCATGCCTGACTACGACGAGCGCGCCGAACTTGCGCCGCGCGACATCGTAGCCCGCGCCATCGACGACCAGATCAAGCGCTACGGCCTCGACTACGTCCATCTGGACATCAGTCACCAGCCGTCTGAATTCGTGAAGGAGCACTTCCCCAACATTCACGAGAAGCTGCTGACGCTTGGGATCGACATGACACAGGGACCGATCCCGGTGGTCCCGGCCCAGCACTACACCTGCGGCGGCGTGCTGATCGATCTTAACGGCAGGACTGATCTGCCGGGGCTCTATGCCGCCGGTGAGTGTACCGAAAGCGGGCTGCACGGCGCCAATCGCCTGGCATCGAACTCACTTCTGGAATGCTTCGTTTTCGGCGACGCGGCTGCCGCACATATTCTTGCCAACTGGGACGGCTTCGATGCGCCGCCGCCGGTACGACCCTGGGATGAAAGCCGCGTCACCGATTCCGATGAAGAAGTGGTCATCAAGCAAAACTGGACGGAAATCCGCCGGTTCATGTGGAACTACGTGGGCATCGTGCGCACGACCAAACGGCTGGAACGGGCGATGCACCGGATCCAGATGCTCAATACCGAGATCGAGGAATACTACCGGCACTTTCGCGTTTCGACCGATCTCATCGAGCTGCGCAACCTGCTGCAGTCCGCCGAATTGATCGTGCGTTCGGCCCTGAAGCGGCATGAAAGCCGGGGGCTGCACTACACGTTGGACTACCCGAAAACCGGGGCGGAGTCGCTTGATATGGTGCTGGTGCCTTAAAAGTCTCGATCAACCGATACCAAGCATCCTGCCGATGAAGATCAACGCCATGCCGCCGATGATCGAGGCAAGGCAGCCTGCGCGGCTGAAATCGCGCTGGCCACGGCTGGTAATGAGCCCCGCTATCAGCGATCCGCCGATGCCCAGCAGGATCGTGGCGATCCAACCCATTTGAACCGAGCCGGGGTAGAAGAACCGGGCCAGCACGCCGATGATCAGGCCGCTGATGATGGCGCCGATGATGTTCCACATGTCTGGTCAATTCCCTTCGCTTAGGTCCGCGCAGGCTTCGCGGAGTGGGATGGTGGCAGGCCCCGATGGCATTTGCACGACTCTCGTCGGCGAACTGCGGTGCACGCTCGACGTACTGCAACAATACGGAATCGAGCGCGAAGTTGCGGCGCCGTTAGCAAACGTGAGAATATCGGCTGGGCGGCCGGTCCGGATCGGCTCGGCTGGTCGCATTTTTGATTCGCTTCGTCCGCGATTTTTGTGGAAAAATTTTTGATCGGACTGCGCGAATATCCACTTGCTAATGCAGATGGCGGAGGACTTCCCACGCGTCGCAAAGGACGGGAGGCTGTCGAGCCCTCTCGTTCGCCATCGGACTAATCAGGAGCGGCCCTCTTGCGCTGGATCGCAGAACGTTCACTATAGGTGGTGGCGCGAGGGTCGCCGGCTATCAATACCTAGGGGAAGTCACGAAGAGGCTATTGCCTTTGGAGGATGTTCGCGAGGGTTGAAATCGCCGGCAAGACAGGAGCGGCAGGCGCAAGCGTGAATATTTTTGTTCTTGTTTTGTGCTTTTCGTGATAGAAGGGCGGCTTGCCGTTCCCTCGACTCGCGGCGATGCCGTCCACCTTCGTACAGATGCTTGGCGTTCCGAAAGGTACGTCAGGTTCAAATGGTGTGATGACGCTGGGGGGCGACAGGTGGATTTCAGGATCGACAGCGATGGTCAGGGCGGCGGCTCTGGCGCGAATGGTGCCGATGGTCAGCAGGCAGAGATGGTAGAACTCTATTCCGCCAACGCGGGAACAGCGAACAAGAAGGAGACGGGCAAGGGCCCGGCAATCGTCATGGACAAATCAGATACCGCGACCGCCGAACTGGTTGACGTGCAAAGCGTCATCAAGAAGGCGAAGCAGAGCGATTCCAAGACGATCCACGATCGCCGTTTCAAGGTGATCACGGATGAGAGCCGTGACGCGCTGCTGACCGATTTCGGCAAGGAGACGCTCGACGACCGATACCTGCTTCCCGGCGAGAAGTATCAGGACATTTTCGCGCGCGTTGCCGATGCCTATGCGGACGATCAGGAGCACGCCCAGCGCCTGTATGACTACATCTCGAAGCTGTGGTTCATGCCTGCGACGCCGGTCCTTTCGAACGGCGGCACCGGACGCGGCCTGCCGATCTCATGCTATCTGAATTCGGTTGACGACAGCCTCGAAGGCATTGTCGCCACGTGGAACGAAAACGTGTGGCTGGCCAGTCGCGGCGGCGGCATCGGCACTTACTGGGGCTCGGTGCGCGGCATTGGCGAACCGGTCGGCCTCAACGGCAAGACCAGCGGCATCATTCCCTTCGTGCGCGTGATGGACAGCCTGACGCTCGCCATTTCACAGGGTTCGCTGCGCCGAGGCTCGGCTGCGTGCTATCTTGACGTCTCGCATCCCGAGATCGAGGAGTTCCTCGAAATCCGCAAACCGTCTGGCGACTTCAACCGCAAGGCGCTCAACCTGCATCACGGCGTGCTGCTGACGGACGACTTCATGGAAGCCGTGCGCGACGGCGCCGATTTTGACCTGAAGAGCCCCAAGACTGGGGAAGTGCGCGGCAAGGTCAACGCGCGTTCGCTGTTCCAGAAGCTGGTCGAGACGCGCCTTGCCACGGGTGAGCCCTACATCGTCTTCTCCGACACCGTGAACCGCATGATGCCCAAGCATCATCGCGATCTCGGTCTCAAGGTCTCGACATCGAACCTGTGCTCGGAAATCACCCTGCCGACTGGCCGCGACCATCTGGGCCAGGACCGCACGGCCGTGTGCTGCCTATCGTCGCTCAACCTTGAAACCTGGGAAGAGTGGAAGGGCGAGAAGCGCTTCATCGAGGACGTGCTGCGTTTCCTCGACAATGTGCTGCAGGACTATATCGACCGCGCGCCCGACGAGATGGCCCGTGCGAAGTATTCCGCCATGCGCGAGCGCAGCGTCGGCATGGGCGTGATGGGCTATCACTCCTATCTGCAGAAGAAGGGCATCGCCTTCGAAAGCGCGATGGCCAAGGCTCTCAACCTGCAGATGTTCCAGTACATCAATCAGAAGGCCAACGAGGCATCGATGCTGCTCGCCAATGAGCGCGGCCCCTGCCCGGATGCCGCCGACGTCGGTGTGATGGAGCGGTTCAGTTGCAAGATGGCGATCGCGCCGACCGCATCGATCAGCATCATCTGCGGCGGCACCAGCGCGTGCATCGAGCCGATCCCTGCGAACATCTACACCCACAAGACGCTTTCGGGCTCGTTCGTGGTGAAGAACCCGTACCTGCAGAAGTTGCTGGCCTCGAAGAGCAAGGATTCCACGAATGTGTGGAATTCGATCCTCGAGCATGGCGGTTCGGTCCAGCACCTCGATTTCCTCTCGCCCGACGAAAAGGCGATCTACAAGACCAGCTTCGAGATCGACCAGCGCTGGCTGCTCGAATTCGCGGCGGATCGCACGCCGTACATCGACCAGGCACAGTCGCTGAACCTGTTCATCCCGGCAGACGTCGACAAGTGGGACTTGATGATGCTGCACTTCCAGGCGTGGGAAAAGGGCATCAAGTCGCTCTACTACCTGCGCTCCAAGAGCGTGCAGCGCGCCGGTTTCGCCGGCGGCGTGGAAGCCGACAACACGTCGGAGGCTCCGAAGTTCGAGATCGGCGAAACCACCGATTACGATGAATGCCTCGCCTGCCAGTGAGCCGCCGGTAATGGCCTCGATACCCCGAACCCACTGAGAGACGGCCCCGGAGCTATCCGGGGCCGTTTTCGTTTGGGGCAGAGCAGGACGCGATTCAGCTTCACCGCCGGGGTCGAGCACCTTGGTCGTTGTCACCTTGGGCGAGGCTGTTGCTTCGACTGAACGTACGCCGAAGCAACAGCTTAAAGCGGTTTGCGCAATGAAAACCGGCTAGCCGGCCACGCCCCACGCCTGTGCGTAAGCGGTGAGCTTTTGTTGATACCGCTGACGCTGGCTGTCCGGAATCCAGCCGGTATCGAAGGCATTGCGCTCAATATCGACCAGTTCCGCCGCTGTCAGCTTGCTGTCGTGCTGCGCGCGCACGAGCACTTCGCTGATATATTCGCTGCCCATGTAGGCCGGATCGTCCGAATTTACGCTGACCTTCAGGCCAGCGTCGATCATCATGCGCAGCGCATTGATCGGCTCCCCGCCTGATGCGACCTTGCCTGAAAAGGTAGGACACACGGTGAAGGGGATGCCGCGTTCTTTCGCGATGGCGATCAGTTCGGGCGACTCTATGATATTCCCGCCGTGGTCGATCCGCTCCACAGCCAGATCTACGAGTGCCTGCCGGATGTGCTCCAGCGAGTTTGCCTGATTGACATCGCAGTGCGTGGTAACGTGGAGGCCGGCAGCGCGCGCCTTTGAAAAATGTTCCGCAAACTTGCTGGGTGGATTGCCTTTCTCGTCTGAATCGAGGCCGACGCCGACAAGATGCTCCTTGTGGGGAAGGGCGGCGTCCAGGGCATCCATCGCGGATTCGGCGCTGAGATCGCGCATGAAGCACAGGATCAGCTGGGATTCGATGCCCAGGCTGACGGCCGCATCCGTGCGCGCGCGGGTGATCCCGCCGATGACATTCTCGATCGGCACCCCCCGGCGCAGATGCTCCTGCGGATCGAAGAACATCTCCGCGTACAGCACGTTCTGGGACGCCGCCTTGGCCAGATAGGCGCGGGTCAGATCGTAGAAGTCCTGCTCCTCAATGAGCACGGTCATGCCTTCGTAGTAGATCTTCAGGAAGCTCGGCAGATCGTGATAGACATAGCTGCGCTTCATTTCCGCGACGTCGGCGTAGGGCAGCCTCAGACCGTTGCGGCTGGCAAGCGCGAACTTCATCTCTGCCTCCAGCGTGCCTTCCAGATGGACGTGGTATTCAGCCTTCGGCATCCCGGCGATGAAGCGGGCCATGGCATCGGGATCGGACGGAGGTGTCGCGGCAAGGGCCACCGGGAACAGAGGCCTGGATGAAAGGCAAAGCCCCAGCGGCACGGCCAATGCCGTGCCCATCAATTGTCGTCTGTGATACATGAAGTCTTGTCCCCGCGAAGCCGCCTGTGGCCTGTGCGGACCACTATCTGCCGTGCCGGGCGAGACTGTCCATTGGAGAAAATTTCACGACCTGTTCCATTAATTGCGGTGGTTTGGCACATAAACGGGCCTGACTCGCTTTTTTCCGGCTTGCAGGAACACGCTTCGCTTTGCATGGTGCCGCGATGCACAAGAATAGTGAAGCAAGCGTCCCGCCGGAACGCCTGATCATCGAGGCCATCGTTCTCAAGCGGGCGATTTGCGCCGAATACAATGGCGGCGAGATGTTGCTGGCTCCGCATCGCATGTTTTCGCGTCATGGCGAGCTGTTTGTCAGCGCGCTAAACCTGCGCAAGAACTGGCGCAGCGAGGAAGAGCGCCGCCTGGGGCACTTCAAGCTTGTGGGCCTTTCGAAGACTGCGATCACGCCTGAAGTTTTCGAGCCACTGCCGAGCAACGAGAACACCCTGCCGCGCGAAACGGACGAGGAAGTGTTCTCCATCTACGCGTGATCGCTCGGGAGCGATCACGCGGCGGGCACTAAAGCCGGCTCGACCCTTTCAGCCATGCGGCGAGGGTAGCTGCTCGCATCCCCGCCACGGGCCACCCGGATCGAAACATTATCCATCGCCGGCAGAGGCCTGTGCACATGGGGCAGCCTGCTTCAGGCGGGGGTGATACCCATGCAGAGGTATTTCACCTCCATGTAGTCATCGAGTCCGTAGTGCGAGCCCTCGCGGCCCAGTCCCGACTGCTTGACGCCGCCGAACGGTGCGATCGTGGTAGAGATCAAACCCGTATTGATGCCGACCATGCCCGCCTCGATCGCTTCGGCCACACGCCATACTCGGGAAATGTCGCGAGAATAGAAATAGCTGGCCAGACCGAATTCCGTATCGTTCGCCATGCGAATGGCGTCGGCCTCGTCGGTAAAGCGGATCACGCCGGCGAGCGGGCCGAAGGTTTCTTCTTTGGCAAGCTTCATGTCAGGCGTCACCCCCGCGACCACGGTCGGGCAGAAATAGGTGCCGCCCAGCTCGCTGCGCCGCCCCCCGGCGAGCAGCTTGGCCCCGCCTGACAGAGCGTCTTCGAGGTGTTCCTCGACCTTTTCCACCGCCTTGGCGTCGATCATCGCGCCCACGTCAGTGCCTTCGTCCATCGAATAGCCGACCTTCATCTTCGAAACACGCGCGGCGAGCTTCTCGACGAATTCGTCATAGACGCCATCTTGCACGTAGAAGCGGTTGGTGCATACGCAGGTTTGCCCGCCGTTGCGGAACTTGGAGATCATCGCGCCTTCGATCGCGGCATCAACATCGGCATCATCGAAAACGAGGAAGGGTGCGTTGCCGCCCAGTTCCATGGAGCATTTCTTGATCGTCTCGGCGCATTCGCGCAGCAGGTCGCGGCCGATCTCGGTCGAGCCGGTGAAAGTGACCTTGGCCACCTTGGGGCTGCTGGTAAGGACCGAGCCGATCTTGCCTGCGCTTCCGGTTACCACGTTGACGACGCCCGTCGGAATGCCTGCCATCTCGCACAGGTGCGCGATCGCCAGCGCCGAATAGGGTGTGGCCGAGGCAGGCTTGATCACTATGGTGCAGCCTGCCGCCAGCGCGGGCCCCAGCTTGCGGGTGATCATCGCATTGGGGAAGTTCCACGGCGTGATCGCGGCGACAACGCCTACCGGCTGCTTGATTACGACGATGCGCTTGTCGCCCTGGTGGCTGGGGATCACGTCGCCGTAGGCACGCTTGCCCTCTTCGGCAAACCATTCGATGAAGCTGGCGCCGTAGACGATCTCGCCCTTGCCTTCGGCAAAAGGCTTGCCCTGCTCGCGACTGAGCAGTTCGCCCAGCTCGTCCTGATGAGCCATCATCAGGTCGAACAGCTTGCGCATCAAGCCAGCACGCTCGCCTGCGGTCTTTGCGCGCCAGGCCGGCAGGGCGGCTTCGGCCGCGTCGATTGCGCGTGCCGTTTCATCGGCGCCCATTTTCGGGACGGTGCCCATGACTTTTCCTGTGCCGGGGTCGACAACGTCGAAAGTCTCCGCTGAATCGGCGTCGCACCACTTGCCGTCGATATAGCACTGCTGCCTCAGGAAGTCGGTGTAGGCCATGTTTCAGGGGTCCTCTGTCAGATCTCGGTACAGCCTCCGATGAGGGATGGCCGTTTGCCTTTGGCATAGGGATGCCCCCCGGCTATGACAACTGTCCGGCCGATAAGATCGCTTCGGGCAACCGGCAGTGGGAACTGGTCCGGACCGGGGATGCTGTGGCCTACCGTGGTAGACCTTCGCCTGATGTGACGTGATCAGCTTGCAGGCTTCGCGGGATACTCCTCCAGCGCCGGACCTAGTGCGGTCTTGAGCGGCCCGAGCCACTGTTCGTAATTCTTCCAGTGCCCAACGCTGGATGTGTAGATCGGTTGGCGAACCTGTTCCGAACTGGCGGTGCGCACCGCGCGTTCGTTCTTGTAGAATTCCAGGCATCCCTGCTCGAATGGCAGACCGAGATAGCCGAGCAGGCTGCGCACCTCAGCTTCTGTGTCGGCCACCATGCGTTCATAGAAAACGCGGTGCACGGCGCCCGGCGCGGCTTCGTCATATGCGGCCATCAGCGCGGTGTAATCGCGGTAGTACTGGCCGATATCGGCAAGATCGTAGCTGAACGTCTGCCCGCGCGCGAAGTGCTGCTTCCATCCGGAAAAGCAGCAGGACATGGGATGGCGCCGCGCATCGATAATCCGCGCGTTGGGCAGGATCAGCTTGATCAGGCCAACGTGCTGCCAGTTGTTGGGCATCTTGTCGATGAAGTGCGGGCGGTTCGTCTGCCGGTGGACGCGGGTGCGCTCGATGTATTCCTCGCCCAGCCGCGAACGGTCGTCTTCGGTCAGGCTGGCGATCATCGCGGCGAAGTCAGCAAATTCGCCTTCGTCGATGCGCGATTGCAAGCGCCCGGCGATGATCATCATCTCGGGCAGTTCCATCGTTCCCTCGACTTGGCTGTGGCTGGCGAGGATCTGCTCTATTAGCGTGGAACCGGCACGCGGCAGACCAACGATGAAGATCGGGTCCGGAGCGGGGCATCCACCGCCGCCTGAATGCGCGAGGAATGCGCTGGTAAATGTCTGCGCGGCCGCAGTCGCTTCGGCGGAGAACGCATCTGCGTCGTGATTGAGCGCGGTGCGCCGCAGTTGGTTGCCCTGGTCGTAATGATTGAACGAGGCCGCATAGTTGGCAGCGTCCTCATAGGCCTTGCCGAGCGAGAAATGCAGGTGGAAGCGGTCCTCGTCATGTTCGCCGGCCCCGGTGCCGAGCGATGCCAGCGCGGCTTCCATCGCGGCAATATCGTCGATGACGAGCTTCACCGTTTTCAAATTGGCGAGACTCCACCACGCCTCGCCCATGGCCGGGCGGTGCCGCACCGCATGTCGGTAGGCCTCAACCGCGGCGTCCTGCTGACCGAGCGTCTTCAGGGCATGGCCGAGATTTTGCCAGACCTGCGGCTGGTCCGGCTTGGCGGCGAGTATCCGTCGATAGATTGCCGCAGCCTGCTCCTGATCGCCCAGCCTGACCATCACGGACGCCCTGAGCAGATCGCTGCCCGTGTTTTCAAGCGGTGAGCCGACCAGCATCTCGGCGTGCTCCAGGGCCTCTGGCAGGCGGTTGTTTTGCAACAGCAGGCGGACCAAGAAATCGCGCGCAAGATCGAAGCCCGGACACAAGGCCACTGCCCGCTCGACGTGGGACATGGCATTGGCCATGTCGCCGCGCCGCCAGTACATTTCGCCCAGCAGGCGGCAGGCGGGCGCGTCGTCCGGCCGGAGCTGAAGGCGCTTGGTGAGGGCCGCGATGCCTTCGTCCAGGCGGTTCTCGTTCATTGCCACGGCGGCGCCCAGCAGTTCGGGATCGCGCGAGGATGCGTGGACGCCGGACAGGTCGGCGCGCCAGCCGTCAGCCGCGCGGCCGGCCTTGCGCAGTTGGCGGGCGAGCAGGAACCATCCATCGGATACATGGGGGTGCTGCCGGGTGAGACGTTCCAGAGCTGTGATCGCCTGCCCTGTGTCACCGGCATCGCTGGCCGCCTGCGCCCATTCCCATATCACCGCCGGCACGTTTGCCTGGCGCTGGGCCAGCGCAGACAAGAGCGGCAGAGCCTTGTCCGGCTGACCCAGTCTGCGCAATGCCTGCCCTTCAATCAGCGTTGCGTGGGGATGGTCAGGCGCTTTGGCGAGGATCACGCGGGCCTGATCGAGCGCAGCCCGCGGATTCGCTTCCAGCGCCCTGGCGGCAAGCGTCAGCGCATTGCCAAGTGATGCTGTATCACGCGGATTTTTGATGTGCGTAATGGGCAAGTGCCAACGTCCCCCACGATCCGGACAGTGCGATCCCTGCACCTGAACAGGTGAAGATTCTACACGATAATTCTGCACTGCAACAAGGTTGTTGACAACTGTCAAATGACTGGCATGATCGATTCAGGACATATGTTCTAGATTCGGGAATTTGTCGTTAAGTCTTTGTGATCAATGATAATGATCAAGGACTTTTGGGGTTTTCAGATATAGGCCGGGCTGACCGGCGGGTGCTGGGAGAAGACCTGTCCCTGCGCGTGTGTGACGTTGTTCGCGCGTGCAACACGGCAGCTAAGGCACTGCAATCGCAGGGGCTGCCAATGTTTGGACCCGGTCGGTGGGGGCCGGGCAAACCAAAAGGGGGTCTTGATGAGATTATCGCAACATTCCTTTGCGAGAAAATCGCTTACCGTTCTCGCTACTTCGACTTTTCTCGCCGGCTTTGCGCTGCCCGGTGTGGCTTTCGCGGCCGACGATGATGCAGCGGAGGAAGCAGCGCCCGAAAGCGGGCCAACATCGGCGGAGCCCGGACTCGGCGACATCGTGGTGACGGCGACGCGCACCGCCGAAAGCGTGCAGAAGGTGCCGATTTCCATTCAGGCGTTAGGCGCGGCAAAGCTGGATCAGCGGCAAGTGAAGGGGCTGTCCGATTTCACTGCGCTGCTTCCCTCGGTTACTATCGCCGGCCTCGGGCCCGGACGTCAGACTCCTTATTTTCGTGGCATCGTTCCGGCTGGCGGTGCTTATGCTTCGGTCGGCTATTACCTCGACGACATCCCCATTGCGGGCACCGAGCTACCTGACATCCATGTCTATGATGTCGAACGTATCGAGGCGCTGTCCGGTCCGCAGGGCACGCTCTACGGTGCGGGTTCGCTGGCGGGCACGATCCGCTTCATCTCCAACAAGCCAAAGATCGGCGTTACGGAATTCGGCTACAACGTCGAGGGCAACAAGTACGGCAAGGGCGATTTTGGCGGACAGTTCGAATCGTACGTCAACGTCCCTCTGACCGATGCCGCAGCGTTCCGCGCGATGGGCTACTATCGCCGCGATGGCGGCTATGTCGATAACAAGCCGAACAACGGTGTCTTCAACGATGGTCGTTCATCGGCCCTGACACTTGGTGACGAAAACCCCGAGACCACCTTCGTTCTCAACAACTCGGCCATCGCCAAGGACGATTACAACCCGATCTACGAGTACGGCGGGCGGTTGCAACTGCTATGGGAACCGGCGCCGGATTGGGAAGTGAATCCACAGTTCACCGCGCAGCGACAGATCGCCTATGGCTATTTCGGCTACGACCCGCGCGTCGGCGACCTGGAAGTTCACGACTACGACCTGACGCGCCAGGATGACAAATGGTATCAGGCTCAACTTTCGATCCATGGTCACATCGGTGACTGGGATCTCGTTTCGGCAACCGGCTATTACCAGCGCAAAACCAATCTGCGGAACGACTACACTTATTACACGGTGACCTACGACGGGTTCGGGCCGGGTTATGAAAGCTATCTGCAGTTCTTCGATGCGAGCAGTTGCACGGGCTCTGGCGCGACCTACCGCTGCAACACCCTGATCGATCCGACGCAGTATTACCGAGGCCTGACGAAGGACAAGCAGTTCACCCAGGAAGTGCGTTTGAGCACGCCGTCAAGCTGGCCTTTCGATGTGACGCTGGGCGGGTTCTACCAGTACCGCAAGCAGGAAACGAACAGCGACTACGCCATCCATGATCTCGACACGATCGCAGGCTACACCGCGTCGGGCGGGGGCGACAGCAACTATCCGGGCGGCTACGGCATTCCTGAAGAATACGGCGGCACGATGATCCTGGGGTCGCCGGCGGTCAAGCGCGACGCCTTTTACCTCAGCGAGCGCGACAACATCTGGCGGGACAAGGCGATTTTCGCCGAGGGCCATTACAACATTACGCCAACGCTCAAGGTCACTGGCGGCATCCGCTTCTTCTGGACCAAGTTCAGCACAGTCGGCTTCAGCGGCGTGATGGGGTCGGCCCTGAATACCGCAACCTCGCTATACGTGCCGACCGGAACGTTCGGCTGTCCGGTGCCGCTTCCCGAAGAACGGTTGCAGTGCCTAAACACCAATCTGGCCGCACCCGATCAGGTCGGAAGGTACAAGGAAAGCGGCGAAACCCACAAGATCGCTCTCGACTGGCAGTTCGATCCCACCAAGATGGTGTATTTCAACTATTCGACTGGCTTCCGACCGGGCGGCTTCAACCGTCCGCTGCGTATCCGCAGCATCGGCATCGCCACTGTTCCGGCTTACGAATCCGAAGAACTCACCAACTTCGAACTGGGCGTGAAGACGACCTGGGGCGGCATTTTCCGCTTCAACGCGGCTGTCTATTACGAGAAGTGGGACAATATCCAGTACAGCGTCGTCGTCTCCGGCGCGCAGGGCGCCGGCATGACCGGCAATGCGGGCAAGGCCGAGGTCAAGGGCGTGGAATTCGATGCCGACCTCAAGCTCGGCAAGGTCACCATTTCCACTTCCGGCGCTTTCAATGACGGCAAGCTGAAGGGCAACTTCTGCAACTTCGCCTTTGATCCAGCCTCGATGTCGATCAGCCAGCTCAGCTCTTGTGCCGCTGGTGCGTTCGTCCCGGGTTCGAGCCCGCCGACGCCGGAAGTCGCAGCCGCCAACGGCACGCGGCTGCCGCGCCAGCCCAAGTTCAAGGGCACGACGTCCATTCGCTATGACACGATGTTCGGCGATTACGACGCCTACGTGCAAGGCGCGGCGCTTTATCAGACCAGTGCGACGCAGGATCTGAACGTGTCGGACAACAACCTTTACGTCTGCCCCGATATCGCCGGCGTCCGGACCACCGCGTGTGCCACGCCCGGCTTCGTCACATTCGATTTCGCGGCCGGGGTGAAAAAGGACAATTGGACCTTCGACATCTTCATCCAGAACGCGTTCGACAAGCGCGGCACGCTCACGCAGAACACGTTCTGTTCGATCGCCTTCTGCTCGGGTTCGTCACGCACTTTCCCGGTGAAGCCTCAGTTCATGGGCATCAAATTCGGCCACAAATTCTGATCCCCTGACGGGTATCCCCTGCGCCCGCCGCACATCGTTGCGGCGGGTGTTTTTTGTCCGGTTCGCTTGTGCGTCTAGAGAGGGCGTTCAGGTTTGAGCGGTGCTCACGGCGCGGTGCTCGACGGACAACCGGCCTTCATTCAGACCAACCACCATGTCCGCCAGTTCGGCCAGCGCCGGTTTGTGGGTGATGACGATGATCGTCGCGTCCGGCAAGGCTTCGCGCAGTCCCCGTGCCACGAGCCGCTCGGTTTCGACATCGAGCGCGGCTGTCGGCTCGTCAAGGATCAGGACGGAGGGGCGTCGCAGGAGCGCGCGGGCGACCGCGACGCGGTGCCGCTCGCCGGCAGACAGCGCCAGACCGCGTTCACCGGCACGCGTGGCAAGGCCCGCCGGCAGCCGCGAAATCAATGGCGCGAGACCGGCGAGCCGGGCCGCTTCGGCGATCTCGCTGTCAGAAGCGCCGGGCATGGCAAAGGCGATGTTGCTGGCGAGCGTGTCGTTGAACAGGTGCGGCGCCTGATCGACCATGACGATGGCTCGGCGCAGGTCCGCGAGTTTCAGTTGGCGCAAGTCCATGCCGTCCGCCTCGATGCATCCATCGTCGGGGTCGAGATAGCGCACGATCAGATCGGCCATGCTCGATTTTCCGATGCCGCTGGGCCCCAGTATGGCGCAGAAACTGCAGGCGGGAATGGTCAGATCCACGTTGTCGAGGATCGTGCGGGTATCGTGCCGGAACGTGACACCGGAAAAGCGCAGCGCATCGCGCAGACCTGTGAAAGGAACGGCGTCGGAGCTATCAAGAACATCCGGCGCGGTATCGAAAAGCGTGAAGATCCGGCCGAGCGAGACCCTTGCCGAAGCGAGTCCGGAGACCAGCCCCATCAGCACCTGGATCGGCGAGAACAGCCGCGACTGATAAGTCATGAAGGCCACCAGCGTGCCGATCGTCATCTTGCCAGCGATGATCTGCGCGCCGCCGTAGAGGATCACGGCGGAAGTCGAGGCCGTCAGCAATGTGCCGGGCAACGCACCGGCCAAGAACGAGGTCAGTTGCATGCGCAGCATGGCCGATACGAAGGCGCCATTGCGACTGCGGAAGCGCTCTATCTCGTGCTCCTCAGCGCGCAGCGAGGTCACCGTGCGCATTCCCATCACCGTGTCGACGAGCAGGCTTCCGAGGTCCGCGCCGCGCTCTCGCATAACCCGCGTCATCTCCGTGAGCCGGCGCTGGAAATAGAGGAACAGCATTATGCACACGGGGATGATGACCACGCCGATCAGGAACAGCACCGGGTCGAGCAGCACCATCATCACAATGCATCCGGCGAGCATCAGCACGTTGCTGAGTACCGAGAGCAGCGAATCCGCCGTTACGCGCTGTATATCGCTTACGTCGCTGTTGATGCGCGACATCAGGTCGCCCAGGCGAAAGCGGGCGTAGAAGCGGGGCGATAGCCGCTGCAGATGCTGCAGCAGCGCGGCGCGGATATCGAACAGCATGTCGGCCGACGCAGACACGTAGCGATAACTGGCGAACATGTTGAGCACGAAACCGCCAAGGGCAACCGCGATCATGGCGCCCGCGATCTCCACCAGTGCGCGCATGTCGTTGCCGAGCAGCGCCTTGTCGATCATCAGCTTCGACAGATAGGGCTGCATCAGGTTGAGCGCGGTCGATATCAGGCTGACCGCCAGGACCACCGCCAGCGGGCGGTAGTAAGGTCGCAGGAACGGCAGCAGCCTCCCGTAGCTGCGCCAGCCGGCGACGTCAGTCGGCGGGGCCTCCGGTGCTGTCACGCGCGGCCCTGTGGGGGTGCCGGCAAGTGCCGTAGGGCAGGGGGCTGGGCGCGGTGTTTACTGGACATGATTACGGGTACAGCGCAGCCGCTCGGGCTTGTCCAGAATTGGGTTGCTCAAGGCAGCGTCAGCAAGCCGGCCATGGTTATGTCGTTGGTCAGTTCCCAGTCCTGCTCCAGCTTCAGCGTCTTCGCATCATAGACGGCGATGTCGTACCCCGCTCCGTAGATGTAGAGCTTCTGCCCATCGCGCGACATGCTGAAGTAGAAGCGCGAGCGGCAGGGGAATTCGGCCTTGTCGAGCGCGGTGTTGGTTTCGAGATCGAAGCTCCAGAATTCGCAGCGCTTGGCCCCGAGCTTGCCCGTCACTGCTACCGTGTAACCAATCTTGCCATCCGGCGTGACTTCAAGTCCGGCCATGTTTTCGGGCGCGGGGCCGATCGGCTTGAAAGTGAAGGCGCGTGACGAAAGGTCGAAGCGGGCGATGCCGAAAACCTTGTTCTGAACGTAGGGGTCCTGCGAGTTGAACAGCGAGATGTACTGGCCGGGCGTGTGCAGGCTTTCCAGCGTGCCGCCGATGCCAACGTCCTGCATCCCGGCGAAATCGGGCTTTTCCAGATCGATCCGGTCTGCGACTTTCAGCGTCGCCGTGTCGACGACCAGGACCTTCTTCTGGAACGCGTAGAGCGTCTTGCCGTCCGGCGAGATGGATAGGCTGGTGCGCCAGCCCATGTCCTGATCCTTCGGATCGAGTTCCTCGGACCGCGCCACCTGACCTGATTTCAGATCAACCACCATGAACTGCGGCTTGCTGATCCGGTAGCTGTCGATGCCCTTGTCGATCTTCTCTCCCAGAATATAGAAGTAGCGACCAGAAGGATCGGGGACGCCGCCCGTAAAGCGGTATTTTGTGACGCCGTCGTTCAGGCTGATGCTCTTCACCACCTTGCGCGTGGCGGCATCCAGCACCTCGATCCCGCCCTCCGTCAGGGTGGAGATATAGATCAGCTTGCCATCGGGCGACTTCTGCAGGTTTGTCGGCAGACCCGAGGCAAGAGTGACGCGCTGTTTCACCGCGCCGTCACTATCGTCCACGAACTGGATCTGGTCAGGATAGCCGCCGAGCACGATGGTAGCGGCGCCGGCCGACGTCATGGCGGAAACACTCAGGAGCGCGGCAAGCGCCAGGCGAAGCGTCTTCATGCTGCAGGCTCTTCCTCTAATACGAACGAACGTGTCACGGCCGGGCCGCTTACGGAAAGACCAGATCGAGGTTGCGCCAGTCCTTGGTGGCGACGGCGCAGTTGCTGGCCCAGTCGGGCGAATAGTTGACGTGATCGGGCACCTGCACAGGCCAGAAGCAAGTGACGTAGCAATCGTAGATGTCGCGCTCGACCGGCTGGCACAGGCCCGCCGTGCCGCCGCCGGCGTCGACTTCCCATCCCGGCGAGAACGACAACGTGCAGCCCATCGGCACATGCGGCTGCGGGGACTGCTGCAGCGCCACGACGTCCTCTTCCATCGACGCAAGCGTGTCGTCGATGCGCCGGGCCTTCCGGTTGACTGGCTTGAGATGCTTCATGACAAACCCTTTCGTGCGGCGAAGCGTTCAAGGAATTCAGGGTTCTGCAGGGTGACCGCTCCGTAGATGCGCAGGCAGGTATCGGTCCATTCGCGGATCCAGTCGCAGTAGTGCAGATTGGCGTGGCCGGTGTCGCCGTAGCGCACGAAGGCTTCGTGATGGCAGCCGCCGGCGCATAGCGGGCGAGCCCAGCAGCTCTGGCATTCGTACTTCGCGCTTACGTGCCCCCGGTCAAGGAAATCGCTGCGCTTTTCCGCATCGATGCCGCTGGAAATATGGCCGAGGGTATGGGTGTCGGCATCGGTGAAGCGGTGGCAGGGTGATAGGTCGCCCGCCGGGCTGACGCCGAGCAGGCCAAGTCCCGCACCGCAAGGGTGAGACTTGTTCACGCCTTGGATCAATTCGCCGATGGTCTCAGAGACGTTGGAGAAGCCGTGCATCTCGCCGCGCAGCGCGTGTTCGAGCCATTCGTCGGCGAGTTCGTGGAACTGCGCAAGGACGTCATCCATGCCGGTATCGGCGATGGCATATTCCTGCGAGCCCGAATTGGTGACCGGCGCAAAGCCGACCTCGTGGAAGCCCAAATCGTCCTTGAGGTGGCGATAGATACGAATGACGTCGGTAACGCCGTCGGTCAGCGTCACGCGCGCGGTGATCGCGCGGGTCTTGTGCCCCGCGATGAGCTTGCGCAGGCGCGGCTCGATCACTGCGTAGCTGCCCTTGCCCGATTTGTAGACGCGTCGCTTGTCCTGCAGGTCTGGCGGGCCATCCATGCTGACGGTCACACCGATCTCGTTTTCGGAAAGAAAGGCGATGATTTCGTCGGTCAGCAGCGTGGCGTTGGTCGTCAGGCTGAAACCGATCGTACGGCCTTGCCCCTGGGCCTTGCCGCGTGCGTAACCGACGACTTCCCTGAGCAGGGCGAAGTTCATCAGCGTCTCGCCGCCGAAGAAGGTGATGTGCACCGCCTGACGGCCGGGCGACTTGTCGAGCAGGAAATCGACCGATGCCTTGGCCGTTTCCAGCGTCATGTATTTTGGCTTGCCCTGCGGGGTGGCGATCTTGTCGGCGCCGAACTCGTAGCAATACGTGCAGGCGAGATTGCACTGGTTGGTGATGTTGAGCACCAGCGCCTGCAGCGGAAAGTCGGCAGGTGGCGTTGTCGGGCCGGGCAGGACGGCGGGGCGCACCGCGTCCGAGACGATGCCCTGGACGTACAGCAGCTCATGGATCAGTTCATTGGCATCCTCGCGGGAATAGCCGCTATCCTGCAGCGCCGTGACCAGCTGGCTGTGGCTCAGATCCTCGCTTTCCAGCCGCCGCAGTACCGAGCGCGCGCCGTCGTCGAGCGCGAAGATTGCGCCTGCCGAAACAAGATAGACGAACGGCACGCCCGACGCATCGAAAGTATGCATCTCGCCGAGCCGGTAGCGCCCCTGCGGGGCGAGCGTTATGGTGTTCACTGCGATACCTCCGGCTGGTCCCAGCGCCGGTAGGCGGGGACAGTGGTGACGAGATAAGCCCGCGCACTCATCGGTTTGCCCAGGCTGTCCTTCAGGGTCTTGGCGGTAGCTACGATCCACACCTCGCCATAGTTATTGCGGCTGAAGCGGCGCTCGGGGTTGGGGCCCTCGACGGCGGGGACGAAGAATCCCGCTCCGCTGAGGGTGCCGACATACTTCACGTCATCATCATACGTGACGGTCGGGAACTCGACCATCGACCAGTCGGATGCGACCGGCATGATCGCGAAATCGTCGTCCGTGCCGGACTTGCCGTCCGGGCCCTTTGACCACGCGAAGGCCTCGAACTGCTCGTACCCCTTGCCGTACTTGATGCCGCCAAGGTGCGCGAGGGCGGTTTCGGGCGTTACCTTCATGTAGTCCACGGCGCCATAGACCGGCAGCGCTTTTGCCAGCACCACGCCGTTGAGCGCGATGTCGTGCCGGCCGACGATGGCATCGGGCGCGACATCGATGGTTGCCACGGCCTCGCCGGGAGACATCACCGAGACCTTTCGAACTGTCACCCCTTCACCGAAATCGAGGTCCGATGCGGTTAGACCGACCGGAATGGCGTCACCGTAAATGTGCAGGTCGAGGCCCTTGGTGCCCGTCTTCACCGCATCGACTGAGATTGCGGAAAGGACCGGCGCGCCCGTGGCGCGGACCATTTTCACGTCGAGCCCAAACTCGTGATATTCGCCCCAGTACCAGCGCCCCTCGGCGCTCGACTGGTCGGGCGAGAACCACATTGTCTCGCGAAAGGCGCTGGCCAGGTCATCGGGCCTCGCGGGCTGAGCCGCCGCCGGAGACGTTCCGCGCCAGGAATAGCCCGCGTAGACCAGCCCCTTGCCGGTGCGCGAGGTGACGGCGCCGGTTTCCAGCGACCGCAGCGTCGTGGTGGTGGTGAAGTCATCGCCGGCAGGCGTGACGGTCAGTTCGCCCACGAACCGGCCATGCCCGCGCAGGCTTCCCGAGATCAGCCACTTGCCAGTGAGCTTCGGCGTGCGAATGCGGGGACGCCACGCCGCCCAGGCGGGGCTGTGCAAGTTTGCGTTCTTACTCAGCCATTCGAGCGCGACTTCGCCGTACTTAGGCTTTTTCTTGTCGTCGCCAGCACTATCTTCGCCCCCCTCGACCGGGCGGTTTAACTGAGCCTCCGCCGTCGGATAGAGTGCCCTGTGCATATTCTGTAGCAGCGCCCATTCGCGGCGGCTGCGGCGAGAGGACATCGGCTGGCCAAACGCATGGCAACTGGCGCAGGCCTGCCTCATGGTCTTGTTGGGGATGATCGTCTCGTCGATGATCTTGCGCTCGGGAATGTACATCACCGGCTTGGCTTCCTCGGGCGCGAGGCCGTGCCAGGTGCCGAGATACTTCACGACCAAGCGCGCCTCGTCCGGCGTAATCGACATGCCATTCAACTTCACCATTCGCTTGATCGTCTGGGACCAGCCTTCAGGTGTTGAGCGAATCCACGATATGCGCGAGAGATTGCCCTTGTCGTCGGGGGCGTGGCATGTCCCGCACTTCTGCAGTGTCAGCGGATCGGTGACGGGGATGCCGGCTTCGGTTTCCTTCCAGTCGTTGGGATCCTTGCCCGCCTCGCTGGCCGTGTCGACTTGCGCGATCACCACCGACGCCGAAAATATAGTGCTGGCCAACAGCACCAGACTGGTCAGGCGGTGCACCGGGCGAGCCCCGCCGGAAGAGAGCGAAATTCCCGCCACGCCGGATTTTCGCGCAATTGCGAGACCCGTGGAACCACCAACAACCTTTTGTGCCATAGTCATGTTCGCACTGCCCCGAAGATCTGTGAGACTGCGGATTCGCTCGTCCGGCAACAAAAACATAGGACGATTGTCAAAATTAGGTCAAGCGTCATTTTTGTGCGGTTGCGAAGTAATTCGCGGGTGCACAAATGCTATTGCGAGCGCATTGGATCGTACATCTCGTTCAGAGATGCAGGCGCGCGACATTGCCGGATGGCGATGCCGACATTGCGGGCCCGTTCCTTGGTCAAAGCGGCGGAACTAAGCGCCTTCGCGCGCTCCTTGCCCACCTCTTCTGCTGTGAACGGCGCCCGCCCCGCCGGCACGCTGCCTTCGCCAATGACGTAGACCACGTAATTCATTAGTTCGGCCAATTCGGCGTCGTCGGAGATCCGGCTGTGCGCCACGTTGGGAAGGCGCAGGAGGTAGGCCCTCGTTTCCGGCGTGCACAGGAAGTACCCCACTCGCCCACGCAATTCGGGTAAAGGGGCTGGGGCAGTGCTTCCGTTCACACCATGGCAGCCGCCGCAATGCTCGATATAGTCCGAGCGGGCGAGTGCCGGGTCCGAGATGCCAAAGGATGAAGGAACGGCCGCGCTTTCGCCCAGTACGGCCTGCGCGCCCGATAGGCCCAGAGCGGCGCAGCAGATAGCTGTCCAGCCAAGGCGGGCGGCGCGCACGGGTGGCTATTCCGCCACGCTCACCAGAACGCCGGTCGAGCAGTGATACTGCATGCTTTGCGTGCCGAAACACCAGATAATGTCATTGTTGAGCTGCGGGGTATAGAGCTGCGTTTCACGGTCGGTATTGTCGCAAAAGCACTGGCTGCAGGTCGGTTTGCCGCAGCAGTCGCGGTAAGCGATGAGGTAGGCCTTGCCGTCAGCTGGGTTGATGCATGTGCCCACCCATGAAACAGGCGAGGGCTCCGATCCGGCCGGACAGGTATGAACGCCCCCGCCGCAGCATGAACATAGCGCGCCATCGATCGCGCAATAGCGCCAGTAGTCGCATCTCGTATCGTCTTCGACCTGGGCGTTTCGGGCGAACGCAGTCTTCGCTTCGGCAGAGCGGTTGGGCTTGGATGCCGCCTCCGCCCTGCCGACGGGCAGCACGGGGAAGGCCGGAGCGGCGACCAGAGCCACGCCGAGGCGCGAGAGGATGCTGCGGCGAGACGTGCGTCCGGCTATCCGGCGCAGCAGCTTCTCGCCCGCGGCGTCTGCATTGAACTTCATCATCGTGCCAACCCCCGCTGCCGTTCGGTCATGCCGCCGCGTGGCGCATGCCGGAAATGTAGTCCTGAACCGTGCGAACGCCCATCTCGTGGGCGATGACCAGGCTTTCGAGATGCTCGCGGCTGTTGACCAGCCCCTTGGAAAGAATCTGCCCTTGCTCGTCGATCAGCACCGCGAAAGGCAGCTTGGACACGCCCAACGTCCGTCCCACGGCGGGATCGTTGACGAAGGGATAGGCGCCAAGGCCATGCGCCTCGATCATCGCCTGCTGCGCGGCGGGATCGTCATCGCCAACGAAGGTCAGCGCCACCCGCTCATGCTCGGCAAATGATCGGGCGATCGGGATGAGGCCCTTGCAGAGGGGGCATTGCGCCGAAACGAACATTAACAGCCGCAGTGCGGTGCCGGGCTTGGGACCGCCGATAGCCAATGTTCCTCCGGTAAGGGCAAGCCCGGTAAGGCCGGCCGTATCGTCGCCAACCGCCGCTCCGCCAGATGTCGTAAGGGCTCCGGCGGGCGCTACGCGCGTGTGCAGTATCCCGACTTGCCGCGCGAGTGCGAGCAGCGCGAGCCCGAACACCACGATGACCAGCCAGCTGACGATCTGTGAAACTACGAGTGCGGCAAACATCTTGGTTCAGCTTCTCCAGCGCAAGGCGACGAGATTGGCGTTGAGGGCGGCGATCGCTTCGAAAAGGTACCAGCCGATCCACAGGGCGGCGGCGGCAAAGGCGGCGCTGGCGTGCTCGATCACGCCAAGCGGTGTGAACGACGCAGCGGCAACGAGCAGGGCCGCCGCCAGCATCAGGTTGCGCACCACCATTGACCAGCGCAGTTCCTGGCTCAGATCGGGCCGTCCGCATCCGCAGCTGATATGGCGCCGGCCGCGCTTCAGGTTGATTGCCATGGCTGCGGCAAAGACCGTCATGAGGATCGCAGCCGCAACCGGGGCAGCAGAGCCGAGCCCGGCAAGCAGGGCAAGTCCGAGCACGATCTCGACAATCGGCAGGCCTGCGCTTGCAGGAGAGACCATAAACTGCGGCAGGATGCGATAGTTTGCGATCACGCCGGGCAAAAGCCGGCGATGACGCAGTTTTTGCGATGCTGCCGTCAGAAAGATCAGCCCGCAACCGATCGTCACCGCTCTTGCGAGGGTGGCGGTGGTAATGGCCAGCAGCTCGGTCATCGTCAGGGCGCTGTACTGATGACGCCGGCGCCGGCCATTTCGATCCTGTGCAGTTCCTCGCCGGTCTTGCCGTCGAGGATGCGTCCCTCGCTCTTTTCATCGTTCACGAAAATCAGTGGGTCGGCGCCCTGCGTCACCTCGATGTGTCCGGCCGGCTCATCGAGCGTGAAGCGGCGAACCACTTTCCTCTCCGCGACGTCAAGCACCCAGATCTCGTCGCCAGATGCCTTGTGCGACCAGTATTCGCCCATATGCATGAGGACGTATAGCTCGCCCGAAGCCGGATTGTAGGCCGAGGGCTGGCGTGAGCCTGGATACCATGCGACGGAAAGCGGCGCGGTTGTCGCCGGTGCATAGCCAGCGGCTTCTTGCAGCGAGTATGGCTCCGCGATCTCAGGCTTGCTGCCCATCTTCGCCGTGAAGACCTGTCCGGTGTAGGTCAGGAAAACCGCAGTGTTCCTGGCCTTGTCATAGGCGAAGTTCTCGAAGATCGGGTCGTTGGACGCATCGAAGAAGGGCGCGGTGTGGTCGATGACCGCCTTGCCCGCCGGATCGGAAACCGTCGCCATCGTGCCGTCAGCGCAGAGGGCGGAAAATCCGATCGCGGGGTTTGGGACGAGTGCCGCGCAGCCCGGTAGTTCCACCGTCTTGGCGAATTTGCGTCGGGACAGGTCGACCACGTTGACGGCTTGCGCCGGGCTGAAATTATAGATGTAGCCCCATTTGCCGTCGGTGCTGACGATGAAGTTCTGCTTGCGTTCGTCGACAAGGATGCGGTGGGGAATGGCGATCTCTGTGACCAGCTTCAGCGTCTTGCTGTCATAGACGGTCACCATGTCCTGCCGGATGCCGCGGTTGCCCTTCGACCAGATCGTTTCGGAAACGTAGTAGTACCGACCTGCGGGATCGATGGCCATGTCCGACAGTTGGCTGGAATCGACCATGCCGACCATCTTGCTGGACTTGCCGTCATAGATCGCGGTGCCGTCCGCGTCCCAGCCGAGGCGAACGTAGAACCAGTGCGGCTGCGGCGCCGAGATCGTGGTGACGTCTGATTCCTCGGGATCCAGGCCGTGGGGATCCTTGCCGGCTGCGGGACAGGAAAGCAGCGCCGCGGTGACCAGTGCCAACCCCGAAGCACTAAAATGTCGAATGCCCGAGTAACGCTTCATCCCGTTTCCCCTAGCCTGCCGATGTATCGTCCTGAGTCCGTCGGTGCCCCCCGTCGGCCTCACTAAGATTGGACATTCGTCAAAAATTCGTCAAGCGATTCTTGGCGCCGCCTCGGATAAATGCGGAGTGTCGAGGCTTCGGCGATGGACAGAACTACGGCGCCCGCCGTGATTGCCGAGACGGCGGCAACAAGCAGACCGGGTCGGCCGAGCAGCCCAGTGGCCAGCGAGCCGGTAAGTGGGCCCATTATCATTCCCAGTGGATGGGTGCAGGCGACGAAGCGGCGGAACAACTGGTCGCGGCTGGCGGCGCTGGCAAGCCCGGAGGTACGCACGATGATCGCGGTGGACCCGATGTTGAAGGCGACAATCGCGATTAGGAATAGCTCGGGATTGCCGAGCCGTGCAGCAGCGATCGGTGCCAGCAACGACACGCCAGCCAACACGCCGACAATTGGCGGCGGCACGACCGGCTGTTCGCGCATGACGAGGAACGCCGTGGCCGCGCCGGCCAGTGAGCCGAGCGCGACGGAGCGGCCGATAAGGTCTTCGGAGAAACCCGCGTCGACCGCCAGAGCGCCGCAGAACGTCCACACCATCATCGTCGCGCAGATGAAGAGCAGGGTAGCCGCGGCCGACGCCCACGCTCGCGATCCGGTACGATGATGTTCCGGTCCCGATGGCATGAAGCGGTGAGGTTGAATCCGTACGGTGCGCGGTGCGGCGGCCGCGATCAATGCCAGCGCCGCCATCGGAGGGAGGGCAAGCACGGCCAGAGCGGTGCTCGGGCCGGCGATGTCCGAGACGGCGGGCAGGACCAGGGCGATCACCGTGGACAGCATCAACTGACACAGGAACACGGCCCCGTATGCCCCATGGGGGCGGTTGACGGCGGCATGGCTCATAGCCTGCGTATAAAGCACGCCCATCGCTGCGCCGTAGCCCGCGCGCAGCAGAAGGATGGGGACAAACCCGGCGACTTGCGATGTTGTCAGGGCCGCCAATACAGCCACGCCTGCGGCCATGACGAAGCCAGCCTGCGGAAAGTGCGAGCCCCATCGCCAGGTTGCGAGCGATGCGGCGGCCATGCCCGTCTGCGTCGCGCTGACCACCCAGCCATGAAATTCGGGCGACAGTCCGCTCGCGGAAGAAAGCAATGTCAGAAATACCGGGTCGATGCCGGGTTGCAGGCATCCGATGCAGGCGAGCAGGATGGCTGGAAAAACGAGGCGCTGGTCGGAACTGTGCGGCAATGGACCCCCCATCGGCTGAACCGGCGCGATTGCGCCGGGCCTGCAGGACGTCCCTCCCGATTCGTTTTAGCGTAAGTTTTGTGTCAGTCGCGCAATCTCACCGGGCTTGGTCGATTTGACAAGCTCTATAAACCAGTTGGTCGAGATCGCAGTGATCGCTTCCATTTTGTGGTGCCACGGCTTCTGGTGGCCCAGAAACGGTGTCGTGCCTTCCATCGATGCGCTGATGAACAACGACAGCGTATGTGCTTCGTCGGCGCTGAGGGCCGGGTTAAGGCGTTGTATGTACTCACCGATGAATTCGTGCACCTTGGCATAGAAGCTGCGCACGCGCTCGGCGATGAAGTCGTTGTGATTGGCCAGCGCCCACAGTTCGGTGAAGAGATGCGTTGTCCGCTTGGAGCAGATGTCGTCGAGGCAGATCACGATGATCAGCTTCAGCCTTTCCTCATCTGACAGCTCTGGCTGTCGAACGTTGGCTTCAAGCTTGTTGTTGTATGTTTCCATGATGTCATCCAGCAGGACCTGGACGAGCATTTCCTTTTTAGGGAAATGATAGCTGACATTGCCTACCCGGAGCCCGCACGCTGCCGCGACACGACGGATCGTGAACGCCTCCGCCCCTTCTTCCAGAAGAACACTGAGAGCGGCCTTCAGAATGCTGTCGACGGTTTCCGCGCCGCGCGCGTAGATGCCCGGGCGCGTCTGGGCGAGTTGTGTATCGGCCATTTACAGTCCCTTAGGCTTCCCTGCGCCAATCGGCCACCCCAAATTGGACTAGCAACATATCGACAAGACGCTTGACGAAACCTTGATGATTGTCCAGCTTTCTATCACTCTCCCATCGGGCCGAGGGGCAAAAATGAAAGCTGGTTTTTCGATGCGTTTGACGGCGAGTATGGCGGGGGCGCTTTGCATCGCAGGTGTGAGCGCGATTCCGGGCGAGGTCTCAGCCAGTCAAGTCTACACCACCCGCTGCTCGATGTGTCATCGTCCTGATGGAAGCGGTGTCGCCGGCCAGTTTCCGAGGCTGAAGGGCAGGGCCGGGGAGATCGCCGCATCGAAGGAAGGGCGCAGCTACCTGATAGAGGTGGTGCTTTTCGGCATCATGGGCGGGATTGATGTCGATGGCCGCAAGATTGCCGGCATGATGCCGCCCATGGGCTCGATGGCCGATCAGGACGTTGCCGACACGCTCAATTATCTCGTTTCGATGGCCAAGCCGAAAAAGGCCGTGGCGCCGTTTACGGCGGCCGAAGTGAAGGCCGTGCGTGCGCGGGGCAAGCTGACTGCCGCTGCGGTGGGCAAAGAGCGTGCCGCGCTGGCCGCCAAGGGTCTCATTCCCTGAGCAAGCAAAACCGTTCTGCCCGTTACTGGGCTATCACGCGGACGGCGAAGGCCGCCGCCGCAGCCCGTGTCTCTACCCCCAATTTCTCGAACACCTGTTCCAGGTGCTTGTTGACGGTGCGCGGGCTGATCGACAGGATCTCGCTGATGACGCGGTTGGGTTTACCGTAGCTGATCCACAGCAGGACTTCGGATTCGCGTTGAGTGAGGCCGAAATGCTGTTGCAACCGCGCGATGTCGGCCTGCGGATCGAGCAAGTTAATGCGAACCAGCCGCTCCTCCGGGCGTGACTGGCCGACAAGCACCAGTTCGACGGTGCGCCCGTCGTCAAGTTCGAGCCGGTGCATGTTCCCGGCGGCCATGTCGTTCTGGAAGATCCGAGCAAATGCCGGGGATAGGACTTCAGGCAGGACTTCCGCGTGTCTCGACCAGGACGGATCGAGCGTCTGCACCAGTTTTTCCGCTGCTGGCGTGCACCACACGGCGCGGTTGCCGTCGGCCACCGCTATCAGGCTGCGGCCAGTGGCGTCGAGCGCGTAGTGGCTGCCCTGCGCTACGCGCGCGTTGGCCATGTGCACTCTGACCCGGGCCAGCAGTTCGTCCACCACGATCGGCTTGCGCACATAATCGACGCCGCCGACCTCGAGGGCGTGGACGACATGCTCGCTTTCGGTCAGCCCGGTCATGAAGATGACAGGCACGTTTACACCTGCCGGCAGGGCCTTGATTGCCCGGGTGGTCTCGAAACCGTCCATTCCTGGCATCACCGCGTCCATCAAGACCAGATCGGGAACAACATGACGGAACAGTTCCAGCGCGGCCTCGCCGCTCGTCGCGATCAGCACCGAAATGCCCGAGGCTTCCAGCGTATCGGTCAGAAATCGCAGCGATTCCTGCGTGTCGTCCACCACCAGGACGGTATTGTTGGAAGGGATGTTGGCACTCATTTCACTGACCTGACCGTCTTGAGCAATGTCTGGATATCGAAGCGGTCAAGATACACCAGAAGCTGCTCCACCAGCACCGCCGCTTCGGGATATTGCTTTTCCAATTCACGGATCGCGGCTTCGATGCCGCGAACATGGCCGATAATCGCCTTGTGTTCAATTTCCCCCAGAAGCTTGCCGGTCTCGGGCGGCAGCGGGGCGAACGTAGGCACGGTTTCCGCGACGTCGGAGGCCTCGGAATGTTCGCCGATCCAGTGGAGCGAGAGCAGGTCCGCAACAGCGTCGAGAATGGCATCGAGTTCGATCGGCTTTTTCAGGAACATGTCGTGGCTGGCGTAGCCATCGCCGCCCTTCGAGAATTCGTGCGCGTTGGCCGAGACCATGATGATCCGGCAATCTGGCCCGAGTTCGGCGCGAATTCGGGCGCAGACATCCCATCCTGATTCGCCCGGCATGGAAATGTCGAGCAAGGCGATGTCAGGACGCTCGCGAACGGCGATCTCGACGCCGCGCGTGCCGTTGGACGCATCGAACACGGTGAAGTCGAGCGGCTCCAGCAAGGTGCGCACCATGGCGAGCTGCGTCGGATCATCGTCGACGATGAGGACCTTGCGCCGCTCGCCTTCGTAGCCGGATATCTGTTCGACGGGATCGGGGTCGCTCTTGGGCAGCGCGACCTGCCCCATCATCAGGCGCAGGGTAAAGCGCGTTCCCTTGCCCGGCTCGCTTTCGACGGCAAGGTCTCCGCCCATGATCCGGACCAGTGCCTGCGTGATCGCAAGGCCGAGCCCGATGCCCCTCTGCTTGTGCGCCTCGGCCGTGCCGCCGCGTTCGAAAGGCTCGAAGATGCGGGCGAGATCCTCTGCCCGAATGCCGATGCCGGTGTCCTCGATCTCGATCGTGGCCAGTTCGCTGCGGTAGTGCACGCGAAACGTGACAGAACCTCCCTGCGTGAACTTTATGGCATTGGACAGCAGGTTGATGAGGATCTGGCGCAGGCGTTTTTGATCGGTCCGCACGAAGCTGGGCAGACGCTCGGGACGCTCGAAGTGAAACGCGATGCCTTTGGCCTGTGCCTGCGGACGGAACATGTTGGCGATCTGGTCGAGCAGCGGGGCCAGCCGGACCGTGTCGGAAGAGATCCGCAACACGCCGCTTTCGACTTGCGAGATGTCCAGAAGGCCTTCGACCAGGTTGGTGAGGTGCTCCGAACTACGCCGGATGACCTTCGCAGCCTCTACCGGGGTCACATCATGGCCACGCTCCAGCAGCTGCGAATATCCGTAGATCGAGTTGAGCGGAGAGCGGATCTCGTGACTGACGCTGACCAGATAGCGGCTCTTCGCAGAGTTGGCGGCTTCGGCGGCTTCCTTGGCCTCATGCAGTTCCGCCTCGGTACGATGGTGCGCCTCGATCTCCTTGAGCAGCAGGTCGACATGGTGTTCGCTTTCCTGCATCGCGGAGCGCCGGCTGTGATGGACCAGCACGACAATCCACGCGATCACGCCGCCACATAGCGACAGTATCAGGAATAGCCCGACGAGAATGCCGGACAGCCGGCCGATGATGAGCGGCGAGGTGATAGTAATCTGCCAGGCCAGCGTGCCGACAATCACCCCCATGGCGACGATGATCGCAGCCATCAGGAACACGAAATGCCCGATCGGCGTGTGAACGAAATTGGCGGCCTTGCGGGGCAGCAAGTGCTCCAGCCACCGCGCGATCTGCTGTGTGGCACGGCTGTCCGGCTTGCACCTGTCATGACAGCGCGCCTCGAGCGTGCAGCACAGCGAGCAGATTGGCGCTGAATGCATCGGGCAATAGGCCATGTCGTTGAGCTCAAAGCGGTTCTCGCAGATCGTGCAGGTCGCTTCGGTCAGGTCCGGCGCCCACCGCGTGCGCCGCGCTATGTAGTACCGCCCTTGCGTGGCCAGCGCGATGACCGGCGCAGCGGTAAACGCCGCGACCAGTCCAAGCACGGGAGCGAAGGCCTGCGCGAGCACGCCAAGAAGGCCGAAATGCGCCAGCGTCGCCACTCCGATCGATAGCGCCATGGCGCCGATCCCGACCGGATTGATGTCGTTGAGGTGCGCGCGCTTGAACTCGATGTAGCGCGGGGAAATGCGCAGCGGCTTGGAAATCATCAGGTCGCCGGCCAGGGCGCCGATCCATGCTGCCGCCACTGTCGCATAGAAGATCAGGATCTGCTCGATGACGGCAAAGATCCCGAATTCCATAAGAACCAGCGCCACCAGAACGTTGAACACCAGCCACACGATGCGTCCTGGGTGGCTGTGGGTCAGGCGCGAGAAGAAGTTCGACCACGCGATCGAGCCGGCATAGGCGTTGGTGACGTTCACCTTGAGCTGACAGACAATCACGAAAACGCCCGTCAGCACCAGCGACAGACCCGGCCAGCCCGTCATGCGGGTGAAAATGACGCCGAACAGCGAGGTGGGACTGGTCGGATCGTCGACAACGATGCGGTTGCTGGCGACGAACCAGGCAATGTACGAACCGAGCATCAACTTCAGTCCGCCGATCAGCGTCCAGCCCGGACCGCCTACCAGTACCGCAGACCACCAGCGCACCTTGCCGATCTTCTCTCGTGCGGGAAGGAAACGCAGGTAGTCGGCCTGTTCTCCGATCTGGGGCAGCAGGGATAGCAGCGTGGACAGCGCAAAGCCGAAATAGAGCAAGCTGACGCTGCCGTCCTTCGCGCCGAACACGCCCACAAAGCGCGACCATTCGGCGAGCGCTTCAGGGCCGGAAGCCAGTATATAGATAATCGGCGCCACTTGCAGAACGATCCAGAGCGCCTGCGTCCAAGCCTGGAAGCGCGCAATGGCGCTCATGCCGTAGATCGCCACCGGTATCACTGCGAGTGCGCAGATCAGGTAGGCGACGCTCATCGGCAGCCCGGTCAGTGCACGGATCGCCACCGCCATGATCGTCGCTTCCACCGAGAACAAGAGGAACGTGTAGGAGGCGTAGATCAGCGAGGTGAGGGTGGAGCCCAGATAGCCGAAGCCCGCGCCGCGCGTGAGCAGGTCGATATCGAGCCCGCGCCGCGCGGAGTGATAGGCAATGGGAAAGCCCACGAAGAAGAGCACCGCCATGCCGACAGCGATGGCCACCACGCTGTTAGCGAAGCCGTAAGTCAGCGTGATTGCCGCACCTATCGCCTCGCAGGCGAGGAAGGCAGTGGCGCCGATCGCTGTTCCGGCCACGGTGCGCGGACGCCAGCGCCGTCCGGCATCCGCCGTGTAGCGCAGCGCATAGTCTTCAAGCGTCTGGGTGGCGACCCATTTGTTGTAGAGTCGCTTTTCCCTCAGTACGTAGTCCGGCTGTGTGCTCTTCACTGCCGGCGACCGAGGCGCCGGATTTCGATACTGACGGCGGCAATTTTGTTCAGCCCCACTGTGCCTCTGATACCCATGTCATGCCACGGATGATGTCGCTGCAAGCGCGAGCCATACACTGGAGCCGCGCCGGGGTCCATGTCGCGGGGTTGCCGGGCATGCAGCATGGCCCAGGCGGCAAGGTCATGCACAGGGCTCTGTTTGATCGCGGCAAGCATCGACATGCTTTGCTGTGCGTCATTGCGCGGGGCAAGACCGGTAATTGACGGGGCCGGGGGGCATTTGACGTATAGCCGCATCCTGACGGCCGCTAGCTGCAGCGGTTGCGCTAACAAAAAAAGCCCGGGCGATGTGCCCGGGCGTAAAGTCTAGTCAGAGCGGGTATTGCGCGGCACCGGATTTTCCGACCTGCCATGAGGGCGACAAGGGCAAAGCGTCCGGTGCAAACCCACGCGCTCTCCTCTAGGGCACTCGATGAAATGAACCCTACGTCAAACACCCTATGCTGCGCCGAGCGGACTGGGTTTAGGCATTTTGGAATGCTGATCGCACTGCTTTTCCTGTTTGCCGTCGGGATGGTCCTGCTGGTCGTTGCGGTGCTGGCGACAAGGCGGCAGTTGCGGTTGGGGAGGCAGGCTCTCGCGCCGGTGACGGGCCTTGTCCCAGCCGGCCCGCCCTTTCCGGCGGAGCGCGCGCCGATCATCAGCGTTCCCTCGCTGGCTGGCGAAACGCTGACCATCGGCGGGATCAGCCGCGATCCTCGATTTCTGCTGCTCATCTTCATCGAGGCCTACTCCTCGCTCTGCGAAACGATCGTCAAGGAGGCGGGTGAACTGTGCGCTAGGCTGGACGTGCGTCTGCTGCTTCTGGGGGATGGGCAAAGCGAGGACTATGCCGACCTGCTGGTTCGCCACCGCGTGCCAAGTTCGGCGTTCATTCTCAACGCTGCGCTCGGCGAGGAATTTCTGATCGGCGCGCTCCCTTCCGCGGCGTTGATCAATCCGCAAGGGGAAATGGTCGCGCGGGGTACCGTACAACGCCGCGAACAGCTCGAAACGCTGCTGCTGTCGGTAAACGGCGCGCCGCAACTCCAAGGGAGAATACCTGCGTGATCGTCGTATCCCCGCGCAAATCGGCCGGTTGGCTTGCGTGCGCCGTATCTGCCGCCGGAGCTTTTGCGGTCGCGGTCTCGGCGCCGCTGGCCCAGGCGCAGTCCGGTGCCGTGCCGAAACCTTATGCGGCGGCCTGTCAGGCATGCCACAAGGCTGACGGTAGCGGCATGCCGGGAGTGTTCCCCCGCCTTAAGGGGCGGCTTGGGCCTGCAGCGGCCAGCAAGGATGGCCGCCGCTGGCTGATCTCGACCGTGCTCTTCGGCCAATCGGGCGAGATCACGGTCGATGGCAAGAAAATCCGCGGCGCAATGCCGGGCGTCGCGCGCCTTGCCGACGGGGACATTGCCGATACACTGAACTGGCTGGCAGGCGGTCCGGAGAAGCCGATCACAGCGGCGGAAGTGGCGGCCGTACGAACTCAGAGCAGCGTGAATGCCAAGCAGGTCGCGGAAATGCGGGCTGCGCTGGCCAGCGCCGGTACGCTGAAGTAACAGATGGGATTGTGGCGGCAGGCGTTGGCAGGGGGCCGGCGCTGCGGTGTGGAGGCTCAGGCATGGCGGTTAGTTTCACGCTCAATGGTGTCGCAACGTCGCTCGACGTTGATCCTGAAAAGCCGCTTCTCTGGGCGCTGCGCGAGGATGCGGGGATGCCGGGCACGAAGTTCGGTTGCGGCGCCGGGCTGTGCGGGGCCTGCACGGTCCACCTGGCGGGAACGGCGATCCGCTCCTGCGTAACGCCGATCAGCGCGGTAGAGGGGCAGAACATCGTTACCATCGAGGCGGTGGCGCAGCAGGATGCCGGCAAGCGGGTGAGCGAGGCCTGGAGCGAACTCGACGTCCCGCAGTGCGGATACTGCCAGGCGGGCCAGATCATGAGCGCCACCGCGCTGCTGACGGAAAACCCGGACCCCGATGATGCCGCGATCGATGCGGCGATGTGGGGCAACTTGTGCCGGTGCGCGACATACGTGCGCATTCGCGGCGCGATCAAGGCGGCCGCCGCCAAGGGAAGGAACAAGGCATGACCTCCACCGGCCTCACGCGCCGCCGGTTCGTTACCGCATCGCTCTTGGCGGGCGGCGGGCTGCTGCTGGAGTTTTCGCTTCCCCGGGCGGACGCCGCGACCGGTCCTGCGGCAAGCGGTGAAGCGAGGCCGCTCACCGCTTTTGTCCGGGTTCTGCCCGACAACCGGTTTGTCATCGGCGGAAAGAACGCTGAAATCGGTCAGGGGGCGAAAACTTCCCTGCCGATGATGATTGCCGAGGAGTTCGACGTCGACTGGGAGCAGGTCACTGTCGAGCAGACGCACGCGGACCAGTCACTGTTCGGCGCGCAGAGCGCAGGCGGCAGCCGGACCACCCCGCGAGAGTGGCTTCCCATGCGGCAGGCGGGCGCGGCGGCACGGGCAATGATGGTGGCCGCGGCGGCTCGGCAATGGAACGTGCCGGTCGATGGGCTGACAACGGCTTCCGGCAAGGTGCTGGACCGCCGCTCCGGCCGCTCGGTAACTTATGCCGATCTCGTTGCGGTGGCCGCCACTGTCACGCCGCCCGATCCGGCGACGCTGAAGCTGAAGAGCGCGGCGGACTACAAGATCATCGGCAAGCCGATCAGGGGTGTCGATACGGCGGCGATCGTTGCAGGCAAGCCGCTGTTCGGCATCGACGTGAAGCAGCCGGGCATGCTGCACGCTGTTTTCGAGACGTGCCCAGCGGTGGGCGGGTTGCTCAAGTCTGCGAACATTGATGAGGTCCGCGCGCTGCCCGGCGTCAAGCACGTGCTGACGATCAAGGGCGATGGATCTGCGGAGTCTCTGCTCGACGGCGTGGCGATCCTCGCGCCGAGCTGGTGGGAAGCGAGCCGAGCGCGTGAAGCGTTGAAGGCGGAATGGGACACTTCCGCCGTGGAAGGGTTCTCTACCGAAGGTTATGAGAAAACAGCGGCAGCCAAAATAGGCGGTGCGGGCGACGAGGATATCGTCCGCAAGGGCGATGTGGACGCGGCTTTCGCGGGCGCCGCCAAGGTTGTGGAGGCACGCTACTCCTACCCATTCCTCGCCCATGGCACACTGGAGCCGCAGAATACCACCGCGCTGTTTCGCGACGGCACCGTAGAGATATGGTCGCCCACCCAGAACCCGGAATCCGGGCGGGCGCTGGTCGCCAAGGCACTCGGCATCGGCCCCGACAAGATACGCATCAACATGACGCGCATCGGCGGCGGCTTTGGTCGGCGTTTGATGAACGACTACATGGTGCAGGCAGCGGCGATCGCGGCGCAGGTGCCCGGAACGCCGGTGAAACTGCTTAACAACCGGCAGGATGAATTCCGGCGCGATTTCTTCCGGCCGGCCGGTTGGCACGCCATGTCGGCGGCGATCGATGCCGGCGGCAAGGTCACCGCATTCCGCGATCACTTCGTCACCTTCGGCAAGGACGGCAAGACGGTTCGGGCAGGCGAGATGCCGGCTTCGGTGGTGCCTGCTGTCCTGCTCGAAAACGTGGTCATGCAGCAGTCGCTTCTCGATACCAACCTGCCTACGGGATGGCTGCGAGCGCCGGGCTCGAATGCGCTGGGCTATGTGCTGCAGGGCTTTCTCGATGAGGTCGCCGAAGGTGCGGGAACCGATCTGCCCGCGCTGATGATCGATATGCTAGGAAAGCCCCGGACGATCGACAGCGGCGGGCGCGGACCGGGGTTTGACACCGGACGGGCACGCGGCGTGATCGAAAAGGTCGTGGCGATGTCGGCATGGGCCGGCCGCAAATCGCTGCCGACCGGCACTGGCAAGGGCTTTGCCTTCTATTTCAGTCATGCCGGCTATTTCGCTGAAGTGTTGCAGGCGTCGGTCAAGGACGGGGCTGTTACCGTCAGCGAAGTCTGGGTCGCGGGCGATGTCGGCAGCCAGATCATCAATCCGTTGAATGCGATGCATCAGGTCCAGGGTTCGGTGATCGATGGTCTCAGCCAGGCAATGGCCGGACAGAAGATCACGCAGGTTGCCGGTGCGGTAGAGCAGACCAATTTCGATACTCATCCCTTCCAGCGCATCGATGCGGTTCCACGCATCAATGTGGAATTCGTGAAGACCGACAACGATCCCACCGGCCTTGGCGAACCGGCCTTGCCGCCTGTGATCCCGGCACTGGTCAACGCCATTCACGCGGCGACCGGAAAGCGGGTGCGGACGCTGCCGGTCGATCTGTCGATTACGGCCTGATCGCTGCGGAGAAGGGATTGGAAGGCTGCGAACAGGCATGGCCACGGCCATCAACATGGTGCCATAATGGCGTCATGTCTTTGAATTGGGATCGCATCACCGCACCGCCTCTCGCCGAGGGGGTGGCATGAAGGGAGCACGGGCGGCACGCGCCGCACTTGGGCGGGGTGATCTGGCCGCGGCAGGCAAGGCAGCCAAGGCGGCAATCACCGCGCGCCCTGACGACGGCGAAGGCTATTTCGTGATGGCCATGGTTGCAGCCGAGGCGGGACAAGTGGGCAAAGCCCTGCCTCTCATCCAGCAGGCGCTCACGCTCGTCCCTGACGATCCCGAGTACCTCGCCCAGCATGCCCGGCTGCTTATCCTTCTGCGCCGGGATGGCGAGGCGGCAGTGGCCGCGCGCAAGGCCTGGGAAAGCGATGGTGCGGATGCGCGGACGCTGGATACGATCGGGTGCGTGCTGGCCAGGCTGGGCGACCACGAGGGTTCGCTGGCACCGTTTGAGGCCGCTGTCGCCATGGAGCCGTCCAACCTGGACTACCGCTACAACCTTGCTGCCGCCTGCGGCTTTACCGGCCGTGTCGATGCCGCTCGCGGACATTACGAAAAGATCATCTCCGAGGATCCCGGCAATGCCCGGTCGCACTACGCCCTATCGATCCTGTCCCGCCAGACGGCAGAGAGCAATCATATTGGGCGGCTGGAGACGGCGATTTCCCGCGCCCGTGCGCCGCAGGATGTCGTGCGGCTGCGTTACGCGATGGCCAAGGAACTCGAGGATGTCGGCGAGGCACAGGGCGCTTTCGCTGCGCTTTGCGCGGCCAATGCCGAGCACAAGCGAAATTCCGGCTACGACTTCGCGCAGGACGAGGCGATCTTCGATGCGATCGAGGCGGCCTTCTCGGCTTCGCCCCAGGGCAGAGATGGGGGCGATCCGTCGGCAGCGCCGATCTTCGTCGTCGGGATGCCGCGCACCGGCACGACCTTGGTGGACCGCATCATATCCTCCCACCCTGACGTAGTCTCGGCCGGCGAACTGCAGGCAATGCCGCTGGCAGTGAAGCAGGCCGCCGGCACGCGATCACGACAGGTCATCGATCCGGAGACGGCGCATGCGGTCATGGCTGCGCCGCCGTCGCAGATCGGCGCGCTCTACCTTGCCCGTGCGCGCCATCACGTGGCGGAAGGCGCAGAGCGCTTCCTCGACAAGCTTCCCGCGAATTTCCTGAACGTGGGCCACATCGCGCGCAGCCTGCCGAACGCGCGGATCGTATGCCTCAGACGCCATCCGATGGACACGGTGTGGAGCAACTTCAAGAACCTGTTCGCCACGCAATCGGCATACTACGCCTACTCGTACGACCTGCTCGATACCGCCCGGTACTACGCTCGCTTTGACCGGATGATGGCACTGTGGGAACGGCTTTACCCCGGCCGCGTCCTGCAATTCGGCTATGAAGATCTGGTGGCGCATCAGGAGCGCCATACCCGGCTGCTGCTGGACCACTGCCGCTTGAGCTGGGATCCCGCCTGCCTAGCCTTCCACGAGAACCGGGCAGCGGTCGCCACGCCCAGCGCGGCGCAGGTCAGGCGCGGGCTCAATTCCGATGCGGTGGGCCGCTGGCGCGTCCACGCCGAGGCGCTGGCACCTGTGCGCGAGTTTTTCGAGCGGCAGGGCATCCTGACAGACTGACTGAGCGTCGCCTTGGCGCCATCATGCCAGCCGCCGCACTCGGGTCGAACCCTGCCCACCTTCCACGCACGCAAGGATGCCGGTTTCCCGGCGGCACGCGTTCCTCGGCTCCCGTGCGGCGATTGGAAAAGGCGGGGCTGCTTTGCAGTCCCGCCCCTCCAGCTTTAGCGATTGCAGGCGATCATCATATCAAACGGTCGCAAGCTTCAGCGCCTCGATCAGAACCGCTTGTTGAATTCGATGCCCACGCGACGCGGGGTCAGCACAAAGTTCTGGTAGTAACGGCTCACGATACCATCATTGATCAAGCGGCGGGAACGCTCGTTTCCGACGCCGGTTACGGCGAACTTGTCAAAGATATTGTCGGCATAGAGCTTTACGTCAAAGCCTTGGTCCTTGAATTCATAGCCGATGAAAGCGCGGTGCGTCATGTAGCCTTCAAGCTTCTCGCCATAACCCCGAAGGCCGATACGGGAATAGACATTGCCGCGATAGGTAGCCGTCCAGTTCATCAGTACGGCGTCACTGCCCACGGGCAGTTCATATGTCACGCCAAGCGCGCCCTGGTGCCTCGGGGAACCCGCAAGCCTGTCACCCGCGAGAGCAGATTCCTTGGCGGTACCGCCGGGTCCATAGGCGAGCAGGTTTGGAATGTCGGCGGTAATGTGCGCATCGGTGTAGGAATAGCTGCCATTGATGGTCAGGCCGTACGTGGGCCTTGCGACCAAGCTGAGTTCCACACCTTTCGATACAGCCTTAGACCCGTTGACGGTAATGCCAGCGGCGCCGTTAACTGCGGCCCCCGGCACTTGGATACCGTCCCAGTCCACATGGAACACTGCCAGCGTGCCGCGCAGATTGTCACCAAAGAGGCCAAAACGAATGCCGAGTTCCTTGTTCAGGGTGGTGTCCGGGCCATAGAACTGTTCATTGGGCAGGAGGCAGAGTTTCTGGCCGGAACCGTTCAGGATCGCATCGGTGCAGGGGACAGCACCGGTGTTTGCACCGCCCAGACGATAACCCTTTGATACGGTAAGATAGACCATGAAGTCCGGCGAGAACTTGTAGGAGGTGTTGCCCTTCCACACGAAGCCGCTCTTGGATGCGAAGCTGTCGTTCACCGGAATGTTTACCACGCCCGGTGCATAGTCCGGGTCACCCACAAAGGGTCCGTCGAAGAATGGCAGGGTCGAACCGCCTTGCGTCGAGATCGAATACTTGTAGTAACGACCGCCGCCGGTAACCTGCCACGCATCGGTGATATTAAGAGTGGCTTCACCATAAACGGCCTTCTCGATCTTTCGTGTGTTCGAGATCGAGGCGTATTCCCAATCGTCATCGCGTACACCATACACGCCCGGGACATTCGCCTGTGCCCAAGCGTTGAAGCCCGGCGTTTCCTCGTGGTACTGTGATTCGAACTTATCTTTGTTGTAGAACGCGCCTAGAACCCAGCTGACCGGCCCGGGGTGCTTGGAAACCAGTCTTAGCTCCTGATTGAAGCTGGTGCGCTTGCTGTCTCGCTCGTTGAAGCTGGCGAAGTTGGGAAACAACTCGTAGTCGTAGTTCAGGTCGAGTAGCAGGTCGGTATTGTCAGCTGATTGAGACTGGGTCTGCTTGGTCCAGGCCGTGTCCGACACCAACTGGGCGATTTCCAGAATGTCTGCTTCCAGTTCGATCGAATAGAGATCCGCGACGCGGTGTGAGGGGTTCAGGAACCGTTTTGTGGACACGTACTTGCCCGTGCCAAAAGCACCGCCGCTGTTTGCCTGAGCTGCGCCGCTGTCCGTCTCTTGATGCATCCAGCTACCATAGATGCGCAACCAGTCGGTAGGATAGAAGCCGATCTGCGATCGAGTCGAAAGCGTAGTTTCGTAGTTCGCGTCTTTCTTCGTATGCAGATTGGCTGCGATTTGCTCGGGTGTGCCAAGCGAACCATACCAGGCAGCGTTAGGTTCGCCGGTGGCCGGGTTCACACCGATGATATCGCGCTCAAATCGAAGCACACCGCGGCTGTTGATGTAATAGTTGAGGGAGCCTTCCTGATCCGCTGGATTTCCAAGCAAACCGCCAGGCTGCGGATTGGAAACGCCGGGTTGGTTGACCAAGGCGGTATAGTCGATGAAGCCGGGATTGTTCCAGTAACCCACCGATCCGCGGAAGGCCAGAACGTCCCTGACGAGCGGGATATTGATAGTGGCATCGGCATTCACGCCCGGATCGTTGGAGTGGCTCTGCACGAAGCCGCGGCCATGAACGTTTCCTTCCCATTCGTTCGCGTTCGGGCGATTGGGGATATAGCGAATGGCGCCGAACATAGTGCCCAGCCCATAGAGCGTTCCTTGAGGCCCGAGCAGCGTTTCGACGCGGTTGATGTCCATGAACTTGAGGTCGATGTACATCGGCGTTTCACCGAAATAGATCGCCTCAGAATCGGAATCGTTTGCCGCCGCACCATTGGCATCGGCGGTGGTCAAGCCGCGCATGACGATGGTGGCGCCGTTTGTGCCGGTATCTGCGATGGACAGTCCAGGGGTAAAGGCCGCCAGATCGCGGACCGTATCTATCCGCTGTTCATCTAGCGTCGCCTGGCTCGCCGCCGTGATGTTGATGGGCACATCTTGCAACGATACCGTGCGGCGGGTGGCCGTAACGAAGATCGTCTGGCCGTTACCGGCTTCGGCACCCCCGATGGGAGCGTCAGCGGGTGCCGCGTCGTCGGCAGCATAAGCCGCTAGCGGCGTTAGCCCGGACAGTACGGTGGCGGAGAGCAGTGCTAGGCGACGTGCGGATTTCTTCATATAGACCCCCATAAATTGTTACGCCCCTCCCGCGACCGTTGGCGCTCGTGTCGGCGCCACGTGTGCCGATGACTTGCCGTCACTCCCTCAGTGAATGGGCGAACCGATTGTGCGGCGGCTTGTTATTACCAATCGCCCATTTCTTAACACGCATCACTACAAAGAAAGATGCCCATGCTGCATATGCGTCATTTGACTTACTTCCCCAGGCTGAGCGCCGCGCTGGGGCGGGACTGGCGCTGCGAGCGCAAATAAGTGGCGGGCCATTGCCGCACCGACGTTCACGCACGTTGCCATTCATCGCTTTGGAGGCTGCGCCGCTGTTCGGAGCGGCGCAACATTGATAGGCCGCATCTGATTGAGGGCGTTTGGGATGTCTCAAGTCTCTTGCTGGATACGATCTTAAATTTCGGGCACGTTGCTGCAATGCAGCGTGAAAGCTTTCAATGAATCTTGGCATCATCGGCAGCGGAGTCGCGGCGGCGACGTGCGGACACCTACTCGGGGTAGGACCATCGACGAGCGGCGCCAGCCGGTCTCTGGCGCCTTCAGTGATGCTCAGCGAACCGGCACTCGCGCTGCTGCGCGGAGTCTTTGGACGTGACATCCTGTTCGCGGGGCGGCCGAGAGTAACTCGACGTGTCGTGTCATGGGGCGCGCGCGAGCCGATGGCCGTTGCTCACGAGGGAATCGTCCTTTCGGATGCGATGATCCGCAGCGAACTCCAGACGGCAACAGCCGATTCCGTGGCTGAGGATCTTGCCCGCACGGATGGCCATGCCGGCACGCCGGGCGCATCCTTTACCATCCATGCCGAAGACCCTCTGCCATGCGGCGAGAAAATGATCTTCGGTGAACGAGAGGCGGTAGCAGTGGCGGTGGCCCTGCACGGGGATACGTTGCGCGAGGAATGCCGCGTGGAGGCGCTCGATCACGGCTGGCTATTCCTGTTGCCGGCGGATGCTGGACGAGGATGGCTGATGGCATTTGGCGCGATGCCGGGCGAACTTCTCTCTTCCAGCCGCCTGATAGCACCATTCATCTCGTTGGCGGGTGAAGTTTCCGCGCCGTTCCTCACCGCACCGCGCATGGCGGTGCCGCTTGCTGGCGGCGATTGGCTGGCCTGCGGCACGGCGGCGCTGGGTTTCGATCCGATCTGCGGGGATGGGACGGCGCAGGCCGTAAGGGAGGCTGTGCTGGCAGCAGCGGTCGTCAAGGCCATTGCCCAGGGTGGCGATCGCGAGAGCTTGATCACGCACTATTCTTCCATGCTGCTGGCTGGCATGCGCCGCCATCTTCAGCTCTGCGCCGAGTTCTACCGGACCGGCGGAGAAGGAGAATGGTGGCGCCTGCAGGCGGAAAGCATTCTGGCGGGATATCACGCCTGCACCCGGATGCTAGGCATGATGCCCGAGCCGCGCTACGTGCTGCGCGGCTTCGCGCTTGAGCCGCGCGTGGCGGCTGTGTGATGTCGGAGGCACGCGGCGCAGTGCGGATCGCGGTAATCGACAGCGGCGTGCAGCGGGTCCATCCCCACATCGACGCGACGCGCGTGGGGCCGGGATTTGCGGTCATGCGCGATGGCGCGGTGGTGGAAGGCGCGGGCCATGATGGCGATGTGCTCGGCCATGGAACGGCGGTAACGGCCGCGATCCAGCAATGGGCGCCAGATGCCTTGTGTATTCCGGTGCGCGTTTTTCACGATGCGCTGCGTGCTTCGCCCCGCGCGCTTGTCGGCGCCATCGACGCCGCTGTCGAGGCAGGCGCCCGGCTTATCAATTTGAGCCTTGGCACTACCAACCCCGCGCATAGCGAGCCGCTGCAGGCCGCGGCTCGCAGGGCGCTTGGCGCCGGAGCCGTGATAGTCTCCGCCTGGCAGGCTAACGATGCGTTCTGTTACCCCGGCGCGCTTGCTGAAGTGCTGGGAGTAGGGCTGGACTGGGATTGTCCGCGAGATGCATGCATTGTTGGCGGCACGACAGGCCCGGCTTTATGGGCCTCGGGCAATCCTCGCCCGATCGAGGGCGTACCTCAGCGGCGCAATCTCTATGGCGTAAGCTTCGCGGTAGCGAACGCCACAGGATTTGCCGCACGTGCGGTGTCGGCAGGTCTTCCCTCGCATTCGGGCACAGCCCTAATCCGGGCGATTGCCCAGGCCGCAGCCGAGATCGCGCCCGGCCCGCGGCCGTCCTGATCGGCGCCCTGATCTTGCCCTTCAGCCGCGAAAGTGCTGGAGTATGCGGCCGTCCAGAGGCTCCTTGAAGCGGATGGCATGGCGCCGGGCATCCCTGCGGCTGGCGACGCCGTGAAACGGGCCGACCGCTCCGATCCATAGCGAAACCTCGCCATCCGTTACGGTATGGGCACCATCTGGTTCCAGGTCGCAGCCCATGTCCGCCAGATCGCAGATGCGCACGGTAGCGGTTTCACGAGAGCCCACGCACTCGCCATAGAGAACTGTAGTCATCGTCGTCACGCCGTCCGGGTAAAACCGGCTCCTAACCTGTTCAGTCATCCGTCCGGCCTTCGACCTTTGACGGCAAGGGACTTCGTCCCCGCATCCTCGCCATAAACCTGCTAGGCGTCAGAACGGTTGCAAGCGAGTGTTAATTTAATGACGTCTGCTGATAGTCGACCGAAACGTGCCCTACGCGCGCCGGATTGGGCGCGTTCTGGATTGCCGATAATCCATGATGTGCCGGATCGAGACGGAACTATGCCGCCTCGTCCTTTCTCAGGCTGCGGATTGAGCCATCGCTTGTCTTGCCGAACAATGCGGTCACGAACTGCTCGCGCCAGTGAACCACGTCCTCATCGCGAACGGAGGACAGCAGCTTCTCATGAATGCGCTGGCGCTCTTTCAGCGGCAATTCCAACGCATGCTTGATGGTCTCGCTGACGTGCTCGATTGAGTGCGGATTGACCAGCAGGGCGTCGGTCATCTGCAGTGCGGCGCCGGCGAACTGGGACAGGATCAGCACACCCGGATCTTCCGGATCCTGGGCGGCGACGTATTCTTTGGCGACCAGATTCATGCCGTCGCGCAGCGGGGTGACCAGGCCGATGTCGGCGGCGCGGTAGAAGCCCGCGAGCTGCCGCCGGGGATACCCGCGGTTGACATACCGGATCGGCACGAAGGCCACATCGGCATGGGCGCCGTTGATGTGCCCGGTCCGGCGTTCCAGATCCTCGCGGATCTGCTGGTAGCTGGCGACGTCCTCACGCGATGGCGGCGCGATCTGCAGAAGGACGACATTGCCGGTTTGCTCGGGATTATCGGTCAGGTAGCGTCCAAAGCTCTCGAAGCGTTCGCCAAGACCTTTTGAATAGTCCAGCCGGTCCACCCCGATCAGGATCTTGCGACCGCGAACGCTGGCGCGCAGGTGATCGCAGGCTTCCTTGGCCTCGTCGCTGTTCGCGCCCTCGACGAATTCGGAATAGTCTATTCCGATCGGGAACGACCGCGCGACAATGGTTCGGCCCTTGTACTCGATCGTACCACCTTCGCCTACTTCCAGTCCCAGTTCCCGCTCGACGTAATGGAGGAAGCTCCCCAGCCATTCCTCGGTCTGGAAGCCGACCACGTCGTATTCCAGCATCGACGTAACCAAACTCTCATGATGCGGTAGCGAAACCAACAGCCGCGAGGGCGGCCACGGCGTATGCAAGAACAAGCCAATGCGGTTTTTCACGCCTTTTTTGCGGAGCATCGAACCGAACGGCAGCAGGTGATAATCGTGCACCCAGACAAGATCGTCGGGCTCAATGAGCGGCACTACTGAATCGGCGAATCGGGCGTTGACGCGTTCGTACCCCTCGCTGAAATTCCGGTCGTACTCTGTCAGGTCAATGCGGTAGTGGAACAGGGGCCACAGCGTTCGGTTAGCATAACCATTGTAATATTCCTCGATATCCTGGGGCTCCAGGTCGATGGTCGCGGTGGTCACGCCCTGGTTGCGCTGCATGTCGAGGTGGCCGGTGAACGTCTCTGTTTCCTGCCCGGACCAGCCGAACCATATGCCGCGATGTTCGCGCAGCGCGGAGTTGAGAGCGACCGCAAGGCCGCCCTGCGCGCCGGCAGCGCCCGCAGCCTTGGGAACCGAAACCCGGTTCGAGATGACGATCAACCTGCTCATTCTTTTGTCCCCTGCGGCCCCGGCGTTCTTCGGGCCTAGCGCCAATCCCGCCAGGAACGGGACAGTTGCCCGGCGCAGTTAATTATACCGACAAGCGAATAGGTCTGGGGAAAGTTCCCCCAAAGCTCGCCGGTTTCGAAATCCATGTCCTCGCTGAGGAGCCCCGAACGCGTGCGGTGAGCGAGCATCGCCTCGAACAGCCGGCGTGCCTCTTCGTCCTCCCCGCTTCGGTGCAAGGCCTCTATCAGCCAGAATGTGCAGATGTTGAACGCGGTCTCGGGCAGGCCGAAATCGTCCTCGTTGTCGTAGCGCAACATGTGCTCGCCGCGACGCAGCGCCTTTTGCACCGCCCTCAGCGTTGCCTGGAACTTCGGATCGTCGGCCGGCAGGTAGCGCAGTTCCACCATCTGAAGCAGGCTGGCGTCGAGTTGTGATCCGCCGAAAGAGGCGGCGTAATGACCGCCGGCCTCGTGTCCTTCCACAGGGTGCCAGGCCGCAGCGTCGATGTTCTTGCGCACGATATCGGCCCTTTCGCGCCACAACCGGGCGCGGTCGGACAGACCCAGGTGCTCGGCGGCGTTGGCGAGCCGGTCGCAGGCGGCCCAGCTCATCACGCTCGAATACGTGTGGACGGCGGTACGCGTGCGAAGCTCCCACAGCCCGGCGTCAGGCTGATCGTGGGTCTTCCACGCCATTTCGCCAACTTCTTCCAGGCTGGCGAAATCTTCCATGTTGGCGGTACGCAGCAGCCGCTGGTCGGAAAACGCCTGGATCGAAGGCAGCACGATCTGTCCGTAGCAGTCATTCTGGACTTGATAGTATGCGGCGTTACCCACCCGCACAGGGCCCATTCCGCGATAACCGACGAGGTCATTCGCCTCCCATTCGATGATCTCGCGGGCGCCGCTCACGGCATAGAGCGGTTGGATGATCCCGCCATCGGCATCGTCGACGATATTGCGCAGGTAGCTCAGGTACTTTTCCAGCACGTCGAGCGCGCCGAGGTGGTTGAGTGCCTGGACGGTATAGTAGGCGTCGCGGATCCAGCAGTATCGGTAGTCCCAGTTGCGCTGCGAGTAAGGCGCCTCGGGGATCGATGTGGTAAGCGCTGCGACGATCGCACCCGATTCCTCGTGCTGGCACAGCTTGAGCGTGATCGCGGCGCGAATGACGGCATCCTGCCAGTCGAGCGGCGTGGCAAGCCCTCTCACCCACAGACGCCAGTAGCTGCCCGTGAGTTTGAGCATTGTCTCCAGCTCATGCTCGACATTGCCGCCGAACGGCTCGTCAGGGCCGAGGAAGAAATGGAGCGGGCGCTCGACCCGGAAATAGCGTTCGTCGAGCACGTATCCCACCGGTGCATCGGTGGTAAGGCGCAGGATGTTGCGTTCGATCAGGTAGCGGATGTGGTTCGACCCATGGGTGATCGACGCGAGCTGCGCCCCGTACCCGCTCATCGGGGTCAGGATCGTGCGGATACGCGGCGACCCGGCGACGGGCTTGACTATGCGAGCGTAGGCGACAGGGCGATAGGTACGGCCGCTGCGTTCGAAGCGGGGGCAGAAATCATGGATTTCGACCGCCCCGCCCGATGCGTCCTGCAATCGCGTCACCAGGATCGGCGTGTTGCGTATGTAGTGCTGGGTGGCGGAGATCTGGTCCTCGAGCTCGAAACGCCATGTGCCGGCATCTTGTCCGTCCTTGCCGCGCATCAGTGCGCAGAACGTGGGATCGCCGTCGACACGGGGCACGCATCCCCAGACGATGGCGCCGCGCTCGTCGATCAGGCCACTCACCTGGCAATTGCCGATAGGCCAGAGCTGGAGCGAACTTTCCGGCGGATTCATGCTTCGTTTCTCCCGTGGAGTGCTGCGGCAAGCCAGTCGTGTACGCCCGAGACATCATCTATCCGCCATACGGCCGCTGTCGGCCGCACCGGGCCGACCAGTACGCCGCTGCCGCCGAAACGACCGACCGCGAGGAAAGCATCCTCGTCGGTCACGTCGTCGCCCAGAAACACCGGTGAGGTGCCGCGAAATTCGGCCAGATCCATGAACCGGGCCACCGCGCTTCCTTTGTCGGAACCCGGCATCACGAGTTCGATCACCTGCTTGCCATGCTTCACTTTCAGTCCCTGCTCGGAACCGATGCCTTCGGCCAAGGTGAGCAACCCTTCCATGGCGAGCGGATGGCGGCGATAGTGGACCGCCACGCTGAACGGTTTGGGCTCCACCAGCAACCCGCCATTGGCATCGGCGAAGTGTGAAAGGATGTCCACCACGCCGGCCGGCAACGGATCGGCGAGAGGGAACACTTCATCGCTTCCCGCCGGGCGGAACTCGCCGCCGTGCGAGCCCGCCATGGCGACGTTCACGGGGCCTAGCATTACGCCAAGCGCGGCCAGCGACCTTCCGCTGACGATCGCCAGCCTGCCATTCAGTTGCCGCGCCAACGCTTCCAGCAGGCCGGGCAGGCTCGCGGGTACGATGACCTCGTCGGGATGGTCGGCGATATCAACCAGCGTGCCGTCGAAATCCAGAAAGAGCGACGTGTTCGTCGTCGATTGCAGCGGAGGAGGCTGGGGGAAATCGCGCCGTTCGGCACCATGTTCCGCCAGCGAAAGGCTTTCGCTAGGATCGGTCATTGCGTTCAGTCTTGCACCTTCGACCCTGAAAGGCCACCCCATTCATGCCGATAATGCGGCATCTGCGAAGAGATGGCCGCTAGGCATGGTTCGAACGAACCGCTCCCCGCGTGGTTCCGTCTCGCGCTGGGAAAGGGCAAGGGCGCAGTTGATGTTGCGAAACCGCAACCATCATGACATCTGGTCATGCCAATGCACCGGTCATGTGCGATTGCGCGAGCATCAGCGGATGGGCGGCATAATTCTCCCGATCGGCAAAGCGGAAAGGTTTTTGATGAAGAAGATTGTGGCGTTCGATCTGGATGGGACTCTCGCGCTCAGCAAGCAGCCGCTGACGGACGAGATGGCGGACCTGATGGCGCAGCTTCTGACGGTCGCGCAGGTTGCGGTGATTTCGGGCGGTGACTGGCCGCAGTTCGAAAAGCAGGTGGCCAGCCGCCTGCCGGCCCACGCCGATCTTTCGCGCCTGTGGATGATGCCCACCAGCGGCGCCAAGCTCTATCTGCACCGGGAAGGGGAATGGACTCCGGTCTATGCCGAGCTCTTCACCGAAGAGCAGAAGCGCGAGATCCTTGATGCGTTCGATGCCGCACTGGAAGCGACCGGCTTCACGCCCGAGGAGACATGGGGCGAGCGGATCGAGGATCGCGGCAGCCAGATCACCTTCTCTGCACTCGGCCAGCAGGCGCCGCTTCATGCCAAGGAGGGCTGGGATCCGGACTTCGCCAAGCGCAAGGTAATCCAGGCCGATCTGATCAAGCGTCTGCCCGGCGTGTCGATCAACCTGGGCGGCGCGACTTCGGTCGACATTACCCAGCCGGGCGTTGACAAGGCCTGGGGCCTCAAGCGCCTTGCCGAACACAGCGGCGTGGCGGAGGTGGACATGCTGTTCATCGGCGATGCCATCTTCCCGGGCGGCAACGACTATCCGGCCAAGGCGATGGGCCTCGATACCATATGCGTGCGTGACCCTTCCGATACAGCGAACGTGATCACTGCGATCGTCGCCTGCCAGAAGGCGGGTTGAGCGCCGGCAAGCGGGATTACCGGAGGTGCCGGCCTTCTACCTCACGCTGATCGCGGTCCTGCTCGCCGGGATCGGGGCGCGTGATCAGGTCACGATCGGCGCGCTCACGCGGATGCAGGGCACGCGGCCGGGCGTGCTCATCGTGGCCTGCCTCTCCGCCTTGCTGACTGCGGCATTCGCCGGCTGGGCGGCCAGTGTGATGCTGGCCGAATTGCCGCCGCCCGCACGGGCGATCTTCGCCGCGATCGCAATGGGCATGGCGGGCCTCGAATCGCTCATCCTCTCGCCGCGCCGAGATCCGCGCGAACCGACGCAGTCGCTCGGTGCCTTGCTGCTGGTGCTATCCATGCACCAGGTAACCGATGCGGCCCGTTTCCTGATATTCGGTATGGGCGTGGGCTTTGCAGCGCCCATACCGGCCGCTCTCGCCGGCGGTGTCGGCGGCTGCGTGCTGGTAGCCGCGGCCTGGGTCTGGCCCGATGTCCTCGCCAGCCGCGCAGCGCGTCTCGGGCGGCGGATTGTCGGCGCGATCCTGACAATCGTCGCGCTCGGTATGTTCCTATCGGAAATCGGACTACTGTGATCGAATCTTGCGATCGGACAAAGGCTTCACATGCAGGTTTCTGATCGCCAGAATGTTCACAGTGATTCAGATAGGGAATTCGAAACCATGACTTCCAAGGACAACTCGAAAGCCGCGCTGATCGACAGCCTGAACGGTCTTTTGGCGGACACCTTCGCGCTCTATGTGAAAACCAAGAACTTCCACTGGCACGTGCGCGGCCCGCAGTTCCACGATCTGCACCTACTGTTCGATGCCCATGCGACCGAGATATTCGGCCTCACCGACCTGATCGCGGAGCGCGTTCGCAAGCTGGGCGGTACGACGATGACTTCGATCGGCTCGATCGGCGCCAAGACATCGATCAAGAACCAGGACGATACCAGCCTTGACGCGATGGGCATGGTCAAGGAACTTTTCGAGGACAATACCGCCTATGTCGCAACGCTGAAGGCGACCAAGGAACTGGCGGGCGAAGCCGGCGACAATGCTACTGACGGCGTGATCGACGACTGGACCGACCAGGCGGAACAGCGTGCCTGGTTCCTGCGCGAAATTCTCGCCTGACGCAGTCCGGACCTTTCCGATAAGGCATGGGGAGTGCTAGGGCCTTCCCATGCCTCAGGACAAGCACCCCGACGTTGAAATGATCGAAGGCGCTGATGACAGCGCCATTGCGGCCTGGATTGCCGCTCGCCTGCATGCCGCCCTGGCATCCGGATCGGACATCGCGATCACGGTGCCAGGCGGGTCCACGCCGTTTCCGATCTTCGATCTTCTTGCCCACGAAGACCTGCCATGGAGCCGCGTGGCGGTCTGGCCGGGCGACGACCGTATCGTCGATGAAGCGCACCCCGCCAGTAACGTCGGCAAGATTCGTGCCCGGCTGGAACCGGCGGGCGCGGGGATCGTGCCGCTGGCGCAGGAGGCCCGCCCGCCGCATTTCGCGTTGGCATGGCTGGGCATGGGCGGCGACGGGCATATCGCCTCGCTGTTTCCGAATACCGATCCCAAGGCCAACGATCCGAAGCCTGTCCGCCGTCTCACGCCCGATCCGCTGCCCGCCGAGGCGCCCTTCGATCGCCTGAGCATGACGATTCCGGCGCTGGCCGACAGCGACGAGATGATGTTCGTGATACGCGGTGCGGACAAGCGGGCGATCTTCGAGGCGGCCGTGAGGGGTGAGCACGATCTGCCGGTGGCCCGCCTGCTGCGAGCGGCGCCGGGCAAGGTGACATGCTTCTGCTGAGATGGCTGCCGGCGCCTGTTCATCGGGCGCTGTACCGCGCCGCGCACCGTGTTCGCGTGATCGTCTGGCGTGTGCGTCCCCCTGATGTCGAGGGTGTGCGAGTGCTGGCGCTTGACGGGCAGGGGCGGGTGTTGCTGGTGCGGCACTCTTACGGGTCGGGGGTCTGGATGCCTCCGGGCGGCGGCATTCATCGCGGTGAGGACCCGCTCGCTGCAGCGGCGCGGGAGCTTCTGGAGGAGACAGGGTGCGTCCTTACCGCGGCACGCCTTGTCCGGACGGTTGTCGAGCCGCTCCACGGAGGGCGCAACCGGGCCAATGTCGTCGCGGGGCGCGCGACCGGCGAGGCGTGTCCGGGCAAGGGTGAGATCATCTCCGCCCGGTTCTTCGCCCTTGATGCCCTGCCCTTGGACAAGGGCGGGGCGTCGTTGACGAAGATCGAGGAGTGGTTGCAGGAGTATTCGTAGCGTTCACAGCAGCGAGAGCTGGCCGTCTTTCGCCGGCCGGGCTTCGTCCTCTCCGCGCTCCAGTGCCGACAGGGTCAAGCCCATCAGCCGGACCGGTTGGGGGAGGGGCATCAACTCGTCCAGCAGGGCATGGCCGATCTTCGCGAACTCGGCCTTGTCCGCCACGAAATGGTGGAGCGAACGGGCGCGGGTAAGAGTTCGAAAATCCGAGTATCGCAGTTTCAGGGTCACCGTCCTGCCGCGCGCTCCGGCGCGCTCGATCCGCTCCCACACGATGTCGACGATATGGTCCATCGTCTCGCGCAGGGCGTCCGGCTCGCGGATGTCGTCGAAGAAGGTGCGCTCACCGCCCACCGATTTTCGCGGCCGATCGGCGCGGACTTGCCGCAGGTCCACCCCGCGAGCGGCGCGGTAGAGATATTCCGCAAAGCTGCCGAAATGGGCACGCAGGAACGGCAGGTCCTTTGCAACAAGGTCCGCGCCCGTCTCGATCCCGAGCCGCGCCATCTTTTCCGCGCCGCGCGGTCCGACACCGTGGAAACGCCGAACCGGAAGCGCGGCGACGAACGCTGCGCCGTCGCCGGGGCGGATCACGCACAGGCCGTCGGGCTTGTTCTGGTCGCTGGCGATCTTGGCAAGGAACTTGTTGTAGGACACGCCGGCACTGGCGGTGAGGCCGGTCTCGCCTCGAATGCGGCTGCGGATATGTTCAGCGATGCGGGTGGCCGAACCGATGCCTTTCAGGTCGGCGGTGACGTCGAGATAGGCCTCGTCGAGCGACAGTGGTTCGACATGCGGCGTGTAGTCCAGGAAAATCGCCCTTATCTGCTGGCTCACCGACCGGTAGACCTCGAAGCGGGGCTTGCGGAATATCAGTTCAGGGCACAGGCGGACCGCCCGTGACGAGGGCATCGCAGAGCGCACCCCGAACTTGCGCGCCTCATAGCTCGCTGCGGCCACCACGCCGCGCCCCGATGAGCCGCCCACCGCGACCGGCTTGCCACGCAGATCCGGGTCGTCGCGCTGCTCCACGCTCGCATAGAACGCATCCATGTCGACATGGATGATCTTGCGCAGCCCGTCGGCCTCGTCCTCGTCATCGGCATTTCCGTCAAGCGGCGGCATGGCTGCGTTATAGCCGGGTCACGGCGGCGTGCGCTACCGGCTCGTCGCACACTGCGCCTAAAATGGCTGGCGCTGCCTTCGCACATGCGGCATGCGCGCCTGATGGATTCACTTCAAGCGCAAAACGGCGCCGGCAAGACCGATCATTTCCCGATGGGAGAGATCGAGTTCGTGGGCCTGATGGCGTCGATCCAGGCGCTGATGGCGCTCTCGATCGACGTGATGCTGCCGGCGCTTGGCATCATCTCCGCCGATCTGGGGGTATCCGATCCGAACCAGCGCCAGTTGATAGTCGGCGTTTTCCTGATCAGCTCGGGGCTCGCATCGATCTTTCCGGGGGCTATCGCCGACAGGTTCGGTCGACGGCCGGTGCTGCTGGTCGCGGTTTCCGCCTATGTCGTGCTGTCGATCGTATGCGCCATTGCCGGAAGTTTCGAGCTGCTGCTGCTGGCGCGCGTGATGGTCGGAATGTTCACTTCCGCCATGATGGTGATGCCGATGACCATCCTGCGCGACCGTTTCGAGGGGGACCGGATGGCGCGCACGCAGTCGATGATCGCAATGACCTTCATGGTGGTGCCGATGATCGCGCCCATGGTCGGACAGGCGATGCTGGCTGTCGCCGGGTGGCGCTGGATCTTCGGGATCATGGCGGCGATGGGCGCGGGCGTCCTGTTCTGGACCTGGATGCGCCTGCCCGAGACGTTGCGCCCGGAGTATCGTCAGGCCATCGAAGTCCGCGTGATCGCCCGCAACATGGGCCTTGCGGTGCGCGAGCGGGCCTCGTTTGGGTACTTCTTCGGCGCCGCGTTCATTCAGGGCGCGCTGTTCGGCTATATCAACAGCGCGCAGCAACTGGTGGGTGAGCATTTCGGCGCTGGAACGCTGTTTCCTGTGGTATTCGGCGGCATGGCACTGGTCATGGCGAGCACCAACTTCGTCAACTCGCGGATCGTCGAACGCTTTGGCGCACGCCGCGTTTCGCATACCGCGATGATCGTCTACATCGTGGTTGCGGCCATTCATCTTCTCGTTGCCCTGCGCGGGGAGAGCCTATGGGTTTTCGTGCCGTTGATGACGATCAGCATGTGCATGATGAGCTTCATCGGTGCGAACTTCCAGGCTATCTCGCTGCAGCCCTTCGTGCGGATCGCCGGCGCTGCCGCGTCGATCATGTCATTCCTGCGGACAGTCATCGGCGCGGTTCTGGGCACTCTGATCGGGCAGGCGTACGACGGTACCGCGCGGCCGATACTTGTTGCGATGATCGTGTGCGGGTGCCTTGGAACGATACTCGTGCTTTATTCCGAGCGAGGCAAGCTGTTCCGGCGGATCAATCCGCCCGGCTTTTACAAGAACGCGCTTCCACCGGCGACCCCCTGAACACCAGAATGCGCGGGTCACCGGTGGGCAGCGGCGCTACATTCGTCGGCCGCGGAAAAGCTGCACCAATCCGACTATGATGGCGATCACCAGCAGAATGTGGATCAGCGCGCCGGTTACCTTGAACACAACGAAACCGAGCAGCCAGAGCACGATCAGAATGGCGGCTATTGTCATCAACATGGAATGTATCTCCCCGATTGCAGTCGGGTATCCAACGCACTGCGTCGCGGTCTGCTCCCGGCGCAAGGCGGGGCCGGGCAACAAATGTCTCATCGCGTCGGCGCGGCGCGAGCCAGCGCGGCCAGCTCTCGCCGTGACAGGGCAGGGCGCGGCGCTGCAGGGGCCGGGCGGCGCGCCTCCAGCCACGCGGCGGCGACATGGCGCAGCTTCTCAACCCGCCCGGTGTGGACGCGGTGGTCCCACGCATGCGCGCCCAGGCTTTCCACCTCGCGGGCGATAGCGCCGTAGATATTGGCCGCCGACAGCACGGCCCAGCGTTGGCGAAACGCCAGCCGTCCGGCGCCGGTGCGAGCCGATGCCTCATATTCCCGCGCCAGCGCGCAGGCCTTTGCGACCACGGAAACCAGCGCCGGGCGGTAGTGCGGCTTGGTGACTTCGCCGGGCGGAATGTCCGCTTCCACCAGCCACTCGACCGGCAGGTAGCAGCGGCCGTTGGCATCATCCTCCCAGACGTCGCGCACGATGTTGCCTAGCTGGAACGCGATGCCGAGGTCGCAGGCGCGGTCAAGCGTGTCCTCGTCGTCTGCAGGCACGCCCATCACCACCGCCATCATCACGCCCACCGCGCCGGCAACGTGGAAGCAGTAGCGCAGCATGTCCGCTTCGCTCCGTGGGCGCCATTCTGCCGCATCGAGGGCGAAGCCGTCTATCACGTCCTCGGTCATGGCGCGGGTGAGAGGGACTTCCTTCCGCAGCACGCCAAGGGCGTCGAAGGCGGGACTGTCAGAGGCCTCCCCGGCCATCGCAAGCTCGGTCAGCATCCGGATCGTCGCCAGCCGGTTTTCCGGCGCCAGTTGCGTCCCTACCGGACCGGGTAAGGCGCGCCGACCGTGGTCCTGATCGTCGGCGATATCGTCACAGGCGCGGCACCAGGCATAGAGCAGCCACACCCGCTCGCGCGTCTGCCGGTCGAACAGCCGGCTGGCAGCGGCAAAGCTCTTCGATCCTCGACGGATCGAGGCGTGGGCGGCCGAGACCAACGCCGCGCGATCGTAGGTTGCGGCCACGAACGCCGCTCAGAAGGCTGGGAGGGCCAGGAAGGGCAAGCGGGCGGTCACAGCGTATCGGGGTTCATCTTCACGATAGGTGTGATCGGCTGGTGCGCTTTCATGCGGGTCAGCAGCAGTTCCAGCTCGGTCTCGGCAAGGATGATCCCCTGATGCGCGGGCCGTACGAAGCCGACTTCGGCCATGTGGCGGTTGAACGCGAGCAGGCCATCGTAGAAGCCGAAGGCGTTGAGGATGCCCACGGGCTTTTCGTGATAGCCCAATTGCGCCCAGCTGACGGCTTCCCACAACTCGTCCATCGTGCCGACACCGCCAGGCAGGACGAGGAACCCGTCCGAAAGCTGGGTGAAGGCAGCCTTGCGCTCGTGCATGGTGGAGACGATGGTCAACTCGCATTCGTAGTTGGCGACTTCGCCCTGCACCAGCGCTTGCGGGATCACGCCGATCACTTCGCCGCCGGCCCGCATGGCCGATCCGGCGACGGCGCCCATCAAGCCGAGTTTTCCGCCGCCATACACGACGCCGATGCCCCGTTCGGCAAGCGCAGTGCCGACTTCGCGGGCTAGTTCGACATAGCGGGGATCGGCAGGGGTGGCGGAGCCGCAATAGACAGCGAGACGTTTCAACGCAGATTCTCCAGCATCAGCTTGGCGGTGGCCTTGGCGCTGCCGACGACACCAGGAATGCCGGCCCCCGGATGCGTGCCGGCACCCACGAGGTACAGGTTCTTGAGCTTGTCGTCGCGGTTGTGGCCGCGGAAGAAGGCGCTTTGCGTCAGCAGCGGTTCGAGGCTGAAGGCATTGCCCTTGTATGCGCCGAGATCGGCTTCGAAATCGGGCGGGGCATAGTGGAACTTAGTGACGATGCGGTCATAGATGTCGGGCACCAGCCGGCGGCCAACCTCGTCGAGCACGCGACGTTCCAGTTCCGGCCCCACCTCGGCCCAGTCGATAGGCAGCTTGCCCATGTGGGCGACTGGCACCAGCGCGTAGAACGTGCTTTTGCCCGGAGGGGCCATTGCCGGGTCGGTTACGGTCGGGTGGTGAAGATAGATCGAGAAGTCGCGCGGCAGCACGCCGTGCTCGAAGATGTCGTCGAGCAGGCCCTTGTAGCGCGGACCGAACAGGATGGTGTGGTGCGGGATGCCCGGCCATGTGCCCTCCAGTCCAAAATGAACGACGAACAGGCTGGGAGAGAAGCGCTTGCGGGTCAGTTTGCGGGCCATCTCCTGCCCACGCGCGGAATTTCCCAGCAGTTCCCCATAGGTATGCATGAGATCGCCGTTGCTGGCGATGGCATCGAAGCGCTGCTTCCAACCGCTGCGCGTTTCCACTTCGGTAACATGATCACCCAGCGTTTCGATCCGCACCGCTCCGTCGCTGAGGCGCAGGGTGCCGCCCAGGCGCTCGAACAGATCAGCCATGCCGCGCGCGAGCCGGTTGGTTCCACCCTTCGCCCACCACACGCCCCCGTCCTTTTCCAGCTTGTGGATCAGAGCGTAGATCGCGCTGGTTTTCATGGGATTGCCGCCGACCAGCAGCGTGTGAAACGACAGCGCTTGGCGCAGTCGCTCGTCCTTCACGTAACTCGACACTATCGAATAGACCGATCGCCACGCCTGATAGCGGGCGAGCGCCGGTGCGGCCTTCACCATCGAGCCGAAATCGAGAAACGCCTCATGCCCCAGCTTGACGTAACCTTCCTGCCATACTCCGGCGGAATAGCGCAGGAATTCCTCGTAACCAGAAAGGTCGTTGGGTGCGATCCGCGCGATCTCGCGGCGCAGGGCAGGCTCGTCGTTCGAATAATCGAATACGGTGCCGTCAGTCCAGTTCAGCCGGTAGAAGGGGGAAACCGGCATCAGTTCGACGTCGCGGGCCATGTCGCTGCCCGACAGCGCCCACAGTTCGCGCAGGCAATCGGGGTCGGTGATGACCGTGGGACCGGCATCGAAAGTGAAGCCTTCGCGCTCCCACACATAGGCGCGCCCGCCGACTTTGTCGCGAGCCTCGATCAAAGTGGTGGCGATGCCGGCGCTTTGCAGGCGGATGGCGAGCGAAAGCCCGCCGAAGCCCGCACCGATGACGCATGCCTTCTTCATCGTAGCTGGTCCGATCGTGTGATCCCCAGATCGGCAAGCGGCCTGCCGCGCCCCGCGAGGCTTGCGAGCGCCGCGGTGATCGGTACGGGCGGCTTGCCGGCAAGGATGCGGGCTTTGTCCGCCAGTGTCGATTGGCCTGCGTAGAAGCGCTCGATCAGCGGCCCCGGCAGTCCATAGAAGCGTTCCAGGATGCGCCAGCGCGCATCAGGCGCTGAAGCGCCGAAAAGCATACGGCTCAACATCCTGTAGAAGCTCCCCCGGCGCCAGTGATTTGCGGCCCATGCATTGCTGGCTCCTTCTAGGCTGGCAGCGGAGAGGTTGTCGAGAGCGGCGATATGCAATGCGAATCTCACAGCATCGGGAAGCGAGTATGACGTTAGCGGATGAACCATGGCCGCGCGGGCGCCGACGCGGGCAGGGCCGCCCAGTCCGCCGCGCCAGAATGCCGAGAAGTTGCCATTGGCGATGACGGGAAGCACGCCGGTTTCCTCATAGCTGATTTCCGCCACCTGCCATTGCATGTCCGCTGCATAAGCGGCGATACGGCTGCGAAGTTCCGGCAGGTCAAGCGCGGGGCCGTCAGAATAGTAGGTGTCCTCAACGAAAATCTCGGTTGAGGAGAAGGGCAGGCAGTAGACGAAGCGGTAGCCGTCTATTTGTGCCACGCGCGCGTCCATCACGATCGGCTCGGTAAGGCCGTGCGGCGCCGACAGCTGCAGCGTCTGGCCCATGAACTTCTGCCAGCCACCCTTCAGATGCGGAAGGCCGCTGGTCCCGCGTGCGTCGATCACACCTGCGGCCTCGATCCGCCGACCATCGGCGAGTCCTGCATGGGTGGGGCCGGCATCGACAACGCGGGCTCCGGTCAGAATGCTGTCCTGGGGCAGCACGGCGCGCACGGCAGCGTCGAGGCGGTCGCTGGTCACGCTGCGATAGGGGGTGGCAAGCCTGCGCGAGCGGCCGGGAAAATGCACCGAATAGCCATCCCACCGCGCGGCGATCATCGGCTCAACAAGGGCTTCCCCGCCAGCCGGCACGTCGCTGGCGAAGAAGGACCAAACATGGTCTCCGCCAAGCCGCTCCCCGCTTTCGATGATCGTGATGCTCAGGCCGGGGCGCTGTTCCGCCAGCGCCATCGCGATCATTGCACCGGACAGGCCGCCGCCAAGAATGGCAAGATCGGAGAATTTCGGTTTCATCGACGTCTCGTTTAGGGACGACGAAGTGCTGCTGCAACTTGGCATCGATGTTGCTTTGCGGCATTGTCAGTTTTATGACAGAGGAACTGACGATCTGCGAGGTGTCGCTGGACGATGCTGCGGCGATTTCGGAAATCTACGCACATTACGTGCTTGAAAGCACAGCGACTTTCGAGACGGAGCCGCCGGACGAGGTGGAAAGCCGGCGGCGAATCGTCGAGTTCAGTTCCGATGGATATCCGTTCCTGGTCACTCGGGACGAGACCGGTCGGATCCTGGGCTTCGCCTTCAGCCAGCGTTATGGACCGCGCATCGGCTACCGCTACAGCGTAGAGACGACCATCTATGTGCGAAAGGATTGCGGCGGGCGCGGGATCGGCAGTGCGTTGCTCAAGGCTTTGGTCGATGAGTGCGAAAAGCGCGGCTTCCGTCAGGCCTTTGCCGTGATCGCGGCGTCAGAGCCAACCGCCGTGGTCCTTCACGCGCGAGCCGGCTTCTTTCCGGTGGGCACTCTTTCGGGGGCAGGCTGGAAACACGGCCAGTGGGTCGACGTGTTCCTGATGCAGCGCAAGCTCGGAGACGGCAACGAAACCTTGCCAGAAAGCAAAATCTGATCGCGCGCGCGAAATGTGCAACCTCATTGGACTCCGGACGTTACGTGCGGAAATCCAAAGGGGACTTTCATGAAACTGCAATTGCGTTCGGCCTGTTTTGTCACGCTCGCCCTGCTGGGCGCTTCGCCGGCCTTCGCGCAGGAAGAGGCGGCAGACAGCGTGTTCACGGGAGACCGGATCACTGTCGGCGTCGGCGGGATCTATGGTCCAAGCTACGATGGTTCGGACGATTACGTGTTCTCGCCGGTCCCTATCGTCCAGGGGCAAGTCAAGGGCGTGGGAATAAATCCTCGAGCGGGCGGCGTGGCGCTCGATTTCATTCCGGACGCCCCGGATGCCCGCATCGGTTTCTCGCTCGGACCCGTGGCAGGTGTGACCTTCAACCGCAATCGACAGATCAAGGACCCGGTGGTTCGCGCCGCCGGCAAGCTGGATGCGGCGATCGAAGTCGGTGTGAACGGCGGCGTCACTGCTTACAAGTTGCTCAACGATTACGATTCGCTGACGCTGTCCACCGATGTGAAGTGGGACGTGAACGGTGCCTACAAGGGCATGACGTGGGTTCCCTCGATCAGCTACGTCACCCCGGTCAGCAAGGCGGTCCTCGTCACGCTGAACGTCAGCGCCCATCATGCCGATGATAAGTACGCACGCTACTACTACTCGGTCACGCCGGCACAGAGCGCCGCCAGCGGGTTGCCGCAATACGAAGCGGACGGCGGCTGGGACAGCGTGAGCACCGGCATGCTGGTGGGCTGGGACTTGTCGGGAGATCTGCGCGATGGCGGCTTTGCGGTCTTCGCCATCGGCAGCTATTCTCGCATGCTGGGTGACGGAAAGCGGACGCCCTATACATCTTTGCGCGGCGAGGCTGACCAGTGGCTTGCCGGAGCCGGTGTCGCCTACACGTTCTGAATCTAGCCGGTTCGAAGGGCGGCGCGCACCCTCTGGCGCAGGACGGGCAGAACTTCGGCCTCGAACCACGGATTGCGTGCCATCCAGATCCGGCTCCGCCAAGCCGGATGGGGTAGTGGAAACAATCCGTCGGGCGCCTCGCGCCAGCGTTGCACGGCTTGGGTCAGGTTGGCCGCAAAGCCGCGCGGCAGATAGCGCTTCTGGGCATACTGGCCGACCAGCAGCGTAAGTTCTACATGGGGCAGATGCTGCAGCAGCGGCTCGTGCCAGCGGGGCGCGCATTCGCGGCGCGGCGGCTTGTCGCCTCCGCTCGCCTTGCCGGGATAGCAGAAGCCCGATGGCATCTGCGCGACTTTCGCGGTGTCATAGAATTGGTCCTTGTCCAGCCCGAGCCAACCACGCAGGCGGTCGCCGCTGTCGTCGTCCCAACCAATGCCGCTTGCATGGACCCTGCTGCCCGGAGCCTGTCCGATGATCAGCAGCCGCGCTGAAGCGCTGGCGGCCACGAACGGGCGCGGCTCGAAGCCGAGCGCATCCTTGCAAATGCGGCAGGCGCGGATATCGGCCAGCAGGGAATGAAGATCGTCCGTTGCTTGGGCAGTCATTGCACCGAAATGGCGATGGGCACCGCGACAGGCAAGTTTGACCTGTATCGTTTATGCCCGCGCGCGGGCGAAGCAGACCCAGGCTAAGGGCCCGGCCCTACCTGCGGATGGTCATCAGCGAGCTGGAATAGGGCTGCACCAACGTCTGCGCCCGGTCCCAGCCGCCATGCAACCACACGTCGCGCGCGGCGGGGCCCGGCGGGAGGATCACCGGCATCGTGTCGCGCCCCTCGGCCTTTAGCGCTGCATTGGCGGGGCAGGCGAGGAGGGCAAAGGACGGAACCTCGCTGTCCTTCCACACCGCCGCCATCGCGAACATCGGCTGGTCGGCGCAGGCGAACCAGCATTGCGCCCGCTTGCCGTCTACAGGTGACGGCTTGCCCCAGTCCATGAAGGCGGTGGCCGGGATCAGGCAGCGGAACTCGCAGTTGCGCAAGTTGCCGATCCAGAACGGGCTTTCCAGGTTGCGCACCGTCAGCACGGGACGCCCATCGTGCACCGAAGGCGGCGGCGGCACGCCCCACAGGCGCGGGATCATTCGCGTTTCCAGCGACCTGCCTGCCGGGCGCGGCCCGGCGACGAACTCGCGCCCCGCCGTGATGACCGGTGCGAACTGGCCGGGCGCGATGTGGCCGCCCGCCCACGGATCATTGCCCACCCGCGCGCCGAAGGCACGGCCCACCGCAGCTGCGGCAGCATCCAGGCGATAGAGAACGGGCATGGCGTGGGGTGCCTAGACGCCCCGCCCCGATACGTCTATCATCCTTGCCAACCCCGGGGAGCCAGCATGGCTGAGAGGTGTGGGTATGCTCCACACGACCCGTCGAACCTGAACCCGTTAGCACGGGCGGAGGGAGTGGATTGCCGCCACAGGTGTATCCGCGCCCGATCCGTCCTTGGAGAGAGAAGCGCATGGCCGACATCAATTCCAAGCTCGAAATCGGCGTCACCACCGGACCTATCCGTGGATCGAAGAAGATCTACGTGCCCGCGCAGGCCGATCAGTCAGTGAAGGTGGCGATGCGCGAGATTTATCTTGAACCGACCAGCGGCGAGCCACCGGTACGCGTCTATGACACGTCCGGTCCTTACACCGACCCCGAGGCGGTGATCGACATCGCCGCCGGGCTGCAGCCCCTGCGCCGCGAATGGCAACTCGCCCGCGGCGACGTGGAGGAATACGCGCCGCGCGAGGTGAAACCGGAAGACAACGGTCAGCTAGGCCCAGACCGCTCTGGCGGTGTGCCCCCGTTCCCCGCCGCGCTGCGCAAACCGCTGCGCGCCAAGGCTGGAAAGAACCTATCGCAGATGCACTATGCGCGCCAGGGCATCATCACGCCGGAGATGGTCTATGTGGCAGAGCGCGAGAACCTGGGTCGCGCCCGCCTTGCTGAATACAAGCGTGACGGCGAGAGCTTCGGTGCCGCCATCCCCGACTACGTGACGCCCGAATTCGTCCGCGACGAAGTGGCGCGCGGCCGGGCGATCATTCCCAGCAACGTGAACCACCCGGAAAGCGAGCCGATGGCTATCGGCCGCAACTTCCTGGTCAAGATCAACGCCAACATCGGCAACTCCGCGGTGGCGTCTGACGTCGCGTCGGAAGTCGACAAGATGGTGTGGTCGATCCGCTGGGGCGCGGACACCGTGATGGACCTGTCCACCGGGCGTAACATCCACGACACCCGCGAATGGATCCTGCGCAACAGCCCCGTGCCGATCGGCACCGTACCGATCTATCAGGCGCTGGAGAAGGTCGGCGGCATCGCCGAGGAACTCACGTGGGACATCTTCCGCGATACGCTGATCGAACAGGCCGAGCAGGGCGTGGACTACTTCACCATCCACGCCGGCGTACGCCTGCCCTACATCCCTCTGGCGGCCAAGCGCATGACCGGCATCGTATCGCGCGGCGGCTCGATCATGGCCAAGTGGTGCCTCGCCCACCACAAGGAATCGTTCCTCTACGAACGCTTCGACGAGATCACCGAGATCATGAAGGCCTATGACGTCGCCTATTCGCTGGGCGACGGCCTGCGCCCAGGATCGATCTACGACGCCAACGACGAAGCGCAGTTTGCAGAGCTCTACACCCTTGGCGAACTCACCAAGCGCGCGTGGGAGCAGGACGTCCAGGTGATGATCGAAGGCCCCGGCCACGTGCCGATGCACAAGATCAAGGAGAACATGGACAAGCAGCTTGAGGCGTGCGGCGAGGCCCCGTTCTACACCCTCGGCCCCCTCACGACGGACATCGCGCCGGGCTACGACCACATCACCAGCGGCATCGGCGCCGCGCAGATCGGCTGGTACGGCACCGCGATGCTCTGCTACGTCACGCCCAAGGAGCACCTCGGCCTGCCTGACCGCGATGACGTGAAGGTGGGCGTCGTCACCTACAAGCTGGCTGCCCACGCGGCGGACCTCGCCAAGGGCCACCCCGCCGCGCAGGTGCGCGATGATGCGCTGTCTAAGGCGCGCTTCGAATTCCGCTGGCGCGATCAGTTCAACCTGTCGCTCGATCCTGACACCGCCGAGCAGTACCATGACCAGACGCTTCCCGCGGAAGGCGCCAAGACGGCGCACTTCTGCTCGATGTGCGGCCCCAAGTTCTGCTCGATGAAGATCAGCCAGGAAGTCCGCGACTTCGCCGCCAAGCAGAACCAGCCGGTGGAAACCTTCGTAGCCGCCGAAGAAGCCGAAAAAGGCATGGCGGAGATGAGCCGGGTGTTCAAGGAAACGGGCTCTGAACTCTACATGGGCGCCGGCGGCCGCGAACACGATTGATGCGCTGACCCACCTTCGTCATTCCCGCGACAGCGCGAATCCAGACGGGGGTTGAATAGAAAGCCCTCGGCCTGACGGTCGGGGGCTTTTTGTTCGCGGTGAAGGGCAAGGGTAGCGGGAGGATGAAAATTTTCGCGGAAGTCGCTTTCACCACAAACCGTTTTCCTACAGACCACCTATCGGCCTATTCTGGCGGGCATGACAGCATCTCACTTCCGCCGGCCCTCGTACTTGCGCAGTCCAGTGGGATTTCATCAACCGGCTGGCACAGACGCACTCGGTGAGCGGGACGGCGGATTCGGGTGTGATGCAGGTAGAAATGCGGCAGGGAACCTGATGGAGGCGGTACAAATTTGCCGTTTGCCGCCAAGTCTGGAGCGGAGGATCGACGCATGACGAAAGCGGGTTCAATCAGGGTCGGCATCGGCGGCTGGACCTATGAGCCGTGGCGCGGCACGTTTTATCCGGACACGCTGGCCAAGGCGCGCGAGCTGGAATATGCCGCCGGGCGTCTGACCGCGATCGAGGTCAACGGCACGTTCTATTCCCGCCAGAGCCCGGCGACTTATGCCAAGTGGGCTAAGACGGCGCCGGACGGGTTCGTCTATGCGCTGAAGGCTGGGCGCTTCTGCACGCAGCGCAAGGATCTGTCGGCAGCAGGCGAGAGTATCGAGAAGTTTCTGACGCAGGGCATCGCCGAACTGGGCGACAAGCTTGGCCCGATCCTGTGGCAGTTGCCCCACACCAAGCAATTCGATCCGGATCAGATCGCCGCGTTCCTGGCACTGCTGCCTGCCGCGCAGGACGGGGTGCCGCTACGCCATGCGATCGAACCGAGGCACGAAAGCTTCGGTGACCCTGCCTTCGTGGCGCTGGCGCGGAAGGCGGGCGTGGCGGTGGTGTTCGCGGATTCGCGGAAGTACCCGTGCTTCGCCGAGCAGACCGGCCCGTTCACTTACGCTCGCCTGCAGGAAACGCGCGAAGAAGTGGAGACCGGCTATGACGCCGCCGCGCTCGACGGCTGGGCAGACAAGGCGCGCGGCTGGGCTGAGGGCGGGCGCGACGTTTTCGTCTTTTTTATCGCGGGGGCGAAGGTGAGAAACCCCGCTGCAGCCGAGGCGTTGATCGCGCGGCTGGATTAGTTCGGAGGATCAGGAATGGTAAGAAATGCGGCGCTGTCGTGGTGGCGACTGGTCGATGACAGTTACTCGCTGTGGCTCGATTCCATGGCGGTGATTGCGATGCGCACCGAGGTGCTGGTGACGGGTGCGCCCGGCTTCCAGCGCGAGGCTGCGCGGATGGTGAGCGAGAAGATCGCGGCGGGCGGCGAACTCGCAGTCGCCTTGGCCGCGGCGGGCAATGCCTCGCCTGAACGCGCGGCGCGACAGGCGGTGAAGCTCTATGGCGCTAAAGTGCGTGCCAATCGCCGGCGACTGGCGCGGCGGAAGTCTTGAGCGTTTCGGCATGCGGGGGAACCCGTCACACGCGTCATCGTTGTCACCGAATGAGATTGTTTTTTCTCCCTTTCGCTGCCCTCGGTGCGCTCTCAGCCTGTTCTCCGGAACCCGATGCTCCCGCCGCTGATGCGAGCGAAGAAGCGGCCATGGGCGCCCCGACCATCGATGCCGAGGTTATGGCGCCAACGGCTGTCGCATCCGAAACGGCAAGCGGTGATCCGGGCGCGCTTCCGGCCTCGGCCGGGGTGTTGAGGCTGGAAGGGTTGGGGGATATCAAGATCGGTGAGATGGTGCCGCGAGGCAGCTCCTGGGCTGCGCGCGGCGCGCAAGTACCGGGATCGTGCCGCACGATTTCCTCTCCCGACTATCCGGGCGCGTATGCCATCGTTGAGGGCGGGAAGGTGCGGCGTATCACAGTCGGCGAGCGATCTGGCGTGAAGCTGGTCGAAGGCATCGGCGCCGGTTCGACGGAAGCGGAAGTCAAGAAGGCGTTTCCAGGCTTTCGCGAGGAGCCTCACAAATATGAGGAAGCGCCCGCGAAATACCTGACGGCCTCCAATGCGGCAACCGGCGATCCCGCGCTGCGATTCGAGATCGGGCGGGATGGCAAGGTCAGCATGATGCATGTCGGCACCATGCCGGTGCTGGGCTACGTCGAAGGCTGCGCCTGACGCCGATTAGGCGATCCGGGCAAGTTGTGCTACAAGGCACTTGCTGAACGTCGAATTTTGCGACGGACTTTGCCGATTGACGAGCGCTCGAACCTTTTGCCGTAACTACGGGGAAAGGAAAGTGCGCAAGGCGGACGACGACTTCCTTTCGATTGACGACCTCTACGCACGCCCTCGCTCGCATTCTGCGTGCGAGGTCAAATCTATTGAAAGGACATCTCCATGCCTATCGGCACAGTCAAATTTTTCAACACGGACAAGGGCTACGGCTTCATTCAGCCGGAAGACGGCAGCGCGGACAGCTTCGTGCATATCTCTGCCGTGCAGGCTGCTGGTATGATGACGCTGGAGCGCGACCAGCGCGTTTCCTACGAGGTCGAGCGCGGCCGCAATGGCAAGGAATCGGCGGTTAATCTGGCCTCTGCCTGATCCGTACGAGCGTTCCGGGCGGCTTGTAGTGGCCGCCCGGAATATCGCCAGAGCTGTTCGCAGCGGGAAAAAGGATCCATGGTCATGAGCATCACATACGAATTTGCGACGGAGCGCGCTGACGAAGCGGCTCTTCAGGCTGAAACTGCCTTGCTCGACAACGTGCGAGACCGGGCTCTGCGATCCGAAGCTGCATGGCGGTCCATGGCGGACCAGGCCCGCAAGACAGCCGAGGCAAGGCGCATACGGGAAGCAGCCGCCAACAGCGCCGAGGCACAGCCGGCCTAAACCTTGTCAGTTTGATCAGGGGGAGACAGTCGCAAGGCTTTTGCTATGAGCGTAGGCGAGACGTATAATCCGCCGGAAACCGCCATGACCTCCCTTTCCAATTCTCCGGAACTTACAATCCGGACTCGCCGCGCCTCCTTCAATCGCGCCATAGCCGAGGGTGATGCGGCTCTAATCGCATCGGTGCTGGGGCGCGATGTGGTGATGGTAACAGGCAGCGACAGCGCCGTGATCTCCGGTCGCAATACCCAGATCAAAGTGTGGAAACGCGAATTCAGCAGTCCGGCGCGTGCGATCTACACGCGCATACCCTCTTCCATTGCCGTTTCACGGGTCGAGCCCATCGCGCTTGAGCATGGCGAATGGCAGGGCGTGGAAGCAAAGTCGGGCAGGCCCCTGGCTGCTGGTAGCTATAGCGCCAAGTGGCGGGAGGAACTGGGGCAATGGGTCATTGTCGCGGAGATCTTCGCCACCCTCGAATGAGCGCCACCATGTTACCCGCTGCCTTAACCTTTCGGGCTGGCGGACGTCTTACAGCAGGAGAGGGCGAGGTCGCCGCCGGCCCGATGCTGATAAGACGTGAAGAAAGGTGGAGCGATGCTCAGCAAGATCAATCCCGCAGTCGTGGCCCAGTGCTGGTACTTGCGTCGTCACGTACCGGCTGGCCGCCGCCGCCGCGAGGTTGACGGGGTGCTGCATTGCACGTGTCGCTATTGCGAACGTCCGATCCGGTCGCGCGACGGCGAACGCTGGGACATTTCCGACGGTATCGACCTTGATGCGCTGGCCGATGTCGCGCCCGACAGCCACTTCTGCGTGGTCGATACGCTCGATGACATGGTCATTGCCCGTTATCCAGTGCCGGCGAACGCCACCGAGACTGCGATATCCGAGCAATTGTGCGGAATATGCGAGACGCACGGTGTGGATGATGTGGGGTCGGTATTGCAGGTCCGTCTTATCCGCAACAAGGCTGGAGCGGTCAGCTTTCACTGATATGGGCCTTTTGATGATCGGCGACTGAATTCAGTCCGATTGCTGTTCTGCCTCCATCACATCGTGCGCCACCGATCCTGCGCGTGCAGCGGCGTCGGCGGCGGCATCGATGGACTGTGTAGCTAGTCCCTGCGATACACCCAGGTCTTCCACCGCGTATGGGGCGTGGAAGCTGTTGTCAGGCTGGTAGATATCGGCATCGGCATATGCGGGGTCTTGCGGGTAACTGTATCCGTCATCCCATTGCTCTTCGCCAAGAGTCTGTTCCGTAGTGTCGGAGGCGACCAGCGGAAGATCGTTCCAGCCATAGCCACTCCCATCGCCCCCGGCCGGCCGATCGTCGACGGGGAGGAATTCTTGTTGTTCAGGAAGTGCCGTATCGTAAGCGGGAGAAGAGTAGGCATTGCGCGGTTGCGGTCCGTAGGCGATGCGGTAGTCCTGGATCGCGCGCGAGGTGAAGCTCGCTCCCATTAACCCCGTAGCCAGCGCGCCTGCTGCAAGCAGGCCAATCCAGGTTTTCGATCGCATCACCGTAGCCTCCTCGTCCAGCATCTTCGGCACACAGGCATTCTGCCGATGATTCAGTCCGGAAATTGGGAAGGCGCGGTACGAAAAAAGGCGCCAACCCGTTCGGAATGGCGCCTTTTTTGTCTAGCCGCTCCGATAAAGGAGCAAAGCGCGAGTGTCGGTTCAGTTCCCGGCCAGCTTGTTTGCGCCGGCAGCGTCGGTGGTAGCGAACTTAACTGAGCGATTGTTGAACGTGCCGGTCACGAGGTCACCCTTTACGAACAGACGAAACGGTTCGCCAGCGGACGTGCGCCCCTTGATGACAGTGGTCTCGCCGTTTTGCTCGGACGTGTAGACGTAGTTCACACCCTCGTGCGAGAACTGGCGAGCGTCGCTGGCATGGGCTGCAGCCGGCAGAACAACAGCGGCGGCGGCGAAAATTACAGACTTGAACATGGCAATATCCCTTGTCGGATGAGGATCATTGCCTCGGCACCTCTTATCTTTGTTGCGTTGCAGCATTGCGGTTGAGCGCCCTTCGCGCAATTTCAAAACTTGGATGCGGTGTTGCGAAATATGCAACTAAAGATGGCGAGGTCTGAAACTCCGTCATTTTTCTCCGGCGTCGAGGATTCTAAATTGTATGTTTTGCGCGTAATCGATTTGTAGTGCCGGGTTGCCGCTGGTGGGATGGAGGGCGTATCTCATGAGAATGATAAGACGATGGCTGGTGCTGATCCTGCCGGTTTGGATAGTGACCGGCTGCCATTCGGGGCCCGATTCGGCGTTGCCCGGGGACAGCGATGATCACGCCCCGTTCCACGGAATCGACGACGGAGACAGCATACACTTGATCGGCACCGAGCCGTTCTGGGGCGGTTCGATCGCGAAGGACAAACTGACGTATACCACGCCTGAAAACCCCAAAGGCAACGTCATCCAGGTGTCGCGTTTCGCGGGCCGTGGGGGCCTGTCGTATTCAGGCGAACTCAATGGCAGCGCCCTTACCCTGGCAGTCACTCCGGGTACGTGTTCGGACGGAATGTCCGACCGGGCTTATCCGTTTGCTGCTACGCTGCGAATCGGTGAAAAGTTGAGGCAGGGGTGCGCCTGGACCGGCACGCTGGCCCCCACGAACACGGATCCTGCCAATTAATCGAGATCGCAGTGCAGCATTGCAGCGGCGTACCTCAGGGGAACTGAGGACGATGTATCCTATTTTCGCCAGTTGTTCGACGGAGTACCGGGTAGAAATATACTGCAGTGCAATAATGTAATATTACTAAGCTTATTGAGCAAACTTTGCTTTGAGACCCTCTGTTCTGCTGATAGCCTGACTATCAGAAAACAATAAAGGCAGCCCGTGCAAGCCGGGCGCCTTGGCAGAGGATGGGTCATGAAGCGTACGCTGAAGGCACTACAGGCTATCCTGGTTATCGGCGCGGTCGCCGTTAGCGGGAATGCATGGGCTGATGATGCCGCTGGCGATGCCAGCGCCATGGCCGGCGCCTATTATATGCGCGACACTCTTGTTCCGCGCTCGGACGACCTGGCACTGATACAGCGCAAGCCTGCATTGTACGTTTCCAGCTTCAATGACGAAATGGCCACCGTTGCTTATTCCGTAAGCGGCGGGCGCCTGGTCTATCGGGTAGTCAAAGGCGAATTGGGCGAAAGCACGAAGGCGGAAATCGATAAGGCTCTGGTTAAGTTGCAGCGTAAACTGGCCTAAGCGCAGCTATCGACACGCCCGGAAGTTTGAGCGCGATAATATAACGATATGAAGTCAGGGAGGGGAGTAAGGCGCGCCGGAATACCGGCGCGCCTTGCTGCTATTTGGTGTCTATGAAAAGATGAGGGTGCGGCCCGCAAGATGCTGCTGGCAGCGACGCAGGGGAATATTACGCGGCTATGGCGATGACGCCCGGGAGCGGTAGCGTCCCGCAGAACATGCGATAACACGTGCGCGGCGTCCGAAGCGCGGATATAGCCGGCTCAGCGGAGAGGGAATCGCCCATGCCACGTCAACTCGGTTTGGAATGGCTCACAGTGCTGGGCATGAGGCCGGCCGACCATGCCGGACTTGCAGCGGACCTTGGCTGCAGCGCGATCTCGACGGGGCTGACCCCGTTGCTGCTCAATCCCCATGGTTATCCAGCGTGGTCTCTGCGTGACGACGCGGATCTCCGCCGGGAATTCAAGGCGGTGTTGGCGGACCGCGGCATTGCGATCTCGGTGGGTGAAGGCCTGAACGTTTCGGCGGATGCCGATGTGAGGGAGCGGGCCGGTGATCTGGACATGCTCGCGGACTTGGGCGCGAGAGCGATCAGCGCTGCCGACATGGGTGTCGAACGCGGACAGGCGCTGGATCAACTCGCGTTGCTTGCCGAGATGTCGCAGGCACGGGGCATGGATTTCCTGGTAGAGTTCTGTCCCGCTTTTACCCTGCGCAAGCTTGACGATGCTTTGGAAGCGGTTCGTTTCATCGGTGAGGGGCAGGCGCGTGTTCTGATCGATGCGATGCACTTCTTTCGATCCGGTGGTACGGTTCCGCAGATTGCGGCGCTGGATGCCTCTCTGATTGGCCACGTTCAGCTCTGCGATGCCGAAAGAAAGGGCAAAGGGGACTATTTGCAGGAAACCATAACGGGCCGGCTGGTCCCCGGCCAAGGGGACCTTCCGCTGCGCCAGTTCGTCGATGCGCTGCCTCGCGGTTGCATGCTGGGGCTGAAAGTACCGATGCTGGAAGCGGCGAAAGCAGATCGGCCGGCACAGGATTATGTGGCAGAGATCGTCACTGCCACACGCTCGCTTCTGGCGTAAGCTGCGAAGCTTATCCCTTCCACTCGCGCCGCTCCTCGGCAGCGCGAAGGACCTCATAAGCAAGCTGGTAGGTCTGGAAGGCCTTTGCGGCCTCAGGATCACCGGGCTTGACGTCGGGGTGCACTTCCTTGGCTTTCATCCGCCAAGCCCTCCGGATGTCATCGAAATCAGCGTCTGTTTCGAGCCCTAGCGCTTCCAGCGCGCGCATCTCGTCCCGGCTGCGCGTGCCGTCACCCGACGCGGCCCACCCGTAATGCGCCGCTTCCTGATAACCGGCATTTTCCGCACGTTCGGAAGCTTCGCGCTCGGCCGCCGCTTCCGCATCGAGCCCGGCGAAGTAGTCCCATCCGGAATTGTATTCGGCGGCATGGCGTTGGCAGAAGTACCAGCGATCCGGGCTGTTGGGGCTTTTTGGCGCAGGGCAATCGCCCGGCTCGTTGCAGCCGTGGCGGTTGCACAACCGAACCTGGGCGGCTTCGCGCGAGCTACCGTACCCCCGCCAGCGAGGGAATCCCCAGTCATTAGATCGACGTACACGGCTCATCAGAACGCCGATAGTCCCCGAATCGAAGGCGATGCAAGCACTGCCTGCCCCTGCGGCGTCATTAGGCGGCCACAGGGGCGAATTTATCAGTCAATGGTAACCGTCACGGCGCGGCGGTTCTGTGCCCATGCCTGCTCATCCGAGCCGAGGGCGACGGGCCGCTCCTTGCCGTAGCTGATCGTCGACACGCGCGAAGCATCAACGCCCAGGCTGACAAGATAGTTCTTGGCCGCGTTGGCGCGGCGCTCACCCAGCGCAAGGTTGTATTCGCGCGTGCCGCGCTCGTCGGCATGGCCTTCGATGGTGGCCCGCTTCGAGGGATATTGCATCAGCCACTGTGCCTGCTTGGCGAGTGCCATCTGGTCGGTGGAATCGACGTTATACTGGTCCGTGTCGAAGTAGATGGTGTCGGAACCCATCATCTGGGCCACGAAATCAGCCTGGCTTCCTGCGACAGCGCCCATCGATTGTTCAGGAGACGTAGTTGTGGTGGTTGCCGGGCCTGGCGTAGGCGGCAGTTCCTTAGGCGCACTGGACTTGCACGCGGAAACGGCAAGTGCGCCGGCGACAAGCAGCATCGCGGCATTGCTTTTCGAGGATCGGGTCATCGTCAGGAACATGGGCATGAGACTTTCTCCTGTGCTGCACGACCTGAAAGAATGGCCGACGCAGGGTGAGGTTCCGTGTAATATTAGACTTAGTCAATCTGAACCGGGGCCGACTGGCAGCGTTTGTTTTGACGTCAAGGCCTTACAGGCCCCCAGGCCGGGTCCGATGCGCCCACCGGGGTCGGTAGCTTCCGTTCATTGCGACCGGTAAGGTCCACCTGCCAGATAGACGCAACGCCGGAATTGCGCTCCGTGCGGAAGAACTGGACGATGCGGCCGTTTGGCGACCACGTCGGCGCTTCATCCTGCCAGGAATCGGTAAGGTGGCGCATGCCGCCGCCGCTGGGGCTCATCACCGCTACCCGAAGATTGCCGGCGATATGGGTAAACGCGATCTGATCGCCGCGCGGGCTCCATTCCGGTGTTGCCGCGCGGCCCCCGAAGAAGCTGATCCGGCGCTGGTTCGAACCATCCGCGTTCATCACGTAAATCTGCTGCGATCCGGAGCGGTCGCTTTCGTAAACGATCTGGCTGCCATCGGGCGAGAAGCTTCCGCCGATGTCGATACCCGGGCTGTCGGTGAGCTTCATGGCTTGCCCGCCGCCCGCCGGGATCTTGTAGATGTCCGTATTTCCGGCCACCGCCATCGAATAGAGCACCCACTTGCCGTCAGGCGACCAGCGGGGCGCGAATGTGGCGTTTTTGCTGCGCACCAGCAGCCTCTGAGTGTCCGTGCCGAGGTCGTAGATGTAGAGACTTGGCTCTCCATTCAGGTAGGAGAGGTAGAGGATCTTGGAATAGTCCGGCGAATAGCGCGGCGTCAGGGCCGTCGCCTGCCCGCTGGTGAGGTAGCGCATGTTTGCGCCGTCCGAATCCATGACCGCAAGGCGCTTCATCCGCCGGTCCTTGGGGCCGGTCTCTGCAATGTAGGCGATCCGGGAATCGAAGAACGGGCTTTCGCCGGACAGGCGCGAATAGACCATGTCCGCGCATTTGTGGGCGGCTCGGCGCCATTCGCCCGGGCCCACTTTCCAGCCGGCCTTCGCCAGTTGCTGCCGCAGCGCCACGTCATAGAGGTAGCAGCCGACCGTCAGGTCTCCATCGGTATTGGCCCGGACATATCCCTGCACGAGCATGTTGGCGCTGCGGGGCGCCCAGATGCCGTAGTCGGGCGCCTGAACCTGAGCGTAGGCTACTTGCGGCAGCCCGCTGGGCCCTGACGGCTTGAACAATCCGTTGTTTCTCAGATCGTCCGCAACCACCTCCGATATGGCGCGCCCTAGCGAGCCTGTCGATCCCGCATTGGTGCGCGTGGGAACGTCGGCATCGGTCGCGAAGGCGGTGATCGCGATGCCGAGATCCTGCCACTCGCTATCGTCGGAGACAGTGACTTCAAGGCCCTCCGATGTTTCGGGCACGGAGATTACGGGCACGGTGGGGGCGGCATCCTGCGCGAATGCGGTGCCTGAAACGGAAAGCAGCAGGCAAAGTGCCAAGGTATTCAAGGTCTTCATTGCGATAGCCTTCTGTCAAAGTTCGTCGTGACGACCTTCCAGCCTTCGTAAAGGTCATCGGGCAAGTTGAAAGGCGATGCGAGTTTCACTGCGCGGATCGCCTGTTCCTGATGGCGCTGCACCTGTGCCTGATTGGCGGCAGTCTTGCCACTGGTGGAAAGCACTTGCGGTTCCCCGGCCAGGCTCCCGTCACGATTGAGCCGGAAGCGTACCCGCGTAGTGAGCAGGTCGGCATCGGCGCCCTGCGGGGCCTGCCAATGGGGCTTCAACTGCCGATTGATGGCCGCGCCGAGCGCCGAACGTTGCTGCGGCCCGATTTCCGCGGCGGGCGCGCCAGCACCGCTGGAGGACTTGGCGCCCGGCTGCCCGGCGCCGAAGGCATCCGCAAAGGCGCTGGAGCCTGCCTTCCTCGGCGTGTTCGCGCTCGTGTTAGCCGACGACGACGCCGACGACTTTGACGAAGACGATTTGGGCGAGGCGGTGCTTTTCTTCGGCTGCGATACGATGTCGTCGATCGCGCTAGTCTTGCGGCTACTGGCAGGCTTGGGCGGTGCCTTCGGCGCAGGTTTGGGCTTTTGCACCGGTTTGGCTTCCGGTTTCGGGCTCGGCTTGGCCTTTGGTTTGGCCTTTGGCTTGGGGGAGGGTTTCGGGGCGGGAGAAGGCTTGGCCGTCGGCTTCGGTTCAGGCTTGGCCGAGGGGCGCGGCTGTGGCGGCTCGGGAGCGGGTGCGGGAACCGGGGCGGCGGCGGGGGCTACTTCCGGCTCCGCTGCTGGCGGCGGGGCTGCTTCGCCCAGTTCCGGTCCGGTGTCGGGTGCCGCATCGCTGAACGGGTCGGGCGAGGTCGAGGTCATCGCCACATCGTCGCTGATCGTCACTTCGATGCGCTGCGGCGGTTTCACCGCGCCATCCTGCGATGGCCGGATCAACATCGCCCCAAGCACCGCAGCGTGAAGCGCGACCGCTATGGCAAGGCCAATGCCTTCGTCCCTTGTCATTCCTGCGCTGGCCATTGACGAAACCTAGCTTACCCGGCTGAACCGGCGCTGACGTCCGTGACCAGCGAGATCGAAGTGAAACCGGCGCGGTTGAGTTCGCCCATCACGTCCATCACCTGGCCATAGTCGATGGCCTTGTCCGCCCGCAGCGACACCATGGGCGGCTTGCCGTCAGGGCCGGGCGTGACCGACGCCAGCCTGTCGGGCAGTTCTCCGGGCGCCAGCGCAGATGTTTCATAGAAGATCACGCCATCGCGCCGGATCGTTATGGTGATCTGGTCCGCTTCCTCGCTCATCGCCTTGGCGCGGCTGTCCGGCAGTTCGATGGGGACGGCGGCCTTGAGCAGCGGCGCGGTGACCATGAAGATGATCAGCAGCACAAGCATCACGTCGACAAGCGGAGTGACGTTGATTTCCGCCATTGGCGAGCGGCCTCGGCGGCTTCGGCCCGACGAATGGATGCCCATCGCCATCAGCGCGACTCCAACTGCCGCGTAAGCGCGCCGTGCAGCTTGTCCGCAAAGCGCTGCATCCGTGCCTCAAAGCTGTTCACGCGGTGCGAGAAGCGGTTGTAGGCGATGACGGCCGGGATGGCGGCGAACAGGCCGATGGCGGTGGCAAACAGCGCTTCGGAGATGCCCGGCGCGACCACGGCGAGCGACGAGTTCTGCTGCTGGCCGATCTGGAAGAAGCTGTTCATGATGCCCCACACGGTGCCGAACAGACCGACGAAAGGCGCGACCGAACCCACGGTCGCGAGAAAGTTGAGGCGCGAGGACAGGCGGTCCGTCTCCTCGCCAACGGCAGAATTCATGGCCACAGCGATGCGCTGGCGCGCGCCCTCGGCATCGAACGTGCGCAGCGAGGCGTTGCGGCGCCATTCGGCCAGTCCGGCTCCCGCGACCTTGCCGACCGGGACGTCACCCCGGCGCTTGTCCTTCTGATAGGCCTCGAAGTTTTCCGCTTCCCAGAACCCGTCCTCATACTCGTCGCATCGGCGCGAGATGCTGCCCATGCGCAGCAGGAAGGTGACGATGATAGTCCACACCCAGACGCTGGCGAGGATCAGGCCGACCATGATGGCCTGCACCACGATATCGGCATCGAGGAACAGCTTGACCGGATTGAGCCGTCCGGTGTCACCGGCGAAACTGACGGTGGAGGCGAGCAGGTCGAAAGTCATTCTTGTCCTTCCGGTCGGGAGGGCCGATCGGTATCGGCGGCTGTTGCGAACGAATTGAATGCGTCCTGCCATGCGGCAGGCTGTCGGCGGGGTCGTCCCTCAAGGCTGATGAACCCTACCTTTACGGTGGCTTCCGCAAGACGGATCTCACCCCTGAAAGCGACCTGATGCAGCGTGCACGTCACCCGCCCGACATGGCGCGCGGTGGTAACCACGGTGACCGTATCCCCGAGACGGGCAGGAGAAAGATAGCGTATGTTTATCTCGGCGACGGTGTAGAGGCCGGTGCGGTCATCCAGCGCCGCTCGCTGGTCAATCCCGAGCAGTTCGACCAGATCAGAGCGCGCGCGTTCGAACCAGCGCAGATAGTTGGCATGATAGGCCACACCGCCCGCGTCGGTGTCCTCATAGAACACGCGCAGAGCATAGTGGTGGGTATCGAGGTCGATCACACCGTGCAGGGATGCAGGCGATACTGTCATGCGCCGCGATTGTTAGCCGTGCTGCGCAGCGCTGCAAACCCGTCGCAGGCGCTTCTGCGCGCCAGCGGCACGCCTGACCGACAATTTTCTGTGAATGATCGTGGGGAGCGTCGATCAGTCCGCGATCATCTGGAAAAACTGCCGGCCTCCGAAGATGTGGACATGCAGATGCGCGACTTCCTGATGCCCTGCGCCGCCCATGTTGACGACCAGCCGGTAGCCGGGGCCGTCAAGCTCAAGCTGGCGCGTGACATTTCCGACCGCGCGCATGAAGCCCGCGATCTCGCCATCCTCTGCTTTCGCGGTGAAATCGTCCCACGAAACGTAAGGATTCCTGGGAATGACCAGGACGTGGACCGGCGCCTGCGGGCGGATATCGTGAAAGGCGAGTGCATGCTCGTCCTCGTAAACCTTGTTGCAAGGCAGTTCGCCGCGCAGGATCTTCGCGAAGACGTTGGTATCGTCGTACGGGAGCTTCGGGTCGATGGGCATCGATCTCTCCGGGTCGGTTGGGCTGTCAATCTTGAGGGCGGGAAGCCTTTTCGGCAATGCCGGAGGTGCCCTCGCGCCTGTCCAGTTCGGCCAGCACCTCTGCCAGCGGAACATCGCGGGCACCGAGCAGGACCATCAGGTGAAACAACAAGTCCGCAGCTTCGCCGACAAGTGCGGAGGTGTCTTCGGTCAAAGCGGCTATGATGGTCTCGGTGGCTTCTTCACCAAGCTTCTGGGCGATTTTGCCTGGCCCTTTGGCGTTGAGCTTCGCCACGTAGCTGGACGCCGGGTCGGCATTGCGCCTCTCCGCGATCGTCTGTTCTAGCCGGGCGAGGGTGTCATGGCTGTTCATCTCGCCTGCCATGCGGCGGCGGCGGCCGGCGGTCAAGCCGGCGTGGAGCAAGGTTTAGTCGTTATCCTTGCGAACGGCGAACCGGCGGCCGATGACGAGGCCGACGACGCCCATGCCAAGCAAGGCAAGGCTGCTTGGTTCGGGCAGGGGGATTCCGCCGGATGCATGGGCAGGAGCTGAAGCGGCGGCAGCAAGCAGCAGGGCGGGCAGATATTTGAAGGCGGGCACTGGTGCAGCTCCTGCGAGTCGGTGCGACTGCTGATGCCTTCGGCTTGTTGCTGCGCTGCCACAAGAACGTGCTGGCCGGTGTCCCGTTACGAAGCACCTGTAGATCAACCATTAAGGCGGCGGAACCTTCCTGTCAGCCGCGGGCCGGAAGTCCGGCGGCGCGCAGGGCCGCGTGCGCTTCGGCGATGGAATGCTTGCCGAAATGAAAGATCGAGGCCGCGAGCACCGCGCTGGCATGACCTTCCGTCACCCCGGCAACGAGGTGGTCGAGCGTGCCGACGCCCCCTGATGCGATCACCGGGACCGGCACTGCATCGGCAATCGCGCGTGTCAGTTCAAGGTCGTAGCCATTCTGCGTGCCATCACCGTCCATCGAGGTGACGAGAAGTTCACCCGCGCCCAGTTCCGCCAGCTTTACCGCATGAGCCAGCGCGTCGATGCCGGTGGCCTTGCGTCCGCCGTGAGTGAAGATCTCCCAGGTGCCGGGCGCCGTACGCCGCGCATCGACCGAAGCGACGATGCACTGGGAGCCGAATTTCTGGGCGATGTCGGCCACGACTTCGGGGCGCGATACGGCAGCGGAGTTGACCGCGACCTTGTCTGCCCCTGCAAGCAGAAGGGCGCGGGCGTCGTCTGCCGTGCGCACGCCGCCGCCGACAGTCAGCGGCATGAAGCATACCTCGGCGGTGCGCTGGACGATATCGAGCAGCGTGCCGCGCGCCTCGTGGCTGGCGGTGATGTCAAGAAAGCAAAGCTCGTCCGCGCCGGCGGCGTCATAGGCGCGCGCCTGCTCGACAGGATCGCCAGCGTCCTTCAGGTCGACGAAGTTCACGCCCTTGACCACCCGGCCATTGGCGACGTCTAGGCAGGGAATGACGCGGACGCGGACTGTCATCGATCAGCCCCTGTCAGCCATCTGGATCGCGGTGGCGAGGTCCAGCTTGCCTTCATAAAGCGCACGGCCCGTGATGACGCCTTCGATACCGTCCTGAGCATGAAGCGCCAGCAGACGGATATCATCCAGTCCCTTCACGCCTCCCGACGCAATGACCGGAATATCGACGCGGCGTGCAAGATCCACCGTAGCGTCGATGTTCACGCCCTTGAGCAGCCCGTCGCGGCCAATGTCGGTAAACAGCAGGCTGGCTACGCCCGCGTCCTCGAACCGGCGAGCCAGATCGACCACCTCGACATCTGAGACGTCTGCCCAACCCTCGGTCGCGACCATGCCATCCTTCGCGTCGACCGCAACGACGATGCCGCCGGGAAACTCCTTTGCCATGTCCTTGACGAAATCGGGATCCTTGAGCGCTGCCGAACCCATGACGACGCGTGAGACCCCTATGTCGAACCAGCCTGCCACAGCTTCCCGCGTGCGGATGCCGCCGCCGAGCTGAACATGGCCGGGAAAGACCTGCAGGATCGCCTCCACCGCCTCGCGGTTTTCCGCCTTGCCCGCGAACGATCCGTCGAGATCGACGACGTGCAGGAACTGCGACCCGGCCTCGGCGAAGAGCATGGCCTGTGCGGCCGGGTCGTCGCCATAGACGGTGGCGCGGGCCATGTCGCCTTCGGCAAGCCGGACTACCTGCCCCTGTTTCAGGTCGATGGCGGGAAAAACGATCATGGTCTCAAGGCTTCCATTCTAGGAAACGGGACAGCAGCGATAGGCCATAGGCCTGGCTCTTTTCCGGGTGGAACTGTACGCCCACCACATTGTCTTTTGCGACAGCGGCGACAAGACCGCCGCCGTGGTCGGTCATGGCGGCGACTGTGCGGCCATCTTCGGGCGCGAAGTGATAGGAGTGCAGGAAATAGGCCTCTCCAGCCGCGATCAGGCACGAGGCAGGATCGTGCAGTCCCAGGCCGACGTCGTTCCAGCCCATGTGGGGAACCTTGATCGCTGGATCGGTCCTTTCCATCAGGCGAACCTCGCCGGCGATCCAGTCCAGACCGGCGGTCGTGCCGTGTTCCAGCCCGCGCGTGGCGAGAAGCTGCATGCCAACGCAAATGCCCAGGAACGGCGCGCCGCCGACATGAACACGCTCGGTCATCGCCTCGACCATTCCCGCGATGCCCCACAGGCCTTGCGCGCAGGCCTTGAACGAGCCGACGCCGGGAAGCACGATCCGGTCGGCCGCGCGCACTACAGAGGGATCGGCCGTTACTGCGACATCGTCCGCTCCGGCGGCTCGCAGCGCGTTGGCGACCGAGTGCAGGTTGCCCGCACCATAGTCGATCAGCGCCAGTGTCATCCCGCGAGGCCGGCTATGCTGTCGTCGAGGAAGCCTGCCGCCCACTCGATCACTTCGAATTCGGCGACGCCGCCGGTGACGAAAGGATCGGCCGCAGCCAGCGCCTCAGCTTCGGCGCGGTCCTCGCAAACGGCAAGCAGGATGCCGCCTTTGCGCGGAACCTTGCGCCCCCAGCCGAGCAGGCGGCCGGTCGCGTGATTGGCCCTCAGCCATGCGACGTGGTCGGGCAGCAGCTCGTCTACCTGCTCGATAGGGGCGGTGTAGCGAAGCGAGACGATGAAGCTGGCCATTTTACAGGGAGTCCTTCCCGAGAATGCCTTTGGTCGAAGGGATTGCCCCGCCTTTGCGCGCATCCAGCTCGACTGCCGAGCGCATGGCGCGCGCGAAGCCCTTGAAGATGCCTTCGCAGATGTGGTGGTTGTTGGTACCGTACAGCAGTTCGATGTGCAGCGTGATGCCGACCGCCTGCGAGATCGAATGAAACCAGTGGTCGACCAGTTCTGTATCGAATTCGCCCAGCTTTTCCTGTGTGAACGCGGCGTTCCAGACGAAATAGGGCCGCCCGGAGATGTCGAGCACGACCCGGCACAGGGCCTCGTCCATCGGCGAATGCGCCTCACCGTAGCGGCCGATGCCTGCCTTGTCGCCGAGAGCCTGCGAGATGGCTTGGCCAATGGCGATGGCGCTGTCCTCGGTAGTGTGGTGCTGGTCGACGTGAAGGTCGCCCTTGATCTGACAAGTGATGTCGATCAACGAGTGGCGTGAGAACTGCTCGATCATGTGATCGAGGAAACCGATCCCCGTCGATACGTTATAGGAACCCGTACCGTCGAGATTGACATGGACATCGATGTCCGTCTCGTGCGTCTTTCGCGTAATGGAGGCTGTGCGCATGGCAAGCGCCTATATACTCGTGGCGGCGGGAATCAATCGGTCGCACGAGCATCCACGCCGCCAATCTTGCGAACAGGTTCTGGGTAAAACGCGTGAAAAGCGACAAAAACGATGACTAACAGCTTGACCACCCGATCAACGATGAGCACCTAGAGCCCGATGAACGACACGCCGCCAGACAGTATGATCCCTTATGATGAAATCGTGCAGGAAGCCCTGCGCGCAGTGGTCGGGCGCGTGCTCGGGCAGGTAGAGGCCACGGGCGGAGTATTGCCGGGCGGCCACCATTTCTACATCACGTTCAAGACTAACGCACCGGGCGTGAACATTCCTGCCGACCTCAAGGCGCGCTTTGCCGAGGAGATGACGATCGTCCTGCAGAACAAGTTCTGGGACCTTAACGTCACGGAAGAAGGGTTCTCCGTCAGCCTCAGTTTCAATCAGGTGCCCGCGAAGCTGGTAGTCCCATTTTCGGCTATTACCGCTTTCGTCGATCCAGCTGTGGACTTTGGTCTGCAATTCCAGGCCGTTGCGCAGGATGAGGACGAGGAAGTTCCCAATTCGGCCGGCAACGACGAAGCGGAACGCGACGTCGCCTCGCGCATTATCAACAGCGATGACGGCTCGAATGTCGTATCTGTAGATTTCGGCAAGAAAAACTAAGGCGGGCCCGGCCTCTACCCGGTCCCGGGGAACCAAAGGCATGGCCAGGAAACGTTTTCGTGAAAGTATCGGAGCCGCTGCGGGCAAGCTGGAAAACGCCGCGCGCAAGGCGCGGGTCGAGGTTTCTGATTCGACCGTTGCCGGCCCCAGCCCTAACGCGGCGACAAACCTCGCCATGGCCGACATCGCGCTTCGCGGCGGATCGGTGCTAGCGCGCCGCGCCGTCCAGCGGGCGTTTCTCGGCACCACGCTATCGACGCGCAAGACCAACAAGATATTGAGCGGCCGTTCGGTCACTGAAAAACTGCTGCATACAGCACTTGCCCGCGTCGCGCTGAGTTCCGTTCCGGGCGCGATAGTCGTTGGCGGCGCCCTGGTGGCCAAGACCCTGTACGACCGAAGCAAGGCTGCAGAAGCCGCTGTCGAGGGCAAGCAAAAGCTCGAAGAAATGGCGGCGGAAGGCGAGGAACATGCCTCTTCGTAAGCGCCTGTGATGAACGGTTTCCACATCAAGGGTGCATCTTCCGGTTGATTTGGGTCGTTGGCGCGGCCATCGGGTGGCGATGCCCATGAACTCGCCCGTTCCTTCGCCGCAGTCGACCGGCACTCTCGCCCGGCGCGGCCTGATGTTCATCATGTCGTCACCCTCTGGCGCCGGCAAGACGACGGTTTCGCGTATGCTGCTTGAGCACGATTCCCACATGTGCATGTCGGTATCGGTGACGACCAGGCCGCCGCGTCCGGGCGAAGTCGAAGGCAAGGACTATCACTTCGTGTCGCGCGCCCGGTTCGACCGGATGGTCGAGGACGACGAGTTTCTTGAATGGGCGGAGGTCTTCGGAAACTGCTACGGCACGCCGAAGGCGCAGGTGAAAGCCGGCCTAAAGGATGGTCAGGACTATCTCTTCGACATCGACTGGCAGGGCACGCAGCAGCTCTATCAGAAGCTTGAGCGTGATGTCGTGCGCGTATTTCTGCTGCCGCCCAGCATCGAAGAACTGCGCCGCCGCCTGACCGGGCGCGGAACCGACAGCGCGGAAGTCATCGCCGGCCGTATGGCGCGTGCGCGGTCCGAGATCAGCCATTGGGACGGCTATGACTACGTGGTCGTCAATGATGACATCGCCACCTGTTTCGACAAGGTGAAGGAAATCCTCGCCGCCGAGCGGATGCGCCGCGCGCGTCAGACCGGGCTGATCGGCTTCGTTCGTGAACTCATGCGTCCCGAGAACTGAAGCGGCATGCCTTCAGGCTTATCTTTGTCGGCGTGACCTGGTCCTTTTGCTTGTCCTGCGCCGCACTGCGCGATAGTCGCGCGGGCACGAAACTGACCTTACCGGAGATTTTTGAGCAATGTCGGAACTCGAAACCGCGATCGAAGCCGCGTTTGATGCGCGCGACACCGTCACGCCGGCGAGCGATGATGTCCGCAAGCTCGTCGAGCAGGCGCTTGAACTGCTCGATTCCGGTGCGGCGCGCGTTGCGGAGAAAGTCGATGGCGAATGGGTCGTCAATCAGTGGCTGAAGAAGGCCGTGCTGCTGAGCTTCCGCCTCAATGACAACGGGGTGATGGAATATGGTTCGGCGGGCGCGCCTGCCTTTGACAAGGTGCCGCTCAAGTTCGCCGGTTGGGACGATGCCCGTTTCCGCTCCGCCGGTATTCGTGTCGTACCGGGCGCAGTCGTGCGTCGCAGCGCGCACATCGCCAAGGGCGCGGTGCTGATGCCAAGCTTCGTCAACCTCGGCGCCCATGTTGGCGAGGGGACGATGGTCGATACCTGGGCGACCGTCGGTTCGTGCGCGCAGATCGGGAAGAACGTCCACATCTCCGGCGGTGTTGGCATTGGAGGCGTGCTTGAGCCGCTGCAGGCCGGCCCGGTGATCATCGAGGACAACTGCTTCATCGGGGCGCGTTCGGAAGTGGCCGAAGGCGTCATCGTGCGGGAGGGCGCCGTGCTTTCCATGGGCGTCTTCATCGGCGCGTCGACCAAGATCGTCGACCGTGCGACTGGCGAAGTGCACATCGGCAAGGTGCCGCCTTATGCTGTCGTTGTGCCGGGCGCGCTGCCGGGCAAGCCGCTGCCTGATGGTACGCCGGGACCATCGCTCTACTGCGCCGTCATCGTAAAAACGGTAGATGCCCAGACCCGCTCGAAAACCGGCATCAACGAGCTGCTGCGCGACTGAACCGGTCGCTCGTCCTGAAACGGACGAAACGCGAAGGAACATGATGCGTTTCCGATAGGAACGGCTCCGCAAAGGGGGCGAAGCTATCGGAGACACATCATGGAAAGCCAGGGACGCGAAGTCCATCTTGATCAGAACGAGGCGCGTGCGGGATCGACGCCGAAGGTCGTCCGCTACGTCTTGCTGGTGAGCATAGCGTTGGCGATTATCGCGCTTTCGGCAATCTGGATCACCGGCGCAGTAAACAGTCCGGACAACACCGGCGCGGATGCAGATACTGCTCAAGCGGTCCAGGAAAACAGTCAACCTTCAGGAGACTGAGGCGCTCGCCGATGGCTCACCTTTCACGGTTCATCGAAGCGCAGCAGGGTGTGTACGAGCAAGCGCTGGACGAACTCAGAAAGGGTAAAAAGCGAAGTCACTGGATGTGGTTCGTTTTTCCGCAGCTGGCCGGCATTGGTCGCAGTGCGCTGGCCGAGCGTTATGCCATCAGCAACATCGATGAAGCCCGATCATATCTGGCAGATCCCCTGCTTCGATCCCGGCTGGACGAATGCGTCCACGCGATGCTTTTGTGGGAAGAGCGGCGAAGCGCGGTGTCTATTCTCGGCGAAATAGATGCAATGAAATTTCGCAGTTCAATGACTCTGTTCGAAGTCGCAGCGAAGGAGGGCGGATCTGCACTCTTCTCCCACGCGCTGGAGGCATTTCACGAGGGACAACGTGACAATTTGACGTTGTCCCTGCTCTTGTAAAAGGCCCGGCGTGTGAGCCGGGGAACTTTCCGCTTTGCTAATTCGTTAAAGAAAATGGCCCGGAATTCCATAAGAGACCCTGTTACAGTCCCGACCGGAGCCGTGGGAGAGTACACCATGCACCGCATCGGAGATGAAGTTCACCTTAATGAAGACGAAGCGCGCGGCGGCAGCACGCCGGCGATCGTGCGTTACGTCCTCCTCGTCAGCCTGGCGCTGGCGGTACTGGCCATGTCCGCAATCTGGATTAGTCGCGCACTCTACGAAGGGCCTTCTCGCGGACAAGCGGTCACCGCCGAACAGCATGCGTTGGGGGGCTAGAAACTCGTCGGGTTCTCGACGGGGGGCACCGAGCGACTGGCCGCCGCAAAGCGCTCACCCGCTTTCAACACGCGCATCATGTTCCGATTGGAGATTTTCTCAAGATCGGACTTGCTGTAACCGCGCCGGGCGAGTTCGGTGAAAAGTGCAGGATACTTGGACACGTCTTCCATGCCCTCGACTGTAGCTTCGATGCCGTCGAAATCGCCGCCAAGCCCGACATTGTCCAGACCCGCGATTTTTACAATGTGATCGATATTGTCAGCGACGTCAGCAATGGCGCCGCGTGGCTTGGGATTTTTCGCGATCCACTTAGCCAGCTCCGCGTCAGCCTGCTCCGGTGCACCCAGGTTGAGCGACCAGATGCGTGCTTTCGCAGCGTCACGCTCCGCCAGCCATAGCCGCGTCGGCTCGACAACATAGTCGGGATAAAAGTTCACCATCACCAGCCCACCATTTGCCGCCAGCCGGCGCAGCACTTGGTCGGAAACGTTGCGGGGATGACCGTTGACGCCGCGCGCGTTGGAATGGCTGAAGATGACCGGCGCCTTGGCGACTTCGAGCGTATCAAGCATCGTTGCCTCACTGACGTGGCTAAGATCCACCAACATGCCAATGCGCTGCATCTCTCGTACGACGTCCCGGCCAAAATCGGTAAGGCCGTCATGCTCCGGCTTGTCAGTGGCGCTGTCAGCCCAGGGCGTGTTGCGAAAGTGCGTGAGCGTCATATAGCGCGCGCCGAGATCGTACATCTGCCTTAGCACGGCGAGGGATGAGCCGATCGAATGGCCACCTTCCATCCCCAGTAGCGACGCGATCTTGCCGGCCTTCATCGCCTGTTCGACATCGGCTGAAGACGTCGCAAACCGGAGCGCATCGGGATTGGCCGCAATCAGGCGTTTGGTGACATCGATCTGCTCGAGCGTTGCCTGCACGGCATGCTGCTCGTCCAGACCCGCAGAGACGTAGACTGACCAGAACTGTGCGCCGACATGGCCTTTGCGCAGCCGTGCAAGGTCGGTCTGCATCGCGGCGACATGTTCGACCGGGTCGCCGGTCGTGGATGTATCGGCGAAGTCGAAACCCTCGAGCATGTTCTTGCGGCGGTCGCGCAGTTGTTCGGGTACGTCATTGTGGCCGTCCCAAACCGGTGCTTCCCGCAGCGCCGCTTTGGCGACCAAGGCCGGGTCAGGGGCTGCATGCGCCGGCATCGCGGCTGCCACTCCGATGAGGAGGCATGCAAACTTCAGGGAGGGTTTGCGACGCATGGGGATGTCCTTTTGACGCTGGCGCCGCAGGAGACTCGATCCTTCCGCGCAGCGCAACATCAAATGCGCCGATATAAACTTTGGTCTCGTGCATTATGGTCAGGGAAAAAGAGCCGCCGGCCGGAGCGGTTGTGGCAAAGCCTCGCTCCACTTCCGCGATCCAGCCTGAATACGCCCCCCGACGTCTCAGTGGTTCACGCGCCGGCGGCATTTGTAAATTTTGGCGACAGTATCGCCACCCCCCTGCAGGTATCTGCCCTAAGTGCAATGGATTGCGAAAGTCTTAACGGTGCGAATAACCGTGAAGAAAGTCGTTTCTCCATACACCTCGCCTCAGATGTAAGAAATGTCGACACCATGCCGGCATTCGAGTTCACTTACCGCTTCACTTGAACCGGCACACCCTGTTGGCGTCCCGTTCCTTTCCTGCCCTTAGCCGATCTCGCAACCGGCCAAGTTTGTCTACAGCTGTTCGAGAGGGCTCGGGTATCGGGCCAGGGCCAAGGTCAAGTGCGGCCCTCGTTCGCCCGCACGAAGGATTATTGCGGGGGCGGCGGTTCATTGATGCTCGCCGAGGCGGGAGGCGATACCTCGCGGAAGGTGGTTCGGTGATGCACGATCGGGCCACAAAACTCCGGATCGGTCTTTATCTCTACTCAATTGATCGACAAAACGCACCGGCCCGTCGTTGGCTATTTGTCAATCTATAAGGTTGAGATAAAGCTTGTCCCGGCGGAACCGGAAGCAGACCGATTCTGTCTGAACAGGAGGAACCATGACCGAGCCGGAAAGCGGATGCCGAGAATGCGAAAACGCCGCTCATATGCGGGCCTCAGGGTATCGTCTTACCGCGAGTATGCTGCGGTGACCTGAGCGCACCCCCACGCGGGCGTTTTTCGCCCCTGCGTAGCTACGTCAAATCATCGATTCCAGCCGTGCCTCGCGCCGGTCGGAGGCCCGTGCCCTCCCCATGTCCGGGAGGTGCTGACGCGCTTCCGGCCGCAGGACACGTGCGCCAATAAAGGTTCACACTTTCATGCGTTCGAAATCTTATCTCATTGCAGGTGCCGCGTTGGGCTGCCTGTGGCTATTTTCGGCACCCGCCTATTCCCAAGCCGTTTCCGGCGCCGCCGAAACCGATACTGCCGCGCCCGAGCCCGAGCAGACTTCGGTGGGTACGGGAGCCCGCGATACCGGGACGGACATCGTCGTGACCGCCCGCAGGCGCGCGGAATCCAGTCAGAGCGTGCCGCTGGCGATCTCGGTGGTCGGGGGCGATCATATCGATGCGACAGGATCGTTCAACGTCGGGCGGTTGCAGCAACTGACGCCAACGCTGCAGTTCTATTCGTCCAACCCGCGAAACACCGCCGTCAACATCCGCGGCATCGGCGTACCGTTCGGCTTGACCAACGACGGCATCGAGCAGGGCGTGGGCATCTACGTGGACGACGTCTACTACTCGCGCGTCGCCTCTGCCACGTTCGATTTTCTCGACGTTGCCCAGATAGAAGTGCTGCGCGGGCCGCAGGGCACGCTTTATGGCAAGAACACCACAGCAGGCGCCATCAACATCACGACACGCCAGCCCACCGACCACTTTGAGGGACGGGCCGAGGTCTCGATCGGCAATCTCGAATTCAAGCAGGCCAAAGCCGCCATCTCCGGCCCGCTGACCGATAGGCTGTCGGCGCGGGTCGCGCTCTCGGCTACGCACCGGCGCGGCACCATCTACAACGTCACCAGTCGGCGATGGATCAACGAGCAGGACAACCTTGGGCTGCGCGGACAACTGTTGTGGAAGCCGGATGCGGATATCAAGGTGACGTTGGCGGCAGACTACTCCTATCAGAATCCCGAATGCTGCGGCACGGTCTACGTCGGCACCGGGCAGACGCAGCGCCCGCTCAACCGGCAGTACGAGGCGCTCGCCGCGCTGCAGGGCTACGCTGCCCCCAGCACCGATCCGTTCGACCGGCTGACCGATCTCGATACGGAGCTTAATGCGCGCAACAAGACCGGCGGTGCATCCGTGCGGGCGGTGTGGGACACCGGCTGGGGAACGCTCAGTTCCATTACCGCCTGGCGGTTCTGGGACTGGAGCCCGGCAAATGACCGTGACTTCACCGGGCTCGCGATCACCACCCTGTCACAGAACCCCTCGAAGCAGGATCAATACACGCAGGAACTGCGTTTCGGCCATGAGGGAGAAAGGGTCGACTTCGTTGTCGGTGCCTTCGGTTTCCACCAGACCCTGCGCACTTCGGGCACTCAGGCGCAGGGGCCAGCGGCAAGCGCCTGGCTGCTTAACCCGACATCGGCGCTTTCGCGCGATCCTACCGTGCTCGACGGGCTGACGGCGATCAACGACATCCGTTTCAAGAACACCAGCGCCGCTCTGTTCGGACAGCTTACCTTCAAGGCGACCGACGCGCTGTCGATCCAGCCGGGCGTGCGCATCAACTATGACAAGAAGGACGGATACTACGATTCAGTAGTCATCAACGGGCAGGGGCAGCTCGTCACCTATGCCAGTACCGATCCCCGCATCGTTGCGCAACGCGGCGTGCTGGCGCCGCAGCGGTTCGATGCCACCTTCAGTGACTGGAACTTCAGTTACGACCTCAACGTCAGCTACAAGATCGCGCCCGGTATCCTGGCCTATGCAACCTATGCGCGCAGTTTCAAATCGGGCGGCATCAACCTCAACGGTGTGCCGGCAGATGCGGCTGGCCAGCCCTTGCTCGCGGCGGCGACGGTGAAGCCTGAGACGGTCAATCATTACGAAGCCGGTATCAAGACCGAGTTCTGGGACCGCCGGGCGATCATCAATCTCGCGATCTTCCGCACCGACATCGAGGACTATCAAGCGCAAGTGAACAACGGCCAGCTCGGCGTGCTGCGCGGATACCTCGCCAATGCCGACGCGGTACGGTCTCAGGGGGCGGAATGGGATATCTCACTGCGGCCGAGCGAACGGTTCAACGCCTATCTCAGCGGCGCCTACACCGACGCCACATATCGCAAGTTCACCGATGCGCCGTGCCCGCCCGAACTGTCCGGCGGCACCACGGCGGCTGACGGACAATCAGCCAGCGCTCCGGGCACACCCGGTGGTATCAGTCCGCAGGCATGCGACATTTCCGGACAGCGGCTACCGGGTGTCTCCAAGTGGTCGATATCCTGGGGACTGGAAGGAAACGTCCCGGTCAAACTTCTGGGACTGGACGGCAAGGTCTATCTGGGTGTGGACGGCAATTACCGCAGTCGATTCTCCTCCAACCCGTCAGCGTCCGCCTATACTTGGGTCGATGGATATGCCCTTGTTAACTTCAGGGCAGGATTCCGGGCGGCCAACGGAATTGACGTGTTCGGCTGGGTGCGCAACGCGTTCGCCACCGAGTATTTCGATCAGTTGCAGGTGCCGAGCGGGAATACCGGACTTATCGTCGGCCAGCCTGGGGATCCGCGTACCTGGGGGCTCACGATCAAGTCCGAAATCTAGGCAGGCTGCGCCTCCAAAAGAAAAGGGCGCTCCACCGGGAGCGCCCTTTTTCCATTGCCGCTTGGCTGCATCGTCGCCTTACTTGGGCGAGAGCACCATCAGCATCTGGCGGCCTTCCATACGGGGATAGGCCTCGATCTTCGCTATCTCAGCCACGTCTTCCTGCACCCGGCGAAGCAGGTCCATGCCGAGCTGCTGGTGCGAAAGCTCACGGCCACGGAAGCGCAAGGTGACTTTCACCTTGTCCCCGTCGCCGATGAAACGCTGCACGTTGCGCATCTTGGTGTCATAGTCGTGGTCGTCGATGTTCGGACGCATCTTGATCTCTTTGATCTCCTGCGTCTTCTGCGTCTTACGTGCGGCATTGGCCTTTTTCTGGGCCTCATACCGGTACTTGCCAACATCGAGGAACTTGCACACCGGCGGATCGGCGTTGGGAGACACTTCGACCAGGTCGAGGCCGACCCCGGCCGCCTGCTCGATTGCCTCACGCGTGTACATGACGCCGAGGTTTTCGCCATTCTCGTCGATGACGCGGACCTTGTCCGTCTGGATCATGTTATTGTAGCGCGGTCCACTCTTGACCGGGGGCGTCATCATACGCCGGGGTGGGGGTGCTATAAGCGTTCTCCTGAATCGTTACTGTATGCGCTGGCTAGATTCGCGGGTCTCTAATGCGAATCGCGTGCGCACGCAAAGCGGGAATTATGATTGCCCTGACCGCGCACCCCAGTCACTACGTTCATATGGGTATTCAGGCAGCTTTTCGCCAGAGGGGATATCGCACCAGCCGCTCGCGGGCAGGGACAAGCGCATCGATAGCATCGGCCGGCTGCAACGCGGAAAGGATGGCCGGATCGGCGGCGTCCATGCCGCCGGTGAGTGCACCGAAGGCCGGCAGGATGAGCCGGCTCTCGCTTCTGACCACACAAGGCCGGGCGATGCGCCGCCCGCGCGCGGCGACAACGAGGCGCGGGTGGAAATGACCGGAAAGCTCTGGCCCTCGGGTTCCGGGCCGGGCGATGTGGCGTAGCGCGATGCCGCTGATCTCCAGTTCCTCGACGCAAGCACCGCCGGCCTCCGGGCTCAACTGCGGGTCGTGATTGCCGGTGATCCATACCCAGTCGAGCGCGCGCGTTAGCGCGCTGAGCATTCCTGCCGCGTGAGCCTCCAGTCGCGCAGGGCCGTGGCTGTCGTGGAAGTTGTCTCCCAGCGCAAAGACTCGCCGCGCGCCGGTGATGTGCACTGCCGTCGCCAGTCGCTCTAACGTCTCGCGGCTATCGTAGGGTGGCAGCATCTGCCCGCCGCGCGCATAGAAGCTTCCTTTTTCCAGATGGAGGTCGGCGACGAGAAGGGCATTTTCCTTTGGCCAGTAAAGCGCGGCGCCCTGCTTAGCCGGGCCGCCTGAAAGGCCGGGCACCAACCGCATCTCTTCAGTATAGAACGAAAAGGGAACCATGGCTTCCCCTTGCCGCAGCCTTCCTGATTTGGCAAGCGCACGCGATGAATGACTGGACCCCGTACACCGCCCGCGCCAGCGCATGGTTTCAGGAGCTACGCGATGCGATTTGCGCCGAATTCGAGGCGATCGAGCGCGAAGCAGGCTCCGATGCAGCGTTCGACTACACCACCTGGAAGCGCGCCGCCGTAGAGGGCGGCGAGGCAGAGACAGGCGGGGGCACGCGCGGGATCATGAAAGGCAAAGTGTTCGAGAAGGTCGGCGTCAACATCTCCGCCGTTGCTGGCGGTTTGGAAAAGAGCTTCGCCGGTACCATCAACGGCGCCTCGGCCGAGCAGAACGCCTTTTCTGCAACCGGCATCAGCCTCGTTGCGCACATGGCGAATCCACATGTGCCGGCGGTGCATATGAACACCCGGTTCCTGACGACCACCAAGGCATGGTTTGGCGGCGGCGGTGATCTCAACCCGCCGATCCCCTACGATGACGACACCGCTGAATTTCACGCCGCCTACCAGCGCGCCTGCGATGCCCACGGTGCCGATTACTACGAGCGGTTCAAGGCTTGGGCGGATGAGTATTTCTACATTCCCCACCGCAAGGTTCACCGGGGCGTGGGGGGCATCTTCTATGATCACCTCGAATGCGAGAACGAGGCCGCTTGGGAGGCGAACTTCGCCTTTACGCAGGACGTCGGCCGGGCCTTCCTGGCGGTCTTCCCCAAGCTGGTGCGCCGCCGGATGGGCATGGACTTCACTCCCGCCGACAAGGCGCGCCAGCTCGAATGGCGCGGGCGCTATGCCGAATTCAATCTGGTCTATGACCGAGGCACGCTGTTCGGCCTAAAGACCGGCGGCAACATCGAGGCGATCCTGATGAGCCTGCCACCCGAAGCAACCTGGGCCTGATCCGGCCTGCGCCGGGGACGACACGGAACGCGGAAACCGTGTAACGTGCCCAGAGGCGGCGGGCCGTCTCGCCAGAGGTTGAAAGCCGGCGGAAATGCGGGTGTCTTCCTTGCTAGCCGGACGCAAGGCGACAGTCTGGACGCGGCCCTGATCTGTAAACTTCCCCGCGCGCTTACGGGCGCAATCAAATCCGATTATCGTGCGTTGCACTTTCATGCCTGCAATCGGAACATATTCCCGCCGTGTCGGAAAATCGCTTTTGCCCCGTTTCATTCCGTTGCCCATCGCATGACCGCTGAGCGGGCGATGACGCGCCGATCGCTGGTGCTGGCCGCGCTTTCGACGGTGGTGGAGTGGTACGATTTCACCTTGTACCTCTATCTGGCGACGGTGCTTTCGCGCGTGTTCTTCCTGGGTGAGGCGGCGGTGCTGACGACGCTGGCGGGCTTCGCGGTCGCCTACCTGATGCGCCCGGTCGGGGCGATGGTGTTCGGGCACTTTGGAGACCGACACGGGCGGCGCAAAACCCTGCTCGCCTCGATGGCGCTGATGACGGCAGCGATGCTCGCCACCGCCTGTTTGCCGACCGCCGCGCAGGTCGGGCCGCTCGCGGGCACACTGCTGCTCCTACTGCGCTGTGCGATGGGCTTCGCGGTAGGCGGCGAATATACTGGCGTCGTCGCCTATATGTTGGAAGGAGCTCCGCTTGCCCGGCGCGGGCTGGTCACCTCACTGGCCGCTGCGACGAGTGAGATCGGCGGGCTGTTGGCGGCGGGCGTCTCTGCGCTGACCGTCAGCCTGCTCCCCGCCGCTGCGCTCGATGGATGGGGCTGGCGGCTGCCGTTCTTCTTCGGCGCGGCGCTGGCCGGCACTATCCTGATCGCGCGCGCCGCGATGGAGGAATCGCCCGAATTCGAGGCCCAGCGCGACGCTGGCCGCCTGCACAAAAGGCCGCTCGTTCGCGCCTTGCGCAATTATCGCGTGGGCGTGCTGCGCGGCTTTGCCATATCCGCGCTGGGATCGATCACCTATTATGTCGGGATCACCTATGTGCCGGTGTTCCTGACTTCCGCCGGCAGTCTGAGCGAAGCGCAGGCACTGCAACTCGCCACTGTGGCGGGTGCGGCGGTGATCGCGGTGACCCCGCTGGTTGGCATGCTGTCCGACCGGGTGGGGCGCAGGCCCGTGTTGATCGGCCTCGCCGTGCTGAGCGCAGCGCTACCCTGGCTACTGTTTAGCCTGCTCACGGGGGCATCGCCGGCGATCGCGACGACCGGCGCAGTTTTGCTGGCGGTGCTGGCGGGGGGTGTGAGCGCGGTCGGCGCCGTGGCGACGGCGGAACAGCTTCCCGCCGAGGGCCGTCTTAGCGGTCTTGCGTTGGGCGCTACCACCGCGACTGCCCTGTTCGGCGGACTGACCCCATGGCTGGCGCAGTTGCTCGTTGAACGTACCGGCACTGCCACTGCGCCGGGTATAATGATCGCGGTAGTAGCCCTGGGTGTCCTGCCCGTGTTGCTGGCGTCGCCGGAAACGCGGCCTCCGGTGAGGAAATAACCAGCCAGCGCGGTCTTTCGTCAGCGGCTGGATGGGGGCGCCGAAGTTCCTGACGCCTTTTATGAGGTCACTGTCGTTCAGCAAAAACGAAGCGTTGGAGACTCCTGCTGATCCGGCCGGCGCAGCCGCTCGTCGACGAGCCAGTGAACCACCTGGGCACAAACAGGCGCATGGCGGCGCTGGTTAGTCAGCCCGAGACGAAGAAGATCGAGATCGGCCGAGAGTTCGACGCCAAATTCCTCACCCTTAACCCACCGGACTTGCGCCTGGACCTCGATGTCACCGGGCAGGGTGAAGGAAAGGCGTTCGGTGACCTGGGCATGAAACCCGCGCGCCACTACGCGCATGCCGCGTTCCGATACGTTGCGAACGATGACGCCCTGGCTGCCAAGGCCCGGAGTCCGCATTGCCGCGCGGATCAGGGTCCGCTGGCGCGCGGCGCGCGGCGCATGGCAATCGTCTTCAGGGAAAGCGGGATGGACCAGTCCGAGGATCTGGCCAGTAAACGAGTCCGATTCTGTTTCGGAGTGTTGGCGTCCAGCAATCGCGACCATGTATTCAAGCCCTTGATTATGCGTTTCGTTCGCCCGGAAATGCCTGGCCATCCTCGCAGTGCACATGGCTGAGGACGACCTGAATGCCGGCCAATTAAGCGAATTACGGGCAATACGCAGTCTTCCGGAGCGGTCCGGTGGCAACCGGACACGCTTTCGCACCGAATTTCCGGCGTTCGCCCCCGAGCAAGCCAGACTTACCCGGTATGATTGCAAAGACTGCAACTGCAGGCCTTTCCCCCTTGCCGCATTGGAAAAAATCCTGACATGTCTGGTTGGAATGCTGCGCCAGTATGAACTCGTCGAACGCGTCAAGGAATACGCGCCGGAGGCCGATGAGGCCCTGCTCAATCGTGCCTATGTCTATACCGTCCAGAAGCACGGTTCGCAGAAGCGCGCGAGCGGCGATCCCTATTTTAGCCATCCGGTAGAGGTCGCCGGTCTGATGACCGAGCTGAAGCTCGATCAACAGACGATCATGACCGCGCTGCTTCACGATACGGTGGAAGACACGCTTGCCACCATCGACGAGATCGAGCGCCTGTTTGGCCCCGATGTCGCGAGGCTGGTCGACGGCGTAACCAAGCTCTCCAAGATCGAGGCGATGACCGAGAGCGAACGGGCCGCCGAAAACCTGCGCAAGTTCCTGTTGGCGATGAGCGAGGACTTGCGCGTGCTTCTGGTGAAGCTGGCGGACCGGCTGCACAACATGCGCACGCTGCACTTCATCAAGAAGCCGGAAAAACGCCAGCGCATTGCCCGCGAGACGATGGATATCTACGCACCGCTGGCCGAGCGCGTGGGCATGTACGAATACATGCGGGAGATGCAACTGCTCGCCTTCGAGCAGCTTGAGCCCGAAGCCTATGCCACCATCGCAGGGCGGCTTGCGCACATTCGTAGCCAGGACGGCGGGCAGGTCGATGCCATCGCGTTCGCTATCAAGCAGGCCTTGGCCGAGGCCGGCATCAACGTGGAAGTGACGGGCCGCGAGAAGCACCCTTATTCGATCTGGCGCAAGATGGCCGAGCGGCATGTCACTTTCGAGCAGATCACCGACATCATGGCTTTCCGCGTGCTGACCGATACGCCGGGCGACTGCTACCGCGCGCTGGGCGTCCTGCATCAGACGTGGCAGATGATCCCCGGTCGCTTCAAGGATTACATCTCCACGCCCAAGTCCAACGGCTACCAATCGCTGCACACAGCGCTGATCTATGAAAACTCGATGCGCATGGAAGTGCAGGTCCGTACGCGCGAGATGCACCGGCTCAATGAGTTCGGCCTCGCCGCGCACTGGGCCTACAAGCAGGGCGGCACCAGGCCGGACGGGCAGGTGGGCTGGCTGCGCGACCTGATCGAGATCGTCGACACCACCCACGATGCGGATGAACTGCTCGAGCACACCAAGCTCGCGATCTACCAGGACCGGATCTTCGCTTTCACCCCCAAAGGCGCGCTGCACCAGTTGCCCAAAGGATCTACCGCGGTTGACTTCGCCTATGCGGTCCATACGGATCTCGGCAATGCTGCGGTGGGAGCCAAGATCAACGGCCGCCACCTGCCGCTGCGCACGCAGCTCGCCAATGGCGATGTCGTCGAGATCATCAAGAGCGCGACGTCCGAGCCGCAGCTGTCATGGCTCGGCTTTGTAGTTACCGGCAAGGCGCGCGCCGCCATCCGCCGCGCCGTGCGCGCGAAAGAACGCGCGGAAGTGGCGGAAATCGGCAGCAAGCTCTTTGACGAGATCGTCGACCGCCTGCCGCAGAAAATCGGCAAGAAGGCCATCGCCAATGCTATCGGCAGGCTTGAGCTGCGCGACGAGGAAGACCTGATGTTCGCTGTCGGCTCAGCGCGCCTCGCCGACCGGGAGGTGATGGAGGCGCTGGTTCCGGGTAGCACCGCAGAGCTTCCGGACGAGCCGGAATGGGTCCACAGCGAGCGTGCGATCTCGATCAAGGGTCTTACCCCCGGAATGGGATTCGAGCTGGCGCAGTGCTGCCATCCCGTGCCCGGTGACCGCATCGTCGGCCTGCGCCATCCTGAAAAGAAGGTTGAGGTCCACACCATTGATTGCCTTACGCTGGCTAGCGGGGTCGATGCCGACTGGCTCGACCTGTCGTGGGGAGAGCGGACGACCGGCGCGGTCGGGCGGGTGCGCCTGGTTCTCTACAACCGCCCCGGCACGCTTGCCGAAGCGACGCAGATATTCGCGCAGAACCGCGCTAACGTGTCCAGCCTGAATATGGTCCAGCGCGACGAGCCATTCGGCACGTATGAGGTGGACCTCGAAGTCTCCGACATTGCCCATCTAACCCGCATCCTCGGCGCGCTGCGTGCCAGCGAGGCGGTGAGCGAGGCCGTGCGCATCTGACTTCGCGACTGCGTAAGGTTTCGGCGCGCAGGCTGCGTCAGCACGTCACAATCACAGTCACCTGGCCGCCGTCGACCAGGTCTTCCGCCTGACGTACGGAAGCTTTCACCGGCAGCAACCAGCCGTCGCTCGCTTTATCGGGAAACACCGAGGTCGCGAATTCGCTCTCGCCAATCCGGGCTTTGACCTTAAGCGCGCCGAAACCGCGGGCACGGCCTTCCAGCCGGCGCATCAGTGCAGTGGCGCTGAGCGCCTCGCCGGCGCTGCCGTCGATTGTCAGGAAATGCCAGGTGCCGCTGCCGCTGTTGCCCAGCCAGCGCCACAGTCGGCCCGTATGCCGCACCGTTTCGGTCACCTCACATTCCGGCTCGTTTCAGCGCAGCGCCGACTTCGCGGACCGGAACCGGGACGTTGCACACGTCGACCCCTCCGGCGGGCTGGATGTAGAAATCGTCCTTCCGGTTGGCCCGCTTGTTCGCATAGGCGGCAAAGCTGGCGCTGTCCGTCGCCAGGTATTCGTAGGCCGGCAGGCCAGCGACCTCGTTGCCCATCCGCACCGACACGATCGGCGTACGCTCCTGCGGCGTCTCGTAGAAACCCAGTTCGCCCGTGCCGCGCGGCAAGGATGAGAGATGCTCGATCCCCGCGATCACCCGCCCGACCAGCGCAATGTTGCGATCGAGCTGGCGCGGCGCTTGTCCGATCACGACGTAAAGCTCCGCACCCGTACCGGTATCGGGCGAGAGATTGCGGCCCACCCCGACCATGCCATAGCAATGGACGGGCCAGATGCGGGCGGCGCTGGACGGGGTGTGGTCGTCCTCGCCACTGGCCTGATCGAATGCCACGGGCCAGCCGAGCATCACTCCCGTCCCTGCCGCATAGGCGTCCTTGCGGGGGCTGAGCGCGGTGATCCTGGCTCTCTCGTCGTTCCGAGCAAATTCCTTGTGCACGACCACGGGATCGAGCGGGTTAATGGTGGGCGGCGTCGCGGCATCGGGCAGGGGACGGCCGAGTCTCGCCGTGTACTCGCTCTCCGGCACCTCGCGCAGCCCTGCAGGTAGCGGCTTTGCCTTGTCAGGGGCCTCGCCATCCGGATCACCCCACTGCACTACATAGTTGTCCTGCACCCGCACCACCGCGATCCCGTCGTACCAGCGGCTGGCGACGAGCTTGCGGATGTTGTTGCTCCACCCTTGCGAGAACGGCGCCGTTATCAGCTGGATCACGACCTGCCGCGCCTTACCCTCGGGATCAGGCGCAAGGTTCATAACGACAAGATCGGCAGGCACGATCCGCAGCCAGTCGGAAGCCGGCGCAGCCGCGATCACCTCGTTGGGCGTAGCCGGCTCGGCGAGGGCCGGCGACGGCGCCTCTTCGGCAACGGAAGGAGCGGTAGCAACGGAAATCGTGAGCCCAATCGCGGATAGCCCGGAAAAGAATTTTCGCATGCCCCTACATGCCACGCCGCAAGCGCTTGCGAAACCCCGCGCCCCGCGCTAGGGCGCGCCCTTCCAGTGCATGCGGAGCGGTGGCCGAGTGGTCGAAGGCGCTCGCCTGGAAAGTGAGTATACGTCAAAAGCGTATCGAGGGTTCGAATCCCTCCCGCTCCGCCACTGGGCTGTTCCCCCATCACGTCCCATCTCGAAAAAGTCAGCATTCCTGCGGCTTTGCGAGGTGATTCGGGTCCCACGCCATCCCTGACAATCCACCGGTGACCGATTGGATTTGTTGGAAAAAATGTGGGAGATTCAAAGCTATGGGTTAGCTATCAGCACCGGCGGTGAAGGCCGCGACGCGTCCCGGCAGATTGGGCAATGGCAACGGTCTGTTCCTGATCGTCCAGCCCAGCGGTTCCAAGAGCTGGATGGTCCGGGTTCAGAAAAATGGCAATCGCCGCGATTTCGGTCTGGGCAGTGCCGCCAAAGTCTCGCTGGCCAAGGCCCGTGAGCGGGGCACGCGAAGCGCGGGCCCAGATGGAGATGGGCCTCGATCCCCTGTTCGAGCGCCGAAAGGCGCAGGGCATTCCCGCGTTCCGGGAAGCGGCGGCGAAGGTCCTTGCGGCCCACCGCAAGACCTGGCGCAACGAGAAGCACGAGCAGCAAACGCTGGAGGCCTATGCCTTCCCTCATATCGGAAATGTGGCGGTCAGCGAGATCACCGGGCCGATGATCCGCAACGTGCTTGCCGAAATCTGGCTGGCGAAGCCGAAACGGCGCGCCGGGAGCGCCAGCGGATCGGTACCGTGCTCGATTGGGCCTATGCCTCAGGCTACCGCGAAACCGAGGCGGGCGATCACCAAGGGCCGTCCTTGCGTCCCTTGCCCTGCTCGATACGGATGATCATGCGCTCGCTGTCGATGTCTCCGATCTTGAGGTGGGTTACTCGGACACGCGCAGGCCCGCGTCGTAGGCTACGCTGAATGCGGCCTTACTTGATGCCCGGTGCCGCCTCGATAACCCTGCCGCCTCTTCGACACTAAGGACCTCTCGGAGCTTGGGTTAGCTCCGTATAACAGATAGGCCAAGCGCAACTTGTGGCCGCTTAAGCGTCATGGTGAAGAGGAAGCGCACCGCTGATACTGCGGCATTGATGGTTGCCGGACCGACGGCACGGCGTGCTGATCGAGTTGGAAACGTCGGAGGTCTTCTGCGCTGGCCGTATCGGGAGGGCGGCCCAGAAACGCGGCGAAGGATCGGACGTGGCGAATGTAGTCCTGTTGCGTATGCGGCCCAAGACCTCGAAGCTTCATATCCTGCAGCATCCGCCGACGCAGCAAACCAATCGGGGCGGAGGTAATCGCGGTTTCCATGGTGAGTTCCTTTGTGTTGAAGGAACCTCACAATCTCACGGCGGCTCCGCCATGCCTAAGCCTGCGCTATTACGGCGTGCCCTACCGCAAGCGCCCCTCCCGCGGAGCGGGTTCGTCCAATGTCCGGATCCCATTTTCTGCCCATTTCCATATCCCTAATCGGTTTGGAAATCTCATGCGCGGAGCTTTCCTTTGTTGAAAGTGAAGACGGTGGATGACAATAATCAGGTGTTGTGCGACGCCTGCTCGTCCAGGCACCGTAACGAATGACGGGTTTCTTCTAAAAGCGGCGTTCAATACCGGCAGCAGCCGAGCGTTCCCATAAGCGCAGAAGTGACAGCCGCATCTCGCAAGGGCTGCCTCGGATTTGTTGCAGGCATTTTCGCACGCCGTTCGTCCGAAGACAGGCGTATGCGCCTCCTGCAGCTCACGGTAGGAACGGCTGAGTTTGTCGACGCAGTCCATGATAAGCATGTTGCTCGCATGAAGACCATCATCGACGACATTTCCGACGCCGAGATCGATGGCGCGCTTGCGTTAATGCGGATTTTCGAAGGAGATGCGGCTGACTAGGATCGAAATGAACAAAAGCGCGAGCGCACTTGAAAGCAATTCACCCGGTTAGATCACGCGGATGGGTCGGCAGGGTGTAGGGCAGGACAAAAGCCCAAGCTCCAATCGAACGCTTGCGTTCGTTTAGATCTGCATGTAACCACCCGGTGTCGGCAAGCAGCGGTGTTACAGCTCAGGCTTGCTGCGCGGGAGAGAGGAATGTTGCGCAAGATTCTCAAGGTTCTTGGCCTTTTTCTGCTGGCCGTCATCCTGCTCGCGGCCATCGGCGTTTGGCGCAATTGGGACATGATTCAGCGGGTGTTTTTCGGTGGCGTAAAGGTTTACGAGACGACCCCACCGCAAGTTCCGGCCAATCTGCCGCGCCCCGCTGTGCTGGTGTTTTCGAAAACGAACGCGTTCCGCCATGAAGAGGCAATACCAGCGGCGGCAAGGATGTTTGAGCGCCTGGCAAGGGAGAACGGCTGGGGCATATACCAAACCGAGAACGGCGCAACGTTCAGGCCTGAGATTCTATCAAAGTTCGATGCAGTGGTGTTCTCGAACGTTACCGGCGATGTTTTTACGCCCGAACAGCGTGCCGCGTTCAAGGCCTATGTCGAGAGCGGCGGCGGCTATGTCGGCATTCACGGCGCGGGCGACAATTCGCACAAGGCCTGGGACTGGTACGTCAAGGCGATCATCGGCACCAACTTCATCGGCCACCCGATGGACCCACAATTCCAGAAGGCGACGATGCGGATCGAAGACCATGACCATCCCGCGACGGTCCAACTTCCCGCGAGCCTTGAGCGTGTGGATGAATGGTACTCCTTCGACAAGTCGCCGCGCGGAATCCCGGGCCTCACGGTGCTCGCGACGGTCGATGAAAGCACCTACAAGGCGGGCACTGTCTTCGGCACCAAACTGGCCATGGGCAAGGATCACCCTGTCGCCTGGTGGCGCTGTGTCGGCAAGGGCCGCGTGTTCTATGCTGCAGGCGGCCACACTGCGGAATCGTTCAGCGACCCCTCCTATCGCCGGTTCCTGACCGGTGCCCTAATCTGGGCAATGAAGCGCAGTGGCCCTGGCTGCGGCGCCGAGGTCGGCAAGGAGGCGGGGAAAGATCCCCGCCCTTGATGCCGAAGACAATCAAAACGGGACCGGGGATGTGAAGTGACTGATCGGAAGGACAACCGAAGATCCATATGCTCGTGCGGCGTGTGTATGTTCCGGCTCGCCTTGTTGCCGACGCCCCTTTCTGCGGAGAAAACCAATGAACAACATCCCTGCATTTGACCGCCGCGGCATGCTTGCCGGAATGGCAGCCCTGCTTGGGGTAGCGACGCTCCCGGCAGAGGCTCTTGCTGCGCCTGCCAAACCGGCACGCTTCCTTCCCCGCCCCAAGTTCGACCTCCTTTCAAGCGTTGCCGATACCATCCTGCCGACCACGGATAGCCCGGGCGCACTGGTTGCCGAGGTTCCGGCGCGGATCGACGCGATGCTCCAGGCATGGGCAGCACCAGCTACGCTAGCTGAAATCACAGGAGCGCTCGACCGCATTGATGCAGCGGCGCGCAAGGCCAAAGGGCGCGGGTTTGTGGCGCTATCCGTTGCAGAGCGGGCAGAAGTCCTGCGTGCGCACGACGCCGCCGCGCTGAAGCCAGTACCGAGCGCTGCTGGCGCCAAGCCCAAGTTGTTCGATCTGAACGCTGTGACGATAGATCCGGGCTACAAGCGTCTCAAGGCCTTGATCGTCAATCTCTACTATTACAGCCCGACCGGCAGCGAGAACGAGCTGCTTTACGAGCACGTCCCCGGGACGTTCGAACCTTCAATCAAGCTAACTCCCACCTCGCGCCCCTACCTTGGCGTCGGACCTGTCTGAGAGGAGACCCCATCATGTTTGACGCCATCGTTATCGGCTCGGGTATCAGCGGCGGAATCTCCGCCAAGGAACTGACGGAGCGCGGACTGAAGGTCCTGGTTATCGAACGCGGTCGCAAGATCGAGCATGTTATCGATTACAATGACAGCCAGTTGCCCTGGGAACTTCCCAACAACAATGGGATCCCGGAGGAAGAGCTCGAACGCGACTACCAGGTCCAGAGGCACTGCTATGCCGTGAATGCGGCGACCCAAAAGTTCTGGGTCAAGGACAGCGAGCATCCCTATACCACGCCCGCCGACCGGCCGTTCAGCTGGATTCGCGGATACCACCTCGGTGGTCGCTCGATCATGTGGGGTCGCCAGTCATACCGGCTTTCGCCGATGGACTTCGAGGCCAACGCCAAGGACGGACACGGCGTCGATTGGCCTATCCGCTATGACGACCTTGCCCCGTGGTACAGCCATATCGAGAAATTCATTGGCGTAGCCGGGTCCAAGGAAGGCCTCCCGCAACTTCCGGACGGCGAATTTCTGCCTCCGTTCGCGATGACCGACGGTGAAAAGCTGTTCAAGGCCTCGGTCGAGGAAAAGTTCGCCGGCCGCAAGGTCATCATCGGTCGCAATGCCAATCTTTCGGTCGCCCAGCCGCACCACGAGGAACTTGGGCGGACCAGTTGCCAGAATCGTTCGATCTGCGAGCGCGGCTGCAGCTTCGGCGCAAACCATACCAGCCTTTCATCTTCGCTCCCCGCGGCCGAACGCACCGGCAACCTGACTGTCGTTACCGACGCCATCGTGCACAGCCTGGTGCAGGACCCAGCAACGGGCCGCATCACTTCGGTGCGGGTGATTGACGCCAAGACGATGAATGGCCGCACCTACGAGGCAAAGCTGTTCTTCCTGAACGCCTCCGCTTTCGGCTCCGCGCAAATCCTGCTTAATTCGCGCAACGAGGCCAATCCGCGAGGGTTGTGCAACAAGTCCGACCAGGTGGGCCGAAACATCATGGACCACGTCTATGGTCTCTCCACGGCCGGGATCATGCCGCGCTATCCCAAGGACAGCTACTATCGTGGTAGGCGTCCGACCGGGATTTACATCCCCCGCTATCGCAACGTAACCGAAGCGGGCGACGGCTTCGTGCGGGGCTACGGTTATCAAGGAGCAGTAGTCCGTCAGGGCGGAATACCTGACGCCGGAGTCGGGATCGGGCAGTCGATCAAGGACCGCAACCGCAAGGTCGGGCCGTGGATCAGTTTCATCTCTGGCTTCGGGGAAATGCTACCACACCCCGAAAATCGCCTGACGCTGAATGAAGCGCGCAGGGATAAATGGGGCATCCCCCTGCTGCATATCGATGCGCAACTGCGTGAAAACGAGCGCAAGATGATGAGCCAGATCCTTGCCGACGGGAAGGCGATGATCGAGGGCGCCGGTGGCATGGTAGTGATGCAGTCGAGCGAACCGGGCACGCCGGGGCTCGGCATTCACGAGATGGGCACCGCGCGCATGGGGGCCGATCCGAGCACCTCGGTATTCAACGGGCTGAATCAGGCCCACGAAGCGGCGAACCTTTTCTGCACCGACGGGGCGGTCATGGCCTCGTCGGGCTGCCAGAACCCGTCGCTGACTTACATGGCAATGTCGGCCCGCGCCGCGCACAACGCGGTCGAAATGCTCAAGGAAGGCAAGCTATAAGCCCATCTGCGTGAGGCCGGCGGTACGCCGCCGGCCTTGGTGAACCCGGTGGCTATTGGCCGGTACATTGGCTGTTATCGGGCATAGGTGAAAAAGTGCGCCATGCTCCGTAAAGCAACCGAATGCGGTATGAAGGCCGATCACAAAAATTTCGTCATAGCGGGTCGAACTGGCGTATCGCTACGTCCACGATTTGATCTTATGGTGTGTATCCGAACTGTACCCCTTCTTCTCAGAGGGACAGGTAGTTCTCGTCCTGGGCTAGATCAGCGCCTTGATTTACGTCACTGCAACTCTGGCCGGCTGGTCGGCGCATTGGTCGCAGCTATAGTCTACTATGCGCGGGGTCAGGTAACGCAGCGAAGCGGTCACCGGGTTATACTGCTGGCTCTCGCCGTCTTTTCGATGACGAACAAATTGGTCAGACGGTGAAATCGATCTCGATTGCTTCGATCAGCGGCACCAGCCAGCTCAACAGCGCCTGATGTTCCGGCGCGTCACTATAGGCTTCGAACGCTGCCTGATCAGTGAACTTCATGACGCCGCCCAGCGCATAACCGCCGCCGCGCGGGGATTGATTCACCCCCAATGTCGTTTCAATCAGCCCGGCGATCTGCCCCTGAAAAGCCTGAATGTCGGCTAGGGCGCGATCCTTTTGCGCCTGCAAAGCTTCAGGCTTCCAGCGAAAGGCGAACATATGAATGAACATGACGGTCAGTTCCTCATTACAGGCGGAGCGAAGGCGACGAACTTCAAATAGATTAAAACGTGGGAGAGGCGAGTGGAGGCAGAATCCATAGCACGATCGGCCACAGGATCAGTAGCTCTCGCGACGTGCGTGGCACGTGCTTCCAGTCGACGACTTGGTTCCCGTTGGGCTCGCTGTGCGACATCGCGCCAATCGACCGCAGCAGCTCATTCCAGAACTGCGAGTTCGTACTCCTCGAGGCGAGGCAGGGTGAACTCCACTATGTCCCCTGAGCGCGTGCCGCGCACCACGCCGCTGCTGCCAGCTTCACGGACGTTCCTTCCTTCCCTTGCGCGAACTGACCTGACGCCACTTCGCGTCTTCGAGCATCGCGTGGGCCGCCATGGATTTGACGTCGGCACATGACTTATCCGTGGGCGACCGCCACCTGCGACCGGGAAGATCAGCTGCGTGTCCGGCGGATACAACGTCACCGATACCAGCGTCTATGACGCAGAAGCGATCCCCGCCGACCTTGCCAAGGCGAAAGATCGAGGCCGTCATCCCCGGCCGATCAAACCGCCGCGAGAAGATCGAGGGTGACCGAGCACTCTACAAGCAGAGCAACCGGATCGAGCGCATGCTCGGCCACCTCAAGATCAACCGCGCCATGGCCACCAGATACGATCAACTGGCCAACAGCTTCCTCGGAATGGTCCGGTGACATTCCGATAGTTCAACAGCCGTTCCCTCAATTGTGAAGAACTCCCGGACCTGGCCTCGCTTACTGTTCCGCAGACCGTCCGAAACGGGCGCGGACCTGGATGCCATAGACGCGGGGGTCGCCGTAGAGGTAGGTGGTGGTTCCGAGTTGCGACGCGATGAGGTTGCCGTTGCCGATCTTGAACGTCTTGTTGGTGACGTTCTTGACGAACAAGCCGATATCGATCGGATTGCCCATGACGTTGTTCCAGTCGAGCCGGATATTGCCCAGAAGGAAGCCCTTCTGGGTCTCGTCGCTGGTGGCCGAATAGAGCACGTCGTCCGACAGTGAGACCTTGCTCTGGTAAGAGGCATTGGCGGCCAGCACGAAATCGCCGGCGTCCCCTAGGTCGAACTCGTAGCGGCCCGCCACGTCTAGCTTGTGCTTAGGCGCTCCGGTGACTGGCGTGCTGATCCGGTCGATCACGGCTCCGTCTGACGGTCGCACGATCACGCCAGGGAAGGCGGTGAACTTGGAGTCGAGATAAGCGTAGGCAACGTTCACCGTGAAGGCGGGCGAGAAGCGCAGCGTTTGTTCGAGCTCCAGCCCTCGAGAGCGCAGACCGGCCACGTTGAGGATCTGCTGCGAGGTGGTCTGGCCGTTGAAGAACGTGCTCGACCGATGCAGCCCGTTGTACTTGGCGGTGAAAAGCGAGAGGTTCGTCCGAGCGCTGATGCCGCCCAAGTCATAGTCGGCCTTGATGCCGGCCTCATAGTCGGTGACCTTTTCCGGCGCGAAGATCGGTTCAGCGCCGGCAATGCCGTTGGCGGCAGGCACAACGGCCCCGATGTTGATGCCGCCCTGCTTGAACCCGCGCCGCGTCGTGGCGTAGACCAGCACGCGGTTGGCCAGCTGGTAATCGAGTGCGAAGGTGTAGCTGCTCGCGGTCTGGCGCAGCTTGGCCGACACCTCGTTGCCCGGAACCGGCACGACGCCATCGGGCGTGATCGCCGCGTCCACGGTGGTGAGGCGGTTCTTGATGATGGAATAGCGGTAGCCGCCGGTCAGGTGCAACCCATCGAGCCCGAAGTCGGATCCGTCGATGGTGGTCTGGGCGAAATAGCCGGTCTGCGACAGCCGGAACCCGCGGTTGTAGCCGGTCGAGAGGCCCGGCAGCCCCGCCGGGACGGTGAAGGCGCCGTTCAGCGTCGTGAAGATCGCCGGCTGGTTGTTGTAGTCGTTCTGCTTTCGGCTTTCGGTGAAGAAGCCGATGATCCAGTCATGCTTGTCGTTGATCTTGCCGGCGAGCTGCGCTTCTTCGGAGTAAGTGTCGAGCCACTTGTTCCTGCCGGCGTTGTTGTCGACGCGGTTGTAGTTGAGCGGTTGGCCGTTGGTCGCCTGCTGCAGCGGATTGTAGGTGACGTCGATCGTGTTGAAGACGATGCCGGTGCCCACTCCGCCCTGGATCTCGCGGATGGCGCTGGCCTGAAGGTTGCGCGTCGTCGAGAAGATGTTTTTGAACGATGTGTCGCCCAGAAAGCCCAATCTGCCCAAGTCGAGTTCGGTGGTGTTGATGACCTGCTGGACGCGTGAGCGGATGAACTGGTCGAAGGTGGTAGGCAGGCGGCGTACGCTGCCGCCCGCGGCAAGCCGCGCCGCTTCGGTGTCGAGGCCGTTGCGGACCGAGTCGATCAGGGCGACACGCTGGGCGATGCACTCGCCCTGCGTTTGTCCGATCGAGGCGAGATAGGGCTGCAATGCTGCCGCCCCGCACAGCCCGGCGACGGAGATGAAGCCCAGGCCGCCCGTGCCGATCCCGCCCGGCGTGGTATCGAGCAGTGAGCCGGTCAGCACCGAGTTGCTGCCGAATGCCGGGTTGAACGGCAGGCGAGGGTCGGTGACGATCCGGGCGATGCCGTTGGGCTCGTACGTGCCGAGCACCAGCGCAGAACCGTTTTCGCGAATGCGCTGGTCGTTGAAGATGGTGGTGTTGGTCAGCCAGTCAGTCGGACGGGCAAGCAGGGTGATGCGGTACGAAGAGCGGTCGCGGTCGTCCAGCTCCTGCCCGGTGGTCAGGCTGCGGGCATATCCGTTGTGCTGGCTGTAATTACCCGCGACACGCAAGGCGAGCCGATCGCCGATGATCGGGATGTTGATCGCGCCGGTGAACTCGCGCGCACCGTAGTTGCCGATCGATCCTTCGAAGAAGCCGTCGAACTCGCCGATCGGCTTCTTGGGGGTGATCAGCACCGCGCCGCCGGTGGTAGAGCGACCAAACAGGGTGCCCTGTGGCCCCTTGAGCACCTGCACCGATTCGATATCGTAAAAGTTGATGTTCGATCCGCCGCTAGGGGCGTTGGTCTGCTGTGGCACGTCGGCGAAGTAAGTCACGACCGAAGGTTGCCCGCCGGCGGTGGCACCTTGGCCGCGGATGAAATACTGCACATCGTTGCGGGTCGCCGAGCCGGACGTTGCGGCGAGGCCCGGCGTGGAATTGACCAGATCGTAGGGCGTGGCGATCGACTTCTCGCGCAGCATCGTATCGGTCACCGCGGTGATCGAGATCGGCACGGTCTGCAGGCTCTCGGCGCGGCGGCGCGCGGTCACGACGATGTCGCCGACACCGTTTGTTTGATCGGGGACGGTGGTAGTCGTGGCATCGCCCGGTACTGCTTGCAGCGGCGTGTCCGCCGCTCCCGGGCTGCTCGCCTGCGGGCCCGAAGTCTGGCCGCCGCTCGCATCCTGCGCATACGCGGCCGTCGACAGCGCACACAGCGCAACGCCCGCCAATATTTCCAGCTTTAGCCTCGACATCAAGATTCTCCCTGCATTTTTCTTGGACTAGACATGTCCAGTGACGAGCGTCGCAGCATTTAAGCTGCGCGTTGTGCACGCTGCTACCTGAAGGCAGGCCCAAGGTCTCTACGATGCCCAGATGCAACACGCACATGATGTCGCTGACGAGGGCCAACATTCCAATTAGCGCTTGGGAGTGTCGGCGTTAAAAGGCTTGGTTGCTGATTGCGGACAATCTAGGCCATCATGGCGGCTATAGTATGTTTACTGCTGTGGCATGCGTAACCTAAGTAAATGGGCAGAGTGTAGTAATTGAAAAGCATTGCTTTTAATCAGCTTGCGGACCTAGTTCACGGTGCGCTCGGATTGATCAAAGACGAATGCAGCTTGCAGCCAATCCGGCTCCCGCCGAAAGATCTGCCACTGCACCATGAGGCTATGCGTTCTCCAATGACGGCGCTTAGCCCTGCGGGTGTGCGCCTGAAGTTCATGTCTGACACAGATCGCATCAGGCTGGATGTTGAGCACGAGCCGATGGCGCTGCTGACGCCAGATATGCAACTTCCGCCTTGCGCCTATGACCTCGTCACTCAGGATGGTAGCGTCGTTCGCCGCAAGCCGGAGGGTGGTCATGGTTCGGCCCATGTCACCTTCGAAAATTTGGGGTTTCGGGACAAACTGCTCGAGATCTGGTTACCCCAAGGCACAGGCGTGCGGCTACGAGGGCTTGCTATATCCGAGGATTCGCGGATCGAACCCGTGGCGGATGACCGTCATCACTGGGTAACCTACGGCAGCAGCATCACACATTGTGCTTGGGTCGACGGCCCAACCGACACTTGGCCCTCGATCGTTGCACGCCAGCTTGATTGGCAGTTGACATGTCTCGGGTTCAACGGCGCTTGCCATCTCGATCCGCTTGTTGCGCACGCAATGGCGAATATACCTGCCGACCGTTTTACGCTGAAGCTTGGCATCAACGTCCATAACCTACAGACATTACGCGATCGCACATTCTCACCGTTGGTACACGGCTTCATCCACACTCTCAGGGAGCGGCATCCGACCACACCTATCACGGTCATCTCGCCGATATTCAGTCCGGGACGGGAGAACTCTGCTGTGTCTGACATCCCTACCCATTTTGGTGGCACTCCGCTTGTTGGCGATTTGACACTAATCGATATGCGGCAACGGCTTGCCGATGTGGTTCGGCTCCATCAGGCGCAAGGCGACAATGCGATAGAATATTTAGATGGGAGAATGTTGTTCGGGGCGAGCGATGAGAAGTTGCTGCCGGACGGCCTGCATCCGAGTCCGGAGGGTTATGCATTAATAGCTGAACGCTTCATTGATTTTTTTAAATGAAGAGTTTTCAATAAATGTCGATAAGAATATTATTATTGTTTGTGATATGGATGTTTTAAGAAGTAATTGAATTTAACATTCAGGCAGAACTCCGTCTGCTGAGCATCTTCCTGGGCCCGCTGGATCAGCGCTTCTGCCAGGCATAGAAGCCGCAGGGCTGGATGCGCAGGCACCAACACATGGATCGAACCCCGAGCTGGTCACGATGCTCGGCAACAAACGCGTATCTCACTTTGCATCCCTGGCGAACGCTGGAAGCACAACAGTGAACATTCGGCAAAAGGATCGCGAGGCCCGCCAGAGTGGGGAGTACGGCAGCCAAGTTTAAGGAAGGCGCCAATCCCAAGGCGTTCAAGTCCGTGAGGGCTTCCAAATGGCGCGACAAGCCGCTGCTTAATCAATCAACGCGATCCAGTACCAGTGTATTGTTGGTTTTCTTGACGATCTTCAAATCCAGGAAAGCACAAAGGGCTGCCGCCAATGCATCAGTATCGCCCGCGCGAAAGCTGCCTTCCAGGCGCTTTCCCCCGCTCGCCTCGTCTAGAAGGCGGATTTTTCGGACCGAATATCGGTTGGCCTGCATGATCGCTTGGTTGGCTGTTTCATTTGTAAATACCAGGCGGTCCTCCTGCCAACCCGTAGCGGTCGCAAGGTCGATCATGGACGGTTTCGTCAATCGCCCGCTTGAGGACAGCGTGAGACCCTGGCCAGGTGACAGAAAGGCGTGGTCTGCCTGGCCTGCCGTACCCGGCGCCTCTACAACCACTCGGCCATCAATGAGTATCACCGCCGGCGCCCTGGAAATAGCGGAGACGTCGAAATTGGTGCCTATCGCGGTGACTGTAAGCCCCCCCGCCCTGACCTGGAAGGGACGGCGTGGATCGCGGGCGACGGCAAAATTAGCGCGTCCCCGACGCAACTCGACATGCCTTTCTTGATCATCGAACCGAATTGCCGCGGCGCTGTCGGTATCGAGTGTCACCTGAGACCCGTCCGCGAGCGTCACCGTCTTGCGTTCACCGATACCCGTACTCACATCTGTAATGTGAGCGGCGGGCGGCATCATGATCAGCAGGAAAGCGGTGGTCAGGGCGGAAAAGCATAATCCCGCCGCGACGCCGCGCGGCCACAGCCAGTCTGCGAGGCGCTGCCAGAAGGCGCGCCGCCGGTCGAGTTGCTCGACATAGGCGCGTGCCTCGCTCACGGCGGGGGCTGCGCGCAGGTGTTCAAGTTCCTGCCACAGGACGGCATCGCCTGGATCGGTGAAGTCAGGAGAGCGGATCATGCCCATTGCTCCCCGTCCGCCTCTTCCAGCCGGGCACGACAATGCGCCAGCCCGTAGCGGATGTGCTTTTCCACCATCGATATGCTGATGCCTAGTCGCTCGGCGATCTCTGCGTGGTTCAGATTGTCGAACCGATGCAGCACCAATGCCGCCCGGCGCTTCACAGGCAATTCCTCCAACGCACGTTCCATGATGGCCAGGCGCTGCCTTGCAGCGATCACTCGATCAGCGGAGGGGGCGGGGCAGGCTATCGCATCAGCTGAGATATGCTCCGCTTCGGCCTTTCGCCGGACGAGGGACGATCGTGCACGATCGCGGACAAGATTGGTCGCTGCGACGCGCAGAAAGCCGACGCTATCACGAATTGGTGCCTTCTCTGCAGCTTCCGCGAGCCTCACATAGGCATCCTGGACGATATCCTGGGCCTCATCGCCTACGCGAAAACGCCCCCTGACGAACCGCATCAGCTTGACGTAGTGGCCGCTCGGATCTGACGCATCCTGCGCCGGGCGCGCACAATTGCGTCGCAACGCCTTGGAAAAGCGCTCTGCGCGCATCGACGGTGCCCCCCCAGCAAGCTTGTCCACTCCTGTGCGAAGACATCCGCTATCTTCACCGGCCAGTCAATCACGCCGGTCGCAGCAAATATTTTTTGCGCAGCATTGCGGGTCAAGCGTCGAGCCGCGTCCTTTACCAGAGAAGAATGATTGCAGGCCAATTCTGCACGCAAAAAAGGGAAGGGGATTTCATGAAAGCCACCAGCAGGCTCGCATTGGGAGTGGGGATCGCCATATGTGCGACGGGTGTCGTTCCCGGCGGCGGCGCAGCAGCGCAGGTAGTGCACACGCCTCGCAGTTTCGCCATTGGCGCGCAGCCGCTCGATGTGGCGCTCAAGCTTTTCGCTCGCCAATCCGGCGTGCAGATACTCTTTTCCGGAGACATGGTGTCGGGTAAGCTCTCCCGACCGCTCCGCGGCGTTTTCCCCCCGGCTACAGCACTGGACCACCTGCTGGCGAACAGCGGCCTGCGTGCGGTCGATGCCGGACCGAATGTGGTCGTGCTCCGCCAAGTGGCGGCACCGCAGAAGATACCGGCCGGCTATGCCCCGCAGTCCGTCGACCAAGCGCAGCCCGCAGGCGAAATAGCAAGTCCCGAACCGCAGAACGAAGTGACCGGCGAGGACATCGTCGTCACCGGCACGCTCATCCGCCAATCCACGCTTGCTTCCCCCATCAACGTCATCGAACAGAAAACGCTTTCAGCCCGGGCGATCACGAATGCATCGGACCTGGTGCGCGTGCTGCCGGCCAATGCCGGGTCCGAAGCGCAGATTGACCAGTTGAACCAGCCACTGACATCGGGCACCGCGCAGTTCAACCTGCGCAATCTCGGCCTCGGCTCGACATTGGTCCTGGTCAACAGTCGCCGCCAGACGCTGAGCGCCGTCGCGGCGACCGATGGAAGCACCTTTACCGACATAAACTCGATAATGCCGCTCATCGCCCTGCAGAGGGTTGAAGTTGTGAAGGATGGTGCTGCAGCCACTTATGGTTCGGACGCTGTCGCCGGCGTGGTCAACTTCATCACCCGCAAATCCGTCGATAGGCCGGAGATTTCCAGCCGGGCGAACTTCATGGACGGTGCGCGGCAGGTGAATGTCGAGGGCATCGCCGGGTTCAAGCTTGGCGGCGGCGATCTGGTCGTTGCAGGTTCCTATTATGAAAGCACGCGGCTGGCGACATACGAGCGTAGCTTTTCGCGTGCCCGGACCTTCGGGCGGCCGTCATGGCATTCGGTATCCAGCTTCGGTCAGCCAGGATCCTATTTCGTTCCCAGCCTCAACCGGTTCGCGCCTGATCCCGATTGTACCAATGCGGCCTTTCTTGACAGCTACCAGAACTCTCCTGCCGACACCTTCTGCCGTTTCGACTTTTCCGATTTCTTCGACCTGATCCCCAAGGAAAGGCGCGCGCAGGTTTTCGCAACCTTCAACGCCGCGCTGACGGACTCCATCGACCTCAACCTGGAAAGCGGCTATGCCAATACCTATTCGGTGACGGCATCGTCGCCATCCTTTCCAATCCTGGCGGTAACCCCGGTCGTTCCCGCCAGCCATCCTGACAATCCATTCGGGGAAGATGTGCGCTTCAGGGGGCGTCTGCTCGGCTCAGCCTACGGGCCATCGATCGCGACCTTCAACTATGACACGTTTCGTCTGGCTGGCGGCCTGGATGGCAAGCTGGGCGGCAGTTGGCGCTGGTCCGCCAATGCAACTTACAGCCAGCAGAAAGCCCGCTACAACAAGCCCGACACTATCGCCTCTGCATTGACCAATGCCTTGAACGGCCTCGGTGGGCCGGGCTGCAATCCAGCAACGGGCACGCCGGGCGCTGGCCCATGCGAGTATTACAATCCCTTCGGTTCGGCCCAACTCGGCACCGGCACCGCCAACAGCGAAGCGCTGGTCGAAAGCCTGATCGGCTACACCGATCTGCGCGGCAAGGCCTCTCTCCTCACCATCGACGGCGTGGTAACCGGCGACCTGCTCGATTATGCGGGTGGCACCGTCGCGGCGGCCGCCGGCGTCCAGTATCGGCGCAGCACCTTCCGCCACGACTGGAGCGATCTGGTCAATGCCGGGGAACTCATCACGATCGGACAGGCGCCCGACTTTTCGGGCAACCAGGAGAATATCTCGCTATTCGGCGAGTTGAAAGTTCCGTTTGGCGAGCGCGTCGAGGCGCAGTTATCGGGTCGTTACGAGAAATATCTCGACAGTTTCGGCAATTTCAGCCCCAAAATCGCGATTCTCGCCCGCCCGATCGATGAGATTTCGCTCCGCGCTTCCTATGGCAAGGCCTTCCGCGCGCCGTCGGTGTTCCAACAGGTTGCCGTGCAAGCGGCGCAGCCTTCCGTCAGCGACGGCGGCACCTTCGTCTTCATCAATACGCAGACGTTCGGCAACCCTAACCTGCGTCCTGAAAAATCGACGAACTTCAATGTTGGCGCGACCTTCCGTCCGGTGCGTGGGTTGGAGCTGAATGTCGATATGTATCAGTTCGACTACAAGGATCTCATCGTCAAGGAGAACGCCCAGCCGATCATCAATCAGGCGGTGGCGGATACGGCGGCTGGCCTTACCAATACGCCAGCACAGCAGCGCGTCGTGCGGGACATCAACGGGACGCTGCAACTCGTCCGTCTGAACTTCATCAATGCATCGTCAGTCAAGACCCGGGGTATCGACGTCGGCGGCCGCTATACGGTTGAAACCGGCATCGGAACCTTCGAGGCGAATGCCGCCTGGACCCATATCAGCAAATATGACATCCGTCTCGCTGCAGGGGCGCCGGTGATCAATGGTGTCAACAGCGTCAACTTCAACAATCTCGGTCGTTCGCTGCCCCGCGACCGGGTAGAATATGGGCTCAGCTGGCAGAACGGACCGCACCGCGTCACTGCCCTCGGCCATTACGTCTGCGGCTATGAAAATGATCGCACCGGCATCACGCAGACCCATATCAAGGCACAAAACACCTTTGATCTGGAATATAATGTGACACTTGACGGCATGATGGGGCTGGGAGAAACCCAGTTCAGCATTGGCGTAGTCAATATCACGGATAGGAAGCCGCCATTGGCGCAGTTGAACCTCGGCTTCGATCCTATCGTCCATGATCCACGAGGCAGAGTCATATCCGCCGGGTTCAAGCAGCAATTCTGATCGTCAATGCCGGCCGGACCGGGTTGGTCCGGCCGCAATGCTCTTTTCCTGATCGAAAGGCCCAGTGGCGATGCCCTCCTCTCCTGTCGCCGGTGGCGCGCTTACGAACCGGCAGGCAGATTATGCGCTGGCGGTGTTTCTGCTCGCCTACATCCTGTCCTTCGTCGATCGCCAGATACTAAGCCTGATGGTCGACCCCATTCGCCGCGATCTGGGGGTCAGCGATCTGCAGATGGGTCTGCTCCAGGGCATGGCTTTCGCATTGCTCTACTCCATTTTGGGGGTGCCGCTCGGTCTTCTGGCCGATCGCTGGTCGCGTAAATGGATCATAACGACAGGCGTGGCGTTCTGGAGCGCGGCGACGGCGTTTTGCGGTCTCGCAAGCAGTTATAGCGCTCTTTTCGCGTCGCGCATGGCAGTCGGCGTGGGAGAGGCTGCCCTCTCGCCTTCGGCTCACTCTTTCCTTAGCGATGCCTATTCCCGCAGCCGATTAGCGCGCGCGATGGCGATCTACACGCTGGGCATCACCATCGGCGGAGGGCTGGCGCTGATGATCGGTGGTACGGTGATCGACCTGATCGGCACGAGGCGCAATGTCGACATGGGGCCGCTGGGCACCTTCAGGTCCTGGCAGGCGACTTTCCTTATCGTCGCCAGTCCCGGCCTCCTCGTCGCCCTGCTGGTCGCCACCATTCGCGAACCCCGGCGCGGCGTCGGGTCGGGGAAGCACGGCGGGCCTGACCATGAGAGAAGCGGGCTTTCGTCGCTACTTGCCCATATGGCTCGGCACCGCCGAGCTTTCGTGGGTATCTATCTGTCGTCCTGCATCCTCGGTGTCATGGGGTATGGCATGACAGCCTGGTATCCGACGCTGCTCATCCGCAACTTCGGCCTGACACCGGGGGAGGCTGGCCGCTACCTTGGTCTTATCTTCCTGTTGCTGGGAAGCGCAGGTGCGGTCTGCGGAGGGCTCCTGTCCGAACGGCTGGCATTGCGCGGCCGCAGCGACGCCAATCTGCGTGTGGTCATGATCGTTTCGATCGGCACTCTCGTGCCCGCGACGCTGGCGCCGCTGATGCCATCGGCAGTGCTGGTACTTGTCCTGTTCGCGCCAGCCTGTTTTCTGTTCAATGCCTATTTCGGATGCGCCGTCGCCGCATTGCAACTGGCCACGCCGCCGCGCATGCGGGCGACCAACTCTGCCCTGTTTCTTCTCGCCAACGCACTGGTGGGATTGTCGCTCGGCTCGGCGATAATACCGCTGCTTGACCGGCAGCTTTTTGGCGGCGGGGGGGATATCGCCATGCCGCTCTCGCTTGTTGCCGCCACAGCATGCGCATTGGCCGCTGGCATCACCGCTGCGGGATGTGCGCCCTATGGCGCGCTGGCTCAAAGCGAAGGTTGATGATTCACTTTGGTCACTACGTGGATGCGGCCCATGAGTAGCCCCTGGATTGGGCCGGGCACACGGCTTTTACGAGGCTGATCGCAGAAAGTCCCACGGGTGGCTTTGCGGCAATGGGCTTCCCGAATGATGGCGCCAGCATCCACTATGGGCGCACCTTTGCTTCAATTAGACCACTGGGCTCTGGCTTCGCGAGGGCGCGCCATCGGCGAGCAGGCACCCGAAAGCCGGGAAAATGACTATAGAACAGTCAGCGCTGGCGGAGACGCCGGGATTCGAACCCGGGGTGCCCCCTTAAGGGCACGACGGTTTAGCAAACCGCTGGTTTCAGCCACTCACCCACGTCTCCGGATGCGGCTCAGGGCGGTCCCTATAGCGACGGGTTTATGGGGCGGCAAGAGGGGCTTGGCGCCGATATCGCGATTTCATCAAAAAGATGCTCGGGCGGCCTGATGAAACTCGCTCCGCCGCAAAACCGACTCGGCCTGTCGCCCGTTCATTGCGGGGTCAGGCGTAGTGGATTCTTTTAGGGCGTTGTTTTGCGCCCGGAAGGCTTCGGGCTGCCGGGATTACGCCAGTCATTACCGCCAGGGGAGGTCACGCCATGCCAATCAGCAGTCAGGAACCGGACAAGCGGCGCCGCACTGTCCGCCGAACAGTCGTCGCCTCGCTCGCCGCGCTGCTCGCCGTGCTCGCGCCGCTCGGCACGGCGCAGGCGCAAGTCCAGACGGTCGATCCCGATGCAGCGATCGATGGGGACCTGAACGGCGGTTCCACTACATTCTCCCAATCACCGTCCGGCGAACTGCCGTCCGCGCCCGAAACGCCGACTGCAACGGCGAACGGCACCCCCGTCGAGCCGCAATCAGGCGTGTCGGACTGGAACGCGAACCAGATCGGGGATCCTGCCGCTTCGGCCAGCACCAAACCGGATTCTACCGTCACCTACCGCGAGGATGACCTGATCGGTGCTGCCGAGGGCGTGTTCGGTAAAGGCGCGAAGGGGCTGGCGGACGTCATCAAAGATCTTCTTGCCAAACAGGGCGAGCCTAATGGCTATATCGTCGGGCGTGAGGCTGGCGGCGCCTTTGCTATCGGCCTGCGCTATGGATCCGGCACGCTGCATCATAAGGTGGAGGGCGAACGGGCGGTGTACTGGACCGGCCCCTCGATCGGATTCGATGCGGGTGCCAACGCCGGGAACGCGTTCGTGCTGGTCTACAACCTTTATGACACCGAAGATCTGTACAAGCGTTTCGGCGCTGGGGAAGGGCAGGCCTATCTCGTGGGCGGCTTTACCGTTAGCTATCTGCGCCGTGGCGACGTCGTGCTGATCCCGGTTCGTGCGGGCGCCGGTCTGCGCCTTGGCGCGAACGTGGGTTACATGAAGTTCTCGCACGAGCAGCAATGGCTGCCGTTCTGATCGCTGCCAGACGGTTCGCGCAACAAGTTTGCGAATTGTAGGGCAGTAGCCTGTTGCACGGCCCGCGCGGCAGAGCTAATGCCGCGCCGCCATGCTTACAGACCTTCAGCAACAGCCCGCCGACGCGCTCCTTGCGCTGATCAAGCTCCACAACTCGGACCCGCGCGCCGACAAGATCGACCTTGGCGTCGGCGTCTACAAGACGGCAGAAGGCGAAACCCCTGTGTTTCGCTCGATCAAGGCTGCTGAAGCGAAACTGGTCGAAACCCAGGATTCCAAAGCCTATCTCGGCCCGGAAGGCGACATGGGCTTCGTGGCGGCGTTGATGCCCTACGTCTTCGGCAAGAGCAGTCCGGACATGGGCGGCCGAATCGAAGGCATGCAGACCCCCGGCGGCACGGGTTCGCTGCGCCTTGCCATCGCTATGGTGAAGAGGGCGGGCTACAAGCGCTTGATCGTCGGCAAGCCTAGCTGGCCAAATCACGCGCAGATCTGCGCCGACCTGGGTCTGGAAGTGGTGGAGTTCAACCACGCCGCTGCGGACGGCACCACGGACATGGATGCGCTGCGCGCCGCCATCGCCGCATCGGGCGAAGGCGATGCGATCCTGCTCCACGGATGCTGTCACAACCCGACCGGAATCGATTATTCCAACGCCGAGTGGGACGAGATCGCCGGACTGCTTTCCGAATCGAAGCTGCTGCCGGTGATCGACCTTGCCTATCAGGGGCTCGGCCTTGGCATGGAGGAGGACGCTTATGGCCTGCGCCGCGTCCTCGTTGCCGTGCCCGAGGCTTTGGTGTGCTATTCGTGCGACAAGAACTTCGGTCTCTATCGCGACCGGGTCGGCGCGCTCTATGTCATGGTTGCTGACGCGGCGGACCTGCCCAAGGTCATGTCGAACGGCCATGCATTGGCGCGTGCCAATTGGTCGCAGCCGCCCGACCACGGCGGGGCTGCCGTTCGCGTCGTTCTGGAAGACGAGACGCTGACCAGGGAATGGCTCGCCGAGCTCCATGAGATGCGCGACCGCATGCGGCAGGTACGGGCGAAGCTGTCTGCCGCCGGCGAGACGGGCGGCGTCGATCTCTCGCCCATTGGCGGGCAGAACGGCCTGTTCTCCATAATTCCCTTCACGCCCGAGCAGGTTCAGGCGATGCGCGCCAAGCATGGCATCTACTTCGCCGGGTCGGGGCGCATCAACGTGGCAGGACTGACGATGGCCAACATCGATCAGTTCATCGCTGCGGTTGCTGACGTCACCGGCTGATTCGTCGATGGCGCTGGATCGGCAGCCGACACTCGAAGGAGAACGGTTGCTGCTCCGTCCGCTGCGCGGTGACGACTGGGACGCGCTGTTCACGGTCGCCTTGGATCCACAGATCTGGGCGGTCCATCCTGCGCACGACCGCTGGCAGGAACCGGTGTTCCGGCAGTTCTTCGCCGAGGCCATGGCGCGCGGCGGTGCGCTTGTAGTCATCGATAAGGATAGCGGCGAGATCATCGGCTCGAGCCAGTTTGGCGAGCCCGAGCTCGAAGGCCCCGGCGAGATCGAGATCGGCTGGTCGTTCCTCGCTCGCAGGTTTTGGGGGCGAGGCTACAACGCTGAATTCAAGCGCCTGATGCTGGAACATGCCTTGTCGCACTACTCCAGGGCCATCTTTCAGGTGGGAGAGGACAACGTCGTCTCTCGCCGGGCGATGGAGAACATCGGCGGCACGCTGACCGCGAGAACCCGCGACATCGAGCGCTCCGGCACCATGGTGCGCCACGTCATTTACGAGATCACCCGCGAGGGGCTGGCGAGCGGACCGCTGGCAAGAACGTAGAGCCGCTTGATCTGAGCGATGAGAAGCGCAGCGCGCCAGTGGCACGGCATGCTGCCGCGCTGCGCCTTTCGGTTTCAATCAGGCGTGCACTGGCCATCCTGGCATGGGCTTGCCTCGTAAGTCCAGCCGCCGTCCACGCGGTGGCAGTCGGTGACGGTGACGCCGGCCTTGGCGGCCTCCTTGGCGGCAGTCCTGCATTCCGAGAACGAATTATAGACGTACGTGTAACGTCCCTGCGCCATGGCGCCGGCCGATATCGTGAGTATCGCTGCTCCTGCGATCAAATACCTCATTTAACTCTCCCTTTATTGCGTAGAGCGAAGGAAGATTAACAAGGTCCTGTGGTGGCGCGAATTGCTATTAAGATCAGAAACTGTCCGAATAGCCTATACCATACGGTCTATCAGCCCGGCATCGGCATTTCGTTTCCGCGCAGCGCCTGCATCCGCTGCAGGTAACGCGCGAGTACATCGATTTCCAGGTTGACCCCATCGCCCGCCGTCATCGCACCAATCGTCGTCACGTCGGCGGTGTGGGGGATGATGTTGAGTGTGAAGTGACACGTTCCGTCAGGCTGGTCCGCAACGTCATTGACGGTCAACGAGACGCCATCGACGGTGATCGATCCCTTGGGGGCGAGATAGGGCGCCAGTTCCTTCGGCGCGGCGATCACGAAGCGGCGGGAATCGCCCTCGGGTGTGATGCTGACAATGGTGCCGACGCCATCGACGTGCCCGGTGACGATATGGCCGCCGAGTTCATCGCCCAGCTTGAGCGCGGGTTCGAGATTGATCGCGGTTCCCGTCTCCCAGCGGCCCGGCACGGTACGCGCGACGGATTCGGCGGAGATGTCGACTGCAAACCATGCGTCCCCGGCGGCGCCCCCCTTGTCGACCACGGTCAGGCACACGCCAGAGCAGGCGATGGAAGCGCCGATGGCGATCGTCGCGGGATCGAACGGACAGGCGATCTCCGCGCGCAGGTCGCCGGTCTTGCGGGTTTCGCGGATGGTGCCCAGGGCAGTGACGATTCCGGTGAACATGGGCTAACTTTCAATTGAATTGCTGACGCCTCGATTTCCCGCTTCGTAGACTTCGAGCGTATCGATGCCAAGCCGCCGGCGCTCCATCATGCGCCACTTTCCATGTGCCTGCGAAAGAGAGGGCAACCCGAAATCGCCGAGGGCTGGGCGCCCGCCGATAAGAATTGGCGCCCGGTAGATCAGCAGGCGGTCTACCAGTCCGGCCGCGAGGAAAGCGGTAGCGGTCTGCGCGCCGCCTTCGACGAACAGGTACTGGATATCCGCCATCTCGAAGACATGTTCCGGCGCGGCCAGGGCATTCCAGCCGGCTGGCGGGGCGCTGCGTGTCAGCACCCAACGTTCCGGGCTGCGGCATTCAAGGCCCGGCAGCCGCACGTCGAGTCGGGGGGAATCGGCGCGCATGGTGCCACCGCCGACGAGGATCGCATCGGCCTTCGCGCGCATCGCATGGGTATGCGCGCGCGCCTCGGCGCCGGTGATCCACTGGCTTTCACCGCTGGCCGTTGCGATGCAGCCGTCGAGCGAGAGCGCGAGCTTCAGCGTCACCTCGGGCCGTCCAAATCGCCTTTGCATAAGATAACCGGCCAGGCTGTCCTCGCAGGCGGGCGACTTCAGATAATCCGCGTCGATCCCCGCCGCGCGAATGCGGGCAAGCCCTTGCCCCGACGTGCGCGGGTCCGGATCCATGCAGCCGATGACAATGCGCGCAAGGCCGGACGCGCAGACGAGGTCCGCGCAGGCAGGGCCACGATCGGACTGGTGCGCGCAGGGTTCAAGTGTCACGTAGAGCGTGGCGCCCCGGGCAGTGTTGCCCGCGGCCTCGAGCGCTGCGGCTTCGGCATGAGGGCGTCCGCCGGGCTGCGTCCATCCGCGCGCTGTAATCCGCCCGTCCTTCACGATCAGCGCGCCCACGCCGGGGTTTGGTTTGCTGAGCGGCCGGGCGCGCGCGGCAAGCGCCGATGCCGCCGCTAGCCAGCGCGCGTCGTTGCTCACTGCTGCTGCTGGCCCTGCTGTTGCAGCTGCCGCGCGGCGGGCTGATCGACGGAGGGCAGAACGGCGCCTTCGGGCAGGCGCGGCTTGCCGATCCGTTCGGCCTCGGCCTTCCTGCGCGCAGCTTCTTCGGCCTCGGCCTCGCGGGCGATCTTGTCGACGTCCATGCCCGACATGCGACCGATTGACTTGTAGAGCTCGCGCACTTCCGCGTCGCGCTTTGCCTGTTCGGCAGCCCAGGCTTCCTTGCGCTTCTGGTTCTCGATGTTCTCGGCCAATATCTGCGCGTCGGTGCGGTGCGCCGGCAGGGTGGTGATATAGGTGATCTCCGGAGGACGGTGCGGGGCTTTGCCCTCCTGGGTGGACATCAGGTAGAAAACGCCGAAGGTGCAGGCGGCGGACACTGCGGCGATGCGCCAGCGGTTATGTCCCGCCTGCTTCCACACCTCGCGGAAGTCGGCGACCATGCCGGTGGGGTTGACGTCTTTCCATATGCCAGAGCGTTTGAGCAGAACCATGCGCGCCTATGTAATCGTTAAGCGGCTCAAGCGCTAGCCGAAGGGCAGATAGAGCGTCCGCCCGTTGGACTTCAGCCATCGATCGGCCTCATGCACTGAGCCTTCGAACAGCGCGCGCAGATGCAGGTGGAATGCCGGTGAGTGGTCGAAATGTCTCAGGTGCGCGACTTCGTGCGCGACGACCGAGCGGCGCACCTCGTCGGGCGCCATGATAAGTCGCCAGTTGATCCGGATCGATCCGTCCGGCGCGCAGGAGCCCCATCGGCGGCGCGCACTGGACAGGGCCAGCGGCGGAGCGGTGTGCCCGGCCTTGGCGCAATAGTGCTGTAGGTCGCAGGCCAGCACCTTGCGTGCTTCGGTCTGCAGCCAGCGGGCCAGGCGCGAGACGAACGAGGCCTCGGCCCCGCCCATGGTCAGCGTGCCATCGGCAATCACGGGACGGCGAGCGGCGCGGGGATCGTGCGCCAGCAGCAAGGTCTCGCCCCGAAACGGCAGCTGCGTCCCCGGCAGTGGCTGCGCGGCGATGGGCAGTTTCTCGATCTGGTGCGCAAGCCAGTCGCGGCGCGACTGTGCGAATGCGATGGCCTCTGCGGTGTGTGCCCAGCGCGGGATGGAAATGCGCACTTCGCTGCCATCGGGGGCGAGGCGCATTGTCATACGGCGCGCACGCTCTAGCCGGCGGATCACTACCGGAACGGTGCGCCCGGCGATCTCGACCGCCGGATCGATGTGCGGATCGCGGCGCAGCCAGTCGAGCATGTCAGCCGACGTCCCACGGCTGCGTGCCGTCTTCTTCGAGATCATCCTCTTCGTCATCATCATCGCCGTAGGGCCAGACGATATGATTTTCGAGCGGCCCGGCCACTGTTTCGCTGATCACTTTGCCTGCCGCCGAGAAGCCTTCTCGGTGCACGGCGTCGCGGTCTCCGCAGACAAGATAATGCCATTCGGGCAGCGGCTGACCATCGGCGCGCAGGCGGTAAGCACAGCTCCGTGGCAGCCATGACAGCGTTCCCGCCGTCTGGGGGGTCAGGCGCAGGCAATCCGGCACGAACTTGCGGCGATGGGCATAGTCGCTGCACTGCGCGGTCTTGAGGTTGAGCAGCTTGCAGGCGACATTGGTGTGATAGATCTCACCCGTATCGGCATCTTCCACCTTGTGCAGGCAGCATTGGCCGCAACCGTCGCACAGCGCTTCCCACTCCTCGCGGTTCAGGGCGCCGAGCGGCTTTTCCCAGAATGGTTTGGGATCGCTCACTTCACCCATTTCGCCAGTTCGGCGGCTACGGCATCGGGGCCCTTGTCTACCGGCAGCATCGCGATAGGTTTCCCATCCGGATCCATCAGGTAGGCGATGCGGCTATGATCCATCAGATATCCTCCGGGAGTGTCCTTGCCCTTGGCATAGTACACGGCGAAGGCATCGGCCGCTTTCTTTACCTGTTCTGCGCTACCGGTAAGGCCGAGCAGGTCGGGGCCGAAGGCGGCTGTCCACTGGCCTACGATCTCCGGCGTGTCGCGTGCCGGATCGATGGTGATGAAGATCGGCTGCACCCTGCCAGCCTGCTCGGCGTGATCCTTCGAAAACAGGTTGAAGCCGCGCATCATCGCCTGAACATCCAACGGACAGGCATCCGGACAAAAGGTATAGCCGAAATAGACGATACGCCAGCGGCCCTTGAACTGATCCCAGTTCACCTTCTGACCGGACTTATCCAGAAGCGTGAAAGGGCCGCCGATTGCCGCGCCTTCGAGCGGCGGCTGTTCGGTCTGCTCGCCCTTCTGACAGGCGGCGACCGACAGGCTCAGTCCGGCCCCGAGAAGTACGGGCAGGACCATCCGCGACGCGCGGCGAGCGAAGGAAACGAGGCGGAAGGACAGGTAGGTCATGGCGTGGCGGGTCATGCTCTGCTAAACGCCGCTATGCAAGGCGCGTGGGGGCGGACGCGGCGTGAATTGTGAAGGTTCGGAAGGAAAATCAAGGTGACCAGGTATAATGCCGGTGTGAAGCGCGCCGCCGGAAACCCCGCCCGCAAGAATGCGTTTCTGAAATCCGCATTTGCCGCCGCGGCTGCGGCGCTGTGCATCGCCACGCCGGCCTGGGCCGACTTTTCAGACGGCTACAAGTTTCTTGAGGCCGTGAAGAAGAAAGAGGGCGAGAAGGTCGAGCAGGCGGTGATGGAATCGTCGCAGATCGTCAACTCTCGCGACGTGAGCACCGGCGAGACAGCGCTTCACATCGTTACCCAGCGCCGCGACATCACCTGGCTAAACTATCTCATATCCAAGGGCGCCAACGTCAATCAGGCCGACGATCGCGGACGCAGTCCGCTGCAGCTTGCCGTAAATCTCGGCTGGCGCGAGGGGGCCGAGTTTCTCGTCGAGCACGGCGCACGCACCGATGCCTCGAACGATGCAGGGGAAACGCCGCTCATCTCTGCCGTGCACAGGCGTGATCTGCAACTGATCAAGGTGCTGCTTCAGGCCGGTGCCGATCCCGACCGGTCGGACAATTCGGGGCGTAGCGCGCGCGATTATGCCAAGCTGGAGGGTGACAATTCCGCGCTGCTCTCCACCATTAGCCAGTTCGCCAAAAAAGGCGGATCGAAGAGCAAGCCCGTCTATGGCCCGGTGTTCTGAGGTGGGCGCGATGCAGGAACCCGAAACGCTAGGCGATCTGCGAGTGCAACTGGCGCCCGCCATTGCCGATGCTGCCGTTTTCGATGGCTGGAACCAGGACGCGGTGAAGCACGCCGCCGGCATGGCCGGAATCGATGCCGAGCTTGCTTGCTTCGCTTTTCAGGACGGTCCCATGGCGATGGTGACCGCATGGGTCGCGCATGTCGACACCATCATGATGCAGACCACGCCCGCCGGCTCGCTGGAGGGCCTGCCGGTCCGTGAGCGCATCCGGCGTCTGGTGATGGCGCGGCTCGACGCTGTGGCCGGCCGCGAGGAAGCCTTGCTGCGGGCGCTGTCGATCATGGCAATGCCGCAGAACCTGGCTGCCTCAGCCCGGCTAGGATGGCGCAGTGCGGATGCGATGTGGCGCCTCGCGGGCGATACCGCGACGGATTACAACCACTACACCAAACGCGCCATCCTGGCCGGCATCTACGCCGCGACGCTGGGCGTTTTCGCACGCGACGACAGTGAGGGCAAAGCGGAGACGCGGGCATTCCTGGACCGGCGGATCGATGGCATCATCCGTTTCGAGAAGACCAAGGCCCAGATCCTGCGCAAGCCCGATGAGCGGTTCAGCGTCACCCGCCTGCTTGGCCGGGTGCGCTACCCGGCGCGCTGACATCGCCTGTGTGCTGCCTGAGTTCGCCGCGATCGGTTGAAGGCAATCACATGGATCCAAAGTTATTGCGAGCCAGTTGCAATTAGGCCCATATTCTGGCAGCGCTGCCGCATGACTCTCGATCAGCTCCCGATTGGCCAAGTCGCCCGCATCGTAGCGGTCGATTGGCCCGCCCTCGTCCCGGAAGAGGCCCGGCGTCTGCGCGCGCTGGGTATGGAGGAAGGCGCGCGGGTCAAACTTGCGCATCGCGGGGTTCTTGGTGGCCGCGATCCGATCGCGATCACGCTGGGTCGCATGACCATCGCCGTGCGCCGTGCCCATGCAGCGGCGATGCGGGTAGAGCCGATGACAGAGGCCGCGGCATGAGCGCGCCGCGCAAGGTCGCCCTCGTCGGCAACCCCAATGCCGGCAAGAGCGCGCTGTTCAACGCGCTCACCGGCGCGCGCCAGAAGATCGCGAACTATCCCGGCGTCACCGTGGAGCGCAAATCGGGCCGGCTGATACTGCCGACCGGAGAGCCGGTCGAAATGACTGATCTTCCCGGCGCCTATGGGCTCGATCCCACCAGCCCGGACGAGGAAGTGACATCCAAGGTCATTCACGGGAAATTTCCCGGCGAGGCCGCACCCGATGTTCTGGTGATCGTCCTCGATGCCTCGAACCTCGAACAGCATCTGGTTTTCGCGCAGGAAGTGCTGGCGCTGGGCAGGCCTTCCGTCGTGGCGCTCAACATGGTCGATCTGGCCGAGCGCGACGGGCTGGTGCTCGATCCCGCCGTTCTGCAAGAGGAACTGGGAGTGCGGGTAGTGTCCACCGTGGCTGTGCGTCGGCGCGGCCTTACCGAACTGGGCGAGGCTATCGCGGCGGCCGAAACGCGCGTCCCGGCGCACGGCCTGACCGATATCGGCCCGACCGAGCGGCGTGTCGCAGCGCATGCCATGGCCGGTGCGGCGATCCTGTCCGAATCGAAGCGCCATCGCCTCCACGCCAAGCTGGACCGCGTGCTACTGCATCCTTGGATCGGCTTCGCGATCATGGTTGGCGTGTTTTTCGTGCTGTTTCAGGCGGTCTTTGCTTGGGCAACGCCTTTCGCCGATGCTCTTGATGCCGGCGCCGGCTGGTTGCACGATACCGTGAAAAGCGCGATGGGGCCAAGTCTTGCGCGCGATCTTCTGACCGACTGCGTGATTTCCGGGGTCGGATCGGTGGTGGTGTTGCTGCCCCCGATCGTCATTCTCTTCGCCTTTATTCTCGCGCTCGAAGCCTCGGGCTACATGGCCCGTGCCGCGTTCCTGATGGACCGGATGATGGCCAGCGTCGGCCTTTCCGGGCGCAGCTTCATTCCGCTGCTCTCCAGTTTCGCCTGCGCCATTCCGGGCATCATGGCGACGCGCTCCATCACCGATCCCAAAGACCGGCTCACGACGATCCTGATCGCGCCGCTGATGACCTGCTCGGCGCGGTTGCCCGTCTACGCCGTCATTATCGCTGCCTTCATCCCGAACACCGCCGTCTGGGGCGGCATCGGCCTGCAGGGGCTGGTGCTGTTAGCGCTCTACGTGGCGGGCGTGGCGGGGGCGATGCTGGTCGCGCTGGTTCTGCGGCGTTCGGTCACCAAGGGTGCTGCGTCCGGCTTCATCATGGAATTGCCCAAATATCAGATGCCCCGCCTGAGCGACCTGCTGATCGGATTGTGGCAGCGCGCGTGGATATTCCTGCGCCGGGCCGGCACGATCATTTTCACCGTTACCGTGGTGCTGTGGGTGTTGCTCAACTTTCCGCAGGCGCGCCCCGGTGAAAGCCAAGTCGATGCGTCGATTGCCGGCAAGATCGCGAACGGGCTGGCCGTGGTCGTCGAACCGATCGGCTTCAACCGCGACATGGCGCTGGCTCTCATCCCCGCTATGGCCGCACGCGAGGTGGCGGTCAGCTCTCTGGCCACAACTTATGCTGTCGATGCCTCAGATGATGACCAGCAGCAAGCGGTGCAGCTGGGCGATCAGCTCAAGAGCCGGTGGACCCTGCCGATGGCGCTGGCGTTTCTGGCGTGGTTCGTTTTCGCGCCGCAGTGCATGTCGACCATTGCCGTCACCCGGCGAGAGACCAACGGCTGGAAATGGCCGGCCTTCATGCTCGCCTACCTGTTCGCCCTGGCCTACGTGGCAGCGGGCGCCACGTACTGGGTCGCGGTGGCAGCAGGGTTGTAGACAAAATCCGACCTTGCCGGACTCGCAAGGCGCTTCCACCTTCGCTAACCCTTCGGCCACGATTCAAAGGAAAGCGATTCCATCATGGCAGGCAGTGTCAACAAGGTCATTCTCATCGGCAATCTCGGGGCTGACCCCGAGGTGAAGTCGTTCCAGAACGGCGGGCGCATCGCCAACCTGCGTATCGCCACGTCCGAAAGCTGGAAGGACCGCGCTACCGGAGAGCGCAAGGAGCGGACCGAGTGGCACTCCGTGGTGCTGCAGTCGGACGGTCTCGTCGGCGTGGCCGAGCGCTTCCTGCGCAAGGGATCGAAGGTCTACATCGAAGGCCAGCTGCGCACCCGCAAGTGGCAGGACCAGAGCGGCAATGACCGCTACACCACCGAAGTCTCTGTCGGCGGCATGGGCGGGGTGCTGACCATGCTCGACGGAGCGCCCGGAAGCGGCGGTGGTGGCGGCCAGCGCAGCGGCGGTGGCGGCTGGAACGAAGGCGGCTCCTCGGGCGGTAGCCGTTCCGGCGGTGATGACTGGGGCCGTCAGGGCAGCTCGTCCGGCGGCAGCGACTGGGGCAAGGGCGGCGGCTCTGCGGGCGGCCTTGGCGATGACCTGGACGACGACATCCCGTTCTGACCGGCTCTGGTCAGTGTGTAGCGGAAGGGGGCCTTGGCCCCCTTTTTCGTGTGACCTGCAAGTGTCCTTGCGCTTTGGCTCGCTGTGCCCGCCTTGTCTTCGGGCAAGATTTGCCGGTTTCGGTATCGAGCGGATCAGTCCCCGCCTTTGAGCGCCTTGAGCGCGGCGAAGGGGCCGGACTCCTCCGGCGTGCCGATCCCGGCGGCCTTGCGGGCGGCATCGGCCTGCGGGCCGGTCAGGTACGGATCGATCGCCAGGCCAAGGCTCTGCGCCACGGCTTCACCGAGATCGAAATGGGTGCCGGTGTATTCGATCTCGTCACAGTCCTCGGCGGACAGTTCGATTTCCTCGTCGGCCACGCGCGCGGTGTTTGCGGGTACGAAACGAAAGTACAGTGGCTCGTCGATCGTCACCTGCAGGTCTTCGGCAGAGATGGCGCAGGACTGGACGATCTCCGCCCTGAGCCGCCCGTGGGCCTCCACCACGCGGTCCTTGCGCACGAGATCAATGTCGGCGGAAAGGCTCTCTACCCGGACCAGATCGAACCGGCGGGCGAGGGCGTCGCACTCCGCCGGGCGCGCCTTAAGGTGCGGCTGCTTGCCCTCGGCCTGGCGGACGTCAAACGGGCGAGAGAATTCCAGATCGCTCATCGCTCTATCCTCGCCGCGAGAAGGCCGTCGTTGCCGAGTAGATCGATTTGCCCGTGCAGGCGGCGCACCTCTGCGGCCAACAGCGCCTTGTCGGCACTCTCGTTCAGGGTGACGTTGCGCTCCAGCGCGGCGATCAGAGCGGCGTCGTCCTGCGCCAGCGCCTCGCGCAGCGCCCCGATCCGGCCGCCGAGCACGCTCATCAGCCTGCCCATGCGCTTGCCTACCACAAGGTCGCCGACGCCCGACTGGCGCAGCTGCCCGTCCATATCGTCCACGAACAGCTCGGTCAGCCGTACCGAGGGTTCGATCAGCGTGTCGTCGCCCGCCAGCTTGTCACGCTCCATGCGCAGCATTACCAGTGCGAGCACCAGGGTCACCGCGTCGAACCGGCCCGGAACGGTGTCTGCCACACCGCATTGCGCATACCACTGCGGCTCGCGGGCGATTTCCACCACGCGGTGCCACAACGGACGGACCGTCTCGCGCGATACGGAGCGCTTTCCAAGAAGGCGGGAAATCAGGGACACGGGCTCTCAAACCTCTCGTTCATCGGCAATTCAATCGGGGCAATCCAGTCAGCGCCATTGCGTGGGCGCTTGCAGCGGCCTAAGGCCAACGGCGATATATGGGCGGCACCCCCGCTGGCAATGGCAGCATAGGGGTTCTCGCCGGTTTTGGAGTGTGAAAATGCGTGGGATCAGGTTCACGGGCGGGATCAAGGCCGCAGGTCTGGTACTGGGTCTGTCTGTGCTGATCGGCGGCTGTTCCTCGATCCGCGATCACCGCGGCTATCTGGTCGACCAGACGCTGCTCGATTCGGTCCAGCCCGGCATCGACAACCGCACTTCGGTGGAGCGTACGCTCGGCCGTCCGACTTTCGTGAGCCAGTTCGGCGAGAAGGACTATTACTACCTCTCGCAGACCGTGAAGACACCGCCCTTCGGCAAACCGCGCACTTCGGAGCAGACGGTGCTGCGCGTCCGCTTCGATCAGGCAGGTAACGTCGTAGGTGTGGACAAGCGCGGTATGGAGCAGGTCGCCCGCATCAGCCCGGAAGGCGCAACGACGCCGACGCTCGGTCGTCACCGGTCGCTTATAGAAGATCTGTTCGGCAATATCGGTGCTGTTGGCGCCGGCGGCATGGGCGGTTCCGGCGCTCCGCAGGGTCCGGGACCGAACGGCAGCTGATCCGTCATCGCGGCGGCGGTGGCTTGTCGGTGCCGCTCGCCGAAACAGGCGCTTGAACCTGAGCCATCGCGGCATATATGCCAGCGCATGAACAACAGCGGGGCGAGCCACGGCCTGATCGAGTGGCACGGAACGACCATCATCGGTGTGCGCAAGGGCGGAAAGACCGTCATTGCCGGCGACGGCCAGGTCTCCATGGGTAATACGGTGATGAAGCCGAACGCGCGCAAGGTGCGGCGCCTCGGCGAGGATAACAAGGTCATCGCCGGTTTCGCTGGCGCGACCGCCGATGCCTTCACCCTGTTCGAGCGGCTTGAGCGCAAGCTGGAGCAGTACCGCGGCCAGTTGATGCGGGCGGCGGTCGAGCTGGCCAAGGACTGGCGCACCGACAAGTACTTGCGCAACCTGGAAGCGCTGATGATCGTTGCCGACGCCGACACGCTGCTGGTGCTGACCGGCAACGGCGACGTTCTGGAACCGGAAGGCGGCATCGCCTCGATCGGATCGGGCGGTAACTATGCGCTCGCCGCAGCCCGTGCGCTCGATGCCTACGAGGACGACGCCGAGCAAATCGCGCGCAAGGCGATGCAGGTCGCCGCCGACATTTGCGTCTTCACCAACGACCGCGTGACGGTCGAGACCGTCTGAAAGCGGCTGGAATCATGATCGACAACCTTACTCCCAAAGCCATAGTCCGCGCGCTCGACGCGCATATCGTCGGCCAGACCGACGCCAAGAAGGCCGTCGCGGTCGCCCTGCGCAACAGGTGGCGGCGCCAGCGCCTGCCGCTGGACTTGCGGGACGAGGTGACGCCAAAGAACATCCTGATGATAGGCCCCACGGGGTGCGGCAAGACCGAGATCAGCCGACGTCTGGCGAAGCTGGCCGACGCCCCCTTCGTGAAGGTGGAAGCGACCAAGTTCACCGAAGTCGGTTATGTCGGCCGCGACGTCGAGCAGATCGCCCGCGACCTCGTTGAGGAAGCGATCCGGTTGGAAAAGGATCGCCGCCGCGAGAGCGTGCGCGAAGCTGCATCGCAAGCGGCGATGGACCGTCTGCTCAATGCGTTGGTGGGTGAGGGCGCCTCTGAAGCGACCCGCGCAGCATTTCATCAACGCATCACACAAAATGCGATGAACGACACCGAGGTCGAGATCGAGGTGGAGGACGCGCCGAACGCGCCGATGGAAATCCCCGGCATGGGCGGCTCGGTCGGAATGATCAATCTGTCCGACATCATGGGCAAGGCGTTCGGCGGCCAGAAGATGAAGCGCCGCAAGATGAAGGTGCCAGATGCCTGGGACAAGCTGGTGGAGGAGGAATCCGAACGCCGCATGGACCAGGACGATGTGGCCCGCGTCGCGCTATCCAATGCCGAAACCAACGGCATCGTCTTCCTTGATGAGATCGACAAGATCGCCGTGTCCGACGTACGCGGCGGTTCGGTCAGCCGCGAAGGTGTGCAGCGTGACCTGCTGCCGCTGATCGAGGGCACGACCGTCGCCACCAAGTACGGGCCGATGAAGACCGACCACGTACTGTTCATCGCCAGCGGTGCGTTTCATGTAGCCAAGCCGTCTGACATGCTGCCCGAACTGCAGGGCCGCCTGCCGATCCGCGTCGAACTCAAGGCGCTTACGGAAGAGGACTTCGTGCGCATCCTCAGCGAAACGCGTGCCAACCTCGTCGCGCAATACAAGGCGCTGCTCGGCACCGAACAGGTGACCGTGGAGATCACGCCCGACGCGATCCAGGAAGTAGCCCGCATTGCCGCGCAAGTGAACGAAAGCGTCGAGAACATCGGCGCCCGCCGCCTGCAGACGGTGATGGAACGCCTGCTTGAGGAACTGAGCTTCGAGGCCGAGGACCGCACCGGCGAAACGGTGACGATCGATCGAACCTATGTGCGCGGGAAGCTGGACGGCCTCGCCGGAAACGCCGACCTGTCGAAGTACATCCTCTGACGATGGAGGGAGCGGGACAAGCGTCGCCGGTGCGCGACACGGCGGCTATGATCGCGGGAATGAGTCCCCGGCTTGACCCGCAGGCATGGGTATTCTGCAGCGGCATAGCGCCGCTGCGGCAGGCCATCGCCAGCTTTCGTGAGGATGAAGGGCTGAGCCAGATCCTGCCGCTCGATACGGCCGCCAGGGAGGGCGCGGATATCGCCCTGCCGATGGCGCGGATCGTGCTGGAAGTGCACTCCGCCCTCGACGGCACCGGTCTCACCGCCGCCGTGTCTGGCGCGTTGGCGGCGGCAGGCATCCCTTGCAATATGGTCTCGGCCTTCCACCACGATCACGTATTCGTGCCCGTGGCCGATGCCCAGCATGCGATGACGGTGTTGCGGGGTTTGCAGACATCCACCTAGCGATGGTACAGACGCGTTCCGCCCTCGATCTGGATCGCGATGGTGCTTTTCTGGCGGAGAGGCTTGCGTTCGACCTGTTGCCTGAACTGGAAGCCGCGCTGTCCCGCGAGGTGCAGAACGCGCCCGGGGTCAGGCTTGCGGGCAGGCCCGACCTTGCGGCGCTTTTGGCATGAAGCATGCCGTTGGCTCCAGGGTTGCCGAGGTACTTGGCCCGGACGCGCGAGCGGTACGGGCGGTGCTTTTTGATAAAAGCGATGCAGGCAACTGGGCCTTGGGCTGGCATCAGGACAGGACCATCGCCACCAGGAAACGCATCGAAACCGCCGGTTTCGGGCCTTGGTCGACAAAAGCCGGCTTTCAGCACGTCGAACCGCCGTTTGCAGTGATCAGGGCAATGCTCACGGTGCGGATACACCTGGACCGGGTAGATTCGGACAATGCGCCTTTGCTCATTGCCGCCGGTTCACATCTTCGCGGGCGTATTCCCGCGGGTCAGATCGAAGAAGTGGTCGATGCCTCGCATGTTCATGCCTGTCTTGCCGCGCCCGGCGACGTTTGGCTTTACCATACCCCGATACTTCACGCTTCGGCCCGCGCTGCCCTGCCGGGACGTCGTCGGCGAGTCTTGCAGGTGGACTATTCAGCGCAGCACTTGCCAGCGGGGCTGGAGTGGCTAGGCATCTGACATCATAATCTGGAAGAGCGATGCCATGTACCAGACACCCGATGACCGCCCGATTTATCGCCTGCTCACCGGCAAGGACGACCGCGCCTTCTGCGAACGCGTATCCGAGGCGCTGATGCAGGGTTGGCGGCTCTATGGTTCGCCGTCGCTGTCTTGGGACACGGCGGAAAACTGCATGAAAGCCGCACAGGCGGTCGTCTGGCACGAAGCCGACGTGGTGAAGTGACCTATTTTGCGAACAACTGATCAAGGTCCGCGAACGCCTTGATCTCGATGGCGTTGCCGGAAGGATCGCGGAAGAACATCGTCGCTTGTTCGCCGGTCTGGCCCCTGAAGCGGACATAGGGCGCGATGCCGAATTCCACCCCTGCGGCCTCAAGCCGCTGGGCGAGGGCCTGCCACTGAGCCATGTCCAGCACGACGCCGAAGTGCGGCACGGGGACGCCGTGGCCGTCGACCGAATTGCTCGCCGATCCGACGCGCACCATGCCGGGCACAAGGTGGGCGACGATCTGATGGCCGAAGAAGTCGAAGTCCACCCAGCAATCGCTGCTGCGCCCTTCCGGGCAGCCCATCAGATCGCCCCAGAAAGCGCGGGCGGCATCGAGGTCGTGAACAGGAAACGCGAGGTGAAAGGGGCGAAGGGTCATGCCGTTCCTTATCGCGATGCGCGCCCCTTTCGCAAAGCCCGGTCAGATCGATATGCGCGCGTAGGCGCTCAGGCGCTCGCCGGTGCCGCGATCGCCGTATTCCACCGCAGCGGCCCGGCTCCGGTCTATCGAGGTGTCGGTGTAGAGCATGCCCACCGAGAGCGGCCCGTAGCTCTGCTCCAGCCCGACGTACCAATCGCCGTAGTTGCCGTCGGGGCGCAGGCGGGCGCTCCTAGGATCGCCATTGGAATCGCCGAAGGAGTAGCCACCGCCGACATAGGCAGTGAGCGGCGAGCCGGGCAGGCCAAGGCTGAGATCGCCGCCGGCATGGCCGTAACTGCCCCCAATCGCATCCTGCGACGGGGCGTAGCTGATGCTGAGCGCCAGTTGCACCGGTCCAAGGGTCCGTGCCGCTCGTCCGTCAAGTTCGACGTAATCCATCCCCCTTGCACCCTCGTCGGTACCGGCAAACAGGTTGCCGGTTATGCCGGCCGAAAGATCGAACCCGGCAGCAGAAGTGGAATAGCGCGGCCCGATGGTGAAGCCCACCTCGCTACCACCGTGCCGCCGGCTGCCGCGCAGCGTGGAAGCGCTTGCCGACAGTGAGAGGTCATAATTGAGCGCAAGCGTCGCGTCGGCGCGCAAGGCGGGATCGCTGTCGCTCCAGCTCAGGCCGTGGCGGCGATAGTCGGTGGTGGCTTCCACACTGGCACCGGTCTGCGCCATGGACTGTGCGCTGGCCGGTGTCGCTGCGAGGACGAGCATTGCAGAGGCGGGAACGAGGTAGGGCAGGTGTCGGGGCAAGTCTTGTCCTTACGGTGCTTTAGTTGATAGCGAGCGAGCGCGCCGCTTCGATGGCCGCCAGTGCGGAGGGCCGGTCAGCCTCGGCTGCGCTGGCAAGGAAAGTGGAGATTTCGCCGCTGCGCGAAGCAACGAGCTTTTCCAGTCGAGCGGCGGTGTTCGAGCAGGGGCCGTAGGAGGTTTTTTCCAGAACTTTGGTCGGGGCGATCGTATTGCGGATCGCCTGCCCGCTGCCGGCACCGGAAATGTGACGCTCAACGAAAATGGTGGCGGTCAGGTCGCAGCGGACGGCGTGCGGACGCGCCGGGCCGCCCATCATCCGTGTCTTGGCTTCGGTTTCCACCACGCTGCGATATTCCACGTCGTAGCTGGCGCCGAGGTGATGGAGGTCGATCGAGTGTGCGGGAGCGCTTGCGGCAAGGAGGGCGTGGGCGATCAGGGACAGCGACATATCAATCCATCTCCATTTGATTAAATTTTAGGCAGCGATGATCAAAAATTGATCACTGCCCAAATAGAAATGGTGTGCTTCCCGATTGTTTCGCAATTGTCTCGTTATCATGCGCTGGCATGTTTTCGGCAGATGGACAAAGGTCGGCGCTGCGGTTGCAGCGCCGGCTCCAATGTATCCCGGCTGGCAAGCGGTCAAACGTGAATCGGCTTGCCGGTCACTGCCATAGCCGCTTCCTTGATCGCCTCGGAGTGCGTCGGGTGCGCGTGGCAAGTGTAGGCGATGTCCTCGCTGGTGGCACCGAATTCCATGGCCTGCGCGGCCTGTGCGATCATCGTGCCGGCGACCGATGCGATGCACCACACGCCAAGGACCCGGTCGGTTTCGGCGTCGGCGATCACCTTTACGAAGCCGTCGGGCTCGTGGTTGGTTTTCGCACGTGAATTGGCGAGCATGGGGAACTTGCCGACCTTGACCGCACCGCGCTCTTTGGCTGCTTCTTCAGTCAGGCCGACACCTGCGAATTCGGGCTGGGTATAGACGACGCCAGGAATGACATCGTGGTTCACGATGCCGGTGAGGCCCGCAATGTTCTCGGCCACGGCAATGCCTTCGTCTTCGGCCTTGTGCGCCAGCATCGGACCAGGAATGACATCACCAATAGCCCACACGCCGTCGACCTTCGTGGCGAAGTCGTGATCGGTTTCGATCTGGCCGCGCTGGTTCAGTTCCAGCCCGATCTTGTCGAGGCCAAGGCCTTCGGTGTTGGGACGGCGGCCGATGGAGACCAGCACGACGTCGGCTTCCAGCGTCTCCGCATCACCGCCCTTGGCAGGCTCGACCGTCACGGAAGCCTTTGTCCCTTTCACGGACACGCCGGTGACCTTGGTAGAGAGCTTGAGCGTCATGCCCTGCTTCTTGAAGATCTTCGACGCTTCCTTGCGCACGTCCATATCCATGCCGGGCAGGAGCTGGTCGAGAAATTCAACCACGGTAACTTCCGCGCCAAGGCGGCGCCACACGGAGCCAAGCTCCAGACCGATCACGCCGCCGCCGATGACGATCATTTTCTTGGGGACAGAGGTAAGTTCCAGCGCACCGGTGCTGTCGACCACGATGCCCTTGGCGTTGTCGATTTCGACGCCGGGCAGGGGAGTGACAGAGGAGCCGGTAGCGATGACGATGTTCTTCGCCGTCACGGTCTTGCCCGCAACCTCGACGCTATGAGCGTCCTTGAACTGAGCAAACCCCTTCAGCCAGTCGACCTTGTTCTTCTTGAACAGGAATTCGATGCCACCGGTCAGGCCCTTTACCGCGTCGAGCCGCTGGCCCTGCATGGTGGCGAGGTCCAGCTCGGGCTTTACCTTGATGCCCATGCTGGCCATCGCGCCGTTTGCAGCCGCATCGAAATATTCCGATGCGTGCAGCAGCGCCTTGGAAGGAATGCAGCCGACATTCAGGCAGGTGCCGCCGAGCGTCTCGCGCCCTTCGGCGCAGGCCGTCTTCAAGCCCAGTTGCGCCGCACGGATCGCCGCGACATAACCGCCGGGACCAGCCCCGATGACAAGGACGTCATAATCGTAATCAGCCATGGATGGCTCCATTCTTCACTTCGTCATCCCAGCGAAGGCCGGGATTGTTCGCGTTCGACTCCAGTTCGCCCCCGGCTGTCGCGGGGGTGACGGGGTCAAAGGTCGATGAGAAGCCGCGTCGGATCCTCGATCGCTTCCTTGATGGTCTTGAGCGCGGTCACTGCCTCGCGGCCATCGATGATGCGGTGATCGTACGACAACGCGATGTACATCATCGGGCGGATGACGATCTGGCCGTCCCGCACCACGGCGCGATCCTCAATGCGGTGCAGGCCGAGCACTGCCGACTGCGGGGGGTTGATGATCGGGGTCGACATCAGGCCGCCGAACACGCCGCCGTTGGAAATCGTGAAGGTTCCGCCCTTCATGTCTTCCATGGTCAGCGTGCCGTCCTTGGCGCGCTTGCCGAAGTCGGCGATAGCTTTCTCGATGCCGGCAAAGCCGAGCTTGTCGCAGTCCCTGACAACCGGAACGACCAGGCCGTTCGGCGCTGAAACCGCGATCGAGATGTCGACGTAGTCGTGGTAGACGATTTCGTCCCCATCGATCTGGGCGTTGACGGCCGGGATGTCCTTGAGCGCCAGGACCGAAGCCTTTGCGAAGAACGACATGAAGCCGAGCTTGATGCCGTGCTTCTTGGCGAAGACGTCCTTGTACTTCTCACGCGCCTCGATGACGGCGGACATGTCGACGTCGTTGAAAGTGGTCAGAAGCGCCGCATTGTCCTGCGCGGACTTCAGGCGCTTGGCGATCGTCTGACGCAGGCGCGTCATCTTCACCCGCTCCTCGTTGCGCGCCGTTGCCGGCGCAGCGACGGGCGCGGCGGCGGGAGCCGAAGCCGGCTTGTTCCCTGCCTGCTTAGACTGGGCGGCGGCCACGACGTCATCCTTGGTGATGCGCCCGTCCTTGCCGGTGCCCTTGATGGTCGCCGGATCGATGCCGTATTCCAGCACTGCGCGGCGCACGGCGGGCGAAAGCACGGCAGCGCCGGAACCTTCCTCCGCCGTCGGAGCGGGGGCGGGGGTGGCAGCCGCCGGAGCCGGTGCATCGGTCTTTGGAGCGGCGTCCTTCTTGGGGGCGGGCGCCGGAGCGGCTCCGGTGCCTTCTTCGATCGTAGCGATCAGCGCGCCGACGGTGACGGTTTCGCCTTCCGCGACGATCTGCTGGCCCATGACGCCGGCCTGCGGCGACATGACGTCAATCGCGACCTTGTCGGTTTCCAGGCTGGCGATGGGCTCGTCCGCGGCGACGGCTTCGCCCGGCTGCTTCAGCCACTGGCCGATGGTGGCTTCGGAGACGGACTCGCCGAGCGTGGGGACCTTGACTTCAATGGACATGGTTTATCTCAAGCCTTCTGCTTGCGACGGAGTTCGGAACGGACGGAAAGGTGCAGCGCATCGGCAACCAGCGCCGCCTGCTCGGCTGCGTGGCGTTTGGCAAGGCCAGTAGCCGGCGATGCGGAGGCGTGGCGGCCGGCATAACGCGGGCGCACGTTCCGGACGCCGGCCTCCCTGGCGGCTCCCTCAATCTGTGATTCCACAAAGAACCACGCGCCGTTGTTGCGCGGCTCTTCCTGACACCAGACGATTTCCTCCAGGTTCTTCATGCGCGAAAGGCGCAGCGCCAGCGGCTCTCCAGGGAAGGGATAGAGCTGCTCGATGCGGATGATCTGCGTATCGTCGATCTCGTTCTCATCCCGGGCCTCGAACAGGTCGTAGGCGACCTTGCCTGAACACAGGATCACTTTCTTCGTGTCCTTGTCCTCGGGCGGCTTGGGGTCCGAGAGGATGCGGAAGAAGTGGCCTTCGCCCACGAAGTCCGACGCCTGCGACTTCGCCTTGGGGTGGCGCAGCAGCGATTTGGGGGTCATGATGATCAGCGGCTTGCGGAACGGGCGGTGCATCTGCCGTCGTAGCACGTGGAAATAGTTCGACGGCGTTGTGATGTTGCAGACCTGGATGTTATCCTGAGCGCAAAGCTGCAGGAAACGTTCCAGGCGCGCTGAAGAGTGCTCCGGTCCCTGGCCTTCGTAACCATGGGGCAGCAGCATGACGAGGCCGTTGGCGCGCAGCCACTTGGCCTCGGCGGCGGCGACGTACTGGTCGATCACGATCTGCGCGCCGTTGGCGAAGTCACCGAACTGGGCTTCCCACAGGACGAGCGTCTTCGGGTCGGCGCTGGCGTAGCCATACTCGAACCCGAGCACACCATATTCCGACAGCGTCGAATCGAGGACCTCGAAACGCCCGTGCGGCAAGGTAGCGAGCGGCACGTACTTGTGCTCGTCCTTCTGGTCGACCCAGACCGCATGGCGCTGGGAGAAGGTGCCGCGTCCAGAGTCCTGACCGGACAGGCGCACCGAATACCCTTCCGAGCACAGGCTGCCGAAAGCGAGTGCCTCTGCAGTGGACCAGTCGAAGCCTTCGCCGTCCTTGAACATGGCGCGCTTGGCGTCGAGCACGCGGGCCAGCGTCTTGTGGACGGTAAGGTCTTCGGGAACGGTCGTCAGTGTGCGGCCCAGGCTCTCGAACAGCTTGTTCTCGATGCCGGTCGGCACATTGCGGCGCGCGGTTTCCACATCGACCGGCTTGTGAAAGCCACTCCACTGGCCGCCGAACCAGTCGGCCTGATTGGCCCTGTAGGTCTTGGCAGCCTCGAACTGCTCCTCGAGATGCTCGATGAAGCCAGCTTCGGTCTCGGGCAGGAACGTGTCGTCGATCACGCCTTCGGCCTTGAGGCGTTCGGCATAGATCTGGCTGACGGGCGGATGCTTGCGGATCTGCGCATACATCAGCGGCTGAGTGAAGCCCGGCTCGTCGCCCTCGTTGTGACCGAAGCGGCGATAGCACCACATGTCGATCACGATATCGCGGCCGAAGGTCTGGCGGTAATCAATCGCCAGCTTGCAGGCAAAGGTCACGGCTGCCGGATCGTCGCCGTTGACGTGCAGGATCGGCGCCTGAACGCCTTTGGCCACGTCGGACGGGTAGGGCGAGTTCCGAGCGAATTGCGGGCTCGTGGTGAAGCCGATCTGGTTGTTGATGATGAAGTGGATGCAGCCGCCGGTATTGTAGCCCTTCACACCCGACAGCCCGAAGCACTCCCACACGATGCCCTGCCCGGCGAAAGCTGCGTCGCCGTGGATCAGGACCGGCAGCACCTGCTTGTGCTTGGCACCTTCGCCAATATCGTCGCCGATGTCATCGTGGATAGTCTGGTAGGCGCGGACCTTGCCGAGCACGACCGGGTCGACCGTTTCCAGGTGCGAGGGGTTGGGCATCAGGCTCATGTGGACCTTGATGCCGTCGAACTCGCGGTCGGTGGACGTGCCGAGGTGATACTTCACGTCGCCTGAACCGCCCACGTCTTCGGGATTGGCGGTGCCGCCCGAGAACTCGTGGAAGATCACCTTGTAGGGCTTGGCCATCACGTTCGCGAGGACGTTCAGGCGGCCGCGATGGGCCATGCCGTAAACGATTTCCTTCACGCCGAGCTGGCCGCCGTACTTGATGACCGACTCCAGCGCCGGGATCATCGATTCGCCACCATCGAGGCCGAAACGCTTGGTGCCGACGTATTTCTTGCCGAGAAACTTTTCGTACTGCTCGCCGCGGACCACGGCCTGAAGGATCGCCTTTTTGCCGTTGGCGGTGAACTCGATCTCCTTGTCGGCACCCTCCATGTGGTCCTGCAGGAAGCGGCGTTCCTCGGTGTCGGAAATGTGCATGTATTCGAGGCCGACCTTGCCGCAGTAGTTGGCGCGCAAGATCTGAACGATCTCGCGGACGGTCGTCCATTCGAGGCCCAGCGCGCCGCCGACGTAGACGGGGCGATCCTGCGCGGCGCCGGAAAAGCCGTGGTACTCGGGAGTCAGGTCCGCGGGCAGCTTGCGCTGGTTGAGGCCGAGAGGGTCCAGGTCTGCTGCAAGGTGGCCGCGCACGCGATATGTGCGGATCAGCATCATTGCACGGATGGCATCCGCCGCAGCCTCGTCTATGCGCCCTGCATCGATCTTCGGCCCGCCCTTGGCGGTGGCCTTTTCGATCTGTGCCTTGAGCGCGGTGGGGTCGAGGCCCTGGGTCCAGTCGTCCTCGTTCTCCGCGCCCACGCGGGGCCAGTTCGAACGCTGCCAGCTGGGGCCAGCCTGCACTTCATCGAGATCGACGTCGGGCATGAAATCCATATTCTCGTTGCCCATCGGAACCACCTTCTAACGCGCCGGAGTTTGGCCGTCGGCGCTATCGAGCAAACAAAGTTTCGGACGAAAGTTTCCGGGGAGGAGGTCGTAGTCCGATGCAAAATCCGGCGTTGTCGGCGCCTTGTCGTTATCGTCGTCGTCACTTTCCGGCGGAACGTGAAACACGCTCCGCCGGAAAAATCAGGTCAGGCGTATTCCTTCAGGACTTCCATCAGGGTTTCGCCCAGCAGCGACGGCGAAGGCGAGACGCGGATGCCTGCCTCTTCCATCGCCGCGATCTTGCTTTCGGCATCGCCCTTGCCGCCCGAGACGATGGCGCCGGCGTGGCCCATGCGGCGGCCCGGAGGCGCCGTGCGGCCCGCGATGAAGCCGGCCATCGGCTTCTTGCGGCCGCGCTTCGCCTCGTCCTTGAGGAATTGCGCAGCCTGTTCTTCCGCGTCGCCGCCGATTTCGCCGATCATGATGATCGACTTGGTCTCGTCGTCGGCCAGGAACAGTTCCAGGACGTCGATGAAATTGGTGCCGTTGACCGGGTCGCCGCCGATGCCGACTGCAGTGGTCTGGCCGAGGCCGGCATTGGTGGTCTGGAACACGGCTTCATAGGTAAGCGTGCCCGAGCGCGAAACAACGCCCACCGAACCCTTGGAGAAGATGTTGCCGGGCATGATGCCGATCTTGCACTCGTTCGGCGTGAGCACACCGGGGCAGTTCGGGCCGATCAGGCGCGAGTTGGAGCCGGTCAGGGCGCGCTTCACCGGGATCATGTCGAGCACCGGAATGCCCTCGGTGATGCAGATGATCAGTTCCATCTGGGCGTCGATCGCCTCGAGGATCGCGTCGGCGGCGCCTGCGGGCGGGACATAAACGCACGACGCGGTCGCGCCGGTCGCGGCCTTCGCCTCATGCACGGAATTGAACTGCGGCAGGCCGAGGTGCTCGGTGCCGCCGCGGCCCGGCGTCACGCCGCCGACCATCTTGGTGCCATAGGCAATGGCGGTTTCGGTGTGGAAGCTGCCGGTCTTGCCGGTCATGCCCTGGGTAATGACCTTGGTGTTCTTGTCTACGAGAATGGACATCGGTTTTTCCTGTTCCTGATCTTGGAAGCAGCCGGTGAAGGCGGGAAGAAATCGCGTATTTGGCGCGGCGGCGCGGCCTGAAAATCAGGCGTACCGCCGCGCGGGATTGCCTTCAGGCCAGGCTCTCGTCGATGCCCTTGCAGGCCACGAGCAATTCCTTGACCGCGTCGATCGAAACCTGCAGGCCGGCCTTGGCCGTTTCGTTCAGCTCGATCTCGATCACTTCCTCAACGCCGTCCTTGCCGATCTTCACCGGCACGCCGACGTAGAGGCCGTCGACGCCGTACTGCCCTTCGAGGTAGGCGGCGCAGGGCAGGATGCGCTTCTGGTCGCCGAGGTAGCTCTCAGCCATGGCGATGGCGCTGGCGGCCGGGGCGTAGAAGGCGGAGCCGGTCTTGAGCAGGCCGACGATTTCGCCGCCGCCGTTGGCTGTGCGCTTCACGATCTCGTCGATGCGCTCCTGCGTGGTCTTGCCCATCTTGATGAGGTCGGGGACGGGGATGCCCTTGACGGTCGAGTATTCGACCACCGGCACCATGGTGTCGCCGTGGCCGCCCAGCACGAAGCTGGTCACATCGCGCACCGAAACGCCGAATTCCCAAGCGAGGAACGTGGAGAAGCGCGCCGAATCCAGCACGCCGGCCATACCGACGACCTTGCTGTGCGGCAGGCCGGAAAATTCGCGCAGCGCCCAGACCATCGCGTCGAGCGGGTTGGTAATGCAGATCACGAACGCGTCAGGGCAGTTGTTCTTGATGCCTTCGCCGACTGCCTTCATGACCTTGAGATTGATGCCGAGAAGATCGTCGCGGCTCATGCCAGGCTTGCGGGGCACACCGGCGGTGACGATGACGACGTCCGCACCCGCAATGGCCGCATAATCACTGGAACCGGTGATCTGGGCATCGAAGCCTTCGACCGGGCCGCACTGCGACAGGTCGAGTGCCTTGCCCTGGGGAACGCCGTCGGCGATGTCGAACAGGACGATATCGCCCAGTTCCTTCTGCGCGGCGAGGTGCGCCAGCGTGCCGCCGATGTTGCCGGCGCCGATAAGGGCAATCTTCTTACGAGCCATGATGCGTGCGTGTCCTTCCCAGTGGCGGGATTTACGGACTCCAATAGCGGCCTGCTCCATCCCGCGAAGGCAGGCGCCGACGTTTGCAGGGGCGCCCTACGCCCCTCTACAGGACATTGCAACCGCGAAACGGCGCATCGAGCCGCAGTGAAGACGGATTTATTTGATAAGAGTTCGCAATAGCATTAGTGGGCAGAGTTTTGCTTTTTTTTACCACTTGGGCTCGGGTTGCGTCCGTCAGTCGCTGAGTGCAAGGTTCCTGGCGCAGGCGTCCGCCATGCGCCGGTCCAGCTTTCGACATATTTCCAGCCAGTGGTCGCGGCTGGCTTCGTCGCCCATGGATTGAGCGGTGATGGCATGCGAACGCGCGGAGGATGCCGCGGAAAGCCCATGCACCGCAAAATGTCGCAGCGCATCGGTCAGGATTTGGCCGTCCATGCTCAGGTCTGGACGCTTGCGGTTGTTGCGCGTGAGGCGGACGGGGATGCCGACTGGCGGGCGATTGTCGTTGACCGCGTTCAGAAGTACGGAAACGCGCAGCGGATGCACGATCACGGAGGTCGATCCTCCCCAGGCGGCAGCGAAGCGTATTGTCATGTGGTCTTGGGGCCTCAAGCTTGTCGTCAGCGTGCAGCCCCCGTCTAGCGAGCAGGTTCTAATCTTTCGTGAGAGGCTTTGGTTGCCGAATTGTTGCCAAGGCGGGCATATGCCTCGTCGAGACAACGGCGGACGGTGGGCAACATCTGGAGGTCAGGTGCCCGGCTGTGTGATCCATTTGCCCGAGTTGGCATATTCGGGCTTGATGCCGTGCGCCTCGGGCAGGTTCCGGGCCTTGTAGACAGTGTCGCCGCCGCGCTCGCGCAGTTCGGCCGTATAGGTGGGGGCAGGCGCCGCCGCGCTCGGCGCGACCGGCGCGGTCGTCTGCGATTTCAGATCGAAGGCCTTTTGCACTGCGACCGGATCTATTGCGGGTAAGTAGGCGTCCGGCGATTCGGCGCGCGGATGCGGCGCCGCCATGGGCTCGCCCCCGAGGTAGGCAAAGCGGAACGCGCCGGGCCGGCCTGCCGCGCCGTTGAAGCTGTAGAACAAGTGCGCGCCAATGGTGCCGAGGTAGCGCAGGCTCGGCGCCCAGTAGGGGTGGACCTGGAAGGTGTGGTAGTGCGTAGCGAGGCCGGCTGGGCGATAGACATATCCGGCCAGCGCCTGCCGGGCGACAGTCTCAGCCCGGTTCCAGAACAGCGCTGACGGACGCCGCGCCAGCGATCCGTCGCAGGTAAACGAGAACTGACAGCCGCTGCTGCGCTCCGACCCCTGATAGACCACGCCGCATACCGTGTTGGGGTAGGCCGGATGGGCCACGCGGTTGAGCACTACCTGCGCCACCGCGCGCTGGCCCGCGTCGGGCTCGCTGGCGGCCTCATAATAGATTGCGGCGGTCATGCACTGTAGTGCGCGTGTCCGGTCGACGCCGGAATTGTCGACGCGTAGCGGCCGCGCGGCGGGGCCGGTTTGCAAAATGGCTCCCGGCGCGGGATCTTCCGCGTCCGAGCGGATGCCTTCGCCAACCTTGAGCACCGGCTCTTCCGCGGTCAGGTAATAGAATGCCGATCCCGGAAAACTCGCTCCTGCTTGTTCGAACGGCATGGGTGATACGATGGGATCGGTGGCCACTGCATCGGCTATGTCGAAGCGGTCCCACTGTTCCGGCGCGGCCAAGGCCGGAAGGGCAACAGCGGCGAGAGCGCCGGTGCCAAGAGCCAGGCGGCGCTTCGGCTGCGGCCGGGCGGTTTTCACACGCCGGGCGAATCGCGCGCTGAAGTCGGACGGGCGCATCTCTTCCCATTCGGACCACGCCGATGCCGTGGAGGCAGCAGGGAGAGCGGCAGCGGGCACTCGGTTCCTTTCGCGGCGGCGCCTGCAGGGAAGGGCGCAAGCAGGCATCACCGGCGCTAAAGCGGCGCGGCCGGCAATGCATCCGCGCTCTGCGGGCCGTCCCCTTGCGGGACACCAATCGAGCATAGGCTTAACCGCTTAAGAAATTGCTCCGTCCCCTGCCATCGCTGCGCGCGGGCGCTATTGCCAATACGGCCCGCTGGGCCTATCGGCCCGCGCAACGTCATGGGTTGTCCGCCGCTCCGGCAGGGGAGGCGGACCTAAGAGGGAAGCCGGTCCTGCATCCAGTCAGTCTGGACGCGGGGTATTTCCGGCGCTGCCCCCGCAACTGTGACCGGGGAGCCCGCGCTCCGTATGCCACTGGCCGACCATGAGGGGGCGGCTGGGAAGGCGAGGGCGGGCAGTGATCCGGGAGCCAGGAGACCTGCCCGTGTCTGTCGTTCCGCGCCGGGCGGGGTGTACCGGAATGCAGCGAGTACCGCGCCGTAAAGGCGTGTCCTCGGCCATGAACGGCACTTCGTTCAGGTTGGAGGAATGTACGTGAAGTATCTGTTTTTGCTGGGCTCGACCCTTTCGATCAGCGCGCCCGTAATGGCGCAGGACCAGGATGACGTCCTGTCGCCCCGCCCGGACCCGATCGTGGTCACCGCTACGCGCACCGAAGTACCGATCACCCAGATCGGCCAGTCCGTCAGCATCATCACCCGCGATGATATCGAGCGCACCCAGGCGATTACCGCGACCGACGTGCTCGCTAGGCTGCCGGGCATCTCTACCGTCCAGTCCGGCGGCTTCGGCCAGCCTGCCAGCGTCTTCGTACGCGGCGCCGACAACGCCCAGTCGCTGGTATTGATCGACGGCGTGCGGATCAACGATCCGGGCGATGTCGGCGGCGGCTTCGATTTCGGCGCGCTTACCATCGGCCAGTTCGACCGGGTCGAAGTGGTACGTGGTTCCTCGGGGGTGTTGTGGGGCAGCCGCGCCATCGGCGGCGTCATCAACTTCATCACCGCTCGCCCGACCGAGCAGTGGCAGGCCCGCGCGCAGGCCGAGTACGGCTGGCGCGACCGCAAGCAGGCCTCCGCGTCGGCTTCGGGCCTGCTCGGGCCGGTAGGCCTGACGCTCGGCGGCAACTGGCTGAAGGGCGATGGCTTTTCTGCCTTCAATGAACGCCGCGGCGGGATCGAGAAGGACGGCTTCGAAAGCAAGAGCGCGAACATCCGCGCTCAGGTGGATATCGCCGCCGGCCTTTCCGCCGATGCTGGCGGTTTCTGGACCAAGGCTGATTACGATTACGACAATACCGGCGCGGATGCCCTAAACGTGGGCGAAAAGCGCGATACCGTGGGCTATGCCAACCTTCGCTATTCCGGTTTGGACGATCGTCTGAACGCCCGCGTCGGCTTTGGCCTGAACGACACCCGCCGGATCTCCGATGATGCCGTGTTCGGTCCGTACCAGACTGACGGCCGCACCGAGCGTTTCGAGGGGCAGGTCTCCTTCGCGCCTGTCGAGATGGTCTCCGTGCTGCTCGGCGCGGAGACCGAGAAGCAGAAGTTCTCCGACAATTTCGGCTCCGACGATTCGACATCTATCGACAGCTACTTCGGCAACCTGACGGTGCGCCCGCTCGCCGGCCTGACGCTCAACGGCGGCGTGCGCTACGATGACAATTCCGATTTCGGCGACAAGACCACGCTCGCCGCCAACGGCGCCTGGGTGATCGGCACCGGCATCAACGCGCCGGTCGTTCGGGCTAGCTACGGCGAAGGCTTCAAGGCGCCGTCGCTCTATCAGCTCTATACCAATGCCGGCTTCCGCGCGCTTGATCCCGAAACCTCGAAGAGCTGGGACGTCGGCGTCGAGCAGCCTTTTGCCGAGGGCACCGGACGCTTCACGCTGACCTATTTCGACCGCAAGACCAGGAACCTGATCGACTACGACCTGACCAGCTTTAACTACTACAACGTCGGGCGGGCGCGAGCTCGGGGCCTCGAACTGGGCATGCAGGTCGTGAACTGGGAAGGTTTCGACGTGAACCTCGCCTATACCTATCTCGATGCGACCAACGAACTGACCGGTGCGCGGCTCGCCCGCCGTCCGCAGAGCAACCTCTACGCCAGCCTCGACAAGGCGTGGGACGTCGGTCTGCGCCTTGGCGCGGATCTGCGCGTTGGCGGCGGCCGCTATGACGACACGGCCAATGCGCGGTACGTCGATGGCCACCTCGTCGTCGGTCTGCGCGGTTCCTTCGCGGTGACGCCGAACTTCGAGGTCTATGGCCGCGTCGAAAACCTGCTCGACCGGCACTACGAAGTTGTGCGGACTTACGGCACGCCTGGCCGCTCGGCCTATGCCGGGGTGCGGGTGAAGATGTGATCCAGCGCTGCTCTCCTTTCCCCGGCCGCGCCTTGAGCGGGCGGGGAGGGAAGCCGCGAGGCGCAGCGCGTCTCGTGGCGCTGGCAGCGCTGACACTACTGGCTGCTTGCGGACAGACCGAAGCAGCGCCGCCGCATGGTCAAGATGCGCGCCCGACCATCGTCTCGCTCAATCCTTGCACCGATGCCGTGCTGGCTGAGATCGCGCGTCCCGGGCAACTCCTCGCGCTCTCGCATTACAGCCACGATCCGGCATCGAGCTCGATGGACGTTGCGCTGGCCCGGCGCTTCCCATCGGTTTCGGGATCGGTCGAGGAGATCGCTGCGCTATCGCCCGACGTCGTGGTCGCGAGCGCCTTCCTTGCACCCTCGACCCGCAGCGCGCTGAATGACCTGGGCATTCGTGTGGTGACGATGCCTATCGCGACCGATGTCGCGCAGTCGGAAGCGCAAGTGCGCGAACTGGCCGCACTTTCCGGCAATGGAGAGGCTGGGGAGCAGCTTGTCGGCAGGATCGAACTTGCTTTGAAAAATGCGGTGCCTCCGTCCGGAACTCCGGTGATGAGTGCGCTGGTTTGGGAATCGAGCGGCATCGTCGCAGGCGACGGGACGCTGATTGCCGAGCTTCTGCGGCGCACTGGTTTCGTCAACGGAGCCGCCGCGAGGGGGCTGTCGCAGGCCGACTACTTGCCGCTCGAGCGCGTGATCCTTCACCCGCCCCAAGTGATCTTCGCCGTGGGCGACGAACAGTCCGAGGAGGATCGCATGCTGCGCCACCCGGCGCTTGCCGGGTTGCCGGGGCTGCGACACGCCGCGTTGGACAGTTCGCTGCTGTGGTGTGGCGGACCGACCATTCCCAAGGCCCTGGAACGGCTTTCCGAGATACGCCGCCGGATGACCGGATCGTGACCCGGCGCGGCCTGATCCTCGCTCTGGTGGCGGCGATTGCGACCACGGTGGCGCTGTCGCTCCTGGCAGGGCGAGTGTGGATCGATCCCTTCGCACCGGGCAGTCACAATGCGGTCGTGATCTTGATGCAATTGCGCCTGCCGCGTGCGGTGTTGGCGATCGTTCTTGGCAGCGGGTTGGGCGCGGCGGGGGCGGCGATGCAGGGCTACTTGCGCAACCCGCTCGCCGATCCCGGCCTGTTCGGCGTTGCCCCAGGCGCGGCGCTGGGCGCGGTGCTCAGCTTCTGGACCGGCTATGCCGCCTCCACCTGGCTGCTCCCCGTCTTTGCGCTGATCGGCGCGGGCGGGGCGATGGGCCTGCTGGCGCTCATCGCCGGACGGCAGGGCGGCGTCGCGGTATTTACTCTCGCGGGTCTGATGATCTCCAGCCTTGCCGGCGCGCTCACCAGCCTTGCCATCAGTCTTTCACCAACGCCCTTCGCTCTCAGTGAAATCGTCATCTGGCTGATGGGGGCGCTGGCGGACCGGTCATGGAGGGACGTGTGGATTGCCGCACCGCTCACCTTTGCCGGCATCGCGCTGCTTGCCGCCGCCGGCCGCAGCCTCGATGCACTTACGCTGGGAGAGGCAACCGCGCGTTCGCTTGGCGTCGACCCGCGCCGGTTGCAGGCATTGATGATCGCGGGGATCGGGCTTACGGTGGGCGGAGGTGTTGCCGTGGCCGGAATTATCGGCTTCGTCGGGCTGGTGGTACCTCATCTGGTGCGTCCGCTCACCGACCGGCGCCCCAGTTCGCTGATCCTGCCAAGCGCGCTCGCCGGGTCGCTGCTGCTTATCGTTGCCGACTGTCTGTGCCGTATACTGCCGCTGGCTGGCGGGGAACTGCGCCTCGGCATCGCCCTCAGCCTGCTCGGTGCGCCGTTCTTCCTCTACCTGCTCATAAAGATGCGCCGGGGGCTGGCATGACGCTGGAGACCACGGGACTGGAAGTCGCAGGGCGCTTGCATGACCTGTCGATCAGCCTGCAACTGGGCGAAGTGACGGCGATCTGCGGCCCGAACGGTGCGGGCAAGTCCACGTTGCTGTCGTGCCTGGCTGGTCTGCTGACGCCGGACGCCGGCGAAGTCAGGATGGGCAGGCAGGCGATGCAGCGGATCGACCGCCGCAGCCGCGCCCGGACCATCGGCTATCTGCCGCAGTCCGGCGAAGCGGTATGGGATGTCTCTGTCGAGGTGCTGGTCTCGCTGGGCCGCCTGCCGTGGCAAGGCGCGCCTGCTCCCGAGGCGCATGCCGCAATCGAGGAAGCCATCGCCGCGATGGACCTGCAGGATTTGCGCCACCGGCCCGTTTCGCGTCTGTCGGGCGGCGAGCGGGCGAGGGCGCTGATGGCGCGCGTGCTGGCGACCCGGCCGGGCTGGCTGCTGGCAGACGAACCCCTCGCCAATCTCGATCTCGCGCACGCCGCTGGCCTCATCCAGCGCCTGCGCCAACAGGCGGAAGCGGGGCGCGGCGTCGTCCTGGTGCTGCACGATCTGGCCGCCGCGATGAACCATGCCGACCGCGTGATCGTACTCGACAAGGGCCGCCTCGCCGCCGACGGGGCGCCCGAGTTCGCCCTTGATGCAGCAACGATCGAGCGCGTTTGGCAGTGCCGGACTGAATGGCTCGGCGATCCCGGCACGCGGGCTCTGTCGGTGCTGTGAGAGCAGCACTTAGAGGTCGCTGATTTCCGGCTCCACGATCCGAAGCTTGGGCCAGCGCGATAGCCATGCCTTTGCAGCGATCCGTTCGGCGAAGACGTTGTGCTTTGCCGCGTGGAAGCGCGGTCCGGGGCGCAGGAGCAGGGCGAACAGGTCGTCCAGACCAAGCGGTGCGGAGATCTCGCATTCGTCCGCGCCGATCCGCCGTGCGGCAACCGCGGTTGCCGTCTCCGGCCAGCAGCGCATCGCGTCGGCGCTGGACGCATAAGGGCGATCTCCATTGCGCAGGTGCATTCTCGCCTGGTTTTTTACCGACCAGTCGATGGACGGATCGGCGGCGCGGAGCACGGCTTCCAGTTCGCGGTCCTCTTTCGCACCCGATCGGCTGGGGTCGTGCCAGATCACATCCACGTCACCGGTGAGCGGACCGGCGAGGCGCCGGTGCAGGTGGTCCCACACGGCGTTGCGGACGAAGCCGGCAGCTATCCAGCAATCGGGCAGTTCCAGCGCCGCTACCACTTCCAGCATGCGCCAGCGAACCGGGTCGGCGCGAAGAATCCGGGTTACGGTGCGTTCGGTGTCCATCCGGCCGGGATAGAGGCCTCCCGCCGGCTTTGGAACGTCGCTCGTCAGGCCTTCCGCAGCCTGAACCACAGCGCGACCAGCATCGCACCCGTGAGCAGTGCGTGGAAACCGATCAGCCACGCCACGGCGAGCACGGTCACCGCCGGATTGGTCAGCAGGATATAGATGAGTGCGAGCCCGACCAGGACGGCGGTCACGCCAAGCAGCCCGAGGAGCCATTCCCCATCGATCTGCCGGCGAAGGCGGATGGCGGCGGAAATCTGGCCGACCCCCGTACCGAGATAGAAGGCGGCCATGCACAGTACCAGCACGAAGGCGTAGGCATAGGCGCTCATCAGCGGCCAGATCACGAACAGCACACCGACGGCAATGCCGATCACGCCGCTGAACACCAGCGATCCCCAACGCTCCGTATGGTGCCGCGCGCCGCGTATGCCGCTGATCAGCGAGAATATCCCGTCGATGAACACAAACGCGGCGAAAAGCATGGCTGCGGCAAGAACTGCCGTTCCGGGCAGGAACAGGGCGATGATCCCGAACGCGATCGCCAGTAAACCGCGAAACAGGAACCAGCCGGCATTGTGGCCCGGCAGGCGGAACAGATCCCATCCGCCGGCCGGATCAGTCGCGGTAGTGTCGGTCGCATAGGTATGATCGGGCGTATTGGCCATGGCTTTGCTCCGGCGAAGGTGTAGTTCTTGGTGCTACGCCGGGCAAACGAACGGCCCGCCGCGCGGTTCCACCGGGATACCGCAGCGACGGGCCGCGAACATTGCAAGCGATCAAATTGCCCGGGGTCTACTTCTCCCTGCCCGTCAGGCCTTTCGCCTCCATCATCGGCTTCAGGTCCGGGTCGCGGCCTGTGAAGTCGCGGTACATCACCGAATAGTCTTTCGAGTGGCCTTGGCCGAGGAAGCTGGCGCGGATGTGATCGCCGTTCTTTCGGGTCATGCCGCCATTGGCTTCCACCCATGCCCACCCGTCATGCGCGAGCATCTCGGTCCATATGTAGGCGTAGTAGCCTGCCGAATAGCCGTTGCTCCAGATGTGACGGAAGTAGGGCGTCTTGTAGCGAGGCGGGATGAGCCCGGTCTTGAGGCCGCGCTGGTCCATGTCGGCCAGCGCCTTTGCCTCCACCGTCATCGGCGCGGCTGCCGATTGTTCCGGCGAGAGCGTGTGCCAGTCCATGTCGAGCGTTGCCGCTTCCAGCGTCTCACCGAATTCCAAGCCCTGGTTCCATTTCGCCGTCGCCTTGATCTTGTCCATTAGCGGCGCCGGGATCTGTGCACCGGTCTCGTGATGCTTGGCGAAATGCTGCAAGACTGCAGGAACAGTGGCGAAATTCTCGTTGAACTGGCTGGGAAATTCCACGAAGTCGCGCGCCGTGCTGGTGCCAGACAACGAGGGATATTTCTGCGCCGCGAACATGCCGTGCAGGGCGTGGCCGAATTCGTGGAACATGGTGGTGACGTCATCCCACGTCGCCAGCGCCGGCGCGCCTTCCGCAGGGGGCGCGATGTTGAGCGTGTTGTAGATCACCGGCCGGTCGCCGGTCCTGCCGTCCTGCTCCACGAAGTTGCCCATCCATGCGCCGCCCTGCTTGTTGGGCCGGGCATAGGGATCGAAGTAGAACAGCGCGAGCGGGCTTCCGTCCTTGTCCGTCACTTCGTAGACGCGCATCGTCGCATGATACACTGGCAGGTCCTCGCGGCGCTTGAACGAGATGCCGTAGGTTTGCGTGGCGGCGTAAAATACGCCGTTTTCAAGCGTGTTCCACACGTCGAAGTAGGGTTTGATCTCGGAATCGTCGAGGTCGTACTTCGCCTTGCGGACCTTTTCCGCATAGTAGGTCCAGTCCCACGGCTGGAGCGTATCGGTGACGCCGTCCGCCCTGGCTGCATCGGCGAGGATCTTGGCTTCGCGCGCCTGAGTGGCGCCGAGCGCCGGGAAGAAGCCGTGCAGGAATTCCTTGGCCTTGGCGGGGACGCTGACCATGCGGTCATACATCTGGAAGGTCGCATAGTCGGGCAGGCCGAGCAGCTTCGCCTTGTTCGCGCGGAGCACCGCGAGCTCGCTGACTATGCCGAGCGTGTCATTGGCGCCGCCGCTGGAGGTGCGGCCGATACTGGCCTCGAACAGCTTCTTGCGGCTCTCGCGGCTGGTCAGCTGCGCCAAGGCCGGTTGCTGCGTAGTGTTGCTGAGCGCCAGCACGAACTTGCCGGGCATGCTCTTGTCGGCTGCGCGCTTGGCAGCGGCGGCAATGTCGGCCGCGGGAAGGCCGGCGAGCTCTTCCTTTCCATCGAAAACTACGGCTGCTGCATCGGTGCCGGCGGTCAGCTTTTGCGAGAATTCCGTCTCCAGCGATGCGATACGCAGGTTCATCTCCTTGAGCTTCGCCTTGTCGGCGGCATCGAGCTGGGCGCCGCGATGGACAAAGTCAGCGTAAGTCTCCTCAAGCAGCATCGCGTCCTCGCCGGTCAGCGCTTTGCCCGCGGCGCTCTCCCGCACGGCCTTGACCTTCGCGAAGAGCCGATCGTTGAGATAGATCTCGTCCTTGAGCGCGGCGAGCTTTGGCGAAGTGGCAGTGTCAATCGCGTTGAGTGTGTCGTTGGTATTGGCGCTCACCATCTGGTCGAACACGCCCGTCACCCGCGTCAGCAGCGAGCCGGCGCGTTCGATGGCAACGATAGTGTTCTCGAACATGGGCATCGCGCGGTTATTGGCGATGGCGGCGATTTCGGCGCGCTTCGCCGCGATGCCTGCCTCGATCGCGGGCTCGAAATCGCTGTCCCTGATTTTCGAGAAGTCGGGGGCATGATAGGGCAGGGTGCTTTCCTGCGCGAAGGGACCGGCGCTCGACACGGGCGGCGTCGCAGCGCGCGCGGCTTCAGGCTGCATGACGGCAACCGAAAACGAGGAAGCGGCCATGGCCAACGGGGCTGCAGCCGCCAGGAACCGGGTTTTCATGGTGTGAATCTCCAGATTTCCGGCGGCCATTGTGAAGAAGGTGAGCGCCGCGATGGGCAGCGCCGGAGGCGGCCGGATTGTTCATTGCGGAGTTTTCAAGCTGAGATTTCCGGGCTGTGCAAGCAGTTAAACAACCTAGCATGCCCCATTTCGCCTGTTCATCGATGCACGCCACATCCGTGACAACGCAAACACCCGGCAAGCAATAAAATTGCCTGCCGGGTGCCGCTGCGGGGGGTGCCGGTCGTTGCCCTTTTCAGGGCTTGCGGAAGCGTCCGTTTGACCAGACGCGCATGTTCTGATCCCTTGAATTCCTCTGCTCGCGAACGCTGTCGTCACGCTCGCGATCGAAAATCAGTGAACCGGTCGCATCACGCCCAAGGCGGCTGCGGCGGAACGGGATTTCGCCTCCGATGCTCATTATCCTCTCCTTTTGCCCAATGAACGTCGCGGGGCGGCAAAGCGTTCCCGATCAGAGCACGAGCGGAAAAATTTTCTTGGAAGTGAAGCGGGATCTGGATGCGGCCTGCGCAAGTGTTTGCTGGTCAAGGTGAGCAAGAAACACCTCCATCGCTTCGTGGAGCATGCCGGTCAGGCCGCACCCCGGGCGCAGCAGGCAGTTGCTGCAATCGGCGGGTGACAGGCAAGGCTGGCAAGGAAAAGGCGGTGTACGAAGGCGCCTGATCAACGAGTGCCGACACCCGCAGCGAACTGCGCCTGAAGCGAGGATAGCGTAGCGGCCGGAAGGAGGGGTAGTTCGCTGGCCGGCTTGCCCTTTCGCAAGGCTGCGCGGTCCTTTTCGGATGGCTCCACTGTGCGCACCCTTACCGCTGCCTTGCCGCGCGCGCGAATGCCCAGAAGATCGGCCGCACCTCTCGACAGATCGATGATGCGCGTGCTTTCGGTGAAGGGCCCGCGATCGTTGACGCGCACCACGATCCTCCGCCCGGTGTCGAGCGAAGTCACCTCGACATAGCTCGGCAGCGGCAGATCGCGGTGCGCGGCGGTGATCCAGCCGGGGCGGAAACGCTCGCCATTGGCGACCTGGTTGCCGCTCTCGGCTCCGTACCACGTCGCATAGCCGAGCATGTCGTAGCCAGGCTGCGCGCGCGGCGTGTAAGTGACACCGCGAACCGAATAGGGCGGCCCGATCCGTACCGGCATGTCGCTGACCGGGCGGAACCTGGTGCCACCTCCGCATCCCGCCAGCGCGAGTACCAGCGCAGCCGCCACTACACCACGCATTTGATCACTTGCGCTGCCGCGCGCTTTCCTCGCGCACGGCCTTGAACTCCGAGGCAGGCTTCCATGCCGGCCATGCGCCAGACGTTGCGAGTTCCTGTCCGATCGTGCCGATCAGATTCAGGTCCTGCACCGCGCCCGCCATGTTCCAGCTATCGTCGATGGCGTCGCAGGCCTGATGGTAGCAATTGCCGGTATAGGCATCGATCCACGCCTGCCCGGCCTTGGTGCCGCCTTGCTTCAGATCCGCTGCTCCGGCGATCCCCATAAGCAGCATCACCGGCACCCCGCGCTTGGCGAAAGAGAAGTGGTCGGCGCGGTAAAACAGCCCTCGCTCGGGCAGGCTTTCGGGCGTGACGATGCGGTCCTGCGTAGCGGCAATGCGCGCCATGTCGTCCTCCAGCGTGTTCTGACCTTTGCCCACGAGCGTTACGTCGTTGGCCGCACCGGCAGTCTGAAGGATATCGACCGCGAGGTTGGCTACGGTCTTTTCCAGCGGGAACACGGGATGAGAGGCATAGTATTCCGATCCCAGCAGCCCGCGTTCTTCCGCCGTCCAGGCGGCGAACACGACGCTGCGATCTGGCGCGGGACCAGCCTTCATGACGCGCGCGATGTCGAGGATGCCGGCGACGCCCAGCGCATCGTCGTTGGCGCCCGCGCGGTAGATGCGTCCCTTCGCATCGGGCTCGCCTTCGCCATAGGCGTCCCAGTGCGCGCCGAACATCACCACCTCGTCCTTGCGGTCGGTCCCTGGGATCTGACCGAGCACGTTGTGGCTGATGATCTTCTCATGTTTTACCGGTACATCGGCGTCGAAGCTCACGCCCTTGAGAGCGATCGGTTTGAAGTCGGCGCGGCGCGCATCTTTGCTCAGCTTGGCAAGGTCCAGCCCGGCACTGGTGAACAGTTTCTGCGCGGCGTCGCCGGCGATCCAGCCTTGCAACGCCAATGTGGTAAGCTCGCCCGGCTCGCGGGCGATGTCGTAGTTTTCGCCGCCAGGGCTCTTGACCACGTTCCAGCCGTAGCCTGCGCCTTCGGTCTCATGGACGATCAGCGCGCCGGCCGCGCCCTGCCTGGCCGCTTCCTCGAACTTGTACGTCCAGCGCCCGTAATAGGTCATCGTCCGGCTGCCGAACTTGCCGTAGGGCGCCTCGCCTTTCGTCGCCGAGAAATCGGGATCGTTCACAAGGAAGATCACGACCTTGCCCTTGAGATCGGCGCCCTTGAAATCGTCCCATCCGCGCTCGTCCGCCTTCACGCCATACCCGACGAAGACGACCGGCGCCCCGGCGATCCGGGCGCTGTCGTCAGGACGCAGGGTGGAGACGTAAATGTCTTCGGCTTGCGTTACCGGCATCGCGCCCTTCGGGGTCGCGAAGGCGAGGGTCTTGGCCGGTTCCAGCGCGGTGTGGAGCAGCGGCACCTGTTGCACCCACTGTCCGTCAGGACCGGCAGGTTTCAGCCCGATATCCCGCATGCGGGCGATGAGATAACCGATCGTGCGGTCTTCCCCCGCCGTGCCGGGCGCGCGGCCCTGGAACGTATCGGAGGCGAGCTCTTCCACGTCGCGCGTGATCCGATCGGCATCGACCGCGACTTGTGCATGAGTTGCGGGTGCGATGGTTGAATACAGGGTCGCAGCGAAAAGCGCCTTCCCCAGCGCGTGTTTTCCATTTCTTGGCATGCCTCCTATCCTAGGCCGCGAAACAGCAGACGCAAGGCGGGAGCAGTTCCTCGGGGAACGCCGCGCCGTTCTCTCGGTTGGATAGGGTCTTGGAGGTGCTGCAGATGTTCGAGACCATTGTCATCGCCGCTCGTGATAGAGAGCGCATGGCCGAAGTCAGCGCCATCGCCGCGCGGTTCGGGCTGGAGGCATTGGCGCTGCAGCTTGGCCTGTCTGGGAAGCGCGGCGACGATGCAGCGGCCGCTGACGAGCAGGACGCGGACCTGCCCTCGCGGACGAGGCGGGCGCTGGAAGCGCTCGGGCCAACTTACGTCAAGCTCGGCCAGATCCTTGCGACGCGCCGGGATATCCTCGGCGATGCCTGGATCGATGCGTTCGCCCGGCTGCAGGACGACGCGCCAAGGCTGCCGTTCGATGACCTGCGCGGACAAGTGGAGGCTTCGCTCGGGGCGCCGCCCGAAGAGGTATTCGCCCGCTTCGATACCGAGCCTCTCGCCGCCGCGTCGATCGCGCAGGTTCACCGCGCGACGTTACGTGACGGCACCGAGGTGGCAGTCAAGATCCGTCGCCCCGGTATACGCAGGCGGATGGAAGCGGATATGCGGTTGCTGCGTCAGCTTGCCGGGATTGTCGAGATCCGCAGCCGCACATTCCGCCGTTTCCGACCCCGGGCGATGATCGAGCAACTCGGACAGGAACTGCTCGACGAGCTTGATTTCACGCGCGAAGGGCGCAACGCCGACCTGCTGCGGGCCGACTTGGAGGGTGACACGCAAGTGAGCGTGCCGGTAATCCACTGGCAGTACAGCGGCCCCGACTTGCTGGTGATGGATTTTATCGAAGGCGTGCCACCGCGTGATCCGCAAGTGCTGCGCGAGGCGGGCATCGACCCTGATCGCATCGCCGATCTTGGCGCGCGGTTGGTGCTCGACATGGTGCTGGTGAACGGACGCTTCCACGCCGATCCGCATCAGGGCAACCTCCTGTGCATCGCGCCTGATCGGCTGGTGCTCCTCGATCTCGGCTCGGTCGGCACGATCAGCCCGCGCCGCCAGCATGAGTTTCTGACCTTCATCCTCTCGCTGCGCGCGGGGAATCCGTCCGCCGTCGCCGACATGCTGGAGCGCTGGTCGGCGGACGCCGAGGTAGCGCGCGAGCGCATCGACTCTGCTGCCGAGCGCCTGGTGGCGCGGCACGGAAACGGCCCGCTGGTGTTGAACGCAATGATCGCGGACTTTTTTCCCTTGATGCGCAAGGAAGGCCTGGTTCTGCCACCCGACCTCGCCTTGATGTTCAAGGCGATGGTGACGATGGACGGAGTGCTGACCGGGATCGCGCCGGGCTTCGATCTGTCACAAGCTCTGACTGCGATGCGCGGACGGATCGTCGCGCAGCGTCTGGCTGGCCTCGCGGCGCCGGAGAAAATGGCTGCTTTCATGCTTGAAGCCTCGCGCATTGCGGACGAGGCACCGCGGTTGATGCGCGCGGCCGCACAGCGGCTGGAGCACGGCGGGAAGGCGGACCAAATGACAGAAGACCCTGCCGCTCGTTCGCCTGCCCTGGCGCGTGCCATCTCGCGCGCCGGATGGCTGATCGGCGGCGCAATCCTTGTCCACGCGATCGCAGTTGTGGCCGCCGGGGTGGCCTGATTGGACTTGGTGCCCTATCAAGAGCCCCGCGCGGGTCGGCTCGTCCCGCCTGCGCGTCACATCTTCGCAATTGCACTCTGCGATTGCGCCGGGACCGGCCTAGAGCGCATCGCCGCTGTCCCGCCCCACGTTTGAAGGAGGTTCTTCCCTTGATGCTGCGCCATGTCCGTCACTGGCTTGCGGCAATGCTACTGATCCTGATTGCCGATCCTGCATTCGCCCAACTTCTCCCCGCTGGAGAAGAGCCATCCCAAGCCGCGTCAGAGGCCGCCCCAGTCGATCCCTATGGCCGTGAGACGCCGCGCGGCGTCGTCTCCGGGCTGGTCGATTCGCTAGCGGACAAGGATTACGCGCGGGCGGGGAATTATTTCCAGGGCACACGCAACGGAGAGCGCAAGGCGCAGATGCTCCAGACGGTGCTCGATCGCGGCGGCAGCTTGCAGACGTTCTCGGGCCTGTCCAATGCAGCGGAAGGCGCGCTGAACGACGGGCTGGACCCGGACACCGAACGCGTCGGCACGTTGGGTGACAAGGACGCTACGCCGATCCTGCTATCCCGCGGGACGGGACCGAACGGCACGACAATCTGGCGCATCTCCAGCGAGACGATGCGCGCCGTCGCTGCGCTCGACCCCGAGCCTGAGAGTCCTGAAGAGCAAGGACTGGAGTTCGCCGGCGCCTCGGTGACCGATTGGTTGATACTGCTGGGAATCGCGGGGGTGGTCTACCTGGCATTCCAGCTTGTCGCCGCCGCCGTGCTGGCGGTGATGGGGCGGATCATCGCCGACCGCGACCAGAGCCCGGCCTACCGTTTCGCGCAGGCGGCGGTGCCGCCGCTCAGTCTGTTCCTATCCACCATCGCCTTTCGCATCTGGGCGGACAATCTACCGGTCTCGATCGTCGCCCGCCAGATCCTGCTGAAGTACATCGGCATCTTCGCGCTGGTGGCGCTGGCGTGGTTTCTCGCCAGGCTGATCGATGCCATCGCGCGCATTGCTATCGTGCGGATGGAAGAGCGTGGGCAGAGGCAGGTGGTCTCGGTCATCGCGCTGCTGCGCCGTGCGGCCAAGGTGCTGCTTCTGTTCGGTGCCGTGGTCGCCATTCTCGACACGTTCGGGATCGATGTCACCACCGGCATCGCGGCTCTGGGCATCGGCGGTATCGCCCTTGCCCTCGGCGCGCAGAAAACGGTCGAGAACCTCGTCGGCAGCGTCTCGCTGATCGCCGACAAACCGATGCAGATCGGCGACTTCTGCAAGCTGGGCGATGTCACGGGCACGATCGAGGATATCGGCATCCGCTCCACTCGCGTGCGCACGCTGGCGCGGACGGTGGTGACTATCCCCAACGGCGACCTCTCGGCCCAGAAGATCGAGAATTACTCGAAGCGCGACCAGTTCCTGTTCAACCCCACCATCGGCGTCGAGTACGGGATCGGCTCGGCCAAGCTGCTGGAGGCGGTGGAACTGATCGAAGCCGTGCTCAATGAACATGACCGGGTCATCAAGCCGGGCTGCCGCGCGCGCTTCACACTGTTCGGTGACAGTGCGCTCAATATCGAGATTTTTTCCTACCTGCAGGCGGCGGATTTCGACGAGAGCCTGGTGATCCAGCAGGATCTGCTGCTGATGATCTTCATGAAGCTGGAGAAGGCAGAAATCGGCATTGCATTCCCGACGCGCACGGTGCGCCTGATCAGTGGGAGTGTGGAAGAGGCGAAGGAACAGCTCGGAGCTGCCGTATCCGGCGACTGACGGGGCCACCTTGCAGTCGCATGCAGGCAACATCATCACCATTCGGATACGAAGTGACATTCGCCGATTATACCGCATCAGGCATCCAAACTTTTCCACGCGACCCGCAAGTTAGCAGGCGGGTGCTGGCTCAGCTGCGCGCGAAGGCTGCTGCCTGGGCCACCTGGTCGGCTGACGGCCTGACGCCGGTATAAAGCACGAACTGTTCGAGCGCCTGCAATGTCGCCACTTCGGCGCCCGTGATCAGCCGTTTGCCAGCCTCGCGCGCGGTGCGCAGGAAGGTGGTTTCGGCGGGATATTGCACGACGTCGAACGCGATCTGCGCGTTCTTGATCAGCGCCTCGGGAAAGGGCAGGGAATCGGTGTCGCCGCCGGTCATGCCGATCGGGGTCACGTTGATCAGCATCGGCACGCGATGTTCCACCTCGGGCGACCACGCGAAGGCGTATAGCGCGGCCAACGCGCTTCCGGCGATTTCGTTGCGGGCCGCGATCGTGCCGTGACGAAAGCCGGCGTCGCGCAGGGCGGCGGCGACCGCCTTGGCCATGCCGCCCGATCCGCGCAGCACGAACGGTGTGGCGGGGTCGATGTCTGAAACGAGGATGCGTACGGCGCCGTAGTCGGTATTGTAGCCTGTCAGGCGCCCGTCGTCGTTGACGATGGTGTTGACGCTGTCAATGGCGGCGGCGGTCTGGTCCAGCCCGTCTATCAGCGGGATCACCGCTTCCTTGAACGGCATCGAGATCGCGCAGCCCCGAATGGCCAGCGCCCGTATCCCGCCGATTGCCGCCGGCAGGTCGGTAGTGCTGAAGGACTTGTAGACGTAGTCCAAACCGGTCAGCTCGTAGAGCCTGTTGTGAAACCGCGAACCGAAATTGCCAGGACGTGCGGCAAGAGACATGCACAGCCGCGTGTCACGGCCGATAGGTGGTTTTTCCGACGACATGTGCGGTGTGCTAGCACATGGGCCGAGCGCGCGAAACCGTGCCGGTCAGCGGGCGCAGCGCTCGTAATATCCAGCCCGGCAATCGGAGACATCGCGGCGCCACTCGGCCATCGCCGCGTCATATTCTTCCAGCGCATGCGCATAAGCGCCCTGACCGGCATCGGATCGCTGTTCGGGGCGCGGCGTGTTTGCGGCGCGCCCCTCGCGGTAGGTCTGCCAGCCCTGCGCGTAACCGGCATCGCGCTCGCGCACATGGGCAAGCTGGTCGTCGTTGAGTTGACGGATAATCGCCCGGTCACGTTCACGGGCGGTGCGGGTGGCCATTGCCGGATCTAGCGGGTCGTCCGCCATGGCCGGCCCGCACCCGATCGCGCCCACGGCAATCGTGGCAAGCAAGCCAAGCGCAGATTCTTTTGATATCCTCATGACGTCCCGGTCCCCATCGCCTCACTTGAGCTTGTGACGGATCGAGGGCTGTTAGGCAAAAGCTATGCGATGGGCCGTTCGTCGGCTGTCTATGAGCGGTATGCCGGGAGGCGATGCTCTCCCGGCATACCGTGTGAGGGGCCAAACTTCGAAGACGCTGCGGTTACTGTCGCGAAACCGGGATGGTCGCGTTCAGCGCCGCCATGCGATCCGGGTTGCTCTGCGCCACCCGCTGGGCCTGGATCAGTTCGTTCCGGCTTGTCATTGCCTGCGCCAGCGATGCCTCGCGGCAGCCGCGGTCCAGGGTTGCCTGTGCCTGGTCGCGAATGCCGGGCGTGGTGCAAACGCGGCTGACGGCGGAAAACAGGCGCTGATTTAGGCGTTCAAGCCCCTGGCAGCGATATGGCAGCACATTTCTGGTTTGCCAATTATATCTTTGGGGCGCGTGCAGGCGCTTTCAAGCCTCAGATGACTTTCGGTTATTCGCGCAATACATGTAGATTCCCGCTGCCGGTGTGCTGGCGCCGGCGCTCGCGCGGCATCAAAACATTGCGATAGTGCGAGCGCGCCCTATCTGCAATCGGCACGGACGGCGCCCCTTGCTCGTCGCGAACAAATCTGGAACATACGTCTCCCATGAGTCTCACCCACATCACCGTGCGCGGCGCGCGCGAGCACAACCTCAAGGGCTTCGACATCGAGCTTCCGCGTGAGAAGCTGATCGTCATCACCGGACTTTCCGGCTCCGGGAAGTCGAGCCTGGCATTCGACACGATCTATGCCGAGGGGCAGCGCCGCTATGTCGAGAGCCTCAGCGCGTATGCGCGCCAGTTCCTAGAGATGATGCAGAAGCCGGACGTCGAGCACATCGACGGCCTCAGCCCGGCCATCTCGATCGAGCAGAAGACTACTAGCCGCAACCCGCGCTCTACCGTCGCCACCGTAACCGAGATCTGGGACTACATGCGGCTGCTGTGGGCGCGCGTCGGCATTCCCTATTCGCCCGCCACCGGCTTGCCGATCGAGGCGCAGACGGTCTCCAATATGGTCGACCGGGTAATGGCGCTTCCCGAGGGCACCCGCGCCTACCTGCTCGCGCCCGTGGTGCGCGGTCGCAAGGGGGAATACCGCAAGGAACTCGCTGAGTGGCAAAAGGCCGGTTACACCCGCGTGCGCATTGACGGCGAGATGTACGCCATCGAGGATGCCCCCACGCTCGACAAGAAGTACAAGCACGACATTGAAGTCGTCGTTGACCGCATCGCCGTGAAGGACGGCATCCAGACGCGGCTTGCCGACAGCTTCGAGCAGGCGTTGAAGCTCGCCGAAGGGTTGGCCTATGTCGATCTGGCGGACGGCGTGGTACCGGGCCGCGAGGAGGAAGGCGCGGACGGCACCGGCAAGAACCTCAAAGGGGCCGGCCTGCCGGCGAACCGCATCGTCTTTTCCGAAAAGTTCGCCTGCCCAGTCAGCGGCTTTACCATCGAGGAGATCGAGCCGCGCCTGTTCTCGTTCAACGCGCCGCAGGGCGCGTGCCCGGCCTGCGATGGCCTGGGGGAGAAGCTGTTGTTCGACCCCCAGCTCGTCGTCCCGAATGAGGGGCTGACGCTGAAGCAGGGCGCGGTGGTGCCGTGGGCCAAGTCCAACCCCCCCAGCCCCTACTACATGCAGGTGCTCTCCAGCCTCGCGAAGCATTTCGGGTTCGACCTGACGACGCCGTGGCAGGATCTGCCGGGCGAGGTGAAAGTTGTCATCCTCTACGGCACGGCGGGCAAGGCCGTCCCGCTAACCTTCAAGGACGGCCGCAAGGAATACACCGTCAACAAGCCGTTCGAGGGCGTGATCGGCAACCTTAACCGGCGCATGATCCAGACCGACAGCGCCTGGATGCGTGAAGAGCTTTCCAAGTTCCAGACCGCGCAGCCGTGTGAGACCTGTGGCGGCAAGCGCCTCAAGCCCGAGGCGCTCAGTGTCAAGATCGCCGGCAGCGACATAGCTGACGCCGCGCGGCTATCGGTCGCCGATGCCTTCGCGTGGTTCGGTGAGCTTGAAAATCAGCTTACCAGCCAGCAGAAGCAAATCGCCAAGGCCATCCTGAAAGAGATCAACGAGCGGCTGGGCTTCCTCAACAACGTCGGGCTAGACTATCTCAACCTCGACCGTACGTCGGGCACGCTGTCGGGCGGTGAGAGCCAGCGCATACGCCTTGCCAGCCAGATCGGCTCGGGCCTGTCGGGCGTGCTCTACGTGCTCGACGAGCCGAGCATCGGCCTGCACCAGCGCGACAATGACATGCTGCTGGCCACGCTCAAGCGCCTGCGCGACCTTGGCAACACGGTGATCGTCGTCGAGCATGACGAGGACGCGATCCGAACCGCCGATCATGTCGTCGATCTTGGCCCCGGCGCCGGCGTTCACGGCGGAGAGGTGGTGGCCGAAGGCACGCTGAAGCAGGTACTTAAAAGCAAGAACAGCCTCACCGCGCAGTATCTCAATGGCACTCGCAAAATCGAAGTGCCGGCCAGGCGCCGCAAGGGCAATGGCAAGTTCGTGACGGTGGAGAACGCGCGCGCCAACAATCTGACCGGCGTCACCGCCAAATTTCCGCTCGGTACCTTCTGCTGTGTCACGGGCGTATCGGGCTCGGGCAAGTCCAGCCTCACGCTCGACACGCTTCACGCCGCCGCAGCACGCACGTTGAACGGCGCACGGGTGATCGCCGGTGCGCATGACCGGGTGACGGGGCTGGAGGCGTGCGACAAGGTGATCGAGATCGACCAGTCGCCGATCGGCCGCACCCCGCGCTCCAACCCCGCCACCTACACCGGCGCGTTCACCCAGATCCGCGACTGGTTTGCCGGGCTGCCGGAATCGGAGGCGCGCGGCTACAAGCCGGGGCGCTTCAGCTTCAACGTCAAAGGCGGACGCTGCGAAGCGTGCCAGGGCGACGGCTTGATCAAGATCGAGATGCACTTTCTGCCGGATGTCTACGTGACTTGCGAGGAATGCCACGGCAAGCGCTACAACCGCGAAACGCTGGAGGTGAAGTTCAAGGGCCACTCGATAGCCGATGTGCTTGATATGACGATCGAGGACGCGGAGGAGTTCTTCAAGGCGGTGCCGCCGATCCGCGACAAGATGCACATGTTGAACGAGGTGGGCCTCGGCTACGTCAAGGTCGGTCAACAGGCGACGACGCTGTCGGGCGGCGAGGCGCAGCGGGTGAAACTCGCCAAGGAACTCGCTCGCCGCTCGACCGGGCAGACGCTCTACATCCTCGATGAGCCGACCACCGGCCTCCACTTCGAGGACGTGCGCAAGCTCCTCGAAGTGCTCCACCGCCTCGTGGACCAGGGCAATTCGGTGGTGGTGATCGAACACAACCTTGACGTGATCAAGACCGCCGACTGGATCATCGACATGGGTCCCGAAGGCGGCGTGCGTGGCGGAGAGATCGTGGCCGAAGGGACGCCAGAGGAGGTAGTGCAAGTGGATCGGAGCTTCACGGGACATTATCTGAAGCCGCTGCTCGAACGGAGCATCTGACGCAGGCCGCTGGAGGATACAATCACTGCGAAGATGAGGCGAGGCGTTCCTCGGTTAGTTTCGCGTATCCATCGGGCGCGAGCCTCATCCAGCGTCAATACAGTGTGAACCGGGACCTTGGAGCTATTGGCAATTGCTTACAATTGCCTGATCTGACGGGGTGCCTGGGCCAAATGCAAATCTTTAAGCCCCAGAACAAAATTGGTCGTCTCGAGGTTTAAGTAATGGTCCGAATTGGATCGGTTATTGGTATGCGTCTGCTCGACTCTTGCATATAGTCAGTTAATTAACAATAAAACTATACGTTGCAATACGGGGTCGCCATTTTAATTTTTCTGCGTGTTGTGGGGTAAGTTATTTTGTCAGCAGAGCCGATTAAACCAGCTAGAAGGCATATAATTGGCCTGGACGTTTTGCGGTTTATTGCTTCGCTATCCGTCGTTTTTTATCACTACTTCTTTTTGAGATCAGTAGAGAAGGGGCAGGGTGGCATCGGGGCGATATTCTCCGACGAGTTTGTGCTTGAAACAAATCCGGCATATTCATGGTGGGGCTGGGTAGGCGTCTATATATTTTTCGTGATTTCGGGATTCGTCATTTCGATGTCCATGAAGGGCAAGCCCGCTGGCGAATTCCTGATTGGCCGTCTGACAAGGATCATGCCTGGTCTCCTGGTTTTTGCCACCTTGGCTTTTCTGGTGCTGTCGATCCTGTCGAATCTGCCCGTTTCCGAACTCTTCTGGCGTTGGCTTCGTGCCGTATTCCTGTTTCCCAAAGGCCCCTGGATCGACGGAGCCATTTGGACGCTGACCGTCGAAATAGTGTTCTACACCCTGATGTTCGTCGTTCTGGCTTTTCGAATACAGCGGCATCTTGGGAGAATGGTCAGAATATTCACTATCATGTCTGCGATATTCTGGTCGATGGTATTTATAGATACTGTTTTGCCAACCGGATTGCCAATGGTGGATATGGCGTCCATCGCATCTATATATGCGCTTAAGACGTTTCTTGTAACCACAGGGTCATTTTTTGCCTTGGGGTACTTCCTGTATGAATACCATGATGGCGAAAAGGGAGCGCACCTGAACGCATATACTGCAATCAGCACGGCAGCCTGTTTTTATGCAGTTTACATATTTGCTGATTCGTCGGTTGGTGTCGTCGAGTACGGTCAGAACCCGTGGGTGCCGGCAATCATCTGGGCACTATGTATCCTAGGATGTTTTGTAGTCGTAGGGTTCGAAGGCTATGTAAAAATGTCTGACTTTCACAAACAAGTGATACGTCAGATGGGTCTTTTAACGTACCCTGTCTATCTGATAAATCAGATAACGGGATCGGCAATTGCCATGCTTTTGTTCCGCGTCGGATTTAGCGAGATGTACTCTCTAATTATTACAATCGTACTTATAGTATTTATCAGCTGGCTGTTCTCGAATTTTTGGGAACCAGTGATAAGGAAGAAACTCGACTCTTTATTCCGTTGGGCTTCCATGCGAAGCCTTCCGACCTAGTGCAGGCGTGCAGCGGCAGGCGTGAACCGCGCGTTGCATTTCCCTGCATTTCCTCGACGCTTTTTCCTCCGACCCCGATCGGGACACACGGTCGCAGCAAGATCGACTCGTCTATGGCTGGGCACGGCTTAACGAAACGGAGCGCCAAGTGGGAACGGAAATGGCGCGTCAATGTTATCGTAGTGAAGGCCGGCGCGGCCCACTCCCCCCTCCAATGGGCTGCGCTGGCCGACCTGTTTTTAAATCGCCGGCGCGTCGTGTTTTGAAATTAATTGTCTAGAATGGCGAGTTCTACCCGGCCACTGCCCCGACCAGTAAGACCGATCTGGCGCGCTGCGGCTTCGGAAAGGTCAATTACACGGTTGCCGTGGAACGGGCCTCGGTCGTTGATGGTGACGATGACACTGTCACCCGTTCGCTGATTGGTTACTTGAACCTGCGTGCCAAAAGGCAGGGTTCGATGTGCTGCGGTAAGCGCGGATGGATCGAAGCGTGCACCACTGGCAGTGCGATTGCCCGCCAGTTCTTTGCCGTAATAGCTCGCCATTCCGCCGTCTATGGTGCGTAGCCCATATTCTGGCTGGGATACCGACGTTTCCGTCAGGGCTGGCGCTGCAATGGCGGCTACCGGGAGGACACTGACCGGAAGGGAGGCTGCTTCCGAGGCGTCTGCATGGACCGGACCTGCGAGTGGAAGCGTGATGGCCGCCGCGAGCGCGACCATGAAACCTGTACGGTGAACCGGCAAGAAAACCCCACTTCGTCGTTGACGATGGAGGAGCTTCTACAGGCGATGCGTAAAGGAGTGGACTCGAACGAAAGCGGCCCGTCGCACTTTGGCAACGGGCCGCCTGAATCCGGTGGTTGGGTGCGACGAGTATTTAGCGCGCGTCTCGCTGGGCCAAAAGTCTCAAACGCAGCGCGTTGAGCTTGATGAAACCCGCGGCGTCTTTCTGGTCATAAGCGCCGGCGTCGTCCTCGAACGTGACGTGGCGCTCGGAATAGAGCGAGTCTGGCGACTTGCGGCCAACGACCGAGGCCATGCCCTTGTACAGCTTGAGCCTGACGGTGCCATTCACGCGAATTTGCGAGTGATCGATTGCCGCCTGCAGCATTTCGCGCTCCGGCGCGAACCAGAAGCCGTTGTAGATGAGCTCCGCATATTTCGGCATGAGCTCGTCCTTCAGGTGCGCGGCGCCGCGATCAAGCGTGATCTGCTCGATGCCCCGGTGGGCGGCCGCGTAGATCGTGCCACCCGGCGTCTCATACATCCCGCGCGATTTCATGCCGACGAAACGATTCTCGACGAGATCAAGCCGACCGATGCCGTGCTTGCGGCCCAGATCGTTAAGCTGGGCAAGGAGAGTCGCGGGAGACATCGCGACGCCGTTAAGGGCAATGCCGTCACCCTTCTCGAAGTCGATGGTGACGTATTCCGGCTGATCCGGCGCATCCTCGGGATTGACGGTGCGCGAGTAGACGTAGTCCGGCGTCTCTTCCCACGGGTCTTCCAGGACTTTGCCCTCGGACGAAGTGTGCAGGAGGTTGGCATCGGTGGAGAAAGGGCTTTCGCCGCGCTTGTCCTTCGGCACCGGGATCTGGTGCTGCTCGGCCCAGGCGATCAGCGAGGTGCGGCTGGTGAGATCCCACTCGCGCCAGGGGGCGATGACCTTGATGCCCGGATCCAGCGCATAGGCGCTGAGTTCGAAGCGAACCTGGTCGTTGCCCTTGCCGGTGGCCCCGTGGGCGACAGCGTCAGCGCCGGTTTCGTGCGCGATTTCGATCAGGCGCTTGGAGATGAGGGGGCGCGCGATCGAGGTGCCGAGCAGGTAGTCGCCCTCGTACCGGGCATTGGCGCGGAACATCGGGAACACGAAGTCGCGCACGAATTCCTCGCGCAGGTCGTCGATGTAGATGTGCTCGTCGGGCACGCCCATCAGCTTCGCCTTGGCGCGGGCCGGTTCGAGTTCCTCGCCCTGGCCGAGGTCGGCGGTGAAGGTGACCACCTCGCAATTGTACGTGACCTGAAGCCATTTGAGGATGACGCTGGTGTCGAGGCCACCGGAATAGGCAAGGACGACCTTCTTGATATCGGACATGGGCTGCTTGTGCTCCCTGAATTTCGCGTCGCGCGCCTAACAGCGCGCGGCCTGCGGCGCAATGGTGGCTTAGGGGTGGTCCGCGATCACGTTACCGGCCATCAGCTGCGCTTCATGCTCGGCCAGATAGTCACGGGTGAGCGGAAGCGTATGCCGGTTGCGGATATACTGGATCTGATAGTTGCACATGCCGCCGCTTTCGAAGGCGGCAGTGGCGCCCGCGAGATAAAAGGTCCACATCCGGTAGAACCGCTCGTCGTAGAGAGCGACGATGGCTTCCTTTTCATCGACACAGCGCTTGTACCATTCGCGCAGGGTCTTGGCGTAGTGGAGGCGCAAGTTCTCGACATCGGATGCGATCAGGCGCACCTTTTCGCTGGCTGCCAACGTCTCGCTGAGCGCGGGAATGTAGCCGCCCGGAAAAATGTACTTGCGGGTGAAGGCGTCGGTGGATCCTGGGCCGCCCATGCGACCGATGGTGTGGAGCAGCATCACCCCGTCGTCGGCAAGCATGCGCGCGCAGTCGCGAAAATAGCGTGCGAACTGGGCTTGTCCGACATGCTCGAACATGCCGACGGACACGATGCGATCGAACTGTTCGCCGCAGTTGGCAAGGTCGCGGTAATCCACAAGCTCGAAATCGATGCGGCCCGCGACACCGGCCTCGGCGGCGCGTTGGCGGGCCAGGGCGAGTTGCTCCTCGCTGAGCGTGATGCCCTTTACAGAAACGTCCGCGTGGCGGGCGAGGTAGATCGCCATGCCGCCCCAGCCGCAACCGATGTCGAGTATTCGCTGTCCGGGTGCCAGCGCGAGCTTGGCGGCGATGTGCGCGAGCTTCGCTTCCTGCGCCTGCTCGAGCGAGATGTCGTTGCTTGGCCAGTATGCGCAGCTGTACTGCATGTGGTCGGCATCGAGGAACAGACGGTAAAGATCGTTGCCGATGTCGTAGTGATGGGCGACATTGGCCTTGGCACGGGTGGTCTGGTTGATCCCGTCGATTAGCGTCATTGCCCGCGACATCGTCTTCTTCAGCCGGGAGTTTTCCTTGATCTCACCGCCTTTGTCCCAACGCGCGTTGGCACGCAGGAGGCTGACCAGGCCCATGATGTCGCCGCGCTCGATCGTCAGGTCGCCGTCCATGAAGGTTTCGGCCGCGCCTATCCGGGGATCAGCAAGAATATGGCGTTCGGCCTTGGCCGAGGCGAGACGGATGGTGATTTCCGGGAAACCGGGAGTCGGTGTGCCAAAGCGCTTGACGTTGCCGCCGGGCCTTTTGACCTCAAGGACGCCTTGCCGCACGCCGCGTTCGAGGAAACGGTCGAGAATAGCCATGATGGAGACTGGGTTTCCGGGGGATGTGTCTAGGGAGTTCCAGACATAGGCAGGCTTGGTCGGGATGGCCAGAGGCCACCGACCAAAAGTGCTCTCTACTGACGTGCGAGGAACAAGACGTCCCGGCTCTGAGACAGAAGATGTTGACCGGAATCGACAAACAGCGTCTGGCCGCTTTCCAGCCATCCACCGGAAAGGAACATGGCCGCATCGGCAATGTCGGCCGCAGTGGTTTTTCTGCGGAGCAGGTTCATCCGGTGTGAGATTTCGGTTTCCGCCTCGCTCTGGTCATGGCTAGCCAGGATCGCCCCAGGGGCAAGGCCGTAGACCCGGTCGCGCGGGTCGTGACGGGCCATCGACAGCATCGGGACTGTCCCGGCCAGGGCATACTTACTCATCGAGTATGAGAAAAAGTCCGGATTGGGGTTGAGAAGCTTCTGGTCAGTGACGTTGATCAGCCGCCGCCCATGATCGCTCCGCGCGTGCGCAAGGAAAGCCTGGCCGATTCGGGCAGGGCTTCCGGCATTCACCTGCATCGCAGTGTCGAAAACGGACGGCTGGAGATTTTCCGCGCTGTCGAACGAGAAGACACCGGCACAATTGATGAGTACGCGCCAGTCCACCAGCCTTTGCGCGAGTTCTGAAATGAGCGCAGGTCCCGCGTCCCAGTCATCGAGATCGCACTGTACGGCTTCGGCGGAAGGCAGTTCTCCGGCGAGGGCCTCGGCCTGCTCGCGGGAGTTGCCGTAGTGGATGACGACATGCCATCCAGCTTCGCCGAATGCCGTGGCGATGGCCCGCCCGATGCGCTTTGCACCGCCGGTGACCAGGATCGCGGGGCGGGCGGTCACGTTTTGCAGTCCCAGAAGGAAGAGGCCGCGATTTGATGGTCTAGAAGGCGGGCAGGGATCATGACGCGTATTGGAGCACAGGTTGGCTGTTCATAAAAGCAGGCCGAGCCGAGATCGGCGTGGGCCGCCCATACATGAAAACGGGCGCGCCGAACGATACTTGGCGCACCCGTTTTCATGTGTCAGTGCTATGGATCAGCGGCAGCGCGGCCGGGAATTGCTGCGCTCCACTTCGCGACCGAGCAGCGCGCCGGCAGCGGCGCCGACGACGGTTCCGACCGCACGGTCGCCGCGCGTATCTATCGAGCGGCCGACGAGTGCGCCCGCGACGCCGCCGATCAGAAGTCCGGTCGTACCGTTCGACTTCTTGCAGTAGTAGCGGCCATTGTCGCCGCGCCAGTAACGGATGCCGTTATCGGTGCGTTGATAGCGGCGATCATTGCGGTCGTGCGCTTCGGCTGCTTCGGGAATTGCCAAGGTCGCCGGAACAGCCAGCGCTGCCATCGAGGCAGCCAGAACGATGTTACGCATCATCATACCCTCTTCGTTTGTGCGTTTGTCAGTTTGTGAAACGGGTTGTTGTTCATCGCTCCCCAACCTCAGATGAACGACCGGCAAATAAGTAAATTCCACGATCGGTCGAGGCTGAAGAGCGATGAAGCGTGGCTTTGGGAGCCTTTCGCAGCAATCACCCGGCGACAGACTCGATCATCGGCACTGGATCCGCCCGCGATCGATCTCGCGCCCGAGTGCACCGCCGAGAACGCCTCCCAGAACGGCGCCAAGAGTGCGGTCTCCGCTCCCTGCGATCTGGTGGCCGGCAAGCGCGCCTACGCCGGCGCCGATGATCAGGCCAGTCGTGCCGTTGTTGCGCTTGCAGTAGTAACGCCCGTCGCGCCCGCGCCATACGCGCGAATTGCGATCGATCCGGCGCGGTTCGATGTACCGTCCGCGGGCGTCATAAATCCGGTCGCGGTGAAAATCTCGCTGCTGGGCGCGCTTGCCGTGCGCCGGTGCCCACGGCGGCGGGTCTGCTGCAGCAGGTGCAGCGGTGATCGCAAGGCAGGCGATCGAGAAGGCGGTAAGAGCTTTCTTCAATTCAGGGGCTCCTTTTCGGTTAGGATGGGGCCGAACATTCCAATTGCGGCTTAACCGTGACAGAACCGCGCCCTGGGTGGGACAAGCAGGGTGGGACAAGGCGAGTATTTGCCGCGATGTAACGCTCAAACTCATGCAAGGATGCAATCATGTTTCTCGATCTGGTCGATGTCTTCGCTGCGGGGGCGTTGTCGGGCAATCCGCTGGCCGTGGTCCATGGCGGGGACGGGCTGGATGATGCGGCAATGCTACGCCTGACCCGGTGGCTAGGATATTCCGAGACCGCATTTCTGCTTCCCGCCGTCGATCCTGCGGCTGACTACCGCGTGCGCATCTTCTATCCCGCAGGCGAACTGCCGTTTGCCGGACATCCGACGTTGGGCACCGCGCATGCCTGGCTCGCCGCAGGTGGAGTGCCCAAGGCGCCTGCCCGGATTGTTCAGGAATGCGGCATAGGGCTCGTCGAGCTAAGGCAGGTTGAGGGAAAGCTGGCATTCAAGGCGCCGCCGCTGATCAGGGAAGGGAACCTTTCTGCCCAGGAGCGCGCCGATGCCATCGCCCTTACCGGTGCGGATGCGGATGCGGTCGTCGGCGCGGTTCATGCAAGCAACGGGCCGGGCTGGAAGCTGCTGCACCTCGTCAGCGCCGAGGCGGTTCTGGCCGCCGAACCTGCCGTCCGTGCTCCGGTGGGCACGGATGTCGCGCTGGTCGGGCCGATCGATGGCGGCGATACCGCGCAGTGGGAAGTGCGTGCATTCTTTTCCGATCCTTCGGGCAAGTTGGTGGAGGACCCGGTCACCGGCAGCCTCAACGCCGCAGTGGCCCAGTACCTTTTCGGCAAGGGGCTGGAGCAGCACAGCTACGTGGCCGCGCAAGGACGCAAGGTGGGTGCCGAAGGACGCGTATATTGCTCACAGGAGCCGGCTGGCGAGATCTGGATAGCAGGCCAGACCCGAACCGTGTCGCGCGCCGGAGCGTTGCACCTAGACTGAGGGCCGGGGCAGCCAGTTGTGGCGGCGGGGCGGATCGCTGGAAGGAACGCGCAATTCGGGCAGTCAGGTAGCGGCGCCGCGGGGGAATGGGGGGGGATTGAGCGCCGCTACCATTTTACTGCCAAGACTTCTGCAGCGAAGGCCAGTTTAGAGGCAAAAAGTTAACAACTCTTTACCTGCTTGCAAATCGTTCGCATGAATGGAAAAACAGGGCATTCTTGTTCGTTGCCTTGGGGTGGTCGGCTATGTCTCGACGAATCTCCCGGCGGCGCGATCCTTGCGCACTTCAAGTCCATTGAAGACCGATCCGTTCATCGTGATCCAAACCCCCGGCTTGGCAGCTTGGCAGCAGGCAAAGGCCATGCCGAGATTGAACAGCGCATCGCTCTCGGCAAAGCGCGCGGGGGCGAGGGCGCCGCACAGGACGATCGTCTTGCCGGAAACAAGCGACAGAACTTTCGCGGTATCCGTCATCGTATCGGTTCCATGCGTGACGACGACGCGCTCTTCCGGCGCGGCGGCAATGGTATCCTTGATCAGCGACCGATCCGCATCCGTCAGTTCCAGACTGTCCTTGCGCATCAGTTCGACAATGCGGAAAGGGTGCGTTACGCGCGAGGTGGTGAGCAGCTTTTCCATGACGCTCTCGGCGATCTGGTATTCGCTGAGCGCATCGAAATACTGCTTGTCGATCGTGCCGCCGGTGGTGACGACGAGAATAGGTGTACGTGCCATGCCGTTCATCTAGACGGTCGGGCCGGGCTTGGAAACGCCCCGACGCACCGGAGGAGCGAATGTCAGTCCAGGCCAGCTTGCCTGGCCGCAGGCCGGATCACAACATCGATGATCTCGTCAATAAGAGTTTCCCTTTCCGCCGCCGTCGGGTTGGCCGTGCGAAGAAGGATGTCTGTGCGGATGCCGGTAATCGCGGCAATCGTCACCCGCATGAGGCGCTCGGCCTGTGCTTTCGGAAAGCGTGTGGCGTAAAATTCAGCCAAGCGTGCCCGCAATTTTTCAGGCCCGCGAAGATAAAACATGCGGCTTATTTCGGGAAATCGCTGTCCCTCGGTGAGCACGAGGGTAAAAAGCAGAACCGACTTTTCCTGCAGCAGGCAATCGAGAAAGCGCAGGCAGGCCCGCCTGACCGCTGGGAGAGAGAAGGTCTGCGACACGAGCACCTCTTCGACATCGCGGGCGAAGGCGTCGATGTGTTCATCCATGACTGCAGCGAGCAATTCCTCCTTCGAGGAGAAATGCGCCCACAGCGTTGCCTTTGATCCTCCCAACTCTTCGGAGATCGACGACATGCTGGTGGCTGCATACCCGTAATCGAAGAACGAGCGGGTAGCGATCTGGACGATTTCCGCCCGCTTGCGGGCCTTGTTCTGTTCTCGTTTGCTCAAGCTGCATGTCATATGCGTACTAGCTGGTACAGTTTTTTATTGACTTGCGCAAGGGCGATACCGATAAAAGTGTACTGATGAGTACATCCATTTCTTCGCGAGTCGCGGCTGCTGGTCTGCTGGCGTTGGCACTACCCCTGTCCGCGTGCGCAGTGCCCGATCTGGGGGCCAAGCCGCGAATGGCCACGCCAGGCACTCTTGAGTCCGCAAGCTCTCTCCAGGCGGAAGGTGCTTCCCGCAACTGGCCGCAGCAGCGCTGGTGGACCGCTTACGGCGATGCCCAGCTCAATGCCCTCGTCGATGAGGCACTGGCGGGCTCGCCCAGCGTCGCGATGGCGCAGGCGCGCATCCTCCAGGCCCGCGGTGCCGCCGAGACGGCGGGGGCGGCGATCCTGCCGTCGCTCACCGGCCAGGGCTCCGCAGGAGGCGTCAAGCAGAGCTATAACAATGGCGTGCCGGCACAGTTCGTGCCGCGCGGCTGGAAGAGCACCGGTACGCTGGCCTTGTCCGGTGACTTCGACCTCGATCTCTGGGGACAGAACCGCAAGGCGCTGGCAGCTGCCACTTCGGAGCTGGACGCGGCCGAGGCTGACGCCCGGCAGGCCGAACTGATGATTTCGACGAACGTCGTGTCTTCCTACTTCGATCTTGCGCGGCTGGTGGAACGCGGCAACGCGCTGGCCGAGGCCAATACCGCACGCGCCGCTCTGGTCGATCTGACGGGCAAGCTGGCAGAGCAAGGTATCGAAAGCCAGGCACCGCTGCGCCGGGCGCAAGCAGCCGCGGCATCCGCCCGCGCCGCCCTCGCTGCAAATCAGGAGCAAGTATTGCTGCGCCGGCATGCGATAGCCGCCCTGCTTGGGGCAGGGCCCGACAGGGGGCTCTCGATCACGCCGCCCACCATCGACAGCATACCCGAGACGTCGGTGCCGGCCGATGCGGGCATAGTACTGGCAGGACGCCGGCCCGATATCGTCGCGGCGCGCCTGCGTGCCGAAGCAGCCGCCGCGCGGATCGACTCCGCGAAGGCAGCGTTTCTGCCGAACATTTCGCTACGCGGCCTTGTGGGCCTGACGTCGCTTGGCCTGTCCAACCTCATCGACAGCGGATCAAGCTACGGTAACGCCGGCGCGGCTTTGAGCCTTCCGATTTTCCAGGGCGGGCGGCTTAGCGGCAATTTTCGGCAAGCACGCGGTGCGTATGACGCGGCGGTTGCCAACTACAACGACACGGTGGTCTCGGCATTGCAGGACGTTGCCGATTCTCTGGCGAGCCGCGATGCCGCCCAGGTCCAGGAGCGCGAGACAGCAGAAGCCGATAGGACATCCCGGACCGCTTATGATCTGGCCATGCTGCGATATCGCGGCGGGCTATCCCCGTACCTCGACGCTTTGACCGCGCAGACCGCTGCCATAGAGGCGCGGCAAGCCGCGATAGACGCACATTTCCGGACCCTCGCCCTGGAAGTCGCGCTGCAACGCGCGCTGGGTGGGGGCTTCGCCGAAAATTCAAGTGAGAAGGCTCCCGACAATGAGTGATGACGCGCAGGACCAGCCGGTCGGCGAGACGCAGGACGCTTCCCGTGCCGCCGGTGACAATCCGGACAGGGGCTCCGGCAGCGTGGTCGACAAGAAGAACCGGAAGCCTATGCTGATAGGGCTTGCAGTCGCGGTCGCCATCGTCGCGGGTCTTTATTTTCTCTATCAGGTGGTCATCGGCAGTCGGTCGGTATCCACTGACAATGCCTATGTCGCCGGCGAGGTGGCGGAGGTCACCCCGCTGACGTCCGGCCGCGTGGTGGAAGTGCTGGTGACGGATACCCAGCCGGTCCGGCGTGGCCAGATCCTGTTTCGCATTGATGACGCCGATCAGCGCATTGCGCTTGCGCAGGCCCAGGCTGCGCTCGAATTCGCGAAGCGCCGGTATGGCCAGTCTCTGGCCAACAACAGCGCGCTTGGTGCGGCGGCGGACTCCAGCGCCACCCAGATCGCGGCGGCCGAAGCGAAGCTCGCGTCCGCGCGGGCGGCCCTTGCACGCGCGCAGGCTGACTATGACCGGCGCGCCGCGCTTTCCGGTAGCGGCGCGGTATCTTCCGAGGAAATCACCGCGACCCGCGAAGCTCTGGCGGCTGCCAAGGCATCGGCCCGCGAAGCAGAGGCCGGCGTGGCTGCAGCACGCTCCGATGCGACCGGCGCACGGCGACAGGAAGAGGCGGCACGGGCGCTCACAAATGGCACCCAGGTGGAGAGGGCACCGGAGGTTCTGCTGGCCAAGGCGCGTCTGGCAACGGCGCAGCTTGACCTCAAGCGGACTATCATTCGCGCGCCGATAGACGGCGTCGTCGCAAGGCGGAGCATCCAGGTCGGCCAGAAGGTCGAGAACGGCACTGCCGCCCTGTCGATCGTTCCTGTGAGCCAGCTTTACGTCGATGCCAACTTCAAGGAAGACCAGCTTGGCAAGGTGCGCAGCGGGCAGGCGGCGACCGTAACTTCAGACTTCTATGGCGACGACGTGGTCTATCATGGCAAAGTCGTCGGTTTCGCAGGCGGTACGGGTGCAGCCTTCTCGCTGATCCCGGCCCAGAACGCGACGGGCAACTGGATCAAGGTCGTCCAGCGCCTGCCGGTCCGCATCGAGCTTGATCGAAAGGAACTGGAAGCCCATCCGCTGCGCATAGGCCTTTCCATGGAAGCCGAGATCGATCTGACGAGCAAGGACTGATGGCTGGCGCGGCGAACAGCGCTGCCCCCGCCGGGGCAGAAGCAGCCGGCGCGCCGCCCGTCTTTACGGGCGCTCGCCTGGCGATAGCGGGATTCGTCCTGGCGATGGCGAATTTCATCGTCGTGCTGGACATGACGATCGCCAATGTCTCGATCCCGCACATCGCTGGCGGTCTTGCGGTGTCGACCCAGAGCGCGACGTGGGTCATCACGTCATATGCCGTAGCGGAAGCGATCTGCGTTCCGCTCACGGGGTGGCTGGCCGGCCGGTTCGGCGCCTTGCGCACTTTCCTGTTTTCTCTGGCCGGGTTTGGAGTTTTCTCGGCCTTGTGCGGCCTTTCCAGCTCGCTCAGCATGCTGGTGCTGTTCCGTCTCGGGCAGGGGCTGTGCGGCGGACCATTGATGCCGCTCACGCAGACACTGATGCTGCGCATCTTCCCGCGCCACATGCATGCCAAGGCCATGGCGCTGTGGGCGATGACGGTCGTCACCGCGCCGATCTTCGGGCCTATCCTGGGCGGCGCGATCAGTGACAACTGGTCATGGGAGTGGATCTTTTTCATCAACGTGCCGATCGTGGTGATGATTTTCTTTGCCGTGATGGCCCTGCTGCGCGGAGCGGAAACGCCAACGGTGCGCCTCCCGATCGACTTCGTCGGCCTGATCCTGCTGATAATATGGGTCGGCGCGTTCCAGATGATGGTCGATCTCGGACGCGAGGAAGACTGGTTCTCTTCAGGAAAGATCGTGCTGCTGGCGGCGACGGCGGCGGTGTTCTTCTGCGTGTTCCTGATCTGGGAACTGACCGATGAGCACCCGATCGTCGATCTCAGGGTGTTCAGGCACCGGGGTTATACAGCCGCAGTGCTGGCGTTGATGATCGCGTTCGGTACGTACTTCTCGTCAGTGGTCATCATTCCGCAGTTCCTCCAGATCACGATGGGTTACACAGCCACGCAGGCCGGTTACGCCATGGCGTTCTCGGGCATTCTGGCTGTGGTGATGTCTCCGTTCGTGCCGCGACTGATGCAGAAGTACGATCCGCGTCTCCTGGTGTTCATCGGCATCGCCTGGATCGGCGTTTGCGCCATCATGCGGACCGGGTGGTCGACCGATTCCACATTCTGGCAATTCGCCTACCCACAGTTGTTGCAGGGCCTTGGCGTTTCATTGTTCATGGTGCCGCTCACGACCATCAGCCTTGCCGCGGTCGATCCGGACGAGACCGCATCTGCAGCAGGCCTCGCCAACTTCGGCCGGACGCTCGCCGGTGCGGTCGCAACGGCGGTGGTGACGACGATCTGGAGCGACATGGCCCGGTCGGACGGGGCCGAGATGGCCGGTACGCTCAACAATGCCCAAGGCGTTTCGCAAGCGCTGCAAGGTAATGGTTTTTCGGCTGATCAGGCGCGGGGTGTAGTCGCCAACGTGGTGGCCGACCAGGCAATGGCGCAGGCCACGACGCATCTGTTCGCGCTCGCGGCCGTGGCCTTGTTCATCGCGGCCCTGGCGATCTGGCTGGCACCGCGTCCTGCAGCCAATACAAAACCGGCGGCGGGGCACTGAAGCCACCACCACCGGCGAGGCTCAGGACTGCCGTCAGGCGGCAGTCCTGGTATTGATACGTCACATGGCCGAGCCGCAGTTGGCGAGAATGTCCGCCGCCAGCTCTTCCAGCTTCAGCTCGGCATCGACCGCGCCTGCTTCGACCGCTGCCGAGGGTGCCTGGGGCACGGTAGCGGAGGCGCGATCCTGCGCCAGGGTACGGCAGCCGGATGCTTTGAGAAGCTTGAGGCCCTTGGCGCCGTCTTCGCCCATGCCGGTCAGCACGGCGCCGATCGTCGCCATGCCCGCTCGTGACATCGATCCGAACAGCAAAGTGGCGGAGGGGCGAAAGCCTTCGACCGGATCGCGTTCCACGGTGCGCAGCTTGGCGGGGATGCCCGGCTCGACAATGACGTGCTTGGACGGGTCGAAGGCGATGTGCACGGTGCCGGCTGCCAATTCCGCACCATCGACCACGGCTTTCACCGAGCAGGCGCATTCCTTGTCGGCGCGGGCGATGAACATTTCCGCGAGCGCCGGCTCGGTCTGGAGGATGATGACAGTCGGCGGGCAGTTCTTGGGGTAGTGGTTGAGAACTTCGGTCAATGCGTCGACGCCGCCCATGGATGCGCTGAATGCAGCGATCTTGCCATTCGGCGCATAGTCGGGACCGGCATTTCCTTCGCCCTCTGCCTTGGGCCGCTGGCGCGGCTTGTCGCGCACGTTCGAGTTCGCCGCGGCGAGAACGATCTTGCCCAGCTTGCCCACGGTTTTCTGAAACTGTTCAGGCGTCGCTTTGAGCGGCTTGGGGAAGCATTCGACCGCGCCCAGTTCGAACGCCTTGAGCGATACCTCGGTCCCGCTCTGCGTCAGCGAGGAGAGCATCACGACCGGGAGAGGATTGGTCGTCATGATTTCTTCAAGGAATTCGATGCCGCTCATGCCGGGCATCTCGACGTCCAACGTCACGACGTTGGGCATCAGTTCAGGAATAAGATCGCGGGCTTCGGCAGCGTTGGCAGCCGTGCCGACCACGCGCACGTTCTTGGTCTGCTCCAGAACGTCGCAGAAAAGCGCGCGCATCGCTGCAGAATCGTCGACCACCAGGACGCGGGCGTCATGCATAGGATATCAACCTTTGTGTTTGTCTCATTTCAGTTACCTCCTGCGACATACCGCTAAGGCTACGATAAAATTCCTTAACCACTCTACGCACTTCGCCTGAGTTCCCGGCAAACCAGAAGTTCGCAACGCATTGCCTAATGTTGCAAGGTCCAACCGCGCCTGCGGCTGGGGGTCATGCATACGAGACTGGTCATTGCGCCGGAGATCAACCAGCGGGACGGGCAGCGGCTTCGAAGCAAGACGTTGAGAGAGAACCCGGAACTTTCCGGATATGAATAATCACCATCAGGGAAAGTCCTGACGGTAAGCTGTGCGGAATAAACGGGGTGTCACTATGAACAGCATAACCTTGCCGGCCCGCTGCGATCGCGCCGCCGCGGAAGCGATCTGGCCGGAAATGGTGGCTGCCTTCGGAAGCGGTGCCATCCGCATCGACGGCAGCGCCGTCGATCATGTCGGCCAGGCGATGCTGCAGTTGCTGGTATCCGCGCGCCGCAGTGGTGACGGTGCCGTGATCACCCCGTCGTCCGCCCTGCACGAGGCGGCGAAGCTCACTGGCCTCACTGCCGAACTTTTCGAGGAGAACAAGCTGTGAGTCCGGAGGAAATCCAGCAGATATTCTTTGTCGAATGCGAAGAATCACTTGCTGCCGCCGAAGCCGGCCTGGCTGCCTGCCGCGCCGGCTCGCACGATTCCGATACGGTTAACGCCATCTTCCGGGCCGTGCACTCGATCAAGGGCGGTGCGGGTGCATTCGGCTACGCGGCTCTCCAGGCCTACACGCATACGTTCGAGACGCTGCTTTCGGATGTCCGCGAAGGATTGGTGACGATCGAGAACCAGCTCGTGGACCTCATGCTCCGCGCGCTCGATACGCTGGCCGATCACGTGGAGGCCGCCAGGGAAGGCGGAGACGCTCCGGCGGACGCTGCACTGATCGCCGAAATGGAAGGCGCGATGGCTGCCAACGCGGGCTCCGCTGCGCCGGAAGCGGCCGCTGCGGAAGTCGCTGCAGCAGCAGCACCCGAGAGCGACGACTCCTCTTCCGGCAGCGACATCGAGCTCGACCTCGATGCGCTGCTTGATGATCTTACCGGTGGATTTGACATCCCTTCAGCCAGTGCGTCGAAGCGTTGGCCAGTCCATCTGCGTCCGCGTGCCGGCGCCATGCGCAACGGCAGCGAACCACTCCTCATGCTGCGCGACATCGTTGCCTTGGGCGGCGAATGCGTTCTGTGCGACGTCAGCCATGTTCCGCCGCTCGAGGCCTTCGATGTCGCGCAGGGTTATCTCGGCTGGACATACTCCATGCCGGCGGACGTATCGGAAGATGCCGTCCGCGATATCTTCGACTTCATCGGTGATGACTGCGCGCTGGCATTCGGCGAGCAGCAACAGATCCCGGAGATGCAGATCGTCAAGACGGCCCCGGCGCCAAAGCCGGAGCCCGTCGTATCCTCGCCAGCGTCGGTTGCCGCACCCAAAGCCGCGTCAACTCCGGCTCCCGTGGCCCAGGCCCCGGCACCTGCGCCCGCACCGGCCGCTCCGGCACAAAACGTCCCCGCCGCTGCACCGGAGGCTAACGAGAAGCCTGCGGCGGCCGGCGCAGCGCCCCCGGCGCCGCC